>ERZ827490.5-NODE-5-length-386035-cov-57.480035_pt1 | contig 386035 bp, 344 predicted proteins | sample MGYA00519770_ERZ827490 | MGnify/ENA primary metagenome ERZ827490 (study PRJEB31778, sample SAMEA3449324) | human gut metagenome | biome: human gut; feature: human-associated habitat; material: faeces | place: United Kingdom | collected 2010/2012 ... | reverse complement strand
CCTTCTGCGCCGCCAGGATTTTGTCTTTGAAGCTCAGCTCCCATGTCTCGCCGTTCTTGAAATCCGGCGCCGAGCCGATATATCCGGTGCCCGCAGGCAGAGTAACCGTGATATCGCCGCTTGCCGCGAAGCTCAGGCGCATCCAGCACTCGAACTTCGCGTCTTCGGGATACTGAACCGTCAGCGTCTGAAGCCCCGTCATGCGATATTCTGCATTGTCGGCGAGCGTCGCGGACACCTGCGCGGTGCTGTAGGTATACTGCGATGGCGGAGCCTGCGGAGTGAAGCCGAGGGAATTTATTATGACTGCCTTTAAATCGGTCGTCCCGCCGAACAAGGCTTTTAAATCCCGCATACTCTCCACCGCGGCGGCGAGCTCGGGCAGGATGCCGCACTCCTCTTCAAGCTCGCCGTCAATGCCCATAACGGACGGCTCGAAGCCGAGTGTGAACACGGCAGACTTGGTTATTCTCGTCACCTCGAGATCATTGCGCTTATGCGCCTCGACCTGAACGGTTAGTTCGCCGGTTGAAGTCAGCGCTTCGGGCAGAGGGCAATATATAACGCCGCCCGTGACATAGGCGGGAGTGCTGTTTGCGCCGCTGATAATATTTGACACGATGCGGCGGCTCAGCCCGTAGACATCGAAGCTCAGAAGATAATACGAAACGTCCGTTTTCAGCTCATCGTTGAGTGTAATACAAAGCCGCGCCGCATTATGCTCCCCGCAAAAACAGAACGGCTCTTCAATCTGAGCCGTCCCGTCCGAAAGTATTGTTATTTTTATATCTCTCATCTGTTTTCCTCCCCGGAATAGTTGTCCTTGAGAAAGTTTGCCGTTTCCAGAACATCCCTGCGTTCTCTATAGAGCACGTTGAGAAGAACTTTAATTTTATATGCCTCGTCGCTCGTCTCGGGATTCGTCAGAGCCGAAAGCTGTTTTCTTTTCTTTGCTATAATCCCGTCGAGCACCTGCGCCTGCTCGAAATATTCGTCGGCAAGCTGTGAAAGAGTTCTGTTGAAAGTCATTTGTCTTCTCCCTTCAAAAGATAGTCAACCGTTGTGTCGAAAAATCCGGCAAGCTGTGCGAGCTGATGCAAAGTCGGCTCTTTTTCGCCGTTTTCTATCATTCTTAATGTTCTCAGCTGCATCCCGAGCGCATCGCAGAGCAGCTGTTCGCCTATGTTCTCGCTGCACCGAAGTTTCTTTATCCGGCCGCCCATGGTGTTCGGCTCATATCGCTTTGCCGCGCTCACGGCGAGCGCGCGCCTGACGGCTATCGGCAGAAAATCAACGGATTCTATATCATGCTGATACTTTACAGTGAAGCTCAGCGCGTCATATATTTTCCTCTGCGCCTTATCGAGACACCGCGACACGCTCGACGGGCATACACCCAATTTCTGAGCTATCATAGATATCGTCGAGCCGTCAAACCAATATGCCTCCGTGACCTGTCTCTCGCGCGGCGTAAGCCTTGTTTTTATCACCTCGTCGGCGAGCGCAGACAGGTCAACATCCCTGCGCCGCCACGCATAGTCGTCCGGCGATTCGCAGCCCGGGCAGTGAGATCCGCAGCAGACGCACATCGCCGCCTGCCGCTCTTCGGGAGTCGGAAACGAGAAATCCATCGCCGCCTCGACACTTCTTTTTGACATTTGCTCATCTCCTTGTTTCAGAACATTTGTTCGTATCTTTACTTATAATTATAGTAACACATCAAATATTTGTCAACGGGAAAATATTTAATTTACCCTCAAAAAATTGCACTAAATGATGCACAGTCACATTTTGAAAGCAGTAGGAGAAAGCGATGTCCGATAAAAAGGTCAGCAAAAACGGCAATTTTATATTTTTAGCGCAATGTATATATAGGTCATACCCAGCGCATTGAGAAGATTTTTGCTCCCGTTGACATCGCTCGCCGAACTGATACTGAAACCGTCGGAAGAGATGCTGAGTCCGGGCATACCGCCCGCCTGAGTCGCGGCGGCAACATAGCAGTTTGTTGACGAGCCCGAAAAATCAGCTATAGCGGCGGGCATACTCCTGCAAAAAACAAATACGGCGGTGGGCTTGAAGCCGACTTTTACAGAACGGCTTTTTGCACCCGTGCCCGTATATGAGCCGATTTTTACAGGCGCGTTCCACAGAGCCTTATCCTCGGCGGTGACGTGCTTGACGGTGTCGCGGATATGCGAGCCGCAGAGCAGGGTCTTGTCGAGGAAGCAGTGGAAGTTGAGACCGGTCGTGTCGGCGGGGCAGAAATCCGCCTGCATGAGTATATATGCGTCGAGAACGAAGGCGTCGGTGTCCCTGTCCGCCTTGATGCCGGAACATCCGGATTCGACAACATTCAAATCCGTGTCGAAGGTCAGGCAGTCAATTATAGTCGTCAGCACATCGTGGCAGGTCGCGCCGCCTTTGCTGTAAGGGACATGGATAGCAAGCTTAACTTTTATATTCGCGAGGCGGCAATATTCATTCTTGACCAACACGCCCTCATCGTTCGCGGTGAAGCTGTCAACTATTTCCATCTTCCCTATACCCACGGCAACGGTGACGCGCTTTAGGGGTATCTCTTTTTTGACGGCGGGATATTCGGTTATGAATCTTATCCCGCCGAGACTTGTCTGCTCGGAAAGCCAGCCCGCTATCTGCGAGGGCAGAACACTTATTGTACTCATAAAAACCTCCCTGAAACCGGACTGCCGGGAAAACCCGGCAGCCCTTTAGAATTATTCCGTTATCTCAACGACCGTTCGCACAACAGCCCAGACATAGAGCACCTCTTCGCCGAGCTTTATCTTCTCCGCGCGGTCTATCTGATATTTTATATCGCCGTCGATTATCAGCGCGTCCTCGTTGAGCGTCAGATCGTGCTCGGGCGGGCCGATATAGAGATAATAGCCCTGAGAATTGTAGCCTATCTCGGTGTTTACGCCGTAGAGATACATCTTGTTCTTGTATCTCAGTGGCTGAATAAAGCCCTTGAACGGCGCGGTTCTCGTGGAGTCGGTATTCTCGATAACGAGCACCCTGCCCCACTTTTCAAATTCCGCCGAGAGGTTCATATCTCCACCCCGCAGCAGAAAAAGCCGTCGTCGCTCAAAAGAGGCGTGAGCTCGGCGAGAGCAGCGTCGCGCACGGACGCCGCGAATTTAAGCGAGCTGTCCGCGCTCTTTTTAACGGTGATATCGCCGGCCTTAAAGCTCTCGACGCCGTCCGAATTGCCCGCGCGGCGCACGCAAAGAGCGTAATAGGCTAGTCCCGCGGCGGCCTGAGCGATGCGGACATCATCCCTGTCCGCGTCGGCTTTCAATCGCGAATTCACGCGTTCAAGGGAGCTCAGAGCTATCCCGAGGCAGACTTTTTCTTCATCCTCGCCGATGTCCGTCAGCTGCCTGAGCAGAGAGAGTACGCTCCACTGAGTTATCATGCTCTCACCCCCACCGTCAGACGGTAAGGGTGCGCGCGGCGGAGTCGAATATCCTTGCGAAGCCCGCCGTCGAGCTGATGACCGCACGCTCAAGCTGGCGGTCGATGAGCTTGTCATACTCGGTGGAGACAGGGCCTGTCGTGACCATCTCGAGGGCGCAGCTGCGGTCGATACCGATTATCTTGCCTGCGGGCACACACGAACCCTTTATGAGATCTGCGCCGAGGGGAGTTATGACTTCGCCCGTCGCGTGGAAATTGAGACCTGCCGCAGCGTCCCTGAACTCAGTAATGCCGAGCATCTGCGCGACCTGTGCGGGAGCGGCAATAATCGTGTTGAGTTCATATGGATCGAAGAGATTCCAGAAATTGACAAGGTCGGTGTAGGTGAGCTTGCCTGCGGATGCGACGGCGGTGTTGGAGGCGGCATTGTCGTTGCCGTCGCCGTTTATGAGCACATCGACTGCATCGCTGAGCTGAGTGCGCGCGATATATGCGCCGATCTGGCGCAGGGTGACGGTAAACAGATCGAGGCGCTGGAAGCGGATAGCCTCGTAAGAAGCGACAAGCGAGCGTCCGCGCTTTTTCAGATGAACAAGGTTCGCCTTGCTCTTGACGCTGGTTTCGGGGATAAACGCGCCCTCGGCGACGACTTTGAGTTCCTTTTCATCGTCGCTCGGCTCGCAGGCTATCGAGCGGTAGTCGAGTGAGTCTATAACCGTGGTCGATGCGACGATGCGCGGCAGGACATTTGCCTCCTGCATACCCTGCCTGACGGCACGGGAAACATACTCGGGGAAGAGCACGGCGGAGTCGGAGGTCTTGAAGAACTTGTCAACAACGTCGCTGCCCGCTCCGCTGACCTTGATATCAAAGCGTTTGAGCTGGCGCTGATATGCGTCAAGTCCCTCGAGAGCAGTGCCGCTGTAGTTCTCCGAGGGGTCTATCTTTTCGAGTGCGCCGGTGAAATCACCGGAAGCATAGAGACCTTTTTCAAGTCTGATGTTATCAAAAGCAGTCATATTATTCTCCTTTCAGAATCAGAGCATGAAGCTCACTGTTTTGGCGGTTGTGTTGACGCTGAGCACGAGATAGGTGTTGCCCTTTGTGCTCGCCTTAACTCCATACGCGCCGTCCGATGCGAGAGCCGCATAACCGACCGCCGGGGCGTCCGTGCCCGTATAGGGCATAGTGACAACACCCGAGAGCTGGACGCCCGCATATCCGCCGTTTACATTCACGCTGACGCCGCAGAACTTTGCGTCCGCGCCTGCCGCCGAAACGGTATCGTTTGCGCTGACCGCGACGGGCACGCCCGCCTTGAGTCCGCTTGCCGCCTTGAGCGTGAGTACATTTTCACAGAAACCTTTAGTTGAAACTGACATAATTATCCTCCTTTAAATTCTGAACTCGCTGTTGCCCGAATGTGTTTCGGGCTTTGTCGACGAGAGCTGGCTGTTGAGTTTTCCGCCGCCCGAGAAAGCCTTTTTGAGCTCTCTGAGCTGTTCGAGACCGAGGGTGCCGCATATCGCCGAGAGGCTCTCACCGCGCATATCCGGCAGAGCCGCCGCACCCATGCGTATCACATCGCATATGAGCTCCTCGCGGTACTCTTTGCCCTCGCGGGCGAGCTGTTCGAGCTCGTCGATATAGCCGTAGAGCCCCGCCGCCTCCGCCTTTGTGAGAGTCACTCCCTCATTGGCGCAGGAGAGGCGTTTGACGGTCTTCACCGTCTGCTCGTCCGCGCGGTAAGACTTAGTAACGCCTGCCGCGGGCTGAGCCGGCACGGCAACAAACGACCACTCATAGGCATCCGTCGGGTCGCAGAGTATCCTGTGGCAGAGCTTGCCGCCGTACTCCCTACCCTTTATATGGGCGCACGGATCGGTTCGTCCGTCCTTGCCGCAGATTGAACAGACGCTTCTGCCGACCGAGCAACCGACACTCGTCTCTTTCTTTATCCCCGCGTCTATCTCTTCAATAAGCGCGGCGTTCTTTTCGCTGCGCGGCATATACGCCCGCGCGCAGAGCTTCGTGTATTTTTCGCCCGCCGAGGTCACCTTGTTATCGTCCGTCTCGACACGGCAGGAAAATATCCTCGCCGTCTGATCCCTGCCGCTCATGCTGTGGTCGAATATCCCCGTCTTGCCTACGAAAAGCTCGGCAAGCTTCTCGAGCGCGGGAATATCGAAGCGCTCGAAGTCCCTGTCGATTTCATTGTCGCAAAGCACGATGCCGAAAGTATAGACCTCGTCGGCGCTCAGCGGCTTTACGGTATAATTGTTGATAAGCTCCAGCTCCTGCGGAGTCGGAGCGCCTGAAAGAACGCTGTTCTGCGTAGTTATCACTCCCCGTTTTCAATCTCTTTCCTGATTTTTTCCGCCTGCGCCGCATAGAGCTCGGCGCGCGCAAGCTCAACATTGTCCTGAAGAGTCACATCGTCCCACTCGGCCGTCACCTGCGAGGGCGTTCCCTCGAAAAGCAGATATGTGCGGCATATGCGCTCGATGACGGGTGTCAGAATGCGGCGGTATGCGTCGATCTCGCTGGTGAGCACGTCCGCCTGCTGGGTCGACATACGCTCCGTCGACGACCATGACAGGCCGAGCATGAACGGCGGAAGTCCCGTTTTAGCGACTATCTGTTCGAGCATCTGGCGCACGGGCACCTCGCTGTCGAGAATCTGATTGTCCGCGCCGATAACCTTTATCTGAACATCGCCGACGGCAACAAAGTCTTTTACCGCGCCGCCCGTCTGCATCGCCTCGCTCCATTCCTTTGCCACCTGCATGGCGCGCTCTTTGGCGTATGCGCGGTCGAGCGAGTCGTTCTGCGGCTTATATGTGACCGCGAAGCGGATGTTACCCATGCGCTCCCAGTTGAGCCCGATAGTCTTGTAGATTTTCATGAGTATCCCGCTGACAAACGGCAGGCCTTTGAGCATCGAGCAGCCGCAGACTTCGCCCGGCTGCGGGTTAAGCACAGACAGCAATACAAGCTCGGGTCGCCTGACGGGCGACGGCATACCCTCGAGTGAAGCGGAGAAGATATCCACCCCGACTCCGTCCGCAGCGCGGCGAAGCTCGATATTTTCGAGCGGAGAGTTGAACAGCGCCGCTATATGCCCGTCCGAATCAGTCACCATCTCGCCGACCGCCGTGCCGCAGGTCAGCAGCTGCTCGAAATAAGTTGAAACAAAGCTTTCGAGTCCGCACTGGTTGCCGCCGACGGGAACATTGCGTATAAAATTGTCGAGCCTGTCCTGCAGGCGTTCGTCGGCGCATCTGACCTCAAAGCCGCCCGTCAGGCGGACGGTCTTGAATATTGCGGCGTCGATTATCGGTACCGCTTCGCGCAGGGCGTAATAGAGCCGCGTCTGATTTCCGCCGAGCGGAATGTAGCTGTCGAGCAGTCCGAGCCCCGACGCGGGACGCGCCGAGGTCTGCACCGCCGCAGGCTCGGGAGCGGTTTTCTTTCTTTTGAACGGATTTATTGTTATTCCTCCTTTTCATGACAGCCGACCGCCCGACCGTCATCTGCTCATGGCGAGCGCGAAAAAGCCGTCCTCTTCGTGCGCGAGCACTGTGGAGACGAAATAGCGCACATCGTCCATGGCGTGGTCGTATTCCTTTCTCGGAGCATCGCGTGCGGCAGTGTTATCCCATCTGTAGAGGGAAAATTCCCGAAGGCAGTCCGTGCATGACTGCGAGAAAAGGATGCGCCGCTCCTTGAGGGCATCCGAAACGCGGCGGATGCCGTCTATAACGTCGTTTTTTGCGGGCACGGCACGGAACCTGCCGTGGCGACGGATACATTCGAGAAAGCTCGCGGCGGAGGGATCGGCTATGACCGCCTCTATGTTCAGATCGCCCGCAAGCTGTTCGAGCGCGGCGTAGTGCTCCTCGTCGGTGCGCTGCTCGCCCTCCCTGCGGCTGTCGAAATAATATTCGTTCAGCCTGTACCACCGCCCGCCGTACTCGCCCCAGAGTCCGAACGACGACGGGTTGACCGTACCATAATCGCAGGAGATGAAGTAGCGCGACGGTATGCCCTCGGGCTCCGCAACATGGACCGAGCGCGAAAAGAACGGATAGACAAGCCCCTGCGCCGCGACCCATTTGCCCAGAACGAAGCGGTCATAGAACGCGCCGCTGTAAAGGCTCTCGTATCTGCGCTTTATCGCGGGCGTGAGCGACGGATTGTCGTCCATGGTGAAGTGGAGATACAGACAGTTTTTCTCTCCGCTCTTTTTTATCCACTCCTCGTAGAACCAGTGCAGAGGCGTGTCAGGGTTGCAGTTGAACCACAGCTTCGAGCCGTCGAGCGAGCACCGCGCGAGAGCCTGTTCAACAAACGACCGCGGCATCAGGGCGACCTCGTCGAGCAGAACGCCGCCGAGTGTCATGCCCTGAATGAGCGCCGCCGAGCCCTCGTCCTTGCCCCCAAATAAATAAAATCGGTTGCGCCTGCCGGAGTATTCTATCTCCACCAGATGCTGAGACAGCTTCTCGCGGCAGTCGAAGCCGAGTCGGCGCAGGACGGGCAGAATCGGCGTGATTATGTTTCTTCTAAGCGAAGTCACCGTCTTGCCGCACAGCGCGAAAGACGTGTCGTCGAACGCCGAAAACGCCCACGCGACAAATGAGACGGACATGCACACCGTCTTGCCGGATCGCACCGCGCCGTCGCAGATTATCGCGTCAAAATTTCTGTCCGGGCTCGACGGGCACCACCACGAGAGCACCCGAAGCTGCTTTTCTGAGAAGCTCTCAAAAGTGTTGTTTTTGCGTTTACTCACCCGCATCATCCCCGCGCAGAGCACGCGCACTGCGGTCAAGCGCGCAGAGGAAATCCGAATTTTCTCCCGCCGAAGCGGCATTGCTCAGCTCGCAGAGTCGATCGAGCGCCTTGAGCCGATCGAAAAATTTGACCTCAAGTCCTCCGCCTTTCGGGCGTTTGATATCCGATACCATCGTCAGATCCAGCTTTTCTATTTCCGACCCGTCCGGCAGCTCGTCCGACAAAATGAGCTTCACCGCGTCCGCAACGCTCCCGAAAGCGAGTCTGCGGTAGCCCTCCGTGACCTCTGCAAGCTTCGCGTCGCGCTCGTTTTCGAGCTTCGCTATTCGCCTTTTGATCTCCGGGTCGGCGAGCAGCTTCATTGCCGTTCGCTCCGGGTGGACGGAATAGCCCGCCCGCGCAGCCGACGCGCGCGGTTCGCGGGACGCGACAAAGAAGCGGCAGAAATTCTCCTCTTTCGGCGAAAGCGGTTCTTTCTTTTTCATACTCTCATCTCCTCATCTATATTCACGGGCTCTTCGGCGGCGGTCTCCGAAGCGCCCGTCACCCATAGCGAAAACGCCCCGATTTTTTGCATATCGGCGTGCAAAAAACGGCGGGGCGTCAACAAAGTTCATATTTTATTAATATTTGTAGAAACAAAAAGTCTGTTTTCGCCTGTTTTCAGGCATTTTTCGGCTGATTTTCCCCGTTTTCGGTGATTGCCGCCGATTACGCAAGATTTTTGCTCTTTTGCTTGACTTTTGAGGTCGTGGGGTATAAACTAATGTAGGATTGCGAAAAGTGCTCCCGTCGGGCTTTCCCGACGCAAAAATTTTTGAAAAGTGGTGAAATTTTTTGGGCAGCGACAAACCTAAGCCGCGAAGTTGGCAAACTAAAAATAAAGCTGTGGGGTCACGCCCGAAAAAGTTCGACCGATAAAAAAGTCGGCTCTTTTTGCGTGCGCCTCACGGAGAAAGAGGTGCAATATGAGCCGTGATATCCTGGAAAATATCAGCGCACTGTTGGCGGAGGGCAAACTTGCCGATCTGCGTGAACAGCTGTGCGACATGAACGTCGTTGATATAGCGCAGGCGATGGAATCGCTCCCGGAAGACGAGCTTCTGCGGATATTCCGCATCCTCCCCAAAGACATATCGGCGGACGTTTTTTCTTATCTTGAGCCCGATTCTCAGGCGCAGCTGCTGAATCTTATAACAGATACAGAGCTTGAGAACCTGCTCGACGACATGTTCCTGGACGACACCGTCGACTTCCTCGAAGAAGTCCCGGCAAACGTCGTGCGCCGCGTGCTCGCAAAGGCAGACAGCGAGACGAGGTGCCTGATAAACAGATTTTTGAAATATCCCGAAAACAGCGCAGGTTCGATAATGACCATTGAGATGGTCGAGCTGCATGATTTTTTCACGGTCGGTCAGGCAATCGAGCACATACGCTCGACCGCCGTCGACAAAGAGACGGTCTACACCTGCTTCTGCATCGACGACAAGCGCCATCTTATCGGCACGGTCGCCCTGCATACGCTGCTGATGGCAAAAGACAACGAGCTTATCCGCGACATAATGGACACCGACTCCCAGCTCATCTGCGTCAACACGCTCGACGACCAGGAGAAGGTTGCGGACATAGCGAGAAAATACGACCTGCTCTCCGTCCCCGTTGTTGACAACGAGGCGAGGCTTGTCGGCATAATCACGATAGACGACATCGTCGACGTCATCGAGGACGAGAACACCGAGGACTTCGAGAAGATGGCAATGCTTCATCCCTCGGACGACAACTACCTCAAGACGGGCGTTTTCAAGCTCGCAAAGAACAGAATCCTCTGGCTTCTGGTGCTCATGGTCTCGGCGACTTTTACAGGCAAGATAATCGAAAACTACGAGAATATGCTCGCGGCAGTCGCGGGACTCACCGCCTGCATACCGATGCTCATGGACACGGGCGGAAACGCCGGCAATCAGGTCTCGACGCTGATAATCCGCGGTCTTGCACTCGGCGAGATCCACCCAAAGGACTATCTGAAGATAGTGTTCAAAGAGATAAGAGTCGCGCTCATCTGCGGACTGACCCTCGCGGTCGTCAACATCGGCAGAATGATGCTCTTCTCCTCCGGCGGAATGCCCGTTTATCTTGTCGTTTCGGCTGCAATGGTCTGCGCTGTTATAGTGGCGAAGATAATCGGATGCACCCTGCCGATAATCGCAAAGATGATAAAGCTCGATCCCGCGCTCATGGCAGGACCGATGATAACGACAATAGTCGATATGGTCACCCTGCTCATCTACTTCGCACTCGCAAAAGCGTTCCTCGCGATATAAAAAATTATCCTCCGTACATTTTGGTGTACGGAGGATTTTTATGTTTTGTATGGCGCGGATTGTATGTCATTTAAATTTCGAGGCAATAGCACTCAGTCTACGCTTCGCGTATCCGGCTCCCATACAGGGGGGGAGCCTTCGTCAAAAATTCGCCGAAGATAACAATATAAAAAATGCCCCGCACTTTCGTGCGGGGCACTGAACTTAGCTGATTACTTGCTGAGCTCTGCGAAATACTTGATGGTTCTGACCATCTGGCTGGTGTAGGAGTTCTCGTTGTCGTACCACGAAACAACCTGAACCTCATACAGATCGTCAGCAATCTTAGCAACCATGGTCTGAGTTGCATCGAAGAGAGAGCCGAATCTCATGCCAATAACATCGGAGGAAACGATCGGATCCTCATTGTAGCCGAAGGAAGCGGAAGCAGCAGCCTTCATAGCAGCGTTGATGCCTTCCTTAGTCACATCGCTGCCCTTGACAACAGCGGTAAGGATAGTGGTGGAGCCGGTCGGCACGGGAACTCTCTGAGCGGAGCCGATAAGCTTGCCGTTGAGCTCGGGGATAACAAGGCCGATAGCCTTAGCAGCGCCGGTCGAGTTGGGAACGATGTTGGCAGCGCCTGCACGGGCACGTCTCTTGTCGCCCTTTCTGTGGGGGCCGTCGAGGATCATCTGATCGCCGGTGTAAGCGTGGATGGTGGACATGATACCGCTCTGGATGGGAGCGTAATCGTTAAGAGCCTTAGCCATGGGAGCAAGGCAGTTGGTGGTGCAGGAAGCTGCACTGATGATGGTGTCGTCAGCATTGAGGGTGTCCTCGTTGACGCTGAAGACGATGGTCTTGAGGTCATTGCCTGCGGGAGCAGAGATAACAACCTTCTTAGCGCCTGCATCGATGTGAGCCTGGCTCTTAGCCTTGGAGCAGTAGAAGCCGGTGCACTCAAGAACAACATCAACGTCAAGCTCGCCCCAGGGAAGATCCTTCGCGTTGGGCATAGCATAGATAGTGATCTCCTTGCCGTCAACTATGATAGCGCCGGGAACCTTGACAGTCTTGCCGTCCTCTTCATACTCAGCAGCCTTGAAGTCTACGGTGTGAAGATTCTCGCCTATTCTTCCGCAATAGCCGCCCTGAGCGGTATCGTACTTGAGAAGGTTTGCAAGCATCTCGGGGCTGGTAAGATCGTTGATAGCAACAACCTCATAGCCCTCTGCGCCGAACATCTGACGGAATGCAAGACGACCGATACGGCCAAAGCCGTTAATAGCAACTTTAACTGACATTTGAATTCCTCCGTTGTTAGTATAATTGGTTATTGGTTATATACCTCATATATTTTAGCCGTTTTTGTCCTCATATGCAAGCAATTTGATAAAATTTTACAGATACAGGAAAAGTTTCGTTAATCTGCCCAAAATATTGCATCATAAAGCCCAAAAGGACATAATACTGCCGAAAATCCGGCGCGGATATTTTGACATATCGGCATCATTATTTTGCCTTTCAAAACAAAATCTCCCCGCCTTCAAAAAGCAGGGAGTTTGCATTTCTTATTTTCGGTCTCAGCCCTCTGACGAGTTGCCCGCGAGCATTGAAATAGCAGCCTGAAGCTGGGTGTCTCTGTCTTTTTCGAGCGTACTGAGATTCTCTCTGAGCGAATCTGCGAGGATAATTTCAGTGTCCGGAGTCAGGCCCTTGCCGTCAAAACTCTCACTGATATAGGGCAGCATCTTTGAGGTGGTCAGCACGACTGCGCCGCCGTCGCTGAGCTCAAAAGTCTCCTGAACGTCGGCTCTGCCGGCTGTCTTTTCGCCGATAAGGAACGCCTTGCCGAAATCCTTGAGGTCGCAGGCGAACAGCTCGCCGTAGCCCGCAGTGTCGGAATTTATGAGCACCGCCATTGGCATCGTTATATCCTTGGCGTCGGAGCTGTAGGTCTTGACGTTGTTGCCGTTTTTGTCAACGAGCGTCGCGAGCGCCTTGTTGCCCTCGGTCGCCGTCGGGACAAGATAATCTATAACGCGACAAGTGTATTCAATAGTTCCGTCATAGGTCGAGCGCACATCGAAAACGAGGCTCTTCGCGCCCTCTTTCTTGAGCTGGTCGACTGCCTTTTCGAGCTGGTTCAAGGTGTTCTTGTAGAACGCGGATATCTTTATATATCCGACCGTACCTATAAGCTCGTAGCTTACGGTCTGATTCGTATAACCGAGGACGACGTTGACGGATTTGTCGACATCGTCGCGCCTGTAGGTGAGGCTGACTGAGGTCAGCTTTATACCGCTGAGTCTGCCCGCCATTTCACTGCTGTTTTCGGCAGTTACCGTGTCGCCGCCTATAGCAACTATCTCATCGCCCTTCTGAAGCCCCTCGGTCTGCGCCGGGGAGTTGGGATAGACTTCCGTTATGAGCAGATAACCGCTCTCGGGGTCTGTTTCAACCTCAACGCCGATGCCCGCGCTGCGTCCCTCAAGCTTCGAGGAATAGAGCTTGTAGGCGTCCGCATTCATATAGCGGCTGTACTTGTCGCCGAGTCCGTTGATATAGCCGTTTTCGAGGTTCGAGTCGAGCAGAGCCTCGTCTATATCGCCGTAGTACTTAGAGCGGACGATCTTGTCGACCTCCTCGACCGCATCATACATCTGCGCGCGCTTGGGAAGGTCGGTTATCAGCTTGTTGTACATACGCTGTGAGACCGACATCGTTATTGCGAAGGTCGCGGTCGCACTCAGAATAATGAGCGCAATCGCAAGTCCGAGCGAAATTTTCTTGTTCATTTGCTTTCACGTTCCTTCCTGCCTGAGATCAATTCGGAGGCGTGACAAAATCGAGAGGATTGAGCCTTGTGACGACACCGTTCTTGACATGCATGACCTGGAAATGGACATGCGGTCCGGTGACATATCCGGTGTTGCCCATATAGGCGATGACCTCGCCTTTTTCAACATACTGTCCCGCCGAAGCGACTATCTTCGAGCAGTGGCCGTAATATGTTCTGTATCCGTCGCCGTGGTCGATGGTGATATAGTTGCCGCCGACATCGGAATAGCCTCTGACGAGCACCTTGCCGCTCTGCGCCGCGACTATCTTCTTGCCGTAGGAGACATTGACGCCGTTTTCGCGCACGACTATATCAATAGCCGGGTGCATGGTGTAGGTTCCGTCGCCCTCGGGGTCATAGTAGCCGTAGCCCGCGGAGATGTAAGAGTTCTTATATGGAACCGGCCACATCATCTCGCCGTCGTTATAAAATCCATCGTCAACGTCGCCGCTCTGGGAGCCGCCGCTGATGATTTTGTCTATCTGGCGCTCAAATGCCTCACGCTTTCTGTACTGCCGCTGAATCTCCCGCTGATATTCGGCGCTGCTCTTGTCGAGCGAGGTCATGAGAGCCGATATCTGACGGTAGTTCGCGTTATATGCGTTCTGCTTTGAAGCGAGTTCTTTATTTTTAGTGTCGAGTTCGGATTTCTTCTCGACCAGAGACGAGCGCTTCTCTTCGAGAGCTTTTTTGTCCTCGTCGAGCTCCGCCTTGGCGGCGTTGAGCTCCTCGGTCTGCTTTTCGAGCTGGGAGATGAGCTTGTTGTCGTTCTCCGTGACGCTCGCGAGCAGCTGGATGCGAAGCAAGAGCGATGAGATGCTGTCCGACTCGAGCAGGATTTCAATCCACGAGGACGAGCCCGCCATATATGTGGCGCGCAGGCGTTCTGATATCTTCTCCTGCGTGGCGTCTATCTGCTCGTCGAGCTTGTCTATCTTCGACTGAGCCTCGTCAATTTTTTTATCGAGTGCCGCTATCTCTCTGTCATAGTCTGCAATGTCCGCATTTAAAACGGAGAGCTGAGAGTTTATGACATCGAGCTGGTTGCTTATCGCCTCAGCCTGAGAAGAGAGCAGCTTCATCTTCTCCGCATTCGAGGTCTGTTGATTTTTTATGCTTTCAAGCTTTTTCTTGTTTGCCTCAATCTCTTTTTCGAGTTCATTATACTCCTGCTTGAGATCCTCGAGGCTCTTCGCCTGAACCCTTGTCGGGAAAATTCCGGTCATCAGCACGAGCGCCGCGCAAAGAACAAACGCCGCCGCTCTTCTGAGCCATGTGTTACGCTTATTCTTCATCGACTATCGCGAACTCCTTTTCTTTGAGATATTTTGTTATCGACACCGCACTGCCGAGCGCGCCGGAGAGAACGCCGAGCACGATAAACGCGGCGAGCAGTATCAGAGCATATTTGCCGAACGGAGCGATTCCCGACATTCCGATGCCGGAGAGAGTCTTGACGAGCGACCTGCCCGCAATTTCATATATGCCCCAGACGGCAAGCAGGGCGAGCACACCGGATATAACGCCGAGCATCATGCCCTCGATCATGAACGGCCATCGGATAAACCACCTTGTCGCACCAACGCTCTTCATGATATTTATTTCGAGCCTGCGGCTGTCCATCGTTATTCTTATTGTGTTGGAGACAATGAAAAGCGAGACTATGAGCAGCAGCGCTATCATGCCTGCGCTCACATAGCTGACAGTGTTTCTCAGCCCCGCGAGCTGCTTTGCAAGCTGCCTGTTCTCGCGGATATGCAGAACATGCGGGAGTTCGGAAATGCGCTTGACCGTGTCGTCAAACTTATCCGTATCTTTGAGCGAGACTTCATATGCATCGGGAAGCGGGTTTTCGTCGAGCCCGTCGAAGAGCACGGAGCTGTCCCCCATCTCGTCCTTGAGCTGGGCAAAGCCGCTGTCCTTGCCGACGAAAGTACATTCGCGGACATTTGAAAGCCCTCTGAGGCTCGAGCCGAGCTCGTCCTCCTCCGCTTTCGTCGCGCTGTCATCGACAAAGACCATTATCACATTCTGATCCTCGACATTGCCGATGAACATATTTATATTGACCATTATCATGAACGCAACGCCGATCATCACCATGCAGCTGAACAGCACGGAGACCGACGCTACACTCATCAGTCGGTTGACATAGAGATTTCTCATTCCCTCGCGGGTGAGGTAGCCGAGGCTTCCGTTATTTTTCATCGCTCTCGTCCCCCTCTCCGTCGTCTTCGAGGTAAATCGAATAATCCGCCAAGACGGAAGAATACGTTGTATCGTCTGCGCCGCCGTATTCCGTTGTCTCTTTTTGGCGTTCTTTTCTTATGCTTTCGAGAGCCTGCCTGTAGACATCGTCCGCAGCGGTCTCGGCAGCTATCTCTTCCGCCTTTTCCGGGAGTTTTTCGGGCTCCTTTGCGGCAACTTTTTCCTCCGGAGCTTCTTCCTCGTCGTCGAGATACTTCGTTGCGAAGCCGTCCGCCGGTCGGTTGAGACTGCTTGATTTTGCAAGCGTGCGCTCGCGGTGAGCGGAATTTTTCATTCTGCCGTCAGCCGCAACGGTTCCGTTTTCGAGCAGGATAACGCGCTTGTCATACATACGGACGAGATTGTGCTCATGGGTAACCATGATGACAGTCGTGCCCTCCTGGTTGAGGCGCATGAGCAAATCGACTATCTCGAGGCTCATATGCGGGTCAACATTGCCCGTCGGCTCGTCCGCTATGATAAGATCGGCGTTATTCGCAAGGGCGCGGGCAAGAGCCACGCGCTGCTGCTCGCCGCCGGAGAGCTCGGTGGGATAGCAATTCATCTTGTCCGTCAGCCCGACTATGTCGAGCACGAACGGAACGCGCTTTTGAATCTTGTTCTCCTTAGAGCCGGTGACGCGCATGGCGAACGCCACGTTGTCGAACACGGTCATCTTGGGGATCAGGCGAAAATCCTGGAATACTATGCCCAACCCGCGGCGAAAATAGGGTATTTCGCTGCGGGTAAGGGTGCTCAGATCTTGATTTTTGATTATAACTTTTCCATGCGAGGGCACTTCCTCACGCATCATGAGCTTGAGGAAGGTGCTTTTTCCGGCGCCGGACGCGCCGACGACAAAGACGAATTCGCCCTTGTTTATCTTGATATTGACATGGTTTAGAGCATGTGTTCCGTTCTCGTAGGTCTTGGAAACATCTCTGAATTCAATCACAGTTTTCACTCCTATATAAAGCGGTATCCCCCTCGCTTGACTTTATACCGATCTTAAATTACGCCGCAGATCAGTATTTGACAGGCTTCGCATCTAGATACTTCTTGACCATAAGAGCCACCTTGAAGACGATAGCGTCGTCGAACTCGCGCAGGTCAAGGCCGGTGAGCTTCTTGATCTTCTCGAGTCTGTAAACAAGAGTGTTGCGGTGGACAAAGAGCTTGCGGGAGGTCTCGGAGACGTTGAGGTTGTTCTCAAAGAAACGCTGAATGGTGAACAGTGTCTCCTGATCGAGGCTGTCTATCGAGCCGCGCTTGAACACCTCGCGCATGAACATATCGCACAGGGTCGTGGGAAGCTGATAGATAAGTCTTGCGATACCGAGATTGTCGTAGCTGACTATGGTCTTTTCGGTGTCGAACACCTTGCCGACCTCGAGGGCTATCTGAGCTTCCTTGAACGAACGGGCAAGCTCCTTGACGCCGGTGACGGTCGTGCCGATGCCGACATATGCGTGGATATAAAGATCAGTTGTCAGAGAATCGGAAATGGAGCGCGCGAGCTTTTCGAGATCCTTGGTCTCGATGTTGCTGCGGACTTCCTTGACGAGAGCTATCTCGTTCTCGTTTATGTTGATGACGAAATCCTTGGTCTTGTCCGGGAACAGATTCTGGATAACGTCGAACGCCGCGGAATCGTTATGCTCGGTGATTCTTATGAGAAGAACGGTGCGGACTGCGTCGCTGTTGAAGCGGAGTTCGCGCGCCTTGATAGCGATATCGCCTGGAAGTATGTTGTCAAGAATAACGTTCTTGACGAAGTTGCCCCTGTCGAATTTCTCGTCGTAGCACTGCTTGATGTTGCTCAGCGCCACGCAGCAGATATCCGCATATTTGCCTGCAAGCTCATCTTCGCCGTCAATGAAAACAGCATACTCGGCCTGCATATGAGAGCCGAACGAGCGGTAAGTGCAGCCGTTAACAATACGGTCGCCGTCCTCCGCAAAAATCTGCGAAGCGTTCGAGATAACCTCGCCTATTTTGCCGAGCTCACTGCAGGAGATTATGGTGCCGGTCTCATCAATAACGCCGATCGTTCTGTCAACAGCGTCGCGCATCTGATGGATGACACCCTGGAAAAGCCTGTTTGACATAATATCTACCCCTATTCTGAATGATTTCAACTTCTGCCGTTTTAGACATTTTGACAACTGCGCTATAGACATTTTACACAATTATACGCTTAATTGCAATACATACGGGGCTAAAAAATGTGTAAAATAAAGGATTTTTTTCATAATCGGGTAAAAAAGCGCCTGTTTTTATCTATTTCCCACAATTTTTTTAATTCGCTTTTAGTGGATTTGATCTTTGGTCATTTTGTCCATAGAATTCCACATAGGGGCTTTGAGGCGCTTTTATCCGCGCGATTTTTATGGTATAATGAGCCGAGAAAGCGAAAAAGGAGCGCAAAAATGGAAGGCAGCATACTCAGAGCATATATATCGGAGAACATCGAAAAGGCTCAAAGAGAAAATATCCCGGCGGCGGTATCGAAATTTCTCGATTCCGCGTCTCTCTCCGCGGCGGCCGCTCTCGCCCGCTCGACTGCGGGCAGATTCATCTTCTGGGGCGGCTTCGAGGGAGCGGAGCGAGTTGTCATGCTCAGCGTCCCCGACTATATCGAGAGCGATGACCCGAACGAAATTTTCACAGTCTATGCGGACGGCTGCCCGCTGAGCGCCGTGAGAATAGAGAAGGACAAATTTTCCGACATCGGTCACAGGGACTATCTCGGCGCGGTAATGGGTCTCGGTCTTACGCGCGAGAGCGTGGGCGACATCTGCGTTCATAGTGACGGCTGCGACATCATAGCCCTGCCGAACGCCGCGAAATATATAGAAGAGAACCTGACGGGTGCGGGACGCGCTACACTCAAAGCTAAACAAATCCCGCTCGGCGAAGTCCGCGCGCCGCAGGTAAATATAAAGGAAACAAGCATCACCGTCGCATCGCCGCGGCTCGACGCAGTGGCAGGCGAGATATTCTCGCTCTCGCGTTCGGCGGCGGCGCAGGCAATAGCCTCGGGTGCGGTGACCGTAAACGACGAGCAGGTGTTGAAAGCCGACCGCCGCCTCTCCCCAAAAGACAAAATCGTTCTGCGCGGCAAGGGCAGAGCGATTCTCGGCGAAGAGTTCACGCAGACAAAGAAGGGCAGAGTCAGGATAGAGGTCAAAAAATCCGTGTAATAATGCGGCAAGACATTTTTGATAATCGACTTCTACCTTCGCGTCTCACTATAATAAAAGCTTTCATACTTCTCTCGATGAAAAAAGTCCTACCCAAGTTTTATTTTGGGTAGGACTTCTTGACTTATATAGCTTCTTCGGCACTGCGGGCTGATTTTGTTACAGCATATCCTCTATCCGGTACGGTCTGCCGGGAGTGACAACATATTTTCTTGTTGTAACCCCGTCTTTGAGCGTGAAAAACTTTGAAGATACGGAGCAGTTTTCGACTATGCCCTCCGTTATGCCGTCCGAATTGTCGTCACTCGAGAATGTTACACTATAGCTCCCGTCGCCCGGCTTCGTTCCGCTTCCGACTCCCTTGGATTCTACGCAGCCGTCGGAATCGGCTCTGAGATAAACAAAGCCGTTGCTGCCGTTTCGTCCGTAAATGTCGTTGTCGTCATAGAATATGTTCGGATTGATAAACACGGTATAGCCCTCGTCTGTAACCGTAAGCTCAAGCTCGCCGAGCGAATATTTAAGACGCTTGCTCATTTCCCTGCTCTGCGTTTTGCGGTATTCGTCAAACGGCATATAGCCCTGAACGCGAAGTCTCCGCACCGCCTCATTATAATCCATGCCGAGGTCTATAGATTCGAACGCCGCTTCGCTCTGCTTGCATATCCCGTCCGAGGTCTCGAACTTTTTTCCGTTCATTACATACTTATAGCTCCTGTAAAACTTCTCCGTGCCCGTGTACATAAAAGTCAAGCCTATCGCCGCCGCGCACAGGACGGATGCCGTTATTATAATGCCTTTTTTGCTCTTTTTCTCCGGCGTGCCTTTTTTACGTAGCCTTATAAACAGTATAAGCGACACCAACGCGAGCCCGATATCAAGCACGATACCCGCTATAAAAGAAATATATTCATTGACAAGTTCTTGCTCGCTCGCAAATTTATATGTAATCAGCGGAGTTGTTTTTTCGAGCAGGAACCCGATATCACTGATGAGCGCATATATCGCAGGCTGAGAATATCCGCTAAAGAACAGAGTTGCGCCGAAGAGCAGATTCGGTATGCCTATCGCAAGCAGTGTTTTCTTAAATCCCTTTCTGTAGGCAACTGCCAAAGCAAAGGAGAACGCGAGTATTATCGCAAAGCTTGCAAAAATCTCCGCCGTCTCCGGGCTGCCCTTAGAGTCCGCGCTCAATATCCACACACCGCAAGACATCGCTGCCATTATTACAGCTGTCGTCAGCACAAACGCCAAAATCGGCATCCATATTTTTTCGCCGTAGACTTTCTCGAAATCCTTTTTCACCATTGCGGTTACACCTCCGTCGTCGCCCATATCGGCCAGCGCTTTTTGGATGCTCTCATCTTCGCTGTAGCCGATCTCGGTATAAAATTCGATGTGGTCGGATATATGATCCCGCAGTTCCTCGCGGATAAGCTTCTGCCGCCTCTTCGAGAGCTTTTCGGGAATCACAGAATCGAGGTAGCTTTCTATTCTTTTGTCCATTTTATCTACCTCAGACCGCCGAGGGTGCGAAGCCGCTCCTTATAACTTTTTCGACGGCGGTCGAATATGAGTGCCAGTCCTCGGTCGATTTGTTGAGTATTTTCAGCCCTCTGTCGGTGATGTGATAATATTTTCGCCGTTTGCCGCGCTCGCCGTCCTGCCAATAGGACTTCACGAGCCCCTCCTGCTCGAAGCCGTGGAGTATCGGGTAGAGCGTGCCCTCCTTGAACGAGAACACAAATTCGCTGCGCTGTTCGATCTCCTTGATGATCTGGTAGCCGTACATGTCCCCTGTTCCGAGGACGGACAGCACGAGCAGCGAGCTGCTGCCCTTCGACAGTTCTTTTTGGATATTCACATAAAGTCCTCCTTTTAGCATAGAGTTTCTATACATCGGTGTTCTATGTATAGAGCATAGCATTATATTTCTGTTCTGTCAAGGAAAAATTTGCAAAAAATTTTGCCGCCCCCGAAAAGCGGTCTACCCGCTCCCGGACACGGCATTTTGAATTGACTTTGCGGTCAGTTATAGACCGTTCTCTTCTTGCTTATGATATTTCCCGCCACGGCAAGCGCAATACCCAAAACGAACAGAGGCAGGCAGCTTTGAAGCACCAGTTCGGACGAAACAAGCCCGAACGACATATAGAACATCGGCACCTCTCTGTTGATGCAGAACATATAGTTTGCTATCAGATACAGCACGCCGCCGAGGATACTTATCGCCGCGGATTTTGAAATGCTGATAATAAAGCTGCACATTCCGAAGAAGAACACGCAGGCGGGGATTATCCGCACAAATTCAAAGGCAAAATCCGGCAGGAGCAGGCACGACGCCGCCATCATGATTGAAACATTCAGGAGCATCGCGCAGAATATGACCGCGCAAATAGCGCCTGCGCTCACCCTTTTGTTGACGAACAGCACTTCGTTGCCCTCGGATTCGTTATACTCCCTGAGCACAAAAATGACATCCCACGCGGAGAAAAACGGAAATATCACCTGCGACATCTGCAGCAGATAAACCTCTATCATCTCGGGCTTGGTGCCGTTGAAATGCATGGAGCAGAGCAGCAGCGGATAGAGAACATCGAACAGCACGAGCGGAACGAACCTCACCGCGCCCACGTTTTTCAACGACAGCCGCACAGCCATAAAAACCGCACTCATATGTTTTTTGTTATGCATATGTATCCATCCTCAACGCGCGGCGACACCGACGCGGCAGCAGGCTGAGCCTGCGCCGAGAGCACGGCGGTCATCCGCTTTGAATCGCGCTCAAACTGGCGCTGAATGAAATACGGCTCCGAAAGCTCGCCGAGCCTTGAATCCTCGATTTCATAGACCTTGCCTGCGGCGGCATTTTCTATTTCGGCGCATGTGCCCTGCGCCGCCACGGTGCCGTTGTTTATTATCACCAGCTCGTCGCAGAGGTTTTCAACGTCCTCGACAATATGCGTGGAGATAATTATCGTGCGCTCGCCCTCGAGCTTCGAAACAATATTCTTGAAGCGCAGGCGCTCCTCTGGGTCGAGCCCGGCGGTCGGCTCGTCGAATATAATGATATCCGGCTCGCCGAGCAGAGCCTGAGCTACGCCCAGCCTGCGTATCATGCCGCCCGAAAGGGTCTTGACCTTTTTGTCGAGCTTGTCCTGAAGACCGACAAGTTCGATATATTTTTTCGCCTCATCGCCGATTTTTTCGCGGCTGACGCTCTTGAGGTCTGCGAGCATCTCCATCATTTCAAAGGCGGTCAGTTCCTTATAGAGACCGAATTTCTGCGGCAGATAGCCTATATGGCTCTGAAAGTTTTTGTCCTTTGAAATATCGCTGCCGTTAAATTCGATTTTTCCCGCGCTCAGCGGATAGAGTCCCGTTATGCAGCGCATAAGCGTTGTCTTGCCCGCGCCGTTGGGTCCGAGGAGTCCGTATGTTTTTTTATCGAACTGCAGATCTATCGATTTCAATATTTTGCTGCGGCCGAAGCTCTTATCCACCGCATAAAGTGAAAGCATAAAAATTCCCTCCTCAGTCTGCGTCGGCGTAAAACTCGCTCGCGGTTCGTCTGTCGTTATGATCGTTCAGATACTTCGACATTCTCTTGAGTGCCTCTTCTTCGCCGACACGGTTTATATACTGTATAAAATCATATGTGCTGTAGACTTCCTCGCTGCCGTTTTCGCGCATAAATTTTCTTGTGCTCTCATTGCCTTTGGTGTAGCTCATATAATTTTGATACAAGTCAAACTTCCAAGGCTCAATATTCAGCCTTTTATAGTCTCCGTCTATTTGCAGTATTTCCGTTGAAACAAGGCAATTGTCAAATTGACAGTAACCGGTATACCCTCCGCTGCTTTCGATACTCGGGATAATTATTACTGTTTTTATGTTGTCGGGAAGCGTCTCGGTCGAGCGGTAATTGTCGAAGAACTTTGCGCGCTGCTTTTCCTGACCGCAATAGAAATGAAGATAGGGATATACCATCTTCACTCCGTCCTTTTCGTAGCAATCGTAGAGACCGGAGACGAGCGTCACGCCTGTCGTTTTTCCCTCAAACTCGTTCTTTCCCGTCTGCTCAAGTCCGCTGTATACCGTCTGGCTGCTGTCCACCTTCACCCTGAAGTGGGTCGGCTTGTCGAGCACGAAGCGATATATTTCCCCCATTCCCATGTTATATACGGGCAGCGAGCCGCTGTGCGGATAATACGGGAAATATCCCGGCAGGAACAAGCCCTGAAGATTGGAATAATATTGCGTTGAAAAGCCGCTGTATTTAAGCACTATCCTGTCAAGGCTCTTTTTCTCCGGATTGAAAACGGTGAAACGATCTCCGTCCTGTTCAAAGCGGAGCTTGTTTCCGCCGCCGTCCCGGACGGAGCTTATTTTATATCCGTGATAGAGTGTGAAATCGTACTTTTCAAGATTCGGCTTGTCAACGGTTATCGCCGCCCTGACGTGCAGATTATTGCCGACCTTTATTTCCAGGTCGTAATCGGTCACATCAAACTCTTTTTCAAAATGCGCCCACTCTTTGTTCGCGCCGTCCTCATCATAGTCGTCGGAATAAAAGTCATATGCCTTGTAGTAGTATTCTTTATCGCCATATTCCATGGAATATTTCGGGTCGTCGCTCCCCACGATGACTCTCGAAGCCGGGAGCTGCGACACAACGAGAAAAGCGAGCGCGAGCGACGCAAAAACGGCGGGAGCCGCCCGGAAGCGTCTGTTTCTCTCCCCGGTTTTCAGACTTATCACAAAAAGGGAGAGCAGCAGCCAGAAAAGCGCCGTCAACCAGCGATATGGCAAAACAGACTGGCCGAACGCATAAACCGGTCGATAGTTGAGCGCCGGCGGAAAGATATCAAACAGCCGCAAAAGCGGAAAGATATTTATGCTGACATTGCGGCTGAATTCATAGACCATCTCGCCGAGATAATTTGAAAGCGGCGAGCCAAGCAGCACAAAAAGCACGAGCCCGAGACAGCCGTTTATTCTGCGGAAAAGCAGCGACGCCGACATACCCATGGCCGCGGCGCAGCAGGGAACAAAAAAATGGCTCAGCAGCATATTCAGAACGGTCTGAATGATAAACTTGCCGTGCCAACAGTTAAAGTTTCTGTATTTTACAAAGAGGAGCAGACTCCATATATTAAAAAAGGCAAAAAATATCAGGATGATGACAACAAAAATCACACCCTGCGCCAGAAATATCTTTCTTTTTGCGTGAGCCACCGTGTTCATGCACTCGTCGAGCTTATATCGGCGGAGCTTGTAGCTCATCTCAAAGGACAAAAACGAGAAGACGGCGAACGAAGCGAGAGAAAACTTCAGCGGTATATCGAGCGCGCCGAGAGCCGCATCGTCATAGAGGGTGCTTATCGCCCTTGTCATCTGCCATGCCGCTGCGCCGACTATCGAGGCAAAAAACAGCGACAGAACAACGATCATCTCTTTCGAACGAAAGAATATCGCTCTGACCTGAGAAAGCAGTTTCTTATCAGGCAAGGTTATACCTCCTATTCAATTGTAAAATAAGCACGGTGCCCGCCCGAAAGCGGGCACTCATTCTATTTATTTTTTATACATGCCAAATGTACCCGCTGCCCTCTGCACCTGAATCCCACGCACCATAAGGTTTCAGATAAAGCTGCCATGAAACCCCTTCATCAAAGCGTGTTGTCTTTTTCCATTCAATGCAGTCCTTAGCATTAACCCTTATCTTCAAATCATATTTCCATGAGTTGGAGCTCGCATCAAAATACCTCGAGCAAGCTGTCATTGGGTGAGCAGAATCTTTATTTGTCTGGGCACCTATGTATTTAAATGTACCCATAACCGTTTCCGAATACGAATAATGTTCATTGCTCTTCAAAACCGCTGTTTTCGATCCATTAGGAACGCTGTACGCAGATGCACAAACAGCTCCTATTGAAGAAACCAGAATGAGTGTGAATAAAACCGAAATAATTCTTTTTAGTACCTTTTGCATTACAAATCTCCTTTTCTAAACATTGTAGTTTTTGTGCTTTGCTAACTAAAAAGAGCTTCTGAATCTACACCTCCTGTCTTAAAAAATCACTACCCATTCTCCTATAAATTACTCCTATGTATTTATAATATCACAAAACGTCCGTTAAAGCAACAAAAAAATTCAAAATTTAGTATTTAACAGAGAATTTTGTCTGAGATAAACAATGCCGTCCGCATTTTCACGCAGGCGGCATTGTTTTATATCAATTTTTATTTTATCACAGCCACCGTGTTCGGGCGCATTGTCAGAGTGAATCCGCCGTTGTCCGCGGCTATCGTCTCGAACGGTTCCATGTCGTGCTCCTCATCAAGCATATAAATGGTATATAGCCTGTCTTCGCCCGTTTCGACCTTGAACGTGCGCGGCAGAGGCGCGGCGTCGTCTGTATAATATGTGACGAGCAGCATCTGAGTCTCCCCGTCCGCCGCGGCGGCGGAATAGATATCCGGCACATCGCAGCTCAGGGCGCATTCATCTTGAAGCGAGAGCAGCTCGCCCCATGCCTTAACGGAGTAATAGCCCTTTAATCTGTCCAGCGTGCCGCGCTTGAACAGCCCGTTCATGCTCGAATTTACCCGCGCGTCATAGTACATGAGCATATCGGTTTTTTCACGCTGGCAGGCGCTCATAACGGCGGCGATAAACGCGGCGCCCTTCAGCGAAGCCTCGGTTTCAAGGCTGCGCTTCCAGCCGTCGCCGCTCCAGCCGCAGACATAGTTCCACTCGTTCAATATGCTCTCGGTGTCCGTGTAGCCGTGGCGGTCGAGCATGGCGCGGTGTCGGCGCGCATCGGACGTGAAATCGCTTACCTTCGACCCGTAGCAGTGCCACGAATAGAAGTCCATCGGCACATTTTCTTCTCTCATCTTTTCAAAGAATGCGTCGAGCCATTTTTCATTGTATCCGCAGACCGCGGGTCCGCCGATTTTCAGCGACGGAAACCGCGCTTTCAGATACTTCGCCGCCGTTGCAAAAAAGTCATAGAACTCCTCGGGCGTTCCCGTCCAGCACTTGTCGTTGAAGTCCGGCTCGTTCCATATCTCCCAATATTCAATACCCATATGATAGCCGTCCGCCCAACCCTCGTTCATATGCATTATGATGTGCTCGCAGACGACCGCCCATTTTTGATAGTCCTTCGGCGGCATAATGCCGTAGTGCTTCGGCCAGTGCTCGATCTTACTGCCGAGGCGGTAAAACACCTTTGCGCCCGCGCGCATAATCATGCCGAGATAAATATCCGTCAGCGTGAAGTCATAGGATTCGGGCGAATACGGGTCGGCATCGAAATCGGTGAATATATTATGTATATCGACCGTGTGCTCTCCGCCGTAGTCATAGCATATGGACGAATCGTGCGTTCTGGCAAACGGGATGTTCGCCTCCCTGAAGTCCGGCAGATTCGTGAGATTCTGGTCGCCGTTGTCCGTATACACGGGGCCGTTGTTGACGGCGTTCATCGGCTTTATCCTGCCGACTGTTTTTTTGAAATCAACCTTAAGTTTCATATATACCTCCATCAAATATCAAACGAGAACTGCCAATCCTCGCCGTAAATCACCTTTACTTTAACGGGTCTGTCGCTCTCGACGGTTATTTCGGGCTTCTCGTCTTGGGATTTTCTCGCCTTGCACATGAGGGTGGCGAACGAATCCCTGCCGACGGGCAGCTTCTTTATTCCGTGCTCCTCGAGCCTGTTCACGCGCCAGACTATCTCCGACTTTTCGGCGGAGACTCTGATTCCGAGGATGTACTCTATCAAAACGGTTATAGGGAATATGCCCGTCCAGCCGACAAAATCCTCGCGCGCGGGGTCGCCGCGGTCGGCAGTCTCGGGGGCATAGTTCTCCCAGAAAGTGCCCGTCTTTTTATAGACCTCGATGCAGTTTTTATAGCAGCACTCGGCTATCTCTTTTGCAAGCTTCTCTTTTCCGTTTGCAGAGAGCCCGCAGAGTATCATATAATCGGTCGGCGCCCAAACTCCGCCGTTCCAGTAGCCGCCGTTATCTTTGTAGTCCGGGTGATCCGCGGAGAGCGCGGGGACGCGGTTCGGGCGGTTGAATTCATTTTTATCCTCGAGGTGACGGCAGAGCGCGTCCACCCTGTCGGGCGGGGCAATCTTCGAGATAAGCGCCCAGAACGCAGCGACGGTCTTGACAGCAAGGAAGCTTCCGTCCGCCTTGAGGTCATAATAGAACCCGTCTTTTTCGCTCCACATCTTCTCGTTGACGAACCTGACGAGATTATCGTATTCGTCCCTGAGTGCGTCAACGTCGTCGGTGATGCCGAGCTCCTCCGCCATCATTATAAGATATTCGCAGCTCATCGCCGCCTGCAGAGTCGCGTCTATCCAGGACATATAGCTGTGGTGGAAGGTCTCGAGCATCCAGTCCTCCGAGTCGGGGATGAGCTCAAGATCACAGCGCGGCAGATTGTCCATGCCGCAGCCCCAACCGCTCGACCAATAGCTCCCGTCCTTCCAGCGATGATAATTCTTGAGCCAATGGTGGAACGAGAGCAGCGGATAATAGACTTTTTTGAGTCTCTCCTTATCGCCGTAGTTCTTATAATACTGCCACTCGCACCACGCCATTATCTCGGGTCCCGTGCTCGTCGGGTCGTGGCGATAGAATCGGTCAACGCCGTCTAATTCGTTTATCTCGCGGCAGATGAAGCCGTCCTTATGCTGCTTGCAGTAGAAATTGTCGAGCGTTTTCTGGAAGCAGTGGACGCTGTCGCCGTATTTGCCGAACATGAGCATAAAGCAGGAATCCCACATAAAAATGTGACCGTTAAAAGCGGCGTCGATATAGGGCGAGACAAAGCCGCTCTCTTTCGTCGGCTTTCCGAGGTTGCGGAAAGCTATCTCCCACGCCTTATAGTAGGCGTCTATTTCATCGCCGTGACCCGCCCACACGGGCTCGGGCAGTCTGTCCCTCTCGTTCTCAAAATCCGGCAGCGCCGACATATCGGGCTGCATGGAAACAAACTCGTTCTTTTCGGCATATCTGTCCTCAACATAAGGGCTGATAGGTTCTTTCATGTTTGCGCTCCTTTCGGGTATTTTCAGTCGAGCTGATTATATCACACTTTTTATTTTTAGTGAATAGTTTTTGCGGCAACACCGCGGCGGTGAAATATATTTTCGCTTTCAAAAATTAACTTTTTGTGAATATTCAAAAAAGCATGTTAAAAAGTATTGACTCCGATATATAAATATGCTACTTTGTAATTGCAGATGGGTTTTCTGAGACAGAATATCATATAATTTCGGAGAAATGCTATGATGCTGTTCGGTTCAAAAAATTATAGATTTTTATCAAGTCTGAGACGGGTGCGCATTCGGGCAGTTTAATAAGGCGCATAGGTCGGCATCGCAGCCGGCTTGTGCGCATTTTGTCTTCTCAATAAACTAAAAAGCAAGGTGACAAAGATGAAATCAACCGCTAAAAGAGAAGTTATGACCGGCGTAATTACATTTCTTGTTTACGGCATTCTGGGCTTTGCGGCTTACCTTCTTACTGCGCTCCCCGAAGCCGGACTGGATAGCCTCGCGGCGAGCCACGCCGTATTCATCATCGGAAGCATCGCAAGCTCCGCCGTTCTTGTCGGCGGAATAGCGTTCGGAATAGTGTTCGGCAGGAAAAGATCGAACGGATATCTCATAGGGCTCGTCGCCTCCGTCGTCTTTTTACTCGGTGCGGGATTCGGCTTTATAGTATCAATGATAAGTCTCTTCACCTACGGTTCTGACGGGAAAATGTCCGATGCATCTATTCCTATAATAATAGCTTACGCCGCCGTGCCGTACATCGCCTATGCCGCTGCTCGCATAAAAGCAAGCAAGAGAAATAAAATTAAAACTGCATAAATCATCAAACGCCGCCTGTTTCTCCGCAGGCGGCGTTTTCAAAGCAAACAAAAAAGCGCCTCGATGATATTTCATCAAGGCGTTTTCTGGTGGACGCTAACGGACTCGAACCGCTGACCCTTCGCACGTCAAGCGAATGCTCTACCAGCTGAGCTAAGCGTCCATTTGAGCTGAATTTTTCGGTCTTTCCCGTTCAGCAGAGCCTATTATATATGAACGCCGCGCGAATGTCAAGCATAATTTTAAAAAAATTGATTTTTTTGTGAACCGCCCGCAGAAATGCTATTTTCAGCCTGTGGGCGGCTTCATTTTAATTTATTTGAAAACGATATCGAGCACCAGCATCGATATCACCCCGGGCACGCCGAGCAGCGCGCCCGCGCCGAGCGACCAGCGGTTGACGGAAAGCTGTATCCCCGTCGCAAGCCCCGCGATGTTGACGGCGAACAGCGCCGCCGCGCCGCCTATCGCGTTGAGTATCAGCGCCGAAAAGCCGCGTCTGTTCGTCACGGCGAACACCGTTATCGCGAGCGCGGCGACAGCGAGAAATATTATAAGAACCGTTTTCATTCCCGTTGACAAGGCTATCCCCTCATTCCAGTTTGTAGCAGACGGCTATGTCGCTGCTTTCAAGTCCCTCCTGCTTTGCGAGCTTCAGGAGTCTGTGGTAGCGGCGCTTGAGCGATTCGAGCTCATATATCGCGGCCTCGACCGAGTCGTCGTCCTCGCCGTATTCAAACCGCAGATATGCCGCGTCCATCTCCTTTTTGAGCGCTCTTATGTCCACGAGCAGCTGTTCCTCCCTTGTCGGAGCTTCGTCCGCCTTTTTGAGCTTTCCTCCGAGCAGATATTTGAAAGCAGTAACCATTTTTTCGTCCTCCCGGTATTATTTGTATAGCAATTATGGGACAAATATGATAAAATAATTCAGCCGGACGATATTTTTCGTCCGAACGCCAAAAATATATAGGATGTTTATATAAAGGAGAATGTGTTTTGAAGCTTTATCCCATGGTATTGACGCCCTTTGTCTCGGAAACTGTCTGGGGCGGGCGCAGGCTCATTGACGAATATTCCGTTGTCACAGACAAGCGAAACGCCGCCGAGGCGTGGGTCATGTCCGCGCACAAAAACGGTAGTTCAACAGTCGCAAACGGCGAATTTGCGGGGAAGTCTCTTCGCGAAGTCTATCTCGAACACCCGGAGCTCGGCGGCAAAAACTGCGCCGGATTCTCTGATTTCCCGGTGCTGATAAAATTCATCGACGCCGCGGCGGACCTCTCGGTTCAGGTTCATCCCGACGACGCCTACTGCCTGAAAAAGGGCAGCGGCGCGGGAAAGACCGAGTCGTGGTATATCCTCGACTGCGAACCGGGCGCTTATCTTCTGCTCGGCTTTGAAAAAGACATAACCCGCGAGCAGTTCAGGCAGTCGATAACCGACGGCACGCTGACCGACTATGTCAAAAAAGTCCCGGTCAAAAAGGGAGATTTCTTCTTTATTGAGTCCGGCACGCTCCATGCGATATGCAAGGGCATCCTGCTCGCCGAGGTTCAGCAGAACTCGGACACGACCTACAGAATATATGACTACGGCCGCCTGGGCTTTGACGGCAAACCGCGCGAGCTCCATGTTGAGGATGCGGTAAATGTCACGCACACCGGAGTATACAAAAATCCCTGCACGCCGAAAAAAGACGGCAATGTCACTAATCTTGTCGCCTGCCCGTTCTTTACGGAGCGCGTTCTCGATGTTAACGGCTCTTTTGACGGCACTGCGGACGAAAAATCTTTTGTGTCGCTTCTTATCCTCGACGGCGCGGGCTCGCTTGAATGCGCGGGCGAGACTCTTGAATTTTCAAAGGGCGGCAGCATTTTCATTCCCGCAAACTGCGGCGACTACAAAATAAACGGAGAAGCAAAGATCCTTGAAACAAGGGTCTGATATTACAAATGGCAGTTTTAAGCGTACAGAATCTTGATATGGAGTTCGGCGAGCGCACGCTGTTTTCCGGCGTGAGCTTTGAAGTCGGAGAGCGCGATAAGATAGGCTTCATCGGCTCGAACGCAACGGGCAAAACGACCCTCTTCAAGCTCATCACCGGCGAGCTTGAGCCGACCCTGGGCGGGGTATATCCCGGCAAAAATATAAAGATAGGCTATCTCGAGCAGCACGCCTGCGCGTGGAGCCAAAAGACGGTCTATGACGAGATGGAGAGCGTGTTCGAGCCTCTTATGAAAAAAGAGAAGCGGCTCGAAGAGCTCGCGGATCTCATCGAAGCGGGGCATGGCGACATCGACGCGCTCATCGCCGAGCAGAACAGACTGCACACCGAGTTTGAGGACGAGGGCGGGCTGACCTACAAAAGCCGCACCCGCTCGGCGCTCACAGGTCTCGGATTCTCGGAGAGCGACTTCTCGCTCCCCTGCTCCCTGCTCTCGGGCGGTCAGCGGTCAAAGCTCGCGCTGGGCAAGCTGCTTTTGAGCGCGCCCGATTTGCTCCTGCTCGACGAGCCGACGAACCATATAGACCTGACAAGCCTCGAATGGCTCGAAAGCTTCATCAACGACTACCGCGGCAGCGCGGTAATTATAAGCCATGACCGCTATTTTCTCGACAAAGTGACGACAAAAACGATGCTGCTCGAAAACGGCAGGATCGAGATGTTCAACGGCGGCTATTCCCGCTTTCTCGAGCAAAAGACCGAGCGCGACGAGATCGAACGCCGCCACTACGAGCGGCAGATGGATGAGGTTCATCGCCTTGAAGGCATAATCGAACAGCAGCGCCGTTGGCGGCATTTCATAACCGCGGACAGCAAGCAGAAGATGCTCGACAAGAAATTGGCGGAAATCGACGCGCCCGACCGTTCGGCGAAAACCCTTGGCTTTTCGTTCGGCGAAGTCGAGCCGACAGGCAACGAAGTTCTGAATGTCAGGGGGCTGTCAAAGTCATTCGGCAGCAAGCATCTTTTCAGCGGCGTCGAGTTCCAGATACGCCGATCCGACCGCGCTTTTTTGCTCGGTCCGAACGGATGCGGAAAGACGACTCTTTTAAAAATACTTATCGGCAAGGAGAAAGCCGACTCCGGCTCATATCTTTTCGGCGCAGGCGTTCAGGTCGGCTATTTCGACCAGACGCTCTCCTCGCTCAACAACAATAATACAGTCCTTGATGAAATCTGGAATCTGCACCGAGATTTCACCGAGGCGCACGTGCGCACTCTGCTCGGGCAGTTTCTGTTCTGCGCGGACGATGTTTTCAAGAAGATAGAGACTCTGAGCGGCGGCGAAAAAGCGCGGCTTTCGCTCCTAAAGCTGATGCTCTCGGGCGCAAATGTCCTGCTGCTTGACGAGCCGACGAATCACCTTGATATTCCCTCGCGCGAGGCGCTCGAGGCGGCTCTGCTCGATTTCGGCGGCACGATGCTCGTCGTGTCCCACGACAGATATTTTATAAATAAGTTATCCACCCGCGTGCTGTCGATAGGCATGAACGGCGCGGAGAGCTTTGAGGGCGGCTACGACGACTACGCGGCGAAAATCGCCGAGCAGAGCGCGGAGAAGCCGAAAGTGACAAAGACCATGGGCAAGGGCGGCGAGGACTACAAGCGCCGCAAGGAGCGCGAGAGCGAGCTGCGCCGCACGATAACCGCGATAAAGAAATGCGAAGAGCGGATAAACGAGCTCGACGGACTGATAGCAAAAACCAACGAAGAGATGTCAACACCCGAAGCGGCGGCAGATTACGCGCGCGTCATGGAGCTGACGGAAACGCTCGGCAAGCTCAACGACGAGCAGACCGAGCTCATGATGCAGTGGGAAGAGCTCGAAAACAGAAAAGCTCAACTTGAGGGAGAGGAGTAACATGAACTTCAGCGAACTTTTCGGGAATGCTCAATGGGTGACCTGCGACAGCGGCTGCACTTCGCCGGTTATAAAAGGCGGCTTCTTCATCGAAGAGCCGAAGGAAGCGGAGATAACCATCTGCGGGCTCGGCTTCTTTCGCCTGTGGATAAACGGGCGTGAAGTGTCCGAGGACAAATTCGTCCCCGTCAACAGTCAATACTGTAAGCGCGATCTGACGGCATTTGAATATCCTATCCTGGACGAACTGTCTTACCGCACATACGCCGTGAGATATGACATATCCAAATTTGTTATTGACGGCGAAAATGATATCCGCGTCATTCTCGGCTGCGGCTGGTTCGCCCAGCAGAAGCGCAGCGCCGAGGGGTTCGCAAAATACGGCGACATAAAGCTCTGCTATAAAATCGACGCCGAGAATAAAAGCGGCCAAAAATATACTTTTATTTCCGATGAAAGCCTTAAATGGAAACAGAGCCGCATAATCGAAAATAACATATATTTCGGTGAGGTTCACGACATGAGCCTTGCAGACGAGCTGACGGCGAACAGCGGCTTTCAAAATGTTATCAAAGCCCCGGCGCATGAGACTCAATTTTTCGTTCAGGACTGCCCGGCGGACAGAGTGGAGCGCGTGATAAAGCCCGTAAAGCTCTTTGACCTCGGCGAAGTTTCGATATATGACATGGGCGAAAATATTTCGGGCTATCCGGTTGTTGCGGCAACGGTTGACGGCGCGAATATAACCGTCAGATGCAGCGAGGAAATAAACCCGGACGGCACGCTGAATTTCGATTCCTGCGACCGCGGGCAGATTCAAAAAGACGAATATCGCAACGCGAAAAAGGGCGAAGAGTGCATGCCGTGGTTTACCTGGCACGGCTTTCGGTATTTCGAGCTGACGAACAACGCCAAGCCTGTGCGTTGCGAAGTAGTTCACTCGGACTGCGCCGTGACCTCGTCGTTCGAGTCGGACAGCGAGATGCTCAACTGGCTCTATAACGCATATATCAGAACGCAGCTGAGCAACATGCATTCGGGCGTGCCCTCGGACTGCCCGCATATAGAGCGCCTCGGCTACACAGGCGACGGTCAGCTCTGCTGCGAAGCGGCGATGATGCTTTTGGATTCGCAGAAATTCTATAAAAAGTGGCTCGAGGATATCTCCGACTGCCAGAGCATCGGAAACGGTCATGTCCAGCACACCGCGCCTTTCATGGGTGGCGGCGGAGGCCCCGCAGGCTGGGGCGGCGCGATAGCGGTCGTGCCGTATGAGATGTATAAAATATACGGCGACAAAGAGACTTTCCGCCGTTATCTGCCGAAGATTCTCCGGTATTTTGATTATCTCGACTCGCGAAGCTCCGGCGGTCTCGTCTGCCGCGAGGAAGAGGGCGGCTGGTGCCTCGGCGACTGGTGTCCGCCCGAGCCTATAACAATATGCGAGCCGTTCGTCAACACCGCGCTCTATGTAAAGCAGATGATGATGACAAAAGAAGCATCGGAGGCTATCGGCGAAAGTGAAACCGCCGCCATGCTCGAAAAGCGCATAGAAGAAAAGAAACAGGCTATTCTCAGCGCATATTACAGCCCGCAGACCGGCTCGTTTATCGGCGACGCGCAGGGCGCGAACAGCTTTGCTGTTGATATCGGTCTCGGCGGCGAACGCGCGTTCAATAATACAAAGAAGAAATACGACGCCGCGGACTCTTTCGACACCGGCATTTTCGGTACAGATATCCTCACCCGCGTACTGTTTGAGCGCGGCTGCGCCGACACGGCTTTCCACCTGCTGACTTCAACGGGCAAAGGCTCGTTTTACAACATGAAAAAGCAGGGCGCGACGACCATCTGGGAGAACTGGGACGGCGAGCGCTCGCACAGCCACCCGATGTTCGGCGCGGTGACGCGATATCTGTTCTCGTTCATTCTCGGCATCACGCAGGAGAAAAACTCGGCTGGCTATGAAAAAATCGTCATCGCTCCGCAGATCCCCGACGGGCTCAACCGTGCGAGCGGTCACATAACGACGGTGCGCGGCAAAATAGCCGTCTCGTTTATCAGAACGGAGCGCGAGATGGACTTCTATGTAACCGTTCCGCAAAAGGCGTGGTTCACTTACGGCAGCGACTGCGAATATGAACTCTGGGAAGGCGAAAACCACATCCACATTGATTTTGAGGAGTAAAATATGGCTATAATCATCACAAATTACAGCGAAAAATATCGGGACGATGTCCGCAATATCTGCCTTGACACGGCGGGCAGCAACGCACGCGAAGAAAAGTCAATGCGCTTTTTGCTCGCGACCTTCTGCGACTACTATATAGACCGCGAGGCGGAGCACTGCTTTATCGCCGTCGACGAAGATACCGACACCGCGATAGGCTATATTCTCTGCGCGCCGGACTATAAGAGATATAAGCGCATATTCAAAGCCGAATATCTCCCGCGCGTCAAGGGATGCAAAAAGGGAGATATAATTGAGTCATGGGCATCCGTAAACGGTCCCGCTATATTCGCAAGAAGCTATCCCGCGCATATGCACATCAACATAAAGCCCGGCTATCAGCACTGCGGCATAGGCACCCGCCTGTTCGCGGCTCTGACCGAGCATCTCAGAGAGATTGGCTGCAAGGGCGTTATGCTGGTGGTCGACTCATATAACACCAACGCAATAAAATTCTACAAAAAGAACAAATTTGATATCATATTCCCTCTGCGCGTCTGCACGGTCATGGCGCGCAGGGTCTGAGAAAGCAGGAAAAAATATGAAATTAGCCGTCATCGGCACGGGCTGGATAGTCAAAAGCTTTATCGACGGGTTGAAGTTCGCGCCCGATTTTGAACTCTTCGCCGTATATTCGCGTTCGCGCGAGCGCGGAGAAAAATTCGCAAAAGAGAACGGGATAAGTACAGTATACACCTCGCTTGACGAGCTCGCCGCCTCCCCTGCCGAGTGCGTCTATATCGCGAGCCCAAATGCCCTGCATTATACTCAGAGCAAAAAAATGCTCAAAAGCGGAAAGCATGTCATCTGCGAAAAGCCGATAACCGTAACGCCCGACGAATTTTCGGAGCTCTGCGAAATCGCGGACGGAAATAAGCTCATATATATCGAAGCTATAATGTATATGCACTCGCCCGTGCGGGCGGCGCTCAGAGAAGCTCTCGGGGACATCGGCAAGGTCTGGACTGCGCATTTTGATTTTTCGCAGTATTCCTCAAAATATCCCGCCTATCTTCGCGGCGAGCTGCCGAATATTTTCAACCCCGCCATGGCTACGGGCAGTCTCATGGATCTCGGCATTTACTGCGCCTATCCTGCAATCGATCTGTTCGGCGAGTCGAAAACTGTCTCGGCAGTATCGGCATTTCTCGAAAGCGGAGCTGACGCGGCGACCGCCGTCTCGATGCTAAGTAAAAACACCGCGATAACAATGACAAGCTGCAAAACCGGGCAGGATCACGCGGGCTCGCAGATAATCGGCGAGCGCGGCAGCATAAAAATCGGCTCAATTTCAAAGCTCACGGACATCGAACTCGTGATGAACGACGGGACGAGCCGCATTATCTGCGGCGACACGCCGAAAGATGAACTCATGGGCAACGAGGCTCGCGCGTTTTATAAGCTGATAACAGAGCCGGAAAATAACAGAGAAAAATACAGAGAGCTGCGCGAAACGGCGCTCTCTGTGAGCCGCACGATGCAGCGCATACGCGAGTCGGCGGGAATAAAATTTGACGGAGGGATATCATGAAATATGTAAAAACAGGCGATGTCCTCGCAGTAAGGCTTGACCCGGGAGAGGAAATAATCGCGTCGGTGCTGAAGATAGCAAAGGACGAAGATATCCGCTTTGCTGAGATATCAGCTATCGGAGCGGTAGGGCGCGCGGTGTTCGGGCTATACGACCTCGAAGAGCAGAAATACCACAGCCTGACATTTGTTCAGCCGCTCGAGCTCGTTTCATTAAACGGCAATCTCAGCCGCAAGGACGGCGAACCTTATCTCCACCTCCACGCCGCGTTCGCGGACGAAAAAGGCGCCGTCATCGGCGGTCACCTAAACGAAGCGGTGATCAGTGCGACCTGCGAAATGTTCATCAAAATTTTCGACATTGACATGGGCCGGCGCATAAGCGAGCAGACAGGGCTCAACATTTTCGACATCTGAAAATCAAGCAGAGAAGCCGACATATGCCGCGCTTCCCTGTTTTTTCTTGTCGAACACCATAAAATATTGCACAAAACCAATAAAAAATCATAAAAAAATCAAAATTTCTTTACAAAAACTATTGCAAAGTGAATCAAAATCACATATAATTATTCTCAATCAGCGTAGTAACTGAGGGTGAACAAATGCGACAAGTAAGATTTGAGATCACCGACGGCATCTGCCGTCCGGCAGGATGCGAAACGGACGACATCGGATATGCGGCAATCTCCGATGCTCAGTGCGCCTCCGATGCAAGAAAAAGTTCAACCGCCTCGAGCGGCCGTATTTCCTACGGCATAGTGATGACCGTCACGGAAAACGGATTCAATGAAACAACAAGCTTTCCCGACATCTCTTTCAGCAGGAAAAAGCTGAGGGACTTTGTCTCCATGCTCGAGCGCAACGATGTCTCCCCCGTCCATGTGGAGGAGATGATAGACGATTTCTTCTACGCGGGATAAACGCACCGCCAAAGCATCCGAACCGAGCGAACCACGCCAAAAGGCAGCGTTCGCAGAAGAATGACCGACCGCAGCAAAAAAATGCTGCGGTCGGTCATTCTTTATAGTTTGATGGATGGATAGGCAGCGAAACGGCTTTGCGAGTATAAATATCGCAATAAACAGCTGTAGCGATATCGTGCACATATACTTATTATTTTAAGCAGGGCAGGCTAACCCCTCAGTCTCGGCTTACGCCGAGCCAGCTCCCCTTACAGGGGCGCCTAAATAGGTTCTGCTACAAGTCCCAATTCACGCAAAGTCTTTTCATCTTGAACGGAGGGCGTTTATTAAAGTTCCGTATATCGCTCTACGCGCATGCGCAGGGCGTATTTTTCGCGCAGTGCCGCTATCTCTTCCATCATCTCGGACTTGTGGTGGGCATCGAGCGCCTGCTGATCGCGCCATCTGTCTATCAAAAGCACGGTCTCCGGGTCGTCAAGCGGAAAGAAATATTCGTATCTCTCGTTCCCCTCTTCGGCTCTTATTTTATTCACAAGCCCGCTCTCCGTCATCTCGCGCGCAAACTCCTTTGCGCTGCCATTTTTGCCGATGTAGTAGATATTGACAGTGAAGCTCATTTCATTCTCCCCTATCAATATTTTTCAACGCTCTCAACATCGAGCACAAACACAATAGCTCCGCCAACCGCGACCTCCGAACCGAGATCGCCCTCGGCAAGTCCGCTGCCGAATGCAGCAGTAGAGGCGGCGGTGTGCATCCTGCGCTGCGAATACTCCTTGATTATCTCTTTTGCCTTTGCGACCTTGTCGTCGTCCGCGCCGATGAGAAAAGTCGTGTTGCCGACCATGAGGAATCCGCCCGTGGTCGAGAGTTTCGTCACCGTGTAGCCCTCCTTCGTCAGAGCCGAGGAAACGACCGCGCTGTCATCATTATTAACAATAGCTATCAAAAGTTTCATTATATTCATTCTCCTCATTAAATTTTCGGGTCTATCATCTTGCGGCTCTTCTTGTCGAGCTTGCGGACGTCGGGTATCTCGTACCTGTTGTCGTTCGCGTCTTTTATTAATATGCGCCCGTCATAGAGCGGCTTTACCGCCGTGAGATGATTTCTTATCTCAAAGGTGCATATTCCCCTGTCCGTCTCGACCGTCCACATCCAGATATGGAATTTTTCGCGCATCTTTATGAATCGCTTTATCCGCGGGATCATATAGTATTCGTCGAGGCACTGCTCGACAGCCTCTTTCGACTCCGGCAGAAGATTGTCGATTTTTCTTATCACCGCTATCTCCTCGCCCTCGCTGTCGATCAGCGAAATGTATCTGTTGAGTCCGGTTATGGGGAACATTCTGTGCAGTTCGAGCCCCTCGAACTTCTCGCCTGAGTAAAACTCGGCATCGACGAAAATCCCGTCCCGGCGGGTGAATTTCACTTCCGGTCCGTCAATATATCTCGGCATTGTGCTCCCCCCTTATTCAAAATTCTCGGCGGCTTTTTTCTTCTGAAGCTGTTCGCCCATGGACTGGATCTCAATGAGCTTGTAGTACTTGCCCTTGAGCGCCATGAGTTCTTCGGGAGTGCCGCATTCGATTATCTCGCCGTGGTCGACGACAACTATCTTGTTCGCCTTGCGCAAAGTTGAAAGACGGTGGGCGATCATGAGCGTTGTGCGCCCGGATATCAGTCTCTCTATCGCGCCCTGGATAAGATTTTCGGTCTCGGAATCGACCGCCGCCGTCGCCTCGTCGAAGATGAGTATGCTCGGATTTTTGAGCACCGCGCGGGCTATAGACACGCGCTGCTTCTCGCCGCCGGAGAGTCCGACTCCGCGCTCGCCGAGCATGGTGTCGTATGCATCGGGCATGCGGCGGATGAAGCCGTCCGCATTCGCGACCTCCGCCGCGTGGAGCACCTGCTCAACATGGACATCCGCGCTGCCGTAGGCGATATTATTATATATCGTGTCTCTGAACATCAGCGGCTCCTGCTGGACGAAGCCGATCGAGTTTCTGTAATATCTCAGGTCAATATCCCTGATGTTTATTCCGTCGACGAGTATCTCGCCGTCGTATTCGTCATAGTAACGCATCAGCAGGTTTATCAGCGTCGATTTGCCGGAGCCCGTTGTTCCGACTATGCCGACTATGTCGCCCGGCTCTATAGTCAGATTTATGTTTGAGAGGACTTTTTTCGAGCGGTCGAACGCGAAGTTGACATTCTTGAATTCAATCTTGCCCTCCATGCGCTTGAGCTCTTTTCCCTGACCGAAATCGTGCTCGGGCTCGGCATCGAGAATATCGAGTATCTTTTCGGCGGACGCCAATGTGTTCTGGTATGTGTCGCCGATATTCGCAAAGAAGTTGACCGGGTTATAGAACATGCTCGCGTATGAGATGAACGACACGAGCAGACCGAGCGAGACTTCACTGCTGCCGGAGATGACGAGATTACCGCCCATGAACCATATGACAAGCGTTCCGCAGGTCACGAGGAATGTTATCACCGACGGGAACACCGCAGAGGGCACGGCGGCTTTCTTGTCCTCCTTGAACCATTCGTCGCAGTAGGCATTGAAGCGTTTGACCGTCTTTCGCTCGTTCGTGAAAGCTTTTATGACTCGCACGCTCGGTATCGTGTCGGCGAGCATCGAAGAGATCGACGCGGAGCGCCGCCACATGCGCATATATTTGGGTCCGAGCACCTTGCCGAACCGCTTGCCGACAAACACGACTATCGGCACGGGAATGAGCGAGAAGAGCGCCAATCGCCAGCTCATCATGAACATTATGACTATCAGCCCCACGAGCGTGAACGCCTGAATGACCGCCTCCTGGGTTATCTTCATGATGAAGTTCTGTATCACCGTCGCGTCGGAGTTGACGCGGTTTATGACGGAGCCTGTCGATATCCTGTCATAGAAGCTCATCGGCAGATACTGCGCCTTTTCATATATATCTTTCTTGAGATTTAAGACTATCCTGTCGCCGGATATTCTGAGCTTATACGCCCGAAAACCGTTTATCACATACTGAAGAACGTACACCCCAAGCAGAAGCAAAATGACCGTCATGAGCCGTTTTGACGATTTCTGCGGGATAACATCGTCGACCATTATCTTTGTTATATACGGCGGGATGAGCGAGAACGCCGTTGTGAGCACGGAGAGAATCATACACACTATCAGCGGCTTTGTTTCGGGCTTGACATAGCCCGAAAATTTTGTGATAAGCTTGCGCTTACCGGAGCAGTTGAGGCACTCGGCATCGGGTGAAGGCAATTTGCGTCCGCACTTTGGGCAGAAAGAGCGCTGCTTGAGATAAACGGACTTCACGACCTCCGCATCCTCGTCGGAATAGCCGTGTTCTTTCAACGAGTTCACGAACACCGCGCCTGCGTCCGCAACCTCGGCGGCGGCATAAGAAAAGCGCATGAGCGGCTTTCTCTTTCCGTTTGAAAATCTGACTCGAAACAGCGCGTTGCCGTAGAGCCGCTTGACATCCGCCGACTCCATTTCATTATAGGCGATGCTGCACACGCCGCCGTCAAAGCTTCTGTCAAAGGCAATAAGCCCGTTTTTTGTGAAAACGAGCATAGAATCCGCATATTTGCCTTTTAAATCAAGGTCGCCCACTACGATGAAGAGAACCTCTTCGCCGCGGGTCACTTCTTCGAACCGCTCCTCATATTGTCGCGGCACGGGTTTGTTGGTTATTTCTTTCATTGCTCCGCCCCCTTTTTTCAAGGTCATTTTAGCAGAGCCGATGTCAAATGTAAACACGGAATTTCAGCCTAACTTGACAAAAAATTTTGTCGTTGTTTGTTGAAAATGACGAAAGATCCCCGTGATATTATTTTTTCATAACCACATTTTCAAGATAGCTGTTAAAATTCTTATATTCATTCTCGCTTATCGCCGCCGGGTAGGTCATGACAACGAGCCTGTGACCTTTGTATTCGCTGCGATACGGCGGGTGGATATGCTCGAACGGATTGGCTCTGTACCCGGCGCGCTCATAAAAAGCCTTGCGGCGGACGGATACTTCGTCATTCGGCGGGTCGATTTCGAGAATGACCGTCTTTTTGCGCTCGCCGAGAAGGAGAGTGTCTGCGCGCCGTAGCCGCGTCCGCGCATTTCGGGCAGCCGCTGTTCATATATAGGAAAGCTCTTTGAATAGAGCTCCATCGCTTTTTCATATATTTTATCTTCTGAATTTGTCAGTCTTTTAAAAATCATATTATCATCCTCCGCGCTTTCGGTTATTATACATTTTTACACCACGGCGGTCAAGAAATCGGGTGTTTAGAATTAAATTTTCATTGACTGATTATTGTAAATATGGTACAGTATTATTTGACTGAAAACGGATTTTCAATATGAAATCCACAAAAAACGAAGGGGTTACAAAAAATGCCGAATCTTATCAAAAAAATCACATCCACCCCGAAGGGCTGGTCTACAAAACCAAAGGAGAGACTGAGCTACTATCTCTACTTCTGCGGACAGAACGCGATATATAACCTCGTCGCCTCTTTCCTGACGACCTACCTCATGCTCTCTATCGGCGGACTTGTCAAAACTGCGGGAATCATGCTCGCGGTCAAGGTATGGGACGCGGTCAACGACGCCATTTTCGGCGTGCTGTTTGACAAGGTAAAGTTCAAGAGCGGCAAGAAGTTTGTCCCGTGGCTCAAGATATCGCTCGTCTTTATCCCGCTGACTACTGTCATGCTCTTCGCCATACCCAATAACTTCAGCGAAAACGCGAAGCTCATCTGGCTCGCTGTTTCATATATACTCTGGGATACCGCCTACACCCTCTGCGACGTGCCGATATTCGGTATCATCACCTCGATGAGCGAAAACATTGACGAAAGAAACAGCATTATATCCTATAAGCAGATTTGGGCGGGCGTGGGCTCGGGCGTTGCGCTCATTCTCGGCACCGTCCTCGTCGGCGAGCAGGTCAAGCTCAACTACACGGTAGTCGCAATAATCTGCGCCGTGTTCGCAATTATCACGATGATCCCCGCCTGCTTCAAGCTTGAGGAGCGCTTCGGCGGAGACAGGGATGAGGATTTCACGATCAAAAAGATGTTCAGCTATCTCGTTCAGAACAAGTATCTGCTCATCTATTACATAGGCTACTTCTTCTATTCGAGCGCCAACGTCTCCGGCTCGCTCAACCTTTTTGTCTCGTTCTATCTCTTTAACAACTCGCAGTTCTCGCTCGTCGTTCAGGCTCTGAGCCTTGTTCCCGCGGCGATATTCTCATTCCTCGTGCCCCACATGGTCAGAAAATTTGACAAGATGAAGCTGTTCAGAGTCTGCACTTTGGCTACCGTTATTTTAAGCGTCGTCATGTGGCTCATCGGCTACAACTCGATGATAGGCTTCATCATCATCTCGATACTGCGCGCGGTACCCATGGCTATTCTCGGTGTCATGCTCTTCATGTTCACGCCCGACTGCGCGGAGTTCGGCAAATTCACCTCCGGCATCGAAGCAAAGGGAATCACCTTCGCGATTCAGACCTTCATGTGCAAGCTCACAGCCGCCGTCTCCGGCGCGCTCGGAATGTTTATACTCGGTCTCAAGTCCACCGGCTGGGTCTCTGTTGAGGGCGCGCAGAACTTCGCAGACCTCCAGGGTGTCACTCAGACAGACCACGCGAAGGCCGTTCTGTGGTTCATCTATGTTATGTTCACGGCGATAGGCTACGCCATAGCCTATGTCATCTGGACCCGCTACAAGCTCACCGACAAGGATGTTCAGACCATGGCGGACTGCAACAGCGGCAAAATAACCCGCGCCGAAGCCGACGCAAGACTCGGCGGAAGATACGACAAGAAGTCGAAGAAAGCGAAGAAATAACAAACGAAAAGAGCGGAGGGGCGTGTGCCTCTCCGCTTTAAATTGCAGCACCCTGTGCACTGAGCCGCAGGGTGCTTTTTCGTTAAGTTTATTTATCAGAGCACTACTTCTCTGCCCGTCCTTGCGGACTCGTAAACTGCGCAGAGAATCTTTATCATATCAATTCCCTGCTGCGGCTTGAAGCACGGCTCGGCGCCCTCGATGACCACATCGTAGAAGTGCCTGAGGTTTCTCGCGTGCTCTCTGTCGGTAGCGTAGTTAGTCGGGATAACATCGAGGCACTTGCCGTATTCCTCGGTGTAGAACTCGACCTCGCCGTCCTGCCAATTGAGTCCCGCCTTCGTGCCGCGAAGTTCGACAAAGCGTGTCTCTTTCTTGACGTTCGACGCCCAGCTGAACTCTATCTGGAGCTGCGCCCCGTTATCGAAGCGGATAGTGCCCATCGCAAGATCCTCAACGTCAAACGTGCCGTCCTCGACCTTGTCGCCGAAGTCGGAGTTCACGGAGTCGCTGACGTCGTTGTCGGCAAACTTGCAGTATGTGCTGCCGGTCACGGCGACTGGAGTCGGGCTGCCCATGAGCCATATCGCAAGGTCTATCATGTGAACGCCGAGATCGATGAGCGGACCGCCGCCGGACTGCGCCTTGGTGGTGAACCAGCCGCCCTTTCCGGGGATTCCGCGTCTCCTCTGCCAGCCGCAGCGACCGCAGTATATCTCGCCCATTTTGCCGTCGTCAATGAACTTCTTCGCAAGCTTAGACGCGTCGGTGAAGCGGTTGTTTCTCATGACCATGAGCGTCTTGCCCGCAGCCTTAGCGGCGTCATTCATCTTCATGACCTCTTCGACATTGACGGCGTCCGGCTTCTCGCAGAAAACATGTTTGCCTGCGTTGAACGCGGCGACCGCGATTATCGAGTGAAGATAGTTCGGGGTGCAGATATCGACAGAGTCTATCGTCTCATCCTTGAGCAGCTCGTTGAAATCGGTATAGACCTTTGCGTCGGGGAAGAACTTGTCGCGGCATATTGCCGCTCTCTCTTCGATGATATCGCAAAGAGCAACGACCTCAAGGCGGTCGTCTTTAAGATAGTGCTCGCGGTGAGCGCCGTTAAATATTCCGCCGACACCGATAATACCTACTCGCCATTTTTTCATAGAAAGACCTCCAAAAATGTATTTCATACGAATTGATTTTAACATAACAAGAAATAAAAAACAAGAGCGGCGGCCTGTACGAAATGCCGAAAAAACAGCCCTGTTTTTAGTTGATTTAACAGTTTGATTTATAATTGCAAAAAGGAACGGCGGAACGCCGCATAAACGCTCCGCCGAACCCTGCTTTTATGAAATTGTGTTTTGCCTTTTCGGAGTTCGGTTTATTTCTTGAACGCGCCGAACCAACCTGCAATTTTGACGCCGACCTTGACTATCGGAATCATGAAGACGAGCGTTCTGAGAGCTCCGTCCGCAGAGGACGAAAGCACGATCGAAACGAGGAAGTTGACAGCTATTCTCTGAGCGAAGTTCATATCAAGAGCCTTGACAGCGGTCTTTATGGCTGCCGCGTTGCTCTCGGAGGTGAGCTCGGAGTGGAGATATCTGAACAGAACGACAAATGCATCTGCCGCATCGCCGTCGATGCTGACGAACCAGTTCTTGCCGCGGGCGATGCTCTCGTTTGCTGTGTAAACGCCGCAGCCTGAGAGATCCTTGATAGCGGAAGCGAACTTGTCCTTATCGAGGCTTATCGAAAGGGTGACTGCGGGGGCGGTCTCTTCGCCGTTTTCGTCAACCTTGGCAGCCTGAAGCTCGATATCCTTGAGCTTGGGAGCGAGGATATTGTAGAGACCATCGGTGGTGAGGTCAACATTGATGCTGCTGCCGAGACCCATGCCGAGCTTGCCTATGAGCTTGTGAATCTGAGTGTCGAGCAGACCGGTATCGACCGCATAAGCGACCTTCGGAAGGAGCTTAACAACCTCGGTGAGCGGAGACTCGGCGGAGGCGATGGTGTCGATAAGATTGAACACGGGAACGAGGATTCCGCGGATGCGACGATCCATCTTCTCGTCGGAGTTTGCGCCTGCGTTTACATACTCGGTGTACTCAACGGAGGACATTATGCCGTCCGCGCCGAGGACTTCGAGAATCGGAACGAGCTCCTCGTAGCCGCCGTAGATGTAGTTGCCGCTGGTGGTGTTGCAGGTGTTCTCAAGGGTAATGACCATGGTGATGAGCGAAAGGGGTCTGAACAGCGATGCGACTGCATCGAGGAAGCCCTCTCTGTCGCCGTCCATGAATCCGAAATCGCCGTCAACAACGGTGAGATACTGCCATGCGTCGAGCTTGCCGACCGTGTTACCCTCTTCATCAACGGTCTCAGCCGCGGCGTTAAGAGCAGCTATAGCTCCGGCGCAGGTGTCCTTATCAAGCTTGGATGCAAGATCCTTGGGTCCCTTGGCAATGAGAGAAGTGAGTACGCCGACGAGCGGGAACAGCTTCTTTGCAATAAGGGCGACGGTGTAGTTGGTGTAAACGCCCTCGGAGAGCATCTGAGAAAGTCCGTTCTCGGGAACGCTCAGAGCGGTGAAAAGGATATCTTCAACACTGTTGAGTGACTTGTTGACCGACTTCTTGGAGGCGCCGAAAGGATACTTGACGACAGTGCTCTTCATTATCTCAACATTCGGTCTCTCGCCCATCGGCTCATCGGGAGCGATGCTTGCGAGGATATCCTTGTATTTCGCAAGAGTCTCGGTCGGAATCTGAGACTGAAGAGTTGCGGGAACCTTTGCATAAGCAGCCTTTGCAGCGTCGATGTCCGCGCGGTCATAGGGCTCTTCGATGTTCTCGATAACGACCACGAAATAATCAACATATCTCGCGTTGCCGATATCGATGCAGGCGTTGTAAAGAGCGGTAGCGTTGAAGCTCTTATAGCTCCAGCTGGTGATGTTGTCAACAGCGACGCCGTAGAAGGTGTAGCTTATTTTGCCGAAGAGAGTCTTCTCTGCATCGCTCATGGCGTCATATTTCTTGACAGCAGCAGATGCTTTCGAAGTGCCCGCGCCGCTGTCGTAAGCGGACTTTCCTTCGCGGACAGCCTTTATTGTCTCAAGAGGAGTCTTGAGCGAGGGCTCAACGGATGCGAGCCACTCAAGAGCCTCAATGTAGAGGTTGCCCTTGTAGGTATACTCTGCGGCGTAAGCCTTGTTATATGTCTCTGACTTTTCGAGCCACGCAGCAAAATCTGCGATGTACTGAGGATCGTTCTCACCCTCTGCATAGCTGCCGGGCTTCGGCGCAAGGCCGGGGCTCTTCGGCTTCGTGGGCGCGGGGTTAGCCTTGAGAAGATCGTTGTAGATAACATCGCCCATCAGCTTGAAGCCCTTAAAGGCATCGCCCTTTACAGAGCCGCTGATGATGCCGTGGGTCGAGCCATAGCCGCCCGCCATAACGCGGGTGTTGTAATCGGCGGCTTCCCAAGCGGCTTTCTTGGCATCGACAGAGGTCTTTCTGTCGGCAATGGTCTTTGCAAGCGCAACGGCGTTGTCGATATAAGCCGGGACATAGCCGAGCGTGGCAACAGCCTGAGCCGCGGCGTTGATATAGTGATCCTTCTTAGAGCCGGAAATTTCGGGATGGTTCTTGATGGAGATCTGGCGCTCTCTCATCACTACATCGTGGTAAAATACATCGAAAACAAGGACATCGATGCTTTCCTTATCGGAGTTGCTGAGAGCCTTGTACTCGGCAACGAGCTTCTCGTAAGCCGCAAGATCCTCTGCCGAAGGCTCGGCTTTGGTAACATCGCCGTCGAAAGCTTCGACATTCGCTTCAAACCTTGCAACGGCTTCTGACTTTTCCTGCGCAAAGACGTTAAGACCGACCGCCACGGCAGACATAAGCATGCACAGGCAGAGCATAACGCTCAGCGCTTTTTAAATGTTTTCATTTACTCTGTTCTCCTTTCGTTTTTGTGAAAACATTATAGACATTGTTATTCTTTGCTTCTTTTTGCTCCTTTGCAGCAATTTATATTATAACGTTAAGTTATAAATTCAGCTTTTAATATGCGGCACCGGCAAAGTACCGCAGTATTCATAAAATAATTCAGAACCACCGCAATATTATAATATTTACAAATAAGTAAAGTTATATCTTAAAGAAGTGTTATTAATTGTTTGAGATATAAGGGGAATTGTTGAAATTCCCCTCGTTGTTTAAAAATCAAGTCTCTCCCGTAGGCTCTGTTTTATCCCAACCTCACACACGACGCTAAGCCCGAGGAAGCAGTCCTCAAAGAAATCGCGACCGAGCTTGAACTCCGGCAGAAGATAAGGCTTCATTTTGCTCTTTATCAAACCTATGAGCTTGTCCGTATCCATGCCCTCATCGAGCTCATATATAACCACTCTGCCCGGATTCATCAGCGCGATTATCGCCTGAAGGCGTTCGCTGCAAAAAGCTATGCGCTCGGATTCAATGTCAGTAGTGTGCAGCGGGATGTTTTCGACCTCGCCGGCAGCGCCCGATGCTCCGCAGAGCACCTCGCCGTTTGCGATTATTCCCGAACCGCTCTTGCGCTTGCCGTAGGCATAGAGAACGGTTATACCCTCCTGATAATTCGAATATTTTCTTGCCACATTCGTTGCGACATGCAGGTCGTTGTCAATAAGAACCGTCAGTCCGAATTTTTCATTCAGCCTCTTTGCAACATCAATATGGTTGAGCGACGGGAATGCCGCCGAGTCCATAACAACGCCCTTGCAGACAACGCCCGAAACGGCTATCGCCGTCATGGCTATGAGCGGATCGGCCGCAACGCTTGTCATAACAAGATTCTCAAGCGTCGAAAGTACTTTTTCGTCACAAATCGGTATATTTCCGCTGCCGATAGTACGGCTTTTGAAATCATGGATTCTGTATGAAAGAACATCGGAGTCAAGATAAATCAGCAGAAAATGCATATAGCCCGCGTTAAGCTTATATACCTGCGCCTTGCGCCCGCGTTCCGCACCTATAACTCCGTCCGGATTAATAATTCCCTCCGCAACACCGTAATCAATAGCTCGCGTCACGGTCGGCAGGCTCAGCCCGATGCTTTTGGCTATCTGCGGAATTGTCGCCTGCTTGTTTTTGTGTATGTATCCCCACACAGAGCGGTAATTCGTCAGCTTGACTATGGATGAATCAAGTGTATTTTTCAAAAAGCGCGCCCCTCATCTGCAAATTAGAAAACCGTGTTATTAAATCAATTATATCACCGCGTTCTGCTTTTCGCAATATGCACTTTTGCCAAAAACGGACTTTTTAAATTATGCACAGTAAACAACGCAGAATCGCGAATGCAACACAATTATTGACACAGTGTCGAAGCAAGTATATAATTTCAGTATCAAATATCGGAGGGAACAGCATGGCAAAAGGGCTGCCGGATTCAAAGAAATATATAAAAGAAAAGCAGGCTCCCCTGCGCTTCGGCGCGGACGGAAAATTCCGCATTCTGCATCTGACTGATGTCCACGAGGTCGACCCGGAGATGGACGATGAGGAGGACAGACAGATACCGATAAACAAGAGCAAAGAGACGATAAATGTCATTCGCCGATGCATCGAAATTGCAGATCCCGATCTTATCGTTTTCGGCGGCGACAACATCAGCGGCTACTGGCAGGAGTTCACATATGAATATATGTATAATACTATCAAAAAGATAGTCGCGCCGATTGCGGAGAAAAATATCCCGCTCGCCATAGTTTTCGGCAATCACGATGCCGAGGCTCAGCCCAAATTGCCGTTTCTCGCGAAAGAGAATCAGATCTGTATATACGCCGAATACGAGAATTTCAGGAGCACGATGAACGACGAGGATGTCTCCGGCTGCGCGAATTGCAGTTTGCCAATTCTCTCTTCCGACGGCAAGCATATCGCCTGGAACATCTGGTGCATCGACTCGGGTGACTATGTCAGGGACGATGAGTTCAATGTTATAGACGACGCCGGATACGGCTTTGTAAAAAAAGATCAGATAGCATGGTATGAAAGACGCGCCGCCGAACTCAAGGCGCAGAACGGCGGAAAAGACGTGCCCTCTCTGCTGTTTCAGCATATTCCCGTCATTCAGGAATACAAAAAACTCAAAAAAGACCCGGATGGCGAATACAGCCTCGGCGCGCAGCACTATTCCGTCCCGGACGGCGCACTGCTCGAGGGCGAGATTCACGAATCCCCATGCCCGCCGCTCGAAAACGGAGACGAATTCGAGCGCTGGAAGAAAACGGGCGATATAGTCGCCGCATTCTTCGGCCACGACCATGTTAACACATTCACAATGGAAGTCGACGGCATAAAGCTCGTTCAGAGCCCAGGCGCGGGCTACCACTCCTACGGCGACAAACGCGGCGGCAGACTGATTATAATAGACGAAAACAAGCCGGATTCGTATGAGTCGGAATGCATTTTCATCGACAGAATAACACAAGGTGAGCTTAAATAAATTCAATAAAGGACGGAGAACAGCTATGGACAAATACGCAAGATTCAAATATCAGCCCTGCATCCCGCTCGGCGCGGACGGCAGAAAGGTCACAGGTTCACCCGAGCACGCCGCGCTCTCGAGAAAGGCCGCCGGTGAGGGTATGGTTCTGCTCAAAAACAGGCTTCACACTCTGCCGCTCACGCGCGGAACAAGAGTCGCACTCTTCGGCAAGGCGACTATCGAATACATAAAGGGCGGCGGCGGAAGCGGCGACGTTTTCTGCGCCTACATCCGCAATGTCTATGACGGATTCAGTCAGAAGGAAGCCGAGGGCAAGGTCAGCGTGTTCAAGCCGACCGTCGAGTTCTACAAAGAATACGTCAAGGAGGCGAGCAAGCGCATCCCGACCCGCGCCCAGATTGAGAAGATATGGGACAAGGTCAACGCCATGTCCTTCTGCAAAGAGAAAGACGATATAATCTACGACACCTTCGCGAGCATGCATGTTGCCGAGGCGCATATGCCCGACGAGCTCATAGCCGAGGCTGCCGCAAATGCGGATATTGCAATAATAACTCTCAGCCGCTTCTCCGCGGAGGGCGTTGACAGAAAGGCCATACCCGGCGACTACTATCTTTCGGACACGGAAAAGAGCCTCATCGACCGCGTCACCGCCGCTTTTCCGAACACGGTTATAGTCCTGAACTCCGGCGCAGTCGTTGACTGCGAGTATTTCGCGGACAATGAAAAAGTCGGCGCGATAATCTCCGGCTGGCAGGGCGGACTCGAGGGTGGCATGGCGATAGCTGATATTATCTGCGGCGATGTCAACCCCTCCGGCAAATTGGCAGACACTATCCCCGACTCCTATGACTCATATCAAAATGCGCGGGAGTTTCTGACAGGCTTCGAGCATCTCGATTATTTCGATGATATATATGTTGGCTACCGCTATTTCGAGACGATTCCCGGCGCCGCCGAAAAAGTTCGCTATCCGTTCGGCTTCGGTCTCTCTTATACTGATTTCGAGTTCAGCGGCGCATTCTGCGGCGAGAGCGACGGAAAGATAGTCGCCGCGGTGACGGTCAAAAACATCGGCAAAGTGCCCGGCAAAGAGGTCGTTCAGCTCTATTACAGCGCGCCGCAAGGCAAGCTCGGCAAGCCCGCAAAAGAGCTCGCCGCATTCAAAAAGACGAAGCTTCTCTCCCCCGGTGAGTCCGAGGCAATCGCGCTGAGCTTTGATATCGGCGACATGGCGAGCTTCGACGATCTCGGCAAGATAAAGAAATCAGCATTCGTGCTCGAAAAAGGCACATACTCGTTCTACCTCGGAAATTCCGTCAGAGCGACTGAAAAGCTCCGCTACGACTTCGTGCTGAGCGAGGATATAATCACAAAAGAATCAAAGCCGCTCTGCAGACCGTTCAAGCTCGAAAAGCGTCTGCTCGCGGACGGCAGCTTTGAAAATCTCTCGATGGGCGAACCCGTTTACACACGCGGCACGCACGCTCCCATCGAAGCGACCGCGCCCAAAGATACGATCATGTTTGACGAAGTCGGCGAAAATATAACGCTCGACGAATTTATAAAGCAGTTCACCGTCGACGAGCTTATCGACTTTGTCGGCGGGCATCAGAATCAGCCCGGCGTCTGCAACACCGGCGCGTTCGGCGGCATGAAACGCCTCGATGTGCCGCCCGTCCCGACTGCTGACGGGCCTGCGGGTCTGCGCCTCAACGCTTCAACGGGTGTGCCCACCACGGCATGGCCCTGCGCAACGCTTCTCGCGTGCACATGGAACACGGACCTCATTGAAGAAGTCGGCGCGGCGGGCGGCGCGGAGCTGCGAGAAAACAATCTAGGCGTATGGCTCGCGCCCGCGATGAACATCCACCGCAATCCCCTATGCGGACGCAACTTCGAGTATTTCTCCGAGGATCCCCTCCTCGCCGGAAAGTGCTGCGCCGCCGACGTACGCGGCATCCAGTCGCAGAAAATCGCCGCATCCGTAAAGCACTTCGCCTGCAACAACAGGGAGTCGAACCGCTTTGAATGCGATTCCAGAGTTTCCGAGCGTGCGCTCAGAGAGATATATCTGCGCGGCTTCGAGATATGCGTCAAAGAGGCTGACCCGTGGACAATTATGTCCTCCTACAATCTCATCAACGGCTGCCACACTTCGGTGAGCCATGAATTGCTCACCGAGATGCTCCGCAACGAGTGGGGCTTCAAGGGCATGGTCACAACAGACTGGGGCGTCCACAGCAGCCACTCCGACGAGGTTCTCGCCGGGAACGATGTCAAGATGGGCGACGGCGAGCCCGAGGAGCTGAAAGCGGCATTTGAAAGCGGCAAGATAACCCGCGCCGACCTTGAGACGAGCGTCAAGCGCATACTCGAGCTGACGATGAAGGTCGCGGAATAAATCAGATATAAAGCAAAGCAGTCGCCCGCGCGGCTGCTTTTGCATGTTCGGGCTATATTACGCCCATTTTGTCTGCAGCTTTTTGGCAAAAATCGACATTGCAAAATATATTTTTCAATGATATACTTTAATTATTAACGCAGCGTTATTAATCGTTGATGGGGACCGCCATAAGCCTGTCCGCAAAAGCCGGGGATGCCTTTTTTTCCACCTTTTGTGCATCGTCTTTCCCCTGCGGTCGGATTATCTCTGTTTTGTGCACCCGCAGGCGGCATTTTGCAGGCAGAGCGGCGGATAAATAACGGAAAGAATTCAGTCTTTTGGTTATTTGATTGATAACGCTGCGTTATAAATATTTCAGGCGGTCGGCGATTTTTCGCCCGCCGTTATTTTTATTTTCTTGATGTTTTTCGCGCCGCAGAGTATAATTAATTTTATAAATATTTCTGTTGAGGTGCAAACGGTGAGGGACAAGCTCAGCGTATTAAAAGAATAGTTCGGCCACGATTCTTTCCGCGAGGGGCAGGACAGAATAACGGACAGCCTGCTCGGCGGGCGCGATGTTCTCGGCATCATGCCCACGGGCGCCGGGAAATCGATATGCTATCAGGTACCGGCTCTCATGTTCGACGGCATCACTATTGTCGTCTCCCCGCTCATCTCGCTGATGAAAGATCAGGTCAGCGCGCTCGTCCAGTCGGGCGTCGCCGCCGCATATATAAACAGCTCACTGACCCACGCGCAGTATCTGAAAGTGCTGCAAAACACGGAGAACGGCAAATATAAAATAATTTATGTCGCACCGGAGCGGCTCTGCGCGCCCGCTTTTCTAGGAATATGCCGCAATCTCAATATATCCATGGTCGCGGTCGACGAGGCGCACTGCGTCTCGCAATGGGGTCAGGATTTTCGCCCGAGCTATCTGAAAATACCCGATTTTATCGACGCTCTTAACTCTCGTCCCGTTGTCGACGCGTTTACCGCTACCGCCACGGGAGCCGTCAGAGATGATATAAAAACGCTGCTCAGGCTCGTCTCCCCGCTCGTTGTCACAACGGGCTTCGACAGGCCGAACCTATTCTTTTCTGTCATGCAGCTGAAGAACAAATCGATCGAGCTGATGAAGCTGATAAAAGAGCGCAAGAATGAATCCGGCATAGTTTATTGCTCGACGCGCAAGGCGGTCGAGGAAGTGTGCGAACTGCTTCAAAAAAACGGATTTGCCGCTACCCGCTACCACGCGGGGCTTGATGAAAATGAACGCAGGCGCAACCAGGACGATTTTGTCTATGACCGCGCGGCGATAATGGTCGCCACAAACGCCTTCGGCATGGGGATCGACAAATCGAATGTCTCGTTCGTCATCCACTACAACATGCTGAAGAATATGGAGAGCTACTATCAGGAGGCGGGACGCGCCGGACGCGACGGCAGGAGTGCGGACTGTATTCTGCTCTACAGCGCAAAGGATGTGCGGACGAATCAGTTCTTAATAAACAACTCCGAGCCGAACCCCGACCTCACCGAGAACGAGCAGGAAGAGGTCAGACGGCGCGACAGAGAGCGGCTCAAGCAGATGACTTTTTACTGCACGACGCACAAGTGCCTGCGTAAATTCATACTCGAATATTTCGGCGACAAGGGCCCCGAGCGGTGCGAAAAGTGCTCCAACTGCCTCTCGAATCACGAGAACACGGATATCACGGTTGACGCGCAGAAGATAATGTCATGCGTCGCACGGACGGGTCAGCGATACGGCAAAAAAGTAATTTGCGATATCCTGCGCGGGAGCAAAAACGAGCGGCTGATATCCGCCGGGCTGAGCAGACAATCGACCTACGGCATAATGGCGGACTGCCCCGAAAAGCGGCTGCGCGACATCATCGACCATCTCTGCGAAAACGGATACATGACCGCACAGGGCGACGAATACCCGATACTCAAACTCGCGCCGAAGAGCCGCGGAGTTCTGACGGGTCAGGAGACGCTGCGCATGATGCTTGAGATACCGCAGAAAAAGAAAGCTGCCGCCGCAAAAGACGCTCCGCTCCCGCCGGCGGACGAAAAGCTCCTTGCCGCGCTCAAGGATCTGCGAAAAAGTCTCGCCATGCGCCAGAGCATACCGGCTTATGTCGTTTTCACCGACGCGACGCTCATCGATATGTGCCGCCTCAAGCCGAAAACGCAGGAGGAATTTATGGAGGTCTCCGGAGTCGGCCAAAGAAAAGCCATTCGCTACGGGGAAGTGTTTCTCGCAACCATAGCGGAGTTTTTATAAAATGCGCAACCAAGTATAAAAACTGCTGACTTTGAGCATTATACCCAAAGCCAGCAGTTTTATATGTAGGAGTTATGGAGATTGGCAATATCAATTAATTTTTATCTCTCTGCTTGAGCAACAAGCTTCTATCGTAGGCACGCTTTTCGACATACACGTAATACCGACGGCTGCGTACAACGACATAAGAAAAAATTCATCAAAAAACAGTATATCAAGGCTCATCCAAGGAAGCGCCACGCCGACACACATTAACATAGCATATCTCCAATCTGTTTTCGATTTTTCCGCAGATTGAAATATATCTTTAAGAAAAAAGTACATCCACGCCGCAAGCAGAGGAGTGCCTATCAGTCCGAATTGAAATACAGCTTGTATAACCGTATTGTGAGAAGCTCGACCGTTTAAATTTATAGGCGTATAACCCTCTCCCAAAATGGTAACATCAATATTCTCAATAAAATAATTTAGGTAGTTCTTCCAAATATCGGTGCGTCCTGTGGTAATCTGAGAAACATTTGCCGCATAAGCGAATCTGTCGTCTATTATACGAAACAGCTCTTTAAATGCAGAGGATGACAGAAATATTCCGCCTGCGCACAGAATTCCGACAAACATTCTAAACCTGCCGTTACCTCTGCCGCTTTTTTCCATAAGAACCGGTATCCAAAAAAAGAACAGGCATGCCAAAACAACAACAAACATTTTTGACGCAGACAGCATTCCGCAATAAACGAGAAGAACTGCCGTAATAATAAGCACTGCTTGCCTGACCCTATCTTTTTCGCGGCTCAGCAGCATCAGAATTCCGGCAAGGCATGCCGTGATATGGGCAGAATAAAAATTGGGATCTCCGTAATATCCGGAAAGTCTGGTTATTGTCAGATATGAATCGACAGTGATATATTGTGCTATATTATGGTACACAACAAGCTGTTGAGCCGACAACGCTGCCGTGATTATTCCTGATGCAAAAAAGATTGTTGTCTCATTAAATGAGTCGCTATCGATACGCTTTGTTATACACGGGAGCAGAAAAAGCATCGCAAGAAAAAATATATATGAGTTTGCTATATCATTTTCCTGTACCATTTTAGCTATTGCGGTCAAAATCGCTATCATAGCCGTTAACACTATTTGGTACATATTCAGTGACATTTTGTTTTTTATCAGAGCCGCTAAACATACGACCAACAGCATGACAGTAAAAAAAGATATTCCACCCTTATAAAACTTCATCAGCGGACTCCACGGGAGAAAATACAACAGTATGGGAAGTATTATATCCTTCATGCAGGCCCAAATGCATATCGCGAGCAAACCCGCAAAAAAAGCAGCGATGAGTATCATGTTAGCGGTTATCTGACCTAAGCAGATGAGAGCCGAAAGAAATATGCATCCAAGCGAGGCCATAATGAGTTCTCCGCCGGAAACTTTTCGCTGCTCTTCTTTCCCAAAATTTTCCATCATACTAACTTATCAACTCCAAAAAACAGATCATATACCATACTAAAGCTCTGCAAATCGTTAAATCAGTCACAAAATTAAATTTACTGTTTTTTCCACACTGTCTTATTAACAATACTCGTATACGACTGGATGATTTTCACAACTCTGCCGCTAACATTTTCATCCGTATAATCTGCAACAGGAGCACCGAAATCTGAATTTGCATTCATCTCAACAGCTAACTGCACCGCGCCCAGCAGCTCAGGCTTATCTATCCCGGCGAGCACAAAGCAGCCTTTTTCAAGCGCCTCCGGACGCTCTGTGGAGGTTCTTATGCAGACCGCCGGAAACGGCTTTCCTATGCTCGTAAAGAAACCGCTTTCTTCCGGCAATGTACCGCTGTCAGAAACGACCGCAAAGGCATTGAGCTGAAGCTTGTTGTAATCGTGAAAGCCAAACGGTTCATGGCATCTGACGCGGCTGTCGAGAACAAACCCGCTCTTTTTCAGTCTCTCCCTACTTCTCGGGTGGCACGAATACAGTATCGGCATATCATACTTATCTGCAAGCTCGTTTATTGCAGAAAACAATGACAGAAAATTCTTCTCCGTATCAATATTTTCTTCCCTGTGGGCAGAGAGTAAAATATATTTCCCGGCACTGATACCCAGTCGCTCGAGAACATCGCTTTTCTCTATTTCTTTAAGATTTGCATGAAGCACCTCTGCCATCGGAGAGCCGGTAACATATGTCCTTTCCTTGGGAAGTCCGCACTCGGCAAGATAACGGCGCGCGTGCTCCGAATAAGCCAGATTAACATCGGAAATTATATCAACTATGCGTCTGTTAGTCTCTTCCGGCAGACACTCATCCTTGCATCTGTTTCCCGCCTCCATATGGAATATGGGAATATGAAGCCTCTTAGCCGAGATTGCCGAAAGGCATGAGTTCGTATCGCCGAGTATAAGCAATGCATCAGGCTTTATCCTACTCATAAGCTTATATGAATAATTTATTATATTGCCTATCGTCGAACCAAGATCATCTCCGACGGCATCCATATACACGTCCGGATCATCAAGTTTCAGGTCGTGAAAGAAAACTCCGTTCAGACTATAGTCATAATTCTGGCCGGTATGGGCGAGTATGCAATCAAAATAGTTTCTGCATTTTGTTATCACGGCTGAGAGTCTGATTATCTCAGGTCTCGTGCCTATTATTATCAGAAGCTTCAGCTTTCCGTTATTTTTAAAGCTCAAATTTTCAAAGTCCTTCATCATTCCACCGCCTCTCCGAATGTATCGGGGTGCGAAGGATCAAACTGCTCGTTTGCCCACATGAGCGTTATCAGATCCTCGCTGTCGCTGAGATTTATTATATTATGCGTATATCCCGGGAGCATACGAACCGCCTCTATATTGTCTCCGCTGACTTCAAAGTTCAGTATCTCGTCCGAGCCTATACATCTCTCCTGTATCAGCGCACGACCCGAAACAACAATAAATATCTCCCATTTGCTGTTGTGCCAATGCTGACCTTTGGTTATACCGGGCTTTGATATATTGACACTGAACTGCCCACAGTTTACCGTTTTAAGCAACTCCGTAAAGCTACCGCGAGAATCAATGTTCATCTTTAACGCAGATATGGTTTTTTCGCGCGGTAAATATGAGAGGTAGGTGCTGTACAGTTTTTTTTCAAAGCTTTCGAACGGCATATCGGGTATTATCAACGTGTCGGGCTGACTGTCAAACAGATTTAACAGTTTAACTATTGTGCCGAGCGTCACGTGATACGTGGTAGGAACGGTACAAAATTTTCCGTCATCCGACTCCACTGTGTCTATACCGTCAAAATCGCACCTATGTTCTTTGGCGCTCATTATATTCAGCATTTCATCGACAAGGTCGTCGATATATAGCAGCTCCAACTCAATATCCGGATCGCTGACAGTTATCGGCAACCCGTTTGCAATATTGTTGCAAAATGTCGCTACAGCACTGTTGTAGTTGGGGCGGCACCACTTTCCAAAAAGATTTGGGAAACGATATATGAGCACACGTGCACCTATTCTGTTTGCATAATCAAATAACAACTTCTCCGCCGCAAGCTTTGATTTTCCGTATTCACTGTTTGCGTACCGTCCGGCAAGAGTCGCCTGAACGGATGACGAAAAAGCAATCGGACAGGCGTTTCCATGCTTTTCGAGCAATCCAATCAGCTCCGATGTAAAGCCCACATTTCCCGACGTAAACTCGCGGCTGTCTTTCGGTCTGTTCACGCCGGCAAAGTCAAAAATAAAATCCGCAGATTCACAAAATTGTTCAAGTGAATCGTGATCCGTATCGATGTCATACTCAAAAATATCATCTATTTTGAGTTCCGGTCTTGTGCGATCCTTGTTGTATTTTATATTTTTTAACGATTCAACAAAGTTCTTACCGACAAATCCGCGAGCTCCGGTAACAAGTATATTCATCAACAATTACCCCCAAACAGTTTGAGCTTTTTAAGCAGCCGTTTCATACCATCCACATTGAGTCTCTCCGTATTGTGTGAAGTATACTGTTCGGCAATCTCTAAATCTTTGTTGCCGTTTTTAAAATAGTTGTCGTAATTAAGGTCGCGGTTATCAGCATGTATGCGGAAAAAGCCGGGAAGATCTTCGGCTCTGAGCATTTCTTCCGCCGTCACAAGCACCTCGTAGAGCTTTTCTCCGTGACGCGTGCCTATAACCGACACTCCGGCATCCGAGTGTTTCAACTCAAGAATCGCACGCGCAAGTGTTTCAATTGTTGCGGCAGGGGCTTTTTGAACAAACAAATCGCCCTGTTCTGCATTTGAAAACGCATATAACACAAGATCCACCGCATCGTTGAGCGTCATCATAAACCGCGTCATGTCGGGATTTGTAACAGTAAGCGGCTTTCCATCTTCAATCTGCTCGCAAAACAGAGGGATAACCGATCCGCGTGATGCCATAACATTACCGTAACGTGTCAGGCACAGCACGGGATCATCTGCCAACATCTGACGTGACCGCGCAATAACATTCTTCTCCATCACAGCTTTTGTCATACCCATAGCGTTTATCGGATACGCCGCCTTGTCCGTTGAAAGGAACACAGCTTTTTTGATATGATTTTCCACGCAGGCGTCTATAACATTATTTGAACCGATAACATTTGTCTTCACGGCCTCCATGGGATAAAATTCGCAGGACGGAACCTGCTTCAAAGCCGCTGCATGAAACACATAATCCACTCCGCGGAACGCCGGAGCGATAGAACGGTAGTCACGAACATCGCCTATATAAAACTTCATTTTATTCGCGCAATCCGGATACAAAGTTTGATAAGCGTGACGCATATCGTCCTGTTTCTTCTCATCGCGAGAGAGTATTCTTATCTCTTCTATATCCGTCCCCAAAAATCTGTCAAGTACGGCATGACCGAAACTTCCGGTTCCGCCGGTGATTAAAAGGTTTTTGTTCTCAAACTGTGACATTGTATACGCTCCAATCAATCAGTTTTTATACCATGTCTGGAATTTTGAAACTGTTCAGACCACAAAATCTTTAAATTAACAGGATTTATTCCCCTGAAAATCAGTCGTCCGACAGGACGCAACGAAGGAACAACCATACACAATACAAAATTTACAAAAAACTGCGTTGCCACCGACGCGATAGCTGCCCCATTGATATTGATAATCGGTATCAAGATGTAATTTAGAGCTATATTCAGCAATGCACCTGTTAGATTAATTTTCCAAAGTATTTTTTGTTTTTGCTCAGCTAAGATCCATATGTTGCGAACAGAACCCATATAGGAAAATGAGGTATACCAAGTAACTATCCTTAATGTTGAAACAGCAGGTATATATTTCGTTCCATAGATTATTTTAATAACAAGTGGAGAAGCAATTGTCAATAGCACATTTTGCACAATTGCCAAATACATTATAATGGAATATAGCAAAGAAATATATTCATGATAGTGCAAAGTATCATTTGATTTTTTTGTTTCTAAAATTGAAGGCCTCATTGAATCAATTATAGCTGCAAAAACAAACTGGCTAAGTGACGCACATGTAACCGCCGCAGAATAGAAACCGTTTGCCGTTTTTCCCAACATAAGAGTAATCATAACTCGGTCAGTAAGCGAAAAAAGCGTAACCATGATACCTGAAACAATATAGTACCGACTTCTTTGAAATAATTGTTTCGCAAGTAGAAAAGAAACCGTTAATTTTTGATGGGATTTTTTTCTGTATATTATATACAAGCAAACAGATATTAAAAAATAATCCAACGCTTGTGAGAGTGCAAACCAAAATACACTTTTTTGAGTAACAAGCAAAAAGCAACGATACGCCGAAACAACCACATATGCCGAAAGAGACATAACAGCAACATATTTTGACATCAGTTTCGCCTGAAACCAGTATTGAAGCATTTCAGTTGATTGAAATATAAGTGAAACACTGTACAACACACAAACAAGCATCATTTCTCGATCTCCGGCATTGGCAACTGCTGTAAAAGCAAACACACCTAAGATTCCGAATAAACTCGTCATCGTGCTCATGAGCAATGACGTTCCGAGTACTTTTCCCTCGTTATCCGGAGCAGAAATAACTTCATGAACAAGGGTGGAACGAAGCCCAAGTTGAACAACAGGAACCATAAATGATACAATTGCGGCAGCATAGTCGATAATTCCATAATTTGCCGGTCCAAGATATCTGGCGGACAGCGTACCGATTATAAAACTCAGCAGAGTTTGTACTATTCTGCATAATATAAGCCATGATGCATTTTTAATAATTTTTTCGGATTTTTTCGTTCTACAAAGCATAAATCCACCCGCAGCCCCCACAGTGGAGACTGCGGGCTTCGATTAATTATATCTCATTTAAGAGATAACCATTTTTCCGTCATCACCAAAGGTATAAACTCCATTGGGCAAGAGACCGTTGGTTTTGGTAACATAATAATCACCAATTGCAAGATTTGCACCGCTACATACATAGATATAACTGCCGTCATCAAGCTGCACAAGTCCGGTATTAATCTGACGTACATTATCCACATAGTAGAACAGATATTCTTTTCCGTCACCCAATTTTTCTCGATAAATACCGTTCTTGATTTTCATCTTGCCATCTTCATCAAAAGTGTATGTTCCGTTCGGCATGAGATCATTGGTCTTGGTTACATAGTAACTACGTCCGCAAACCAAAGAGCAATCGCTCTTGACATAGTAGTAAGATCCTTCAATCTCTATCAGACCAGCATAGTTCTTTTTACCGTCTTTATAATAGTACTTTGTGCCGTTCTCTTCGAGTATTCCGTCAAGGAACATCGTCCCGTCGGAATTGAACCAATACCATCCGGCCGGTTTCAAACCGTTTGACTTATCAGCGAAGACAAAATGTTTGGCATTCTTTACTGCTTTAAGGTCGCTGGCAAAATAATAATAATTGCCTTCCCACTCTATTAAACCTGCTGCAACCTTTGCTCCGTTTACATAGTAATAAATGTCACCGTTCTCTTCTACTATTCCATCCTTGATAACCATCTTTCCGTCAGAATCAAAGGTGTAGTAACCTGGAGCTTTAAGACCGTTTGTTTTGGTGACATAATATGTGCAATTCTTTACTGCCTTGAGATCGCTGGCAATATAGTAGAAACTGCCATCTTTTTCCACTAACCCGGCATAGTTCTTAACATAGTCAACATAGTAGCAAAGATTTCCATTCAAATCTTCATTGAGTCCCTCAAGCTTCATCAGCCTGCCATCCGCATCGAAGGTGTACTTTGCCGCTTTCAACAAACCGTTTGTTTTTGCAACGTAGGTTTCAATATTGGCGACCATGCCGTTTCGCTTAAAGTAACGGAAATCATCTCCGTCTTTCACGAGACCCGCATGCCAAACAACCATACCGTTTTCAATCCAGCGAGTAACTCCATTGTCATCGTACATGCCGCTTTTTTCTTTCTGAAACACTCCGTTTTCGTCGAAAACAAACAGCGCGCTTTCGTGATCGGGATAATCGTAGTTGTCCGGATTTCCTTCCTTCCCGGGCACATTAACCTCTGCATCTTCTGCATCCGGACCATAACCGGGCAACAGTTCTTCCGACGGATACGGAACACGAACTATACCGGTGACAATGTAACTATCGCTGTCGAAATAATAGAAAGAATCTTCGATTTTGTCCCAGCCGGCTCCATGCACGATCCCATTCTGATAATAAGTTTTGCCTTGATCGCAGGTAAACCATCCGTTGAGTTGCAAAATACAATTACTGTCAAATGCATAGTAGCCCTGTGGAAGAATTTCATTGGTTTTACTAAGGTAGTAAGTACCGTTGGCTTTTAAAGTAGCATCTGGGTTCACATAAATCATACGGCCATCTTCCATTCTGACCAGACCGAGATCATACTGAACATCATCATTTACATAGTAAACAGGCACACCATTACCGTTGAGAGGTAAAATACCATTTCTTACAATCATTCTTCCTTTAGCATCGAAATCTCGCTGTAAACCTGATTTAACAATACCGTTAGTTTTAGTAACCCAATACTTACCGTTCTTAACTGCTTTCAGGTTTCCGTTAATGTAATAAAGATATCCGTCATCACCATAGACGAGACCGGCAAAGACCGCCATGCCGCTGTCATCGAAATATACAATATCTCCGGCACTAAACCCACTGGCAATGTACGGTAAATCATTGCCTAATCGATAAAGTCCGGGCTGAACAATCAATGCACCTTCTGCATCAAATAAGTAAAAATCAGCTCCTTGACCACTGTTTGCTCTTGGTACTTCGCAAAATCCGACAAGAGCATCGCCGTGATATCCAAAATAATAGCGCTTACCATCCACAGTCCACCATTTTCTGGCAATAGGCTGTCCAGCCCAGTAATATCGACGACCGGTACTGACTGTAATCCAATCACCACGCACAAGAATATGATTTTCAAAAGTATATTCCAAATTCTTGCTGTACTGTTTTCCGTTTTCAGTAATAATCGTACGTATTTTTTGAACACCGTCTACTGCCTTATGTGTTTTTAGATCAAAATAATAGTGGTATCTACTGCCGTCTTTATCGATCTCTCTCCAGCCATCCTTCGTTTCACCGTTGATTGCATAGTACAAATCGCCCTCATATTCAAACAGTCCTGTCAGCTTATCGGTGCAGCTGCCCTGAGTGCCGAGATCATACCAATACTCTCCGGTCTCACCTTCAACATGGCTGGGAAGCTTCTGGATACCGGTCAAGGTGTTGCCGTTGCGGTAGAAAGACCAGAGACCGTTTTCTCTGCTCCAGCCGTCCTTGCTTTTCTTCACGAAAACAAAATTATCGGAAAAGCTGTCTGCCGTATCCATGAAATGAGCACCGTAGTCGCCGTTGATGTTTGCACTGTTGTCATAGGGATACAGTCCGTATTTTTGCTGATACTCTTCCTGCTGAGCAAGTGTCTTGAGAACATGGAAATGTGCATAGATATCGTAGTCAAGCTGTCCATTGAGTGTAAAGCCAAGCTTTCCGTCCTCAGACCATGCAGCACCGTCCTTGGGTATAAATTTAAGTCCGGTAAGAACGCAGAGCGGATTCGCGGTTGTCGGATTTATCGGCTCGGACTGCTCTTTAAAGTTACATACTATAGTAAGCTTGTTGCCCTCAACCTTAGCGGAGGTAAGAGTGAAATACTCGTTTGCAAGTCTGAGCTTTGAGGTATCCACAGTAAAGCCTTCCGGAACAGTTATGCTTATTGAAACGGTAGTCAGCGGGCTTATACGCTCGGCCAACTGAAGCAGGAAATCCCATGCCGTCCGGCCTTCCTGATCTCCTCCCGGGAGCATATATAACAGCCCCGTGAGCTTCTCCGGTATAGACACCTTTGACATATCGACTGCAAATGTATATGATATTTCTGACTGGGTGTTAGAATCTATCGCATAATATGCATTTTCAGTTTCGTTATAGTAAGAATTTGAAACATTGCGTTTCCATGCCACCAGAGCGCTTCCGCCGGTAGCCTCCGAAAAATCGAAGCTCGCCTCGTCTTCGCTATAAAGGTAAACCGTGAGCTTGGCAGCTATGCTGAGAGCCTTATTTATTCCGGCAGTTTGAGCCTGAATATCAGCCTCTTTTTTCGTGTAGCCCTTTGACAATGCCTCCTGGTATACTCTTGCGTACTCGCTGTTTATCGCATTCTGAAATTCGGGGAGCTTGCTTTTCAGCACCGCGCCGATGGTCAGTGTGCGCAAAGTGCTGTCTTCCTTAGGAGTAAAATTAAAGCCGTTAACGGTGCCGGCTTCAGGATAATCGAAGACCAACTCCGTTTTTGTCGTATTGACGCTTCCGCCTTCAACCTGACCGATAGACACAAGCGTTATTTTTACAAAGCCAAACTGAACGTCACCGGGGTTTATCTTAACAACATTTCCGTTATAAGACGCCTCAAGCGGAAGCTCTTCGGCTTTTCCGAATATAGCATTTACGCTCTCTCTTTTAAATTTAAGATCTGTCGGTTCAACAACATGTAAGGTTTTCGAGCCGAGAACCGTTCCGTCCTGCGCCACAAGCTGTATTTTCACATCACCGAGATTTTTTGCAGTGAACGTGCCGCCGGCAGATATAGTTCCTATGCTCTCATCCGAGATTTTAAGAGTTGCGCCTTCCGGGATGGAAATCGCCCCGCCGGTAGCAGTAACGCCCCTGACATCGATGTCAAGCTCGGTTCCGACTGTAAGATAATCATAGTCTGCCAAAACTACCGCATGATCAAATACATTTGACGGCTTGGCAGTCGAGACTACCAGCAGCGACGAGCTGACCGATCTCTCATATCCGTCAGAAGGTCTGTTAACAACAGATACATTTTCGGCGCCCTCCGATTTTGCGGCAAAGGTCGTTGATCCGCCGCCGTCAAGGTTGACCGCCGCGACACAGCCCGCATCATACATTATCTGCGCAATTTCGATTGCGCTGCCGCCTGCCGAGAACGGCTCCTGACGTCCGTCAAGCACCATGAGCACAACCTGACCGTCATATGTGATACCGACACAGGTGCGCGAGGCACGGCTCGTATAATAGTTATCGCCGGAGGACGCAACTATCTTTCCATCCTTTACAAGCCACATGGAAGCGCCGACCGCCTCTTGTATATTCTCTCTGTTAGCTTTCCATTCGGCGCTGCCGCCGATAATCGGCGTGCCGTCTTTGAGAATTGCGAAGAAGTTTTCGCCGCCGACACCGTTATATTCTTTGCCCTCCATAACAAGCGCTCCGGCCGGGCATCCGTTGCTCATATTGTAGAAATCGGCGTTAACACTCGCAACCGCATTGTAATTTTCAATATAATTTTTGGTATCAGTCGGATCTGAATGCTTTTCCTGTGCTGCTTTTACCTGATCGGTAACGCGAGCCATCTTCCACTCCGACGCATCGTTATTATTGTAGTTTGCATAGATATTGACATCGCTTCTTGAAACATCGGCTGTCGCAATATAATATACAAGCTGCTTATCGTCCTTGGAGGTTGCGCGCTTTATCTCCTGCGTAACACCGGGCGCAAGAACGGATTTCTCGCTCGAGAAAACTTTATAATAGGGATTGCTGATCAGGTCTTTTGCAGTCTCATAGAGATAGTCTGCAAAAGCATAGCAGCATGCCATACGTACATCGGGATCAACACCGTTGGGCAGATAAGTTCCCTCAAGGGTCTTTATACCCTCATTGGAGCAATATGTCTCATAAACGGCATTTCTTATATCACTTTTCTGAGACGCGCCGTCAAATCTGTTTTCGAGGAAGAACTTGGCGCGAAGTCCGTCATTGAGATTCTTCGTGAAATAGTTTTTCATCACGGAACTTATCGAGCCGTTTAAGCTAAGCTTTCTGAGAATATAGAAAGCATCAAGATCTCCGTACAGATCGAGAATACCGAAAGAATGAACCTCCGGATCGGGATGATCATAAAGGAAATATCTATCGTTTTTCGTACGTATTTCCTCGGCCATCTCTTCAACCGTACCGCTTATTTCCGCATTGGTGGTGAGCTGAACAAGGTCGCATATATCGCCCGCCCAGCTGCCGAGATCTGCGGTTTTTTGGTTTCCGGTATGATATGCCATATCCATTGCGCCGAACATATGCGCAAATTCAACCTCGTCACCGTTCGGCAGGGTGAACTTATCAAGGCTGCGAAGCTTTGCGGCAAATGTGCCGTTGGCTTCATCCTGCTGTGCAACGAAGTTAACGAACGCAGTGTTTTCCGGGCCACAGAACGTAGTCCATGTGCCTGAGGTATATTTTTCCACTCCGCTGCGAACATAGTTGATTACAAGTGCCGCAGTATCCTCATTGGGATGCTCGCCGACATACTCGTTGGCATATTCCTCAAGACAGGTCAGGTCGGTTATGAATTCGTCATAACTGTTGACTTTGTCTCCGGTATCTGCCAGAACAGACGCCGGAAAAATGCCGACGAGCATGATTATCGCTAAAATTAGCGATATAACTTTTGCTGTCCTTGATTTTTGCATTTTATCATTCCTTTCCAAACTTTATTTCAAATTTTCAACAACAGTATTGACTGATTCCTGCATAGCATAAAGCTGATCAGATTTATCCCGCGATAAACCACTGAGATCTCCTAAATCGTAAACTTCAACAAAAACATCACGTGAAACGTTTTTCTTTACTGTAATTGTTCCAACACGTTGACCGATCTCTTCTCCAATACTTACTCTAAAAAGATCATACTGTTTTTCGTCTAAAACAGAGAAAAAGTCGACCGTGCAGCTATCTTTACCCTTGGTTATTGTTGTCTGTATACGTTGTTCATACTTCTCAGGTATATAAAGTGTACCCATTCCGGTTTTTATCTCAGCCAAACTGTTTGTATTTTCGGTCTGAGATTCATTTGTATTTGATTTACCATTGCATCCGGTAAATATAAAGAAAATTATACACAGCACAAGAGCCGGAATAACAAATTTTAATATATGTGATAGCCTCATAAGTGCTCCTTTCAAAAAAGCACAGCAGTATACAGGGCTTAACTAACCCTGTATACCGTTCATCTGCATTTACGGATTTATTATCATTTTTCCGTCATCACCAAAGGTATAAACTCCATTGGGCAAGAAACCGTTGGTTTTGGTAACATAATAATCACCAATTGCAAGATTTGCACCGCTACATACATAGATATAACTGCCGTCATCAAGCTGCACAAGTCCGGTATTAATCTGACGTACATTATCCACATAGTAGAACAGATATTCTTTTCCGTCGCCGAGCTTCTCGCGGTAGATGCCGTTTTTGATCACTATTTTGCCGTCCGCACCGAACGTATAGGTTGCGCTCGGCATAAGGCCGTTGGATTTGGTGACATAATAGCTGCGGTTACAAACCACAGAGCAATCACTCTTAACATAGTAATATTCGCCGGAAATCTCGATCAGGCCGGCATAATTCTTCACTCCGTCCTTGTAGTAATACTTCGTGCCGTTTTCTTCGCGGATACCTTCAAGGAACATCGTGCCATCCGCGTTGAACCAGTACCAGCCTGCAGATTTCAGGCTGTTGGCCTTGTCCGCAAAAACATAGTGCTTGGCATCCTTTACTGCTTTCAGGTCACTGGCGATGTAGTAATAGTTGCCTTCCCAGGTGATCAGACCGGCCGCTGTTTTGGCTCCGTCCACATAGTAGTACAGGTCGCCATTTTCTTCGACCAGGCCGCTCTTAATAACCATCTTGCCGTCTGCATCGAAAGTATAATAACCGGCAGGCTTCAGGTTGTTGGTCTTGGTAACATAGTAAGTGCAATTCTTAACAGCCTTGAGATCGCTGGCGATATAGTAGTAGCTGCCGTCCACTTCGACCAGACCGGCGTAGTTCTTCACATAGTCGACATAGTAGCAGAGGTTGCCGTTCAGATCTTCATTGAGTCCCTCAAGCTTCATCAGCCTGCCATCCGCATCGAAGGTGTACTTTGCCGCTTTCAACAAACCGTTTGTTTTTGCAACGTAGGTTTCAATATTGGCGACCATGCCGTTTCGCTTAAAGTAACGGAAATCATCTCCGTCTTTCACGAGGCCCGCGTGCCATACCAGCATACCGTTGTTGATCCAACGGGTGACGCCGTTGTCATCGTACACGCCGCACTGATCCTTTTGGAATACGCCATTTTCGTCAAAGACGAACACTGCACTCTCACGGTCCGGATAGTCATAATTGTCGGGATTGCCTTCCTTGCCGGGGACATTGACTTCGGCATCCTCCGCATCAGGGCCGTAGCCGGGCAGCAAATCTGCGGCAGGATAAGGTACTCGAACCATGCCGGTGACGGGCTGCTGATCCTGGTAGAAGTAATAGCTGTCGCCATCTTTCCGCCAACCATTATGGTAGATCACTTCGCCACTCTTCAGCAATTCGTTGCATACAGAGCAATATGTATCGCCGGTGTAACCGTCCTCGGTGTCGGTGATTTCCTTTTTATTCCGAATTTCTTCATCATGCCCCTTGGCAGGGATAACTTTCTGTGCAACAAGCACTTCATTGCAAACCGAGCAGTGTTTGCCTTCCGTTTTACCCGGCTCAGTACAGGTAGGTTCAACCGCCGCATCAATAACTTCGGTGTGATCTATGACGGAGATTTCCTTGCCATCTGCGATCTTTTCGCCGCAATCCGTACAGTAGGTGTCGCCGGTGTAGCCGGGCTCGGTGCAGGTTGCGTCCTTGGCATTACGAAGTTCCGTGTTCTCATGTGCGCAAGGCGTGCCGCCCCAGACGCCGCTGACATAGTTGATGATATCGCCGGCCTTGGCGGTCTTCGTTTCGGTGTAGGAGCCGTCGGCGTTGTGCAGCTTGGCGGCGGTGATGGGGATGGTCACTGCTTTATTCCCGTTCGCATTATACTGATAGGTCGCGGTTTCCGTGCCAGGTGTACCCTGCTGAACATATTTGCCGGTTCCGTTGCTGGAGCAGATGTCTGCGCCGCCCTTGGTGGTGTAGATGGCACCGATAGCCGTCAGGCTACCGTTTACATCCACCTTGGCATCCTTCAGATCCGCATTGGTACGGGTATAGGCTTTGCCGGGAGCATAGGCAACAGACTTGAACTTGCAAGGACCCCAGACAAAGTTATCGGAGTTCCATTCGTCGCCGTCATAAACGTAGACATTCTTACCATTGAAGACCGTCAAGTCAGCACCATCAGCAATGCTCACTTCGACGCCTGCCAACAGTGCGGTATCCTGCTTGATGGTGACCTTTCCAGACTGAATGTTAATAGAGATGTTGTTGGTGATGGGGAGTACATAGCTTGCGGAGTTGACACTTATGCCCGCCAACTTCAGAGAAAGGGTGTTCAGTTCCGCCACACCGTTCACTGAAAGAACCAGGCGGTCCGTTTTTTCATCGTAGTCTTTGGTAAAGCTTCCGGAGACTACTTTGAACATACCGTCGTTACCAATAAATTTGATGGAGGTGGTATATGTGGTGCTCTGTGCATAAACGCCGCTGAAAACCGTCTCGTTGGCGCCCGCATTCAGCGTCAGGGGAACTTCGATATTCTGAACGAAATACTGGGAGAATGGAAAAACACTATGGCCCATGCCAGAGGAAGCAGTACCGCCGCGGAAATCCGCTATTTGGTAGAACTCATATACGGTTGCGCCGGATTCTGCCAGCACAGAACCGCTGCCGGAGATAAAGCCCCATGCATAGAGATTTCCGCAGAACTGGACTATATATTATTGGGCGTACTGGATGGTGTGGTGCGTAGCGGCACCGTTCTTTATCGGCAGTATATCGCGCGGAAGAACCGTGCGTCAAACTATTCTCGGCGGCTACGCTTTCGGCGTTGGTTCGACCCTGACAAGCTTCATCGTTCTTGGCAACTACTCAATGGGTATGCAGGTCACAGGACGTGCGGACTTCATAACGCAGTACGCCAATAGCGGGGATCTCTACAGCATGATAGTTTCTATAATAAAAACTCTCCCCTGTGCCCCTGCTGTTATGGTGCTTGTTCTCGTTACGATGATTGCTTTCTACGCCACTTCTTTTGATTCGATCGCGCTAACAGCGTCATGTTACAGCTATCATACCCTCAACGACGGCGAGCAGCCGCACAAAGGCATCCAGCTCATGTGGTGCATTCTGCTGATACTTCTCCCGATTGCTCTTCTCTTTGCCGAAAGTTCAATGAGTAATCTCCAATCAGTAAGTATCGTGGCAGCATTCCCAATAGGTATTGTTATCGTGATGATCACCGCCAGCTTCTTTAAAGATGCCAGACAATATCTCAAGAGCTTTGAAGAAAAGAAGCAATCGAAAAAAGATTAAGAAACACATGTATTATTTTTCCAATGTGTTTGAGCGTGAGCTCTATCCTGTCGTCAATATTCACTTTGCCGACGCCGAATATCTGCGTGTCGAGCTTGCCGTGAATCGGATCGGTCCACTCCCTGCCGACAGCCGATATTCCTTTCATCATGCCTATAAAAGAACCCGCCGTTGCGGCGTTGCAGTCGGTGGCGAAGCCTGTCTGAACGGCGCGGCAGAGAATCTGCTCATGTATAACCCCAACGACACGGGATATACATATTATGCTATCTTTAAGCTTCCGATATTGACCGCGACTCCCGACATCGATCCCATCACGCACAGCATCACTGTGACGGCCGATGAAAACGGCACTGCATCCGCATCCGCAGAGGCAGCCGTTAAAGACACCGAGATAACCCTCACCGCTGCTCCCAATGAGGGCTTCCGCTTCAAGGAGTGGCAGGTCATAAAGGGCGGCGTTGAGTTAGAGAACAAGAGCATTGCCACATTCGAAATGCCCGCAGAGAACGTTATACTCGAAGCCATATTCGAGTCCGACGGCACCGAGGGCGACAAGCCCACCCTGCCCGACATCCCGAAACCCGACAAGCCCGGTACACCCGACAAGCCCGGCACGTCTGACAATCCCGGCGCAACCGACGTACCCGACACAGGTGATACGACTAACGTACTCCTCTGGGCTGCAGCTCTGGTAATCGGCGGTGGTGCTGCGATAGGCACTGTTGTCAGCAAGAAAAAGAAGAGAGAAGAAAGCTAATCTTTCGGAGCACTGAAAAGAGCGGTCGCTTCGGCGGTCGCTCGATTTTTATTTGGCGGCGGAAAAATACAGATTATTGCGCGAAAAATCCCGATGCAGTGCATAACCGCATCGGGATAAAACATGTCAGAATTTCAATTTAAAGCATTGACGCTGCCTTTTAGGACGCATTACTCCCCTATCGGCTCCGACTTCCGGGTGTTCGCGCCGAAATAGATACCGGAACGGCCGAACCGATTGGAAATCACGGTTTCGTGCTTTTATTTCAGGTCTTTTACAAGTTTAATAATCTGAACGGAGAAGGTCACAGATAATTCTGCAAGTTTATTTTTCTTTTATATTCGTATCACCTGTTTATATAGACAGTATATCCTAAATCCGAATATTGTTCAATGACGCCGACGCTGTGCGCCCGATGATGTCGCTTGCGCTCCGAAATGTTGCTGTTCGCTTCGCTCACAGTGAAATAATTTGCTCTGCAAATTGTGAAATTTGACGCTTCGCATCAAGTGAATGTGAAACAAAGCCTCACCGCCGCAGCGATTTCACACGCCGCAGGCGTATTTCACATTTGTAAAGCAATATTTCACATCGAAGATATTTCACTCGTTCCAAAGGAACGAATTTCACTGAAAAAAAGCATTTGCAATCCTCTGCAAAAATACTGCTTATAGCTTCTACAATGTCTAAAAGCTACATTGCCTGCGTTTTATAAATATAACGCCTGTGAAATATCCTGCTGACGCAGGATGTGAAATGTTTGCCTTACGGCAAATGTGAAATATTGCTCCTTCGTCGCAATGTGAAATAAAATTCGTTCTCCACGCGCCGCAGACGTATTTCACATTTGCGAAGCAAATATTTCACATCGAAGATATTTCACTCGTTCCAAAGGAACGAATTTCACTGAAAAAAGCATTTGCAACCGCAAATGCTTTTTTCATGGTGCGGGCGACCGGACTTGAACCGGTACGGTGTCACCACCGAGGGATTTTAAGTCCCTTGCGTCTGCCGATTTCGCCACGCCCGCATATTAATAATGACCGCCGGAGGCTTTTCCGGCGGTTATTATTATATTGTATTATCCGATGTTTGTCAACAAAATTGTGCTTTTCACGCTTCCATTCCGAACGGGTCGTCGTAGTGGTGCGCCTGTTCAAGCATCATATCCTTGACCTTCATCAGGCGCGTTGTTGTGCTGCGCTCGTTTTCGTCGAGCTTCATCGAGATATACTTTATCGTCTCCTCATACTGAGGGATCATAACATGCTCAAGGGCGTTGACTCTGCGGCGCGTTTTTTCTATCTCGCCCGCGAGCAACTGGCACGATTTCTCGACCTCTGCGAGTCTGAGCATATCCGGCATTATCTCCGACAGCGCGCTGACCGCATTGTCAAGCTCCGCCGAGGTGAACGCCGTTCCGTATGAATAAATATCGTTCTTATCAGCAGTTTTATACTGAACATCGAAAACCGGAATCATAACGCTCATCACATTTTTCTCCGAGCTTTCGAGGCTCATCTCCTGCGTGGGGAGCATCATCGCGACGCTCAGGCTCTTGTCATTCATGGCGCTTCTCGCTATCTCCATGTTGACATTTGCCTGCTTTATCCCCTCTTCCACACGGATGCGAAGAGCCTTATTCTCTTTTACGAGATCGAGGAAGCGGCGCATGAGCTCATCGCGCTTGTCTTTGAGCAGCTTGTGTCCCCTGCGTGCAGTCGAGAGCTTGCGCTTGAGGTTCGTCAGCTCCATGCGCGTGGGATTCACGTTCATTACCGCCATTGTCTATCACTTCTTCCCATATGGATTCAGAACTTGCCGTAATACTTGTCGAGGAACTCGTCGCTGACGCGCTTGAGCTCACTGCGCGGAAGTATCGAGAGGAGCTTCCAGCCAATGTTGAGCGTCTCTTCGATGCTTCTGTCGGTGTCGAAGCCCTGCGAAACATATTCTTTCTCGAATTCGTCCGCAAACTTTGCATAGAGCTTATCCATATCCGTCAGCGCGTCTTCGCCGAGGACGACCATGAGCTCCTTTGCGTCTTTTCCGCGCGCATATGCGGAGAACAGCTGGTTCATCGTGTTCGAGTGGTCGGCTCTCGTCTTGCCCTCGCCGATACCCTTATCTTTGAGTCGGGACAGGGACGGCAGAACGTCGATAGGCGGATTGATGCTCTTTCTGTAAAGCTCACGGCTGAGGATTATCTGACCCTCGGTGATATAGCCCGTGAGGTCGGGAATGGGATGGGTCTTGTCGTCCTCGGGCATGGTGAGAATGGGAATCATCGTTATGCTGCCGGGCTTGCCCTTCTGCCTGCCTGCGCGTTCATATATCGAAGCGAGGTCGGTGTACATATATCCGGGATATCCGCGGCGGCCGGGAACCTCCTTGCGCGCCGCCGAAACTTCACGCAGCGCGTCGGCGTAGTTCGTGATATCGGTCAATATAACAAGGACGTGCATCCCGCGGTCAAACGCGAGATATTCCGCGGCGGTCAGAGCCATCTTCGGCGTTGCGATACGCTCGATGGCGGGGTCGTTTGCAAGGTTCGAGAACATAACGGTTCTGTCGAGCGCGCCGGTGCTTCTGAAGCTCTCGACGAAGTAGTTTGACTCCTCGAAGGTTATACCCATAGCCGCAAAGACAACGGCGAACTGCTCGTTGTCGCCGAGGACTTTAGCCTGACGCGCTATCTGAGCCGCGAGGTTTGCATGGGGCAGACCGGATGCCGAGAATATCGGCAGCTTCTGACCTCTGACGAGGGTATTAAGTCCGTCAATGGCGGAGATACCGGTCTGTATGAACTCCTGGGGATAGCTTCTGGCTGCCGGATTCATCGGCAGGCCGTTGACATCCATTCTCTTCTCGGGGATTATCTCTGGGCCGCCGTCTATGGGTCTGCCGAGTCCGTCAAAGACGCGGCCGAGCATATCGGGCGAAACGCCGAGCTCCATCTGCCTGCCGGAGAAGCGCACCTTGCTGTTGGCGAGGTTGATTCCGGCGGAGTTTTCAAACAGCTGAACGAGCGCGTTCGTGCCGTCGATTTCGAGCACGCGGCAGCGGCGGGTCTCGCCGTTTGCCAGCTCTATCTCGCCGAGTTCGTTATACTTGACTCCCTCGACCTCACGCACGAGCATAAGAGGTCCCGAAACCTCCTGAATAGTTCTGTATTCTTTAGGCATCAGTAATCCTCCCTTGCGTCAACGGCGGCTTTTATCTCGGAATCTATCGCCGCGCAGACTGTTTTATATGTGTCCTCAATGTCCTTTTCAGGGACATATTTGAAGCGTCCGATGCTCTCTCTCGAGGGTATCGAGACGAGTTTTTCAATATCCGCGCCCTTTTTGAGCGCATCGAGAGAACCGTCATAGAAGCGCAGGACGAGCTTCATCATCAGATACTGCTTACGCAGGGACGAATATGTGTCCACCTCGTGGAAAGCGAGCTGATGCAGGAAGTCCTCGCGTATTGAGCGGGCAGTCTCCATCTTGAGTCTGTCAGTCGGAGAGAGGGCGTCCATACCGACGAGCTTAACTATTTCATCGAGCGAAGCTTCATCAGAAAGCAGAGCCATGAGCCTTGCGCGAAGCGTGGTCCACTCATCCGAGACATTCTCGTTGAACCAGCTTCCGAGCGAGTCGGCATAGAGGGAATAGCTCGTCAGCCAGTTTATCGCCGGGAAGTGGCGCTTATATGCGAGCGCCGAGTCGAGTCCCCAGAAGACTTTTACTATTCTGAGTGTCGCCTGGGAGACGGGCTCCGAGATATCGCCGCCGGGAGGCGAAACAGCGCCTATGACCGAGAGCGCGCCCTCGCGTCCGTCCGAGCCGAGGGAAATAACGCGTCCCGCACGCTCGTAGAACTGAGCAAGTCGGCTGCCGAGATAAGCGGGGTAGCCTTCTTCGCCGGGCATCTCTTCAAGTCTGCCGGACATCTCGCGCAGAGCCTCCGCCCAGCGGGAGGTAGAGTCCGCCATGAGGGCGACGGAATAGCCCATGTCTCTGAAATATTCCGCTATCGTGATGCCCGTGTATATCGACGCTTCACGCGCGGCGACGGGCATATCCGAAGTGTTTGCTATAAGCACGGTGCGCTCCATGAGCGACTTTCCGGTATGCGGATCGATAAGCTCGGGGAACTCGTTCAGAACATCTGTCATCTCGTTGCCACGCTCGCCGCAGCCGATGTAGACGACTATATCCGCCTCAGCCCACTTTGCAAGCTGATGCTGGGTGACGGTCTTGCCGCTTCCGAACGGGCCGGGTATCGCCGCGACGCCGCCCTTGGCTATCGGGAACAGCGTATCGACGACGCGCTGACCGGTGACGAGCGGGACATTCGGCGCAAGCTTCTTTTCAAACGGTCTGCCGCGGCGCACGGGCCACTTCTGCATGAGCGTTACGGGCAGCTCCTCGCCGTTTGCGGTCTCTATCGAGCCTATCTGCTCGGTTACGGTGTAATCGCCCTCAGCTATAGATTTGACAGTACCGACAACGCCGGGCTTCACCATTATTCTGTGTTCGACTATCTCGGTCTCCTGCACGGTGCCGATGATATCGCCGCCGACAACCTTGTCGCCCGCTTTCACTTTCGGCACAAAATGCCACTTCTTCTCCCTGTCGAGAGCGGGCACCTCAACGCCTCTGACGAGGCTGTTGCCGACGAGCTCGCGTATCTTTTCGAGCGGGCGCTGAATGCCGTCGAAAATGCCCTCGATAAGTCCGGGGCCGAGCTCGACGCTCAGCGGCTCGCCCGTTGACTCGACGGGTTCGCCCGTGCCGAGTCCGGAGGTCTCCTCATAGACCTGAATGGAGGCTCTGTCGCCGTGCATCTCTATTATCTCGCCGATAAGCTTGCTGTCGCTGACGCGCACGACGTCGAACATGTTCGCCTCGCGCATGCCCGTTGCAACAACGAGCGGACCGGCTATTTTTGAAATCTTTCCTGTAGTCATATCTGTTATCACGCCTTTCGGTTGAGCGTCATTATTTGTCCAGTATGTCCGAGCCGACCGCCTTTTGGACGGATCTGCTGACATTCTTCATACCCATGCCCGTGTTTCCCTTGACTCCGGGAATGGGCACTATTGCGGGCAGAGGTCTTGTGCGGTAGCGTTCGAGCTCGTTTTCGAGCCCTGAGGCAAGAGCCTCGGTGATGAATATCACCGCATACCCGCTCTCCGCCATTTTATGGAGCATCGGCGCCGCCTCGGCGGGGTCGTCGACGGGGAAGATGTGCATTCCGAGGGACGCAAAGCCGAAGATGCTGTCTCTGTCGCCCATAACGGCTATCTTATGCATAGACTTCCCTCACTCTCGCTCTTATTGTCTCTGTGGAAAAGCCGTTGAGCTTCGCCGAGAGTATAACTCTGACATTTTTCGTCTCCGTCTCGACGGCATTATAATAAGCCGCAAGCGGGTCGGGGCCGAACGCCGTATATTTGGCTTCGGTCATCTGCTGCGCCGAGAGCTCGTCGCACTTCTTTTCAAAAGCCGTGAGTCCCTCTTTGAGGCTGTCCGCAAGAGAGCTCAGTTCGGTGTTCGCGAGCATATCTGCGACTGCGTCAACACCCTCGAACGCCGCGTGGATCAGCTCGTCTGAATTAAGGCTTTCGCACGGGCACAGCGCATTTTTGATATATTGAGCCGTTCTGCCTGCCGAAGCACAGCGCAGCGCCGTTTTTATATCGGCGGCAGCGCACGAGAGCTCGACCTCTTTCATTAAAAGCCCGCTCCCGCTCTTTTCGGCGAACTGCTTTCTCGTTTTCAGCGCCGCCGTATCTATCGCGGTGTCCGCAAGTCTGCCGCTCTCGAGCTTGACTATCGCGTCATAAGCCGCTTGCGCGCAGTCTCTCATGCACTCGGGCAGGGAGTCGAGCTCGTTTCGCTCGACGCACCCGATTATCTCCGCCGGATCCCACACGCTCGGTTTTACAACATAGTCGGACGGGTCGAGGTCGGAGAACTTCGCCTTGAGCGCCGCTTTGAGATTGAAGAAATCGTTGTTTATCACGAGCGCATCGAGAAGTGAAGCGTCCGGCGCGCTCTCTTTGAGCAGCTGCCACGCGGCGTTCACATGCTCTTCGAGCATCGGCGCATAGTCGTGGCCGACGCCGTCGGTATGCCAGCCCTTGTCGCCGAGCAGACGCAGAGCCGCATCATAGCTCTCGGCCGTTATAAGCTGTTCCGTTTCGGCGGGAGAGAGCAGATTCACTTCGTTGGCTCTGATTCGCGCTACGGCGTAGGCATATTCATTTTCATGCATATTTCTCACCGCCGTTTAAAATATCACGCCGCAGACTTTTTCGCGGATGGTGTCCTTCTGCTCGTTTATAAGTGCTCTGAAGGTGCAGTTTATCTCGATATCGCCGTAGACGAGGATAAATCCGTTTTCGATATCCGCGCCCTGCGCCGCGAGCTTCACCGAACCGTCTTTCAGTTCGGCATTTATTCTTTCAGCAAAGCCCGACGGCACGCGGTCAAGATCGGCTTTCGAGAGCCTCAGCTCCCCCTCGCCCTTGCAGGCGTTTCTGACGGCGAGCTTTTCGAGCGCCGCGAAATAATCGTCCGCGCCCATATTGCACATTGCGTCATAAGCCGCCTCTATCGCCGCGTCGACCGCCTCGACTTTCGCCGAGAGCTCGGCTCTGCGGGCAAGACCGCTTATATTCGCTTCGGACATATTTAATATCGACTGTGCCTTTTTCTCGGCATCCGCTATGATATCGGAATAAGCCTTTTCGGCGCGCGCGTTCGCGTCCTCCGCGATATCCTGCGCCTTTTTCTGCGCCTGATCCGCAATCTCGCGGCAGCTCGCCAGAGAATCGGCATTTATTTTTTCAATTATTCTGTCAAGTCCGCTCATCATTTCATCCCTTTCGCCGGCGCATACGCGCCGTTTTTTCGGTCATCAGATATTGAGTCCGCTGATGCTGAAGATCGAAAGGATCGAGACGAGCAGGGCGATAACGGCGTAGGTCTCGACCATTGCCGCCATGGTTATAGCCTTACCGTTCTGGTCGGGCTTCTTGGCTATTATGCTGACTCCTGCCGCCGCAGTCTTGCCCTGAGCTATTGCGGAGAAATAACCGACTATCGCAATGGGCATGCAGGCCGCAAACATCATAAGACCTTTTTCTATCGAGAGAGGCTCGAAGCCGCTGCCGATAACGCCCATTCTGTTGAGCGCAAGGAACGCTGTAAGGAAGCCGTAGAGTCCCTGAGTACCGGGAAGGATCTGAAGGATAAGCACTTTACCGAACTTCGTGGGGTCTTCTGTGATAACGCCCGCTCCAGCCTGACCGACAAGGCCGACTCCCTTTGCGGAGCCCATACCGGAGAGGATAGCCGCAAGAGCGGCGCCGAGGACGGCTATTGATGTTCCGAGACTTGAAAAAATAGACATTACTGTATTTCCTCCTTGAATCTGAAGTGTTTTGTATCTGCTTTTAAGGGGGTGAAGGAGCGCCCTCCGCCCTCATAAAATTTTGAGAAGAATTCAACATACTGAAGCCTGTTCGTATGGACATATGTGCCGATAAGATTTATCGCGATGTTCGCCGTATGTCCGAGCAGGAATACTATAATAAACAATATAAGTTTTGCGACTTTGTTGCCGGGCATCGTGCCGAGCAGGTTAATAACCGTCGCTATAACGCCGGTCGAAAGTCCGAGCGCCAGCAGGCGCGAATAGGAGAGGATATCTCCGAGATATCCGGACGCCGTGTTATACAGCCCGTAGAGTCCGCCGCCGAGCTTGCCGATAATATTTTTGGCGCTCCGTCCGCTCGTCAGAACAGTCAGCACCGCGCCGACAAGAGCGACATATTTGCCTATTGCCGTCAGCGTCTGCGGCACGTCGATTATAATTCCTGCGCCCAGCGGTGCGATACCTGCAACGAGCAGATAGACGGGGACGACATCGCAGAATGCGTCAAGCTTCTTGCCGTCCTTCCAGAGCATATAGAACCTGACCGCGAGACCCGCGAACAGATGGATTATGCCGAACAGGAACGAATAGAGCAGCAGCTTCATCGGGTCGTTGACCGGTTCAAACCAGACCGCCGTCGACGCTATCTCCTTTCCGAAGAACTCACGCGCTATGACCTGCGGCGCGTCGCCGAACCAGCTGCCGAACATCGTGCCCCAGAACACGGTCGAGATTCCGCAATAGAGGAACATATTGACCGTCTTTTTCATCCTGGGCTCGAGCTTGAGTTTAGCCTTGGCTATGAGCATGGCGATGACCATTATCACGCCGTAGCCCGCGTCCGAGAGCATGATGCCGAAGAAGACATAGTAGAAGAACGCCATAACGGGGTTCGGGTCGACATCGTCGCGGTTTGGCATCGAATACATTTCTGTTATCGGCTCGACGGGCGCGACAAATGCGTTGTTTTCGAGCAGCACCGGCACATCGGCATCTGCGTCCGGGTCGGTAATTTCGATAGCGACCGTGTATTTCTTTTCGAGCGCGTCAATAACTTTTGCAGCCCGCTTCTCGGGGATATATCCCGTGAGGACGAAGATGCGGTTCGTCATGGCTATGCGCTCAAGAGCCGCGTATTTTTCTTTCTTTATCGTGAAATAATCAATGACGAAGCTGATATCATCGTAGCAGCCCGCAAGCTTCACTATTTCGGCTCGCGCCGTTTCGGAATCTTTCTCGTTCTGCTCGATCTGCTTTTGGAGCCGCTCATATCTCACGCGCGGCGGATGCTTCGTCGGGTCGGACGGATAAGCGAAATTGAGCGTTCTCAGCACTTCGAATATCTCTTTTTCGCATTCCCTGTGGCATATAACAACGGCGCAAGTGCGCTCGCTGTTAGCCGAGATTATCTGCGCATCGACTTCGCCTATCTCCGGCGCTGCCGCCGCTATCGCTTCGAGCAGCGACTGCGCGTCATACTGCGCCGGGAACGAGCCGATAAACACCGCAGACGAATCCGTGCCCTTGCATTTCATCGGGATATCGAGACTCAGCCACGGCTCGAGCGCGTCCATCGCGGTGCGGCACCGGACATTGTCCGCCGCATATTCGCGCATATCCGCTTCGAGCGAGTTTATCCTGTAGCACTCGCGGAGTATTTCGTCCGCCTCGTCGGCTTTTTTAAGATACTCCGAAACCTCGAGCTCCTTTCTGCCGCCGAACGACGACATGAGGCTCTGCATCAGTCCCTTTTTCTGCGGAGCATATTTGTCGAGCGTTTTCTGCGCGCTCTCCGCCGCCGCGAGGTACCGTTCAAAGGTCGAAACGGTGACGCCCGTTGACAGCTTGCAGAGCGATTCGCTCTCTTCGCAGTCGGTCAGCTCGACAGTACCCATACGCTGAAGGCAGTCGATTATCTCCTTGCTCTGTTCAAGGGGAGCGAGCAGCTCGATGCACTTCATTTTAAGCTTTGCCAACCTGACACCTCCTGACTTTTCTGTAATTTCTGAGCCGTTTCATCAGATCACCGTCTCCATAACCGCTCTGATTGCCTCGGCTCTGTGCGCTTCGGCAGCCGCAAGCACTTCGCGCTTGCGCTCCCCTGCCGCCTTTTCGGCTTTCTCCTCGTTTGCACGCGCCTGTTCGCGCGCACCCGCGATGATTTCTTCCGCTTTCTTTGCGGCCTCAGCCTTCTTTCTTGCAACTGCGCCCTCGCCCGCTTCGACCGCCGCGTCGACGGTTTTCTGCGCCTGTTCGTGCGCCGCTTTCTGCGCCTCTTTGTCCGAATTTTCGGCATCGAGCACCTTTGAAAGCATCTCGGACGCCATAGAAACACGCTCCTTTCATCGGCGAACATATATAAAAATATTTTCCGCCGCATTTTCTGCTATTTTACCACAAAATTATGACCGAAAAATGAACAGAAAGCACAAATAAATATTTTTTTATCTATAACGCTTATATCTATATGTCCGCATCTTACCGAATATTTTATCACACTGCAAAGCGCGATTAAATACCCAACATTCTCCCGCTGTCGCAAAGTTGCACATTCGGGCGCATTTGTCCAAAAGGTTGTAAACTCGGGGCGCATTTGGTATAATGAGGCATACCCAGAACGGAGGAAAAAGATATGACGGAAAAACTCTCGGCATTCGACCTTGAAACATTTATGTCTAAACTCGTCGACGCGCTGCCGAAGCTTGCCGGGGCTGTGATAATAATCGCGCTCGGCTTCTGGATCAGTTCCCTTATCGGAAAACTGCTGATAAAAGGTCTGACGCGAAAGGGCGTTGACGCATCCATCCACTCGTTTCTGCGCAGTATCGTAGTCTGGCTGCTGAGATTCGCGGTCATACTCTCCGCGCTCTCGACTCTCGGCTTCAATCTGAACTCATTCATCGCCGCCCTCGGCGCGGCGGGACTGACCGCCGGCATAGGTCTGCAAAACAGCATCGCCCAGTTTGCCAGCGGCATACAGATACTCGTCAACAAGCCTTTTAAAAGCGGCGACTTCGTCGAACTTGAGAACATAAGCGGACGGGTTCACGAGATAAAGCTGATGTACACGGTGTTTACGACCGCTGACAACAAGCGTGTTATAGTCCCGAATTCGCACATCACGAGCAACAATATTATTAACTACAACGCCGAAGGGCGCCGCAGACTCGACATGACCTTCTCCGTCTCCTACTCCGACGACATAGCCCTCGCAAAGCAGGTGCTCCGCGCGCAGGCGCTCAAGAACGAGCTCGTCTATAAAAATCCCGAGCCGGAAGTCGTCGTCAAGCAGCAGTCGGCGAGCAGCATCGACCTTCTGCTCATGGCGTGGTGCTCATCTTCAGACTATCTGACCGCCTATTACAAACTGCAGGAGGATGTCAAAACAGCCTTCGACGAAAACGGAATAAATATTCCGTTCAACCAGCTCGATGTCCATGTATCTAACTCATAAGTTTTAAAATTGTCATAATTAACAAAAAACGCCCAATTGTCTGCGGCAGATTTTTTTCAAAAAAGTTCTTTTTGACTATCAATCGGGCGTTTTTTATTATATAATGTTAGATGAAGGTAAAAAAGACAATTTAATCTGCGGAGGGAATTATTATGTCAGAAGCTTTAACTGCACCGGATTTTTCAACTATTCCGGTAGGACCGCTTGCGCTCATCGCCCTGCCCGGCTGTGAGGAGCTTGCCGCAAAGATCGACGCCTATCTCAAAACATGGCGTGAGATCCGCGAGAGCGAGCACAAAACAACCATCGCATTCTCGGGCTATCAGCGCGACTCCTACCTCATCAAAGCGGCATTCCCGCGTTTCGGCTCGGGCGAATCGAAGTGCCACATCCAGCAGTCCGTTCGCGGCTACGATATCTTCATCGTCTGCGATATGTTCAACTACGGTCTGACCTACAAGATGTACGGCAAGGACAATATGATGAGCCCCGACGATCACTATGCGAACCTCAAGCGCGCCATCAGCGCGATCGGCGGCAAGGCAAGACGCATCACCGTTATCATGCCCATGCTCTACGAAGGAAGACAGCACAAGCGTTCAAGCAGAGAATCCCTTGACTGCGCCATGGCTCTTCAGGAGCTGAGTGCTCTCGGAGTGGACAACCTCATCACCTTTGACGCGCACGACGCGCGAGTTCAGAACGCTATCCCGAACCACGGCTTTGAAAACATTCAGCCTGCTTACCAGATGATAAAGGCGCTCGTCAAGAATGTTCCCGATCTCAAGATCGACAACGATCATCTGATGATAATTTCCCCCGATGAGGGCGGCATGGGTCGCTGCATCTATTATTCGACCGTCCTCGGCGTTGACCTCGGTATGTTCTACAAGAGACGCGACTATTCGGTCGTTGTCGACGGCAGAAACCCGATAATCGCCCACGAGTTCCTCGGCGACAATGTTGAGGGCAAGGATGTTGTCATTGTTGACGACATGATCTCCTCCGGCGAGTCGATGATCGAAGTTGCAACGAAGCTCAAGGAGCTCAAAGCAAGAAGGATCTTCATCTGCACCTGCTTCGGTCTGTTCTGCAACGGACTTGAGGCTTTCGACAAGGCATACGAAAGCGGCCTTATCAACAAGGTGTTCACCACCAATCTCATCTACAGGACCCCCGAGCTCAAACAGCGCGAGTGGTATGTCGAAGTTGATCTGTCGAAGTACATCTCCTATGTTATCGACACTCTCAACCACGACACCTCGGTCAGCAAGCTTCTCGACCCGAAAGACAGAATAAACAACCTTCTCATCAAGAAAGGCTTCCGCACCGCAGAAGAAGTAAAGTAAAAAAGTATAGTATAAAAGACCGCCTGAAATTCAGGCGGTCTTTTTATATCTACATCAAAATTGCAATCCGCAAGCCTTCATAAACTAAGCCGGAGCTGAAAGCCCCGGCTTTTGTTCATTTTATTTTCCGGCTTTGAGATCCTTCATCATCTCGGCATAAGCCTTGACGAGGGTCGAAGCAACCGTTCTGCCGAAGGAGATGGTCTCCTGATAGTGGTCGCCGAGCAGGTCGGAACCGTCGAAGAAGATCATGCAGTAGTCATTGTCGGGCACGACATATCCGCAGGCATCGTTAGCCTCGCCGAACACGTAGAGCTCAACATTCTTGCCCGCATAGTCGCTGACGATGCTGTTGAGCGACGGATAGCCGAAGTCCTTGCCGCTGTAAGCGTTCTCGGCAAGGCAGGCGCCTTTTCCGTCGATAAGCTCGGGCGATACTTCGCCGGGCAGAAGAGCAATTTTAATGTTCTTGCCTATCTCAAGATAGCCGACTTCGGTCGTCGTGTAGAGAGCCTCGTTCTTGTCGTAATATATCTTGTTGCCGACGAGTCTCGCCTTACCGACCGCCTCGATAACGGGGTTGGTTATCTCGACCAGAACTTCCTTGTGTCTGATGTTGAGTATGGGCTCAACTCTCGTCTCTTTGACGGGCTCCCAGTTCTCGTACCAAACGGTTATCTCGTCGAGCTTCTTCTGCTTCTCTTCGTCGGTAAGCTCGGTGTTGTTCTTTATCGCCTCGGCGGCGTCGGCATAGAACTTGTCGTTCGTGAGCCAGTCGCCCGCGCGCTTTATCTCATCCTTGGTCATGGTCAGAGCGACTACCATTCTGCCGAGCTCGTTGCCGTAGCGGGTAGCCTCCTCGCTTCTGCGCACGGTGGCAACGCCGTCGTTTGTGACTCCGCGGGCGGAATAGATGCCGCACAGAGCGCCGTTGATGAACATAAAGTTCGTGTTGTTGTTCTCCGCGCTGCTGATTATCTGCTCCATGTAGTAGGTGTAGTCTGCGGAGAGCTCCTTGCCGCTGCTCTTGTCGGTCTTGAGACCGGTGATATAGGGATGAGCGGACATGTTGACTATATAAGTCTCGGTGCTGCCGTCGTCGGGGACGAAGCGGAGTCTTGTGAGATTGTCGACAGCGTCGAACACGCCGCGCTTGTCGTTGATGTAGTCCTCGCCGAGGTGGTCGAGGGTAGCCTCATACATCTCGCCGGACTTCATGTTCTTGCACGCCTCAACGATAGTGTCGGTGGTCTTGTCGAAGAGGAATTCCATATACTTCGGGTCGGTGCCGGAGGAATACTCGCCCTTGCCGGTGAGGGTGACGCCGATGTTCTTCGCAAGCTTCGCGAAGAAGGGATTCCAGAGACCCTGCGTGTCGATGCAGCTGTGGCAATGGGTCGCAAAGACATTGACAGAGATTATGTTTTCGTCTTTGAGCTCTTTTGCAACGCGGTCGCGGATCTGCTTGATGTCCTCGCTCGCGATGCCGATGCACTCGATGGTCGAGAAAACGACCTTGCCGCGTCCGTCGTCAACAACAACGGTGCGGACCTTCATGTCATCGAGCACGGTCTCAACAGTGTTCGACGGGAAGTTCTGAAGCAGGTAGCCCGCAAGATAATAATGTCCGTTGAGAACATCGTCGGGGACGAGGCTCGCCTGGCTGTAGCCGAGCTGCCACTTCGCGTCCTTAGAAGCCTCGCTGACAAATTCCTTGCTGCCCTTGTAGAAGTTCTCGCTCTCGGGCTTGTAATCCTCGAGCTTCGTCAGCCCGCTCGGCAGCGGAACCATGTCCGCAATGAAGCTGATTATCTTTGTGAAGATGCAGTCAAGATAGGTCATGAGGATGCAGGTCTTCTCCTGCTCCGTCTCCATCTTTGCAAGCGCCATGATGAGACCCCACGGGGTGCTGACATCATACTCCTTGCCGCCGATAGAAACCTTGAGCGGCTCGATCTTCACGAGGTTCTTGACCGCGCCGACGGTATCTTCGGCAACGGTCGAGTTGATGTCCTTTATCGAATCGGGGACATACTTCTCGTAGTACTCATACGCCTTTTTGGCGACTTCAATGCCGACTTTTACAACGCCGGCAATGATCTGCGGAATGTCCGAGACGGAGACGCTCGTTGTCGCCGTATTTGCTCCCGCTGCGCTTGCAGTGGCGGCGAAAGAGCACGACATGATCATCGTCAGCGCCAGAACGACCGCAAGAGCCGATTTGAGTGCTTTTTTCATCGTTTGTTGCTCCTTTATTTTTATTTTTTCAAGCTGTATATTACAGGCGCGGACTCCACGCCTATATCACGAAGAACATATTCGTAGCTCCACTTGCTCCCCCTTGTGCGCCATGCATCCGGACCTATCCAGTGGCATTTGCGCTCATAGAGATGCACCGTGCCGAACGCATTTCTGCGGTTCGTGTAGAGCTTCACCGCTATCTCGTGCCTGCCCGCGCCGATATTTTTGAGCTCCAACTCATACGGCGGGAAGATTATCTCACCCGCGTGAACGCCGTCAACAAATATATCGGTCAGCGCACCGTCGTAGTGCGGGACGATAATTTTGATATCCCCGCCGGTGCAGTCAACGCCGAAGCGGTAGGTCACACAGCCGCCGTAGAACGGCAGACCCTGGTTCACTATACTGCCGAACGCGAGCTTCTCGGGGCGCTTTACAAGCTTCTTGAGCCTGCCGCGCACCTCGACTCCGAAGTCGCCGAGCAGATAGCACCATTCGACATTCGTGCGTTTGCCGAACGGGAGGACGATATCAAGTATATTCTCTCCCTGCTCTATCTTCGGCAGATTGACGGTCTTTATCGATTTGTCAACATACCAGCCGGTCACGGTGTTGTCGACCGCCTGACCGTTGAGCGTTATCTGCGCTTTCTCAGCGTCCTCAAGCGCGAGTGACACGCCGTCGAGCGCGAGTGCGCTGTCTATAGTGAATCTGAGCTTGATTTTATGCTCGGGCACAGGCTCGTGAATAACCCAAGGCTGCATCACCGCGCCGCTTCGAAGCGGGAAACCGAGCTTTTCGCGGCAGATATTATCAGCTCTGAGAAGCTCCTCCTCATGCTCGCTAAGCTCGTCGCCGTCAAGCGCAAAACGTGCCATGTCAAGAAGCATGACATTCGGCTCGTCGAGCTCATATTCCGTCTCACAGGGGACTGCAATTTTCTTGTCCTCGAGCTCCTCCGGCTCAGTATACTGACCCTCGGAGCAGCCGTCATAGAGTCTAAGCAGCAGGCTGTCGTATTCATAGAGCCGTGCGCTTATCACGGTATTGCCGTTGAGATAATCGAACTCCGCTGGCTTTATCTCGCCGCTCAAAGTGTCGTATATCACGGGCGAATATTCGCCCTTTACGGTTATTTTTATGTCATCGAAGTTTGTTATGTTGCAGTCATACGGCTCCACGGCGTGCGCGACAAAGAGCCACAGGCTGTCGGTATCCTCGCGCAGCTGATATATCAGCCCATCCGAGAGATAGCCATCGTCATCGCGGATGCAGACGGTTCTTGACCGGTCGAGCGCAGTCAAAAGCGACGCGCGCTGATATGGTATGTGCTCACTGTTTTTAAATAGCCTCTCTCCCCTGTCGGACGGCTGTGCGTCCTCGAGAGTCGGGGCTTCGCCGAGGAATATTACCCTGCCGCCGTCCTCGCGGAATTTTTCGAGTCTGTCGAGCGTTGACGAACGGAGCGTCTCGCACCCTGGTACGACTATCACGTCGTACTTCATCTCGCCGACTCTCAGCGGCGCGTCCGCATGCGGGCAAAGCCCGGGCAGCAGCGACTCGCTGATAAAATCGAAATCTATGCTGCCGAACAGCAGCCATTTTGTCAAATCCTGGAAATTTTTGTCAAGCTCTTCGCGGATGAGTCCCGATTTGTCGTTGGGTCCCCAATGGAGCCAGAAGCTCTCTACCGGGTGGATAACGCCGACCTTTACAATCGGCACACCGCGGGTCATCGCCGTGTTGACTCGCGCGAAGTGATTTTCAACGCAGGAATATTTTTTGTACCACGGGGACTGATAGTTTATCGAGGCGGGATAGTCTCGCTTCGCCTCGCCTGCCATGGAGACCCACGACAGATGTGGCACGCGCACCGTGACGCCGAGAGCCGCCTGCCAGTCGCCGTTGAGTTTGTGTCCTCTGAAGTCGAAGTCCCAGTCAGTGACGCCGTAGAGCTCGGAGAGCACGCCCTCATAGCCGAACTGATGCGCGGCGGACTGAGCCTGCTTCGCGGTCGTGTATTCCTTCCACGAGCAGAGCATATCAATACCGGGCAGCCCGAACGAGCGGTATGAGCGCATCGCTTCGCCGAGCGCGCCCGTCTGGCTTTCGAGCGTCGGCTCGTCCATCATGTGACCCGTCAGCGCGATACCGTTTTCGCGGCACCAGCCGCCGACCGTATCGGCGAACGCCGAAGAGAACCGCTCCGCAATATGATCGTGATAGCGGTAACGGGCGGCGGAAACTTTTCCGTCCGGCAGATCCCAGAATATCTCCGGCAGGAATTCCATGATATCCTGAGAATATGTATCTGAATATGTCTTTGCAAAATCGTCCGTCCACGGCATGATGAGATCATCCGTGTCGGTCGAGTTGTCCATGAGCGTCTTGCGCGTGAACTGCGGCTCGTCGGTGAAAATCGCGGGGACAGTTTCATCGAACTCGTCGCCGACGACCTCTTTGTACCGCTCGTGAGTGACCTCAACGAAGCGTTCGACCGCCTTTTTGTCGAGCGTGTTGAGATAAGCCTGACCATTATACCACGGGTTCGCGCCGCTTATTTCAAGATAGGCGTACCACTTCGTCCCCTCGACAGGGTCGTTCTCGTCGATGCGCTTGTAGCTCTTCAAATATCCGTCGGAATCGAGCACTATGTCGTAGCAGGCAAGCAGCTCGCCGTCCTCGGAGCGCACTCCGCGCGATGTGGAGTCGTCCGTGAAGCCCGCAGAGCCGTCATATGGTCTTACGGTAAAGAGCAGGTGGCGCGCGCGGAAACGCTTATCTTTCGTGACTATTCCGCCGGCGGCGCCGGAGGGCCATCTGTCCTCGTCATAGAGCCACGCGAGCATTTTTTCGCTCTTCGCCTTGTCGGTGCAGGAGCGGATGAGATGCATGAACTCGTCGCTCAGATATTCCGTATCCATGCCGGTTCTGACATGCATATGAAATCCGCCGAAGCCCATCTCATGAAAAATTTCTATCTGCCGCAGAAGCTCGTCCTCTTCGAGCCTGCAGTTCCACGCCCAGAACGGCGCGGCGCGGTACTCGCTCGTCGGGGAGCGAAACAGCTCGTCAGACAGGGTGCTGAGATAATTCTTTTTATAAAGCATATATTCCTCCGCTAAAAATATCGAACCCCTTTTTGATTATATAATTATACCATAAAAGCCCCTGTCCGTTGTCACAAAAATTGACCTCGAAAGCTGTACAATTTGACGAACGCAGAGGCTTCATCACGGTTGATTTTCCGTTTCGCGTGCTCTATAATGATGCACGATGTATATTTGTTTAGTTCAAAGCTTCGCAATATGAACATTTTCCTGCGGCGAAGAGCAAAAAAAACGGGCGGCACAGAGCTAATCTGTACCGCCCGATTCTGTTTTATATCGGCTTATTCAGCCTTTTTGTTCTTCTCTCTGTTGCCGAGCACAACATTCGTCAGGATGCCGAGGATGAGTGCGCAGGCGATGGAGGTTATCGTGACCTTGCCGAAGGAGACGGTCAGGCCGCCGATACCGGCGATAAGAATAACGGAGACAACGAAGAGGTTTCTGTTATCCTCGAGGTCAACTTTCTGGATCATCTTCAGACCGCTGACTGCGATGAAGCCGTAGAGCGAGATGCACACGCCGCCCATGACGCAGGAGGGAATCGAAGCGAGGAAAGTTGCGAAGGGTGAAAGGAACGCGATGATTATCGCGAGGACTGCCGTGCAGACGATAGTCGCAACGGAAGCGTTGCCGGAGATAGCCACGCAGGCTATGGACTCGCCGTAAGTGGTGTTCGGTGCGCCGCCGAAGACAGCGCCTACCATCGAGCCGATACCGTCGCCGAGCAGGGTTCTGTGGAGACCGGGCTCAACAAGGAGGTCAGTTTCAACTATGGAAGAGATGTTCTTGTGGTCAGCGATGTGCTCTGCGAAGACAACGAATGCAACCGGGACATAAGCCACTGCAACAGCCGCTATGTAAGAACCGCTGAGCTCGCCGAAGGCGCCGAAAGCCTTGAGGAAGGTGAAGTCGGGTATCGAAACAAAGGTTTTGACGCCCACTCCGTCAGCAACGAGTGCAGTGAAGCCGCTGAAGTCGATAACTCTAAGAGCGTCGTTTCCGGTCTTGATGCCGATAACGGTGAAGATAGCCGCAACAGCGTAGCCGGAGAGGATGCCGATGATGAACGGGATGAGCTTGACCATCTTCTTGCCGAAGACGGAGCAGAACATTGTCACGAAGAGAGTGACGAGACCGCAGATGATAGCGACATAGACGCTTGCGGTCGGCTCGCCGTTGACTGCATAGGAGCCTTTCTGGAGGTCGCCGATAGCGTTGCCTGCGAGCGAAAGTCCGATTATAGCAACGGTGGGTCCGATAACGGCGGCGGGCATGAGCTTATTGATCCAGCCGACACCGGAAATCTTGACCGCTATTGCTATAACAACATAGACGAGACCCGCGAACACAGCGCCGAGAATCAGTCCGAGATAGCCGAGCGCAACGGTGGTCGCGCCTGCGAAAGCGGCTGCCATTGAGCCGAGGAAAGCGAAAGAAGAACCGAGGAAAACAGGGCTCTTTGCCTTCGTGAAGAGAACATATACAAGGGTGCCTGCGCCTGCGCCGAAGAGCGCCGCAACAGTGCTCATCTGCACTTCGCCGCAGTTATAAACACCCGAAGTTATCATGGGAACTGCGATGGTCGCTGCCATAATCGCGAGCAGCTGCTGGAACGCAAAGACGATAAGCTTGCCGAACTTCGGCTTGTCTTTGATACCGTAAATCAATTTCATACTATTGACCTCCTCAAATTTTGCCTGTCTATACTCAACACAGTCCCGGTGAACCGCTTCTGCGTCAAAGTCTTATTTGCTGTATATTGAGACGCTTGTCTCATCGTCGAACGGCGGGATCTTCACAACGACCACTTCGCCGCGCGAGGTCGGCACGTTCTTGCCGACATAGTCGGCGACTATCGGGAGCTCCCTGTGTCCCCTGTCAACAAGCGTTGCAAACTGTATCTTCGCCGGGCGGCCGAGGGAGATTATCGCATCCATCGCGGCGCGCGCCGTTCTGCCGGTGTAGAGCACATCGTCGACCATGACGACCGTCTTGCCCTCAACGGAAAAATCAAGCTTGCCGGAGTTCACTGTCGGCTGGCTTGCGCTCTCGCTCAGGTCGTCCCTGTAGAGCGTGATGTCGAGATAGCCTTTCTGCGTCTTCACGCCGAGGCTCTCGATCTTTGAGGCAAGGATATCCGCAAGCGGCGCGCCTCTTCTCATTATGCCGACAAGGCATATCTCATCCGAATCGCCGTTTCGCTCGATTATTTCGTGCGATATCCGCGCGAGCGCACGGTTGACCGCCGCGCTGTCCATGATATAGGCCTTGAACTCCATTTACTCACCCCGAAGCATAAAAAAATACGATCCTGCCGCACCGACAAAATCGCACAAAAACACGCAGATATACCCTATCCGCACTGAATATGACCATCTTGTCGGCATCTCTGTACCGCTCTTAAAGATTTTTTGCTGTGAATACTATATCATATTGTTCATCGGTTGTAAAGACCCAATTTATAGTTTTTTCAACTTTTTTCGCCGCCGAATCTTACATAAATGTAAGAACTCAGGCGCACAATGTAAGGCTTTGTTATTGAGAACGACCCACTCTTTTGATATAATCATTATCGACAGGAGGAGTTTTTTATGAAAACCAAAAGCAAAAATAAGAAGCTGCGCATCGCGCTCGGAATATGCATACCGCTCATAATCATTATCGCTGCGGCGTTGGCAGTTGTTATGAAATACGGACCGACATTCGGGTTTTATCTCGTCCCGCCGTCGGCAGAGCGCTACGGCAAGGACGCTCTTGCAACCATAGGCAAAAACGGGATATATTCGAGAAGCGACGAGTGGAAAAGCACTTACGAAGAATGTCTCAAGATGATAGAAAACGCCGAGAGCTATGAGGACACATACCCCGCGATTAAAAAGGCTCTTTCGGTTTGCGGCGGCAAGCACTCAATGCTCATGACAAAATCGGAATCGCAGGACATAACCGAGAGCTATAACGAGGTTCTGCCCACCGTTTCGCTCGACGGCGATATTGCAATAATAAAACTCCCCGATTTCCTCGGCACAGCCGAAGATTTCCTCGGCACAGCCGAAGCGGGACAGAAATACGCAAAAGTCGCGGAGGACTTCATTCACGAGAACCGCGATAAAATAAAGGGCGTTGTGCTCGACCTGCGCGGCAACACCGGCGGTGACATGGGTCCGATGGCGACGGCTGTCTCGTCGCTGCTGCCAGACGGCGAGTTGGTTTATTATCACTACCGCAGCTACGATATCCCGGTCACGCTCAAAAACGGCGTTGTCAGCAACGCGGGCACGGGCGGCAAGAGCCTCTACCCCGACGAGAAGCTGAATGTACCCGTTGCGATACTTACCGACGACATGACTGCGAGCTCGGGCGAAGCTCTGGTGCTCTGCTTCAGAGGACTCGAAAACACAAGGACTTTCGGCGCACCGACCGCTGGCTACACGAGCGTCAATATGCTCTATAACATGTATGACGGCGCGCAGATGTATCTGACCGTCGCGTTCGACAAGGCGCGCACCGGTGAGATATTCAAAGAGACACCAATCGAGCCGGATGTCGCCACCGACTCCCCTCTTGAAGCGGCTCTTGAGTGGCTGAGAAGCTGAAAATAAAACACCGCACCCTCCGTAAAAGCGCGGAGGGTGCGTTTTAACAAAGCGAAAGGATCGGCACATCTGCGCCGACCCTTTTTATTTTTTGATTATTTTGCTTTCTTGTCTTCCTTTTTCTTGTGGAAAAGAATCTTATCCACGGGGAAATAGAGGAAGAACTGGAGAGCCGAGCAAACGGCGGTAGCTATAGTGAGCGAAAGGCCGCTGTTCAGGTGGAACTTCGAGGTGCAGAACTCGAAAACTACGGGGTTGAACCACGCAGAGAAGCAGACGAGAGCAAGGGTGAAGATTATGTATATGGGCAGAGTAATAGCGGTGTTGGAGCCCGAGTTGAAAGTCTTTTCCTTGTTGATGAAGAATGCAACTATCTGCGCCAGAAGGTTCGAAACGTTGAATGCAATGAAGAGCGCAAGTCCGCAGCGCTGACCCTCGATGACAGGATAATCAAAGACGAACCAGTGGAATGCCTGCGTGCTCAGAGCCTTGATCGCGGGGATGTTGTAAAGGATCGCGAGAGATGCAACCTGAACGATGCAGGCGCCGAGGCTGACGACGATGAACTTGACAAACTGCCAGAGTGTGTTGATGCCGGAGCCTTTACCCGCTGCGGCCTTGTCGATATTGTTTAACTTTCCCATTTACTTCACTCCTGTGATAAAATTTTCAATTAATTTTATCATACCCGCCGAGATAAATCAATAAAAACGCCCGTACTTTTTGGATATTGATTATTAAAAATAGATAAATCGGCATAAAAAAAGATCCCGCAGGAAAACCTACGGGATCAAGAAGCGTCAATTACTCGATAATCTCGATAACAACGCCCGAGCCGACGGTACGGCCGCCTTCACGGATAGCGAAGCGGAGACCCTCTTCGATAGCGATGGGAGCGATAAGCTCAACAGTCATATCGATGTTATCGCCGGGCATGCACATCTCTACGCCCTCGGGAAGGGAGATGATACCGGTAACGTCAGTAGTTCTGAAGTAGAACTGGGGACGATAGTTGTTGAAGAACGGGGTGTGACGGCCGCCCTCGTCCTTAGTAAGGACGTAAACCTGACCGACAAACTTGGTGTGGGGATGAATGGTGCCGGGCTTAGCAAGAACCTGGCCGCGCTCGATATCGGTTCTCTGAACACCACGAAGAAGAGCGCCGATGTTGTCGCCGGCCTCAGCGTAATCGAGGGTCTTGCGGAACATCTCGATTCCGGTGCAGACGGTCTTGCCCTTCTCTTCCTTAAGACCAACGATCTCAAGCTCGTCGCCGGTTCTCAGCTGTCCACGCTCAACTCTACCGGTGGCAACAGTACCACGGCCGGTGATGGTGAAGACATCCTCAACAGGCATAAGGAAAGGCAGGTCAGCCTTACGGTCGGGAGTGGGGATATAAGTGTCAACAGCGTTCATGAGCTCCCAGATGCAAGCAAGCTCGGGGGCGTCAGGATCATTGCCGTTGTACTCAAGAGCCTTAAGAGCAGAACCCTTGATGATCGGGGTGTCATCGCCGGGGAAGCCATACTCGTTAAGAGTATCGCGGATCTCCATCTCGACAAGCTCAAGGAGCTCAGGATCGTCGACCTGGTCAACCTTGTTCATGAAGACGATGATATAGGGCACGCCAACCTGGCGGGCAAGAAGAAGGTGCTCCTTGGTCTGAGCCATGGGGCCATCGGTAGCAGCTATAACAAGGATAGCGCCGTCCATCTGAGCAGCACCGGTGATCATGTTCTTGATATAGTCAGCATGGCCGGGGCAGTCAACGTGAGCATAGTGACGGGTAGCAGTCTCATACTCAACGTGAGCGGTGTTGATTGTAATACCGCGCTCTCTCTCCTCGGGAGCCTTATCGATGTTAGCGTAATCAACAAACTCAGCCTCGCCCTTCATAGCGAGAGTCTTGGTGATAGCAGCGGTAAGAGTAGTCTTACCATGGTCAACGTGACCAATGGTACCAATGTTTACATGGGGCTTAGTTCTTTCGAATTTAGCTTTTGCCATTTGGAATTTCCTCCCTTTAATTGGTTAAATAATTGTCTCATGCATCAGCATAAAACTATTCTATCAATTTACACCTGAAAATTCAAGTGCTTTTTAAAAATTACTTGTCCTTGATGACAGTCTCAGCAATGGACTTCGGAACCTCGGCGTAGTGGCTGGGCTCCATGACATACTGACCGCGTCCCTGCGTCTTGGAACGAAGGGTGGTAGCGTAGCCGAACATGTTCGACAGCGGGATGAATGCATTGATCTGCACTGCGCCCGTACGCATCTCGGTGCCTTCGATCTGTCCGCGGCGGGAGTTGACATCGCCGATAACATCGCCCATATAGTCCTCGGGGACGATAATGGCGACCTTCATGATGGGCTCCATGAGCACGGGAGCTGCCTTCTTCATCGCATCCTTGAACGCCATAGAACCGGCGATCTTAAACGCCATTTCGGAGGAGTCGACCTCGTGATAAGATCCATCGTAAAGAGTGACCTTGACGTCAACAACATTGAAGCCTGCAAGAACGCCCGACTGCATTGCACCCTTGATACCGGCCTCTGCAGGTCCGATATATTCCTTCGGGATAGCGCCGCCGACGACCTCGTTGACGAACTCGTAACCCTTCTCGGGGTTGGGCTCGATGCGGATCTTGACGTGACCGTACTGTCCGCGGCCGCCCGACTGACGCGAATACTTGGTATCGCTCTCTGCGGGTTTGGTGATGGTCTCGCGGTATGCGACCTGGGGTTTACCGACATTAGCCTCGACCTTGAACTCACGAAGAAGTCTGTCAACGATTATCTCAAGGTGAAGCTCGCCCATGCCGGCGATGATGGTCTGACCCGTCTCTTCATCAGTGTAGCACTTGAAGGTCGGATCCTCTTCGGCGAGCTTTGCAAGCGCGATAGCCATCTTCTCCTGGCCTGCCTTGGTCTTGGGCTCGATAGCGACCCTGATAACGGGATCGGGGAACTCCATGGACTCAAGGATTATCGGAGCCTTGGCGTCGCAGAGCGTGTCGCCGGTAGTGGTGTTCTTAAGACCTATAGTAGCAGCGATATCTCCGGCGTAAACGCAGTCGATATCCTTTCTGTGGTTGGAGTGCATCTGCAGGATTCTTCCCAGACGCTCGTTGCAGTCCTTGGTAGCATTGTAAACAGTGCTGCCGGTGGTGACTGTGCCCGAATAAACTCTGAAGAAGCAGAGCTTACCGACGAAGGGATCGGTCGCGATCTTGAAAGCAAGAGCTGCGAACGGCTCGGAATCCGAAGAATGACGGAACTCCTCTTCACCGGTCTCGGGGTTCGTGCCCTTTATCGACGGGACATCCGTCGGAGCGGGCATGTAATCAACAATAGCGTCAAGCAGCTGCTGAACACCCTTGTTGCGGTAAGAAGTACCGCAGCATACGGGAACCATCTTATTGGCGATAGTAGACTTGCGGATGCAGGTCTTTATCTCATCAATGGTGAGCTCCTCGCCGCCGAGATACTTCTCGAGCAGCTCGTCGTCCTGTTCGGCGACGTGCTCAACGAGCTCATCATGATACTTCTGTGCAAGTTCCTTCATGTTCTCGGGAATATCCTCGACTCTGACGTCGAGACCCTTGTCATCATAGTAGACATCAGCCTGCATCTGAACAAGGTCGATGATTCCCTTGAAGTCAGCTTCCGCGCCTATGGGGAGCTGAATCGGAACTGCGTTACACTTCAGGCGCTCCTTCATCATGTCTATAACATTATAGAAGTTAGCTCCCATAATGTCCATCTTGTTAACATAGACCATTCTCGGAACCTGGTACTTGTCCGCCTGTCTCCAGACGGTTTCGGACTGGGGCTCAACGCCGCCCTTTGCGCAAAGAACGGTAACAGAACCGTCCAGAACACGCAGAGAACGCTCAACCTCAACGGTGAAGTCCACGTGGCCGGGAGTGTCGATGATGTTGATTCGGTGGTTCTTCCAGAAGCAAGTGGTTGCAGCGGAGGTAATGGTTATACCTCTCTCCTGCTCCTGCTCCATCCAGTCCATTGTCGCAGCACCATCATGCACTTCGCCGAGTTTGTGGGTCTTTCCTGTATAGAACAGGATACGCTCCGTTGTGGTGGTTTTGCCTGCGTCAATATGCGCCATGATTCCGATATTCCTGGTCTTTTCCAGTGAAACCTCTCTCGGCATAAAAACCTCCGTATCTCGCCTTTGTGCGAATAGCAAAATATATAGGTGAAATTACCACCTGAAATGTGCAAATGCCTTGTTGGCCTCTGCCATCTTGTGAGTATCCTCACGCTTCTTGAATGCCGAACCGGTCGAATTGACGGCATCCATGATCTCGTTAGCAAGTCTCTCCTTCATCGTTCTCTCGGAACGCTGACGGGAATAAAGGGTTATCCAGCGCAGACCGAGGGTCTGTCTTCTCTCCGGACGAACCTCCATGGGAACCTGATAGGTTGCACCGCCGACTCGACGAGCTTTGACTTCGAGAACGGGCATGACATTCTCCATAGCAGCCTCAAAAACCTCAAGCGGTTCCTTGCCGGTCTTCTCACGGATAATGTCGAAAGCCTCGTAAACGATTTTCTGAGCGACGCCCTTCTTACCGTCGATCATGACGTTGTTGATAAGGCGTGTTACGAGCTTTGAGTTGTAAAGCGGATCGGGCAAAACGTCACGTTTTGCTATCTTGCCTCTTCTTGGCACTTCGCTTCCCTCCTTCATAGTAATGATATCATAGGTACTCGAGTGACAAAACTCTCGTGGTGTCAATGGGAGGCATGTATTTCAATGCACTCTCGCATTGGAGTAATCACCTGCAAGAAGATTCTGTCTCTTAAGCTTTCCGCGTCATGCGGAATTACTTTTTGGCAGCCTTCGGACGCTTAGCACCGTACTTGGAACGGGCCTGCATTCTGCCGTTGACGCCCTGTGTATCGAGCGTTCCGCGGATGATGTGGTAACGCACACCGGGAAGGTCCTTAACACGGCCGCCGCGGATGAGAACAACCGAGTGCTCCTGGAGGTTATGACCGACGCCCGGGATATAGGCAGAAACCTCTATACCGTTGGAAAGACGAACTCTGGCGATCTTTCTAAGAGCCGAGTTGGGCTTCTTGGGGGTGGTGGTCTTAACCGCTGTGCAAACACCGCGCTTCTGCGGAGAAGCAGTGTCGGTCATGATGTTCTTCTTGGAGTTGAGACCCTTCAAAAGCGCGGGGGCTTTGGGTTTCTTCTCAAGAGTTTCTCTTCCGTTTCTCACAAGCTGATTAAACGTTGGCAAGCAGTACATCTCCTTTCTAAGATTTATATATGAAATCCGCGCTTCGGGCATAATTATCCCAAAACACAAGACATCACAATTTAAAATTATACCGCTGAAGGTTCTGTTTGTCAACCTTTTTGGTTCGTCAAATGACAAAATATTCGGCGTTTATCGGGGCATTATATATGATTTTTGTCCAATAAACGCAGTGCATAGAGTCACCGCTGCCGGAGTCCACCGCAAAAGCGGCAGACTCCGGCTCGATGGTTGTTTATTATTCTGCTTCTTCCTGGTTCTCCGCCTCTTCGAGCTTCTCGGCAAGGTCGCTGAAGATGCCCGTGGTGGGAAGCACCTGAACATCGCTGTAGCACTTCATGCCGGTACCCGACGGCAGGAGCTTGCCGATGATGACATTCTCCTTGAGGCCGAGCAGCGGATCGCTCTTGCCCTTGATGGCGGCGTCGGTGAGGACTCTCGTGGTCTCCTGGAAGGATGCGGCTGAGAGGAAGGACTCGGTTGCAAGAGAAGCCTTTGTGATACCCATGAGCACGGGCATGCACTGAGCCTCTGCGAGCTCCTCGCCTGTCTCCTGAGCCTTGGCGGCGACGCGTGCGTTCTCCGCCTTGAACTCAAGCTTGTCAACAACAGCGCCGGGCAGGAAAGTCGTGTCGCCGGGATCGGTGATCTTGACCTTCTTCATCATCTGACGGACGATGACCTCGATGTGCTTATCGTTGACGTCAACACCCTGCATACGGTAGGTTCTCTGAACCTCGCGGATGAGGTAATCGTGAACAGCCTCGACGCCGAGGACTGCGAGAATATCATGCGGGTTGAGAGCACCTTCAGTGATGGTGTCGCCCTTGTTGATGTGATCGCCGGGCTCAACCTTGACGCGCATACCGTAGTGGATGGGATACGCCTTCTCCTCGAGGGTCTCGGGATCTGTGACGATGATGTTTCTGACCTTCTTAATCTCGCGCTCGGAAACCGTACCGGAGATCTCACTGATAAGAGCGAGGCTCTTGGGCTTTCTCGCTTCGAACAGCTCCTCGACTCTGGGAAGACCTTCCGTGATATCGGACTGGTCTTTCGCGCCGCCGGTGTGGAACGTTCTCATCGTCAGCTGTGTACCGGGCTCGCCTATCGACTGAGCCGCGATGATACCGACTGCTTCACCGACCGTAACAGGCTCGCCGGTTGCAAGGTTCGCGCCGTAGCACTTGATGCAGACGCCGTGCTCGGACTGGCAGGTAAGCAGCGAACGGATCTTTATCTTTGCAAGGCTGTCCTCGGGCTCTTCGCCCGCGGCGACCTTCTTATCGTGGTACTCATATACCTTGTCGGCGACGCGCTTTGCGTCATCCTCGCTCATCATCTTATCCTTGCTCATGATAAGCTCGCCGGTATCCTCATCGACAAAGTCGTTGAGCAGATAGCGGCCGGTAAGACGCTCGGTGAGGCTGACTATGCGGCGCTTTCCGTCGAAGATATCGTAGACATCTGAGCCCTCTGTGCAGCCGCAGTCCTCCTCGCGGATGATAACATCCTGCGAGACATCGACAAGACGTCTGGTGAGGTAACCCGAGTCCGCGGTACGAAGCGCGGTATCGGCAAGACCTTTACGCGCACCACGCGACGAAATGAAGTATTCGAGTATATTAAGACCTTCACGGTAGTTGGCTCTGATGGGGATTTCAATCGTCTTACCTGCCGTATTCGCGATAAGTCCGCGCATACCTGCAAGCTGACGCAGCTGGCTGTCGTTGCCTCGCGCACCGGAGTCAAGCATCATGTTGATCGGGTTGTAGGGATCGAAGTTCGCCTTGAGTTCTGCGGCAACTCTCTTTGTGCAGTCTTCCCAGGTCTCAATGACCATGTTCGTGCGCTCCTCATCGGAGAGAAGACCGTTCTCATAGTTGTCCATGATCTCGGCGACGTCCTTCTCGGCGTCGGCAATGAGTTCGCCCTTACGCGGCGGTATGGTAGCGTCGCAGACAGCGACGGTGATACCGCTTCGGGTCGAGTACTTGTAGCCCTGAGCCTTGATCTTATCAAGCATATCGGCCGCTATCGAAGTGCCGTGAATCTTGATGCATCTATCGATAATTTCGCCGAGTTTCTTTTTATTGACGAGGAAATCGACCTCGAGCTTGAAGTCGTTCTCCGGATCGCTTCTGTCAACAAAGCCGAGATCCTGCGGGATAGGTCCGTTGAAGATAACGCGTCCCATGGTGGTGGAGACGAGCTTTCTGACGGGTTTGCCGTCTATCTCCTTGGTCATGCGGATCTTGATTCTCGCATGGAGTCCGATGGTGCCGTCGTCGTAAGCCATGGTGGCCTCATCGACATCTCTGAACACCTTGCCCTCGCCGGGCTCACCGGGCTTTTCAAGGGTGAGGTAATAGGAGCCGAGGACCATGTCCTGCGTGGGAACGGTGACCGGGCGTCCGTCGGAGGGCTTCAAGAGGTTGTTGGCGGCGAGCATAAGGAAGCGCGCCTCAGCCTGAGCCTCCGCAGAAAGCGGAACGTGAACTGCCATCTGGTCGCCGTCGAAGTCGGCGTTGAATGCGGTACAAACGAGGGGATGAAGCTTGATAGCTCTGCCCTCGACAAGGATGGGCTCGAAAGCCTGGATACCGAGTCTGTGAAGCGTGGGAGCGCGGTTGAGGAGCACGGGGTGATCCTTGATAACCACTTCGAGAGCATCCCAGACAACGGGATTCTGGCGCTCGACCATCTTTCTTGCGGACTTGACGTTGTTCGCCTTACCGGTCTGGACAAGTCTCTTCATAACGAAGGGCTTGAACAGCTCAAGAGCCATCTCGGTCGGCAGACCGCACTGATAGATCTTCAGCTCGGGACCGACGACGATAACCGAACGTCCGGAATAGTCAACACGCTTACCGAGCAGGTTCTGTCTGAAACGTCCCTGCTTACCTTTAAGCATATCGGAGAGCGACTTGAGCGCTCTGTTGTTCGGACCGGTTACGGGTCTGCCGCGGCGGCCGTTGTCGATAAGGGCATCGACAGCTTCCTGAAGCATACGCTTCTCGTTGCGGACTATTATCTCGGGTGCGCCGAGCTCAAGGAGCTTGCGCAGACGGTTGTTTCTGTTGATAACGCGGCGGTAAAGATCGTTGAGGTCGCTCGTTGCAAAACGTCCGCCCTCGAGCTGAACCATGGGACGAAGCTCCGGCGGGATAACCGGAAGCACGTCGAGAATCATCCACTCGGGTCTGTTGCCGCTCTGTCTGAACGCCTCGACAACCTCAAGGCGCTTGAGAGCCTTGGCCTTCTTCTGACCGCTTGCGTTCTCTATCTCCTCGCGCAGCTGCGCGGAGAGCTGGTCGAGGTCGATTTCGGCAAGAAGCTCCTTGATAGCCTCGGCGCCCATGCCTGCCCTGAAATCGTCCTCATACATCAGGCGGTACTCGTCGTAATCCTTCTCGTCGAGAACCTGATACTTTTTAAGATCCGTTGTGCCGGGATCGATAACGATATGCATCGCAAAGTAGAGAACTTTCTCAAGGTTGCGCGGCGATATATCGAGGATAAGACCCATTCTTGAGGGTATTCCCTTGAAATACCAGATGTGGGAAACGGGAGCCGCAAGCTCAATGTGACCCATTCTCTCGCGGCGAACCTTGGAGCGGGTTATCTCAACGCCGCAGCGTTCGCATATCTTGCCCTTGTAGCGGATTCTTTTATATTTGCCGCAGTGGCACTCCCAGTCCTTCTGGGGTCCGAATATCCTTTCGCAGAACAGTCCGTCCTTTTCGGGCTTGAGTGTGCGGTAATTGATGGTTTCGGGCTTCTTGACCTCGCCGTAAGACCAGCTTCTGATCTTATCGGGAGACGCAAGACCTATTTTTATGGATTCAAAGGTATTGTTTTCCATCCGTTGACTGCCCCTTTTTAAAATATATTTTTAAGGTGACTGTTCTCAGTCGTCGTAGTCGTCAAGCTCGCCTTCGCTGTCGGAGAAGATGTCGCCGTCATAGTAGTCATCTTCGCCCTCGGCATCGTCTGCGAAATCGGCGCTGTCATCGTCGTCCTCGCCGGAGCCGACATTGAAGATATCGCCCTCTTCGTTTTCCGTGCCGTAGCCGCCTGCAGTACCGGCGTCGTTGACGGAGGAGAATGCCTTATCGTCTGAAGGTGCAAATCCGAGTTCCTCGTCGGTCTGCTTGAGGTCAATCTCCTCGCCGTCCGCGTCAAGGACGCTGACATCAAGGCAGAGGGACTGAAGCTCTTTGACGAGAACCTTGAACGACTCGGGAATGCCGGGCTTGGGAACGTTGTTGCCCTTGACTATTGCCTCGTAGGTCTTGACACGGCCGACAACATCGTCGGACTTGACTGTCAGTATCTCCTGGAGGGTGTAGGCAGCACCGTAAGCCTCGAGAGCCCAGACTTCCATCTCACCGAAACGCTGGCCGCCGAACTGGGCTTTACCGCCGAGGGGCTGCTGCGTAACGAGCGAGTACGGGCCGGTGGAACGTGCGTGAATCTTATCGTCAACAAGGTGGAACAGCTTGAGGTAATACATGACACCGACGGTGACGGGGTTATCGAACTGTCTGCCTGTACGTCCGTCGTAAAGTATCGTCTTGCCGTCCTCTCTGAGTCCTGCCTGCTTGAGCGCTTCGCGGATATCATCCTCGTGCGCGCCGTCGAAGACGGGAGTCTCGACCTTGTAGCCCAGATGCTTCGCGGCAAAGCCGAGATGCACTTCGAGCACCTGACCGATATTCATTCGGGAGGGAACGCCCAGGGGGTTGAGCACGATATCGAGCGGCGTGCCGTCCGGAAGGAAGGGCATATCCTCCTGAGAAAGTATTCTTGAAACAACACCCTTGTTACCGTGGCGGCCTGCCATCTTATCGCCGACGGAAAGCTTACGCTTCTGGGCGATATAGCAGCGGACGACCTTGTTTACGCCGGGTGCGAGCTCATCGCTGTTCTCGCGGGTGAACTCTTCGACCTTGACGACGATGCCGTATTCGCCGTGGGAGACCTTGAGGGAGGTATCTCTGACCTCTTTCGCCTTCTCGCCGAATATGGCGCGGAGCAGTCTCTCTTCTGCGGTCAGCTCGGTCTCGCCCTTGGGCGTTACCTTACCGACAAGGATGTCGCCGGAGTGAACTTCGGCGCCGACGCGGATTATGCCGCGCTCGTCAAGGTTGCTCAGAAGATCGTCGGAGACGTTCGGGATATCCCTTGTGATCTCCTCGGGTCCGAGCTTTGTATCTCTCGCTTCGATCTCGTGTTTCTCGATATGAATCGAGGTGTAGACATCGTTGCGAACCATCTTTTCGTTGATGAGAACCGCGTCCTCGTAGTTGTAGCCTTCCCAGGTCATGAAGCCGACAAGGGCGTTCTTGCCGAGGGATATCTCGCCGTGATCCGTTGCGGGACCGTCGGCTATGACGTCGCCCTTTTCAACGCGCTGGTTGATGGTGACTATCGGGCGCTGGTTGACGCATGTGCCCTGGTTGGAACGCATGAACTTGATTATATCGTAATGGTCGAGAATGTTCTCGTCGCTGAGAATCTCAATCTGCTCGGCATCGACCTTTGTGACGCGGCCGGAATGCTTTGCAAGCACGACAACACCGGAGTCGACAGCCGCTTTATATTCCATACCGGTGCCGACGATCGGGCTCTCGGTCTTGAGCAGCGGAACCGCCTGCTTCTGCATGTTCGATCCCATGAGTGCTCGGTTTGCGTCGTCGTTCTCGAGGAACGGAATCATCGAAGTTGCAACGGAGACGACCATCTTCGGAGAGACGTCCATATAGTCGACCTTCATGCGGTCGATCTCAAGGAAGCCGTCCCTGTGTCTTGCGTTGACTCTCTCATGGACGAACATTCCGTTCTCGTCGAGCGGCTCGTTCGCCTGGGCGACAATGTAGTCGTCCTCGACATCGGCTGTCATATACTCAACTTCGTCGGTGACGCGTCCGGTGGCCTTGTCGACCTTTCTGAACGGAGCCTCGATGAAGCCGTATTCATTTATGCGCGCGAAAGTTGCAAGGTAGGAGATAAGTCCGACGTTGGAACCTTCGGGAGTCTCGATGGGGCACATTCTGCCGTAATGCGAGTAGTGAACGTCTCGGACTTCGAATCCTGCACGGTCTCTTGAAAGACCGCCGGGACCGAGGGCGGAAAGACGGCGCTTATGAGTCAGCTCCGCAAGGGGGTTGATCTGATCCATGAACTGCGACAGCGGGGAAGAACCGAAGAACTCCTTTATCGCCATCATGACAGGACGGATGTTGATAAGAGCCTGAGGAGTGATGTTCTCCTCCTTCTCCTGAGCCTGGAGAGTCATTCTCTCGCGGACAACTCTCTCCATTCTCGACAGACCGATTCTGAACTGATTCTGGAGCAGCTCGCCCACGCAGCGGATACGTCTGTTGCCGAGGTGGTCAATGTCGTCCGTGGTGCCTATCTTGTTCGCAAGGCAGTTGATATAGTTTATCGAAGAGAAGATATCGTCGATTATGATGTGGTTCGGGATAAGGTCGTCGTGGCGGAGTCTGAGCTGCTCGAGAAGAGCCTCTTTGTCGTCGCCGCACTCGTCGACTATCTCGGTGATTATCTGGAAGCGAACCTTTTCGTTGATGCCTGCTTCAAGAAGCTCTTCCTTGGTCACGCCCTCGGGCACATAGTCCATAGGATCGACCATGCCGTTGGAGATGATCTTGACCTTCTTGCCCTCGACATCGGCGACGGCGACCATAACGCCTGCGCGCTCGATCTCCTTAGCCTTCGCCTTGGTAACGACCTCGCCTGCCTCGGCAAGAATCTCACCGGTCAGCGGAGCGATAACGGGCTCGGCAAGCTTGCAGCCTGCAAGGCGGGCGGCAATGGCGAGCTTCTTATTATATTTGTATCTGCCGACGCGCGAGATATCGTATCTGCGCGGATCGAAGAAGAGATTGTCGAGCAGCTGCTGAGCGGACTCAAGGGTCACGGGCTCGCCGGGACGCAGACGCTTGAAGACTTCCATGAGCGCTTCGCCCTGGTTCTTCGTCTCGTCTCTCTCGATGGTGGCTTCGATTCTCTCATCGTTGCCGAAGAACTCGCGGATCTCATCGTCCGTACCGAGTCCGAGTGCTCTGATGAAAGTGGTGATGAATATCTTTCTGTTCTTGTCTATTCTTACATAATAGACATCGTTTATGTCCGTCTCATACTCAAGCCATGCGCCGCGGTTGGGGTTGATTGTGCTTGAGAACAGCTCGATACCGGTCTTGTCGTGGGTCATATCGAAATATACGCCCGGCGAACGGACGAGCTGGGAGACGATGACTCTCTCTGCGCCGTTGATAACAAAGGTGCCGCTGTCGGTCATGATGGGGAACTCACCCATAAATACCTCGGACTCCTTTATTGCACCCGTCTCCTTGTTGAGCAGACGCACAGTAACGCGCATGGGGGCTGCATAGGTAGCGTCGCGCTCCTTGCACTCCTGCACGGTGTGTTTAGTCTTCTCGTCAATGCGATAGTCTATAAAGGTCAGCACCCAGTTGCCGGTGTAGTCGGTGATTTCCGCTATGTCGCGGAACACCTCCTTGAGTCCGGTGTCGAGAAACCATTTGTACGAGTTCTTCTGAACCTCGATGAGATTGGGCATCTCCATGACTTCTTCGATCTTGCCGAAGCTCATGCGCGTGGTCGTTCCTTTTTTGACGGGCTTAACATTCAGCATAGGCCAATTCACTCCGTTCTTTTTTCATCCGTTTCGTGTTATCACCATCAATTGACAGAAGCAGATATCCCATTTTTTTCGGGGCTATACACTTTTGTCAATTGACGGCTCGCGCAAGCTCTTTTGAAGAGCGTTGAAATGCAATAATGAAGCGGTTTTCCGCGTTTCGGGAAAGCTGTAACAAGCCCTTAGCCGAAAAGGCCGGGCACACAACGCTCCATTATAATTGTGCAGTTTTACATTTTATACTATGAAGCCCGCTTTGTCAAGAGCAAGAGTGCCATTTTTCAGAGTAATTTCAAACTTTTTACAATATCCGTCACAATCCCGCTCTCTTAGCTCTTATCGGCGCGGAATTTCTGCAATTTTGACCGCCTGTCGGCTAAATATAAGGTATTATATAAGCAAAAGCAGGTGCATATTCAGCCGAAAATCCGCCGATAATATCCCGTGCCGGTTTTGACTTATGCCGGCGCGTGTGTTATAATACTCAAAATTTTCAATGCGTTTACGGAGGAAGAGCATGACCGGTATTGTTGATGTCGGCGGCGGAATGCGCGGAGTTTTTTCCGCAGGCATTTATGACCGTTTTATTGAAGAGGGAATAAACTTCGACCTGTGCATAGGCGTCTCGGCGGGCAGCGCGAATCTCATCTCTTATGCCGCCGGACACCATGACCGCGTCAGACGATTCTATGTTGACTACGCAAGGCGCAAGCAATATATGAGCTTCGACAATTTCATGCGCAGCGGCTCATATATCGGGCTTGATTATATTTACTCCACCCTCTCGAACGCGGGCGGCGAAGACCCGCTGAACTACGACGCTTTTATAGCGAACCCCACGGATTTCATAACCGTAGTCACCGACGGCGAAACGGGAGAGTCAATATACTTCCCCAAAAACAGCATAAAGCGCGACGATCTGACGGTCATAAAAGCCTCCTGCTGCCTGCCCGCAGTGTGCAAGCCGATAGTTATCGACGGCAAGGACTGCTTCGACGGCGGGATCTCCGACCCTATCCCCTTTCAGAAAGCGTTTGACATGGGCTGCGACAAAGTTATAGTTGTCATCTCGAAGCCCGTTGACTATCGCAAATCTCCGCAGAAGCACATGCAGATAATCAAAGCCGCGCTGAAAAAATATCCGAAAGTCTTTGACCGCCTTGCCGTAAGGCACGAGGTATACAACCGCCAGCTCGAAGAGGCAATAAAGCTTCAGGAGCAGGGCAAAGTGATTATCTTAGCCCCGCAGGACTGCTACGGCGTGAATACGCTGACCCGCGAGCCCGCCGCCCTCGAAAAGCTCTACGAAGAGGGTCGCCGCTGCGCGGACGAGCACCTCAGCGAGATAAAAGCGCCCGGTGAAAGGACCGCATAGTTAAATTATACCGGAGTTTTGACGCTCCGGTATTTTTTATTCAATAACGCAAACGCAACACACGGATTTAATATGACGCGCAACGCAAAGATGCATTTCACAGATTTGATAAAAGTTTCGGTTTGCTGTGCCGTAAAAGCATCAAAAGATAAAAAATTCAGAAATTCCAGAAAAAACTTTACTTTTTAGCGGAAACGGTGTTAAAATAGAGAAAAATCACGCGGTGCAGACCGCGGCACAGGGGATGATATCTTGGACAAGATAGATGTTAAGATAATCGAATGTCTCAAGAAAAACGCAAGAGAAAACGCTTCGGTAATCGGCTCGCAGGTCAACATGTCCGTCTCAGCCGTTATCGAGCGCATCAAGAAGCTCGAAGCCAATGGCATAATCAAGCAGTACACCGTCGTGCTCGACAGCAAGAAGCTCGGCATGGACATCACCGCGTTCATCTCGGTGAGCATGGAGCATCCGAAGTACAACAACAATTTCAACGAATTCGTCAAGACCCACAAGCAGATAACCGAATGCCACTACATCACCGGCGACTTCGACTTTCTTCTCAAGGTCAACACCGAATCGACCGGCGGACTTGAATCGCTGCTCAACGAGATAAAGAGCGCCGGCGGCGTTTCGCTGACAAAGACGCTCGTCGTTCTCTCGACCGTCAAGGAGGACTACTCGGTGAATCTCGAATAAAATATATCAACACAAAAGACCTGCTCTCTATTCTCTATATAGAAAGCAGGTCTTGTTTTATTTATTTTTACATCAGCTGTTCTATAACCGCCGAATAGAGGCTCTCGGGGTCGGCGAGAATTTTATCCCGGACGCTCTGTGCCTGCTCCATGTCCGCGACATAGAGGGTCAGCGTCATAAGGTCGTTGAAAGTGAATCTGACATTGCACCCGTTTTCGAGCGGGATTATCTCGACCGGCGTCTCTTTCATGCGGCGTTCCTGTTTGAGAAGCTCTTCCGCGGTCGCGAGTGCCTTGTCGCGCACGGCGCGCGGCAGTTCGTCCTCAATATTCGCCGCCGTCTTTCCCGCTGCGGTGAGGCTCAGCAGTTCGTCGTCATCGCTCTCGTCAACTTCAACGCTCCCGCCCTCGATAAGGCTTTCGAGCGCCTGGCTCGCTTCAAAGTAGTTCGCCAGTCCCTCGCGCTGAATGACCTCCATCAGCTGGCGGCGCAACAGCCCCCGCTCGGTGTTCTTGAGCAGGAAAGCTATCAGCACTTTTATTTCATTACGGTTGCGCAGTCCGCCCGGCTCAACGCCTGCGGAAAATGCATCGTATCCGTCCATAGGGTCTCCTGTTTCGTTTGAGATTCTCTTACTTCTTCTTGCTGAAATCTATCGGGGCAATGGGCTTGCCGTAATAGCCGGTCGTCTTGAACTCATCGCTGATGAAGTTCTCGCGGCTCCACGCTCTGCCCCAGATGTTCGCCCAGCCTTCGCAGTAGAGTTTATAATATGATACACCGTCCTCTTTGCGCATTCTGACGAATTTGGGGACGTTGCACCAGATAAACGACGGTATCGCTATCACAAAAGCCCAGAGAGGGCCGAGCAGAAGCGACTGGATCGTGTGGCCGTACTCATGCATGCGTGTATCGTGGACTCTGTCCGCCGGGCGGTCGGGATTCATAAATATAAATATTCCGAGCGACACGCCGCCGAAATTATCGTGCGGGACATATGTAACAAACGCGTTGTTGAAGCGCTCGTGCTTATACTTTTTTCTCAGCGCGAGAAAGCCTATTCCGCCGGCAAGATTCTGCGGCAGCGCCCAGGTGAACTGGACTAAATAGAAAAGAAATTTTTTCATTATTATCCACTCCTTGCAAATCTTTATACATTATACCACACAAAACGCGATGTGTAAAATCTTTTTACCACTCGTCGTTTTCGTCGGCGAGCACGGCATAAGCGCAGCGCACTCCGTCGACTCCGGCGGACACTATTCCGCCCGCATATCCAGCGCCCTCGCCGCAGGGGTAAAGCCCGCGGATGTTCGACTGATATATCTCATCGCGCAGAATACGCACGGGCGAAGACGAGCGGGTCTCGGGCGCCGTGAACACGGCTTCGGGCATAGCGAAGCCCTTGAGCATTTTATCCATCTTCAAAAGCGCGTCTGCATATGTATCCGTCACTTTCTTCGGCAGTATCTTTCTCAGGTCGCTCATCACAACGCCTGTCGGGCAGCTCGGATGAACCGCACCGAGGCGGGTCGAGGGTCTGTCCGCAAGGAAATCACCGACAAGCTGCGCCGGAGCGGTGTAATCGCTGCCGCCCGCAAGAAACGCCGCGTGCTCGATTTTTCTCTGCATATCCATTCCCGCGAGCGGATGGTCGCTGCCGAAATTCTCCGGCTCGATGCCGACGAGCAGCGCGCTGTTCGAGTTCTCCGCGTCGCGCCCGTATTCGCTCATGCCGTTGACGACTATTCCGCCCTCTTCGCTCGCCGCGTTGACCACCGTGCCGCCGGGGCACATACAAAATGTATAAGCTCCGCGCCCGTGCTCCGGGTGGCAGGCGAGCTTATAGTCCGCCGCGCCGAGCGCGGGATGCCCGGCAAAGTCGCCGTACTGCGCGCGGTCGATGAACTCGCGCGGATGCTCTATTCGCGCGCCTACCGAAAACGGCTTCTGCATCATCTTGACCCCGTGGGCATAGAGCGTTCTCACGGTGTCGCGCGCCGAATGTCCGGTACAGAGCAGGACGGTATCGGTCTCGATATCCTCAAAATGTCCGTCATGCTCGGTCTTCACGCCGTGGATATAGCCGTTTGCAACTATTATATCCGTCATTTTGCAGTTGAATCTGATTTCACCGCCGAGCGAGATTATCTCTTTTCTGATATTGCGGACAACCTCGGCAAGGCGGTCGGTGCCGATATGCGGCTTTGCCGACCAGCGTATCTCCTCTGGCGCGCCGTGGTTCGCAAGCTCGTCTATGACAAAGCGGCAGAGCGGGTCTTTTATGCCCGTTGTGAGCTTGCCGTCCGAAAAAGTTCCTGCGCCGCCCTCGCCGAACTGAACGTTCGACTCGGGATTGAGTCTGCGTTCGCGCCAAAAAGTCTGAACATCTTTTTGCCTGTCTTCAATATGCGAGCCGCGCTCGAGAATGAGCGGCTTGAAGCCCGCCCGGGCGAGAGCAAGCCCCGAAAACATACCTGCGGGGCCGAATCCGACTATAACCGGGCGCAGTTCGCTCGTGCGCTTTATCTCAGGTGGTGTAAAGTCAACTTTCTTTACCGTTTCAACACCAGAGCCGCAACGCTTGAGAATCGCGTTTTCGTCGCCGTCAACATCAACTTCTACATTATACACAAAGAAAATGTTGTCCTTTTTGCGCGAATCGACCGCTTTTTTTGTCACTCTCAGTGTGCGTATTCTGTTTTCGTCAAGGCGAAGAGCTTTACCCGCCGCGCGTCTGAGATCGTGTTCGTCCGCAGTCAGCGGAAGCTTTATCTGATTTATTTTAAGCATACTTTTTCTCCGTTAAATAGATTTTGCCGCGCTCTCCCCTGCGAGCAGACCCGAAGCCCACGCCCATTGGAGATTGAAGCCGCCGCAGCCGCCGTCAACATCGAGAAGCTCCCCGGCGCAGAAAAGCCCGGGCACTTTCTTCGACTCAAGCGTTTCACGGTCGAACTCATTTATATTGACTCCGCCGCGCGTGACCTGCGCGTTTGAGAAGCCTTTAGTTCCGTCAAATGTTATTTTGAAGTTTTTCGCCGTGCGCGCGAGATTCAGCAGCGTATTCCTGCCGAGCGACTGCGTGTCCGACTTTGAATCAACACCCGCCGTCTTTATAACTGCCGCTCCGACAGCACGCGGCAGAATGCCGATAAGCATATCCTCGCATTTCCCGCCGAGTCCCGACAAGAAATCAGCTATCTCCCGCTCCCCCATCGACGGAATTAAGTCGAGCGACGCGCTGACGGGCGAACGCTTCGCCGCCTTTGCTATGTCCGCGCTTATCTCCATCGCGGCTATGCCGGAAAGCCCGTAATCAGTAAAGAGCAGCTCCCCGCGCGAGGTTCGCCCTGCGGCGCTTATCACCGCATCGTGGACTCGCATACCCTTGAGCTGCCTCAGCTGCTTGTCCGGCGAGGTCAGCTGGACGAGCGAGGGGTAAAGCTCGGTAACAGTATGTCCAAGCGACGAGAGGAGCTTATACCCGCTCCCGTCCGAGCCCTGCGACGGCGACGCACAGCCGCCCGTGCAGATTATAATCTCCCGCGCTCTGTACCGCCCGTTTATCAAAAAGCCATCGGCGGTTTTCTTTATGCCCTCGCATTTGTCCTCGCATATGCTTTTCACCCCGAGGCGTTCCGCCTCAAAGCGCAGGCAGTCGAGCACGCCGGACGCGGTGTTGCTCATCGGATAGACTCTGCCGCAGCTGTCGCTGTAGGTCAAAAGCCCGATGCTTTTAAAAAATTGCAGAACACGCTGTTCGTCGTATTTCTCGAACACCGAATCGACGAATTCGCGGTTGGTGTAGCCATGCGACCGGGTGTTGAGATTCGTCAGATTGCATCTGCCGTTTCCCGTGGCGAGTATCTTCTTGCCGACACGGGGCAGTCGCTCGAGCATGGCGACGCAAAGCCGCGGCAATGTGCGTTTTGCGCTTATCGCCGCCGCAAGCCCCGACGCTCCCGCGCCGACTATCAATATGTCAAAGCTTTCTTTCATATCAATTTCCTTTGCTTTATATCAGAAGAGCGATGCGATACACCGCAAAGCTCACTGTCCACGCTGTTATAAATTCAAAAATCAAAACTTTTAAAGTGCTCTTTGTCCCAAGCTCGCGCCGAAGAGCCGCGACCGCCGCAACGCACGGCATACTAAGCAGAGAGAAGCTCATAAACGCGCACGCCGCCTGCGGAGAAATTATATCTCTCACGCTCTGAGCCGAGCCTATTAAAATACCGAGTGTGCTGACCGTCGTCTCCCTCGCGACAAGCCCGCTGATAAGAGCCACGCAGCACCGCCAGTCGCTGAGCCCGAGCGGAGAGAATATAAACGAGATCGCACCGCCTATCCTGCCGAGCATACTGAATTTTGCGTCGGCGGCATGATGCATGGAGAAATCAAAATAACCGAGCGCCCATATAACAACGCTCGCCGGGAAGAGCACCGCGCCCGCTTTTTTCAAGAATTCGCGCAGCCTGTCGCGCACATAGCGAAGCGCCGAGCGCACGGACGGCATACGGTATTCGGGCAGTTCAAAGATAAACGGCGGTTCGTCGCCCTTGAAAACCCATTTTTTAAGTATCAACGAACCCACACAGGCGCAGGCTATGCCGAGCGAATAAATCAAAATCACGGCGACCCAGCGCACGTCCGGGAAGAACGCCGAGATAAGCATGGCATAGACGGGCATTTTCGCGCTGCACGACATGAACGGTATGACCGCCGCGCAGATTTTCTTTTCGCGTCCCGCGTGCAGAGTGCGCGTGCTCATCAGCGCGGGCACGGAGCAGCCGAAGCCCATGAACAGCGGGACGAACGACTTGCCGCCGAGACCGAGCAGACGCAGCGGATAATCCGCGATAAATGCGCCGCGCGCCATATATCCGCAGTCCTCAAGCAGACCCAAAAAGAAGAACAGCAGGGCTATCTGCGGCAAAAACGAGCACACCGAGCCGAGACCAGCGAGGATTCCCCCGCAGACGAGATCTTTTACCCATTCGGACGCTCCGAGCGAACCGAGCAGGCGCATCAGGGCATCTGCAAGAGTGCCGTTTATAAACGAATCTGCCAGTTCGCCGAGCCTCGTGCCGAGCGAGCCGAAAGTGAGATAAAACACAGTCAATACCGCCGCCAGAAACAGCGGCACGGCAGCAAAGCGGTTGAGCAATATTTTATCCGCGCGGCGGGAAAAATTCCCCCCGCTCCGTTTGCTTTTTCTGAGCGTCTTTTTGCAGACGCTGTCGGTAAACCTATATATATGCGAAACGGTCAGCAGTTCGCGGTCGAAATTCTCCGTCTCGTTCGATGAAATCAGATTTTCAACTGCCTGCGCTTCTCTATGAGAAAGCAATTCGCAGGCGCTTATGTCCCCGCGCATGAGCCGCAGAGTTTCAAGTCCTATCGGAATATTCTTCTCTTTGCAGACGGGCGATATCAGTTCTGCTATAAGCTTCGCGCCGTCGGGCAAAAAATCATATCGCGGACTTGATATTTTCTCTTGAAGCGCGTTTTCGCACGCCGCGAGCAGTTCGCCAATCCCCGTATTTTCCGCCGCGCTGACGGGCACCGCACGGATGCCGAGCAGCTCGCCGAGGCGATCATAGTCGAGCTTGTCGCCGCGCTTTTCGAGCACATCGGTCATATTCAGCGCCGCAACCGTCGGCACGCCGAGAAGTTCAAGCTGAACGGTCAGATACAAGCTGCGCTCAAGGTCGTTTGCGTTGATAACATTGATTATCAAATCGGGCTTTTCGTTTATAAGAAAGCCGAGCGCCGCGCCCTCTTCGTCCGAGAGCGTACGTAGAGAATATATCCCCGGCAGGTCAACAAGCTCCGCGCCGTGAAGGCTTTTTATTATTCCCGAACGCTTCTCAACCGTCACGCCCGGCCAGTTGCCGACATGGCAGTCCGAGCCGGTCAAGAGATTAAAAAGCGTTGTCTTGCCGCAGTTCGGGTTGCCTGCGAGTGCAATGCGTATGCTCATCGCAGCACCGTCAGCCTTATGCACTTCGCCTGCGAGCGTCTGAGCCCGAGCTCGCAGCCGCGCACCGTGACAGTCACCGGGTCGCCGAACGGCGACGAGATGCCGGCGGTCAGCAGAGTCCCGGGAGTCAGCCCCAGATCAAGCAACCGGCTGCGCCGCGCGCCGGAAATAAGAAGCGATTCGATATACCCGCTCTCGCCGGGAGCGAGCCTGTCGGCAGTAGTTGTCATATGCTCTCCGTTCCACCGCCGTAACGGTAAAATTATATTCCCACGCGCCCCGCTTGTCAACATCAACGCCGTGACGCGAATAATAATTGACTTATCACGCCGCAAGTGGTATTATTAGGCTGAGAGAAAGTGAAAATGATGGGCGTTTTTTCTGATATCCGTGCAATAATTCTATTGTAACGGACATGTTTTTTATTTTATAAAACGCCGCCCCGAAGTTGACATAAATATAAAAACAACTTTTTCAGGGAGTGAATTTGTTTGAAGGGTATCATTCTCGCCGGCGGATCCGGCACGAGGCTCTATCCTCTGACCATGGTTACGAGCAAGCAGTTATTGCCCGTATATGACAAGCCGATGATATACTATCCGCTGTCGACGCTCATGCTCGCGGGCATACGCGAAATACTCATAATTTCCACCATAGACGATACGCCCAAGTTCGAGCGTCTGCTCGGCGACGGAAGCCAGTTCGGTCTGAAGCTCTCCTACGCCGTCCAGCCCAAGCCCGAGGGACTCGCCCAGGCGTTTATAATCGGCGAGGACTTCATCGGCGACGACAGCGTTGCCATGGTGCTCGGCGACAATCTGTTCTACGGCAACGGTCTCGGCCATCTGCTCAGAGAGGCGGCGAAGCAGCAGAACAGAGCGACTATTTTCGGCTACTATGTCGAGAATCCGCAGAGCTTCGGCGTTGTCGAATTCGACGACGACGGCGTGCCGGTATCGATAGTCGAAAAGCCCAAGCATCCGAAGTCGAACTACGCTGTAACGGGACTCTATTTCTACGACAACAGGGTCGTCGAATACGCAAAATCGCTCAAGCCCTCCAAGCGCGGCGAGCTTGAGATAACCGACATAAACAAGATATATCTCGAAAACGGCGATCTCGATATCCGCCTTATGGGCAGAGGCTTCGCGTGGCTCGACACGGGCACCGTTGACGCACTGCTCGATGCGGCGAACTTCATCAAGACCGTTGAGCGCCTGCAGGGAATAAAAATCTCTGCGCCGGAGGAGATAGCCTATAACATGCGCTGGATAAGCAAGCGCGCGCTGCTCGAATCGGCGGAGAAATACGGCAAATCCTCCTACGGTCAGCATCTGCTCAGCGTTGCCGAGGGCAAGATACTCTACACAAGCAACGATATAAGCGGCATCGGTGAGCGCCCGCGCTGGGGCATCGAGAGCGAGCAGGAGAAGCGCTGACCGCCAGTAGCATTGTTATGAAAGGTAATGACGATATATGAAAAAAATTGAAACTCCGCTTGACGGCGCGTTTATTATCGAGCCGCAGGTTTTCGGCGATGTACGCGGCTGGTTCTACGAGAGCTATTCGAAGCAGAAGATGCACGACATCGGCATAGACGTTGAATTTGTTCAGGACAACCGTTCTTTTTCGGCTCAGCAGGGCACGCTCAGAGGTCTGCACTGCCAGACTTCACCCATGGCGCAGACAAAGCTTCTGACCTGCCTGCGCGGCAGAATAATGGATGTCGCGGTTGACATAAGACGCGGTTCGCCGACATACATGAAGTGGACGGCGGTCGAGCTCAGCGGAGAGAACAAGAAGATGTTCTTCATCCCCAAAGGCTTCCTGCACGGCTTCGTGACGCTGACCCCCGATGTTGAAGTCTCATACAAGGTCGACGAATACTACGCCCCCGCAAACGACAGAAGCGTAAAATTCGACGACCCGGATATCGGAGTTGACTGGGGCGTAAAGGTGCCTATTCTCTCGGACAAGGATATGAAAGCTCCTCTGCTCAAAGACAGCGATATCGAATTCATCTATTAAATAAATCAAAGCGGACAGAGTGCTCACCCTGTCCGCTTTAGTTTACGCTGCACCCGGCAGGTGCGCTAAGAGGTTATCTTTGCTAAAATCCACCGACCGTTTTATTTTTATATCTCAGGTTTGTCCGCTTGTAAATAGGATTGGATATAAACCGCATCAGGAGCAAAGAAATTTCCCGCCGAATATATAATTATTAAACAAAAACATTGGGATATTTTTAAAAATTATTTGCAATACAGCGCATATAATTGTAGAAAAGAACAACTTTTAAGACTAAAAATGCTACAATAGCAGTGTTGATCGAGAGAATGGTTTTTGCTTATTCTCACAAATATCCAAGGAGAGGTGTAAACTGTGGAAAACGGTATACTGAAATATTTGCTTTTCGCTCTTGCAGGTTATGTTTCGGGAAGCATCATGTACAGCTACCTTATTCCAAAGCTGTTCTGCGGAGTCGATATCGTCAAGGAGGGCGATGATCACAACCCCGGCATGACCAATGTCATGCGCTGCGTCAGCGTCAAGCTCGGCGTGCTCTGCCTCCTGCTTGATGTCGCAAAAGGCTTCGCTCCGGTATTTCTTGCAAAGCTCTATGTCCCCGACTTCAAAAATATGCTCTTTGCGCTCGTTATAGCGGCGCCCGTGCTCGGTCACGCTTTCACGCCAATACTCAAATTCAAGGGCGGCAAGGCGATCGCCACATCATACGGCGTTCTGCTCGCGCTGATTCCGGACAGCTTCATGGTTCTCAGAATGGCTATCATAACCGCCATATTCAGCCTGATAATCATTGTCAAGCCCGATTCACTCAGAGTTATTATCTCTATGTTCATCTTTGCCGTCAGCAATTTCTTCTTCCATGACATCACATCGTTTGTTATCGGCTCGCTGATTGTCTCCGCCACGGTCATCCTCAAGCACCTCATGAACTACGGCAACGAGAAATTCAAAGTCAGCCTCCCCTTCCACAAGAAGCATGAAGAAAGCGAAGGCGCGGCGCAGGAATCAAAGCAGGAATAAAGCAACAAAAAACATACCGACTGTAAAGTGACAAGCTTTACGGTCGGTTATTTTTATAAAAGCAAAAGCTACAAAGTGCAGGTCGAGCCCACATTTTGCAGCTTAAATTTTATTCTGCTCCGACGGCACGCTTGCGGTGCGAGGGATTGCGCTCGATAAGCGGAGGAACCCCGTTTGCAACGCAGCCCGAGGTTATCGCAACGCGCTCAATCGTCGGGTCTGACGGCACATCGTACATGACCGGCTGGAGCACGGCTTCGATTATCGAACGAAGTCCGCGCGCGCCCGTGCCCTTTTCGAGCGTCTTGTCGGCTATCGCCTCAAGAGCGCCCATATCGAAGTCGAGTTCAACTCCGTCAAGCTCGAACAGTGCCTTGTACTGCTTGGTTATGGCGTTCTTCGGCTCGGTGAGAATGCGCACGAGAGCGGTCTTGTCGAGCTCGTCGAGAGAAGTGAGCACCGGAAGTCTGCCGACAAGCTCGGGGATTATACCGAACTTGACGAGATCCTGATGCACGACCTGCGAGAGCAGATCGCTCTTCTTGAGGTCACTCTTGCTCTTGACATCGGCGTTGAAGCCGAGCGCGGAGCCGCCCATTCTCTTCTCGATTATCTTCTCGATACCGTCGAATGCGCCGCCGCAGATGAAGAGGATATTCGAGGTATCGACCTGGATGAACTCCTGCTGGGGATGCTTTCTGCCGCCCTGCGGGGGAACATTGGCAACCGTGCCCTCGATTATCTTGAGCAGCGCCTGCTGAACGCCTTCGCCGCTGACATCTCTTGTTATCGACGGATTCTCCGACTTTCTCGCTATTTTATCAATCTCATCGACATAGATTATGCCGCGCTCGGCGCGCTCTATGTCGTAGTCCGCAGCCTGGATTATTCTGAGCAGGATGTTTTCAACATCCTCGCCGACATAGCCGGCTTCGGTGAGCGTGGTCGCGTCCGCTATGGCGAACGGAACATCGAGTATCTTCGCGAGGGTCTGAGCAAGCATCGTCTTGCCCACACCCGTGGGTCCGAGAAGAATGATATTGCTCTTCTGGATCTCAACATCGCTGTTCTTCGCGCTGTTTATTCTCTTATAGTGGTTATAGACCGCAACACTCAGCGTTTTCTTCGCCTCATCCTGACCTATAACATACTCGTCGAGCTTCTCTTTGATCTCATGGGGCTTGGGGAGCGGCTTATCACTCGTGCGCTGACCGCCCTTGCGGCGGGAACGCTTTTCGTCCGCCTCAATTATATTGAGGCACTGCTCCACACACTCGTTGCAGATATATACCCCCGGACCGGCAATAAGCTTCTCGACCTGATCCTGTGTTTTCTGGCAGAAAGAACAGCGGACTGTCCTTTCCCTCTTATCATCATCACGCGGCATAACAGCCCTCCGGATTTATCTGTTGTAAATTATTTTATCTGCAAGTCCGTACTCGACGGCTTCCTCCGCTGTGAGGAAATTGTCGCGCTCGGTCTCGCGCTCAACAAACTCAATCGGTTTGCCCATATTCTCAGCTAAAATTCTGTTGATTCTCTCTCTGGTCTTGAGGATATGATCAGCGGCGATCTTTATCTCCGTCGCCTGACCCTGAGCACCGCCGAGAGGCTGGTGGATCATAACTTCACTGTTGGGCAGCACAAGGCGTTTGCCCTTTGCGCCCGCGGCAAACAGGAACGCGCCCATCGATGCCGCTATGCCCATGCAGATGGTCGAAACATCGCACTTTATGAACTGCATGGTGTCGTATATCGCGAAGCCTGCGGTGACTGAACCGCCGGGGCTGTTGATATAAAGGCTAATATCTTTTTCGGCGTCCTGACCCTCAAGGAAGAGAAGCTGCGCAACCACTACGCTCGCCGTTGCGTCGTTTATCTCGTCGGAGAGGACGATTATCCTGTCGCTGAGCAGGCGGGAATAGATATCGTATGAACGCTCGCCTCTGCTGGTCTGTTCGATAACGTAAGGTACTAATGCCATTACTTTTTCCTCCTTTGTTGTCCGATGCAGGTGCCGTATGCTTGCGCCCGCCCGGCGAAAAAGCCGGACGGGAGCAGTACGGATTAATTATAGTATCGTTTGGCGAAGATTATTCAGCGTCTTCTGCTTTCTTCTTCGCGGGAGCCTTCTTTGCGGGCTTCTTCTCAGCAGCCTCGGCATCGTCGGCCTTCTTTGCGGCAGTCTTCTTCGCTGCGGGCTTCTTGGCGGGAGCCTTCTTCTCGGCTTCGCCCTCGTCCTTCTTTGCAGCGGCTTTCTTCGCGGGAGCCTTCTTCGCTGCGGGCTTCTTCTCGGCAGCCTCAGCGTCGTCGGTCTTCTTCGCTGCGGCTTTCTTTGCCGGAGCCTTCTTGCCGGGCTTGAGAGCCTTTGCGTTGTCAACGACGAACTTGACAACCTTCTCCTTGAGCAGGTCAGCCTTGAGCAGATCCTCGGCTATAAGGCTCTTGATCTTCTCGACTTCCATGCCGTACATCTCGGCGAGCTTCTTGAACTCCTCCTCGATATCCTCGGCGCTGACTTCGATCTTCTCGTCCTCTGCTATCTTGTCGAGAGCAAGACCGAGCTTGACCTGAGAAACAGCCTGCTCGCGCATGGAGCTCTCGAAAGCTTCCTTGTCGGTTCCCATGTATGAAAGATAGGTGTCAACATCGATGCCCTGCTGAGCGAGTCTCTGAGCGAAGTTGTTGATGTTCTCCTCTTTCTGGGTGTCGAACATGACTTCGGGGATCTCAGCCTCGACATTGGCAACAAGCTCTTCCATGAGCTTTGCCTCGAACTCCTTCTCGACATCGGACTGTCTGTGCTCAAGCATATCAGCCTCGACGCCCTTCTTGAGCTCGTCGACGTTATCGTAATCAAGATCCTTCGCGAACTCATCGTCAAGCTCGGGAAGCTCCTTGACCTTTATCTCGTGAAGAGTGACCTTGAAAGTGGCATCCTTGCCTGCAAGCTCGGGAGTGTACTCCTCGGGGAACTTGACATTGACGTCGAAGCTCTCGCCTGCGTTGTGGCCGATGACCTGATCCTCAAAGCCGGGGATGAACTGACCCGAACCGAGCTCGAGCTCATAGTTGGAGCCCTTGCCGCCCTCAAAAGCCTTGCCGTCGACAAAGCCCTCGAAGTCGATGACTGCGATGTCGCCCTTGGCGGCTGCGCGATCCTCAACGGTGATGGTTCTTGCGTTGCGCTCTCTCATAGCCTCGATGCGTGCATCAACCTCTTCGGGGGTGACGGCAGCTTCAGCCTTCTCGGCCTCGAGACCCTTGTAAGCCTTGACCTTGATATCCTCGGGCTTGACGGTAACTTTCATCTCGAAGAGAACGCCGTCCTCGCCGATCGACTTAACATTGACGTCCTTCGGGCTGTCAACAGGCTCGATGCCCGCTTCCTTATAAGCGTCAGAAACAGCCTCGGGGAAAGCTATCTCAAGTGCATCTTCATAGAAGACATCCTTGCCGTAGAATCTCTCGATCATGGCAAGAGGAGCTTTGCCCTTGCGGAAACCGGGAAGTGCGATCTTGTTCTTGGCCTTGTTATAAGCCTTGAGAACAGCAGCCTTGAACGGCTCTGCGCCGATCTCGATCTCCAGCGTATAGACGTTGGTGTCCGTTTTGTTTGATGATTTTAAACTCATTCGTTTTTCCTCCCATTATACAGGTAACTCTAAGATTATAGCAGAGATATGTTAAAATTTCTACACTATTTTTCAGATTTTCTGCCAAAACAGGGATTTTTTCTTCGTTTTAGCCGCAAAATTCGCCGCCGGGCAGAAATTACGGCTGTTTTTCAATAAGTTTGGGCAAAAATTCGAGGTGATCGCCGGAGATAAGAGAAAACTTTATCCCGTCGCGCTCGCCCTCGAAAGCGCTTTTTGTTGCAAAAGAATGGAGATGCCCGTAGAAGCACCGTTTTATTTTGTACTCGACGAGGACATCATATATTTCGGGGCATATCCTATCCTGCGTTATCGGCGGATAGTGGAGAAACACGACCGGCTCGCCGCCGAGCGCGATTCCGCTTTCTATTGATGTGCGGAGCCGTCCCGCCTCGCGCAGAAGAACTTTTTTGTCCGCGTCCTCCTCCGCGTCAAAGAACCAGCCGCGAGTGCCGCAAACGGAGATGTTTCCGACGAGCACCGCGCTGTTGTGGACTATAGAGAGCGTTTCAAAGCCCTTTTCTTTGAAAAAATTTTCCATTTTCCGGGTGGTGTTCCACCAGTAGTCGTGATTGCCTTTCATGAGTATTTTTTTGCCGGGAAGCGAGTCGAGAAAAGCAAAATCTTTCTGAGCGCCCTCGAGCGACATCGCCCACGACACATCACCGGGAATAACTACCGTGTCGCCGTCCGAGACAACAGCCCGCCAATTTTTTTCGAGGCGCTGCACATAGTCGCTCCAGCCGTTGAATATATCCATAGGCTTGTCCGCGGACAGGGAAAGATGCGTATCCGCAATTGCAAAAAGTGACATCGTGCTCTCCTTTTCTTTTTAATAATCGGGCTTCGAGCCGGGCAAAATACTTTCAGCGGCATGAGCCGCAAAAACATTCGGAGGTAATCGAAAATGGATAAGGTCATCAAGGATATCCGCTGCAACGCCTGCAACTGCGTCCATCACGCGGACGATTACAAGTGCACCGCAGGTCACATCGAAATAGGCAACACGAGCGCCTGCTCATGCCAGGACACGCTGTGCGCAACATTTGAGCTCGACAACTCGAAGAAGCACTGCGGCTGCTGAACACGGGGAACGCCCCGCGTCATATACCGAGCAGTCTGAAAACAGCCTTCTCCATGCTGTCCCTGTCGCAGACGTCCCTGAATCTCACGGGCTTGTCCCTGAGATCGGCGAGCTGCGGGGGGCAGCTTGTCTTTGTCACGCGGGCGAGCTCGCCGACCATGCTGAACTCGTCAAGTCCCTCGGATGCGCCGGGTTCGACTGCGTCGAGCACGCTGCGGCTGAACTTGAACGGGTTTGCGGTCGAGTCGATAACGGTGGGAGTCTTATCCCCCGTTTTTTCTGCATATTTTTCATAGACATTGATGCCGACAGCAGTGTGCGTGTCGCACAGATAGCCGTAGTCTTCAAATGTCTTTTTAATCGTATCTTTCGTGCCCTCATCGTCGCAGCAGCCGGCGCAGAAAACGGAGTTTATCGCGCTCATTACATTTTCGGGCATGGTGTACTTGCCCTTCTGCTTGAGGTCGCCCATCATCTCGCGCACGAACTCATCGGAATAGCCGCTCGCAATGAAGAGCAGGCGTTCAAGGTTGCTCGAAATGAGAATATCCATCGACGGCGACGAGGTCGTATAGAAGCTGCGGTTGATGTCATAAACGCCGGTGTCGAAGAAATCGGTGAGCACGCGGTTTTTGTTCGATGCGCAGATAAGGCGGTCAACCGGCAGCCCCATCTCGCGCGCATAGTAGGCGGCGAGGATATTGCCGAAGTTTCCGGTCGGGACGACAAAGTTAATCTTATCGCCCGCCTTGATCCTGCCGTTTCTTATCATGTCGCAGTAAGCAGAGAAATAATAGACGATCTGCGGCACGAGGCGCCCCCAGTTGATGGAGTTCGCGGAGGAGAAAGCCATGCCGTGCTCGGCGAGCTTCTTGCCTATCTCTTTGTCGGTGAATATCGTCTTGACTCCGGTCTGTGCGTCGTCGAAGTTGCCCTTTATCGCGCAGACGGCAACGTTTGAGCCCTCCTGCGTGGTCATCTGGAGCTTCTGCATGGGGCTGACTCCCTCGTCGGGATAGAACACGAGAATCTTCGTACCCTCAACGTCCTTGAAACCCTCAAGAGCCGCCTTGCCCGTGTCGCCCGAGGTGGCGACAAGAATAACGGTCTCGCGCGTTCCGACTGCCTTTTTGACCGAGACGGTCATAAGTCTCGGGAGCATCTGGAGCGCCATATCTTTGAAAGCGCAGGTGGGGCCGCGCCAGAGTTCAAGAATCTCTTCGCCCGCTTTGAGCTCGTGTATCGGAGCGATATCCTCGGAGGAGAACTTGTTGTCGCCGTATGCGCCCTCGACGCAGTAGGCAAGCTCTTCGGCGGTGAAATCGGTAAGATACAGGCTGAGCACACGCTTTGCGCGCTCAACATAGGACATATTCGCCATGGCGGCGATATCGTCAAGGCTCACCTTCGGAATCTCAACGGGGACAAACAGTCCGCCGTCGGCAGAGATACCCTGAGCTATCGCCCAGGATGAGCTGACGTCTACATTTTTATCTCTTGTACTTGTGTATCGCATAGAGACCATCCTTCGCGTTAAATTACATTTTATTATAGCATAACGCGCCTTGGTTGTAAAACCTTTTCAAAAAAGTGCGCGGCGTTTTCAAAAAATATTTTTTTGCATATCTCCTCGGGTATTCCGTGCTCCTCAAGATAGACGCAGATGCTCGGTATCTTCTCTATTCCGCGAAGCTCCGGCTTTATTCTGCAGCCGTCATAGTCCGAGCCTATGCTGATAACGTCCTCGGCACCCAGCGAGAGCATATGCTCCGTATGGCGCAGGAGCTCCTCTCTGCCGCCGTTTCCGCCGAGGAAGCGGTCATAGAAATTGAGTCCTATCAGTCCGCCGCGTTCAATGATAATTTTTATCTGCTCGTCGGTCAGCGAGCGCACCTCGTTATGAACGGCGCGCGCGTCCGAATGGCTTGCGATAAACGGCGCGTCGCTGAATTCGCACAGGTCATAGAAGCTCCTGTCGCTCAAATGCGACACGTCGGTGACTATGCCCAACTTCTCCATTTTCGAGACAAGCTCCCTGCCCCAATCGGTAAGGCCGCCGCCCTCATCGCAGCCGCCCGCGGCTCGATTTTTGTGATTCCATGTGAGGGTTATGAGCCGCAGTCCGCGCTCATAGAGCTTTTTGAGGCGCTCGAGGCTGCCGACTCCGCGCGAGCTCTCCATGGCGAGCATGACGCCGCGCGAATGTCCGCGCACGTCCTCGGAAGAGAGTATCGGGAAGAAATCCCCTTTCTTTTTTAGCTCGCTCAAATAGAAATCACATGCCGAGTCAAAGTATGACTCGACGAGCGAATCGTCCATACTGTCGGGGACAAAGACTGCGAACACCTGATTCCAGCGCCCGAAGATGCTTCCGCGCTCAAAATCGATGTCGCGTTCATTCTTTAAAAGGCTGTCTCCGTCGTCCATGCACTCAGTAAGAGTATCGCAGTGCAAATCAAAAAAATCCATAAAATCACCCATAGAATAATATTTCCGCCGACGCCGAATATTACTCAGAAGCTGCTGTCAAACGCATTTTCTATATATTCGCAGGAAATCGGCTCGTTCTCCTTTCCGAGAGTAACCTCCGCCACATCGAAGCGCGGCTGAAGATCGTAGTTATTTTTCTGCATAAAAAGCGAAGCGGTCTCGATTATACGCTCCTGCTTTGCGCTGCCGACCGCTTCGCGCCCCGGAGCTATCGCACCGGGCGAGCGGGTCTTGACCTCGGTGAACACCAAAAAGCCGTCCTTTTTAGCTATTATGTCTATCTCACCGAGGCGGCAACGGTAGTTCGCGGTTATTATCTCATAGCCGTTTTCACGCATGAAGCGCGCCGCGTATATCTCGCCCCAAAGACCGGGCTTTTCCTTTTCGCTGAGCATATTACCACCCCTCCGGCAGTTTCTTCAAAAACGTCTTTCTGTGGACGGGAGATATGCCGAATTCGCGTATTTTTTCATAGTGCAGCTTCGTGCCGTAGCCCTTGTGCTTTTTGAAGCAATATTCCGGATACTGCTCGTCGAGTGAGAGCATATATCTGTCCCTGCTGACCTTCGCCATTATCGACGCCGCGGCTATTGACGCGCTCAGAGAGTCGCCCTTTATAATAGCCTTTGACGGCACGGGCAGACCCGGCAGACGGTTGCCGTCCACAAACGCCGCCTGCGGGCGCTCGGGCAGAGCCTCGAACGCGCGGCGCATGGCGAGGAAAGTTGCGTTGAGAATATTCATCTCGTCGATTTCTTCAACGCTCGCGCTTGCAACGGCATAGACGGCGTGCTCCTTTATCTCGTCAAAGAGCAGGTCGCGCTTTTTCTCGCTGAGCTTTTTTGAATCGTTCAAGCCCTCGATAATATAATCTTTGGGCAGTATCACGGCGGCGGCGAAGACGGGACCCGCAAGAGGTCCGCGCCCCGCCTCGTCTATTCCGCAGACGCACTCGAATCCGTGCTCCGCGGCGGTTCTTTCATAATAATAGCGGTCTATCTCTTCAGCCATCTCAGCCCTCCAAAAATTCGTCGCTGACGACATCGTGGAGCAGCGAGTTGAGATAATTGAGGCTGAACGACGGCGTTGTCGAGCGCACTCCGTGGCGCGATGCGAGCGCGTCGGTGTAGTCCGCGAGGTTATACACTCTGACATTCGAGAAGCCCGAGTCATAGTGGGTGACAGTGCCCGTGAACTTAGCCTTTGTGACCTCGGTCGTGTTCTTCTGATAGTCCTTGGTGACGGTTATATGCATCATGCCGCCGAGCATTCTCGGGCCTCTGTCCTGCGCTGAAATAAAATTGCCGAGCGAATAGATGACGAGCACCTTTCTGCCGTCCGCGGCGGTTATGTATTCGACGGGCTGAATGACATGGGGATGAGTGCCGATGATTATATCCGCACCCCAGTCAGCAAGCTTCTGCGCCAGCTCATGCTGACGATCCGTCGGCGTGTGGGTATATTCCTCGCCCCAGTGGACATTGACTATAGTCATGTCGCTTATCTCGGACGCCGCCTTGACGCGTTTTTCTATCCTGTCCTCGTCCGCGCCGAGCATAAGTATCGTCTTGCTGCCCTCGGGCAAGCTCAGTCCGTTCGTGGGCTCGGTCAGCCCGACATAGGCGAATTTGATGCCCTTGACAGTGTTTGTCGGTATGGCCTTGTAGTCCTCTTCGTCGAGATAAGCTCCGCAGAAGACAACATTCTTGCTCTTCCAGAACTTTATGGAATTTCTCAGCCCGCTCTCGCCCTTGTCGAGCGAGTGGTTGTTCGCAATATTAAAAACATCGAAGCCTATCTTCACCATCTCGTCGCCGAGCTCGGTCGGGGAATTGAAGCAGGGATATGTACTCGGTGCTTTCTCGGGGTCGATTATCGTCTCCTGATTGATTATGCTTATATCAGCCGCTGCAACGGTGGAAGCGACATTTTTATAGGCATAGGTGAAGTCGTAGCCGCCGGTCGCCGAGCGGGCGTGCGCCTGATTGTATATGACCCCGTGAATAAGATTATCGCCCACGGCGAGGATATTCACGCTGACGGGCTCGCGGGTGTCGGCAGTCGTGCTCTCGGAGGTGTTTTCCGCCTCTCCGCCGGCGGGCACCGCCTTTTGACAGGCGCAGAGCATGAGCAGAGCCGCCAAAAGAGCTATAACTCTGAGAATGGTCGTCTTTTTCATGATATTCCTCTCTTTTTATATAATCAGTCGAGCGTTATTCTGCCTAATTTGCCCGCGCGGTACTCGTCGAGGAGCATGACCGCCGCGCGCTCCGTATCCGGCTCGCCGCCGCTTATCAGCATCCCGCGCTTTCTCGCGAGTATCTCAAGGCGTTCAAATTCCTCGCTCTCCGGCGGAAATTCGAGCTTATATCTTTCTTTTATCCTCTCGGGATAGTTCTCGTTCATTATCGTCAGAAAGCGCGCCGCGATAAGCTCGATGTCAAGAATAGTGTCCTTGACCGAGCCGATGAACGCGAGGCGCAGACCGACGTCCGGGTCGTCGAACTTCGGCCAGAGCACGCCGGGCGTGTCGAGAAGCTCGATGCCGCTCCCGATGCTGAACCACTGGTTCTGGCGCGTGACTCCGGGCTTGTCCGCAACTTTTGCCTTGTTCTTGCCCGCCATGCGGTTAATAAACGAGGACTTGCCTGTGTTAGGTATACCGACTACCATCAAGCGAAGCGGCTTGCCAGCCATGCCCTTCTGGGCGTTCGCCTCGATTTTATCGGCGAGCATACGGCGGACTGTCGGCGCAAAGGCGTTCAAGCCCTTGCCCGAGCGGCAGTCAACGGCTATAGCCGTCACGCCCTGCTTGCCGAGCTCGGATATCCTGCGGCGCGTCGCGTTTTCGTCGGCAAGGTCGCATTTGTTGAGAATAACCATGAGCGGCTTTTGTCCGATAAGCTCCGGCAATTCGGGGTTTCGGCTGCTCACAGGCACGCGCGCGTCAACTATCTCGACCACCGCGTCAACGAGCGGCAGGCTCTCTTTTATCTGCCTGCGCGTCCGAGCCATATGACCCGGAAACCACTGGACATAAAGATCTCCGTTTTCCAAAATTCTTCCTCCTTAGGACTATATGCGCCAATATTTTGCGCGCCGTATATAAAAAATGCTTTTCGGCTTTACTAAATGAGTATAGCAAAAAAACTTTGTCTTTACAAGCAAAAAACGCAGCCGAAGCTGCGTCTTGATTGCATATTATAGCGCGGACAGGTTATTTGTCCGAATCCGGATTGAAATTATAGTAGACATCCCACTGACCGAGCGGCATGATCCTGCCGACGACCTTGCCCATGATATATTTCTCGTTGATGAATCCGACGACGCTCATGCGGCTGTCTGTCGAGTCGTTTCTGTTGTCGCCCATAACAAAAAGGCTGCCCTCGGGAACGGTTACGGGGAACTCGACATTGCCGGCGGTATAGGTCGGCTCGAGAGTATATTTTTCGTTGAGCGCCTTGCCGTCAACATAGACAACGCCTTTTTCCGTGTCGATATCCACCGTCTGACCGCCGACTGCGATAACGCGCTTTATCAGCGTCTTGTGCATGGCGTTGGGCTGGGCGACAATAACTATGTCGCCGTAGTCAAACGAGCGCTTGAGGGAGCTTATCGCCACGGTATCGCCGTTGTTGAGCGTCGGGTTCATCGACGCACCGGAGACGACGAGCACGCGGGTCACAAAAGTGAAAACAATGGCAATCACCGCAACCGCCGACACAACGACGGAGACTATATCATAGATATTGCTGACCGTCTTTGAATTCTTCGGCTGCTTTTTAACGTCAGCCTTCTCTTCAGTATTATTCATTTGAAGTTCATTATTTTCCTGCATAACAGTCCGCCTTCAAATCTCAAGCCTTGCAGCTCAGTTTTTGATTATTTTGATTCTGTCAAACGGGTAGAACCTGAAAACGACCTTGCCGAGAACCTTGTTCTCGTTTATAAAGCCGATATCCGTCGAACGCGAATCGAGGGAATCGTTTCTGTTGTCGCCGAGAACAAAGAGCTTGCCCTCGGGAACGGTCACGGGGAAAGTCATATCATAGCTCAGATTCGTCGGGGTATTCACATACGGCTCGTCGAGCACCTGACCGTTGACGCTGACGGTGCCCTTATAAAAATCTATATCCACCGTGTCGCCGCCGACCGCGATAACGCGCTTTATTATCGACTCATCCTTGCGCGTGGCGTGGGATATTATTATAACATCACCGCGCTCGTAGCCGGAAAAGCTATGTACGCACGCGACTCTGTCGCCGCCGCCGAAATTCGGGAGCATTGAGTCGCCGATAACCGCAGCGGGTCTGAACACCAGCGAAAAGAACAGCATGAGTATAATAACAGCCGACTCAAGCGTGGCAACTGCGTCATAGACGATTTTCCACTGCTTTCGGCAGCGCTCCGGCGTCTCCTCTGCTGCGTCCGTCTCCTGCGAGAGTGCGGCAGGATATTCAAATTTGAACCAATATTCCTCGACTCTGCGCATCGCGTAAACCCCGTTTTAAGTGAAAAAGGTGTAACAAATAAATGTTACACCCTCATTCGCACAATTATTTGACCTGGCTCTTAACTCTTGCGGCCTTACCGACTCTGTCTCTGAGGTAATAGAGCTTGCTTCTGCGGACCTTACCGCTTCTGATGAGCTCAACCTTAGCAACGTTGGGTGAATGTACCGGGAAGACTCTCTCGACGCCGACACCGTAGGAAACTCTGCGAACGGTGAAGGTCTCGGAAACGCCCGAACCCTTGCGGGCAATAACGGTTCCTTCGAAAGCCTGAATTCTTTCTCTCTCGCCCTCGCGGATCTTAACGGAAACCTTTACGGTGTCACCGATCTTGATCTGGGGGATCTCGTCGCCTGTCTTAAGCGAATCCTGTGCAATAACTTTGAGTGCGTCCATTTTATATTCCTCCGTTGATTTTCAGACGTTCGTAACAAATTAGATGAAAGAGGAGCGCCCGCTTTAATGTGGTGCGGCCATGCCGCTTCGGCATTAAACCCCGTCACCGAAGCTGTGACGGATAACAAATGCTTAGATATTTTAGCACAAAGTGCCGGATAATGCAAGGGTTTTTTGATTTTATTTTTCTCAGCGCAGGCAATATTATTATATATAAAAGTATAGTCTGCGTTTCGTCAGTTCATGACAGGCTCATATTATACCGCATATATCGGCAAAAATCAAACCGATAGCAATACTTACAATATTTTCAAACCGAATGTTTTTTAAAGGCTATTGACAAAGCGCATACGAAAGAGTAGAATAGCTGTCGAAATTTAATATTTCCTTATTAAGAGCGGCTGAGGGAACAGGCCCTGTGAAGCCCGGCAACCTGATTATTCAAGGTGCTAAATCCTGCGGTGCAGACCGGAAGATAAGGCCGGCGGCGGAGAGATCCGTATCGCCCAGAAGTGCTTAGCGGTTTCGCCAAGCGCTTTTTTTATTTGTCAGAAGGAGGACAAAAACATGGCAAACTACTTTTTCACATCCGAATCCGTAACTGGCGGACATCCCGATAAGATCTGCGACCAGATCTCCGACGCAGTCCTTGACGCTATCCTCGCCGAGGACAAGAACGGCAGAGTTGCCTGCGAGTGCTGCTGCACGACCGGCATGGTCATGATAATGGGCGAGATAACCACGAGCGCGAAGATAGACATCCCCTCGATAGCGCGCCAGGTCATCTGCGACATCGGCTATGACAGCCCCGAAAAGGGCTTCGACGGCCACACCTGCGCTATACTTACAACTATAGACAAGCAGTCCCCCGACATCGCCCTCGGCGTTGACCGTCAGGGCGCGGGCGACCAGGGAATGATGTTCGGCTATGCGTGCCGCGAGACTCCGGAGCTTATGCCCCTGCCCATCTCGCTCGCCCACAAGCTCGCCGCTCAGCTGACGAAAGTCCGCGCGGACGGCACTCTTCCCTATCTCAGACCCGACGGAAAAACTCAGGTCACGGTCGAGTATGCCGAGGACGGCACTCCCGTAAGAATCGACGCTGTTGTCGTATCCTCTCAGCACGCCGCATATATCGAGACCGAGACGCTTCGCCGCGACATCGAAAAGAATGTTATCCGCGAGATCATCCCCGCGGACATGATGGACGACAAGACGAAGATATTCATCAACCCCACCGGACGCTTTGTCACCGGCGGTCCTCAGGGCGACAGCGGCCTCACCGGCAGAAAGATAATCGTTGACACCTACGGCGGATATTCACGCCACGGCGGCGGCGCATTCTCCGGCAAGGACCCGACAAAGGTCGACCGCTCCGCAGCATATGCCGCAAGATACATGGCGAAGAATATTGTCGCCGCAGGTCTTGCAGACAAGTGCGAAGTTGAAATCGCCTACGCCATCGGCGTTGACGAGCCCGTCTCCGTTTTTGTTGACAGCTTCGGCACCGGCATTATCCCCGACTCCGAGATAGCCGCCGCCGCGAACGAGGTCTTTGATCTCCGCCCGGCTTCGATAATCAAGGAGCTCGACCTCCGCCGCCCGATTTATCGTCAGGTAGCCGCTCTCGGCCATGTCGGCAGAACCGATATCGACCTGCCCTGGGAGCACACCGACAAGGTCAATGCCCTCAAGGGAGCCGCAGGCATAAAATAAGATATATTTAAAATATATTATTGTATAGCAAACCGCCGCAAGGATTTTTCCTTGCGGCGGTTGAACTATATTGGTTGAACTATGTTTATGTATTATTCACATCTACCGAAACATCGACCTTACACATGAGCTTTGTTTTAAAAGTTATTGATACATTTGTGTAAAATCCGTCTATTCTGAATTTTACTGGCTTATTTTTACCATACCCGGTAAAATAGAACATTATTGTATGTTCTCCAACAGGTAAAGTCAGTTTCACTCGTTCACCATTATCTATTTTTCTAATTTTGTTGCCGTCGAGCACTATATTTGCGCCTACATCTTTAGCACAAAATGAATTTAATCTTTCAATAGTCACATTAGGGTTGGTAATAATGCTTTCCGCCAACCTAAGTCCCATTTTTGCTTCAGCATTTTGGGCATCAAGGTCAAGCACTTTTTCATAATACACACCCGCTTCGCGTGTTCTACCCTGATCAGAAAGAGCTCTTGCCCGCATCAAAAGGTTTTCGATTTCGCCGTTATGGCTAATTTCCACACTTCCCCTATGCTCAATAACTTGTATATCACGCACAACTTTTGTTCCACAATACTGGCAAAATCCGAAATCGCGACTTTCATCAAGAGATATATCCGCCCCGCAAGAGGGACATTTCAATGCTATAAAACCCATTTTTTATAACCTCCTCTGTTACATCAAAATTATTATACCAAATATTTTTATCCCCTGCAGCTGTCCTTGCCGCATTTTTTGCAATGCAGATGACTCCTGTCCGGCGTGAGATAATATTCCGCGCCGCAGTACGGGCAGCGCACCGTATCCACACCCTTGAACATAGCTATAGACAAGGAAAGAAACACGGCGGCGGCGAGATAGAAGAATATCGCCGAGGTTATCGGCACTATCACGACAACTATTGCAAACGACGGAACGACTATGCCGAGCACAATAAACACAGCCGTCAACAGTAAAAGCAGCACCGCGGCAACGGGGCGTTTTTTCCGTCCGATTATATTGAATTTTTCAAGAGTTTTGATGCGTTCGTCGTTGCTTTTCATTCCGCGCCTCCACACTTTTGCTGACCGTCGGTCACCTTGTGACATTTTTATTATAGCACAAGCGAAATAAGAGTCAATAGTGCAGGACGATATTTTTTAAATCATGATATTATCGGCTAATTTTAAAGTTGAAAGCAAGAGGGTGACACATCACTGCCGAGCAAATAAAAAGCCGCCGTTTCCGAACTGAATTGATATCGAATCCGGCTTTCGTTCGAACCCCTCAGTCACTTCGTTCAAAGTAAGTATGGGCGATATCATCCACCCGCAAAATCACACGATTTTATTGATACGCACTTGTAGGGTGCGGCGACTCGACGCACCGCTACCGCGACAGCGGCACGATATGAAATTGTATAATTCACCCTATGCCTTCGTGTCCTACTATAATCAAATGATATACACTGCCCGCGTGGCTCCCCTGCAGGGGAGCCGGATTGGCGAAGCCAAGACTGAGGGGTCAACCGCTCGGTCAAAAAATAATAATTAATTTTAAGCCCTGTTTTACAGCCTCTCCGCAAGTTCGGCAATATCTGTTATCTCTCCGCTGAGTTCAAGGAGATATTTTCGTGAATCTTCATCGCGCAGGAGGTATTCTCCGGCGCGGCGCACGGCTCTGTAAAACCTTCGGTCGATTTTCTCCGGGCAGCGGAGCAGCGGGCACATACCCGCGCGCGGGTCGGGCACAGGCACTATAACAATTTCATTTTCGCGCTCGACCGCGAGCGGAAACAGCGGGAATATCCTGCACGCAAGCGGTCTTTTGCGCCTGTCGCAGCCGCCGCGGCAGACAAGCACAGACTCGCCGAAGTTACCTTCGGATTTTTTTATTTCAAAATCCGCGCAGTCTTTAAGCAGCTCTTCTTCGCCCGGAAACAGACCCATGCCGTCATTGTCCCCGCCGGAGCAGCAGCGCGCCGAGCAGAGCTTTCCGCAATTAAAAGGCTTGAGCGGGGTTATATTTTCAAGCTCGTCGAGTGCCTTTTGCAGCCCGCTTTTGAAATTATTTTTCATATATCTATCCCTCCGAGCACTTCGCCAACCTTGCCGCAAATCAGCAGATCGGCTCGCGAATCCGCCGAAGTCGGGCTCATATTTATAACTACGAGATGCTTGCCGTTGAAGTAGTTCACAAGCCCCGCCGCCGGATAGACGACCATGCTCGTCCCCGCGATTATCAGCGTGTCGGCTGAGGCTATCGCGCTGACCGCGCCGCGCACCGTTTCGTCGTCAAGAGCCTCTTCATAGAGCACGACATCGGGCTTTATCACCCCGCCGCAGGAGCAGTGCGGCACGCCCTCACTGTTTATCATATAGTCAATATCAAAGCTCCTGCCGCATCGCGTGCAGTAGTTTCTGAGCACGCTGCCGTGCAGTTCAAACACATTTTTGCTCCCCGCCGCCTGATGCAGACCGTCTATGTTCTGGGTCACGACCGCCGAGAGTATGCCCTTTTCTTCCAGCTCGGCGAGCTTTCTGTGTGCGGCGTTCGGCTTTGCAGAGACGGCATATGAAAGTATTTTATCGCGATAGAATCTGTAGAAATCCTCCGTCTTGCGCTCAAAGAAAGTGTGGCTGAGCATCTGCTCGGGCGGGTAGTCATATTTCTGATTATACAGCCCGTCAACGCTTCTGAAATCGGGTATCCCGCTCTCCGTTGAGACGCCCGCTCCGCCGAAAAATACGAGCGAACGGGACTGCGATATTATCTGCGAAAGTTCGTTTTTCATCTGTATCACTCCGTTTCTGTCGAAGATAATTATACCATTTTTCGCACGAAATCAAAATATTTTTTACAGATGCGGCTCGAAAAATCCACAGTATTTTTATAGAGATTCAACAAACTTCGGCTTTTTCGGGATTTTTTTGAGATTTTCTATTTACAAACGCTTTTCATGCTGTTATCATAGGGACAACAAGACAGTGAGGTCATCATTATGAAGCTTTCAGCAAAACTGACAGCTAAATATTTTCCCTATTACTTTAGCTTTACCTACTTTTACGGTAAGGCTTATTTGCGTTTGACCGCAGACAGGGAAATGACAGCACCGAGCCGCGCTTGAGGCGCACAAAACTTGGTAATCTCCCCCGCAGTTGAACGCTGCGGGGGTTTTTTATTTTACAATTTTTCACCGGAGGGAAAAACAATGGTAGTTATTCTTAGAGAAAATTACAACGAAGAGCAGCGCGACAATCTTGTGAACTGGCTTGAAAGCCTCGGCATCACGGTTCACAGCAGCCTCGGCGAGCACAACACCGTGCTCGGACTCGTCGGCGACACATCGGGTATCGACATTGATCTTATCAAAGCTCTCGATATCGTCGAGGATGTCAAGAGAATCCAGGAACCGTACAAGAACGCGAACAGAAAGTTCCATCCAGAAGATACGGTAGTCGTCATCGACAAAGAAAAAGATATCAAAATCGGCGGCGGCAACTTCCAGATTATCGCGGGTCCCTGCTCCGTTGAATCGGAAGAGCAGGTATGCGGCATCGCGCAGGCGGTTCAGAAATCCGGCGCAACTCTGCTTCGCGGCGGCGCGTTCAAGCCCCGCACTTCCCCCTACGCTTTCCAGGGACTGCGCGCAGAGGGTCTCAAGCTCCTGCTCGAGGCAAAGAAGCTGACCGGCATGCCGATAGTCACTGAAATCATGGATCTGTCTCAGCTGCCGCTGTTCGACGATGTCGATGTTATTCAGGTCGGCGCGCGCAACATGCAGAACTTCGAGCTCTTAAAGCAGCTCGGTCATATCAACAAGCCCATACTTCTCAAGCGCGGACTTTCGAGCACTCTGCAGGAGCTTCTCATGAGCGCCGAATACATCATGGCGGGCGGCAACATGAATGTTATCCTCTGCGAGCGCGGAATCAGAACTTTCGAGACTTACACCAGAAACACCCTCGATGTTTCAGCCGTTCCGGCTATCAAGACTCTCTCGCATCTGCCGATAATCGTCGACCCCAGCCACGCGACCGGCATCTCGAAGCTTGTAAAGCCCATGGCCTTTGCAGCCACCGCCGCCGGAGCGGACGGACTTATTATCGAAGTCCACAACGACCCCGAGCATGCGCTCTGCGACGGTCCGCAGTCGCTGACCCCCGAGGCGTTCGACGATGTGGTCAAGGGCGTCAACAGCATCCGCCCGTTCGCATATAAAATGTAAGGTTGCCAACAGTCTGTCGAAAGGATATAATAATTATGAAAACAGCAGTTATAGGCCTCGGACTCATAGGCGGTTCAATGGCAAAAGCGTTCAAGGACAACACGGACAGCGAGGTTTACGGTCTTGATATAAACGAGAGCGTCATGCTCAAGGCGAAGCTCGTCGGCGCGATAGACGGCGAACTGACGGACGATATCCTCGTGCAGTGCGACAGAGTTATAATCGCGCTCTATCCAGAATCAACGGTCGAATTTCTTCAGAGCAAGGCGGATATGATCAAAAAAGGTGCAGTCGTTATAGACTGCTCCGGTGTAAAGCGATACGTCTTTACACCCGCTCACGAGCTTGCAAAAGCCCACGGCTTTGAATTCATCGGCGGACACCCGATGGCGGGCGTCGAGAGATGGGGGTTTGACAGCTCGTTCAGCATGCTGTTCAACAACGCTTCGATGATCCTGACCCCCGACGGCGGGACGGATATCGCGCTGCTGCACGAGATAAAAAATATGTTCCTCTCGATAGGCTTCGGCAGCATCACCGTTGTTTCTCCCGAACAGCACGACAGAATTATCGCCTACACTTCTCAGCTCGCGCATGTCGTTGCAAGCGCATATATCAAGAGCCCGACCGCACTCGAGCACACGGGCATGAGCGCGGGCAGCTATAAAGACATGACGCGTGTCGCGTCACTCAACTCAAATATGTGGAGCGAGCTGTTCCTCGAAAACGGCGACAATCTTTTGAACGAAATAGATAACATTATAAATAATCTGACCGAATACCGCGACGCGATAGCGTCAAACGACAGAGCGAAGCTCGAAGCCCTGCTCGAGGACGGCACGAAGAGAAAAGCCATCTGCGGATAAAAAACAGGAGTGAAGACCATGCAGACCGTAAAAGTCAGGGCATCGACCGAATACGATGTGCTCATTGAGCGCGGGATATTAAAAAGAGCCGGAGAGCTTATAAAAAAATACACGGGCGCCGGCAGAGCTTTGCTGATAACCGACCGCACGGTGGACGGGCTATATTCAAAAGCCGCGCTCGAGTCGCTGAAAAGCGCAGGGATAAACTGCGAGAAGTTCGTCTTTGAGGACGGCGAGGAGCACAAGAGCCTCAAAACAGTCGGCGACATTCTCTCGTTCGCGGCGCAGCTCAGCCTCAACCGGAGCGATATATTCATAGCTCTGGGCGGCGGAATAGTCGGCGATGTAACGGGCTTCGCGGCGAGCAATTATCTTCGCGGGGTGCGATTCGTTCAGATACCCACCACTCTCTTGGCGGCGGTCGATTCCTCCGTGGGCGGCAAGACGGGCGTCAATCTCCCCGAGGGCAAGAACCTCGCCGGGGCGTTTCATCAGCCGTCGCTCGTTTTGTGCGACCCCGATTGCTTCGACACGCTGAGCGATTCACTCTTTGCCGACGGCGCGGCGGAGAGCATAAAATACGGCATAATCTCCGATGAAAGTCTTTTTGAAAATTTCGAGTCAGGCGACGTAAAAGGCAATATAGAAAACATCGTGCGCCGCTGCGTCGAGATAAAGAGCGACATAGTCTCGCGCGATGAATTTGACACGGGCGAGCGTCAGAAGCTCAATCTCGGGCATACGCTCGGCCACGCGATAGAGCGGTGCAGCGATTTCGCTGTTTCGCACGGTCACGCGGTGGCGATAGGCACAGTCCGCGCCTGCATCGCGGCGCAGAAGCTCGGCGTGTGCAAAGATGATATATCGGAGCGCGTGAAAAAAGTTATGGCACGAAACGGGCTCCCCGTCTCGACCGATATTCCCGTTCACGAGCTCGCAGGAGTCATGCACCGCGACAAAAAATGCAGCTCGGCGGGAATAAATCTCATTCTGCCGACTAAAATCGGCGAGTGCATCCTATATAAGACAAGCCCGGACGAGCTCGAAAGCATATATTCTCTTTGACGGAGGGCGCAATGGATATCAGGATAACACCGGGCAAGCTTTGTGGCACTCTCGAAGCTCCGCCATCAAAGTCGCACGCGCACAGGCTGATGACAGCCACCAGGCTCGCAGGCAAAAAAAATTCCGAATCGCTCTGCACCTCCGAGGACACGCGCGCAACCTTCCGCTGTCTCAATGAGCTGCATGACGGCGGCATTCTCGACTGCGGCGAGAGCGGAACGACTCTGCGCTTCCTGCTCCCCGTCGCCTCGGCGCTCGGAATAAATGCAGAATTCATCGGCCACGGCAGGCTGCCGGAGCGCCCGATGTCGGCGCTCACCGACGCACTCAGAGAAAACGGCGCAGTGATTTCTGCTGATAATCTGCCGATAAAAGTCTCGGGGCAGCTTCATCCGGGCGTGTTCAGAGTTCCCGGCAACATCAGTTCGCAGTTCATATCCGGTCTGCTTTTTGCCCTGCCGCTGCTTGACGGCGACAGCGAAATCGTAATAGAGGGCAAGCGCGAATCGGTCGGATATATTGACATGACGCTCGATACGCTCAGAAGCTTTTCTATCAATATAGAAGAGACCCCGAGCGGATATAAAATAAAGGGTCCGCAGAAATATATCGAGCCCGATTCTCCGCGCGTTCAGGGCGACTGGTCGAACGCCGCGTTCTTCCTTTGCGCAGGCGCACTCGGCGGAGAGACGGATATCACGGGGCTGTCACCCGACAGCCGACAGAGCGACCGCGCGGTTGTGAGTATACTGAAAGACTTCGGCGCGGATGTAAATTGCGGCGATATAATTTCAGTCCGAGGAAACGGACTTCGCGGCATTAAAATCGATATTTCGCAGTGTCCAGATCTCTTCCCGACCCTCGCGGCAACCGCATGTGCGGCTTTGGGCGATACGATATTTACAAACGCCGCACGGCTCAGAATAAAAGAGAGCGACCGCATCGAGGCGGTCGAAAAGATGATAAATTCACTCGGCGGTTCGGCCGAAAGCACGGAGGATTCCCTGACCGTCCACGGCACGGGCACACTCCCCGGCGGCGAGGTCGATTCGTTCAACGATCACCGCATCGTCATGGCGGCGGCAGTCGCGGCGTGCATATGCGAAAAAGCCGTTGTTATACATGACGCGCAGGCGGTGAACAAATCATATCCGAACTTCTTTGAAGACTACAGAAAACTGGGAGGAAAAGCGGATGTCATCTGAAAACGGACAGAACATAAAGCTCACGGTGTTCGGCGAATCACACGCGAGCGCAGTCGGAGTTGTTATTGAGGGACTGCCCGCGGGCGAAGCGATAGACGAGGAGCAGATAATGCAGTTCATGCGCCGCAGAATGGGCGGCAAGGCGTGGAGCACTCCGCGAAAAGAGGAGGACAAGCCTGAATTTCTGTGCGGTCTGCTCGGCGGCAGAACAACGGGCGCGGCGCTCTGCGCGATAATACGCAACAGCAACATCCGTCCCGCGGACTACGAAAACATGAAAAACATTCCGCGTCCGTCCCATGCGGACTACCCCGCGTTCGTCAAATACGGCGGCGCGAACGACCGAAGCGGCGGCGGGCAGTTTTCCGGCAGGCTGACGGCTCCACTGTGCGTCGCGGGTGCGATAAGCGAACAGATACTCGCGCGAAAGGGCATAAAAGTTGCCGCGCACCTTTCGCGTGCGGCGGGCATTGACGACGCGCCGTTTGACCCATGCAACCCGGACAACGGAATTTTTGACAAGCTCAAAGCAAAGCTCTTCCCCACCATTGACGACAAGGCGGGCGAAGAGATGACGAAGAAAATAATCGAGGCAAAAGAGTCGCTCGACTCCGTCGGCGGAATAGTCGAATGTGCGGTCACGGGACTCGGCGCGGGGCTCGGCGACCCGATATTCGGCTCGGTCGAGAGCAAGATATCTTCAATGATATTCGGCATCGGCGGCGTGCGCGGAATCGAGTTCGGCGCAGGATTCTCTGCGGCGGACATGACCGGGAGCGTCCACAACGACCCCTACTGCCTCATTGACGACAAGATAAAAACGGTCACGAACAACCACGGCGGCATCATCGGCGGACTCACGAGCGGAATGCCGATAATATTCAGAGCGGCGTTCAAGCCGACCCCGTCGATAGGTCTGCCGCAGAGGAGCGTCAATCTCGACTCGCTCGAAGAGACTCGCCTCGAAGTCAGAGGCAGGCACGACCCGTGCATCGCGGTGCGTGCAGTCCCCTGCGTCGAAGCGGCGGCGGCAGTGACCGTCCTTGATATAGTGCTCGGCAAATAAATTCATGCGGAGATGGTAAAAATGGAACTTTCAGACTACAGAAAAGAACTTGACTCGATTGACGCGCAGATGCTTGAGCTTTTCAAGCAGAGGATGAACACCGTGCGCGGCGTTGCGGAATATAAAAAAGAAAACAAGCTGCCCGTCCTCCAGCAGGGCAGAGAGCGCGAGATTCTTGCCGCCGCGGCGGCGGGAGCAGGCGAAGAGCTCGAAGACTACGCCCGCACATTTTTCGCGACCCTCATGGATGTCAGCCGCTCTTATCAGGAGAGACTGACCGCAAAAGGCGGCGTTATCTCGGAAACTATAACCGACGCTCTCAAAAACACTCCGCCGATATTCCCGAAGCACGGCACCGTCGCCTGCCAGGGCGTTGAGGGCGCATATTCCCAGCTCGCCTGCGACAAGCTCTTTACTGCTCCGTCCATCTCATATTTCAAGAATTTCGAGGGCGTGTTCGCCGCCGTTGAACAGGGGCTGTGCGAATACGGTATTCTCCCGATTGAAAACAGCACCTACGGCACGGTAAATGAGGTCTACGACCTGATGAAAAATTACCGTTTCCATATTGTAAGAAGCATCAAGCTGAAGGTTGACCACTCCCTGCTCGTCCTGCCCGGCACCGAGCTCAAAGATGTCAAGGAGATATTTTCCCACGAGCAGGCAATCGGCCAGTGCTCGGAGTTTCTCAAGGCACACCCCGGCATAAAGGTCACCGTGTGCGACAACACCGCCGCCGCAGCAAAAATGCTCCACGAGAGCGGCAGGCACGACGCCGCGTCTATTTCGTCGGCGGGCTGCGCAAATCTCTACGGTCTGAAAAAGCTTGACACCCGCGTTCAGAACACGGACGGCAACTTCACCCGTTTTATCTGCATCTCGAAGAAAGCCATGATTTTTCCCGGCGCAGACAGAATAAGCCTCATGCTCTCCCTGCCGCACAGACCCGGCTCGCTCTATTCGCTCATCTCGAAGTTCTCCGTCCTCGGACTCAACCTCACAAAGCTTGAGAGCCGTCCGATAGCCGGCAGTGACTTTGAATTCATGTTCTATTTCGACATCGAAGCGTCTGTATACTCCCCCGCAGTTCTTGCCCTGCTCGACGAACTTTCGGACAGCCCGGAGCTGTTCGTGTTCCTCGGCAGCTACTCGGAGGTTTGACATGAAGTGCGCACTCATCGGCGAAAGGCTCGGTCACAGCTACTCGAAGCTCATTCACGAGGCGTTCGGACTGTATTTATATGAACTGGTCAGCCTGCCGAAGGACAAGGTCGGCGAGTTCATGGAGAATGAAGAATTTGACGCATTCAATGTGACTATTCCATATAAGCGCACGGTCATGCCATACTGCTCATACATCAGCCCCGAGGCAAAAAAAATAGGCAGCGTCAACACCGTTGTCAGAACATCGGACGGGCTTCACGGATTCAACACCGACTATTTCGGCTTCAAATCCATGGCAGAGCGCGCGGGAATAGATTTTGCGGGCAAAAAGGTCGTCATTCTCGGCAGCGGCGGCACCTCGCTGACCGCGAGAGCCGTGGCATCGGACGGCGGCGCAGAGAGAATAACCGTAGTCTCCCGCTCCGGCGAATACAACTACGATAATCTCGAAAAGCTCGCCGACTGCGAAGTACTGATAAACACAACACCTGTCGGAATGTATCCGAACAACGGCAGCTCGGCGGTGAGCCTCGACAAATTCCCGCACTGCGAGGCGGTGCTCGATGTGATATATAACCCGCTGCGCACTCAGCTTATCATGCAGGCGCTCGAACGCGGGATAAAATGCTCGGGCGGGCTCTATATGCTCGTCGCGCAGGCGGCGCAGAGCGCAAAATATTTCTGCTCCGCCGAGATAGGCAAAGAAGAAATCGAGCGCGTATTCCGTTCGCTCGCGCTCGATGTTCAGAATATAATTCTCGTCGGCATGCCCGGGTGCGGCAAGACGACCATAGCCGGAGAACTCTCGAAGCTCACCGGACGAAAGGCGGTCGACACGGATTCGCTCGTCGAAGAATCGGCGGGAATGAGCGTACCGGAAATTTTCTCGCAATACGGCGAGAAACGCTTCAGGGAGCTTGAAGCGCAGGCTGTCCGCGGCGCGGCAAAAGAAAAAGGGCTGATAATCGCAACGGGCGGCGGCGCGGTGCTCGACCCCGAGAATGTCCGCGCGCTCAAGGGCAACGGGCGCATATATTATCTCAAAAGAGACCTCGATCTGCTCTCACTCGACGGCAGACCGCTCTCGAAGAGCCGTGAAACGCTTGACAAAATGTTCGCGACGCGCGACCCGATATATTCAAATTGCGCGGACGCGGCAATTAACAATGATTTATCCCCTGTGTTGACCGCACAGCGGATAAAGGACGAGCTCGGCTCGTACGATATATAGGAGACAGGTTTGGCAAAAGGGAGCAGAATTTCTGCTCCCTTTTGTCCTTTTCATATTGCTTGTAGCGAAGTTTGTCAAAGGTATTTTCTAAATTAAACGGTTAATATAAAAGTAGAGAAAATCAAACCGACAAACTGGAATTTGTCAATTAAGTTCTTCAACGAAATTTAGAATACGTTGCGTTGCCAACTCATCCCTGGACAGTTTTAGCAATTCGTCAGCCGTAATCCATTTATAATCAGACGTTTCTCCTTCTTGCAAAACGACACTATCCTCATCTACATCCGTAATGCAAAGATACTCCACATAAAACGATTTATGGCTGTGGTGGAGCACCCTTCCTATTTCTACCAAATTATTGGAGGTAATTCCCGTTTCTTCATAAAGTTCTCTAGCGGCACAGATTGCAGGTTCTTCACCTTGTAATGCAGAACCACCCGCTGTAGCCTCCCACATTCCGCCCAAATGCTTTCTTTTATCCCTTTGCATGATGAGATAACTCCCATCTATATGTCTAACAATTATTTCACAGACCAAATGAAAAAAGCCTTCTGGAATTACCTCTCCTCGAACCAAGGTTACACCCTGAATCTTTTTGAAATCTCCATCATAAGCGTCCCACAGTTCCATATTTCGTTTACCTCCACAAATTCCGATTTGTTGAGCCGATGCTCAGTATAGCACACTCGTGCCTCAATCGCAAGCGATCCGCAAGGGCGCACTCACTCACCACCTGCCCAAGATCGGGCGGCAGCAGTGATTATATCGGTAAGTTTCAAAGACTGTTTTCAGCAAAATGGATTGAATATAAATACTATATTAAAGATATCTAAAATTTTCCCCGGTCAGCACAATATGACCGGGGAATAATTATTTATTCAACCGCGCTTTAAAGCTTTTCATCATGTCCTCGACACCTGCGGCGAACGCGGACGCGGTGTGCGCGCCGATGGAAAACATCTCCTGATAATGGGCGTAGTCTTTGAAGAACAGCTTTTCCGCAAGCTTGCCGTAGCCCGCGAAGAACATACAATAATCGTTGTCCGGGATGATATATCCGAGCGCGTCGTTCGCGAGCCCGAAAACCGCCGTGTCTCCGCCGACAATATCGCAAAGGCTTTTGAAGCCGCTCGCCCTGTTTGTAATGCTGTTTTCCGCGAGCATATCACCAGTGCCGCTGACGAGTCCCGGCGTTATCTCCCCCGGCACAAGCAGGGCTTTGAACTCGCCGCCGAGTTCGAGATATCCCGTCTCCGTCTTGAGCTCATATATTCCCTTTGCGGGTCTCGCCATATCGAAGCACGCGAAGCCGAGCTTGCCGATCATCTTTTCGAGCGGATTATCGACCTTGAGCGCCGTTTCTTTGTGTATTGAAATAAGCTTCGGCTTCAGCTCGCGCTCTTTGACAGCGCATTTGCCTATTCTTTCGACGGCGCTTTTATACGCCTCGCCGCTGTTTTTCGGCGAGAGCAGAGGATTTTGCTCTATTTCTTCGCGCTCTTTAGTCATCGCGAGGACGAGCTTTCCGAGATCGCGCCCGAGAGCCTCGGTCTGGCGTGTAAAGTTCTCTTCCTTTACTCCGCCCGCTCCCCTGTTCGGGTATATTCCGTTGACCGCGCCGTTGATAAAAATGAAGTTTTCGCCCGCCGAGTTTATCTCACGCTCCATATAGAACGGAAAATCGGCGGAGAGCATATCGCCGCGGTTGTTTTTTATCCGCAGTCCGTTTGCATACGGATGCGCGCCAAAATTGACCAAAACTGTCGGGCGGCTCGCACTGTTATCTGGCACGAAGCGCAGGCGGTCGAGGCGCGGCGAATATTCGCGCGGCGGACGCTTGGCGAAGATAAAATCTTTTATCCCGTACTCGCTCAGAGTCATGTCGCCATACGGCTTTTTTGCCGAATATTCTTTGAGCTTTTCGACGCTATTTTCGCCTATCTGCGCCGCAAAAAGCCGCCCCGGTTCCATATTTCTCACCGCCTCGGCAACGGCTTTCTTTGTCTTTTCAACTATCAAGTCGATAAACGCGCCGTCAACGCTCGGCAAGGGCTGCGAGTGCGTTATCAGCCTTGATATGTTTTCAAAAAATTTCTTTCCCGTCACGCTCCATATGCCCATGGTGTCTATCGAGCTGTGGGCGTGGGTCGAAAAAATATTGATATATCCGACATTGTTCGTGCGGCAGAATGAATCAAGCTCGCTGCGTATGCGGCGAACGACCGTATTAGTAAGCCCGATGCAGTCAACGGCGCAGAACACCTCGGCCGCTCTTTGCTCGCCGTCGCTTATGGCTATCGCCCTCACCTTTATATCGTCGAGCACGCCGCGAACCCTGCGCGGCGGAACAGACAGGTTGCCGCCGATATAATAATTTTTCGTATCAATGTCCGGCGGAGTTATGCTACGCTCGGAGAAACCGAGATACCAGCTGTCGCCGGCAGTGTCCACGATGCGTATTGTATCTTCGCGCTCATCTTTCGTTTTTTCCGTTTTGAATCCGGGCGGCTCGGGCAGAATTCTATTCAGCCCGCTCAAAAAAGTCGTCAGTCCCTGCTGCGCCTTGAATGCGCGGGCAGCGCCTTTTTTGAATTTTTCATCAAAAGTATACATATCTCACCTCGCGAGCAAGTAAAGCAAATTGCCTTTACATTATAAATTATTCCGACGCATGCTTTTTTGTCATTGTCCGTGCCGTATGCGGCATATTATTCCTGTGCCTGCTTCTCTTCTTTCTCTATAATACAATGTTTAAAAGAATATCGCAACCCTGGTTCATTCACGGTTCGTACAAATTTTCTTTACTTTGATTTAATGAATTTTTACTATTCAGTACACAATCGGATGTTATTATGTCAGTGTAGTGAGAGGGAAGAAAAGCCAGACGGCTACCAACTACGAAAGGACATCAGCAAGATGAAAAGCAAAAACTGCGTTCTCGTCTGTGTAACTCCGCAGAGCAAATGTGAACAGCTGATCCGTTCCGGGTCGCTGATAGCGCAGCAGTACGGAGTTCCGCTCGAAGTTCTCAGCGTATTCCACGAGAGGGACGGATTCAGCCCCGATCCCGCAGTGCTTGAAGATCTGTACGAATGCGCAAAAAATGAAAACGCGCAGATGAGCGTATATTTTAACGACAGTCCGGCTATCCTCGCCGCAGTCATCGCCAAAAAGAAAGGCGCTGTTGACATCGTCACCGGATTTCCGAAAGAGAGGAGCACGCATTTCGTCTCCGCCCTGCACACACTTGTGCCGGATATCCAGATAAGCATGGTTGATGTTGACGACAACGGCAAAATCTATCGCATGATCCCTCAGGAAGCCCAGCCGCACTATGAAATGGTCGGCGCTCAGGGCGTATAAACAAGACAACCACAAACTTTTCCGGTTTTTTCATTGTTATTCTCCAAAAGCCAAGACAGCGAACAGAGCAATCTGTCCGCTGTCTTGGCTTTTTATCTGAAGAACCCGTGTAAAGCTAACAAGCTTTACGACTCATTTACTGTTTCAACGCCTCTGTCGGCGGTTTTGCACAGGTGGACGCTCTTGACGAGCCCGCTCTTTTCGAGCTCGGCGCGGCATTTTTCGGCATCGCTCTCCGACTCGAACAGTCCGAAAACGGTCGGACCGCTTCCGCTCATCTGCGCGAGCGAACTGCCGTGGCGGCGCATGATGCTCTTTATTCTCACGCGCTCCGGCACTTCTATAGTCTGTTCGAAAACATTGCCCGCCTGGCGGCAAATACCCTCGAAATCGGCGTTCGCCGCAGCGTCGAGCATGCCGACCTTGTTCGGATGATATATGAAGCTCGCGGAATCAAAATCGCCGTAGGCGCGTGCGGTCGAGACGCCCGTTGCGGGCTTTGCGAGCACGACGAAGCAGCTTTTGAGCGGCGGAAGATGCGAAAGTATACCGCCCGTGTGCTGTGAGAGCATAGTGCCGCCCGCGATGCAGAAAGGTACATCGCTGCCGATCTTCAGCCCGATATCGCAGAGCTTCTGCGTGCCCATATTCGTCCCAAAAAGCCTGTCGAGTCCGACTATAACTCCCGCGCCGTCCGCGCTTCCGCCGGCAAGACCCGCTTCAAACGGAATATTTTTTTCAATGTGTATGTCAACTCCCCTACCGCTGAGCCCGGCTTCTTCGAGAAAAGCCTGCGCCGCGCGGTAGGCTATGTTCTTGCTGTCGGTCGGCAGAGCCGGCTCGGAGCAAGTGAGGCGAATAATACCCTCGCCGTTCTCCTGCACAGTCACCGTGTCCGCAAGTGAGACCGACTGCATGACCATGAACAGCGAGTGATAGCCGTTCGGCAGTTTTGCCAGAATGTCGAGAAAGAGATTTATTTTTGCGTTTGCCCTGAGTTCAATCTTCATGACTGCACCTCTCTTTTTACTCTATCGGGATCTGCACGGGCTGGCGGTTCTGGAACAGCGTCACGCAATCGAATCCGCTGCGCTGCGCTATCTCCATGCCGGCATCGACTCCCGCGCCGATATCTTTTGCATAGTGGGCGTCCGAGCCGACGGTCACAAACTCACCGCCGAGCTGTTTAAAGCGCCGGACAACATCCTCTTCGGGCATAGTTTTGCCGAGCTTCTGTCTGAGCCCCGAGGTGTTTATTTCTAGCGCCTTTTCGTTCTTGACGAGCAGAGAAAGAATCTCATCTACTTTGTCCGAAAACTTCGACATATCAACGGGTATGCCGTGCTCGCCGACGATATACCGAAGCGGATATGTCATATGCGCCAGGGTATCGAACTTCGCCCAGCGCGCGAGCTTTATAAGCTCGTCAAAATATTTATTCATCAGGTCGGTTATATCCCACTGGGAATAATCAAGATACATAAAATCCTGTTCATTCTGAAAATTATGCACCGAGCCTATGACCATATCATATGGCAGATTCGCGAGTATCTCCTCCGAGGTCGCGATATCATACATCGGCTGACCGAGCTCCACGCCCGCGCAGACGAGCAGCTTCCCGCGAAACGCCGAGCGCGCCTTTGTGACATCGATAAACGACTGGAGCGCCACGCGGTCATAGTGATCCCGCCTGTAGAAATCCGCCTCGACATGATCCGTGAAGGCTATCGCCCGAAGCCCCGCCATTTCGGCGCATTCGCACATATACATCGCCGAATGATGACCGTCCGGTGAGTTGTCGGTATGAACATGAGTGTCGATTATTCTCTGCGGCATCGCTTTTCCTCCACGGTAATGACGGTTAAAGTATACAATATCATAACATATTTTTCCGCCCAGTAACAGTATTAAATACAAAAAAATTCAAATTGTTCAACCGCTATTGAGGATGGGCATAAAATATGGTAGAATATCTTAATATCAGATGTATATAAGTAATTCTGATAAGCGCACAGGAAAGGAAGAATAAAAATGAGAGCTGTCATGACTGTTACGGGCAAGGACATAATCGGTATCCTCGCAGAGGTGTCCGGAAAATGCTCGGAACTCAATGTAAACATAACCGAAGTGACGCAGAGCGTCCTGCAGGATCTTTTCTGCATGATAATGCTCGTTGACACGGAGAAATGCTCCGTGCCGCTGTCCGAATTTTCCGATATAATGAGCCGCCTCGGCCGCGAGCACGGGCTCGATATCCATGTTATGCACGAGGACGTGTTCGACTCGATGTATCACGTCTGATCTACGCACCTGAGAGGATCCTTACTATGATAAACACAAGAGACATTCTCGAAACGATACATATGATCGAGGATGAAAACTTAGATATACGCACAATAACCATGGGCATCTCCCTGCTCGACTGCTGCTCGCAGGATATCGATGACTCCTGCCGCAGAGTATACGACAAGATAGCGCGCAAGGCGGAAAATCTTGTCAAGGTCGGCTGCGAGATTGAAAAAGAATACGGCGTGCCGATAATCAACAAGCGCGTCGCAGTCACGCCGATCGCCATGCTTGCCGCCGCATCGGGCGGCGACCCGGTGAAATACGCGCTCACGCTCGAAAAGGCAGCGCAGGCTGTCGGAGTCAACTTCATCGGCGGATATTCCGCACTCGTTCAAAAGGGCTTCGCCCCCGGAGACGAGGCACTCATCAACAGCATACCCGAGGCGCTCGCGAGAACCGAGCATGTCTGCTCGAGCATAAATATAGGCTCGACAAAGGCGGGCATAAACATGGACGCGGTCGCGCTCATGGGCAAGATTATCAGAAAGACCGCCGAGCTCACCGCCGACGACAACTGCATCGGCGCGGCAAAGCTCGTTGTGTTCTGCAACGCACCCGAGGATAACCCGTTCATGGCTGGCGCATTTCATGGCCCCGGCGAACCTGAGAGCGTGATAAATGTCGGCGTATCGGGTCCAGGCGTTGTCCGCTGCGCCCTCAAGAAGATTCCCGACGGCAATCTCACAGACGTTGCCGACACGATAAAAAAGACTGCATTTAAAATAACCCGCCTCGGTCAGCTCATCGCGAGCGAGGCTTCGCGCAGGCTCGATGTGCCTTTCGGCATAGTCGACCTCTCCCTCGCGCCCACGCCCGCAGTCGGTGACTCCGTGGCACATATACTCGAAGAGATAGGTCTCGAACAGTGCGGCGCTCACGGCACAACAGCGGCGCTCGCCCTGCTCAACGACGCAGTCAAAAAGGGCGGCACGATGGCATCGTCGCATGTCGGCGGTCTCTCCGGCGCGTTTATCCCCGTCACCGAGGACGCCGGAATGATAGACGCCGCACGCGCGGGCACACTGAAGATAGAGAAGCTCGAAGCGATGACGGCGGTCTGCTCCGTCGGTCTCGATATGATAGTCGTTCCCGGCGACACAACCGCAGAAGTTCTCTCGGCGGTTATCGCGGACGAGGCGGCTATCGGCATGGTGAATTCCAAGACGACTGCGGTCAGGCTCATCCCCGCCATCGGCAAGAATGCCGGCGAGGAGCTGAACTTCGGCGGACTGCTCGGCTCGGGTCCGATAATGCCACTCAACACCGCATCTCCCGCAAAGATGATCTCGCGTGGCGGACGCATACCCGCTCCGCTCCAGAGCCTCAAAAACTGATTAAAAAGGATGTTTTCCAATGAAGGTACTCGTCACAGGCGCCAACGGACAGCTCGGCTACGATGTTATAAAACGCCTGAACGCCCTCGGGGATGAACCCGTCGGCGCGGACAGAGAAGAGTTCGACATCACGGACGGCAAGGCAACGGAGGATTATATCACAGCCCTGCGCCCCGACGCCATCGTACACTGCGCCGCCTATACCGCAGTCGACAAAGCAGAAGACGACCGCGACACCTGCCGCAAAGTCAATGTCGACGGCACGAGAAACATTGCCCTCGCCTGCGAAAAAATCGGCGCAAAACTCGTCTATATCAGCTCCGACTATGTTTTCGGCGACAGCGGCACTCAGCCGCTTGAAATCGACGCGCCGAAAGACCCGCAGAATATCTACGGAATAACAAAGCTCGGCGGCGAGGAAGAGGCAAAAAAATGCAAAAAGCACTTCATCGTGCGCACCTCGTGGGTGTTCGGAATAAACGGCGGCAACTTCGTAAAGACTATGCTCCGGCTCGCCGACTCGCACGAGAAGCTGACAGTCGTTGACGACCAGACCGGTTCGCCGACTTATACACCCGACCTCGCAAGGCTTATCTGCGACATGATAAAAACCGAAAAATACGGCACATATCATGCCTCGAACGAGGGCTACTGCACATGGGCGGAGTTCGCAAAGGAGATAATGCGTCAGGCTGAAAAGACAACTAAAATAATCCCCTGCACCACCGCCGAATATCCCGCGAAGGCAAAGCGCCCGGAGAATTCGCGCCTTTCAAAGAAGTGCCTTGACGATGCGGGCTTTGACCGCCTGCCGCCGTGGCAGGATGCGCTCGCAAGATTTCTCAAAGAGCTTGATTTAGCATGATATTTTTAGTATAATAAATTGATGGACAACCAGTTTGACTTCTTATTTTTGAAGGGAGGACTTTCCTTGATAAGACTTGAAAATCATCTCGGCGTTATCGAGATATCTCAGCCCTATTTTGCGTCCCTCATCGGCAATGCCGCCTCCTCTTGCTTCGGAGTTGCGGGCATGGCCAACAGCAATATGCGTCAGGGTCTGCGCGCCGTTCTCAACAAGAACGGTCATTTCGCCGACCAGGGCATCTCCGTGCGCAAGGACGGCGAGGGTCTTATTGTTGACCTGCATATAATCGTGTCCTACGGAGTCAACATATCCGCCATATGCCAGAGCATCGTCAACAAAGTCAGATACACAGTCGAAGAGGCTACGGGACTTGAGGTTCACGCAGTCAATGTCTATGTTGACGGAATGAAGAACGAATAAAACCGATTTACGGCCGCCTGACAGCGACTGTCCGGGGAGGAAAATAAATGACAATCACAGGAGCAATTCTGCGCAACGCTGTTATATACGCGGCGCAAATGATCACTTCTCACCGCCAGGAGATAGACGCACTCAACGTCTTTCCCGTGCCTGACGGCGATACCGGCACAAATATGTCCATGACCATAACCAACGCCTCGCGCGAGGTCAGGGTCAAGGATGACAGCGAGAGCGTCTCGGCTGTTGCAAGCTGCGTGGCTTCAGGTCTGCTGCGCGGCGCAAGAGGCAACTCCGGCGTTATCCTCTCGCTCATATTCCGCGGAATTTCCAAGGGGCTCAAGGGTCTTGACGAGGCTGACGGTGCAGCGATAGCCTCCGCGCTCGAGCATGGCAGTTCTTCGGCATACAAAGCGGTCATGAAGCCCACCGAGGGCACAATTCTCACTGTTATCCGCACGGCGTCCGAGTATGCCCGCAAGGCAGTGAACGACGGCGAGACGGACGCGGTCAAGGTGTTTGACATCGGTCTCGAGGGCGCGAAAGCCGCCCTTGCCGACACGCCGAATATCCTCCCCGTGCTCAAAAAAGCAGGCGTCGTTGACGCAGGCGGCAGCGGACTTGTCTGCATTTTCACCGCGATGTCCGATGTGTTCCACGGCAAGGAAGTGAACCTTGACGCCGACGAGGCGGAGGAAGCGAAAAGCGAAGAGAAAGCGGACGAACACTCCGCGGACAGCCGCTACACCTACTGCGCGGAGTTCATCTCCCTCCGCGAGAGCGACAAGGATATCCGCGAGCTACGCGCATATCTCGAAGCTATCGGCGAGTGCGTCTCCGTCACGGATGACGGAAAGAATATAACCGTCCATGTCCACACGAACGCGCCCGGAAAGGCGATTCAGAAGGGCATTGAATATGGTCAGCTGACCAATATAAAAGTTGAGAATATGCATCAGGAGCATCAGAACGCCTCGTGGGGTGCGGCTCCCGAGGATCAGCCCGAGCCGATGAAGGCGGTCGAGCCGACGAAGCCGTTCGGCTATGTTGCGGTCGCGTCCGGCGAGGGTCTGTGCGAGCTGTTCACCGAGCTCGGCGCGGATCAGATAGTCAGCGGCGGACAGACGATGAACCCGAGCACCGACGATCTGCTCAAGGCGGTTCTTGCGACCCCCGCAGAGCATGTCTATATTCTCCCCAACAACAAAAATATTATCATGGCGGCAGAACAGGTCGATCCCCTGACCGACCGCGACGTGCGCGTGCTGCACACAAAGACCATTCCGCAGGGCATCGCCGCGCTGCTCAACGTTGACGACACACTCTCCGCGGAGGAGAATCATCTCGCGATGATGAAAGCCGCCGAGAAGATTTCAACCGGCCTTGTCACCTTTGCCGCGCGCGACAGCTCGATAGACGGCCAGTCCGTCAAAGAGGGTCAGATTCTCGGCATGGAAAACGGCAAGATAACCACCGTCGAGTCGAATGTCATTCAGGCGGCGTACAAGGTCACAAAGCACCTGTTCAAGCGCGGAACTTCCTCGCTCGTCACGCTGATCTACGGCAACGGCACCACCGAAGAGGAAGCCGAGGAGCTCGCCTCCCTGCTGACCGCGAAGTTCGGCTCGGATATCGAGGTCTCTGTTATAAACGGCGGTCAGCCCGTCTACTATTTCATAATTTCGGTCGAATAAGATGAAGCTCGATACTGATATAAAATACTTAAAGGGCGTTGGCGAGAGGCGCGCCGCGATGCTGTCGCGGCTTGGCGTCTCTGATGTCAACGCCCTCGTGCGTCTCTATCCGCGCGTCTATGAGGACTGGAGCAGGATAAAAAGCATAAACGAGGCGCAAATAGGCGAGATATGCTGCATAAAGGGCATTGTAGGCTCGCCAGTGCGCAAAAGTCTCATTCGTAAAGGCTTGACACTTTACAAGACGGAGATCACCGACGGCAGCGGAATAATGGGCATCACCATTTTTAACAGCCGCTTTGCGGCGGAAAAGCTCACCGAGGGCGACGAGTTTCTGTTCTTCGGTCGAGTCGGCGGCAACCTTTACCGCAAGGAGATGAACTCGCCGGAAATAGAACCCGCCGAGGGCGCGGACAGGATAAGACCGATTTATCCTCAGACGCACGGGCTCAATTCAAAGATGATAGAGAAGCTTGTCCGCACGGCGCTTACTGAGTGCCGGGACGAGCTTGTTGACCCGATTCCGCTATGGCTGCGCGAAAAATACTGCCTGATGAATCTGCCGGACTCGCTTTGGAACATTCATTTTCCGAAGAGCCCCGATTATCTCGAAGAGGCGCGGCGCAGGCTGATATTCGAAGAGCTGTTAATATTACAGCTCGGGCTTGAAAAAATGCGCTCGCAGACTCAGAAGAACGCGGGCGCGATAATAGAGCGCGATTTCAGCGACGAATATTTTTCGCATCTCCCCTTCTCCCCGACCGGCGCACAGCGCAGAGCGGTAAAAGAAGCCATGCGGGACATGATGAGCGGCAGGCAGATGAACCGTCTGCTCCAGGGAGATGTCGGCTCGGGCAAGACTGCGGTCGCCGCCGCGCTCGTCTATTCTGCGGCAAAAAATTCGATGCAGTCGGCTCTCATGGCGCCCACGGAGGTGCTCGCCGAACAGCACTACAAAACTTTTTTGAAGCTCTTCGAGGGCTACGGAATAAATGTCGAACTGCTCACAGGGTCGGACACCGCTGCGCAGAAAAGGCGAAAAAAAGAAGCCCTCAAAGCGGGCGAAATCGACCTGCTCATCGGCACTCACGCAATAATCCAGTCGGATGTTGAGTTCAAGTCCCTCGCGCTCGTCATAACCGACGAGCAGCACCGTTTCGGCGTCGAGCAAAGAAACGCACTCGGCGAAAAGGGCGAGAATCCGCATCTCTATGTCATGTCGGCAACGCCCATTCCGCGCACGCTGGCGCTGATAATCTACGGCGAACTGGACATATCAATTCTCGACGAGCTGCCGCCCGGCAGGCAGAAAATCGAGACTTACGCCGTCACCTCGGAACTGCGGCAAAGGGCATATAACTATGTAAAAAAGCACCTCGACGCGGGGCGGCAGGGATATATAATCTGCCCGCTCGTTGACAAGGGCGAGAGCGACACGGAACTCGCCTCCGCCGTGAAATACGCCGACGAACTACAGCGCGGCGATTTTCGCGGCTACACGGTCGGGCTGATGCACGGCAAGATGAAGAGCGTGGACAAGAAAAAAGTTATGGAGTCGTTCTCCAAAGGCGAAACGCAGCTGCTCGTCTCGACAACAGTCATCGAGGTCGGCGTCGACGTGCCGAACGCCGTAATTATGGTTATAGAAAACGCCGAGCGATTCGGGCTCTCTCAGCTTCACCAGCTCCGAGGGAGAATCGGGCGTGGGCAATATAAATCCACCTGCATCCTCATCACGGACGCCAAAAATGACACGGCGCAGCGGCGCATAAAGGTCATGGAGACGACAACCGACGGATTCAAAATTGCGGACGAGGATCTCAGGCTGCGCGGCCCGGGCGAATTTTTCGGCTCGCGCCAGCACGGACTGCCCGAGATGAAGATAGCCGATATGCTTGAAGACAGAAGCACGCTCGAAGAGACGCAGAGAGCGGCAAGAGAAATTATAGCGCACGACCCGGAGCTTTCATCGCCCGAGAGCGCGGCTCTGAAAAACGAGATTCAGCGGCTTTTCGACGCAGTCGGAAGCGCCGGAATGAACTGAAAAGTCCGTATTGTCTCAAAAAAGTGTTTATAAACAATTTCAGTCCCGGCAGTGATATCTTTTGTATATATAATTATTTGTTTATCACTCGAGTTGTAGCAAAGTAAAAGTAAGTGACCGGCTGATTTTTATAATCAGGCTTCCCATAGCCGCGCCGCAGTGCTCAATAAGCCAACGGAGACGAGCGAGGGAACGGCTTGCGAAGCAAGACGCACGAGCACGCATTCGTTCAAGCTCCGGCGCGTTTGCGTGCGAATGTGCCGAGCAACTAACTGAGAGCCGCAAGCTATGTCCTGCGGCGCGGCGTTGCGGGGAGTACAGAGGGATTCCCCCTGTTTTGCTTTTCTTTTGCAGGCGTTTTCTTTTTCAAATAAAAAGAAAATGCCGAAACGCGGGTAGTATACATCCTTTGATTAGAGTGCGTAGCGAAGGTAGAAGCTAATTATCAATAAATTACAATTGCTATAACCCTGTATCGGCTGCGCCGATAGCGGACAGCCGCAAGGGCTGTCCCTACGGTCGGTAAAATCAAAGATTCCGTGCCGCTATCGCGGCAGCGGTGCGTCGAGGTCGCCGCACCCTACAAGATGCACGACAATAAATCACCGCAGATTTCGCAGATGGATAATATCCGCCCCTACTGCACAACTTTGGGTGAAGCGAAATAACCCCTCAGTCTTGGCTTCGCCAATCCAGCTCCCCTGCAGGGGGAGCCAAAATAGGTTCTTCGACAAATAACGTGCTTCTACGCACATTTCGGCATCCCGTACCATCTGCAATTCTGCGTGGCAGAACAGCATAAACCCCGACTACAAATCATAGTCGGGGTTTGTTATTTGGTTTATGCCGAATATGCCTCTTATTTCGGCAGGTTGGCGAACAGCTTTACGTTGTCGAATGTGTATGTATACTTGCCGTCCTCAATACCATGGATTATCTCGCAGACCTTGTCGTTATACGGAGTCGGCACGCCGTACTTTCTGCCGTAGGTGCAGACAACGCCGTTTATCGCGTCGACTTCGCACTTCTTGCCCTTTTCGAGATCCTGGAGCATGCTCGCCTTGAGAAGCCTGTGCTTCTTGATGCAGATCGGGATGAGCGCGAAGGATATCTTCTTCTTTATGCCGTTGCCCTTGTAGTCGAGGAGCTTGACGATATCTTTGCCCTGAACCGGCTCGATTTTTATTCCCGCCGCCGCGGCAACATCGATGCACTCTTTTATAAGGTTCTGACAGCAGACACGGGAGGTCTTGTTCTCTGCGGCGTCGCCGAAAGTGCCGCCGATAACGGCGGACATGCCGCTGAACGCGGCGTTGATGAGCAGCTTCGACCAGCGGACGCCCATGAAGTTATCCTCAACCTCGACGGGGCACATCTTCTCAAGCAGAGCCTTGACCTGCATGAGTTTGTCGTCCTTCTGACCGTTCATCCTGCCAAGACCGAAGCTCATACTGTCGGGCTCGCTCGTAAGCTCCGAAACACCCTTTCCGTGGAGCGTTGCGCCCCAAGCGACGGTGCAGCCCATAGTCCTGTCCTCCCCGACGACCTCGGAGACGGAGAGCTCGGGCAGTCCGTTTTGAAGCGTGCAAACGATGCAGTCGTCGGTCATATTCTTCTGAAGCTTCTTTAAAACATTGACATTGTCGAGCTGCTTTGTCAGCAGGATTATCAGCTCGTATTTTTCGGTCATCTCGTCGGGAGTCAGCGCGTGGACGGGCACGGTCATATTGACGGTGCCGATTATCTTTGCGCCGTCTCTGTTGAGAGCCTCGACGTGCTCGCGGTTGCGCGTGATAAGATCGACATCCACGCCCGCCTTTGCGAGATATGCGCCGAGCACGGTGCCGAGCGACCCTGCGCCGTAAATTGCGGTTTTCATAGAAATCCCCTCTTTGATAAAATTTTATCGATATGATTATATCACGCAGAGCGGCGATTTACAAGAAAACTTTTCGTTCCCTGCGGAGTATGTCCGCGAGAATTATTTTGATTTATCCCAATAGGGGTAATCGGTAAACACGAACTTTCCCTCCGCATTTTTCCCTGTCGGCAGCTTGACATAGATGATATCGTCAACCGAGCGTTTTCTTACGGCCATAACGACCGTGAAATTCCCGTTGCCGTCATCCTCGACGTGATGCATCCAGCTGTTATAGGAGACTTCGCCGTCGTTTTTCTTATATGCTACATATATGTTGTCGTTATGCTCTATCAAATCCCTGTCGGCGACAGCTTGGCTCAGTATTTTATCTGTAAACTCCTCGGAAAAGACCTCTAAAAATTTTTTGCGGACCTCTTCCATCGTGGTCACATACCGGTATTGGGGAAACATTGGAATATACTTTCTGAATCTTATTGTCACGGGCTTCTCCCCGGCGGAATACTCGCCCGCAAAATTCAGAGTCAGCCAGAGGCTTCGCGCCTTATCCGCCAAATCCCGCGCGTCGGTCTCATGCAGAATAGACCCGTCCTCGGGATAAAGCTCATACCCGTTTATGCCGTGCAGGCTTTCTATTATTTCTCGCTTGTCGCTCTCATAGGTCTCCCAAAGTGCAAGCGCGGCCTCGGAAACTTTTTCCGAGTATGCGTTTATCCGATAATGGTCGCGCGCCGTAACAAACAGGGCGTTTTCGTCCGAAACAAGCCGCCCCACTTCCACTCTGCCCTTGTAGGAGTCCGAGGAATAGCCGTTGCCGGTATCGATTATAAAGAAAGTGAGCTCATCGCCGTCCGTTTTATCGACTGAAAACGCCACCATGCCCTCCGAAAAAACGGCGCTGACTACGCCTACCCAGCTTTTGGGCAGCGAAATCGCATAGCTCCCTTCGGAAAACTCGGTGCTTCTTATTTTATTCGAGGTTATCAGCCTGTTAATCCCGGCTCTTAATGTTTGGTAATTTTTCGGGAAGTTGTTGCTCCCGCTCGCCTCAATCTCCGTTCCGTCCGCCAAGACAGCAGAAAAGCTCATCGAGCTTCCGTCGAGAACATCGGGGGGATTTGCGCCTCGGAAGCCCGCCCATTCATCTATTCTGCAATTTCCGAACAGGGCGCACACCTCGCGGTAGAGATTCTCGTCCCCGTCAACCGAGCGGATGACGTCGCGGGATTCGACAAAGCAGGACAGCTCGTTATCCCAGTCGTTCGAGCTCATATAATACTCAAGATGTACTCCGTCCTCTGTTTTGCATCCCTCATACACGGCGTTCTGTGCCGAGCAGTTGTTCTCCGTCAGCTTAAAGCTTTTAAATTCCATAGGATCGCCTCCGTAGTCATTGTTCTGTTTCGATGAGCACGCGGGAAAAATCAGCAAGAGAATGCACACGAGTGCAAAAGAAATAAAGCGCTTTTTCATTTTCCTGTTACCTTTCCTTGATATGCCGCACTGCGCCAAAAGAGCAAGGGCTTCGGTTCTCTTATGTCCGTTATATTTTCTGTTCCGAACAAGTCACTCCTTTATAAGCTCATTTCTCAATATTAATTATATCATAACGCATTGATTTTTCAAGAAATAACCGAAAACTCGGGAGTTTGCCTCCAAAAAAGCTGCCGGGCGCAAAAAGCCCTTCAAAAATGCAGAAAAACTCCCGAACAGCAATGCTGCCCGGGAGCTGATATTCGTCTTGTAAGCGGTAAAAATTCAGCGCTTCGAGAACTGGGGTGCACGGCGAGCGCCCTTGAGACCGTATTTCTTTCTTTCGGTCATTCTCGGGTCTCTGGTCAGGAAGCCTGCCTTCTTGAGTGCGGGGCGAAGCTCTGCATCATACTGAAGGAGTGCTCTGGAAATACCGTGACGGATAGCACCTGCCTGGCCGGTCACGCCACCGCCGTTGACGCGGCAGATGACATCGAGCTTTTCGCTGGTGCCTGTAAGAGCGAGAGGCTGGCGGACGATGAGCTTGAGGGTCTCAAGGCCGAAATAATTGTCAATCTCTCTGTCGTTGATGATGATCTTGCCGGTGCCGGCATAAAGACGGACTCTGGCGACTGATTTCTTTCTGCGGCCTGTGCCGTAGAAGTAAGGAACTGAATCGTACATTATTTATTGCCTCCCTTCATTAAAGAGCCCACTCTTCGGGCTTCTGTGCTTCGTGCTTGTGCTCAGCGCCTCTGTAAACGCGGAGTCTGGTCAGAGCGGTGCGGCCCAGAGTAGAATCGGGCAGCATACCCTTAACTGCAAGCTCGACAGCGAACTCGGGCTTTGTCTTCATGAGGGTGCTGTACTTGACCTCTTTCATGTTGCCGATATAGCCGGTGTGATGATAATACATCTTCTGGTTGAGCTTGTTGCCGGTGAGGACAGCCTTCTCAGCGTTGATGATGATTACATGATCACCGCAGTCGGCGTGAGGAGCGAATGTGGGCTTATGCTTGCCGCGAAGAAGGACGGCAGCCTGAACTGCTACCTTGCCGAGAGGCTTACCGGCAGCATCGATGACATACCACTTACGGGTGATGTCGCCCGCTTTGGGCATATAAGTTGACATACTTGTTACCTCCGATTTCTTAATGCTACGATATATTACCACATCGCTCTATGCTTGTCAAGCACTTTTTCTTTAAATTTTAATTTATGTTTTGCTATCTCCGTTTTTCTCAAGTTTTCTCGTTTTTTCATACCATTTGCTCGCTTATGATTTACGAAAAAATTTTGCCGATAGCGCGATAAAATCGACAATCTACCGCTCAAATTGACTTTATCCCCGGCATAGTATATAATAAATGTATTATATAAGCTCACGGAGGCAGACATGAAAAAAGAAGAGATAAAGCGCATGAACGATCTCTATCACCTGTCGCAGGAGAGGGATCTGAGTGAAGAGGAATTCGCCGAATGGGAGGGGCTCAAAAAGCAGTATGTCGCCGATTTCAAGGCGAGCCTTACAGCCCAGCTCGACAATACATATGTAATAGACGACAAAGGCAACAAGCGCAAGCTCGAAAAGAAGTCGGGCGACAAGTAATCTGCGCGGACACAAAAACGAAAGAGTGATATTATGTTTTGCAGAAATTGCGGAAAACAGCTCGAAGACGGATTCAAGGTCTGCCCATATTGCGGCGAACCGGTGAGCCTCGCGGAGAGCGACGCCAGACGCGCGGCGCAGGAGCAAACCGCCGCAAAAGATACTCAGCCCGTACATAATGATATTCCGAAAGAGCCGGCTCACCTGCCCGCTCCCGCACCCGTTCAGCCAAAGGCGAACAAGAAGCCCGAGCAGGAAAGCGAAAGCACCGGCGGATGGAAAGTTCTCGGATTTTTCCTCGGCTTCTTCGGTCCGCTGCTATGGTTCCTTCCGCTCGTCAGCCTCGTGCTCTATCTTATATGGAAGAGCGACAAGCCGAAGGTCGCCAATGGCATCGGTCAATTCACGCTGATAGGTCTCGCGGTCGGCGTGGGACTCGCAGTTATTATTGCGATAATCGTCGGAGTGCTGTTTGCGATAACCGCGTCGATGACTGTGTTTGAAATGATACGCAGCTTCTTCCACGGCTCGCTCGGCGGGATAAACGATCTTGTCAGAAGCCTCCCGTTCATCGACTGAGCAACATAAAAATATTGAAACCGCCCGTGTTTTTTCCTTCAGAAATTCGGACGGTATTTTTTGCGCAATTTTGAATTTATTCATTGATATTCATTCAATATTCAACAATTACTCATTGATTCTTTTCCGCAAGCGGTAAAGCTTTCCTCCTTGCTGATGTGGATAACTATGTGGATAATGTGGATAACTTTTGTGTTTTAATGACTATTCAGAATATATGCGTAAAGTAAAAAACTTTACAGTTTGATTTTAATAGCTATATAGAAATATTCTGCATAAGCCGCATATGCAGTGACAAAAAATTAACCCGGTTGCAGGAAAACTTGCAGCCGGGTTTTATGCATAAAATTTTACGCGTGATTTTTGTCTATTTTGCCAATATCAGACGTTCGCGAGAGCCGCGTCAAGATCGGCGATTATGTCATCGACATTCTCGGTTCCGACAGAGAGTCTGACGAGATTTTCATAGACTCCGCAGTCGTCGAGCTCCTGTGCGGTGAGCTGGCGGTGGGTCGTGCTAGCCGGGTGCAGACAGCAGGTGCGGCTGTCCGCAACATGGGTGACTATCGCCGCGAGTTTGAGGCTGTCCATGAATCTGACCGCGTCCTCTCTGCCGCCCTTTATTCTCAGCGAAATGACGCCGCAGGTGCCGTTGGGCATATACTTCTGCGCGAGGTCATAGTATTCGTCGCCCTCAAGGCCGGGATAGCGGACGGACTCGATCTTCGGATGAGCCTTCAGGAACTTTGCAACGGCGAGAGCGTTTGAGCAATGGCGCGGCATACGCAGATGCAAGGTCTCGAGTCCAAGATTGAGCAGGAATGCATTCATCGGGGACTGAATTGAGCCAAGGTCGCGCATGAGCTGAGTCGTGCACTTTGTTATATATGCAGCCTTGCCGAACTGCTCGGTGTATACAACGCCGTGGTACGACTCGTCGGGAGTTGTAAGTCCCGGGAACTTGTCGTTCTGAGTCCAGTCGAAGTTGCCGCTGTCAACTATTACTCCGCCTACGCTTGTCGCGTGGCCGTCCATATATTTTGTGGTCGAATGGGTGACTATATCCGCGCCGAACTCAAACGGGCGGCAGTTTATCGGGGTCGGGAAAGTGTTGTCAACTATCAGCGGCACGCCGTGGGAATGAGCCGCGCGCGCATACTTTTCAATATCGAGTACAACAAGTGAGGGGTTTGAGATAGTCTCGGCGAACACTGCCTTGGTGTTATCTTTAAATGCCGCGTTGAGCTCCTCCTCCGTCGCGTCGGGGCGAACGAAGGTGAAATCGATGCCGAGCTTTCTCATCGTGACATTGAAGAGATTGAAAGTTCCGCCGTATATCGCGGACGCGGCAACGACATGGTCGCCTGCGGAGCAGATATTGAAAACGGAGAAGAACGACGCCGCCTGGCCGGACGAAGTGAGCATCGCGCCGACGCCGCCCTCAAGGTCGGCAATCTTTGCGGCGACGCAGTCGTTTGTGGGATTCTGGAGGCGGGTGTAGAAATAGCCCGATTCCTGAAGGTCAAAGAGCCTGCCCATCTGCTCGCTCGACTCGTATTTGTAGGTAGTGCTCTGTACTATCGGTACAACACGCGGCTCGCCGTTTTTCGGCGTATAGCCGGACTGCACGCACTTTGTTTCTATGCTAAAGCCCATTTTTGTTTCCTCCTTCTGTCAGTCTTTAAGAAAATGACCCATAAGCCCGAAGCCTTCTTCAATGAAATTGCCCGTCTCGGAGGCGGTTTTTTCATTTATACTCGAAACGCCGCTGTCAATCTCTTTACCTTTACAGTAAATAAGATACGGCACGGGGTCGGAGGCGTGGGTGCGGGTCGCTATCGGGGTCGGGTGATCGGGCAGAACCATGACCTTATAATCGTCCTGTGTGTTGAGATATTCAAGGATTATAGGCATAATGCGGCTGTCGATAAGCTCGATCGCCTTGACCTTATTCTCGGGCTCGTTTCTGTGTCCGCACTCGTCGGGAGCCTCGACATGGATATAGACAAGGTCTTGACCTTTACGCCATTCGTCGATTGCGGCGTTCGCTTTGCCCCCGAAATTCGTGTCGATATAGCCGGTCGCGCCCTCGACTTCGGGGGTGTTCATGCCGGCGCAGATGCCGATGCCCTTGAGCAGGTCAACTGCCGAGACGATGCTGCCCTTCACGCCGAACTTCTCTTCAAAGGACGGCAGAGCCGGGCGGCTTCCCTCGCCCCAGAGCCAGATAGAATTTGCGGGGAGCTTGCCCTCGGCTATTCTCTTCTTGTTCACGGGGTGATCTTTAAGAAGATCGTAGCTCTCGCGCATCATGGCAATGAGCTTTTCGGCATTTGGAGAAGTCGAAAGATATTCGCCGATAACTCTGCCGGAGATATCATGCGGAGGAGTCATCTTGCCGAGATCCGTCGTGCCGTTATGTACGATAAGGCAATGGCGATAAGCCACGCCGCTGTAAAAATCAAATTCGCTGCTGCCGAAATGCTCCTGCACGGTCTCGATTATCTGCGCCGCCTCTTCGGTCGAGATATCGCCGCCGGAATAGTCGAGCATGGTCTTTGCGCCGTAATCCGCCTCGTCGCTCAAAGTGACAAGGTTGCAGCGCAGAGCGATATCAGTCTCGCTCATCTTGACTCCGATGCTGACCGCCTCAAGGGGCGAGCGACCGGTGTAGCACTTCTTCGGATCGAAACCGAGCACGCTCATATTTGCAACATCGCTGCCGGGTTTGAGTCCTGCGGCAACGGTTCTGACAAGTCCGACTTCGCCCTTCGACGCGAGCGCATCGATATTGGGCTTCTTTGCGACTTCCATCGGCGTCTTTCCGCCGAGAGCCTCAACGGGATAATCCGCCATGCCGTCGCAGAGAACTACAGCATATTTCATATATCTTCACCCTTTCAGAGAATTTATGCACAAACGATGCATACCGGGCGCGGCAAGTTCGGTTATCATATGCATACTCGCCCGCCGCTGCTTTAATTATATCATAAAGTATCAGCGCATTAAAGCAAAAATTAAGAGAGAATATACATATATACTATATAAAAAAGAGTGCAAAATGACGAAAAATTATTTGTCAAAATGCGCTTGCGGTATATAATTCAGCGTGGCGCAATGATATAATCGATTTGGAAGAAATATTCAAAAGGAGGATACTTATGACAAAAAGATTATTTGCAGTTTTGCTCGCGTCCCTGCTGATTCTCATGAGTTTCACGGCATGCGGCACAAAGACACCCGAGCCCGGCACGACCGCTACAGAAGACACATCTGCCGCAGAAACCGAAGCCAACGCGCAGACGAGTGCAGAAGAAACAGCGGCAAGTTCAGAAGCGGCATCCGAATCCGCAGAGCCAAGCACTGCGCAGAGCGCACAGAAACCTACATCAAATAAACCGGCATCGAAACCTGCAACGACGGCAAAATCGAATAATTCCGGTTCATCGTCAAAAGGCAAGCTCGAAGTCAGCGCCGCAAGCGTCAAAAGCGTTACCGGAGCGAAGGTGCTCAGAGCGTGGAAGCTCAATTCAAACGGAGTGAATATAGAAATCCACCGAATAGCCTATGGGGCGCAGATAACTCAGGCTTTCAAAAAAGCAAACGCGGACGGTGCTATCGACTACGACAAGACAGTCACTTATCAGCCGGTGGTCAATGTTGCGATAATCACCTGTTCGCCCGATCATATCGGTGTTGCATCGAGCCAACAGCTTCTCGGCACGAATGTCGGCAAGGTTGAGGATATGGGCAGAAAGAGCGGCGCGCTCATAGCAATAAACGGCGAGGCAGGCTCAACATATAAAAAAGGCGCTCCGACAATTCGCAGCGGTTCGATTGTTTCGACGGACGGCAGCGGGCAGGAACGACTGCTGATCTACAAAAACGGCACATGGAAAGTCGAAACGCTCACAAACGAGAACTGCAAATCGTATATCTCGCAGGGCGTTTACAATTCCCTGCGCTATCAGCGGCAAGTCATAACAAACGGCAAGGCGACCAACGAGCACGACACTTATTATCACAACCGCACGGTGTTCGCGCAGATATCGGAGAACAAATATATCATGGCCATCGGCGAATTCATGCCGCTCGACAATATGATGAAAGTCCTCATAGCATACGGCGCGAGAAATGCGTTTTTGCTAAACGGCGGCAACTGCTCGTCGATGTATGTCAAGGGCATCGGCAACACGACCGGCACAAAAGCGACTCAGCTCAAAAATCTTAACAAGCCGTGCGTTATCGAGAGCGAATTTTTCGCGGCAAACGGTATGCTTGGGCTCAACTCCGCCGGGAAGCAGAAGCTGGGCGGACCTTGCAACGAGCTCGACATAGTATATGTAAAATAAAGCAGAAGGGGTGAGACGGTGAAAAAAGCTTTCAGAGCGGCTGCAATTGCGGCAATTCTGCTGTTTGCGCTGACTTTTATCGAGAACGCAAAAATCAAAAGCGCATCGGCTCACCTGCTGTTTTCTTCGTCCGTCAGCGTCGGTGGCAATGAATCGCGGGAAGTCACGCTCAAGAGCGGCGACAGAATAGCCATCGGCTCATATCTCGGCGAGCCTATTGTCTGGAGAGTCATCGAAACGGGCGGCAAAACTCTGCTCATGAGCGAAAAAGTGCTGTGCTTCAGGGCGTTCGACCCGTCTGAGGACGGCATCGGCAGTTCCGATTATCTCGCCTCTCCCCTGCGCGCATGGCTCAATTCGGAGAGCGGATTTTTAAATCCGGAGAATTTTTCAGAGTTTGACCTTTCGCTCATATCGCCTGACAAAAACGGCGATTTGATATTCCTGCCGTCAAAAGATATGCTCAAAAATATAAGCACCGCCGACCGCCGCAGAAGCCCGACCGAGCAGTGCGTCAAAAATGACGGCTCGCGCTATTTAACTCTGCGCAAATACTGCTGGTATTGGACAAGCTCCCCGGTTTCAACAAATCAGAGCAGCGTGACGGCGGTCACCACGACCGGCGGGTTCTATAAAACGCTCGCGGCGGACGAGCTGTGCGGCGTATGCCCGGCTATATATCTTCGCAGCAATGTTCTCGTTCTTTGTGGGAGCGGAACCGCCGAAAATCCGTATGCGTTGGCGGGAGGTGGCGAAAGATGAGAGAAAAGCTGAAAGAATTTCAAAACTCTCCGCACTCGATAATCGCCGCATTCTCCGCCGCCGTGCTGTTTTTCTGCACGGGATTCACGCGGCTGATACTAAAAACCGACGACGGTCACTTTCTCGGCATACTCCACCGAAACGGATTCACAGTAACAAGCTGGCTGCACGAGCGGTACACGACCGTGTCCGGGCGGATAGTCGGCGAATGGCTGATGATAAATTTTCTGCGCCTGCCGCTCATTTTCTGGAAGCTGTTCATCGCCGCGCTGATTATATATATAATGTATTTTCTCTGCCGCCTGTCGGACTTTTTCGGCGAAAAGGCAAGCGCAAAACAGAGATATATCTTCGCCTGCTCGGTGCCGTTGGCAGTATTTCTGCCATGCCTCAACCCGTCGGTGTTCTGGTTTGCAGGTTCGTTTACATTTCTCGTTCCGTTCGCCGCCCTGCTTATCACGGTGACTCCTCTCACATTCGAGGTATTCGGAGAGCGCGTGAATCCTATAGCATATATCGCCGCCGCGATTGCTTCTGTCGTCGCGGCATCTCAGGAGCAGTCATGTGCCGCGGTGCTCGCGCTGCAGGTGATTCTGCTGATTTTTTCGGCATATCAACGCAGGCTCAGATTTCGTCAATTCATTCCGCTCCTGCCGAGCGCGGTTTCCGCCGCTGTTCTGGTTTTCTCGCCCGGGCTTCGCGGGCGCGGAGCGATGGAAGCGGCGTCGGGTTTTGAAAGATTCTCTAAAATGAATATATTTGAAAAACTGCTCTGCGGATTTTCAAATTATTTCGCATTTTCGTTTTTCTTCTCGCTGATAACCACGGCTGTTTTTCTCGTTCTGCTCGGTGCATCGGTATATGAAGCATTCGGAGGCTCGCGAAGAATAAAGATAATTTCATCAATCTTTGCAATATTTGCCTCGGTGCTGTGCGTCGGAGTCAACGCCGCATATATTATTATCCGCCGCACCACCCCGGACAAGGGCTTTGAAAAGATGTTCAAGAGCGGCAATTATCTTCCGCTCGAACTCGCGGTTATCGCGCTCTGTTTTGTCTTTCTCTTTAGTATTTTCATTCTTATAGCGGCGCTCATCAAGAAGAATAAAAAGCTCGGGTTTACCGTCGGCGTGCTGTTCAGCGCCGCTGTCTGCTGCGCCGCAGTGCTCGGATTCTCTTCGTCCGTCTACGCCTCCGGTCAGCGCGTGTTTTACTACACCGAGATGTTCACGCTCATCGCCTGCGCAGCGATGTATTCTTCACTTTCCGATAGCAAAGCAAAAAAATTCGCGGGATATGCAGTCCCGACAGCCGCATTTATTTTCTATATTATCAACTGCTTTACCTACACATTCCTTGAGATACCAATAATGGGCTAAAGCGAATTGTAAAGTGATTTACTTTACAATCATAAAGCCTATTTTTCAGCGCAAAAATCGAAGCTCCCGTGCGACTTTCCCGATATATCAACATATTCAGGGATGCATGGGAGCTTTTGTTTTTTGATTTATAAATCATGTAAAGCTTAATAGCTTGTCATCAATGACCGTGCGGAACGACATCGAGTTTGTCATGTTCCTCCCCGAGATCGGCACGCAGGAGTGCAAAGAACACTATCGCGAGCAATATTTCGGCGCACCATATAGTCTTGCCGCCGAGATAGCCGCAGAGAAAAGTTGAAGCGACCGCGCCCGCGACAAACGAGCCTATCATCAGCAGATGCGCGAACATCTTGCCGCGCGCTTCTTTATTACCGCTGCGAAGCCACTTGACGAGGTTCGAGCCGACTTGGCGGACATGGTTGGTGCAGAAGGTAGTCGCCATCGGAATTTTCTTCGCCTGGCGGAATGTATTGAACTGCATCGAAGCGATAAAATTCACAGCCACCTGGCAGATCTGCGGCGGCGCATTGTCCGGGACGAAGCCGAGCGCAAATATCCACGCCATTTCAAACGCCACGAACGCCGTGTCCCAGCGGACTATCTTGCGGCGGTTTATATGCTTTGGCAAAAATTCCGAAATGACCGTGCCGAGCAGATACGCCGAAGCGGGCAGAAGATAATACAGCGCCTTGCGCCAGTTCCCGCGCCCGAGCTGAACCGCCATGAGCACGAAGTTCGCCGTCTGCGCGTTGCAGAAGACGCCGCCCTTTTGAACATAAGTATATGCGCCGAAAAATCCGCCGACGGCTATCATGACGGCAAATATCCAGAGCTTTTCGCATTCGAGAAGCTCTTCATCTTTTTTGACAGCTTTTTCTTTCATCGTTCACCACACCGTTTCTTTTCTACAACGCATAAGTTTATCACTGCTCCCCGTCTGTGTCAAGAAATCGTAATGTCCGTAATGTCTTGAAAAACGCCTGTTTTCATGGTATTATTTAGGGTATTATATACCATTATAGAATGCAGTATAAAACAAGAGGAGAATAGCATGTCAAAGCTTTTGAAGTATTTGAAAAAATACAAATTTGAAAGTATTCTCGCGCCGTTTTTCAAGCTCATTGAAGTGGCATTTGAGCTGACTGTTCCGCTGATAGTCTCGACGATAATCGACGTCGGCATAGAGAACGGCGACAAAGTTTATATTATCAAACGCTGCCTGCTGCTCGGTCTGCTCGGCATACTGGGTCTTTGCAGTACGCTTGTGGCGCAGTATTTCTCGGCGAAAGCGTCAGTCGGCTTCGCTTCCGATATCCGCCACGCGCTTTTCAAGCATATCGGCAAGCTCTCTTACTCCCAGCTCGATTCGCTCGGCGCGCCGACGCTCATAACCCGCCTGACCGGCGACATAAATCAGGTTCAGACCGGAACGAACCTGACTCTGCGCCTCGTCCTGCGCTCGCCGTTCGTCGTTTTCGGTGCGGTGATAATGGCGTTCACGGTCGACGCAAAATCGTCGCTCGTGTTCGTCGTTGCGGTGCCCGCTCTCGCCGCGGTCGTGTTCGCGATAATGCTCGTGTGCATCCCGATGTACCGCAAGGTTCAGCAGAAACTGGACGGGCTGCTGAGCAAGACGCGCGAAAACCTGCTCGGTACCCGCGTTGTCAGAGCGTTCTGCAAAGAGGAAGAGGAAATTGCGGACTTCGACGCCAAGAACAGCGCCCTGACCGAGATGCAGACGGCGGTCGGCAGGATATCCGCTTTCATGAACCCCGCAACCTTCGTGCTCATAAACCTCGCGATAATCGCGCTGATATATGTTGGCGCAATACGTGTTGATTCCGGCGCCATCTCGCGCGGCGCGGTCGTTGCGCTCTATAACTATATGTCCCAGATTCTCGTTGAGCTGATAAAGCTCGCGAATCTTATAATCAGCGTCACAAAGGCGATTGCCTGCGGCAACCGTATACAGTCGGTGCTCGATATAGAGCCCGCCACCGTCCCCGGCTCGGTCACAGATGGCGACAAAAAATGCGAATACTCCGTTGAGTTTGACGGGGCGTGTCTCTCCTACAACGGGAGTGAGGAGTCCCTGCACAATATTGACCTCAAAATCCCGCGCGGCAGCTCGATAGGCGTTATCGGCTCGACCGGATCGGGCAAAACCTCGCTCGTCAATCTTATTCCGCGATTCTACGATGTCACCGGCGGGTGCGTGCTCGTTGACGGCGTTGACGTGCGCGACTACGACACAAAGGCTCTGCGCTCGAAAATAGGCGTCGTCTCTCAGAAAAAAGCCCTTTTCGCCGGCACTGTCAGGGATAATATCCGCTTCGGCAAGCAGGACGCCACAGACGAAGAAATCTGGCAGGCGCTCGAAACGGCGCAGGCAAAGCAGATGATAGAAGAAAAGAGCGGGCAGCTCGATTTTGTCCTCGAACAGGAGGGCAAAAATCTCTCGGGCGGTCAGCGCCAAAGAATGACTATAGCCCGCGCCCTCGTCAGAAAGCCCGAGGTGCTCATCCTCGACGATGCGGCGAGCGCACTCGACTACGCCACCGGCGCGGCGCTGAACAAGGCGCTGAGAAACACCGACTTTGCCCCGACTGTCATCACTGTGTCCCAGCGCGTTGCGGCGATAAGAAACGCCGATACCATAGTAGTTCTCGACGAGGGCGAGATAGTCGGCATGGGCACGAACGACGAGCTTCTGCGCTCGTGCGAAGTCTACAAAGAAATTTTCGATTCCCAGCTTGAAAAGGAGGATGCGTAACCGTGAAGAACAAAACCGTTTTCAAGCGAGTTATCGCGGTCATCGGCCGCTCGAAGCTTCTGCTGTTCCTTTCGCTCATCCTCTCCGTTGCAAGCGTCATTCTCTCGCTGTATATCCCCGTCCTCGCCGGACGCGCGATAGACGGAATAAAGCTGCACGGCAACGTTGATTTTGAAGTCATAAAAAAGTGCCTTTTCGGCATTCTGATCTGCGCCATAGTCGGCGGAGTGCTCCAGTGGGTGATGAACATCATCAACAACCGCATAGCCTATAACACCGTGCGCGATATACGTTCAAAGGCGTTTTCGCATATGCAGGCCCTGCCTGTGGCGTTCGCCGACTCCCACCCCTACGGCGACATTGTCAGCCGCATAACGGCGGACGCGGAGCAGTTTGCCGACGGACTGATTCTCGGCTTCTCCCAGCTGTTCACGGGCGTTGTCACGATAGCCGTGACGCTCGTTTTCATGCTCACTATATCGCCGCTCATCACTCTCGCGGTCGTAGTGCTGACCCCGATATCGCTGTTCACGGCACGTTTTATAGCACGCCGCACTTATTCGATGTTCAAAAAGCAGTCCGAGACGCGCGGCGAGCAGACCGCGCTCATCAACGAGATGATACAGAATCAAAAGACCGTTCAGGCGTTTTCTTATGAAGACAGAGCGGTTGAAAGATTTGACGAGAGCAATGAAAAATTGCGCAAATATTCGCTCAAATCTATATTCTTCTCGTCGCTTACAAACCCGACCACCAGATTTATCAACAATCTTATCTACGCCGTAGTCGGGCTCATGGGCGGAATATTCGCCATCGGCGGCATGGTGACCGTCGGCGGATTCGTCAGCTTCCTCGCCTACTCGAACCAGTACACAAAGCCGTTCAACGAGATTTCCGGCGTCGTGACGGAGCTCCAGAATGCGCTCGCCTGCGCGGCAAGAATATTCGAGCTCATAGACGAAAAGCCCGAGGAGTCAGACGGAAATTGCTCGGCGCTCAGCGATCCCGAGGGAAGCGTGGAGTTCGATAATGTCCGCTTCTCATATGACAAGAGCAAAAAGCTCATCGATGGCTTCGATTTCTTCGCCCCGTCCGGCAAGACAATAGCCGTTGTCGGTCCGACAGGATGCGGCAAGACTACGCTTATCAATCTCCTGCTCCGCTTCTACGACGTTGACGGCGGAAGCATAAAGGTTGACGGCGAGAATATAAACGACATCACACGTCACAGCCTCAGACACCATTTCGGCATGGTGCTCCAGGATACTTGGATAAAGAACGGCACAGTCCGCGAGAATATAGCGTTCGGCAAGCCCGATGCCACGGATGAAGAGATAATCGCCGCCGCCAAGGCAGCACGCGCACACAGCTTTATAAAGCGACTCAAAAACGGCTACGACACCGTCATCGGCGACGACGACGGACTCTCCGAGGGTGAAAGACAGCTGCTCTGCATCGCGCGCGTCATGCTCATGAAGCCGCCGATGCTAATCCTCGACGAGGCAACTTCATCGATAGACACCAGAACGGAATTGAAGGTTCAGGATGCGTTCAATACACTCATGCAGGGACGCACCTCGTTCGTCGTGGCGCACAGACTCTCGACCATCCGCCACGCCGACTGCATTCTCGTCATGAAAGACGGCAAGGTCGCCGAGCAGGGCACGCACGAAGAGCTGCTAGCGAAGAACGGATTCTATACAAAGCTCTATAACAGCCAGTTTGCGCAGTGAGCGAACCGGTCAAATCGGCATCAGATAAACAGGGTGCCGATTTTTTGTTTCCTTGACGACGCGGGGAAGCACGATGAATCTCGTCATATATTAAAAATCCCCACCCGTTTTCTTAATCGCAGCAGCACATTTAATTGACTCGCGGGGCAAAATATATTAATATATATTAAAGGGAAAGGATACCCGCTCCGCTATGCGGGCGAAAAGGAGACATTATGCTTAACATCAAAAATCTGACCAAAACCTACGGCGAAAAAAAGGCTGTTGACAACCTGACGCTGCATATCGCGCCCGGCGAGATATATGGCTTCATCGGCCACAACGGCGCGGGCAAGACCACAACGCTCAAATCCGTTGTCGGCATTCTGCAGTTCGACGAGGGAGAGATAATGATAAACGGCATCTCGATAAAAGATGACCCGCTCGCCTGCAAAAAAATCATAGCCTATATCCCCGACAATCCCGACCTCTACGAATACATGACGGGAATAAAATATCTGAACTTCATCGCGGATATTTTCGGCGTCAGCGCTGACGACCGCCGCGAGCGCATACATAAATATGCCGATATGTTCGGGCTGACCGCAGACCTCGCGCAGCCCATCTCAGCATATTCCCACGGCATGAAGCAGAAGCTCGCGATAATCTCCGCATGGATCCATGAGCCCAAGTTAATTATCATGGACGAGCCTTTTGTCGGTCTCGATCCCGCCGCATCGCATCTGTTAAAAGGCATGATGCGCGAGGTCTGCAACTCCGGCGGCGCAATATTCTTCTCGACCCATGTGCTCGAAGTTGCCGAAAAGCTCTGCGACAAGGTCGCGATAATAAAAAGCGGAAAGCTCATCCGCTCCGGCACAATGGAAGAGGTCAAGGGCGACTCCAGCCTTGAGAACGTGTTCCTCGAACTGGAGGGAGAAGAATGCTGAAAACACTGATAAAGAAACAGCTTCTCGAACTCAATAAAAGTTTCTTCGTTGACCGCAAGACGGGCAAGGGCAAATCTGCACGCTCGGCGACATTCTCGATAGTGCTGTTCATATTGCTCATGATTTTTGCCATCGGCGGAATTTTCTGCTATATGTCATATTCTATGCGCCCGCTGATAACCTACGGCATGAGCTGGCTCTATTTTGCTATTATGGGCGCTACCGCCGCGCTTTTCGGCGTTTTCGGCAGCGTGTTCAACACATATTCGAGCCTCTATGACGCAAAGGACAACGACCTTCTGCTCTCGATGCCCATTCCCGTGCACGATATCATGGCGGCGCGCCTCATCGGAGTCTATCTTATGGGGCTGATGTATTCGGGCGTTGTGGTAATCCCCGCCGTCGGCGTGTATTTCATAACCGCGCACCCCGGAATACCCGGCATAACAGCCGTTATAATGGCCGTTATGGTGACTGTTCTTGTGCTTATACTGTCGTGCATACTCGGCTGGGTCGTTGCAAAAATCGCAGCTAAATTAAAAAACAAGAGCATTATAACAGTTATAGTTTCAATAGCGTTTCTCGGCGGCTACTATTATGTCTACTTCAGGGCGAACGAGATAATAACCGGCATCGTTGCGAACAGCGCGGCTGTTGCCGCAAAGGTGCGCATGTCCGCCTATCCGCTCTATATTTTCGGCAAGGCGTTCGCTGGCGATGTTCTCCCGACGATTATTATTTCGCTCATCATTCTCGCCCTGCTCGCCGCTACTTGGCTCATAATGTCGCGCACATTCTTAAAGCTCGTCACGAGCAGCGGAAAGACCGCAAAGACAGTCTACAAAGAGAAGACGGTCAAGCAGCAGGGCACCGACCGCGCGCTTCTGCGCCGCGAGATAAACCACTTTCTCTCGAGCCCGTCTTATATGCTCAACTGCTCGCTCGGGGCACTGTTTATGATAGCCGTCGCTGTTTTCTCGCTGATAAAAAGCGACTGGTTTATCGGCGTTGTCACCCGAATGGATGAGGATTTGCTGGAATATGCCCCGACATTTGCGTGCTTACTTTTATGCCTGCTCTCTTCGATGAATATACTCACCGCGCCCGCGATATCCCTCGAGGGCAAGAGCCTTTGGATAGCCCGCTCGCTCCCCGTCACCTCGTGGCAGATTCTCAGGGCAAAGCTGAAGCTCCACATGCTCTTCACCGCCGTCCCCGCGCTGATATGCAGCATATGCTTCTGTATTGCCCTCAAGCCGGAGCTTCTCACGGCGGCGGTCATGATTATCCTGCCGCAGATATTCACGCTCCTATGCGCCGTTTCGGGGCTCAGAGTGAACATCAGGATGCCTAATCTCACCTGGAGCAGCGAAAGCGGAGCGGTCAAGCAGAGTCTCGGCATCATGCTCGCGATGTGCCTCGGCTGGGCGTATATCATCGTGCTCGTCGCGGTCTATCTGCTCGCGGTGCAGGTGCTGCCGAATGTGTTCGCGCTGATAATCGCGACAGCAGTAATAGCAATAATAACCGCGATATCATTTGCAAGGCTCAAGCGCAAGGGCGTAAAGAGATTTGAGACACTGTAAGCAAAAATAAATATCAACAGCCGTGGTTCGTTGAGAATCACGGCTGTTGTTTTTTGCGATAAATTAAAATATTGAAGTAAATAAATATAACAAACTACGCCGACAGCGCACAAAAAATTATCTGACATTCAGCGACTTGAGTTATCGCGGCTTCGTATCGGCTACGCCGATATCGGACAGCTGCAAAGGCTGTCCCTACGATTCGCGCTGCAATTCCCGGGTAAAAGCGCGGTTCGAAATAAAAAAGCGGCAGACAAGCACACCTGTCTGCCGCAATTTTATTTAATTATTTCTCAAGATTAGCCTTGAGGGTGTTGAGCTCGTCACTCAGAGCCTTGGGAAGTCTGTCGCCGAACTTGGCGTAGAACTCCTCGATGCCCTTTGCCTCATCCTCCCAAAGGGAGTTGTCAACACTCAGGATCTCCTTGAGCTGATCCTCGCTGACCTCGTCCTCGATGCCCTCAAGGTTGATGTCCTCAGCCTTGGGCACGAAGCCGATAGCGGTCTCCTCTGCGTCGACCTTGCCCTCGCAGCGCTTGATTATCCACTCAAGCACGCGCATGTTGTCGCCGAAGCCGGGCCACAGGAAGTTGCCGTCGTCGTCCTTACGGAACCAGTTGACGTTGAATATCTTCGGAGCCTTATCCTCGTCGAGGCCTGCGCCGATGTCAATCCAGTGCTGCCAGTAATCAGCCATGTTGTAGCCGCAGAACGGAAGCATAGCCATGGGATCGCGGCGGACAACGCCGACTGCGCCGGCTGCTGCTGCGGTGGTCTCGGAAGCCATTATCGAGCCGACGAACACGCCGTGATTCCAGCTTCTTGACTGATAGACCAGCGGAGCGAGCTTAGCTCTTCTGCCGCCGAAGACGATAGCGGAGATCGGAACGCCTGCCGGGTTCTCAAACTCAGAGCTGATGCACGGGCAGTTGACAGCGGGAGCGGTGAAGCGGCTGTTCGGATGAGCGCCCTTTTCCTCGCTCGTCTTGCCGTTCCACGGTCTGCCCTGCCAGTCGATGGCGTTCTCAGGCGGATTCTTGTCGAGGCCTTCCCACCAGACGGTGTTGTTGTCAAGGTTAAGCGCAACGTTTGTGAAAATGGTATTCTTTCTTGTCGCGGCAAGCGCGTTGGGATTGGACTTCTCGTTCGTGCCGGGGGCAACGCCGAAGAAACCGTTCTCGGGGTTGATAGCATAAAGTCTGCCGTCGGGACCCTTTCTGATCCAGGAGATATCGTCGCCGACGCACCAGATCTTGTAGCCCTTGTTTCTGTATCCCTCGGGCGGGATAAGCATGGCAAGGTTGGTCTTGCCGCAGGCGGACGGGAATGCCGCGCAGATATATTTGACTTCGCCCTTCGGATTCTCGAGGCCGAGGATAAGCATATGCTCAGCCTGCCAGCCCTCTTTCCAGCCCTGATAAGAGGCTATACGAAGAGCAAAGCACTTCTTGCCGAGGAGGACGTTTCCGCCGTAAGCGGAGTTGACGGAGATGATGGTGTTATCCTGCGGGAACTGGCAGATATAACGCTTCTCGGGGTCGATGTCGCAGCTGCAGTGCAGTCCGCGAACCCAGTCGTTGCTGTCGCCCAGAGTATCCATAACCTTCTTGCCGATTCTCGTCATGATAGCCATGTTGAGAACGACATAAATGGAGTCGGTCAGCTCAATGCCGATCTTCGAGAACGGAGAGCCGACAGGACCCATCGAATAAGGGATAATATACATTGTTCTGCCCTTATAGCTGTCCTTAGCTATATCATAGAGCATCTTATAAGCCTCGGAGGGATCCATCCAGTTGTTGGTCGGACCTGCCTGATCCGCGCTCTCGGCGCAGATGAATGTGCGGTTCTCAACACGCGCAACATCGTTGGGCTTGGTTCTGTGAAGCAGGCATCCGGGGAGGAGATCCTCGTTGAGCTTGGTCATCTCGCCGGTCTCGCATGCCTTGGCGCGCAGAGCGTCAAGCTGCTCCTCGCTGCCGTCGATCCACATGACTTCGTCGGGAGATACAAGAGCTATCTTCTCTTCGATCCAGTCGATCACTGTCTTGTTCTGTGTCAAATGTTTCATGATATTTGACTCCTTTCGTCTAATCTATTAAGAAAGGTACCATCTTTACCCAGTATGTATTATACCCCAATAAACTCGGTTTTTCAATGACGAAACTGTTAACTTTCAGACCTTTTTTGATAAAAATTTATCAATTTCATCAATAGGCATCGAAGCTCGTGCATTGAGGGTCAGCGGGGCGATGTTTCCAGCCTTGAATTCATAGTAGCCCTGGGCGCCGACCATTGCCGCATTGTCGCCGCAAAGCGACAGCTCGGGCATGAACAGCGACCATGAATGAGCCTTGCAGATATCGGTCATCTCCGCCCTCAGGCGCGAGTTTGCGGACACTCCGCCCGCCAGAACTATCTTGTCGAAGCCGAAGTTCAGTGCCGATTTTTCGGTGTTTTCGCGCAGGCATCTTACGACCGCCTCGATATACGACGCGCCGAGATCGGGCACGCTTATCTCCTCGCCCTTTTGCTTTGCGTTGTGGATGATATTGACAGCAGCGGTCTTGAGTCCTGAAAAGCTGAAATCATATTCGCTCCCGTCAACATGTGGGCGCGGAAGCTTGTAGCTCTTCGGGTCGCCGTCCTTGGACACCCTGTCGAGGTTCACGCCGCCTGGATAATCGAGCCCCATAGCGCGCGCCGCCTTGTCCATCGCCTCGCCTGCCGCGTCGTCGCGCGTTCTGCCGATGATATGAAAATCCGTGTAGTCGCGCACCTCGATTATGTGGCTGTGACCGCCGGACACGACGAGTGCGAGAAACGGCGGTTCAAGGTCGGGGTGGGTTATATAGTTCGCCGCGATATGCGAGCGCAGATGATGCACGGGCACGAGCGGTTTGTTCGCGGAAAATGCGAGTCCCTTTGCAAAATTCACGCCGACTAACAGCGCGCCGATAAGCCCGGGCGCATAGGTCACGGCTATCGCGTCAACATCGCCGACATTCATCTCCGCCCTGTCGAGCGCCTCACCGACAACGCCGGATATCGCCTCCGCATGGCGCCTTGACGCTATCTCCGGCACGACTCCGCCGTAGAGTATATGTTCCTTCACCTGCGACGCTATGACGCTTGAAATAACACGTCTGCCGTCCTCAACGACCGCCGCAGCGGTCTCGTCGCAGGAGGATTCGATTGCAAGTATCTTCATTTCGCTCACCCTCATCTGTCAAAAAACTTTGTCATTATCTCCGCGTCCTCGCGCGGATCGGAATAAAAATTCTTTCTTGTCCCAACTTCTTTGAAGCCGCGTTTTTTATAGAGCGCCTTCGCCGGGGAGTTTGAAGCCCTGACCTCGAGCGTTATCAGCACGCAGCCGCGTTCCATTGCACCGCGCTCCGCCTCTTCGAGCAGCTTTTCCGCTATCCCGCGGCGGCGGAATTTTTCGGACACGGCGACATTGGTTATATACGCCTCACCCACTATCTCCTGCACGCCGATATATCCGGCAATAAAACCGTCGGCGACTGCGCAGAGAAAATGAGCCTGATCGTTATCAAGCTCTTCCCGAAGCGACTTCTCGCTCCACGGATGCGAAAAACATCCGCGCTCGAGCGACGCGACGCCGCTTATATATTCTTCCGTCATCGGGACCGTTTCAACTTCAAAAATACCGATCAGCTCCCGCTCTTTATCTTTTCATAAAGCTCCGTCAGCGCGCCGTTTATCTTCTTTGCGCACTCGCGGTAGACTTCGATATCGCATCCGTAGGGGTCGTCGACTCCGCCGGCGAGCACATAGAGTCTCTCGTCCGGGATCATGCGGTTGAGCGTCTCATACTGCTCATCGGTCATGCAGACTATCAGATCTGCCTTGCGCGCGATGCTGCGGGTCAGCATACGCGATTTATGCTCCGAGATATCGACTCCGTATTCGAGGGCTACCGCCTGCGCGTTGTCGCTCGCGGGGCGTCCGTCAAAGGTCGCAAGTCCCGCGCTCGAGCAGTCGATGCCGCTCTCCCCTTTTTCTTCGAGCAGTTTTTTGAACATCCCCTCCGCCATCGGACTGCGGCAGATGTTGCCCGTGCAAACAAAAACCAGATTCATGTTTCCTCCGTTTTATCAGCCTTTCGCGTCATACCAGGTGCGCCCGGAATGGACATCCGCAGTGAGAGCCACGGAGAGCTTAACAGCGTTTTCCATTTCCTCTTTGAGCAGGGCACTCACGCGCTCTTTTTCGTTCTCCGGCGCTTCGACTATCAGCTCATCGTGCACCTGCATTATCAGCTTTGCCGCCAGATTCTCGCGTTCAAGGCGTTCGTAGACTCTTATCATCGCTATCTTGATTATATCCGCCGCCGTGCCCTGAATGGGCATATTGCGCGCCACACGCTCGCCGAAAGCGCGGGTGTTGGCGTTCGATGCGGTGAGCTCCGGCAGATATCTGCGCCGCGCAAACATTGTCTCGGCGTAGCCGTCTTTCTTCGCCTTTTCGACCACATCGTGCATATATTTGTCAACGCCGGAATAGTGCCTGAGATAGCCTTTTATATATTCATCCGCCTCGCTGCGGCTGACTCCGATATCTTTAGCGAGTGAGAACGCGCCGATGCCGTATACTATGCCGAAATTGACCGCTTTCGCGCGGCTTCTCATTATCGGAGTGACGAGCTGCGGCGGCATATCAAAGACCTCGGACGCGGTCACAGTGTGGATATCCGTGTTGTCGTTGAACGCCTTTATCATGTTTTGGTCGCCCGAAATATGGGCGAGAACGCGCAGTTCTATCTGCGAATAGTCCGCGTCAACGAGCACATATCCGTCCCGCGCGACAAAGAACTTTCGCATCTCACGCCCGAGCGGAGAGCGCACGGGGATATTCTGAAGATTCGGTTCGGTCGATGAGATTCTGCCGGTTCTCGTCTCGGTCTGGTTCAGAGTCGAGCGGATACGCCCGTCCTCGCCGATAACCTTGAGCAGACCGTCGCAGTAGGTCGACCTGAGCTTTGAAAGCGTTCTGTATTCGAGTATATCGCGCACAGCGGGGTGCTTGTTTTCGAGCGATTCGAGCACCTGCGCGTCGGTCGAATATCCGCTTTTTGTCTTTTTTCTCGCGGGCAGCTTGAGCTTTTCAAACAGCGCTTCGCCGAGCTGCTTGGGCGAGTTCAGATTGAACTCATAGCCGACTAAAGCGTATATCTCCTGCTCAATTTCGGCTATCCTCTCGCCGAGCTGTTTGCCGAATTCCGCGATTCCGTCGCGGTCAACAGCGAAGCCCGTCTGCTCCATTGAAGAGAGCACATGCGCGAGCGGAAGTTCGATGTCATGAAGCAGCTTCTGCTGTCCGTTTTCCTCTATTTTTTTGTCCATCGCCGCAAATAATCTTCTCAGCGACGCGGCGGCGCAGTCGTTTTCATCGCCGTTTTCAACCGACACTGCCGCCGAATATTCGCCCGCAAGGCGCAGCGCATCATAGGACGGGGCGGAGGGGTTGAGGACATAGCCCTCAAGTTCCAGATCGCCGCACATATTTCTGCACTGAGCCGAACAGCCCTGTGCGAACGAATAGAGCGACTTTATGTCCGCCGTGTATTTTTTTATATTTCTATCTTCGAGCAGCTTTATAAAAAACGGATAAAAATTCTCGTTTTCACAGTCGCACACGAGCACTTTGTCCCCGAGATCGAAACGGCACTTTTCGCCGTCCCAGAGAAAATAGCTCTCGCCGTCAGATTTAAGGCGCGTCATCAGCTGGCCGAAATCATCCTCGGCGCAGACCGGGACGGGCTTCTCCTCTTTCTGCGGCTCGGAGGCGGTGTTTGATATCTCGAGTCCGAGGCGGTCGATGAGCTTGAACATCTCGAGATCCGCGAGCATTCTTGTAACCTTGAAATTGTCGGGCGCTTTGAGAATATAGCTCTGCGGGTTATTGTCGATCGGGATATCGCAGTTTATCGTGCCGAGCTTTTTGCTCAAAAACGCCATGTCCCTGTCTTTTTTCAGCTTGTCCCGCACGCCGGGTTTGATGTCTATCGTGTCGATATTGTCGTAGATATATTCTATCGAGCCGAAGCGGGCTATCAAATCACCGGCAGTCTTTTCGCCGATTCCCGCAACGCCGGGGATATTGTCCGAGCTGTCGCCCATGAGGGCTTTTATATCAATGAGCTTTATCGGCTCAACGCCGTATTTTTCGCGCACTGCCTCGGGCGTGTATCTGTCGGTCACGGGTCTGCCCATCTTCGTCGCGGCGAGCAGAACATTGACGCTTTCGGAGACCAATTGCAGGCTGTCTCTGTCGCCAGTGGCTATCGTGCAGACGGCGTCGCCGCTGTGGCGCGCAAGAGTGCCGAGGATATCGTCCGCCTCATATCCGGGCTTTTCAACTATCGGCACGCCCATCGCCTCAAGCAGCTCCTTGAGCACGGGCATCTGCTGCGCGAGTTCCTCGGGCATACCCTTTCTTGTCGCTTTGTAGCCGCCGTACATCTCGTGGCGGAAAGTCGGCTGCTTGACATCAAAAGCGACCGCCACCGCCTGCGGCCGGCACTCGTCTTTGAGGCGCAGAAAAATATTCATAAAGCCATAGATGGCGTTGGTAAATCTGCCGTCCTTCGTCGTGAGCACCTTTATGCCGTAAAACGCGCGGTTCAATATGCTGTTTCCGTCAATAACAAGAAAGTTCATGTTAAGCCTCCGAGCTTTGAGTCTAAGATACTATATTATACCACACAAGCGGCGATTTGCATACTTTTTTATATCCTTTTTCCCTTTATATAGACGCACTCGAGCTCTTTCAAATCGGACGAAAGCACGGTGAAATCGGCGCGCTTGCCGACTGCTATACTGCCTGTCACACCGTCGACGCCTATCGCGCGGGCGGGATTTATCGTGCAGGATTTCACCGCCTGGCGGACTGGCACGCCGAAGCTGATTATATTCCTGAACTCAGCAAAAATATTTGTCGTGCTCGCGGCTATCGTACCGTCGGCGAGCAGAGCCTTGCCGTCTTTTACATACACTGTCGTGCCGCCGAGCTCATATTCGCCGTCGCCGAGACCCGAGGCGCACATGGAGTCGCTGACCGCGACGCTCCTATCCTCGCCGAGTATTTTATAGAGCAGGGCGAGATACGCCGGGTGGATATGCATCCCGTCGCTTATCAGCTCCGCCGTGGCGTTTTCGGCTCTGAGCGCCGCGACTGCCGCGCCGGGCTTGCGGTTATATATCGGATCCATGCCGTTCAAGAGATGCGTCGTATGGGTTATTCCGTTTTTGTAGCCGAGCTCCGCCTGTTCAAATGTCGCGGCGGTGTGCGCGGCGGACACCGTGCATATCTTCGACGCCTCGTGCGCAAATTCTATAGCCCCCGGAAGCTCGGGTGCTAGCGACACAAGTCTTATTTTACAGATTTTATCGAGCTTTTTGAGCTCGTCTATGTCCGGCTCATGCAGATATTCGGGATTCTGCGCGCCGCGCTTTGCATATGAGAGGAACGGTCCCTCCATATTGATGCCGTGGATATATGCGCCGCACTCCTTGCCGAGATATCCCGCCGCATTCTCAAACGCCTTTTCTATCCTGTCATATGGCAGAGTCATCGACGCGGGGCAGAACGAAGTTACGCCGAAGCTCGCGAGAGTCCGTGACATGGTTTCGAGCGTATCCGGAAGAGCGTCGGAGAAATCCGCTCCCCCGCAGCCGTGGATATGTATGTCGATAAAGCCGGGCAGGATAACGCATCCGGAAAGATCATGCTCCTCCCCGCCATTTAAAATTTCGCCTATTTCAGCTATTTTGCCGTCCTCAACGCGCACATCCGCGCGGCGCAGAGCAAACTCGGAATCGAAAATATCCGCATTCTTCAGTATCATTTTATATTCCTCCGTCGCAGTAAAAAAGGCTGTTTCATATTGAATCCAATACAAAACAGCCCCTTTGTTATTGATTATATAAATTACGCGTTGTCCTCGATGAACTTAACGATATCGCCGACAGTTCTGACATGATCGAGAACATCGTCGGGAACTTCGAGGTTGAATTCCTCTTCGATGGACATAGAGAGATCGACAAGATCAAGGCTGTCTGCGCCGAGATCTCCGGAAATAGATGCATCCTCGGTAACAAGATGGCTGTCTATCTCGAGCTGCTCGCAAATGATTTTCTGGACTCTTTCAAAAGTTGACATTTTTATTTCTCCTTATACTGTAATTTTAAAATCAACCTTTTGTTTTGAGGAAAGCGGAATTAATTTCCGTGCCTCTTATAGTATAGATATTATTAATATTATCGCCGTTTGTCAATACTTTATCTGTAAAAATTTTATTAATTTCACAGTGTGTATTTTTCCCCGATACAAAAGGCGTGAATATAGCCGCGCCGCGGGGAAAAAATAGATTTGAAAAAAATACTTTCGGGTGATGATATGGATATATTTCTCAGCTTTCTCAAGGCGTTCGCGGTCGGCGGCGCGATATGCGCGGTGGGTCAGATAATAATGGATCTGACAAAGCTCACGCCCGGGCGCATACTCGTCTGCTTCGTCGTTGCCGGAGTCGTGCTCGGCGCGGTCGGAGTCTATGCGCCGCTCGCGAAATGGGCGGGCGCGGGGGCAACGGTTCCGCTGACGGGCTTCGGCTTCGCCATGGTAAAAGGTGTCAAGGAGGCTATCGCCGAAAAGGGCGCGCTCGGCATCCTGACGGGTCCTCTGACCGCATCGAGCGCGGGGATAACCGCGGCGGTGCTCTGCGGTCTTATCGCGTCATTTGTTGCGAGACCAAAGGAAAAATAAAGAAAAAGTCACCTGCCATACACAAGAGTGTATAGCAGGTGAAATTTTTTCAAAAAATCAGTTGGCTACGGGTGCGCAGGTATCGCAGCAGGAGCAGGAGACATAATTCTCCGGCTCGTCGGCAGCAGCCTTCTTCTTGTCTATGATCTTCTTGACGGCAAACGCTATACCGACAACAGCGGCGGCAACAGCGATGATGATAGCGACGATCTTGATTATATTCTTAGCTTTGTCCATGGTCTCACCTCCTGTTTGATTCTTATCGATTATGATTATACGCCAAACACAGGCAAAAGTCAAACCATACGATAAAAATTTACAAATGGATATTATGCCGCATCAAAAAGAAAAATCGCGAAAAGAGTAAAAAAGCAAAAAAATTAACGGTCATGGCAAAAGCCAGAACCGTTAATAATTTGTTTGCAATCTTACGCCTCGTTGAGAAGCTTTGCAAGAGCGGACTTCTTGCGAGCAGCATTGTTCTTATGAATAAGGCCCTTGGCGGCTGCCTGATCGACCTTCTTTATAGCTGCGGTGACAACTTCCTTCTTATCTGCCGCGTTGGTCTCAGCAGCAGTGTGAGCCTTCTTTATGGCAGTCTTAAGGGCTGAATTGCGGGACTTGTTGCGGGCGGCCTTTGTCTTGTTGACGATGACACGCTTCTTAGCTGACTTGATATTAGGCATTTTTGCACCTCCTTCATCATACAGTTAATAATCTTATCATAGACTTTGCCAAAATGCAAGAGAAAAAGAAAAATTTTTTGCCTTTCGCACCCATGCGAAAACGAAACGGAGACGAAAAAATGAACTTCAGAACAGACCTTGCGCTCGAAGTGCGCGAAAATCTAGAGGGCAGCAAAATTGACGGCGTGGAATGCACGAGCTTTGAAAGCGCGGGAGCGGAAATAACCCGTTTGCGGGTCACGGACAGGCGCGGCGAAGAAGCATTGGGCAAGCCGCGCGGAGAATATATAACCGTGCAGTCACAGTCGTTTGCGCGCTCCTCGCGCATAAGCGACGAGCTTATAGACGCGGTGGCGCAGGAGCTCTCTCGCCTGCTCCCGTCCGAGGGCACGGTGCTCGCCGCGGGGCTCGGCAACACGAATATAACCCCCGATGCGCTCGGCCCCAAATTTATCGGCGGCGTGTTTGTCACAAGACACCTAAAGCGCGAGCTATGCGAGCAGCTGGGGCTCGGCAGGCTGCGCCCGGTCGCGGCGATAGCACCCGGAGTGCTCGGTCAGACAGGAGTCGAAACAGGCGAGCTGCTGCTCGGCGCGGTGAATGTGATAAAGCCCTGCGCCGTGATAGTCGTCGATGCACTCGCCGCGCGCAAGCTCGGCAGGCTCGGGAGCACAGTTCAGATATCCGACAGCGGAATAATCCCCGGCTCTGGAGTCGGCAACTCCCGCGCCGAGATAAGCCGAAAAACGCTCGGCGTCCCGGTCATATCCGTGGGCGTTCCGACGGTCGTTGATGCGCACACACTCGCCCGCGATGTATCGGGCAATAACACAAATGAACCTGCCGAGGACGCAAAAATGATGGTCACACCGAAAGAGATAGACCTGCTTATCGAGCGCTGTTCGGGACTGCTCTCGCTCGCCGTAAACCGCGCTTTGCAGCCGGAGCTGAGCATAAAAGACCTCATCGAGCTGACAAGTTGACAAATTCGCCTGAAATTGTTACAGAAATGTTACAATTTAATCTTTCTTTGTAACCATTTTGTATTCAACTGTAATCGTTTTGTGGTGGCTTTAGCCCCCTGTTCGGTATATACTATGTATCGTAGGAAAGAGAAACTACGAAACGGTTAAGGAGGACAACAAAATGGTATTACAGGCATTAGGAATCATCTTGGTATTGGCAGTCGTCATGTCAGTGGCGGCAGTAAGCAGTTCGACCTCCGGCAGAACTGAACCGTAAAAGTGTTCTGAACGGATAAAAAAACAAAACAACTTCTCGATTGCCGCCGCTTGTGCGGGCGACGGCAAATCAGTTCCCCATCACCCCCAGAGCTTCCGGTGCTCTGGGGGTTTCCCATTTTTATGTGATTTTTAAGCAGTGCAATTCGTAATATCAGCGATAGCCGAGACAGAATCGTAGCAATTTTGAAATGCCGATAACTTGCCCTTACCTTTGCGACCCACCACAATCAAATAATATCTCCTTTCCGCGTTTCGGCATTTTCTTTTTATTTGAAAAAGAAAACGCCTGCAAAAGAAAAGCAAACTCAGGGCTGCGCCCCGAGACCTCGCGAACGCCGCGCCAGAGCTTGAACGAGTGCGCGCTCGTGCGTCTTGCTGCGCAAGCCGTTCCCTTGCTCCTCTAAGAGAGCTTTCAAACACTGCGACGCGGCTATTGGAAGTCCAATTATAAAATTCAATTGTGACGTGTATTTTCAATCTGCAAATACTGAGAAATTGAATTTAACAAAGCTTACATACAAACACAAAAAGAGCCGCCAATATGGCGGCTCTCGTCTTTTTTTGATTTTACTCTGCGTCGTCGGCGTTTTCCCAGTTGTGCCAGACATTCTGAACGTCGTCATTATCCTCGAACATCTCGAGCATTCTGCTCATGTTCTTGATATCGTCCTCATTTTCGAGTCTGGTGTAGCTCGAGGGAACATACTCGACCTCTGCGGAGAGGAAGGTGTAGCCCTTCTTCTCGAGATCCTCGCATATTGCGGAGAAATCGTTGGGCTCGGTGCGGATATCATAAACGCCGTCGTCGGTCAGGAAGTCGATAGCTCCTGCCTCAAGCGCATCCTCCATCAGCTTCTCCTCGTCGATATCGTCGTCCTTTTCGATAACGATAACGCCCTGCTTCGAGAACATGAACGAGACGCAGCCGCTCTGCCCCATGTTGCCGCCGAACTTGTCGAAATAATGGCGCATATCGCCCGCAGTTCTGTTGCGGTTGTCGGTAAGGGTCTCAACTATAACGGCGATGCCCGACGGACCGTAGCCCTCGTACATGATCTCCTCGTAGTTGTCCGCATTGCCGTCGCCGGCAGCTTTCTTAATAATACGGTCTATGTTGTCGTTGGGAACGTTGTTCGCCTTAGCCTTGGAAATGATATCCTTGAGCTTCGAGTTCGACGCCGGATCGGGGCCGCCCTCACGCACCGCAACGGCTATCTCGCGGCCGATCTTCGTGAAGATCTTCGCGCGCTGGTTATCCGTTTTTTCTTTCTTTCTCTTGATCGTACTCCATTTTGAATGTCCTGACATATAAGCCGCGCCCCGGGCGCGTCCCTCCTTTGACTATCTGATAAAGCTTGTTTCTAACGGTTAATTATACAATAAAAGCTCGCAGTCTGTCAAGTGCTACGCCTTTATTTGACTATCGCATCGACTATTCTCGCGGCGCTTTTGCCGTCGAGGGTGTCAAAATTGAAGTTTTTGAACTTCTCCTGCCTGTCTTTTCCGAAATCGCCGCCTGATATCACATCGAGCAGTTCGTCAAAAGCTTTTGCCGTTCTGCCGGGCACATAGTCTTCATAATTAAAGAAGAACGAGCGCTCGCGCTCATATTCCTCGAGGTCGAATGCATAGAAAAGACACGGCTTTCCGAGCAGAACGAAGTCCATGCATATTGAAGAATAGTCGGTTATCAGCAGGTCGCATATCTGAACGAGCTCGCCGACATCCGGATATCCCGTCATGTCTATCGCGCTCTCGCCCGCCTCTACTTCGTCCGTGTGAACCTGCGGATGCAGGCGGATGAGCAGAACATATTCATCAGAAAAACGCTCCGTAAATTTCTTCGCGTCGAAGTTTTTCATTATCTCGCCGTCGCGCTTCGGGTCGTCGCGGAATGTCGGAGCATAGAGCGCGAGCTTTTTGCCCCTGCACTGCGGATATTTTTCGTCGAACTCCGCTCTGAGCTTTTCGGTGTCGCAGGGCAAGAAGAATCTGTCCGTGCGCGCGCTCCCGAGCGGCAGTACGCGCTCCTCGGGCAAGCCGAACGCCTTGGCATAATACGGCACGACATTTTTTGACGAGCAGACCGCGTGGGTATATCGCTTGCAGCAGCGTTTTTCAAGCTCCTCAATCTCCGGCGGAAGCGCCGAGCAGAGTCCGAATCGCTTGAACACGCCCTCGGCGTGCCAGAGCTGGACAACTTCCGTCTCCGGGCTGAAATTTATATAGGCGAGGGGCATAAAATTGTCGTTCAAAAAGACATACTGCGCTGTTGCAAGGCGGTATGAGCTGACGAAAAAGAACCTGAATGCGCCTTTTATGAGCTTCGCCGGGTTCTTTGAAAGCTCGATGTCGCGGCGGGTAATGAGCTTTATATCATAGTCACCGCGCCTCTCAAGCTCCGCCTTAACCGCGCCGAGCGAATCGTTGAAATCCGCGTTGTGCGGAGATACCAAAGCCACCCTTCCCCTTTTAACAGGGAAAAGGCGGCATATTCTGAATATCACTGCGTAAATAGTATAAAACAGCTTTTTCATTATTTGTCCCAATCGATGACGGTCTTGCCGAAGTTTCTCATATAGTCAGCGTTGAACGCCTTGTGGATATCCGGGATATCGCGAACCTTGAACTCATCGCCGATAAGATTCTCAAGGTAGTGTCCGACCTCCGGATGCTCTGCGAAGATCTGCATCGTGCGCAGGAAATCTTTCCTGCCGCTGCGCGAAGAGCCGAAGAGATTGAGACCTTTTTCAAGCACCATTCTCGTGTTGATATCGACGAAGTTCTCACTGACGCCCATGAGCGAAATGCTGCCCTCGGGCTCAATGAGGTCTATCATCTGATTTATCGCGGGTCTTGAGCCGGGGCCGCCGACGCACTCGAACGCGTGGTCGATGCTGACTCCCTCAGGCACCGCGTCAACATGGAATGTCTCTTTTGCAAAGGTGAAGAAATTGAGCTTGTCCTCAACCGTGCCGAAGATATAGAGCTCGGCGTTCGGATAGAGATAGTGCAGCATCAATGCGGTTATAAATCCGACATTTCCGTCGCCCCAGATACCGATTCTGCGGCGGTTGGAATTTGCGAACTTCTCGAAGCGCGAGATGGACTGCACGCTAACGCTGACGAGCTCCGAGAACGAAGCGACGCGCATATCGAAGCCCTCGGGCACCTTGACAAGGCGGTCGTGGGGCATCTGGATATAGTCGCGCATGAAGCCGTCATATCCGCTCGAGCAGAAGTGGCTCGAACGCAGATAGTTCTCGGCGATGACCGGGTCGGTCTCGGTGGGTGTATTGGGTATCGGAATAAGCATCTCGCCGACCGAAAATTCACCGCTCGGGTCATATATTACTTCGGCGACGCACTCATGAATAAGAGCCATGGGCAGCTTCTTCATGAGCACGGCGCGGTTGCGCAAACCCTGATAGTAGCGCTGATCCGCCTTGCATATCGACATCTTGACGGGGCGGAGAATGACCTCGTTCTTCGAGAGGTCTATCTCCTTGTACGCCGTGTCAATGAGCTTGGGCGCTATAAGCTGATATACTTCATTTATCATTGTTCACAACCCCCAGAAGTGCGTTTGCAACTTTGAGATCATAGGTGTAGGTTATCTTGATGTTGAACACTTCGCCGTCGACGATGCGGACGGGCTTGTTCTTTATTGTATAAATCTTGCACGCATCGGTCAGCGTGTTCTTCTCGTCCTCGGTGAGGCTGTTGAGAACGCTCTCAAGCTCCTTTATTCTGAAGGACTGCGGAGTCTGACCCTGATACAGCTCGCTTCTTGTCGGGATGCTGCTGACATTTTCGCTGTCCTCGCTGCGGACTATTGTATCCGTTGCGGGAATAACAGTGTCGCACGCGCCGTATTTCTTCGCAGCCTCGATATTTTCGTCAATTATTCTGTGGGTGACAAACGGACGGACTGCGTCGTGGGTAACAATAACGCTGTCATCGTCAATGGCGAAATTCTCGTTGATGAACTTGAGCGCGTTTTCGAGCGTGCCGTTTCTTGTCGAGCCGCCCTCAACGACATTTATCTTCTCTGCGATAGCCTCGCCGAGATATTTCTTCACGAGATCCTTCGTGTGGGCTATCCATGCCTTGGGGCAGAGGACTATTATGCGGTCGATTCCGGGATTGACGACAAACTTCTCTATCGTGTGGACTATTATCGGCTTTGAGCCGAGCTGGAGATACTGCTTGGGCATATCTGCGCTGCCCATTCTGCTGCCGATACCGCCGGCAAAAATCGCTCCTATGACCATCTGAAAAACACCCTTTCTTATTTTATTCCCTTGACCATACGGTCGTAGATATCACAGACCTCCTGGCTCGTTCCGGAAGCTATCATCTTGCCGTGATCGAGGATTATGGCCTTGTTGCAGAGTCTGCGCACCTGTTCTGTCGAGTGCGAGACGAAGAGCACCGTTACATTGTTTTCAAACATCGACATGACGCGTTTCTCGCTCTTGGCTCTGAAACGGGCGTCGCCGACAGAGAGCACCTCGTCGAGGATAAGCACCTGCGGATCGACCGCGGTGGCTATCGCGAAGCCGAGACGCGCGCGCATACCGGAGGAATAGTTCTTGACCGGTACATGCATAAAGTCCTTGAGTTCAGCAAACTCGACTATCTCATCGTAGCGCTCCTCGATGTACTTTCTCGAATAGCCCATCGTTGCGCCGTAGAGATAGACATTCTCCTTGCCTGTGTAGTTCATGTCAAAGCCCGCGCCGAGTTCGAGCAGAGGGGCAATGACGCCCTTCGTCGTGACCGTGCCCTTGGTGGGCTTGAGAACGCCTGCGACAGTCTTGAGCAGTGTACTCTTGCCGGCTCCATTGAAGCCGAGAACACCGAGGCGTTCGCCCTTTTCGATCTGGAAATTGACATCGGTCAGCGCCCAGAAATCGTCATACTTGAGCTTGCGGGTGACGAGCTTTATGAAATATTCTTTTAGATTGTCTACCTTTTCCTGATTCTGAATGAATCTGATGCTGACGTGATTTACATCAACCATTACGTTGCCCATAATTACGCCCTCCCATCAGATGTGCAGGATGAAATCATCCTGCTTCTTGTAGAACACCAGCACGCCTATGAGCAGCATCGCAATGCTGAAGACGGCGGAGTAGATTATATGATTCGGATTCATCGCCCTGCCGAAAAGCACGCAGTCCCTGAACATCGAGACTATCGAATAGAGCGGGTTCGCCATGAGCGCATACTGTGCATACCTGTTGGTTATATGCAGGGTCTCGACATTGTAGAATATGGGAGTCGCATAGAACAGCAGCATGCAGAAAACTTCGTACATATACTCGACATCCTTGAAGAATACCTCCATGGTGCAAAGTATCATTCCGACGCCGACGCACAGCACAAAGAGGATAAGTATCGGCACGAAGGAGAGCAGGATATACGGAGTCAGGCGCATGGCGGTGTCGGTGAATATCATGTAATACGCCATAACGACCGCAAGCACAAGAAGCGAAATCAAAAACGTTATGAAGTTCGACGCGACATTCGCCATGGGGTATATGTACTTGGGCACATACACCTTCTTTATGACCGATGCGCTGTTTCTTATCGAGCGCATGGCGCGCTTGGTCGCCTGGGAATAGAACTCATAGAGCAGACGGCCGCAGAGCAAATATACGGGGTAGTTGAGAACCTTCGACTCATCGCGTCCGAAGATATTTCCGAAGATGAACGCGAGCACGATCATCGTCAGAAGCGGCTGAAGAAATGTCCAGAACATACCGAGAACCGAGTTCCTGTACTGGAGCTTAATGTTCTTGCGAACGATCTCGGTGAAAAGGAAACGGTACTTATAAAAATTCTTGAAGTATTTCTTCATCCGGATCACCTCCACTTTTTCATATAGTAGAACATCGAGCGGATATGGACGAGCAGGAGCTTGAAGTTATGTTTCGACTCCCTCTCCCATTCGTGATAGACGACAACCGACGGATCAAACACAACGCGGGCATATTTGCGCACGGTGCGGGTTATATCGCTGTCTTCAAAATAGAGGAAATAACCCTCGTCAAAGCCGCCGATTTTGCGAAACAGCTCCGTTCTTATCATGAAAAAGCATCCGGAGGCGTTCTCAATGTCAAAGGGCTTTGTGTAGTCCTCGTCGAGCATTGCGTATTCGCGCAGGAGCCTGCCCGGCTTTTCTTCATTGCGCAGGCGGCTGGCAAAAAGATATTTTATCTTCGGGTCGCGCTTGCCGAGGATCTGCATACGCCCGTCGGGGGAGCAGATTTTCGGGGCGAGCAAGCCTATATCCTCATGCTCTTCGAGATAATCCGCAAGGGCTGATATTGCGTCGTCCTTTACGGTGATATCCGGATTTATGACGACATGATACTTTGAATCAAGTCTGTCCATCACCAGATTATGACCCGCTCCGAAACCGGTGTTTCCGGCATTGCGGATCAGCTCAAGCTGCGGGTAGTTCTGCTCGATAAACTCCGGGGTGCCGTCGGTTGAGGAATTGTCCACAACATAGAGCTTGAAATCGGCACGGGTGAACTCGAGCAGAGAATCAAGGGTCTTTTTGATGGAATGCATATTGTTGTGCGTCACTATGCACCCCGTGACCTTATATTTTCCCAATTTCACACCTCTTTAAGTGCTGACTTATCACGGTCAGCGTCAGTCTGCGTTTTTGTATCGCAGTATATCTCCCGCCATCTGAATACGCCAGGATATCTTCTGCGCGGCGGTGGTCTTGCCTCCGGTCACATTGCCGCCGTGGCAGCGATGCTTGATAAGAGGCTCGTATATGAACTCGACCTTGCCTTTTAGCTCGGCATTGAGTCCTATCCACCAGTCATGCATGGCGAGATTTTTTGGAAACGGCATGAACGCAGGCTCGAAATCGCGCCTGAACGCCATGCAGCAGCCCATATATGAATTCTTCAGAAAGTTTCTGACAAATCCCCTCTTCGAGCCGTTGAGGCTGAAGAAAGATTCGTCGGTGACATTCAGTTCCCCGTCCGTCATCATTGCGTCATGCAGCACGACGTCTGCGCCGTTTTCAATCGCTTTCATGACGCGCTCAACCTTGTTTGGGAGCCAGACATCGTCCTGATCGCACAGGAAGATGACATCCCCCGAACAGTTGAGAATAGCGTTTTCAAAATTTCTGCATACGCCCTCGCCCGTGCCCTCGACATATCTGACGCGCCCGTCGTATGCCGAATAGAATTCGACCGCCGCGCGGGTCTTGCCCGCGGGGTTATCGTCGCTGACGACTATCTCGTCGTCCCTGCCGAGCTGAGGGAGTATGGATTCGATCTGTTCTCCTATATATTTCTCGCCGTTATATGCGGCAAGAGCAACCGATATTTTCATATATCAATAGAGCTTTGCGCCCGCAGGGATGCGGCCGGAGACCATAAGAAGATTGAGCTTCTCTTCGCCCTCCTCCGAATGTACGGCGCTCAGGAGCATTCCGCACGAATCGATGCCCATCATCGATCTGGGCGGCAGGTTGGTTATGGCTATGAGCGTCTTGCCGACAAGCTCTTCGGGCTCATAATAGGCGTGGATGCCGCTTAAAATAATGCGGTCGGTGCCCGTGCCGTCATCGAGGACGAACTTGAGCAGCTTCTTGCTCTTGGGCACTGCGGTGCATTCTTTGACCTTGACGGCCCTGAAATCGGACTTGCTGAAAGTCTCGAAATCGACAAAATCCTTGAAGAGAGGCTCTATCTCAACTTTCGAGAAGTCTATGGTCTCGGGAGTCTTCTCCTCTTTTTCCTCTTCGACAACCGCAGTCTTCTTGGACGCGTCGCCGTCAAGCGACTTCATCGTCGGGAAGAGCAGAACGTCGCGGATAGAATAGCTGTCGGTCAGGAGCATGGCAAAGCGGTCGATGCCGATGCCGATGCCGCCTGTCGGGGGCATACCGTATTCGAGAGCCATGAGGAAGTCCTCATCGGTGTGGTTCGCCTCATCGTCGCCGGCGGCAAACAGCTCTTCCTGAGCCTCAAAGCGGCCGCGCTGGTCGATGGGATCGTTGAGCTCGGAGAAGGCGTTCGCCATCTCGCGGCAGGTTATGAACAGCTCGAAACGCTCCGTGTAGTTCGGATCATCGGGCTTTCTCTTTGCAAGCGGGGAAATCTCAACCGGGTGCTCCGTGATGAAAGTCGGCTGAACGAGCTTGTCCTCAACATATTCCTCGAAGAAGAGGTTGAGCAGGTCGCCCTTCTTGTGTCTCTCCTCGAACTCGATGCCGCGCTCCTTGGCGAGCGAACGGGCGGTTTCAAGGTCAATCTCCGCGAAGTCGACGCCCGAATATTTCTTGACAGCCTCGACCATCGTCATGCGGGCAAAGGGCTTTGAAAGATCAATTTCCACGCCGTCATATGTGACAACGGCAGTGCCGAGAACCTTGAGAGCAACAGTTCTGTAGAGCTCTTCGACAAGATCCATCATGCCGTGGAAATCGGTATACGCCTGATATATCTCAAGGAGCGTGAACTCAGGGTTGTGGCGCACATCAAGACCCTCGTTGCGGAAAACTCTACCCATCTCGTAGACTCGCTCAAGGCCGCCGACTATAAGGCGCTTGAGATAGAGTTCAAGGGAAATGCGCAGGTTGAGATCCTCGTTGAGGGCGTTGTGATGGGTCACAAACGGACGCGCGGCAGCGCCGCCCGCATTCTGAACAAGAATGGGCGTCTCGACCTCGATGAAATCCTTGGAATCGAGATAGTTTCTTATCTCGCGGATTATCAGGCTTCTCTTTATAAATGTATCCTTGACATCGGGGTTGACTATGAGGTCAAGGTAGCGGCGGCGATAGCGGGTGTCCGTATCGCGCAGACCGTGGAATTTTTCGGGCAGCGGAAGCAGCGACTTCGTCAGCAGGCGAAGCGCGGTTGCGTGGATGGATATCTCGCCCCTGCGGGTCTTGAACACCGTGCCGTGCACTTCGAGGATATCGCCGATATCCCACTTCTTGAACTTTGCAAATGTATCCTCGCCGACATCGTTTATGCGCACATAGACCTGAATACGGCCCGAGCGGTCACGGATATCGATGAAGTTCGCCTTGCCCATATCGCGTCTTGACATCATTCGTCCGCATATGGAGACCTCTTTGCCCTCCATCGCTTCGAAATTGTCAACTATCTCCTGTGCATGGGCGGACTGATCCGCGGTTGTTATTTTGAACGGATCCTCCCCTGCGGCGCAAAGCTCATTGAGCTTGTCCAGGCGGATCTGACGCAGGGCGTTTATGTCCTCCTGCGCCTCTTCGCTCTCGGCGGAGACGGGGTTGGTGTTTATCTCATCCGGCATTTTTTTCACTCCTTGGATTTATGTGAACTGTGCTTTTTTACTTTGACTTTGCGATGCTGAGAATCTTAAGCTGAAGAATCTTTCCGGTAGGCAGCGAAACATCGACTACATCACCCTTGCGGTTGCCGATAAGCGACTTGCCTATGGGCGACTGGTCGGAGATTATGCCCTGAGAGGGGTTCGATTCGCTGGATCCGAGGATAGTATACTCGCTCTTCTTGCCGGTCTCGACATTCTCGACCTTGACCTTTGAGCCGGGGTGAACCACGCCCGCATTCAGATTGTCCTCGTCGAGGATATTCGCGTTGCGGATGTCGTTTTCAAGGCGGGCGATTTTAGCTTCGAGCTTCGCCTGCTCATTCATCGCCTCATCATACTCGGAGTTTTCGGAAAGGTCGCCGAAAGAACGCGCAACTTTGATGCGCTCGGCTATCTCATCTCTGCCGGTGGTTTTGAGCTGTTCGAGCTCCTTGACCTTGGCATCGTAGCTCTCTCTTGTCAATACGATCTGCTTTTCCATTTTAAGGCCATCCTTCTTCCTTAAATTTTAAAAATTGATACACTAAGGCCTTTTCAGGCACTTATCCACAATATTGTTATTATATTCATTTTATCGCCTGTTGTCAATAGTTTACGGCGCCGCCGAGAGCCTCATAAGCTCCGACGCGGCGCGCAGAGAAAGCGGTTTTCCGCCGTGATATATCTCGGAAAAACAAAGCTGCGCGAGCGAATGGATTCGGCTTATAAGATAAAGCGCACCCGCGAATTTAAGCGAGTCCGCGCCCGTCGGCATGAGGCGCGCATATGCGCTCGGGAGCGTTATTTTTCCCGCCGTAAAAACTTCGCCGCCGCAGACAAGCTTTTCGGGCGACGAATCGAGGTCGATGACCGCGTCTGCGCTGTCGCTGATTCCGTCAAGAACCGCCGCGCCGAATTCGTCCATGGCGTTTTCTATCGGGCGCGAATACCCGTCCGGGCACGAAGTAGCGACGCGGATATCCGAAAACAGAGGCACGGCAATGCCGAGCCTCTGGGCAGCGGAGGCGTTTTTGTCTTTTATCAGCAGCTCGCCGCGCACCCCGCACCCGCAGGACGAGCGCAATATAGAGCACGCAGTGTTGAAGAAAACGAGCTTTCTGTAATCGGAGAGATCGGGCTCGTCTATCCCGCCGCCGGGTGCTATACCCTCGGGCAGGAGCATTGTGCCCGAGCATCTGCCAGCCGCTTCACATATCGCCGCGCGGTTTATTTTTCCGCGCCGCCTGGCTGAAATTATCTCGCGAAACGGCAGACCGCCGTATACGCGCACATCGCGCACCTGCGGAGCCCTGAACAGCCGCCTTCGCCTGAAAAAGCCGGCATCGTCAGCAATAACGAGAACCGAAAACATACTATCACCGCCGAAAATATCCTTCTCAAAGATATTATATGCCGCAAAGCGATGAAAATAGACAAAAAGAAAAAGCAGGCCTAAGCCTGCTTATCTGTATTAAAATGATATTACTCAGCGAAGCCGGACTCAACAAGCTTCACGAGCTCATCAACAGCCTGCTCCTCGTCGGGACCGCCTGCGATGATGCGGATCTGGGTGTTGCCCATGATGCCGAGGGAAAGCACGCCGAGAAGGCTCTTGGCGTTGACTCTGCGCTCGTCCTTTTCCACCCAGATGGAAGACTTGAACTCGTTAGCCTTCTGAATGAAAAAAGTTGCCGGACGTGCATGAAGTCCTACCTGATTCTGTACCATAACATCTTTAACATACATAATATATAATCTCCCACACACAAATTCAAATTTTATTCTACTGCTTATATATTATATCATAAAACTTGTCCCCGTCAACAATTTACTTGCGACTTTCGCCCTCAAAGGCGATAATTCGTTGCCTGTTCCAAAGTTGAAAATTCGGGCGGGGGCTTTGTTGTGTATTTTGACCATACAAGACACATCTTTTTAATGCAGGTTGCACATTAAATTATTGTCTTCGGGAATCAGTCCTCACTCTTCAAAGACGAGAGAAACGCTCGGTCTTTTCGGCTCAGCTCCGCTTTTTCGAGCATATCGGGTCTGCGGCGGTAGGTGCGCTCAAGGCTCTGTTCCCTGCGCCACTTCTCGATGTTCGCATGGTGACCCGAGAGCAGAACGGGCGGCACCTCTTTGCCGTGCCATTCGACAGGGCGGGTATACTGAGGATATTCGAGCAGGGACGAAAAATGGCTCTCGAGCTCGAACGCATCTTCGTTAGCGAGCACTCCTGGGAGCATACGCGCAACGGCATCCGCAAGCATAAGCGCGGGCAGCTCGCCGCCCGTCACCACGAAATCGCCAATCGAAATTTCCTCGTCGACTATCTCTTCTATAACGCGTTCGTCAATTCCCTCATAGTGACCGCACAGCAGAGCGATATTGTCGAGCTTCGACAGCTCGACCACGCGCTTTTGGGTCAGCGTCTTTCCCTGCGGGGTTAGATATATAAGATGCGGGCGCGTGCCCGTGTCGCGGCAAAGGGACTCGTAGCAGTCATATATCGGCTGCACCTGCATTATCATGCCCGTCCCGCCGCCGTAGGGCGAATCGTCCACTCGATTGTGCTTATCGAGCGTGTAGTCGCGGATATTGCGGCAGTTTATTTCAACACAGCCGCGCTCGCGCGCTCTGCCTATCACGCTCTCCCTGAGCACCTCGCAGCACATCTCCGGGAAGAGGGTAAGAATATCAATCCTCATCTGAAAACAGCCCTTTCAGCGGTGTTATCAGGACAATTCCGTTCTCTACATCGACGCTCGAAACCACATCGGGAATGGCGGGGATAAGCGTCTCGGTGCCGTTATCATCCGTTATGTGCCAGACATCGTTTGCGCCGGTCTGGCTGACATCGGTAACGGTTCCGTAGACTTTTCCGCTGTTTGCGTCCTCGGCGCGGCAGCCGATGAGCTCAGCTATGAACCAGTCGCCTTTTTTGAGATGCGCGTCGCTGCGGCGCATATAGAGCACTTTGCCTCTGAGCGAGGCGGCCTTTTCGACCGTGTCGCAGCCGTCGAGGCGCAGCAGCGCAATATTCCCGTGGGGGCGAGCGCAAACAACGCCCACGCTTTTTTCACCGTGTGCGTCGTAGTAGAGCGTTTTGAACTTTTTGAAGAATTCGGGCGAATCGCACCACGGCTGAACGCGCAGTTCCCCGCGCACGCCGTGGGTGCCGACTATCTGCCCTATTTCAAGATAGTCCTTTATCATCAGTCTATCTCAACTGCGACCTTCTCATCGCAGCGCGTTGCGGCAGCGCGCATAACAGTGCGGATAGCCTTGGCTATTCTGCCCTGCTTGCCGATAACTCTGCCCATGTCATTCTCGCTGACGTGGAGATGATAGACTGTAACGCCCTCATCATCCGGCTCGTCAACGGTGACGGTAACTGCATCGGGCTCTTCAACGAGGCCCTGAGCGATGGATATAAGTAAATCCTTCATTTCGATGTTCCTTTCATAGAAAAACAAAACTCCCCGCAGACTGCCGAGAGCCATGTTTTACGCTGAGCGTTATCAGTCGATGACGCCGCTCTTCTTGAGGATATCCTTAACGGTATCGGTGGGCTGAGCGCCGTTGGCGATCCACTGCTTTGCCTTGTCTGCGTCGATCTTCACATCAGCGGGAGTCTTGAGCGGATCATAGGTGCCGATCTCCTCGATGAATCTGCCGTCGCGGGGATATCTCGAATCCGCAACGACTATTCTGTAGAAGGGGTTCTTCTTTGCGCCCATGCGGCGAAGTCTGATTTTAACTGCCATGATAATTGTACCTCCAAAAGTAATACAAAATTAATATATAATGTAAACCCTAAGGCTGACCTATAGGATAACATCCGTTTTTACATTCCGAGCTTGCTCGGGTCGAAGCCCATACGGCGCATCTTTTTCTTTGAGCCTTTGCCGTTGAATTGCTTGAAGAGCTTCTGCATCTGCTTGTGCTGGTTGAGAAGCCTGTTGACATCCTCGACCTTCTGTCCGCTGCCCGCGGCGATACGCCTTTTGCGGGAGGGATTGATTATATCGGGATTCTCGCGCTCTTTCGGGGTCATCGAGCGGATGAGCGCCTGGAGACGGTCGAACTGCTTCTCGTCAACATCCACGCCCTGGAGCTTCTTGCCCATGCCCGGGAGCATTGCGAGCGTGTCCTGAATCGAGCCCATTTTGCGAAGCTGGGTTATCTGATCGAGCAAGTCGTTGAGGTCGAACTTATTCTTTCTTATCTTTTCCTCAAGCTCCGCCGCCTTCTTTTCGTCAATAGCTGTCTCCGCCTTCTCGATAAGCGAGAGGACATCGCCCATGCCGAGGATTCTCGAAGCCATGCGGTCGGGGTGGAAGGTGTCGAGATCGCCGAGCTTTTCGCCGACGCCGACGAACTTTATCGGCTTGCCCGTGACAGCGCGCGCGGAGAGCGCCGCACCGCCTCTGGTGTCGCCGTCGAGCTTTGTCAGGATAAGTCCGTCAATGCCGAGCGTCTCGTTGAAAGTCGAGGCAACATTGACCGCATCCTGACCGGTCATCGCGTCGACCACGAGGAGAATCTCGTGCGGGCGGACTTCCGACTTGATGCGCTTGAGCTCATCCATGAGCTGCTCATCTATATGCAAGCGGCCTGCGGTATCGATGAGGACATAGTCGTTGCCCTCGTCCCTTGCAAGCGCGACCGCCTGTTTGGCTGTTTCAACCGGATCCTGCGTACCCTTTTCAAAGACCGGCACGCCGACCTTTTCGCCGAGCACCTGAAGCTGTTTGATAGCCGCAGGGCGATAGATATCGCACGCGACGAGCATCGGTCTGCTGCCGCGGTTCTTGAGCATGAGCGCAAGCTTTGCACAGTGCGTCGTTTTACCTGCGCCCTGAAGACCGCAGAGCATTATCACTGTCGGCGGATGCGCCGCAGTCGCGAGGCGGGTCTTCGTGCCGCCCATAAGGTCGATAAGCTCTTCGTTGACTATCTTTATGACCATCTGCGCGGGAGTAAGGCTCTCCATAACATCCGCGCCGATAGCTCTCTCGGTGACCTTGGCGGTGAAATCCTTGGCTACCTTGTAGCTGACGTCCGCCTCAAGCAGAGCCATGCGCACGTCGCGCATCGCCGCGCGGACATCCGCCTCGTTGAGGCTGCCCTTGCTTTTAAGACGCTTGAACGCCGCTTCAAGGCGTTCCGAAAGACCTTCAAATGCCAATGTTTTCACCTCTGTATAAAAAGTAAGTAGTTTTTATGTTACCGTTTCAAGCCGAATTGTACCGAGCGATTTTTCCGCATCACATCGCACAATCGAAGACTGTGCTGATTTCGCGGGCGGATGATATCCGCCCCTACAGCAGCAACCGAGCGAACGGGTTCCTGCAACGCAGCTATGGCAAACTTTTTCCGCAATCATATCCGCACAATCGAGGACTGAGAAAAATTTGTCGGAGCAAGGCGTGGGGTTCTGTGAATGAAGGAGCGCACTTTGTGTGCGTGACTGAATTCACAGGTTCTCACAACGCGGCTCCGGCGGATTTTTCCGCAGTCCGATCACTCCATCAAAGACATGGCGATGGCTTTAATCTTAACGGTATAATCATTCACTTCGCGCGACAGGCTGTGGTTGAGATTGTAGTCCCCTATCTCGCCGGCGCAGTCGATGATTTCAGTGAGTCCGCTGCGTATCTCGTCAAATTTCGAGGCGAGCTTGAGCTTCGACTCCATATCGAAAAGCTGGGCTTCGGCGCGCTTTATCGCATCGCGCACGCCCTGGCGGGTTATCCCCTCGTTTTCCGCGATCTCGGAGAGCGACAGGTCGTCGTTGTAGTAATAGCCCAGAAAGTCGCGCTGTTTTTCAGTCAGCATATCGCCGTAAAGGTCAAGCAAAACAGCTATTTCCAAATTCTTTGCCACTTTATTTTCTCCCCCTTTTCATCATGATCGCGTAAATGTCAAACCCCTCTGTAAAGTTAAAACGCTTTACAGGGGGTTATTATACTAAAAATATCGTCGGCTGTCAAGCACATTTTTTCGCCGAAACCGAACTTTTTTCAACATTCCGGATGTGGAAAAACGGCGGAAAAGCAAGATTGGTTTTTTATCATCAACCGCTTGTGTTTCGAGCGGCAAAAGACAACAAAATGTGCCGTTATGCGCCCGCAGGCATGTGGAAAACCGTGTGGAAAACTTTTTTCGAGTCACTTGAGCACGACTATTGTCACGCCGTCTTCGCCCTCGCCGTAGACTCCGAGTCTGAAGCTCTTGACATACGGCGACTTGCGCAGATACTGGTTGACGGCGCTCCTGAGCGCACCGGTGCCCTTGCCGTGGACAATGGTGAACTCGCCGAGACCCATGCGGAGCATATAGTCAATATATCTGTCGAGCTCCATGATGCAGTCGTCAACGGTCAAACCGCGGACATCGAGCCGCGCGGAGGCATCCATGTTCATTTTGCTCTCGACTCCCGTGCGGCGTGCGCCGGAGTTCGGGCTGCGCTTCTTCGGCGCGTTCTCGATAAGGCGCAGGTTTTTGAGCTTTACACGCGTCTTTGCCGCGCCCGCGAGGACTTCGACATTTCCGTTTCTGTCAACGGGCGAAAGGACAGTCGCCTCCTTGCCGAGATCGGCTATCAGAACGGTATCGCCCTTTTTGAGCTCGCGCGGGAGTACATAGCCGTCGTTCTCAACGCCCATGGCGACCACAGGGTCGACCGCCTCGTCTATCGCCCCGAGACCCTTTCTTACTGCGGCGCGTGCGCGACGCGCGAGGTCTGCGGCATCTTTTGTCTTCTCTTTTTCTTTTTTGAGCCTGTCGAGTTCGTCGAGCAGAGCGTAGCTCTCGCGCTTCGCCTGCTGGGTCAGCTTCGCCGCCTGTGCCTTGGCTTTCTCTATCTCCGCCTCGCGCAGGGAATCGACCTCGGCGAGCCGCTTTTCGGCTTTCTCCAGCTCGGCGCGCGCCTTTGCGGTCAGCTCCTTGGCACGCTCGTGCTCCTCCTCCATGCGGCGGCGGTTCTCTTCGAGCTTGTCAACGACATCTTCAAATCGGACATTCTCGTTGTTGACGAGCTCTTTCGCCCTGTCCACAACGCGCATGTCCATGCCCAAGCGCTCGCATATTGCAAGCGCGTTCGAGCGTCCGGGAACGCCGATAAGCAGTCGGTAGGTCGGGCTGAGGGTCGCAACGTTGAACTCGCAGCAGCCGTTTTCGACGCGCGGAGTTTCAAGGGCATAAGCCTTGAGCTCGGCATAGTGTGTTGTCGCGGCGATCTTCGCACCCTTGAAATGCAGGTCTTCGAGCACCGCCATTGCAAGAGCCGCGCCCTCGACGGGGTCTGTGCCCGCTCCGAGCTCGTCTATGAGCACAAGGCTGCGGTCGCCCGCCTGACCCATGATATCTATAATATTCGTCATATGCGCCGAGAAAGTCGAGAGGGACTGCTCTATCGACTGTTCGTCGCCGATGTCCGCGAGGACTTCGCTGAATACGGAAAGTCTGCTTCTGTCGCCCGCAGGAATCATAAGTCCGCACATCGCCATGAGCGTGAAAAGACCGACTGTCTTTATCGAGACGGTCTTTCCGCCCGTGTTCGGGCCGGTTATAACGAGTGTGTCAAAGTCCGTACCGAGTCTTATATCAACAGGGACTACTTTGTTTTTGTCAATGAGCGGATGTCTGGCGGCACGCAGCTCTATCTCGCCATCGGAGTTCAATAGAGGCACCGTCGCGCCTATCGAATAGGCATACTGCGCCTTTGCGAAGATAACATTGAGTTCAACAGCGCACTCGTAGCTGTTTTTTATACCCTGCTCAAACTCGCCGACCATCGCGGAGAGTGCCGTGAGTATGCGTTCTATCTCGTCCTGCTCTTTAGAACGCAGGACTTTTATCTCGTTGTTCGCTTCAACAACCGGCATCGGCTCGACGAACACAGTGGCGCCCGATGAAGATGTATCATGGACAAGTCCCTGCACCTCGCCGCGGTATTCCGCCTTGACGGGCACAACATAGCGCCCGTTTCGCTGGGTTATGATATTCTCCTGCATGAACTTCGAATAGTGCGCAGAGTGGGTCATCTTATCGAGCTGGTCACGAACTTTCGACTCCTGCACGCGAATCTTGCGCCTTATTTCAAAGAGCTCGGGCGAGGCGCTGTCCGCAATCTCCTCCTCGGAGATTATGGCGGAGGTTATCTTCGTTTCGAGATATTTGTTCGGCTGAAGCGCCGAGAAAAGCGGGTCGAGAACGGTCTCGACTCCCGCGTTCGTGCTGCGCCACTGGGCGAGAGCACGCACGGTTCTGAGCACCTCGGCAACATCGAGCAGTTCGCGCATGGAAAGCGTGCTGCCCGCGCCGGCTCGCGCTGCGGCGTTATTGACATTGCGAAGCCCGCCGAAGGACGGACCGCCGAAGCGCGCAAGGAGCATATGCGCGTCGCGCGTCTGATTCATCTGCACCTGCGCGAGATCAATATCGCTCTCCGGGCGGAGGCTCAGCGCAAGCTCGCGCGCGTCGGGGCATGCCGTGAACTGTGCGAGGCGCTCCAATATTTTATCAAATTCCAAAGCCGTTAAATGGCGGTTCATATTCTGAGACATTGTTATTCCTCTCGTTCAAGTTACTGCTTATATAATACCAAATATAAAGTTATCACATCTGTGCCGCCATGTAAAGCAAAAAGAAAAAATAAGGCTGACGCATTTGCGGCAAAAAATAAAAAGGTCACAATCTGCGTTTTCGGACGCAAACTGTGACCTTCAACATTTTTGCTCTTTGGTCTGCGCTGAATGCGGCAGCCGTAGACAGCTTTATCAGTCGCTCGTGTAAGGAAGAAGAGCAACGTGACGGGCACGCTTGATAGCGGTGGTAAGCTCTCTCTGGTGAGCGGCGCAGTTGCCGGTGACTCTTCTGGGAAGAATCTTCGCTCTGTCAGAGATATACTTATGAAGTTTGGCTGTGTCCTTGTAATCTATGCACTCAACCTTGTCGACGCAGAAAGCGCAAACCTTCTTGCGGCCCTTGCGGTTGGATCTTCTGTCGTTTTTCTCATATGCCATGATGTTAACCTCCTCTTTGGCTAAGGTGGAAGCCGAAAGCCGCCTTGCGGCTTGGGGCTATTCGTTCGACGTCAGACGCCGAGTTCAAGTTTTTTCTCAGAACGGGAGATCGTCGCTTATCGGGATCTCCTCAAAATCGTCCGCTCCGCCTGTGGCGAAGGACGCTGCGGGCTGAACGCGCGCGGGCTGCTCATTCTGGCGGGCACCCGTGCCGGTCTCTGCCTTTGATCCGCAGAAGCTGACTTCCTCGGCAACTATCTCAAACGCAGTGCGCTTGTTGCCGTTCTTGTCCTCGTAGTTGCGCTGCTGGATACTTCCGCGAACAGCGATCATTGATCCCTTATGGAAGTAGCGGGAGACGAACTCTGCAGTCTGTCTCCAGGCGACAACGTTGATGAAATCGGTCTGCTTCTCTTCACCCTGTCTCTGGAAGCGGCGATCGACCGCAACGGAGAAAGTGGTGACTGCGACGCCGGAAGCGGTGGTACGCAGTTCGGGATCGGCAGTGAGTCTGCCCATAATTATTGCAACGTTAAGCATCTTTGTTTCCTCACTTTCTGACAACGAGTGAGCGGAGAACGCCGTCGGTTATACCGGCGATACGGTAGAACTCCTCGGGGAACTCAGGTGCAGCGCTGAAATTGAACAGAGCGTAGAATCCCTCGGGCTCATCGTCGATAGCGTAAGCGAGCTTGCGCTTGCCCCACTCATCAATGCTGTCCAGAGTGCCGTTCTGCTCGATGAGAGCCTTGAACTTCTCGATGAGAGCGGGAACGCCCTCCTCACCGTTCTTGACGGAGAAAACCATCATTGCTTCATAGCTGTTGTTTGCTGACATTCTTAAAGCACCTCCTTCTGGTCTTTTGGCTGCGGTTCATCCGCAGCAAGGATTAGCCGCCTTTTTCCTGCGGCAATTAGTTATTTTAACAGTGTTTAGCACTTTTGTCAACATATTTTTTTACATGAGTAAAATCGCGCTAACTCTTGTCAATCGAGCATATTAGTGGTAATATTTATATGAATCAGAAACGAACGCAGGTGATTTTCATGACAAGCCCGGCAACCGGAAGGCCCGCGCACAACAGGCGCACGGCATACACAAAAACGGCAATACGCCGCACCTTCTTCGAACTGCTTGAAGAAAAGGACTTCGACAAGATCAGCGTGCGAGAGATATGTCAGCGCGCAGACATCAACAGAAGCACCTTCTACCGCCACTATGACGACATCAACGCGCTGATGAAGAGCATCGAGGCTGAGTTCGTCTCCGATATCGATAATCAGATCGAGAGAATGGATCCCGAGGTTTTCGATGCAGTATTGGTCGGTCTGTTTGATATTGTCAGGGATAATTCCGACCTGTGCTGCTACATGATGAGATGCGGCCCGCGAAAGGGCTTCATCAATTCATTGTTCGTCAAGAACTACGACAGGACACAGATAAAGTGGAAGAAGTTTTTCCCCGAGATCACGGATAAGCAGTTCCGCTGGATGTATATAATGTTCTTCAACGGCATCGTCAGCGTTATTGCGGAGTGGATAAACTCCGACTTCCGCGAAGATCCATCGACTATCGTCTCTTTCACCACAAGCATATATTTTAACGGCTTTAGAAAATATTTCTAAACTGTTTATAATTTTTGGCGACACAAATCACTTTTTGTGTCGCTTTTTGCGCATGCTTCCAGATACTGTTCCTTGTTTTTAAGTTTGAGGACAATATATACTTTTATTAATGCGGCATAACCGCTAAAATGAAAGGAGTCCTCAGAATGAGACAGTCACTCACAGTCAGAAGAGCCGAGCACTTCGGCATAAACAGGAAGATAATCGCAAACATGACCGCGCAGAGCTGGCACGACATTCCCCATGTCGTTGTTACAAACGAGCCTGAGGCGTCCGAATTTCTGAAAGTTTTCAAAGAAATCAACGAAGGGCGCGCAAAAGAAGATAATATCACGCTCAACGCAGTTATATTAAAAGTAATAACAGAGGCGCTCAAGAAGTGCCCCGCGATGAATGCACATATCGATTTCAAACCCCGCCTTGTCCGCGGATGCGTGACGGAGTTCGACGAAATAAATATCTCGATGCCCATGCTTCTCGACTCAGGTGAGATGATGACAGTAAATCTGCACAACATGCAGGACAAGAACCTCAGGGATATCAGAGATACGCTCGCCGATGTTCAACGCAGAGCGAAAAATTCAAACATGTCGCAGGTCATGTACGACGTCTCGCTCAACGACACGCTGCAGGGGCTTGCAAAAGGCAAATTGGTTCAAACGATATCCCGCCTCATCGGCTCAAAGACCGGAAAGTACAAAGTAAAAACCCTCTCCGGCAAGAGCAAGAAAGAATATTATGATATACCCGAGTACGACAGGCTCACAAAATACGACATTGAGCAGGGCACGATAACCGTATCAAACCTCGGTTCGCTCTACAAGGACTGGGACGGCATCTGCGCACTGCTTGAGATAATCCCGCCGCAGGTCGCCGCGATAGGCGTAGGCGCTCCGCGCGACACGGCGATTGCAAACCCGGACGGCACGGTAACGGTCGGCAAGAAGCTCGTTTTCACCGTCGTTTTCGACCACCGTGCGCTCGACATGGGCGATGTAGTCCCCTTCCTGAAGTCTATAGATGAGACTTTCAAGCACCCGGAAGTTATCAAGGAGTGGATTTAACGGAGCCTTTAAAAAAGGAGATAATATGGACAAACAGAACAGTTGGCTCAGCTGGGCTATTGAGCTCCAGAGTCTCGCGCAGGCGGGGCTGACATATGGACACGACCCCTATGACCTCGAGAGATACAAGCGGATAAGAGAGATATCCGCCGAGATGGTAGCCCACAAAAGCGACATCCCGGCAGAAAAGGTCAAAGAGCTTTTCTGCAACGAGACCGGATATCAGACACCGAAGGTCGATACCCGCGCCGCGATTTTCAATGACGGAAAGATTTTGCTCGTCCACGAATCGAACGGCACATGGTCGCTCCCCGGCGGCTGGTGCGATGTAAATCAGTCGGTCGCGGAGAACGCCGTAAAAGAGACTTTTGAAGAGGCAGGCTTGCGCGTCACCGCGGACAGGCTCATCGCCGTTCAGGACAGGAACAAGCACAATAAGCCAATATACGCTTACGGGGTCATAAAAGTTTTCGTCCTCTGCTCCGTTGTCGGCGGCGAATTCGTTCCGAATATCGAAACGACCGAAACAAAATATTTCGGAAGAGACGAACTGCCGGAGAATCTCGCGGGCGAAAAGACCTCGCGCGAGCAGATACTGATGTGCTTCGATGCGAATGAGAGCGAACATTGGGAGACAAAATTCGATTAAGAGAAAAATCCATATGTAAAGTGATTTAACTTTACATATGGATTTTTGTTATATCAGCGAAATTTTATATAAAATTGCCGCCGAATCGCAGTAATATCAAGTGTTCTGCGATGTTGACCCAAAAAGCCTACTCAACAGTTGAGCTCCGCGTAAAGTCATATCACTTTACAACAAAGAATCACAAAACCGACCCGAAAAATTATATCTTCGAGTCGGTTTTATTATAAAATTCAGGCTATCTCTATCTCAAACGAAACCGTCAGTGACTTCTCTGCGCCGTTGCTGCCGTCCCATTTGAAAGTTGAAGTTCCCGCGCATTTTCCCGCACCGTAAGGCACGGCATCGGCGGCGCCGCTCATGCCGGAATCCATCTCGGCGGCGACGAGATACATATCCTGGACATAGCTCTCCCCGCTCCTGATAATAAATTGTCGCGTGGCATCCTCGGTCACTTCTATGGGATAATCTTTGTCGTAGAACGCTTTTCCGTCCTGCGTCAGAATTTTCGTGCGTATCTCATAGTGCTGCTGATTATATATCGGGAGCGTTGAAACTATATCTTTTCCGCTGTTGTTCGTGACGGTCGCCGTGATATGCACTTCGCCGCCCGATTTGACTTTCGGATTTTCGATATAAACTTTCAGCGTCACTCCGTCGAGAGTTTTTTCGATTGTCTGCGGAGCTGAACTTATTTCGGCTGTACTTTCTGCCGAAGTGTCCTCCGGAACTGTCGTTCCCGCCGTCTCCGCGTCTCCGTTTCGGCACGCCGAAAAGCTCGTTATAAGCAGAACCGATATTAATATAATTATTGCTTTTTTCATATAGCTTTCGCCTCCGGGCATTTATTTTTTCCGCGCCCTGTTCCCTTTGAAGATTGCGTTCAATCGGCTATAGGCATCCCTCCGTATATCTCTTTTTATTTAATATTATCAGACATTATTGTCAATGTCAATTTTCCGTCCACGATCTACTTTTCTTTTAAACAGTGCCGCCGTTGGCGGCATAGGGTTGTCGAGGTCGCCAACCCCTACAAATTATAATAAAAAGCAAAACACCCGAAGCTGTTTTCACAACTCCGGGTGCTCTCGCGTATTCATTTAGTTGACTTTCGTCTCAGTTATCTTCACTCCGGGCTCGATAACATCGATGCACTTGACCGGGCACGCCTCGTGGCACTTGCCGCAGCCGACGCACTTGTCGTAATCGACCTTCGCGCAGAAGTTTTCGACCGTGACCGCGCCGTATTCGCAGGTCTTGACGCACTTCATGCAGCCGATGCAGCCCGCCTTGCACTCTTTTCTGGTCTGGGCGCCCTTGTCATGATTCTTGCACATGACGGCAGCCTTTGCCTCATGCAGGGGCATCAGATCGATAATGCCCTTGGGGCAGGTGTTGACGCACATCTTGCAGGCGTGGCACGCGAGCGGATTTATTCTCGCAACGCCCTCGCAAATATGAATCGCGTCATAGGGACATACCTCAACGCAGTCGCCGAAGCCGATGCAGCCGTAGACGCACTCTTTCGGTCCGCCGAAAAGCTGAGTTGCCATTTTGCAGCTCTTGACTCCGACATAGTTGAGCTTCGTGTCCGTGTTGTGCATATTGCCCTGGCAGAGGACAACGGCAGTCATGGGAACGACATCCTCCGCCGCGAGTCCGGTTATTTTTGCAATAGCTTTGCTGACCTCAGCGCCGCCTGGCATGCAGCGTCCGGTGTCGGTGGTCTTGCCCTGAGAGAGAGCTGACGCATAGCCGGAGCAGCCGGAGAAGCCGCACGCGCCGCAGTTTGCGCCGGGCAGCGCCGCCTGAATCTCCTCAGCCTTTTCGTCGACCGGAACAGCCATGACCTTTGACGCAACGGCGAGACCGAGACCGGCTATAAGTCCGATGACGGAGACGATGACAACCGCAATTATAATAAGATGCATATTATCCCGTCCTTTCTCAACCGAATATGCCGTCGACAACGCCCGAGAATCCGAGGAAGGAGACCGAGGTGAGCGATGCGGCAATGAGCGTTATGGGCAGACCCTGAAGGAATTTCGGCACGTCGCAGCTCTCGAGGCGCTCTCTGACGCCCGCGAACATGACCATGGCGAGCATGAAGCCGAGACCGCCGCCGAGCGAACGCATCATCGACTGGCCGAAATTGTAGTTATTCTCAACGTTTATAAGCACGACACCGAGCACCGCGCAGTTCGTTGTTATCAGCGGAAGATAGATGCCAAGCGCGTTATAAAGCGCGGGCATATACTTCTTGAGGATTATCTCGACGAGCTGAACGAGAGCCGCTATGACAAGAATAAATACTATCGTCTGGAGATATTCGAGATCATTGGGCACGAGCAGCTTCGCGTTGATGGGATATGTAACGGCAGTCGAGAGCAGCATGACGAATATAACGGCGGCACTCATTCCGACTGCGGTGTTGAGCTTCTTCGACACGCCGAGGAACGGGCAGATGCCGAGGAACTTTGCGAGAATGAAGTTCTCTGTAAGGATACCGGTAAGCAGTATTGAAAGCATTATTTTCATTTGCCTGCCGCCTCCTTTCCGTCCTTTTTGTTTTCAACTTCGCCGCGAAGGGAGCAGGAAGCCGCCATCGGGCAAGCCTCACAACCCTTGAGCTCCGCCTTTGAAAGACCCTTCTTGTCGGCGAGCTTGTTGGCGCACGCCATGAGTATGCCGAAGACGAAGAAGCCTCCGGGAGGCAGGATGAATATCAGCATGGGGCTGACGGAAGCCGGGATTATCTGAAGTCCGGCGATAGCGCCCGTGCCGAGCAGCTCTCTGACTGCGCCCATGAGGAGCAGCGCTGCGGTGAAGCCGACGCCCATGCCGAGACCGTCAACGGCGGAAGCCGCAACGGAGTTCTTGCAGGCGAACGCCTCGGCTCTGCCGAGGATGATGCAGTTGACGACTATCAGCGGCAGGTAAACGCCGAGCTGAGCGTCGATCTGTGGGACGAACGCCTTGACGAGCATCTGGACTATTGTAACGAACGAAGCGATTATAACTATATAAGCGGGGATTCTGACCTTCTGGGGAATCACCTTTTTGAGCGCCGAAATGGCGATGTTCGAGCACACAAGGACTATCGAAGCTGCGACGCCCATGCCCAGCGCACTCTCGACCGAGGTCGAAACCGCGAGCGTCGGGCAGGTGCCGAGCACCAGACGGAGAACGGGGTTCTCAACGAGAATGCCCTTGGTAAACTCCTGAAAAAGACTCTTTTTCTTTGCCATTTTTTACTCCGCCCCCTTTAAATTGGAATCATAGTAGCTCAGCGCCTCATTGACTGCCGCCGTGACGGCTTTCGAGGTTATCGTCGCGCCGGTGAGCGCCTGGATCTCGTTGCCGGAGGCACTGTTTTTGTCGACTGTAATATCCTTGACCTTTCCCTTGAACTGGTCGAGGAAGCTGGCATTCTGAGCCTTCATGCCGAGACCGGCGGTCTCGTTGAGTTCGAGCGGCGAAATGCCGGTGACTGCGCCGTTTTTGTCGATGCCGGTCATTATCTTCACATCTCCGCCGTAGCCCTTGGAAACGGTGACAAAGACATAGCCGACTTCGTTGCCGCTTGCATCCTTGCCGACAGCGTAAGTGCCGCTGCCGCCCTTCATCTCCTGCGTATCATCGAACTGAGTCGCGGCGGGCAGGACTTTCTGCCTTGTTTCGACCTCGGTCTGCGCCGAGAGCTCGGCTATCTTCGGAGCCGTGACTTTATTTGTAACGGCGAGAAGAGTCGTGGCGACGAGGCATATCAGAAAGAGCGCTACAGTCGGGATGGCAAATTCCTTGAAACTCTTCATGCCTTCTCAGCCCCTTTCTTCTTTTTTTCCTTGACCGTGCCGAAAGGCTTCGGGGTGGTCAGATGCTCTATATGGGGAACGAGTATGTTCATAAGGATTATTGAGAATGAGACGCCCTCTGGCAGCGAGCCGAAGAGTCTGATGAACGAGGTCAGCAGACCGCAGCCGATGCCGAAGATTATCCTGCCCTTGAGATTGATGGGCGAGGTGGTGTAGTCGGTAGCCATGAAGAACGCGCCGAGCATAAGTCCGCCGCTGAGCAGCTGATAGGCGACAAAAGTGAAACTGCCCTTGCCGGCTATGAGCATTATAACGGCTACAGTGCCGATGAACGACAGCGGAATTGCGGGAGAGATTATCTTTCTTATCATCAGATAAACTCCGCCGATTATCAGCGCCACTGCGCAGGTCTCGCCGAGGCTGCCGCCGCGGATGCCTATGAGCATATCAACAAGGCTCGGCAGTCCGTCGGAGAGCTCTCCGCCCTTTGTCATCATGGTAAGGGGCGTTGCGGTGGTTACCGCTTCTGCGCCCTTGTCGAGCCACGAGAGGGGCTTTATCCATGTGGTCATGGCGGTCGGGAACGAGACCATGAGAATGATTCTTCCGGTTATTGCGGGGTTGACGAAGTTTTGGCCGATTCCGCCGAAGAGCTGTTTTACAACAACTATCGCGATGACGGAACCTATCGCCGCCTGCCACAGCGGAATAGACACAGGCAGGTTAAACGCGAGCAGAAGTCCGGTGACTACCGCGCTCAGATCGCCGAGCGTGTTGCTGCGCTTCATGATTTTGCGCGACAGATACTCGGAGAGCATGCATGTGCCTATCGTTACGAGGCAGATGAGCAGGACGCGCGGACCGAAGAGCCAGACGGACGCCGCAAGGGCGGGGATCAGCGCGATAATAACATTGAGCATTATTCCGCTGACCGTCTGAGCCGAGCGCACATGGGGAGATGCGCTGACTGTAAGTTTCTTTTCAGGCATTTCAGGCATTTTTGCTCTTCTCCTCTCTCAGCATCTGTTTTGCAAGGCGCATATACTGGACGAGCGGCTTTGCCGCAGGACATGAATAAGCGCATGAGCCGCACTCCATGCAGACCATGGCACCGGATTTTTCAAGCCTGTCTATGTCCTTCGCCTTTATATAGCGTTCAACAAGCGTGGGCATAAGGCTCAGCGGACATGCCGCCGCGCATCTGCCGCAGCGGATGCAGTCGCGCTCTTTCTTGACCTTCGACGCATCGTCGGCAAAGGCGAGAATGGCGTTGTTCTGCTTGAGAACGGGAATATCCGTGTTGACAACGGCAAGTCCCATCATCGGGCCGCCGGTTATTATCTTGCCGGGTTCGGCTTTGAAGCCGCCGCAGAAGTCGATTATTTCACCGACGTTCATGCCGATAGGCACTCGGACGTTCTTCGGGTCGGCTATCGCGGAGCCGTCAACGGTCAGCGAGCGGCTGACGAGCGGCTTGCCGCTCTTGAGATATCTTGCTATAAATGCGACGGAGGCGACGTTCATAACAACGCAGCCGACATCGGCGGGCAGCTTTCCGGGCGGAACCTTTCTGCCCGTGGCGGAGAGCACCATCATCTTCTCTGCGCCCTGGGGATACTTCGACTTTAGCGTCATGAGTCGCACCGCGTTATCCTCCGCAACGTCTCTGTCCGCTATAGCCTTGAGCACTTTGAACGCTTCGGGCTTGTTGTCCTCAGCGGCGATAACGACGCGCTTGAAGCCGAGTATCTCTTTCAAAGTATAGATGCTCGAGAGGATGTCCCATGAATTTTCAAGGCACTCGCGGTAGTCAACGGTTATGTAGGGTTCGCACTCCGCGGCGTTGACGATAAGCGTGTCGACATTCTTGTCGGGTGGGATACGCAGCTTGACATGCGTGGGGAAGCCCGCTCCGCCGAGTCCGACAAGACCGGAATCCCTGACGGCGCGAAGGAAGCTCTCCTTGCCCGTCACCTTCGGCGGCTCAAGACCGTCGAAAAGGCGCATCTCGCCGTCGGACTCTATCTCCACCGCCTGAGTGATAACGCCGTTTGCAAGCGTCGCCTGCTTGACTGCGCTGACGGTACCGGATATAGATGCGTGGATCGGAGCGCTGAGGAATTTGTCGCTGTCGCCCACTATCTGTCCGACCGAAACTTTGTCGCCCGCTTTTACAGTGGGTGTGCACGGTACACCGATATGCTGCTGCATGGGCAGGAGCACTTTTTCGGGGACTGGAATTCTTACGACTTCACAGTCTGCGGTGTTCTTGTTGTGGTTGACATGCACGCCGCCGCGTACCTGCTTGACAGCTTTGAGAACACCGTCGAGTTTAACCGAGCTCATTTCTTCAACTCCTTATGATTAATTATTACTTCTTTATTATAAACCGCGTCTGTTTTTCGAGCGCCGGCATGACTATGCGCAGCACCGTTCCAGTAACAGCTCCGGTTATAAGCGAAAATATCAGCAGTGCCGGCGCATAGCCGAGCACGGCTCCCGTCCCCGTGAGCACCGCCGCTGCGGCGAGCTGACCTGCGTTGTGGCATACGGCGGCGATTATCGACGCGCCGAGCAGACCGAAGGGATCGGATTTTATTTTTGTTGCCGCCCACATCGCGAGGGTGCTGAACACTCCTCCCGCGAGGCTCATGAAAAACGCCGTCGCGCCGCGTGTCATCAGCGCAAAGAGCGCCTTGAACACTGTTATGCACATCGCCTGCGGCAGTCCGAGAGTGAGAACAGTGAACATCGTCACTATATTTGAAAATCCCGGCTTCGCTCCCGGCGGCAGAAACGGCAGAGAGGGAATCAGATTTTCAAGAAAAGAGAGCGCGATCGCCTGGGCGCAAAGGATACCTAAAAGAGCGGTTTTTCTCGCTTTCATGGGCATATTCTCCCGGTCAGGGCGTCGTGCCGCTTCTCCGAGCCCTCGAGCCTTATCACAACTCCTGCGGGCAGGCACGCGGCGGTGTCGCCCGGGCGGGTGAGTTTTCCCGATTTTACGCACAATTTATCGCGGCAGTCCGCGTCTTCGAACCAGACAGCGCCGTCCTTTATTTTTATCACAACCTTGGGGTCGGTGTCGGGTGTTATTGTCATATCAGCGCTCTTGTCAAGCGTTACGCGGCGATACACCTCGCCGCCCGCATAGATGATCGCCTCGGTTTTTCCGTTCGACGGCAAAAATCGCCATGTCAAAAGAGCCGCGCCGACGCAGAGTACGACCGCTATCAATGCGATATCGGCTTTTTTTATGAATCTGCGCTGCATCTGTCTCCCCCGTTATAAAAGTTTGAATCCGTCCTTTTCAAGTTTGAAGCTGTCCGCGAGAGAGCCAGTGACCCTGACGCTCCTGTCATTGAACACGAACACAGCCTGCGCGCCGTATCTTTCAAGCAGCGGCAGCGATTTTTCATATCCGAGCACGAAGCAAGCAGTCGAAAGCGCGTCGGACATAAACCCGTCGCCGCAAACGACCGTAACGCTGGCAAGTCCGCTCTCTGCGGGATAACCCGTTTTCGGGTCGAGTATATGATGATAGCGCACGCCGTCGCGGTCAAAATACCGCTCGTAGCTGCCGGAAGTAGAAACACAGGTCGCGGGCAGAGTCAAAACCGCAAAGCTCTCAGTCGAGCTCTCCGAAAAAGGATCTCTTATACCGACAGTGAATTTTTCTCCCTCGCCGTAGAGAAGTATGCTCCCGCCGACGGAGACGACCGCGCGCTTTATTTTCGAATTTTCGAGCACTCCGCGCACCTCGTCGCAGGCGATGCCCTTGCCGACCGAGCCGAGGTCGAGCACCGTACCCGACGGTATTTTTATGCCGTTCTCGTTTATCTCTATGGCGGAACCGGTGCCGTTGAGCGCCGAGTTTATTTCATCCTTGTCGGGCACTCTCTCATTGCCCGTACCGAAGCCCCAGAGGTCGCTGAGTCTGCCGAGCAGAGGGTCGAACGCGCCGCCGCTCGACTTTCTCAGCTCTTCGCACTTCGAGAGTATATCCCTCATCTTCTTTTCGGGGTCGTTTATCTTCCCGTTCGCAGAAGACGAAAAGAGAGTTATCTTAACGCTCTGTCCCGCCGCGTCGTTTATCTCGCTGACGGCGGATGTTTCGATATGGCGCGAGAGGAGCTTGTTTTCGAGCTCCGATATGCAGTCAAAAACCGCCTTGCCGACCTTTTTCGCGTCTTTGCCCTCGATGTCCGCGCTGACGGCGGTGTTCATCATCGCAGACGAAGACGAGAACTCGCGGCCCTGCTTTATGCCGTCATATGCCACGAGACCGACCAAAACGGCAGCCGCCGCGCACAAAAGCGCGACAATCAGCTTTTTCGAGCTTTTTTTCATCGGTCCCCCTCCGCAGTCAAAACTTCCATATACCTATAACATACATATTTTACATTGTTTTTCTTCAAACTTCAAGGACTTAAAATTGTCATTTCCGACGGCGAAAAAATATAGAAATATTTCTTTATCGATACAAAATTTGCTTTTTAAGCTCGATGTACAAAAAAATACAAAAATTTTATTTAAACTTAATAAAATTTCGTCCTTTTTATGGTGACAGAACTAAGAAAATATGGTATAATCTAACAAAATATTTCGATAATATTATCAGTTATGACGAAAATTTATTTTTGCCGTAACGCTAATATAAAGCAAATTTCGGAGATAATCTATGTTTGAACAGTCAATCAGCGTCGACAGAATGGAGCAGGCGGTCAGCCTGTTCGGCAGTTTCGACGAAAATATTAAAATGATAGAAAAAGAGTTTGATGTCGGCGTTGTCAGCCGCGGCTCGGAGATAAAGGTCACGGGCGAGGCAGAGAATGTCTCAAAGGGCGTGCGCGCAATAAATGGGCTTTTGATGCTCATCAACCGAGGCGAGGCGCTCAGCGACCAGAATGTCCGCTATGTCATCTCGCTCGTCAACGAGGGCAACGAGGATCAGCTTCCGCAGATGACTGCGGACTGCATCTGCATCACTTCAAAGGGCAGACCGGTCAAGCCGAAAACGCTCGGTCAGAAGAAATATATCGAAGCCATCCGCAAAAATACGGTCACTCTCGGCGTCGGACCCGCCGGCACCGGCAAAACTTATCTTGCGGTCGCCATGGCGGTGACGGCTTTTCGCGCAAAGGAAGTCAACCGTATAATTCTTACCCGCCCAGCAGTTGAAGCGGGCGAGAAGCTCGGATTCCTACCCGGAGATCTTCAGCAGAAGGTCGACCCCTATCTGCGCCCGCTCTACGACGCGCTGTTCGATATGCTCGGCGCGGAGAGCTTCCAAAAGCAGCTCGAGCGCGGAAATATAGAAGTCGCGCCCCTCGCATATATGCGCGGACGCACGCTTGACGACAGCTTCATTATCCTCGACGAGGCGCAGAACACCTCGGTCGAGCAGATGAAGATGTTTCTGACCCGTCTCGGCTTCAACTCAAAGATGGTCGTCACGGGCGATATCACCCAGATCGACCTGCCTGACGGCAGGCGAAGCGGTCTCGTCGACGCGGTGAAAATTCTCAAAGATGTCGACGATATTCAAATTGTCAGGTTCAACGAGCGCGATGTGGTCAGACACAAGCTCGTTCAGGATATAATCAAAGCCTACGAAAAACACGAGGATGTGAAAAAAAGAAAATGAGAGGCAAAGTTAAGGTAATTATCACAAACGACCAGCATGAGGTCAAAATACCGACAGGAGTAAGAATGCTCGTGCGCCGCGCATGCACCGCGGTTCTGACACTCGAGGAATTTAACGATCCTGCCGAGATAAGCGTCCGCTTTGTGGACGACGAGGAGATACACAGACTCAACCGCGAATACCGCAACGTGGACAGGAGCACCGACGTGCTCTCGTTCCCCCTTGGCGAAAACGGAGTGTATGACACAAATCTTGACACGGGCGCAAAGATGCTCGGCGACATAGTCATTTCTATCCCCCACGCAGTCAGCCAGGCCGAGCGTTTCGGCCACACGCTCCAGCGCGAGATAGCATTCCTTACCGTACATTCGATGCTCCACCTGCTCGGCTATGACCATGAGGGCGGCGGAATCGAGAGCGTGCGTATGCGCGAAAAGGAGGAGACCGTCTTGACTCAGCTCGGTCTGCCCAGAAGCGGAAGCTACTATATGGGTGACGAATAAATGAAAGGTCTGCTCAAGAGCTTTGTCTATGCGGGGTCGGGCATCATCACCTGCATCAGGCAGGAGAGAAATATGCGCGTGCACCTCGTGTGCATGATATATATGTATTCATATCTCCTGATCTATGACTTCTTCGAGGTCTCGCGCACCCAGTTCGCAATAATTTTTATCGCGAACGCGATAGTTGTCATGGGCGAGCTGTTCAACACCGCCATAGAAGCGGTCGTTGACATGGCGGAGGAGAAGTTCAGCGAGAGATACAACCGCCTTGCGAAAATATCGAAAGATACCGCAGCGGGAGCCGTGCTTGTCGGCGCGATATTCGCCGTTTGCACGGGCATTGCGATTCTCGCTCAGCCCGATGCGTTCAGGGCTATGTTCGCCTACTACGCAGAGAAGCCGTATATGATAGCCGTTTTGATCGCCAGCCTTGTGCTGAGCTTCACTTTCATATTCACGGGCTTCAATTTCAAGAAAAAAGACAAATAATATATAAAAAATCAATGACCGCTGACTGTCATATCAGCGGTCATCTATATGAGGAGAAGTTATGACTCAGACAAGAACCGCTTTCATCGCAATAGTCGGCTGCCCGAATGTCGGCAAGTCGTCGATACTCAACCGTCTGCTCGGTCAAAAAGTCGCCGTCGTGTCGCCAAAGCCGCAGACCACGCGCACAAAAATAATGGGCGTGCTGACCGAGGACGAGGTTCAGCTCGTCTTCACCGACACCCCCGGCTTCCACCGCCCGCGCACAAAGCTCGGCGAAAAAATGATAAAGGCGGTCAGCGACAGCATCTCGGGCGTTGACGCATGTCTATTTGTTGTTGAGCCCTCGGGCGAGCTGCGCGACGCGGAAAAAGACCTTCTCAAGAAGTTCAAGGACGAGAAAATGCCCGTCATTCTCGCCATAAACAAAATAGATTCAGTCAAGCAAAAAGAATTGCTTATCGAGCGCATGGCGCAGTTCTCCGCGCTCTATGATTTCGAGGCAATAGTCCCCTGCTCCGCGCTCAAGGGTGACGGATTCGGCGATCTAAAAGACGAGCTGTTCAAGCAGGCTCAGCCCTCGCCGCATTTCTTCCCCGACGACACTCTGACCGACCAGCCCGAGCGCGTGCTCGCCGCCGAGATAATCAGAGAGAAGCTTTTGAATCTTCTCGACGACGAAGTGCCGCACGGCGTTGCTGTATGCATAGAGAGAATGCATGAGCGTGAGGACTCGAATATAACCGATATCGACGCCACGATTTACTGCGAGCGCGAGAGCCACAAGGGCATAATAATCGGCAAAAAGGGCGAGATGCTCAAAAAAGTCTCGACAAAGGCGCGCGAGGATATGGAGCGCTTCTTCATGTGCAAAATCAACCTCCACTGCTGGGTGAAGGTCAAAGAGGGCTGGCGCAACAGAGAGGGACTCATACACAATTTCGGGCTCGACAACGAATAAAATTTTTCCTATCATAAATGCGCCGCGCAGTGAAAAAAATATTTTTACACTGCACGGAGGAGCGCACATCGCGCGTTTATCATAGATGAAAAATACGGACAAAAACACGGTTCAGAATGCATGGAACGCCTTTGAAATGAGCGGCAGAGTCGAGGACTATCTCCGCTATGCAAAGACGAATATCCGCGTGGGAGGTGAAACAGCAAGTGCAGACGCAGACAGAGGGTCTGATAATCAAGTCCCGCGATATCAATGAAAATGACACCGTCGTCAAAATTTTGACAGGCGACCTCGGGCTCATCTCCGCCTTTGCAAACGGTACGAAGAAAGTGAAGAGCCGAACCGCGAGCGCCGCCGTTTCGCCGATGACATACTCCCGTCTGACCCTCTACCGCGGGCGCGAGAGCTACATAGTTGACGACGCAAAAGCGATAGATGTGTTTTTCGGGCTGCGCGAAGACATTGAAAAATTATCGCTCGCAAACTATTTCTGCGAGCTTGCGGGCGAGTTTTCGCCCGAGAACACCGAGGCTCACGAATTCTTGAGCCTGACGCTGAATTTACTGCACCTGCTGTCCGAGGACAAGCGTAGCGTAGATTTCTTAAAACCCGTCGGCGAGCTTCGTATGCTCGCGCTCGCTGGATATATGCCAGACCTCGCCGGATGCCAATCCTGCGGGAACGAGTTGCCAGACGAGCCTGTTTTCAGCCTGCGCCATGCGGGATTTTTCTGCCGCGGCTGTGCACCCGACGGCGAGGGAATACCCGTGACTCCCGGCGTGATAAACGCGATGCGCCATATCTGCACCTGCGATGACCGCGCGCTTTTTGCGTTTCGTATGCCGGACAGCTCGCTGAAAATCCTCGGCGATATCACCGAACGCTACCTGCTTCTCCAGCTCGGGCATAAGCTGAGAACACTGGATTTTTACAAGAGCATAAAGATGTGAGTGCGGGGTGAGGATATGCAAATAAAAGAAGCTATCGTTAAGCGGATAAAAAATATCTGCCTTGAGCGCGGTATAAAATATAACGAGCTCGCAACACGTTCCGGCGTTACACCGTCAACAGTTTACAGTATGCTCGACCCGAGCCGCCGTGATCTGTCGGTTATAACTCTCAAAAAGCTCTGCGACGGGCTTGATATGACAATAACCGAGTTCTTTGACGACGACATATTCAAGACCCTCGAACAGGAAATTCAATAAAATATCAGCCGGGCGGATATCCGTCCGGCTGTTTTTATCCTGTTGTGCTCTCGCTCTGCGCGGCATTTTTTGTCGGGAAATCGAAGCCCTGCATAAAGCCGTCGAGCTCGGTCGAGCAGATGTCGCCGCCTATCACCGCACCCTCGTAAACCAAAATATTCGCCTGCACCGTTCCGCTGTCGCCCTCATAGCCGGGGTAATTTTTTATGTTGTATGTCCAGCGCTTTGCGCGCTTTCCCGCATAAGGCGTCAGGTCGAGGTTCTGCGCTTTCTGAATCTCATTGTATTTTTCATATCCCCTGTCGAATTCGGCGGGGATTATAACTTCTGCGACCTCGACCGGATCCTCCTCGATATCCCAGCCGAACTGAGACAGAAACGCCGCGCGTTCCGAGGCGTTCGACGCTTTGAGACTTATCGCGTTGTCGCTGACCGCGGGCTTGCCGCGATTTATCAGCAGCACCACCGCCGCCACGGCGAGCACCGCCGCGAATGCAGTCAAGGCAATTTTCAGCTTTGAGGATTTTATTGAAAACACAAACACTTTTCTCCGCCCCTTCGCGCTTATAAAGATAGTTGATATATATGCTCATTTCTCCCGCTTTATCACGGTTGACAAATCTTGCTGAAATGGTAATATTATACTGTAACTTATTTCACATTTCGGAGGCAGGAAAAAGCATGAAAAAATGCAGTCTCATCCCCTTTGCCGTCCTCGCCGCAACAGCGGGCGCAGGCGCGGCGGTCGGCAGAAAATTAAAGACCGACAAGGCTTTCCGCCGCGACTTTGACGACGCTGTCGGAAAAGGTATCCTCGCCGCCGTCGGCAAGATTGCCGACAAACTCCCCGAGCCGAATTTCGGCGATATTTCCGACTATGAGAGCCATGATTTTTATCCCGGACACAGTGAGTTTGCCACATCCGGCAAGCGCGGTTCAAGATGGCGTCTCGGCTACGCCCGCCGCAGCCTTGTCCCCGACGACTACAATCAAAAGGACTACTACATAGCGGGCTATCTCTCCTATCCGCCGAATATAATGAGCGGCGTTATCGACGATCAAGCGGTGCGCGTTATCTGCCTCGACGATTCGAGCGGACGCGGGAGCGTGGTTTTCGCCGTCATTGACTGCGTCGGAATATCCGGCACGGACATACGCCGCATACGCGAGAGACTGGCGGACTTCGCAAAAGAAAATAATATAGTTTCCATCAATATTTCCTCCATCCACTGCCACAGCGCGATTGATACACAGGGTCTCTGGGGCGATCTGCCGAAGATGCTCAAGAACAATGTCAAGGCGACCAAAGACGGACGGTATGACGATATTATCTCCGGGCGCGACCCCGAGTTCATGGAGAATCTGTTTGAAAAGACCACAGACGCGATAAAAGAGGCGTTTGATTCCATGCAGCGCGGAAAGCTCACCTATGTGCGCACCGACGCTATCGACTTCGCGCGCGACAAGCGCCCGCCCTATGTTTGGGACAAAGATATAGTCCGCCTGCGCTTCATCCCCGACAACGGCTCGGAAGAGACTGTAGCTGCGTTCATGGCGGCTCACCCGACCGCGCTCGGCGCGAAGAACACCCTGCTCAGCTCCGACTACATCGCATCGATGGAGCAGGAGATAAACAAGGCGGGCAAGAATTTTATATTCTTCCAGGGCGCGGAGCTTGCGATAGCCCAACAGCGCGACTGCATAACCGAGCATGACGGCTCGGAGGGCTGGCAGGAATACGGCAAGACGCTCGGACGCTTCCTACTTTCTATTCCAGAAGAGGACGAGAGACGCGTCGCGACTTTCATAAACATTAAAAACCGCGAAATATTTATCCCGGCGGACAACCCGATACTCATCGCCGCCGCAAAAGCAGGACTCGTTGACAACACAGTTCTGCACGACCCGAGCGAAAAATCCGGCTACTGCTTCGTCAGCGAAATCGGCTATGCAGAAATTGGCAAGGAGCTGTCCCTCGCGCTCATCCCCGGCGAGCTTGCGCCCGAGATTCTGCTCGGCGGCGCATACGGCGCGGACGAGAGCTTCAACCGCACCGCGTGGGAATATCCGCCCATGCGCGACATGATTCCCGAGGGCAGAGAGCTGAGCGTTATAGGTTTGTGCAATGACGCAATGGGATATATCCTGCCCGACAACGACTACGGCAGCGTCATAGCGAAGGACCACTACGAAGAGGCGGTCTCGGCGGGAAAACGCGCGGGGTCAACTGTAACCGAAGCTTTCGGAGAGCTCGTCAAGAGTCTCCGATAAAAATAAAATACAACGGAGGGAAACCCCATGCGCAAAAACATCCTGCGAACCCTCAGCATCATTCTTGCGGCGATACTGCTGCTCTGCGCGAGCCTGCCCGTTTTCGCAAAGAGCGAAAAATGCTCCTGCGGCACGCCGCCCGTAATCTACGTCGCGGCCTTGGGCAGCGCGAAGCTCTATCTTGACAAGGGCACGGAGAACGAGCGACTGCTGTTCAGACCCGACACCGCCGCCTATCTGCGCCTTGCCGCACGTCTCGCCCCGGCAATAGCGCGCCTCGCCATAGACAAGAACTATGACGCTTTCGGCGACGCGCTCATCGACGGAGTCCGCGGCGTCTTCGGCGATTTGCAGATGGACGAAAACGGCGACTCCACAGACCGCGTGACTTCTGACGCCGAGCTGCCCGACGACCCCGACCACGGCGTTGACAAGAGCTACTATTTCGCCTACGATTTCCGCGAAGATCCGCTGACCGTTGCGGATAAGCTGCACGAATATATCGCCTGCGTGCAGAAGCTCACCGGGCACGACACAGTGCTTCTGCGCGCCTCGTCCATGGGCGGCGTTATGACCATGGCGTATTTCTACAAATACGGCACCGACGGCATCGACGCGTGCATCTTCCAGTGCTGCCCCATACTCGGCACGCAGGTGGCGGGTGACCTGTTCACAAAGAAAATCGTCATTGACCCAGAAGCCCTCGTCCGTTACGCCTCGCAGCTGCCGACAGACGAGCAGTGGCAGTCCGACCTGCTCTGCATAGTGCTTGATATGCTGAACTACGCGGGTGTTTTCAAAGCCCTCGTCGGCGTTGCCGACAAGTTGCTCGAGAATCTGACCGACAGGGTCTTTGACGAGTTCATGTACCCGGTGTTCGGCTCGATGCCCGGAATATGGAGCTTCGTGACCGACGACGAATACGAGCAGGCGAAGAAAATGACTTTCAACGAGAACACATCAAAGAAGCTCATCTCCCGCCTCAACGAATATCACTACAACGTCCAGTGCAAAGCCGGAGAGATACTGAACAAGGCGAAGAAAGACGGCGTAAAAATAATGATAGTCGCGGGCTACAACAAGCAGCGCACTCCGCTCGTTGAGTCATATATGGCAAACAGCGACGCGACCGTTGACACGAAATACGCCTCCGTCGGCGCGACCGTTGCCGATCTCAATTCAACTCTCCCAGACGGCTATGTTCAGAAGAACGAAGCAGGTGTTCACGACCATCTTTCAAAGGACGGCGTGATAGACGCATCGACCTGCCTCATGCCCGAGAACACGTGGTTCATAAAAGATATGCTCCACTGCAAGATACACGATGGGCACAAGGCGATGTACAACTGGTTCTTCTATTCAGAGTCTCAGCCCGATATCTGGTCAAACGAAAAATATCCGCAGTTTTTGCAAAACGATGTGAACGCAAAAACGCTCACTCCCCTCGGCACTCAGGCGCGCCCGACTCAGTCCGAAAGCGCCGGCAAGCCCCTGACTCCGCAGACCGGCTCGGCATCCTTTGCGGCGGTTATCCCGCTCTTATTCGCCCTGCCCGCCGTAGTTGTTTCAAGGCGGCGCAAACGCTCATAAGAGAAAATTGCAACAGCCGACGGCCATATGTTTCGCTGTCGGCTGTTTGTTCTTTATTTAACGGTTAAATATTTGTAAATCCTACTTCTTCGGGCTTGAAATGGGAGTAAATAATGTATAAAATAAGACTGTAAATCAAGTGCTGCTTTTTATACGGCACAACAAGAAAGGTCGTGCAAAGATGGCAAGATTTCTCTACTCCGCCTTTTCCGACGAAGCCGCAGACAGCATCGACGGCCAGATAGCCGCCTGCAAGGCAAACGGCGTGACGCACATGGAGCTGCGCGGCGTCGACGGCAAGAACATCTCCGAGTTCACCGTTGACGAGGCAAAGGCACTCAAGGAAAAGCTTGACGCAAACGGCATGAAGGTCTCTTCCATAGGCTCTTACTATGGAAAGATCGAGATAACCGACGATTTTGAGCCCCATTTTGAGGGCTTCAAGAACACAGTTGAAGTGGCGAAGATACTCGAAGCGAAGTATATCCGCCTGTTCAGCTTCTATTTCACAAAGGGCGAGAGCTACGAAGAGTACCGCCCGGAGGTCATGCGCAGAGTCAGAGCCATGGCTGAATATTCAAAGGAGCGCGGAGTCCTCTGCTGCCATGAGAACGAGCGCGGTATTTACGGCGATATACCCGAGAGATGCCTCGATCTCCACAAGGAGCTCGGCGATGTCATCGGCGGAATTTTCGACCCCGCGAACTATATTCTCAACGGCGTTGACATTCTCCCCGCATATGAGCTGCTCGAGCCCTACATCACCTATATGCATGTAAAAGACGCGATAGGCGCCGAGGAGACAGTTGTCCCCGCAGGTCAGGGCGATGCTCATTTTGATGAGCTCATCCGCCGCTTCAACAAAAAAGAGGGCGAGAGATTCCTCTCCGTCGAGCCGCACCTCAAGGTGTTTGATGCACTCAAGACCATTGAGCGCGACGACAGCCTCTCGCTGAAAATGGATAAGTTCACCTACCCCAACAATAACGCTTCCTTTGCCGCCGCAGTGAACGGCATAAAGGAAGTTGTCGCAAGAGTCAAGACCCTGCGTTACGGCATAATCGGCATAGGCAACATGGGTTCTGCTCACCTCGGCTATTATCTCGACGGACTCATCCCCGAGATGGTTCTCACCGCGATAGCCGATATCGATCCCGCAAAGCTTGAGCGCGCCGAGAAGAAATGCCATGACAGAAGCTGCGAGATAAAATGCTTTGACTCTGCCGAGGCTCTCATTGACTCGGGCGAGGTCGACGCTGTTATAGTCGCAACGCCGCACTATTCTCACCCGCCGATAGTCGAATACGGTCTGACTCACGGCGTCCATGTGCTCAGCGAAAAGCCCGCAGGCGTCTATACAAAGCAGGTTCGCGAAATGAACGAAGTCGCCTCGAAGAGCGACAAAGTGTTCGCGCTGATGTTCAATCAGAGGACGAATCCCATGTATATCAAGCTGCGCGAAGTCGTGCAAAGCGGCGAATACGGCGAGCTGCACCGCTTCAACTGGCTCATCACCGACTGGTACCGCACGCAGGCATATTACAATTCCGGCGGATGGCGCGCGACCTGGAGCGGCGAGGGCGGCGGCGTCCTGCTCAACCAGTGCCCGCATCAGCTCGACCTGTGGCAGTGGATAACCGGCATGCCCGCATCCATTCAGGCGCAGTGCTCCATCGGCAAGTGGCACAACATTGAAGTTGAGGACGATGTGACCATATACGCCGAATATCCCAACGGCGCGACCGGCGTATTCATCACGACGACCGGCGACGCACCCGGCACGAACAGACTCGAAATAACGCTCGACCGCGCGAAGATAGTCTGCGAGAACGACAGGATAAGAGCCTATGTCCTCGACCAATCCATGACCGAGTTCAGCAAAACCGCCGAAGAGGGCTTCGCGAAGCCCAACGGTCACTGGGAGGATATCGACTACGTCGACACGGACACCGAGCAGCATGTCGCAGTCACAAACGCATTTGCGGCGCATATCCTGCACGGCACTCCGCTCATCGCGCGCGGCGAAGAGGGCATCAACGGCCTGACTATCTCGAACGCGGCGCACCTGTCCTCATGGCTCGGCAAGAAAGTTACCCTCCCGATAGACGAGGATCTGTTCTATGCCGAACTTCAGAAGAAAATTGCCTCGTCTTCCGGCAAGAAAGAGCCCGTGAAGGAAGTTGTCGTTGAGGATATGTCCTCGACCTACGGCTCATAATCGAAAGAAAACAGAGGTAGAATATGAAGATATCTATCGTGGGCTGCGGCGGAATAAGCCGCACCCACATCGGAGCCGTCCGCGATATACCGGACGCCCGGATAATCAGCGTTGCGGACTGCATTCCCGAGCGCTCCGAAGCGGCGGCAAAGCAGTGCGGTGCAAAGGCATATACGAGCCTTGAAGACATGCTCGCGGGCGAAAAGCCGGATGTTTTACATATCTGCACCCCGCACTATCTCCATGTTCCGATGGCGGTCTACGCGATGGAGCGCGGAGTCGATGTGCTGTGCGAGAAGCCGTGCGCCATGACGGAAGGCCAGCTCGAAGAGTTGCGCGAATGTCAGCGCAGGACGGGGCGGCAGTTCGGAGTCTGTTTTCAGAACAGATATAACCGCTCGGTGCAGTATCTCAAAAATATCATTGATTCAAAAACATACGGCGAGCTTATCGGCATGAGGGCTTTTGTCACCTGGAAGCGCGACGCGGACTATTACGCAAGCGGCGACTGGCGCGGCAAAAAAGCGACCGAGGGCGGCGGAGTGCTGATAAATCAGGCTCTGCACACGCTCGATCTGATGAATATGCTCGGCGGAAATATAAAAGCCGTGACCGCACATGCTTCAAACGACCATCTCAGGGGCATAATAGAAGTTGAGGACACGGTGAGCGTATTTGCCGAATTTTCGCAGGGCTTTCGCGGAGTGTTCTTCGCAACGACCGCAAACGCCGTCACCTCGCCAATAATGCTCGAAGCAAACTTCGCCGACCGTTCGGTACGCATCGAGGGCGACAGCGTGTTTGAACTAAAAGACGACAAGCTCACCCCGGTGCTCGCTGCGGACAAGTTCGACAACCACGGCAAGCTCTGCTGGGGCAGCGGACACAGCGCACTGATACGCGATTTCTACGACGCGGTCAGAAATAACCGCCAGTTTGCAATAGATGCAGACGAGGGCGGCAAGGCGGTCGAGCTTCTGCTCGCCGTGTACAAGAGCGCTGAAACAGGCGAACGCATAGAGTTATAAAAAGGAAGGGAAGATTGAAATGCAGATGACTTTTCGCTGGTTCGGCGACACCAAGGACACGGTATCGCTCGAACAGATAAGGCAGATCCCCGGCGTCAAGGGCATTGTCCCCGCGCTGCACACCCTGCCCGCAGGCGAAGTATGGCCGCTCGATATGGTCATGGACATGAAGCACGAGATCGAGGCTGCAGGCCTTACGATGGAGTGCATCGAGAGCGTCAACGTCCATGAGGATATCAAGCTCGGCAACGAAAACGCAGACAAATATATCGACAACTATATCGAATCCATCCGCAATCTCGGCAAGGCGGGCGTCAGGGTGATATGCTACAACTTCATGCCCGTTTTCGACTGGACGCGCACCGACCTCGCCATGGATATGGGCAACGGCGCGACCTGCCTGTCATATAACGGCGCACAGATCGAGGGCAAGAGCCCCGAGGATATGTTCCGCGAGATCGACGAGAACTCGAACGGCTACGCGATGCCCGGCTGGGAAACCGAGCGCATGGGCGAGATAAAGGAGCTGTTTCAGAAATACAAGGGCGTGACCGAGGACGATCTCGTTGAGAATCTCCGCCACTTCCTGCGCCGCATAGCTCCCGTCTGCGAGGACTGCGGAATCAAAATGGCTATTCATCCGGACGATCCGCCATGGGGCATCTTCGGTCTGCCAAGGATAATCAAGAACACCGCAGATCTCGAACGCCTGCTCTCGCTCGTTGACAGCGACATAAACGGCATCACCTTCTGCACCGGCTCGCTCGGCGCATCGAAAGATAACGACCTGCCCGCGATGATAAGAAAATTCGGCGACAGGATATATTTCGCGCATCTGAGAAATGTCCTCAGGCGCGACGGCTGGTTCAACGAGACCTCCCACCTGTCCTCGGACGGCTCGCTCGACATGTACGAGATAGTCAAGGCTCTCTATGAGAGCGGATTTGACGGCTATATCCGCCCCGATCACGGCAGAATGCTGTGGGGCGAAAAAGCCCGTCCCGGCTACGGTCTGTACGACCGTGCGCTCGGAGCGGCATATATAAACGGACTCTGGGAAGCTGTTTCAAAGTCCGAAAGGGAAGGAAGATAATCATGGTACACGAAAATCTTAACGGCCGCGTTGCGGTCATAACCGGCGGCGGCGGAGTTCTCTGCAGCGGATTTGCAAAGGATCTTGCGGCTCAGGGAGTAAAGGTCGCGATACTCGACCTGCGCGAAGAGGCGGCTCAGAAGGTCGCGGACGAGATTAAAGCAGCGGGCGGCGAGGCTCTTGCAGTCGGCTGCAACGTGCTCGAGAGCGAAAGCCTTGAGGCGGCGCGCGAGAAGATAAACGCCGCGCTCGGTTCATGCGATATTCTCGTCAACGGCGCGGGCGGCAACTCTCCGCTCGGCACGACGACCAAAGACACGCTCGAGCTCGAGGACATAGCCCACAAGGCGGAGGGAGTCAAGACTTTCTTCGACCTCGACCCCAAGGGCATTGAGTTTGTTTTCAATCTTAACTTCCTCGGCACGCTGCTCACCACGCAGTGCTTTGCAAAGGACATGATAGGCAAGGAGAACGCGACGATTCTCAACATCTCCTCCATGAACGCCTACAGACCGCTCACGAGAATCCCCGCATATTCTGCGGCGAAGGCGGCTGTCTCGAACTTCACCCAGTTCATGGCGGTTCATTTTGCCGATGTCGGCATCAGAGTCAACGCGATAGCTCCCGGCTTCTTCTCGACGAACCAGAACAAGACTCTACTCTTCAACGAGGACGGCTCGCTTACCGCGCGCTCGAACAAGATAATCACCCACACTCCCCTGCGTCGATTCGGCGTGCCCGAAGATCTGACGGGTGCTCTGCTGTTCCTCTGCGACGAGAGCCAGTCCGGCTTCATAACCGGCGTTATTCTCCCCGTCGACGGCGGCTTCTCCGCTTATTCGGGAGTGTAAAATCCATATAAATCGGATCCCGATTTGTGGAATTCTCAAATAAACAACGCTGTCCATTGAAATACATGGGCAGCATTCTTTTTTATTATGGTGCGCGAGATTGGCAATTGTGATTTATCTTTCCGTTCATATACAAATAAACATCCGCAGCAAGTTTATCTGCCGCGGATGTCCGTTGTCCTATACACCGCCAGCTTGAGGCGGATTTTTTATATTTATTCTTTTCCTGCCTTTCTTTCTTCTTCCTCATATGTTGTGACGATCGCCTGGGATATCGCCACCATGGTGCGCCTGACTCTGCGCGCCATCTCCTCCGGCGGCTCCGGGTCGGAGCTGTTGAGCCAGCGGATGAGAGTCGAGACCATGCCGTCGGCGAGGAATGTCACGAGAAATTCCGTGTCCTCTTCGCTGTCAAAAAGATTGCCGACAAGCTCCTCGAGCACCGGGTGAATCTGCATGCGGAAATAGTCCCTGAACGAGTTCTGCCCGGTTATCTGAAGCGCGCTGCGGTAAAACTCACGGTCGGAATAAAAATATTCGCATATCTCTTCAAAGTTCGCAATATGATCCGGGCGGTTGCGAATCTCGCTGAACTCCGTGTCGAATATCCAGTTGACAAGATCATATTTGTCGCAGAAATGATAATAAAAGCTCTTGCGGTTCATCCCGCATTTTTCGCATATGTCTCCGACGCTTATCTTCGTCAGGGGCTGGGTCTTCATCAGTTCCTTGAGTGACGAAGCGAGCGCCCTTTTCGTTATGAGCGAATCCGGCATATTCCCTCTTTCCTCCCTTTATTTTCCCTTTATGTTATATTATATCACAAAATTCGCTGTGTTTCAACCCCTGCGATTTTTGCGCCGCCGATTACTTCGTTGCCGCTATAAAACGCCGCAAACTGCCCGGGAGTGACCGATCTCTGAAGCTCAAAAAAAGTGACGCGTGCCGTATTTTCAGACTCAAATTCAACATGCGCGGGCGCCGCGGGGGCTCTGAATCTTATCTTGACATCGCAGTCGAAGCTGCCGCTCATCTGCGCGCTTATCGCGTTTATGCCCTCAACCGTAAATTCCTTTGCATACTGCGCGCCGTTCTCGCCGAGGATAACAGCGTTTTGCTCCGGCACGATGCGCGTGACGAACATCGGGCGGCCGAACGCACCGAGCCCCTTGCGCTGACCGACGGTGTAGTTCATTATACCCTTGTGCCTGCCGAGGACATTGCCCTGCGTGTCGAGAAAATCGCCCTCGCCCATGTCTTTGAATCCGTGCGAGAGGATAAAAGATGAATAGTCGTTGTCGGGGATGAAGCAGACCTCCTGGCTGTCCTTTTTCTGCGCGACCGGCAGAGAAAATCTCTCCGCAAGGGCACGGATAGCGCTCTTTTCCATCCCGTCTATCGGGAACATCGCGTGGGCGAGCTGAAATTCAGAGAGCATGCAGAGAAAATAGCTCTGATCTTTCGCACTGTCTGAGCGCATGAGTTTTGTATGTTCGCCGCTTTTGTCGAGCGAGGCATAGTGCCCTGTCGCGACATAATCGCCGCCGTTTTCGAGGGCGAACTTGAGCATCGCGCCGAACTTTATCTCTCTGTTGCAGACAACGCAGGGGTTCGGGGTCGCTCCGCGCAGATATTCGGCGGCAAAATAGTCCATGACCTTTTCTTTGAACTCGCCGCGCAAATCGAGCACGCAGTGTTCTATTTTAAGAGTCTTCGCCACATTTTTCGCGTCCTCAATGTCGCCGTCTGCGCCGTCGCCGGGCTTCAGGCGCAGTGTTACACCCACGATATCATATCCGCGCTCTTTTAGCAGAGCCGCGGCAACGGAGCTGTCAACCCCGCCGCTCATGCCTATAAATACGCGCTCCAAGCTTTCGCCCCCTTTTGATTCTCTGTTGATTATACCATATCCCGCCCGACTATGCAAAGCAACTTAAATTTTACATCCCGAAATCATTTCGTTTTCTGCGGGATATTTTTATATATTTTTTGTTATGATGCTTTTTAAGTGTTATTTTTCGGTTAGCGCATGATTACCGGAAAATAAAATCTTGAAATCCGCTTGCAGAAAGCGGCAAAAAAGAGTATAATAAAAGATATATTGAGGGATTATGCGCTTTAGATACACGCACAGACCCGTGCGCCGCAATCGTATATACACGGTTCACTTTCGTTGACAATGCGGCTTTGGTCATTGCCGGGTCTTATTTCCAAGGGAGGATTTATTTTGTCAGTTGATCTACACTGTCACACGAAGTTATCAAACAGTTCCATGGGTATTGATGACCTTATTATGCTCGCAAAAAAACGCGGCGTCGATACCATTTCTATCACAGACCATGATTGCCAGGCAGGTTCCGTCCGCGGCAGGATCATCGCCGCAAGACGCGGAGTGACCGTTGTCCCCGGCGTTGAGCTGTCCGCATCGGATGCCGAAACCGGCCGTCAGGTACATATTCTCGGTTACTTCTGCGACAGTCCGGACAGGCTCGAGGAGCTCTGCCACAAGAACAACGCCGCGCGCAAAAAAGCGGGGCAGTATATGATTCTCAAGGCGGCTCAGCGTTATCCTATCTCCGCCGAGCTTGTCATGAAATGTGCCGCCGGTTCGACCGGAATCTTCGAGGAACATATTATGCACGCACTCGTCGAATGCGGCATCACCCAAGATTTTCACGGCGATATATATAACGAACTTTTCAGCCCCGACAGCCCGAAAAATATTATAGTCGAGCCGAAGTTCGTCGGCGTAAAAGAAGTTATCGACGCCATTCACGGCGCGGGAGGCATAGCTGTCCTCGCCCACCCGTATAAATATAACAGCGTGCCCGGGCTTGACCGCTATGTAAAATACGGCATCGACGGCATCGAGGTCTGGTGCCCGTCGAGCAACGAAGAGCAGCAGAACGATATGCTCGACTACGCAAGGACTCACAAGCTCCTCGCAATAGGCGGCTCGGACTTCAGCGGAATGTATAACAAAGGCACCGTCAGCGTCGGCGATTTTGCTACGCCCGCCGCCGATTTCAAGGCGCTCAGCGACTACAAGACGATGCTCAAAAAGCGCGTCAAATAAGTTAGGAGGGATCGCAATGCGTCCCGAAGAGGATAAGGATATCAAAGTATTCCATCCGTCAAATGAAAAGAAAGAACAGGCTGATGAATCAGCCGACCTCAGCCAGGATATACTGCACGCCGTACAGGAGCTTGACGCCCAGCGCTCAAACGGTAATCTCCGCCGCGCGCGCAAGCTCGGCAGAAGTCTCGCGCAGTTCACGCCCGAAAATGCGGCGAAACTCGGCGGGATAGACATAAAGGCAAAAGGCGGAGCCGACCCGCAGGAGCTGCCGTCAAATGTGCTCTATCAGGCGCGCGTGCTCATGCTGTTCACCGCGCAGCTGAGACTCTCCACCGCCTGCTGCCGCCGGTCATCTCGAACGAGGCTGTAAACGCCATGTACGACGATCTGAGCGAAGGTTTCTATGACAATGTCATGGAGGGCGCTTCGTTTTCGATATATTATCTCGCCGTCAGAAAGGCGTTCAACATCAGCGCAAACATCGGAAAGGGCTTCGCAATGCTCTGCGGAGACGAGGATTCCGACGAATATGCAAAAATCGGAACGCTGGTCTACAATCTGTCGGACGAATATGTCACCAAACGAGTCAACGAAGCGGGATTTAAAAAATTGAGCTAAAACAAAAGCCGAACGGATTTTTCTCCGTCCGGCTTTATTTTATTATATCATTTTGGCTTCTTTCCCGAGATATTTGCAGTATTCCTGCGCCGTCATGAGCTTAGCCGTCCGCTCGGCGTCGCCGAACTCGGCGAGCCATGAGCCGTATGGGTCGCTGTTTATACTCTGCGGGTCGTCGAGCAAATCATCGTTTATTTTCAGCACAGTTCCGCTTATCGGCGCGGAGATATCCCAAACGCCCTTGAACGCCTCGGCGTCGCCGATAACCTCGCCGGATTGATAGTATTCGCCCTCGTCGCAAAGATTGAGAAAAGATATTTTCCCGCGCTTTTGCGGCACGAAGTCGGATATCCCGACCCTCGCCGTGCCGTCGGGCATGAAATCGACCCACTCATGCGAAGCGGTGTAAAATAATCCGCGCCTTACTTTCATATCCCGAAATATTCCTTCGCGTTGTTGAACGAGATATCGCAGACTATCTTCTTGAGCGTGTCCATGTCCGCGGGATAGAGTCCGCGCTCAACCATGCTGCCGATGAGATCGCAGAGTATGCGGCGGAAATATTCGTGGCGAGGATAGGACAGGAACGAGCGCGAATCCGTCACCATGCCGACGAACTTCGAGAGCACGCCGGTGTTCGCGAGCGCTTTCATCTGCTCGCGCATGCCGTCGATATTGTCGTTGAACCACCACGCCGAGCCGAACTGAATCTTCGATGCCGCCTGCGAATTCTGGAAGTTGCCGAGCATCGCGCCGAGAACATAGTTGTCCTTGGGGTTGAGCGTGAAGAGTATGGTCTTTGGGAGAAGATCTTCAACATCGAGGGAGTCGAGCAGGCGCGACAGATTGTCCGCAACCTCGTGGTCAGCTATCGAGTCGAAGCCGCTGTCCGGGCCGAGGGATTTGAACATGCGTGAATTGTTGTTGCGCGTTGCGCCGATGTGTATCTCCATGCCCCAGCCGCGGCGCGCGTATTCTTTTGCAAAGAAGCGCATAAGCTCGGTCTTGTATTCGTCAACTTCACATTCGCTCAGCTCCTCGCCGCCGAGAGCCTTTTTGAACACTCTGTCGAGCTCCGCCGCGTCGGCGCGCTTATAGGGCACGCGGGTAAAGGCGTGGTCGCTCGCGCGGCAGCCCATCTTTTCAAACAGGTCGATTCGGCTCAGGAGCACTTCGGTAAGCTTTTCATAGCTGTCGACTTTTTCGCCCGAAGCTTTTTCAAGAGCCTTCACCCAGTCGCGGTAGCCGGGCAGCTCGATGCCGAGCGCCTTGTCGGGTCTGAACGCCGGGATAACGCGGCATTTGAAGCTCTTGTCCTCGGCGATGAGCTTGTGATATTCGAGGCTGTCCGCCGCGTCGTCGGTCGTGCAGAGGCACACGACATTCGAGTTTTCAATAAGCTCGCGCGGGGTGAATCCGCCCGCCGCTATCTTCGCGTTCGCGCGGTTCCAGATATCCTCCGCCGTCTTTTCGCTCAGCGGCTCATATATGTCAAAATATCTCTGAAGCTCGAGGTGAGTCCAGTGATAGAGCGGGTTGCCGAGAAGATACGGCATTATCTTCGCCCACGCCATAAATTTTTCGTGCGGGGTCGCGTCGCCCGTGATGTATTTTTCCGGGACGCCGCAGGAGCGCATCGCGCGCCACTTGTAGTGATCGCCCGCGAGCCAGAGCCATGCTATATCCTCGGGCGCATGGTTTTCATATATTTCCTTGGGCGACAGGTGACAGTGCCAGTCGAATATCGGCATCTCGTTAGCTGCGGCGAAAAGCTCGCGCGCGGTGTCGCTCTCAAGCAGAAAATCCTTGTCCATAAAAGCTTTCATTCGTATCTCCTCCCGATTTCTCGTTGATATTATTATAACCTCCACCGCCGATATAAGCAATAGTGCGCGTTGACAAAAAGATTAATTTTCTGTAATATAAGAGCGGATAAATTTGTTTTCAAGAGGTGCTCACTTTGAGAAAATTCAAGATAACGAACCCCTATGCCGGCGTTGACTGGAACAGCTGGCACCACTACAAAACCAATCTGCACACGCACTCGACCGCGAGCGACGCGCAGGTCGATTTTTCGGACATGATAAAGGCATATTACGACGCGGACTTTGACATTCTCGCCATGACGGACCACGGAGTCGTGAACCACGGCTGGAATCAAAAGCCCCGGCGCATCCCCGTGCTCTCCGTCAGCTCCATTATAAAAAAGCCGACATGGCTCAGCGACGAGGAATACGGCGCGATACTCGACGGCACATACAAAAACCGCGGGCGCGGCATGACCGATCTCAGATACGGAATCGAGATAAACACCGCCGTGTTCACAAAAGCCCATGTCAACGGCTTTTTCACCGAATACGGTCAGGGACTCGTCGGACACGAAAACGACTTTGAAGGGCCGGTCAAGGGCGTCGCCGAGAGCGGCGGACTCTCCGTCATAAACCACCCCGGCGACTGGCTCGAATCCTATGTCGATGTGAATCACGCGCACGAGAAAAAGAATATTGAGCTGTTCGCCGATATATTAAAAAGATATCCGTCGTGCCTCGGCATCGAGGCGTTCAACCGCATCGATACCGTTACCTGCGCCGATCGCATACTCTGGGATGAACTGCTTTCGGCGGTCATACCGAGCGGCAGGAATGTCTGGGGCTTCGCGAACAGCGACGCTCATGTGCTCTCCGATATCGACACGAGCTTCATGGATTTTATTTTGCCGGACAGGACGGAGCAGACCGTCCGCCGCGGCATGGAGAACGGCACATTTTTCTCTGTCGGCAGGCGCGCTGTATATGAGCTCGGCAAAGATTTTGTCGGCGAGGGCGAATATCCGACCGTCACGCGCATAACCGTGAATGAAGATGAGCAGAGCATAAGCATCGAGGGCAAAAATTATAACCGCGTGCAGTGGATATCAAACGGCAAAATAATCGCTGAGGGCGAAAAAATCGATCTCATCGCCGCGTTGCAGAACATCGGCTGCTATGTCCGCGCTCAGCTGCTCGGCAAGGGCGGCATATGTTTAACTCAGGCGTTCGTGCTCGACGACGGCAATATGCATGAAGTGACCCTGCGCAATATCACGCCGCAGCAGCGCAAGATAGAGCGCGCCGAAGATAAATTCAAGAGCACCAGATTCTATGTTCTCGGTCAGGAGATATCACGCGAAATAGCATACAGAAAACGCCGCAGGCAGGAGAAAAAGAAATGAAAAAATCATCGAAAAAGGGTCTTAAAATCGCCGCGATAACCGTCGGATGCATAGCGCTGGCGGTCGCCGCCGGGTTTGGCACATACAGAATAAAGAACCGCATCGACTCGAAAAAATATAATCTTATCACGCTCGACACCTCGTCGCTTCCCGCGCCGCAGGATCCGGTGCGCGACGACTTTGTTCAGCTCAAAAATGTCAGGATGCACTATGTCGTTTACGGCAACGGCGAGCAGCCGCTTGTATTGATCCACGGAAACGGCGGCAGCGCGAAGTCGCTCGCCGAGGCGGCAAGCTATCTCGCCAACGACTACACGGTCTATGTAATTGAAAGCCGCTGCCACGGACAGAGCAGCGACCCGGGCACGATAGACTATGAATCCATGGCGGACGACACCGCACAGTTCATCGCCGCGATGAAGCTCAGAAAGCCATATATCATGGGACACAGCGACGGCGGCATCATCGCGCTGACGCTCGCCGCGAGATACCCGGATATCCCCGGTGCGATAATATCCTGCGGCGCGAATACGAGCCCCAAGACGATGAAGCCGTATTTTATCATCGGCGTGAAATTCAACAATATGTTCCACCACGATAAGCTCAATGACATGATGCTCACCCTGCCTGATATCACAGTCGAAATGCTCGGCGAGATAACCGCGCCGACCTATATCGTTGCGGGCGAGCATGATATCATGTGGCTCTCCGATACGGCGTATATGTACAGAAAGATCCCCAACAGCCGCATCGCGATAATCAAGGGCGCGGGGCACTCAACATATATGTCGCACGACGGCAAGCAGGCTTATGTGCTCGCCAAAGGATTTTTTGACACACTCTGATATATAAATTTAACAGCCGCCGATTCGGTTTTTCACGCTGAATACGGCGGCTGTTTTTATTTTGCGGCTGTCCGTTTTCACCCTTTCGGCATATTATGCTATGGGGGTCGTTCCCCACGAAATCCAAAACAAGCGCGGATATGCCGAAGGTGACAGATTTCTGTCCGCAGGGGAGCCGCGGCTGTGTGTCCGCGCATAAGAATAGAGGCTCCCCAAAGCGGGGAGCCTCATCGGAATTTTATCTGATAAAATGCGTCCATGCGTGTTCTTCCGTCTCCGGGAGCCCGAATTTTTCTTTGCCCAGAGCGATACTCTTCATAAGGAAAGTCATATTCCGCGCGAGGGTGCGCATGGTCTGCTTTCCCTCTTCGTCCATGTCGGCTTCGCCCTTTTCGCGCCCGTGGATCGAGTTCCAATACTGGCTCGACGCTATCGGCATATTGGATATAGTGAAATACTTATTCAACTCGTCAAATGTTGCGGAACATCCGCCGCGCCTTGCACACACTACGCTTGCGCCGACCTTCATAGTCTTGTCAAAAGGCGTGCTGTAAAAAAGTCTGTCGAGGACGGCTATCAGCGTCGCGTTGGCGGAGGCATAATAGACAGGGCTTGCCACAACAAGGCCATCCGCCTCGCGGAATTTCGGCGCAAGCTCATTGACTATATCGTCAAAGACGCATTTCCCAAGCTCGCCGCACCGTCTGCAGGCGATGCAGCCTCTGACATCCATATTGCCGACCTGCACCGTCTCGGTATCAACGCCCTGCGCCTCAAAAATCTTTTCCATTTCTTTTATGGCGAGCGAAGTGTTACCGTTTATCCTCGGGCTGCCGTTGATAATGAGAACTTTCATTTTTCATACCTCTTTCTCATATATATTAAAAATTTTACTGATTTTCTGCTTTGATTATACCACATCCCGCCGCATTTTCAACGCGAAAAATCCCCCTGCCAATCGGCAGAGGGCAAATCAAACAAATCATTTCTTTCGCGTCATAAAAGCCCCGGCGAGCGAACCGACAAAAGCTATCGGCGCGAATCGGACAAACAGCCACTCGAACACATGATAAACCGTGCCGAAAACCGCAGTCTCCGGGTCGACGAAATTCCAGCCGAGATACGGGCTGCCGAGCGATATCAGCACCGCAGAGATAATTATTATAGCCGCGCAGAGTGCAATAAACAGCCAGTGAAGTGCCGCTCTTCTCGCATTTTTTCTTCGCGCGAGCTGCAGGTTTATCACCTCGAGCTTTTCGCATATCGCTTTCAGCTCATTCGCTTCCTGCTTTGCGACATTCTCGCCGAGCAGTGTGCTCACGGGAGTTCCGAGCGCGTCCGACAAAGATATGAGCATATCCGAATCGGGGACGGACAACCCCTGCTCCCATTTGGACACAGTCTGCCGCACGACATTCAGCTTGACCGCGAGCTCCTCCTGCGAGAGTCCTTTTGATTTTCTGATAGTTTTGATGTTTTCATTGAGCATCGGTATAACCGCCTTTCTGTCAGTCGTTACCGACATTGTATCCCCTACCGCCCGTTGCCGCAAGCAACGCAGATTAACATATAGATTTTTTGCCTGATAATTCAAAACACCCGAGGGCATCCCCGGGTGCTTATCTTATTCCATATTGTCTATATAGCTGCAAGCTGCGAGTGCGGCTACGGAGCCGTCCGCCGCTGCGGTGGTCAGCTGGCGCACTTCCTTTGTGCGGCAGTCGCCCGCGGTGAAGACGCCGGGTGTCTTTGTTCTGCAGCTCTCGTCCGCGATGATATAACCATAGTCATCGAGGTCTGCAACATCCTTGAAGCTCTCGTTGTTCGGCATCTGACCGACCGCAATAAAAACACCGTCCATCGGAATGGAATGGGGCTCCTCGTCGTCTGTTGCTATCTTTATGCCGTCGAGCTCGTCGCTGCCGATGAGTTTGACTACCTTCGTGTTCATGAGAACCTTTATGTTATCTTTCTCGCCGAGCTTCTTGACAAGAGCCTTTTCGCCCCTGAACCCATCGCGTCTGTGTATAAGCGTGACACTCTTGCAATAAGACGCGAGGAAGAGCGCGGACTGGAGCGCACTGTCTCCGCCGCCAACAACGGCAACATTCTTGCCCTTATAAAAAGCTCCGTCGCACACCGCGCAGTAGGATACGCCCCTGCCCGCGAGGTCGTTCTCGCCGTCCGCTCCGAGCGGTCTGTGGCGCGCTCCGGTGGCGATTATAACGCACTTGCACTGATAGCTGTTCGAATCGGTTATGACGTTTTTTATCTTTCCGTCGACTATTTTTATTACCCGCTCAAGCTCAACATCCGCGCCGAGCTCCATCGCCTGCGAAACGAGGTTATCCGCAAATTCGCTGCCGCTTATCTGCGATATTCCCGGATAATTTTCGACTCTCGGCGAAGAGGTTATCTGACCGCCGAAAGACTCGCCCTCGGTCACGAGCACGGTTTTTCCCGCTCTGAGCGCATAGATTGCCGCCGTGAGTCCGGCAGTGCCGGCGCCGACGATAACGATATCAAATTGCTGCATTTCTTTTCCCTCTGAATATGGCAAAATTTTTCTTTAATGCGCCGAAACCCGGGTGAAGCCGCGCTCCACCCGATCTTCCAGCGTTTATCAGTGCATCAGCACTGCTCAATGAACTTTTTGATGTTTGAAAGATTGACGAAGCTCTCATATCCGTCTCCGTCGGTGACGATAAGAGTCGGAGCCTGTCTGATGCCGTATTTCATCGTCAGATCCTCCTGAGCCTCTGCGTCGATCTTCTCGTAGCCGATATTCGCCTTGTCAAGCAGAGTATAGGCTATCTTGCAGTTGGGGCAGGTCTTTGTTGTGAAGAGCATGACCCTTGCGCCGCTTGATGCCTTGGGAGCATCCTCGTGCTTGCCGTCCTCCGCGGTGTGGCTGACGGTGCGCTCGTTCTTGAGATGAGACGCGCCGAGGTTATAGACGGTTCTGTCCTTGAACTCCTGCGCCTTGCCGTCGTTCCAGTTCTGGACGGGGCGATAGTAGCCGGTGATACGGCTGTAGACCTCAGTCTGACCGCCGCACTCGGGGCAGGTAAAGTGCTCGCCCGCGATGTAACCGTGATCTTTGCACACGGAGTAGGTCGGGGAGATCGTGTAATAGGGCAGCTTGTAGTTCTCGGCTATCTTGCGCACGAGAGAAGCAGTCGAGGTCCAGTCGGGCAGCTTCTCGCCGAGGAAGGCGTGGAAGACTGTGCCGGAGGTGTATCTCGTCTGAAGATCATCCTGAATGTCGAGCGCCTCAAAGATATCCTCCGAGAACGAAACAGGAAGATGCGAGCTGTTGGTGTAATAGGGAGTGCCGCCGTCCTTCGCTGCGGTGATGATATCCGGGAACTGAGCGACATCGTGCTTTGCGAAGCGATAAGTGGTGGACTCGGCGGGAGTTGCCTCGAGGTTGTAGAGATCGCCGTACTCCTCCTGATAGTCGGAGAGGCGCTCGCGCATATGGTCGAGGACTTCCTTGGTGAACTGCTGGGTCTTCTCGTGGGTCATGTCCGCTCTGAGCCACTTGGCGTTGAGGCCGACCTCGTTCATGCCGATGAGGCCGATGGTCGAGAAGTGGTTCTCAAAAGTACCGAGGTAGCGTCTGGTGTAGGGATAGAGACCCTCGTTGAGAAGCTTCGTGATAACTGTACGCTTGACGCTGAGCGAACGGGCGGAGATATCCATAAGCTTGTCGAGTCTGCGGTAGAAGTCCGCCTCATCCTCTGCAAGATATGCGATTCTCGGCATGTTTATCGTAACAACGCCTATAGAACCGGTGCTCTCGCCGCTGCCGAAGAAGCCGCCGGACTTCTTGCGAAGCTCGCGCAGGTCGAGGCGCAGTCTGCAGCACATGGAGCGGATATCGCTCGGCTCCATATCGCTGTTGATGTAGTTAGAGAAATAAGGTGTGCCGTACTTTGCGGTCATCTCAAAGAGAAGTCTGTTGTTCTCAGTATCCGACCAGTCAAAGTCGCGGGTTATGGAATAAGTCGGGATGGGATACTGGAAGCCGCGTCCGTTGGCGTCGCCCTCGATCATGGTCTCGATGAACGCCTTGTTGACCATATCCATCTCTTTCTTGCAGTCCTTGTACTTGAAGGGCATCTCCTTGCCGCCGACAATGGCGTTGAGCTCGGCAAGGTCGTTGGGAACGGTCCAGTCAAGGGTTATATTCGAGAACGGAGCCTGAGTGCCCCAGCGGCTGGGGGTGTTGACGCCGAAGATGAACGACTCGATGCACTTCTTGACCTCACGGTAAGAGAGGTTGTCCGCCTTGACGAACGGAGCAAGATAGGTATCGAACGAGGAGAACGCCTGAGCGCCCGCCCACTCGTTCTGCATGATACCGAGGAAGTTGACCATCTGGTTGCAGAGGGTCGCAAGGTGGCTTGCGGGAGAAGAGGTTATCTTTCCGGGGACGCCGCCGAGACCTTCCTGAATGAGCTGCTTCAAAGACCAGCCCGCGCAGTAACCGGTGAGCATGGAGAGGTCATGGAGGTGGATGTCGCCGTTTCTGTGGGCGTTTGCTATCTCTTCGTCATAGACCTCGGAGAGCCAGTAGTTCGCTGTGATCGCGCCGGAGTTGCTGAGAATCAGTCCGCCGACGGAATATGTGACGGTCGAATTCTCTTTAACGCGCCAGTCGGAAACCTTGACGTAGCTGTCAACCAGCTCCTTGTAGTCGAGGATGGTCGACTTCATGTTTCTGACTTTTTCGCGCTGCTTTCTGTAGAGAATATAGGCCTTTGCTACATCGGCGTAGCCCGCCTGGCTGAGCACCGACTCGACGCTGTCCTGAATGTCCTCAACGGCGATAAGTCCGTCCTTGATCTTGCCCTCAAAGTCCGAAGTGACCTTGAGTGCGAGCAGGTCGATGACCGTCGGATGAGTTTCCTTGTTAAGCGCGTCGAAAGCCTTTGATATAGCCGAAGATATCTTCGCTATATTAAAATCGGTGACTGCGCCATCTCTTTTGATAACCTTGTACATCATCACGCCTCCATTTTCTTTAATTTTCCAAATATACGCTTCATTTGCGCTGTCTGCCTTCAATTATAGATGCAACCATGGCAAATGTCAACAGCAAAATACAAGATATTGTGTAGAATTTATTTTTCTACCCCAAGATGTTCCGGATTTCAGTGTCCGCTATATTCCCCTTATCTCGACATTCGGAACATTTTTGCGGACTATATCCGCGAAAGAGCGAAGTGTTTCGCGGCTGTGCGAGCCGAGACCCTTCTGCAAAACGAACTCGGAATCGGTGAAGTTCTGAAGAAAATATTTTTCGTCGCCCTTGAGCCACTCGCCTATTTTCTCGAAGTCCTCCGCGCTGTGCAGCTCGCGCACAACGGTCGTGCGGAACTCAAAATCGGTCTTTCCACCCATGAGCAGGCGCACGCTCTCATATATCGGCTCCATGTCGAACTTTTCGAGTCCGACCGTCTCAGCATATTTTTCGGGCGAATTTTTGATATCCATCGCCACATAGTCAACGAGCCCCGCGTCTATAAGCGACTGCATCTTGTCCGGGAAAGTGCCGTTGGTGTCGAGCTTTACGAGATAGCCCATGTCTTTTATGCGCCTTGCGAAGTCATCGACGTTTTTATTGACAAGCGGCTCGCCGCCTGTTATACACACGCCGTCGAGCATACCCTGACGCTTTTTGAGAAACGCAAAAAATTCTTCCTCCGGAATCTCATATTCGTCCCCGCCGGGAAGAATCAGCTCCGAATTCTGGCAGAACGGGCAGCGGAAGTTGCATCCGCCGAGGAACACAGTGCATCCCATCTTGCCGGGAAAATCGAGCAATGTAAGTTTTTGCAGACCTCTGACGCGCATACTGATACCCCTTTTCAAGCCGTAAAAATCGAGACGGAGAAAATCGGTCTTTCCGTCCCGGCAAAATCTATTATATACCACGAAAGCGCTCTTGTCACCAAAAACATCTTGAAAAATTGCACAAAGATTACCACAAAATAATGTGCATATTATCGCCGCGATACATATATGTTGCATTTTCCGAGAAAATTTGATACACTCATAGTATAATATAACCCCAATATATATGTATAACTGCGGAGGTGTCTTAAATGGCAGGAAAAAGACCTGTTGCGGCGATACTCTATGACTTCGACCGCACGCTTTGCACAAAGGATATGCAGGAATATCAGTTCATTCCGAGCGTCGGCATGGAGCCCGCGGATTTCTGGGGGCTCGCCAACAGCTACGCCGAGGAAGAGCATATGGACAAAATCCTGTCATATATGTACATCATGATAAAAAAATCGCATGAGTGCGGGATTCCGCTGACGCGCAAGAGCGTCATGGAGTGCGGACGCGCGATAGAACTGTATAAAGGTCTGCCCGACTGGTTCGACCGCCTCAACCGCTTCGGCAGCGAGAACGGCGTGACCGTCGAGCACTATGTCCTCTCTTCGGGACTCAAAGAGATAATCGAGGGATCTGAAATAGGCAAATGCTTCAAAGAAATTTTCGCCTGCGAGTTCCTTTACGGCGAAAACGGCGAGGCTGTCTGGCCAAAGACCGCCGTCAACTATACTTCAAAGACCCAGTTTGTCTACCGCATAAACAAAGGCGTGCTCGATGTATCTAACGATAAAGATCTCAACCGCTCTACTCCGGACAACAAGCGCCGCGTGCCGTTTTCAAATATGCTCTATATCGGCGACGGTCTCTCCGATGTCCCCTGCATGAAGATGGTCAAGGCATACGGCGGATATTCAATAGCCGTCCACAACAACGAGCCGCGCCAGCTCGAGGGCGTGAGCGACCTGCTCTATCACAACCGCGTTGACTTCGCCTTCGCGGCGGACTACTCAGAAAACAGTGAGCTTGACATAACCGTCAAGGATATCATCCGCAGAATAGCCATAGACAGCACCCTGCGCGACGAGCACAGCAAGCAGAAGCGCCGCTCTAAATGCTGCTGCGCAGACATCTGACGGAGGATAATATGTCTGTATTTTTTACCGCCGCAGTGTGCGTATACAACACGGAAAAATATCTTCGCGAATGTCTGGATTCCGTTCTCAATCAGAGCTACAAAAATTTTGAACTGCTCATAGTTGACGACGGCTCGACCGACGGCAGCGGCAAAGTCTGCGACGAATATGCGGAAAAAGACAGCCGCGTGCGCGTCATTCACACGGAGAATCAGGGTGTATTACTCGCGCGAAAGACTGCATTTGAAAACGCGCGCGGGGACTATTTCATCGTCTTTGATTCGGACGACACCGTCTCGCCCGAGCTGTTTTCGAGATTGAGCGAAAAAATCGAGCAGTGCGCGCCGGACATGATATTCTTTGACTATAATAAAATAAACGGCGAAAATATCACGCGTGAAAAGACATTCGACGGCGAGCGTTCTTTTAATAAAGACAGCAAAAAAGAGCTCTGGGAGCTGCTGCTGCGCTCGAAGTTCAACTCGCTTTGCTGCAAGTGCATAAGGCGCGATAAATTCGACTATGATATAGACGCGGCTCATTACAAAGGCTACAGCCGCGGCGAGGACAGGCTCGTCTCGGCGCATATGCTGAGCCGGCTCAACACTTTTTGTTACCTGCCCGAGGCGTTTTACAACTACCGCACCTCGGCTTCCTCCCTGACGCGGACATATTCGTTCGAGAATCTCGTCATGTCCTCCCGCGCTACAGAGGAGATTCGCCAAATGATATCAGCCGACGGCTGCCTCGACGGCGAGTGCGAAGCGCTCATATGCTCTCTCGCGAGGATGATCTACCGCAATTTTCTCTATCCCAACGCCGTCTCACTATCTAAAAAAGAGACTGTTGAGCTGATAAAAAAGAGCGAATCTCTCGGCATCTATAAGCTGTGCACCGACCGCAGGGCGGACAAATATTCTTCAAAGCCGGAGAATCTCAAATTTTCACTGTTGAGAAGCAAAAAATATACCCTGCTCGTTGATGCAGTGAGGCTCAAGAGCAGGATATAAGTCGAAGAGAGTCGATTGCCTTGACAAAATTTCTGTCGGGCGTTATAATATTCTCCCGAAAACTGCCCGTGCGGAAAGGAAGTGAAAGCCATGGGCACAGAACAGAAAAAGATCGCCGCCCAGAACAAGAAGGCTTTTCACGACTATTTCGTACTCGACAGATACGAAGCGGGAATCGAGCTTTGCGGCACGGAGGTCAAATCCATCCGCCAGGGCAAGCTCAATCTCAAGGACTCATGGTGCTCGATAGTCGACGGCGAATTGTTCGTCAACGGAATGCATATCAGCCCCTATGAGCACGGCAATATCTTCAACCGCGACCCGCTGAGGGTGCGCCGCCTGCTGATGCACAAGCGCGAGATAATGCGCCTGCTCGGTCAGACGAAGCAGGAGGGCTTGACCCTCGTGCCGCTGAGCGTATATTTCGTAAAAGGGCGCGCAAAGGTTGAGGTCGGGCTGTGCAAGGGCAAAAAGCTCTATGACAAGCGCGAGACCGCCGCAAAAAAGGACGCCGCGCGGAATATCGAGCGCAGCATGAAAAACTTCTGATTCAATCGGCGAGAGCCGTTTGACATACGGGGATGAAAGGATTTCGACGGGGAGGTTGAACTTCGGTAAGCGGGCAGCGGTGTGGGACCGCTATAAAACCCATACGTTTAAATAATAAACGACAACAAAACAGTTTTACAAGCTGCTTAAATAGCAGCCGTCTTTGCCGGGAGTACTGCGGCCCGGTATAAGGCGTCGATTAGCAGTGAACGTGCACGGGTGAGCGCTCCGTAACCCGTCATGAACAACGGAACTACCGAACCGGTGAGCCTGCCTGACGGCGCTCCGGCGAGGGAAATATAAAAAGACAGGCTACGCCCGTAGAAAGCTGTGGGGAGCCCTTTTCGGACGCGGTTTCGATTACCGCCATCTCCACCAGGAAAAGCACTCGTTCAAAGAACGAGTGCTTTTCAGTTATATTCGCCTGCGGCGAGTTTTATTGCTTCGCAGTGATATTAGGCATACGCCGAGTCATATTTGCTTCGCAAGCTTCGCGTCTTTTTATGCTATTGATTTATTTTCGGCGAGACGCTATAATTTTAACCGAAAGAAACAGGAGGTGCAGCGAGCATGAAGATTTTGCAGATATGCGACTATGCCGCAAAATACAGGGGCAATTTTATCGAGTCTCTCGAATACTTCAGAAAAAACAGCCTCGGTGACGGCGATTTTATGCTCTATGCGTTTCCCGAAAGAATGGCAGAGCGCCGCAATCAGTGGTTCTTCGACTTGAAAAAAGAAGTTCCCGCAGCGATATACAAAAGCTCCGTCAAAGAAAAAATCAGAGCTTTCAGAAAAATCATAAAAGAAAACGGCGTCGACACCGTTCACACGCACTTCACCGACATGAAAACCGATATGTGCGTCAATATCGCCTGTCTCGGGCTTCGCGTGAAAAAATTCAAGCACTACAGAAGCTGCTTCGGCAGCTTCTGCACAATAAAGAAATTTTTCGCGCGGCTCTGCTACCGCAGCTGGAACGCCGTCATTTGCGTAAGCCCGCACACCTTGCGGGAGGCCGAGAGCAATATAGTCTCCTGCAAGCCCGTGCTTTTAAACGACGCGGTATATTTTCCGCGAATGGACAACTACGAAAAGCTTTGTAAACCCGATTTGGGTGTTCCCGAGGGCGCCGTTCTCTGCTTTGCAATAGGCTATGACTACCGCCTCAAGGGCATCGACTTGGCATGCGAGGCGGTCAAAAAGCTCCGAGACGAGGGGCTCAATATTTATCTTGCCGTCTGCACCGCCTCAAATACACAGACTATTGCAGAGCAAATCAGAGCGCAGTTCGGCGAATTCCCCGAATGGCTGAAGCTTTTGCCGCCGAGACAGGACATCGCAAGCTACTACCGCGCCGCCGACATATATATTCAGGCCTCCAGAAGCGAGGGCTTCTGCTATGCCATAGTCGAGGCCGCCTACTGCGGAAAAACGGTTGTGGCGTCCGACTGTCCAGGAATGAAGAGCCACGCGGAAAAGAATTTTGATTTTCTCTGGTTTAAAAACGGCGATTCCGACAGCCTTTCGGAGAAGCTCGGGCAGGCTGTCAAAATGAGCGAGAGCTCGGAGCTGTCGGCAAAAAACAGGCGTTCGGCCATAGACAACTACTCAATAGAAAATATGTCCAAAAAGCTGCACCGCATATATGCGGATATGTAAAAACAAAGAGTCGAGAGAGTATTTTTCTCTCGGCTCATTTTTATTTCAGCGTCAATCCGGCGTGTAGGTGTAAGTGAAGCAATGCGAGCGGAGCGTCGCCGCGCCCATTATGTTGAGCCTGAATGCGTTGCCGCGCATTGTCTGATTGCCTATCTTCAAGCTCGAAATATAGCCGCAGCTGCTGCCGCGCGCGCTGTCATGCTCGAGTATCTTTATCCACTGCGCGGGGTCGCTCTGGAGCGTTATTCGCTTTGATGAATCGACCTTTGCGTTATACGCTTCGACCTTCTTGCGAAGTTCCTCGCTCGAAATGGTCAGTGTGCGCTTGACATCTCCCTCGGGGCTTGTCCTGCCGCCCGCGAGATACGGATAGCTATTCTGACTGCCGCCCCAAACATTCGCGCTCGAAGCCGTCTTCCCCGCCGCCGTTGAAAAATACGGAGTGAACGCAGGCGAGCCGTAATATGCAAGATATTCGCCGAGCGTCGCTTTTATCGCGTTTTCGATAGATGAGCTTGTGCCGGCGTAGCTCTCGCGGAACGCGTGGTTCGAGGTAGTCATCTTAAAATTCTGGCGCTTAGCGTAGGTGTAAATCGCGACCATCTGCGACTTTATCGACTCAAGCGGCGCAGACGGACCGACCTCGGCATATGCGGTCTTGCCAAGATATTCGGCGAGCGAATAGCTCTTGCCGTTATATGTAACCGTGCTCGGCAAATTTGAATCTTTGACGAGGCTGATGCCGGGGTTGTTGTAATAATGGAGCAGAATCTGCTTGTATGTCCAGCCGCGGCGCGCATATTCTGACGCGCCGTTCTGGCTCATACCGACCCCGTGACCGTAGCCGTAGACAGTGAAAACGAAAGTGCCCGTTTTTGAAGAGCTGTGCCTTGTTGTAGTCTCGGTCGGTTTCTGGGTGGGCTTGGTTGTCGGTTTTTCGGTCGTGCTCGGGCGGGTCGTGGGCTTTGTCGAGATAACCGTCGTCAGGACGGTTGAACCCTCGGCTATCGAGCCGTGCACAGTGCCATTTGTCTGCTCCCCCGTTGTTTTTCCGGAGTCGGTGCTCTGCGCGGCGGTGCTGTCAGAACTATATTCGTCGGTTGTATCACCGTTGGGATCTTCGACATCAGCAAAGATTATATCATCCATAACGCCGATTATGTCGCCCGTCCCGCTCTCGGTCGTGTCGGGAGTGCGCGCGCCGATAAGCGACGCGCCCGCCTGCGAGCCGTAGCCCTTGACAAGGAATGTGACGGCAGTGCCGATAAGCACGGCGATCAGGATAACCGACGCAACTATAAGCGCTGTCTTTTTGCCCGAGCGCACCGGTGCCGATTTATGATGGGACGGATGTTCACCATCCGTGATTATTATTGACGCATCGTCGCTGACATCGTGCATGACAAAGCCGTTGCGCGCATAGTCGGCGAGCGCGGAATAGAGCCTGCGGACGCAGGCGTAGATAAACTCCTGCGTGGTCTCGCCCTTGCGGCTGAAGACCTTGAACACGCGTGCCTTGTTCTCGTCCGCTATGCAGATGAGCATGAAATGCTTGCTGTCCTCATCGTCGTTGCGGAACACATTCGATATCGCCGCGCCGACTGATGCGCCGCTCTTCGCTCTGGCGCGTCCCGCCATGGCGGCTATATATTCGCCGTGACTCTCGTCCTCCTGCCGCTCGATATCGACCGACCGGGCGAATATAGCATCGCCGAAATCCGATTCATCGTCATAGGGCAGAACGGAGAACACAAACGGGCTGTTTTTGCTTGAAGCAACCGCGACGGAAAGTCCGCGCTCTTTCAAGAGTTCAACAACCTCTTCGGGATCGCACTTTTCCTCAGCACTCGGCTCGCCGGCACTGTTCGCGTCCGGCTCGGTAGTATTTGCGCTTTCTTCTTTTTTTTCAACGGGCAGGAACACAGACTTGAGTTCTTCGGCAACCTTGGCGCATCTGCCGTCGGAAAGGGGCAGAAAAACCAGTGTCTGTTTTCCGCTTCTTTCAATAAAGCCGCTGTATTTTCCGTCATCGGTCACAAGTATCTGTGCATCGGCAGGCATCAGACACTGATCCTCATCCGCCTTTTCGAGCGCTTCGGCTATTTTATCGGAGAATGCGGTTTTTGTTCTGAGCGCGTTGAAAAGCAGCTTTTTTATCTCGATATAGTGCCGTTCGGCAGCCGCGAGAACCACGGTTTCAGTATCTCCGAACGCTCCGGCAAGGGCGAAAAACAGCTCGCGGCTGTCCGTGAACTGCTCAAATCGGCACTCCCCGTATGCTGCGGCAAAAACGGACTCATATTCCGCTATCGCCCTGCGCGGGAGAGGCTGATTGACAAAAGCCAGGAGCGAGATCTTATTTTTCAAAATATCACCTCATCAGTTGGGATACCATCTGTTTGCGTTTTTGTAGGGGTTCTGTTTCTTATCTTTATCGTACCATGCCTGAGGATATCTCGGGTTGGGGTTGGTCTTGACAAGCGAAGTATCAACTTCTTCACTCTCGCCGTCGCGCACCATTCGCGCCACAACGACAAGGCGGGCGTTGTCGAACTCATACAGGCAGGTCGAAAGAGTGAGAATCTTGTCGGTCGGCTTGATGTCGACGCCCGTTGTGTAGAGCTTTCTCGAATCAAGCTCGGCTATATACTGCTCGAAGCTCGCCTCGCTTATATTCGTCCAGACATAGTTGAAGAAATATCCGTTGTCCTCGGCGGTTGTCGCGTTTGTGATAAACACCGCGTAGACCTTCCACTTGTAGTCGTGATAGATGGTGTTGAACTCGATTATCGGATTGTTTATGAATCCGCGCGTAGTGCGGTAATCAAAGAGCTTGCTGAATATCTTGTCCGAGCTGCGGGTGCTGTGGCCGTAGATTATGCTGTTGCGGTCAAGCGGCTCGATTGAGTTCGCATGAGCCAGGAACGGGTTTCCCAGATCCGTGTATCTGTGGGTGAAGCTGCGCTTGAGATAATACGAATCGTTGTCGGTCTGGAGAATCGGAAAGTCCATCTTGAGCTTGTCTATCTTCAGCCAGCCGACGAGGTCGGTGTTCTGCGCATACGCCTCGGCGTATTTTAACTGCATACCCTCGGGAAACTTGACATTCGGGTACTTTGCCTTTATCTCGTCCCAGGTTAGCTCCTCGCTGGGCTTGATATCTTTTATGTCGTTGTCAACAATGTTGGGCTGAACGAGATATGTGTTTATCAGCATTCCCGCGCTGACGAACACCGTGATTATCGCCGCCATAAAGACTATCTTGCGGACTATCTCGGAGACACCGTCGCCCTTCATCGGAATGATGCCCTTTATAAATTTTTTGAAGCCTTTCTCGCCGCCGCTGTTCTTCTCGTTCTCGCTGACCTCGCGCTCATATTCGCGCAGTGAGCCGCGGTCGCGCTCGCTGAGGTTGACGGCAAAGGTGGAATCTGTCGGCATATCGAAATCGTCGAGTGCCTGCTCGGTCGGGTATTCCGGCTCGGTCACTTTCGGAATATCCTCTCCGCTCAGATCGTCGGGCGGGATAAACTTATACAAATTGTCCTTTTTCGGCTCTTCGGGTTTCTCCGAATCGGGCTCAATTATTGGCTCCGGCTCGGGTTCAATTACGGACTCGGATACCGGCTCCGGCTCTTTTTCTTCGGTCACGGCGCCGCTTTCCTGCCGTGATTCCGCCCCGGTTTCATCGTCGCCGCTGTCAAGGTACCTGCGCGCGATATCTTCCATTTCACTGCGCTGTGCCGTAGGTTCATCGTCCTCAACCGATGTGTAGTGCTCAAACATCTCCCTCATATCGGGCAGCGAAAACTCGCCGTCTTTTCTGTTTTTGTCAGACATACTCTTTCCTCCGATACAGGTTTACTTTATTTTCTCTTCCAGCATTAGGCGTGCAAGGTTAAGCGCCCGCGACGCCGTGACATATCTGTTATATTCACGGTCATTTTCATGGCCGGTGACTATCTTTTCAACGACTGTGCGCTCGCCGTCTGTGACTGCCGCAAAGCTCAGTCCGCCGGGCAGAACACCGTCGCCTCCCGGTCCTGCAAGACCGGTTGTGGATATCGCTATATCCGCGCCGCTCACGCGCTTTGCGCCGAGTGCCATCTCGCGCGCCGTCTGTTCGCTGACAGCGCCGTAGGTGTCAAGCGTCTTTAGCGAAACGCCGAGGAGCTTTGTTTTCATATCATTCGAATAGCTGACTATTCCGCACTCGAAAACCTCGGACGCGCCGGGAATATCAGTCAGCCTTTTGGGGATATATCCCGCCGTGCAGGATTCGGCAGTCGCTATCTTTTTGCCCTTTTCTTTGAGCAGCGCGACAACGCGCTCTTCGATGCTGTTCGTATCGATGCCGTATACGACATCGCCGAGCCTGCTGCATATCTCATCAACTACAGGCGCGCACATTTTGTCCGCCTCATCGGAGGTTTCTGCTTTCGCGGTTATTCTCAGCCGCACCTCGCCGCTTTTTGCATACGGTGCAACGGTCGGGTTCTTTGCGTCGAACATATCCTCTATCTCTTCGGCGACCGAGCTCTCGCCCATGCCGATTATATTGACCGTGTGCGAGACTATCGCGCCGTCGGAATATTTTTTCAAGAATCCGCGCACGCTCTCGTTGAACATCGGAGCAAGCTCGCCGGGAGGGCCGGGCAGGATAATAACGCACTTGCCGTTCTTTTTGAGCGCCGCGCCTGGCGCCGTGCCGTGATTATTCTCAAACACGGTGCCGCCGACGGGCAGCATCGCCTGCTTGAGGTTGTTTTTGGGCATATTGCCGCCCTTTGATTTGAAATATGAGCGTATGCGCTCCGCCGTGTCTTCATCTTCTCTGAGCTCGAAACCCATGACCTCACAGCAGACCTCTTTTGTCAGATCGTCGTCCGTGGGGCCGAGTCCGCCGGAAGTAATAACAATATCACTGCGACCGAGAGCCGTTTTCAGCTCCTGCGCGAGGCGCTCGGGATTGTCCCCGACGGAGCTGCGGTGCATGACGGATATGCCCATCGCCGCAAGCTCTTTTGAGAGAAACTGCTCGTTGGTATTGAGGATATCGCCGAGCAGAAGCTCGGTTCCGACACAGAGAATTTCACACACTGCCATTGTTACTCACCTTTTGAAAAAGCTTTTATAACCGTAACTTTTGTGCCCTCGACCGCACGCTTTATGGGCTCGTCCCATTCGGTGCCGCGCTCCGCCTTTTCGACTCCGGCTATCGTCGGATGGGTGCGCGGGTGCTTCGGGGTGAACACAGTGCAGCAGTCCTCATAGGGCTGGATGGATATATCAAATGTCTCAATTTTTCTAGATATCGCAATAACTTCGTCCTTGTCCATGCCGATAAGCGGACGGAACACTGGCATCGAGGTCACAGCATCTGTGCAGGCTATTGCGGGCATGGTCTGGCTCGCAACCTGACCGACGCTCTCACCTGTTATCAGCGCTTGGCAGCCCTCTTTTATTGCGATCTCCTGCGAGATGCGCATCATCATGCGCCGCATGATAAGCGTGAACACCTCTTCGGGGCAGTTATCTTTTATAAGCTCCTGGATCTCGGTAAACGGGACAACGAAGAGCATGATGCGTCCGCTGTATTTTGCGACCTGGCGCAGAAGCGAGTGGACTTTCTGCTCGGCGCGCTGGCTCGTATAGGGCGGAGAAGCGAAGTGAATAGCTATCAGCTCCACGCCGCGCTTTGCCATCATCCAACCTGCAACGGGGCTGTCTATTCCGCCGGAGACGAGCAGAGCCGCCTTTCCCGCAGAGCCCGAGGGCATACCGCCCGCGCCTTTGAGCTGGTTGCCGTGAATAAACGCGCACTTGTCGCGCACCTCGACGTTTATTATAACATCGGGGTTATGAACATCGACTTTAAGATGGTGGAATTTTGAGAGTATTTTCCCGCCGACTTCTCTGCATATCGCGGGAGAATTGAGCGGAAACTTCTTGTCCGCGCGCTTTGCCTCGACCTTGAACGTCGATGCGGCGTTGAGCAGGGGAGCCGTATATTCAACGCAGGTGTTGAGAATAACGTCCATATCCTTTTCGACTGCGGCGGCGCGCGAAAGTCCGGCTATGCCGAAGACCTTGAGAAGTCTTTCGGTCGCTTCGTCGAGATCGGCATCCTCTGGTCCTTCGACTATTATCGTCGACTGCGCAGGGGTGCAGGTGAATTTGCCGAGCGACGCGAGTCTGCGGCGGATATTCGCCATGAGCATATCTTCAAAAGTGCGCCTGTTGAGTCCTTTGAGCGCAAGCTCACCGTTTTTGATGAGAATAACTTCCTTCATATTGTGATTCCTTTTTTATTTATTTTACTTATTTTTCCTTATTGTTTTCTGCCCCTCGGCAATGCCGTCGATGAGCATATCTATCTCTTCTTTTGTGGTAAAGCGCGAGAAGCTGATTCTAAGCGGGCTCTTCCGCACTTCGTCGCTCAGCCCCATATTTTTGAGCACCGAGCTCTGATGTCCCTTTGAGCACGCCGAGCCGCTTGAGACATAGACGCCGCGCGAAGAGAGGAAGTTGAGCATCGGCTCGGAGTTTATGCCGAGCACCGAAATATTGGTCACATACGGCAGCGCATCATCGGGCGAGTTTATAACGACTCCGCCGAGAGCCAGAAGTCTGTCCCGCATATAGTCGCGAAGCTCAGTAACTTCTTTGAGCTCAGCCGCAAGATTCGGTAGAGCCGCAGCCGCCGCGCCGAAGCCCGCTATCGCCGGCATGGGCTGAGTGCCGGGGCGCAGTTTTTCTTCCTGCGAGCCGCCGAAAACTATCGGCGACAGGCGCACACCTTTTTTGACATAGAGCGCGCCGACGCCCTTGGGTCCGTGTATCTTGTGGGAGCTGACCGTCATCAGGTCAACGCCCATCGCCGCGGGCTTGAGCGGCAGTTTGCCGAAAGCCTGCACCGCGTCGCAATGAACAAGTGCGGGCGACTTTGCGCGCGTTACCGCAGTTCTCGCCGCTTCGACAGGCTGAATTGTGCCCGTCTCGTTGTTGACCGCCATAATGCTCACGAGTATCGTATCGGGAGTCACGGCTTCAAAAAGCTCGCGCTCGCTGATGCGCCCGTTTTTGTCAACACCGAGGCGTATGACTTCAAAACCCTCGTTTTCGAGATGCTTGACCGTCTCATCAATGCTCGGATGCTCGACGCTCGTCGTCACTATCCGTCTGCCGCGCCGGCGCATGGCATGAGCCGCGCCCTGAACGGCAAGATTGTTGCTCTCCGTTCCGCCGGAGGTGAAATACACCTCGTCATCCCGGCAGAAGAGCCTGCGCGCCACATTAGAGCGCGCGTTTTCGAGCATTTCGTCCGCCTCTATCCCCTTTTGATGCAGGGACGATGGGTTGCCCCAAAGCTCCGTCACAGCGGTTTTTATCGCTTCAACAGCTTCACTGCACACGGGGGTCGTGGCGCTGTTGTCAAGATACGCCGTCATAAGAAAAATCACTCCAAACCGCACGATTCCCAATTATACTTATATATTCTATATTATACAACATAATCACCGGACTTGCAATATATTTGAGCGGATTGCGGCGATACTGCGCGCGGCAAGTTTTTTCCTGTCTGCGCATAAAGCGCCCGCCCGCTACATTATATGATATAAAGTGCAACAAGGACAGCAAATAAAGATTGACAAAAATATGCAATTTGCTATAATTAAACTGCAAATGAAACCCATTACATAAAGGAGAGTTGACATTGACAAAGCGAACAAAATCGTGGGTCGCCGTGCTGCTTTTCATCGCAGTGTTCGGCGCTCTGCTCGTGACCGCAACGTTCACTGACCTCCAGGTCAGCAACATCCTCACGGCAAAGGCGCTCGCCGCCCACACCTACTACACAAACGAGACCATATACGGCGTTGTGCTCGAGGCCGTCGGCTCGTCGCCCGTCTATCTCATGCTCGCATTCAGCTTCCAGATTCTCTTCTGGCAGATCATGCGCAAGATGAAAAAGCATCCGTGGAAAGAGATCCTCGCGACACTCCTGCTCGTCGCGGGCACAATAGCCTATTTCGTACTGTTTGACGACGCTGTCAAATATGCGCTTCAGCATATAGGCCCCGAGGCCGAGCTGTTCCGCAAGGCGGCATTCCTCAAGGGAATATCGCTGTTCTTTGCGGGTCTTATGACTTTCTTCGCGACCTTCGCCATCAGGAACTATTCCGAGGAATCGGTCAACAAGATGGTTATGTTCGCGGTCGCGGTGCTCTGCGTCGCCGCGCTTTCAAACGGTCTTGTCGCCGCTGTCAAAGGCCCCGTCGGCCGTATGCGTTACCGCGCAATGAACTGCGAGGGCGGCCAGTCGATCGGCGGATTCGACAACTTCACCCGCTGGTATGTCGCCAACGGTCAGCACCTCACCAAGGACGAGATGAGAGCACTCTTCGGCACGACCGACGCGCTCAAGTCGTTCCCGAGCGGACACACCTGCTCCGCCGGCATGGTCTACTGCCTGCTTATGCTCCTCGATGTTTTCAACATCAAGAGCAAGGGCAAGAGAGCTGTCAGCTGGATCGCCGCCATCACCTACACCGGCATGGTCGCAGTCAGCCGCATAATCGTCGGTGCGCACTTCTTCAGCGACGTCCTCATGGGCGGCACGATAGCTTTCGTGAGCATGATAATCTTCAGAGAGATATTCATCTGCAAAGGCTCGAATGTCAAAGCGATGTTCGGCAAAGAATAAAAATTAAATAGTTAAGCACCCCGCAGACCTGAGTCTGTGGGGTGCTTTTATGGGCAGCAAAAAGCACGGTGCATCTTTTGACACACCGTGCTTTTGTTTTTTTATCAGTCTTCGCTGTTCTGCTTAGCGATGGGCTCGATCCTGCCGTATCTCGAAGCGGAAGCCGCATCGGATCTGGGCGGACGGGAGGGAGCTGCGGGGCGGTCGCTGCGCGGGCGGTCATTTCTGCCTCTGCCGCCTCTGTCGCGGTTCTGATATCCGCCGCGTCCGTTTCCGCGGGGCGGTCTGGAACCGCCATTGAGGGGCTTCACGCCCTCTTCGAGGGTGATAACGACCTTGCGGTCATTCTCGGAACCGACGGAGTGAGAGGTCACGCCCTCAACATCCTGGAGAGCCGTGTGAATGATGCGTCTCTCATAGGGATTCATGGGATCAAGCACAACATTTCTGCCGTACTTTCTGACCTTTGCGGCGCTCTTCTGAGCGAGTGCGCGCAGGGTTGCCTCGCGCTTCTCACGGTAGTTGCCGATGTTGAGCGAGACTCTTCTCGACTTGTCCGCGCCTCTGTTGACAACAAGGCGGACGAGATACTGGATAGCGTCGAGTGTCTCTCCCCTGCGACCGATAGCTGCGCCGTAGTCGCCGTCATATTCGACCGCGATACTGACTTCTTCGTCAGTCTCTTCGATCTTTATCTCTGCGCCCTCGATGCCGAGGCTTGCAAGAATTTTTTCAAGATATTCCTTCGCGCCGGCCTCGGACGGAGCATCGTAGCTCACCTTGACCTTTGCGGGAGTTGTTCCGAGCAGACCGAACATCTTCTTTGTCGGCATCTCGAGAACTTCGATTTCAAAATCCGAATCGGCGGATATGCCGAGCTGCGCGATAGCGTCAGCTTTTGCAAGATCGACTGTTGCGCCGGTTCCGATAGCTTCTTTTAACATCTCTGTTTCCACCACCTGGAAAATTTATTTTTCTTCTTTTTTCTGCGCAAGTGCGCGCTTGAGATTCTCTTCCCTTGAACGGCGCTCGACAGTCTCATCGACCATAGCCTTTGCGATCATCTTCTTCGGGCTGTGGGTGAACGAAAGGATAACTGTCTGAATGAGCGCGAAAACGTTCGACGCGATCCAGTAGATACCGATACCGGCGGGGAACTGGAAGGTGAAATAAATCGAGAACAGGGGCATACCGAAAGTCATGCAGCCCATGGTCGGGTTCTTTGCCATTTCGGGGTTGTTCTTGCGCTGCTGGAGCATTGAGAAGAGGCTCGTTGCGAGAGAAGTAAGACCCGAGAGAATGGGGACGACCCAGAGGATTCCGGGTTCTTTTATCGACGGAATCTTGCCCAGCGGTATGCCGAGGAAGGTGAAATTGAAGTTCGCGATGCTGTCGATAACTCCCGCACCGATACCCTTTGAGAGGGCGAGGGGTCTTATGGTGTCAATATGGTTGATAACAAAAAGCTCGATGGTGCGCAGGTCTGTCTTTGCGTTGTAACCGGGGAGCGTTTTTGCTATTTCTGTCAGCGAATTGATTGTTGTCTCATCGATCGCGAGCGCCCACTTGAGGGGGTGATAGATAACGCCGATAAGACCGAAGATGATGATGAACTGGATGGCGAGCGGCAGGCAGCCCATATTCATGGGATTGTGTCCTTCGCGTTGGTAGAGAGCCTGAGTCTCTTCCTGAATCTTTTTCTGATCGCCCTTGTATTTGGCGTTTATTCTGCGGATCTTGGGCTGAAGGCGCTGCGTCTTGACGGTACCCTTAGTCTGGTAGATAGAAGTGGGAATCATAAGAAGTCTTGCGAAGAGGGTGAAGAGGATGAGTGCAAGACCGTAATTGTCAACGGCTTCGAATATGAACCTGAGAACATATCCGAACGGGATACCCAATGTCGTGTAAATGGCGTCCATTATTTGTGAGTCCTCCGGTTGGATTTTTTGTCCCTCTTGGGAGGGACGGGATCATAACCGCCGGGGAATAGGATATTGCAGCGAAGAAGTCTGGCAACAGTCAGCAGAGAGCCTTTGAACGCTCCGTGTATTTCGAGAGCCTCTATCGCATACTGAGAGCAGGTCGGATAGTACCTGCACATATCGGGCAGCTGCGGTGAGATATGCTTTCTGTAAAACTGAATAAGTTTTATCAGTATGTCCTTCATTTTCACTTCACAACTTTCACTCCTGCAGATATACCAATAACACCCAAGGCTCCCAGCTGTTTGCGCATTGACCGCTCGATGTCGGTGCTCTTGCGGGAGACCGTCTTATGACGGGCGACAAATACAATGTCCCATCCCCCGCAGCACTCGCCTTCGAGCTGCCGGAAAGCCGCGCGAATTATCCGGCGGCACCGGTTGCGCTTCACCGCATTTCCGAGCTTTTTGCCGGTGGTTATCCCGATGCGCATGACACCGTAACGGTTCCTGAGCGCATATGTGACAAGCACCGGGTCAGCGGCTGATTTGCCGCGCCCGTAAGTCCTGCGAAAATCGCTGTTAAGCTTGAGCGTCTGATATTCTGCCAAAGCAATCAATCCATCCGTGGCAATAATCCGCTCGACCTGTTAAAAGACCGTTAAAAAGGCCGATCAATAGGTGAGCTGCTTTCTTCCCTTCGCTCTGCGACGGGAAAGAACCTTGCGTCCGTTTCTGTCGGACATTCTCTTGCGGAAGCCGTGCTCCTTCTTACGGTGCAGCTTCTTGGGCTGGTAAGTTCTTTTCATTTGCGGTAACCTCCGTTTCACAGGATATTAGTCACCGGCGGGCGCTTTGGTGGCATTCGTACCGCCGTGATCTTATGTGCAGATATGGGTATAACTCTTTCGCCTACCCTTGCAAGCTACTATTATATATCATACTTCACATCAATGTCAATCATTTTTTTGCGTCCTTGTGCAAACTGCTTGTTGAAAAAAAGGGGGTTTTATGATATACTCTATCCTATTATAAAGTATTATGATGGGGGAAGTTCACTAATGGATTCATTCAACGAGCTGTGGCAGGTAGTCTCCGACTATCTCAGGCAGACAAACTCCGAATCTATCTACAACGTCTGGTTCAGCGAGCTTGAGCCGATAAGCTTTGACGGCAGCCGCGCCGTACTCATGACAACGGCGGAATTCAAGCGCCGCATCCTCGCGCAAAAGTTCGGCGGCACGCTTCACAGCGCATTTTTGAACGCGCTCGGTCTCGATGTCGATGTCGAGTTCATAGCGCCGGGCGAGGGATATTCGCAGTCTGACTCCTCGGGCTCTGCGGCGGGCTCATCGGAGATAGACGGCAGCACGCGCGCCTCAAACTATTTTGAAAACACATTCGACACATTCGTTGTCGGCGCGTCAAACAAATTCGCCCATGCGGCGGCGCAGGCAGTCGCGGCGAACCCCGGCAAGGCGTATAACCCGCTGTTCATCTACGGCAACTCGGGACTCGGCAAGACGCACCTGCTCAACGCCATATGCCACGAGATAAAAAGAAACGACCCGTCGATGAAGATAGTCCTCACAGACGGCGAGGAATTCACCAACGAGTTTATCGAGGCGCTCAACCACCGCACAACAACGGAATTCCAGAACAAATACCGCAAGGTCGACGTTCTTCTGATGGACGACGTTCAGTTCATCGCGAGCAAGGAGCGCACGCAGGAGGAATTTTTCCATACCTTCAACGCCCTGACGCAGGACGGCAAGCAGATCGTTCTGTCATCCGACCGCCCGCCGAAGGACATGCCCCAGCTTGAGGACAGAATGCGCACCCGCTTTGAGTGGGGTCTGCTCGCGGACGTTCAGCCGCCGGATCTCGAGACCCGTATGCTCATAGTCAAGCGCAAGGCGGACGCACTCAACTTCGATATCAGCGACGATGTCGTTGAATACATAGCGCAGAAGCTCAAGAACAACATCCGCCAGCTTGAGAGCGCGGTCAAGAAGATGCAGGCTTATGTCCAGATACAGGGCGCGCATGTCAACACCGCCACAGCTCAGCAGGCGATAAGGGATATTCTCAGCGACAACAAGCCTATTCCCGTCGTTGTGGACAAGATAATAACCGAGGTCGCGCGCACCTACGGCGCAAATCCCGAGGATCTGCGCTCGAAGAAGAAGGACGCACAGACTTCGAAATACCGCCAGATATCGATGTACATCGTGCGCGAGGTCACAGGACTTTCCGCCAAGGCTATCGGCGCGGAGTTCGGCGGCAGGCACTATTCGACGGTGCTCTACGCCCTTGACGAGATAAAGAAAGAGAGCGACACCGACTCGGCGCTCAGAACGACTATCAACGATATCATAAAGAACGTGCAGGAGAGCTGATTTTTCTAACAGACTGACGCACCGCGAGGGAGGGATAAATGGTGCGCGATATTATTATAGCATCGTCATCCGACAAGGTGCGCGCGCAGCTGCGCGGCTTCGTTGCGGAAATGGGAATAATGGGCGTCATCGAGTGCCGCTCTGCTTCGCAGACCCTCGATTTCGCTCAGCGTCTCCCCTCGGCTATAATAATCTGCCACCGTCTGACCGACATGGCGCCCGCCGCCATGCTTCGTCTGCTCCCGCCGGGCGCCGATATGATATTGCTTATATCATCCGCCCAGTCCCCGCTGTTCGGCATGAGCAATGTGCAGTGCATGACCCTGCCGCTCTCACGGCCGGAGTTTCGCAGTGCAATAGAAAAGCTGCTCCGCTCCTCGTCCGAGTCGCGCATACGCTCGGGCGGCCAGCGCAACACGGCGGATCAGGAGATAATCGACAAGGCAAAACATTTATATATGAAAGTAAACGGTGTGTCTGAAGAGGACGCATACGCATATATTAGAAGAAGAAGCATGAACGAGAGCAGTTCTATAACCGCCACCGCGCGGCATCTGCTCAGCGAGCTCGCTAATATATAAATGAAAAGGGTCTTGTGAATGAAATTCGCCAAAATGCAGGGCACGGGCAACGACTACATATATGTCAACTGTTTTGATGAATCGATCGACGACCCTCCCGCTGCGGCGAAATTTTTGAGCGACCGCCATTTCGGCATCGGCTCAGACGGGCTTGTGCTGATTTTGCCGTCCGACAGGGCGGATTTCAGAATGGATATCTACAATTCCGACGGGTCACGGGCGAAGATGTGCGGCAACGCCGCGCGCTGCGTCGCAAAGTATGTCTGCGACAGCAAAATGACCGACAAAGATATGATATCTTTGGAGACTCTCAGCGGAATAAAATACATTAATATATATAAGACGGACGGAAAGGTCACCTCGGCGCAGGTAAACATGGGGTCACCAATGCTGAAAAGCAGGGATATTCCCGCGCTTATTGAATCGGACACCGTGATTTCCCGGCAGCTCAAAGTCGGCGGAAAAATTTATTCCGTTACCTGCCTCTCGATGGGCAACCCGCATTGCGTGGTTTTCTCTGAAAATATTGATTCTATAAATATTCAAAAAATCGGCGTCGAGTTTGAAATTCACCCCGCATTTCCGGACAGGATAAATACGGAATTCGTTCAGCCGATTTCAGATTCCCACATTAAAATGCGCGTTTGGGAGCGCGGCGCGGGCGAAACTCTCTCCTGTGGCACAGGCGCGTGCGCGGCGGCGGTCGCCTGCATATTGAACGGCTACTGCAAGTGCAATACAGATATCAAAATCTCGCTTCGCGGCGGCGAGCTCTCGGTAAAATGGAACGCCGATGGAAATGTGTACCTGACCGGTTCGGCACAGACCGTCTTTACAGGCGAAATTGCCTACGGCGGAGGCACAAGATGAAAATAAACGAAAACTTTTCGCTTCTCCGCAGCAACTATCTTTTTTCGACGATGAGCCGAAAAATTAAAGATTACAAAATCGCTCACCCCGAGGCGGATATAATCGACCTCGGCATCGGCGATGTCTCGCGTCCCCTGCCCGAGGCGTGCATAAAGGCCATGCACTCGGCAGTCAACGAAATGGCGGACGCCGCCACATTCAGGGGCTACCCGCCCGAGCAGGGATATGATTTTCTTATCGACAAGATATTGAAATATGATTTCGCCGCGCGCGGAATAGCGCTCGAAAGAGATGAGATTTTTATAAGCGACGGCGCAAAGAGCGACACCGGCAGCATCGGCGATATCTTTTCGCCCGAGTGCAAAGTCGCCGTCTGCGACCCCGTCTACCCGGTCTATATAGACACAAATATCATGGCGGGCAGGGGCGGCAAGCCGCTCGAAAACGGCAGATTTTCAAATATTGCTTATCTCGACTGCACCGCAGAGAACGGATTTATCCCTCCCCTGCCGGAGCAAAATGTCGATATAATATATCTCTGCTCCCCCAACAATCCCACGGGAACGGCGATGAATAAAGAGCAGCTCCAACAGTGGGTCGACTGGGCTAATAATCACGGCAGCGTCATTCTCTTCGATGCCGCATACGAGGCGTTTATCACAGAGAGCAACATTCCGCACAGCATTTTCGAGCTTGACGGCGCAAAGAAATGCGCCATTGAGTTCAGAAGCTTTTCAAAGACTGCGGGCTTTACCGGCGTTCGCTGCGCATATACAATTATACCGCGCGGGCTCTCACGCGGCAGAGTCAGCCTCAACGCGCTGTGGGCGCGCAGGCAGGCGACGCGGTTCAACGGCGTGTCATATATAACCCAGCGCGCCGCCAAAGCCGTCTATTCCGACGATGGCAGGCGGCAGATAAAAGAAAATATAAACTGCTATCTCGGCAACGCAAAGAAGATAACGGACGGACTCGAAAGTATTAATATCCGCTGTTTCGGCGGCAGAAATTCGCCGTATATCTGGTTTGAAGTGCCGAACGGGCTGACCTCATGGCAGATGTTCGACAGGCTTCTGAACACCGTTCAGGTGGTCGGTACGCCGGGCTCGGGCTTCGGCACGATGGGTGAGGGATATTTTCGCCTGACCGCGTTCGCAGGGCCAAAGCGCACACTCGAAGCAGTTGAAAGAATAAAAAACGGTCTGATATAAGACCGCACGGAGGATAAAAATGGGCATTTTTTCAAGAATAAACAAGGGACTCAAAAAGACACGCGAGAATATGTCTGTGGCTATCGACTCGATGCTCCACGGCAAAACTGAAATTGACGACGAATTTTATGACGAGCTCGAAGAGATACTCGTCATGGGCGATGTCGGCTGCATGACCGCATCGGAGATAGTCGAGAAGCTGCGCGAGCGCGTTATGAAAAAGCATCTGCGCAAGCCTGAAGCCGTCAAGAACGAGATAAAAGAGATAGTCGCCGAGATGCTTGAGGGCGGCGAGGAAATGAGCCTTATCACTCTCCCCTCCGTCATTCTCGTCATCGGCGTCAACGGCGTGGGCAAGACCACTTCCATAGGCAAGCTCGCCGCAATGTACAAAAACGAGGGCAAAAAAGTTATCCTCGCCGCGGCGGACACTTTCAGAGCCGCTGCAATCGAGCAGCTTGAAGAGTGGGCTGACCGCGCGGGAGTCGAGATAGTCAAGCACCGCGAGGGCGCAGACCCGGCGGCTGTTATATACGACACAATTCAGGCGGGCAAGGCGAGAAACGCCGACATAATCATCTGCGACACCGCCGGCAGACTCCACAACAAGAAGAACCTAATGGAGGAGCTGGCGAAGATATACCGCGTCATCGACCGCGAGCTGCCCTACAGCGACCGCGAGAGCCTGCTCGTGCTTGACGCGACTACAGGACAGAACGCAGTCAATCAGGCAAAAGAATTCAAGAATGTTGCAGAGATCACCGGCATCATTTTAACGAAGCTTGACGGCACCGCAAAGGGCGGCGTTGTATTAAACATCAAAAATGAGCTCGGCGTACCCGTCAAGTTCATCGGCGTCGGCGAAAAGGTGGACGACCTCCGCCCGTTCAACGCCCGCGCATTCGCCGAGGGTCTGTTTGACGCAGAGCCGATTGAAGACGAAGAAGAGGAAAAAGAGGACGAATAATGGATTTTCTCATAGCTACACATAACATGAAAAAACGCGCCGAGCTTGAGCGCATATTGAAACCCATCGGCGTGCGCGTTCTGCTCGCGGAAGAGGCGGGAGTCGAGCTTACCGATGTCGAGGAGACTGGCGTCACCTTTGAAGAGAACGCATTCTTAAAAGCCGACAGCGGCTGCAAAGAGAGCGGTATGCCCTGCATCGCCGACGACTCGGGACTTGCCGTTGACGCACTCGACGGCGCGCCGGGAGTTTATTCCGCAAGATACGCGGGCGAGCACGGAAACGACGAGAAGAACAACGAGCTTCTGCTCAAGAATCTGTCCGATATTCCTATGGACAAGCGCACCGCGCGATTCGTTTCGACCGTCTGCTGCTGTTTCCCGGACGGCAGGCACATGACCGTGCGCGGCGAGTGCGAGGGCAAGATTGCCTTTGAACCCGCAGGCGAGGGCGGCTTCGGCTACGATCCGCTGTTTTTGCCCGACGAGTTCCCCGGCAAAACGATGGCGCAGCTAACCGCAGAAGAAAAAGACAGCATCAGCCACAGAGGCAAGGCGCTGAGACTCCTTGCAAAAAAACTGGAGGAAATTATATGACAAGCAAAGAGAGAGCCGCGCTTCGCGCGCAGGCAAATTCGCTCGAGCCGCTTTTTCAGGTCGGCAAGGGCGGCGTCAATGACGCACTGATAGCCCAGACGCTCGACGCATTCCGCTCCCGCGAACTGCTCAAGCTCAAGGTACTGCTCGAGACAGCACCCAAGCCCCCGCGCGAGATCGCCGAGGAGATAGCGGCAAAGACGCAGTCCGAGGTCGTTCAGGTCGTCGGCGGGAGCCTGATATTCTTTAAGGAGAATCCGGAGCTGCACGAGCCGAAAGATAAAAAGAAAAAGATAACCGGTACGAAGAATCCGAACCGCCCGTCCGTGCGCAAAAAAGTGCACGAAAAAAAGCTAGTCGAAGAGAGAAAAAACGCCGCTCGCCGCAAGGCGGAACGCAATTTCAGGCGCAGCCGCGATATATAACAGCAAATTTTAAGTCAACCGGTTCAAAAGCAGGCGCATTTTCGCCTGCTTTTTTGTGCATCGGGACAAATCGGGAATTTTTTGTAAAAGCCTATTGACAGCGTAGGTATAAGAGACTATAATACGCTCATAGATACTGAACAGGGAGGAAGCATCATGAAAAAGTTTGACAGCAACATTATGATGATGGAAATGTGCATGTTCTCCATGCGCATGTGCATGTGCATGCCTTTTTCTAACGAGCTTCCGTCAAACGAATAAATCTGATATATGCAGAGATTCGGGGAGCTTCGTGAGGAGTTTCCCGTTTTTTATTTGCATTGAGGAGGAAGAAAAGTGCAGTATCTGAAATTATTCTCGCCCTTTGATATAAGGCATTGGCGAATGTGCCGCAAGGCGCATGATTAAAAAGTCCGTTTCAACCCAATACCTTATAAATTAAAATACAAAGGAGATAATCAACATGAAAAAGACAATATCGATCATTCTCGTAGCGGTCCTCGCGCTGGGCTGCATCTTCGGCTTCGCCGCCTGCTCTTCGGGCAGCAAGGGCATCACCATAGCCGTTCCCAACGACGCGACCAACGAAGCCCGTGCGCTCCTTCTTCTTCAGGAGCAGGGCATCATCAAGCTCAAAGACGGCGCCGGCATCACCGCAACCGTAAGAGACATTGAGGACAACCCCAAGAACATCACCTTCAAAGAGGTTGAAGCCGCTCAGCTCCCCAACGTTCTCAAGGATGTTGACTATGCTGTTATCAACTCGAACTACGCTATCTCTGCGGGTCTCAACCCCGTAAAGGACAATCTCGCTATCGAGGGCTCCTCGAGCGCATATTCGAACATCCTCGCCACTAAGAAGGGCAACGAGAATTCCGACAAGATAAAGGCTCTTTCCGCCGCTCTCCAGAGCAAGAAGGTCGCCGATTTCATCGCTTCCAAGTATAACGGCGCAGTTATCAGCGTTGTTTCAAACCCCGGTGACGGCTACGATCCCTCCGTCAACTACGACGCACTCAAGGGTCAGACCATAACCGTCGCCGCATCCCCCACACCGCACGCCGAGATTCTCGCCGTTGCCAAGGAGATCCTTGCCGCTAAGGGCGTCACCCTTGACATCAAAGAGTTCGAAGATTATGTCCAGCCCAACAATGTTGTTGAGTCCGGCGAGATCGACGCAAACTACTTCCAGCACGAGCCTTACCTCGACGATTTCAACAAGCAGAACAACACGAGCATCGTCACCGTTTGCTATGTCCACGTCGAGCCCATGGCTCTCTACGGCGGCAAGCAGACCACTCTTGACGCAGTGAAGTAAATGTTATAAAATATAATGCCGGGCTAAGTTGCTCTTAATCGGGCTGCTTGCCGGCATTATCTTTTTATCCAGAAGTTCGGAGGCATAAAATGATCGAGATTAAAAATCTGTCAAAAACTTTCAAGACCGCCGACAGCTCGCTCGACGCGCTCAAGAATGTTTCTCTGACGATAAACGACGGCGATATTTACGGCATCATCGGCATGAGTGGCGCGGGCAAGAGCACGCTCGTGCGGTGCATAAATATGCTCGAACGCCCGACTGAGGGGCAGATACTCATCGACGGAGTGGACATGGGCGCGCTTTCGAGCAAGCAGCTCAGGGACGCCCGCCGCAACATAACCATGATATTCCAGGGCTTTAACCTGCTCATGCAGCGCAACTGCCTGAAAAACATCTGCTTTCCGCTCGAGCTTGAGGGCATGAAGAAAGAGGACGCTAAGAAACGCGCGCTCGAACTGCTCGAGATAGTCGGTCTGCCCGACAAAGCGAAGGCTTACCCCGCTCAGCTCTCCGGCGGTCAGCAGCAAAGAATCGCGATAGCCCGCGCACTCGCTACAAATCCGAAAGTTCTGCTCTGCGACGAGGCGACAAGCGCGCTCGACCCGAACACCACACATTCGATCCTCAACCTCATAAGAGACATAAACAAAAAGCTCGGCATAACGGTTATTATAATAACCCACCAGATGAGCGTTGTCGAAGAGACCTGCAACCGAGTCGCCATTCTTGACAACGGCACGGTCGTTGAACAGGGCGAAGTCAGCACCGTCTTTGCCCATCCGCAGTCGGCGGCAGCAAAACGCCTCGTGTTCCCCGACGCTTCGGATGAGATTTTTGCTCCCGCTTCGGACGAGCACAGGATAAGAGTCGTCTTCAACGGCGCGTTCGCGACCAACACCCCGCTGATAACCAAGATGGCTATAGACGAGGGAATCGCGGCGAACATCCTGGCGGCCTCCACGCGCTGCATCGGCGACAAGGTCTACGGCAATATGCTCCTCGGCATCCCAGGAGGGGACAGCGAGCTTGAACGCGCGTCGAAATATCTGCAGAGTATGCCGGATATTCTTGTTGAGGAGGTTTAAAAGATGTTTGACAATGCATTCACTTCCGAGGCGCTGACGGAAGCCCTCGATATATTAAAAAATGATTTCCCGCTGGCTATCTGGGAGACGATATATGTCACCCTGCTCTCCACGCTCTTTGCGATAATCATCGGCCTGCCGCTCGGCGTGCTGCTCGTCGCGGGCGAAAAGGGCGGCGTACTTCCCCTGCCGAAGGCTCTGATGAAGGTTCTCAATGTTATTATAAACCTTCTGCGCTCGGTGCCGTTCTTGATCTTGATGATCCTCGTTTTCCCGCTGACCCGCCTTATTGTCGGCACGGCGGTCGGCACTGTCGCTTCTATAGTCCCGCTCGTCATCGCGTCGTTCCCATTTGTGGCGCGCCTTGTTGAAAGCAGCCTGCGCGAGGTCAACCCGAACATAATCGAAGCCGCGCAGAGCATGGGTGCATCGCCCATGCAGATAATTGTCAAAGTTATGATTCCCGAGAGCGTGCCCTCGCTGCTCTCGAACTTTACGATAGCGATAACCACCATCCTCGGCTACTCCGCAATGAGCGGAATAATCGGCGGCGGCGGACTCGGTAAGATTGCCATAAACTACGGCTACTACCGCTACAAATATCTCGTCATGATCTTTGCCGTTATCCTGCTCATAGCGCTCGTTCAGATTTTCCAGAGCGTCGGCACCCACCTTGCAACAAAGACAGACAAGAGACTCAAGAAATAATCAAAACCAACAGCCTCGGCAGATTTTGCCGGGGCTGTATTTTTTAACAAAAAGCGCGGGCACAGTTTTCGCTGTACCCGCGTTTTTCGTTAGAAAGGTGATATATCAATTAAAGGGGTTGTAGTAGAATGATCTGTTATCCTGCTGAGTTGTCTGCTCCTGCTGCTGTTGAGAGGAAGAGGAAGCAGTGTTTCCGGTATCCTCGACGAGCTTCACTTTGACATTAAATTCCTTTGTCTGATAGTTGCTCGATATCCTACACAGGGTCAGGGTCAATGTATCGCCGACCTTGGAGTTTTCAATCGCTTCGAGCAGAACCTCCGAGGTGCTCAGCTCCTTGCCGTTGACCGCCGTTATAAGATCGCCGACCTGAGCGCTGCTGTTTGCAAGGTCGCTGTCCGCGTTGATGTCCGCGATGATAAGCGAGCCTGCCGGCAGACCCTTTATCTGCACGATCATGTTATACTGCTGGTTCGATGTGTTGGAATAATAGCTGATGCCGAGCTTCGGGCGGTTCGGCACTCTGCCGTAGGCGATAAGATCGTCGATTATCTCTTTTGCGGACGAGATCGGAATAGCGAAGCCCATGAGCTCATAGCTGCTGTCGCTGATTTTAAGGGAGTTAATGCCAACCACCTGGCCGTATTCGTTTATCAACGCGCCGCCGGAATTGCCGGGGCTGATAGCCGCCGTGTGCTGAATGCACTCCATGGAATAGCCTATCTGGCTGCTGACCGTTCTCGAAATCGCGGAGACCATACCGTTTGTAAACGAGCCGAAGAACTCGGTGCCGCCGGGGTTGCCTATTGCATAGACAGTCTCGCCGACCGTAAGCTTCGTTGAATCGCCGAACTCTGCGGCGGTGAAGCCCGTAGCCTTTATTTTCAGCACGCCGATATCGGTGCGCGAATCGTAGCCGACTATCTCAGCGTCATACTGTGTGCCGTCATGCAGCTGAACGACGGCTTTGACGCCCTCGCCGCTGATAACATGGGCGCAGGTAATTATATAGGTATAAGTGTGATCCTTATTCTCGCCCATGACTATGCCGGAGCCTTCGCCGGAAGCCGAGCTTGACGACTGGCTGTATACGACTATGCCGACATTGCTCGGAGAAACTTTTTCATATATCTGAGCCGAGGTGAGCACGCCGTTGCCTTTTGAAGTCGTTGTCGCTTTCGGTGTCTCGGCGATGTTCAGCTGAGCGTCGCCCTCGGAAGTGCCGGTCACAGAAGTGCCGCCGCCCGAGCTATTGTTATTGTTTCTCTTTGCAAGCACGGTGACGGTCGCGGAGACCGCGATAACAACTGCGAGAATCGCGGCGAAAACCGCAACGCCTTTCTTCTTTGCGCTCATCTTTTTCTTCTTTTTCTCGGGCTGAGGCGGCGTGTAGCTGCCGGAATTATATGAATTTTGGCTGTTATAGCTGCCCTGTCCGGGCTGCTGCGGAGCAGAATAAACCTGATCCGGCTCAAGTGGTGCAGACTGCTGTGCGGTGTCTGCCGAGTTGTCTTCGGGCGGCGTCTCGCCGGAACTGCCGAAGTTGTTCACATAATCATCATTGTACATAAACTGAATTTACCTCCATCCATTGCCTTCGGGATATCCTTCATCTTTTGACACTATTATGGACTTTCAATATTACGATTTCTTGAACGTCGGGTAAATAACCTTTGGATTTTTATTCAACTTTTTTCCGCAAAAATTCATCTCAGCGGAAGCCAGAACACGAACTGCGTATATTCGCCCGGCTCGCTGTTGACGGTTATCTGACCGCCGTGCATATCGATTATGGTCTTGACTATATACAGTCCGAGACCCGCTCCCTTGACATCGTAGCTGCGCGATTTGTCCGTTTTATAGAAGCGCTCAAAGACTTTGCCCGCCTCCTCGCGGGAGATTCCCTTGCCGCTGTTCTTGACGGAGAATATCATCTTTTCGCTGTCCGATTTTATCGCGACTTCGATATAGCCGCCCTCGTTCGTGAACTTCACGGCGTTGTCGATAAGATTATATACGACCTGATTTATCATATCCTCGTCGGCGCAGATGTTGAGCGGCTCGACTTTATCAAGGCCGCGTATCTCTATCTTCTTTTCATCTATCGCGCGCTCGAAGCCGAGCATCGTTTTGAAGGTCATTGCCGAAATGTCGAACTCCTTGGGCTGGATTTTTAACTGACCCGCCTCTATCTTCGACATATTGAGCATACCCGTAACAAGGCGTGAAAGGCGTTTGACCTCGTCGGAGACTATTCTGAGATAATATGTGCTCTTCGACGAATCTATCGTGCCGTCGAGTATTCCGTCTATGAATCCGCCGATGGTAGTCATCGGGGTCTTTAACTCATGCGAGACATTCGCGACGAAATTGCGCCTTGAAGTCTCGATAGCCGAAAGTGCGTTCGCCATCGAGTTGAACGCCGTCACAAGCTCCGCGACCTCGTCCTCGTCGCCGCCCAGCACTTTATGATAGGGCACGGAGATACGGTTACTGAAATCGCCCTTTGCATACTGCTTTGCCGCCGCCGACATCTCGCGCAGGGGCTTTGTCATCTGATAGGTCATAACATATGTTGCAACGAACGCTATCGCGAGCGCGAGAATTGCCGAGAACAGGAACATCTTGAGCATCGCCCTGACAGGCTCGTGCAGCGAATCCGTATCCTGCGAAGCGATGACCGCGCCGCAAAGCTTGCCGGATGCCACTATCGGCTCAACGCTTATAAAATGCGAGCTCTTGTACATCCCGCCGAGCGTTCCCGTCTCGGTATATCCGCCGCTGCTGAGCTTCGACAGAGCTGTTTCGGGGACTGTATATTTGCTGTGGACTATGCACTCGCCCATGTACATCACGAGATTGGACTGCCATATATCCTTACAGCAGATTATCTTGCCGTCGGTGCCGCATATATAAATGTCCGCATCTATCGCCTGCGAGAGCTGGGCGGTCGAAACGCTCATGAGCAGAGTAGAATTCTTGTTGCTCTCTTCAAGCGAGTAGCCTTTTTGAATAAGCGCCGCGGCAGTCTGCGAGACGGTCTGCGCGTTCTGCTTTAAAAGCGCCGTCTTCTCTTCGGACTGGTAGCGCGCGATGAATATCAACAACGACGAGCCGAGAATGGTGAAGCCGATAAACAGTATCAGCACCGTCACATAAAAGTAACGGTGAAACAGACCCGAGCGTTTTGTTCTCGAGCCTGCGTTCTTTACATCTTTTATTTCAAACTTTTTGCGTGCTTTTTTCATGCACATCAATCCTTGGTCTCAAACTTGTAGCCTACGCTCCAGACGGTCTTGAGCTCCCACTTGTCGGACACGCCCTCGAGCTTCTCTCTGAGCCTCTTGACATGAACATCGACCGTTCTCGAATCGCCGTAATAATCGAAGCCCCAGACTTCATCGAGCAGCTGATCGCGGGTGAACACCCTGTTCGGGTTGCTGGCAAGGTGATAGATAAGCTCCAACTCTTTGGGCGGAGTATCGATGCGCTTGCCGTCGACCCAGAGCTCATAGTTCGTCAGGTTTATCTTGAGCTTGTCGTATTCGACCTGCTTTATATCCGCCGCCGGAGCGCCCGCGCTGCGTCTGAGGACTGCCTTGACGCGCGCCACAACTTCCTTTGCATCGAAGGGCTTGACGACATAGTCGTCCGCGCCGAGCTCGAGACCGAGGACTTTATCAAAAGTCTCGCCCTTTGCGGTGAGCATGATTATCGGCTTATCCGAGAATTTTCTGATCTCGCGGCAGACCTGCCAGCCATCGAGACGGGGCAGCATGATATCAAGCAGCATCAGATCCGGCTGAATCTCGCCGAAGCTCTTCACGGCACTCTCGCCGTCGTTCACTATGCTGACTGTGTAGCCCTCTTTTTCAAGATAGAGGCGCAGCAGTTCGCAGATATTAACGTCGTCGTCAACGACAAGTATTTTTTCGTTAGCCATAAGTACCTCTCCTTTGTTTTAAACGAACCCATTGTAATTATTATAGACCATTCAAAAAAGTTTGTGTGAATGGCGGAATAACATTTTGTTACAAAATTTCGTATTTTTACTACTCTGTAACAGCTAAAAGTTTACATCCGGTTGCAAGAATGCTTGTAAAGTTTTAGGTGTTATAGGGTACTACCTGTACAGATCCTCGCCCATGCTCACGAGCTTATGCTCGATGGAGTCGACGAGCGCTATCCAGCTCGCATTGATAACGTCCTGCGACACGCCGACAGTCGTCCAGATATCCTCACCGTCGGACGAAGTTATAAGAACGCGGACGCTCGCCGCCGTGGCATCTTTCGGCTCCATGACGCGAACCTTGTAGTCGATGAGCCTCAATTTTCTAAGGCACGGATAGAACACTTCGAGCGCTTCACGCAGAGCGCGGTCGAGCGCGTTGACGGGGCCGTCGCCGTCCGACGCCGCTATCCTGACTCTGCCGTCGACGCTGAGCTTTATCGTTGCCGTTGCGCTGTGTCCGTTGTCATATGGCAGCTCGTCGAGCACCTTGTAGCTGATGAGATCAAAGAACGGCTTGTATTTTCTGACGAGGCGGTGAACTATCAGCTCGAACGACGAATCCGCGCCCTCGTACTGATAGCCCTCATATTCTTTTTGCTTCAGGATATCGAGCAGCTCCGCGACCTGCGGCGAATCCTTGTCAAAATCGGGATAGAGCTTCTGTATCTTCTTGAGCACCGCCGCCTTGCCGGTCACTTCAGAAAGCAGGAAGCGCCTGCGGTTGCCGACGGATTCGGGGTCGATATGCTCGAACGATTCGCTGAATTTCAAAACACCGTCGGCGTGCATTCCAGCTTTATGAGCAAATGCGCTGCGCCCGACGAACGGAACATTCTTGTGCAGAGTGACATTCGCTATCGACGCTATTTTTATCGCCGAAGATGTCAGATTTTTGAGATTCTCCTGCGGGATGCACTCGTAATCGGACTTTATCTGCAAGTTCGGGATTATCGAAGTCAGGCTCGCGTTTCCGCATCGCTCGCCGAAGCCGATAAATGTGCCCTGCACCTGCTTCGCGCCCGCTCTGACCGCCATGAGTGCGCCCGCGCACGCCATGTCCGAATCGTTGTGGGTGTGGATTCCTATATCTGTACCCGGAAAGGCTTTTACGACCTCGCCGGTGATTTTTTCAATATAATCGGGGAACGAGCCGCCGTTCGTGTCGCAGAGCGTCAGGCAGTCCGCGCCGCCGCGCAGAGCCGCGCGCAGGCTTTCTAGCGCGTAGCCGTCATTGTCCGACATACCGTCAAAGAAATGCTCGGCATCGAAAATGACATATTTGCCGTGACTTTTGAAAAAGCGGCAGGTTTCCTCTATCATAGACAGATTTTCTTCGAGGCTCGTCTGCAAAACGCCCTCGACCTGGATTTTTCTGCTCTTGCCGACTATTGAAACGCACGGGGTTCCCGCCTTGAGCAGAGCGGCACACGCCGCGTCCTCTTCGACTCTCTCGCCCTTTCTCCGCGTTGAACCGAATGCGCACAGGCGGGAATTTTTGAGCCACAGCCTGCTCGCCCGCTCGAAAAACTCAAGCTCGCGCGGATTGGATGTCGGGTTGCCCGCCTCGATTATCGGTATGCCGAGATCGTCCAGCACACGGACTATCTCCAGCCTGTCGTTGACGGAAAAGGATATTCCCTCACCCTGAGCGCCGTCGCGCAGGGTCGAATCGAGCAATTCGATTTTTTTCAACTCTCTCCCTCCCGTGTCAGTCGTTTATGACCGTGTCGCCGCTCTCAAGAGCGGTTATGCCCGAGCGCGAAAGCTCGGCTATTCCGTGGACGCTCATGTCCGCGATAAACGCGTCTATTCGCTCCGGCTCGCCCGTCAGCTCCGCCGTTAACATCGTATGACCGATATCTTTGACCCTCGCGCCGTAGGCTATAACAGTCTTCAGGACCTGCGGTCTGTCCTTGTTGAGGCAGTGGACTTTTATCAGCAGAAGTTCGCTCGAAACGAGCTTTCCCTCTTCGAGATGCGCCACTTTTATGACATCCTCGAGCTTCAACAGCTGAGCCTCGACCTGCTTTACCTGCTCCGGCTCAACCTCGGAGACAACCGTCATTCGCGAGAACTCGGGATGCTCGGTCTCGGAGACCGTGAGGCTTCGTATATTATATCCGCGGCGCGCAAAAAGTCCCGCCACTCTGAGCAGAACGCCCGAGCGGTTTCGGACAAGCGCCGAAACGGTCAGCTTCTGAGTCATAATAATTTCTCCTTATTTGTAGATAGCCGTCGTGATATCGCCGCCCGGAGGTATCATCGGGAGCACCGCGCAGTCTGGGTCGATGCGGCAGTCTATAACTACGGGCTTGTCCATCGAGAGTGCCTTTTTGAAAACGCGCTTCGCCTGCGACGGATTCTTTATTCTCATGCCCTTGACGCCGAACGCCTTTGCGACTGCAGCTATATCCGTACCGCGACCCGGCTGAGTCGCGGAAAAGCGCCCGTCATAGAACACCTTCTGCCACTGGCGCACCATACCGAGCACGCCGTTGTTCATCACGACAACAACAACTGGGATATTATATCTGCTGAGCGTTGCAAGCTCGCTCAGGCTCATATGGAATCCGCCGTCCCCTGTTATCAGAACGGTCTTTCGCTCCGGCTTACCGAGTGCCGCGCCTATCGCCGCACCCATGCCGAAGCCCATCGCGCCCAGTCCGCCCGAGGTTATCAGCGAACGCGGGCGTTCAAAGTCATAGTACTGCGCCGTCCACATCTGATTCTGACCGACATCGGTCACTATATTCGCTTCGCCCTTCGTCAGCTCGCTCAGAGTGTGCAAAACCGTGTACGGAGCATAGGGCTTCGGGCGCGGGATCCGCCTTTTGAACTCGGCTATCTCGCCGAGCCACTCGGGATTCTCTCCCGGCGGCAGCATAGTGCTGAGCTTTTCGAGCGTCTTTCCGAGGTCGCCGAGAATGTGGGCGTCGGAAATTATATTTTTGTCGAACTCCGCCGCGTCTATATCAATATGTATTATCTTCGCCTTCGGGGCGAAGCTCTCTTTGCTCGCGGCGACGCGGTTTGAAAATCTCGCGCCCGCAGCAATGAGTAAATCGCAGTTCAACGCCGCCATATTGGCGACCGGGTTTCCGTGCATGCCGACGAGCCCCAAGAACAGCTCCGCCGAGCACGGATAAGCGCCGAGCCCCATCATAGAACACGCGACGGGGATATGCAGTTTTTGAGCAAATGTTTTCAGCGCGTCCGACGCGCCGGAGCTTATCGCCCCGCCGCCGACATAGATAAGCGGTCTTTTGGCTTTCTCCATCATCTGCGCCGCGCGTTCGAGCTCGGCTTTCTCCGGCTCTTTTGCCGGGGCGGGCTCGCTCTTCGGCGCGCGTTCATATTCCTCGCTCTGAGCCGCGATATCCGCCGGGATATCTACTAAAACCGGTCCTTTTCTGCCGGACTGCGCTATCGAGAACGCCTCGCGGACATCCTGCGCCACTCCGCGCTCGCCCGACGCGATGAACGAATATTTCGTCACCGGCATCGTAACGCCCGCGATATCGACCTCCTGAAACGAGTCGCTGCCGAGGAGCGAGGTCTTGACGTTCCCCGTTATCGCAACAACGGGGCTCGAATCCATGTATGCTGCGGCGATGCCCGTCACGAGATTGGTGGCACCGGGTCCCGAGGTCGCGATAACAACTCCCGTTCTGCCAGTTGCTCGGGCGTAGCCGTCCGCCGCGTGAGCCGCCGCCTGCTCGTGGCAGGTGAGTATATGGCGAATTTTATCGCATTTGTAAAGTTCATCGTAGATATCGAGCACCGCACTGCCGGGATAACCGAAAACCGTATCGACTCCCTGTTCGAGCAGCACATCTATCAGCGCCCGCGCACCCGTTGAATTCATAAACACGCCTCTGAAAAAATTTATTTTACCGAGAATTTGAAGCTTGTGCGGCTTCTGAACTTTTCGCCCGCTTTGAAAATGCAGGACGGGAAGTTCGGCTGGTTCGGAGAATCGGGGTAGAACTGAGTCTCAAGGCAGAAGCCGGCATATTTGTTCATCAGCGTGCCGCCCTTGCCGGGTATCTTGTCGAGGAAGTTGCCGGTGTAGAGCTGAACGCCGGGCATATCCGTAGTAACTTCCATAACGCGCCCGCTCTCGGGGTCATATGCAGCCACGAACGCGCCCTGCGTGCCCTCGTCGATGCAGAAATTATGGTCGTAGCCGTTGCATCCGATGATGAGCTGATCGTCGTCCTGATCTATATCCCTGCCGATAGCTTTCATCTGTCTGAAATCGAATGCCGTGCCGGTGACATCTCTTATCTCGCCGGTCGGTATGCTGTCCTCATCAATGGGAGTGTAGCGCGACGCGGACAGGCGAAGCTCCTGAGAGAGCACGTTCGGACGCTTATACGAGCCGAGATTGAAATACGCGTGATTCGTCATGTTTATCGGCGTGTCCTCGGTGCAGACAGCTTCATATGCAATCGAAAGCTCGTTGCTGTCATCAAGAGTATAAGTCACCTTTGCGCTCATCTCGCCGGGGAATCCGTTCGAGCCCTCGTCGCTCTTATATTCGAGAACAAGGCTCTCGCCCTCGATTTTTGCCGCCCAGACAGCGTGCGAAAACTCGCCGCCGCCATGCAGGCAGGTCTTGCCGTTCTCATTCTTTATGACATCAAATTCTTTGCCGTTAACGGTAAAATGTCCGCCGCAGATACGGTTCGCATATCTGCCGACGATCTGACCCTGATAGTCCGAACGCTCGACATGACCCTTGAGATCGTCGAAGCCGATGAGAACATCCTCGAAATTGCCGTCTCTGTCGGGCGCAAAAAGCGACTGCCAGGTTGCTCCGTATGTAATAACGGACGCGCTGACGCCGTTTGCGTTCTTGAGCTCGTATATATCGACCTCTCTGCCGTCGGAAAGAGTGCCGAAAAGTTTCTTTGAAATCATTGATTTCATCCTCCTGCTGTTATATTAACTCATGGTAAATTATACATTTAATAAAGACAAGTGTCAAGCCGAACGGCGCGCCGACACGCAACAGAAAAGCTGAATCTGTCGGCAAAAATTACAGTATCCATATTGACACGGGCAAATTCACAGTTTATAATAAAATCAATTTAGTACAGTAAAGCCTTGAATCTGCGCCAAAGAACGATTCGGGGCTTGCTGAAAGGGGAATAACAATGAGTTCATCAAAAGGAAAGTATATGAACTTCAAGGAAATTGCCGCTTATTCGCTCGGCCTTTTCGGCTTCCAGGCGATAGTCGGACTCCTGAATTCATATCAGGCGGAGTTTGACGCTTCGATTCTCGGCGCGGACATCGCAGTCGTCGGTATTCTCGTGCTCGTGGCGAAGATTCTCTCCGCAGTTTTCGACCCGTTCGTCGGCAACATGATCGACCGATCGAAGAGCAAAAACGGCAAGTTCAAATCGATGATTGCAAAGTCGATCCTGCCCCTGCTCGTCATGTCCGCGGTTGTGTTCATCGACGTGCCGTTCAAGACGAACAAAGCGGCAACTTACATATGGATCTTCGCGACCTATCTTCTCTGGAGCTTCGCGATGACCATCGGTGACGTGCCCTCGCAGGGCATCGCATCCGTCCTCACTCCCGACCCGACGGAGCGCACGAATGTCGTCTCCATCTCAAACACGTTCAAGCAGATAGGCTTCTCCGCCTGCGTCGTGATAGTGCCCATCGCCTGCCTTATAATCCCGGGCGGCTCCAAGGTGCTCGTCAAGAGCGGCGAAACCGACCTGCCCATGATAGCGAACGAGTATCTGTTCACTGCCGTGCTCACCGCCGTTTTCGGCTGCGTGCTGTTCGGGCTTATCCCGCTTCTCAACAAAGAGCGCGTACCCTACACCGCGGGCGACAAGATATCTTTCAAGGACATGATGGGCGCGCTCAAATCGAATAAGCCGTTCATGCTCGTCATAATCTCGTATTTCCTCGGCTTCGGACGCCAGATGGCAATGGGCATTCAGGTTCAGGCGGCGAACATTCTTCTCGGCTCGCAGAACCTCGTCGCAGTCCTCGGCATCTCGACCGCCATCGGCACGATGATAAGCATGGCAGCCTGCCCGTTCCTTATAAAGAAGCTCGACGAGAAAAAGGTCTTTATCGGACTTTCGGTATACGGCTTCATCGCATCCGTACTCTCGTTCGTGATAGCCCACTTCTGGTTCACGAACCCCGACAACATGGTGCTCACCATCCTCTTCTACTTCTCACTGTTCCTCATGGGTCTCCAGTTTGCGTCCGTCAACCTCATGCCCATGATAATGACCGCCGACTGCGTTGACTACTATGAGTACGAGACCGGCAAGCGCATGGAGGGCACAGCATATTCGGTACTCACGCTGACTATCAAAATCTGCCTTGCGCTCGGCACGGCACTCGGCCTTGTGTTCGTTCAGGTCTCCGGCTATTCGGACACCGTGCGCGAGATCGCCGCAGGCACCGCCGCCGGATTCGCGACAAAGACAAAGGACATCGTGTTCTTCGCCTACGCCGTTGTCCCCGGTATTCTCTCCCTGCTCTCCGCTATCCCGATATTCAAATACGATATCGTCGGCAAGAAGAAGCAGGAGATATCCGACGCGCTCCAGGCAAGAAGAACCGCCGCAGCCGCCGAGAAATAATCAAAGCAAAAAGTTATCCTCCGTATGGACTCATACGGAGGATTTTTTGTTTGGTTGGTTTTTTAAGTCTCTCTTGTATAAAGAGACGCGGCGCGAAGTGCCGGAGGAACTGTTTTGAATAAGTTGCAATTTTCAAAATTGCGAGTATTTTGAACTTTCATACAACCCCTCAGTCACGGCTTCGCCGTGACAGCTCCCCTTACACAGTGGAGCCTTGGGGCTGTACAATGACAAACTTTTTCGATTTAAAAATAATTCGTCGCACTTTTATGGCTCCCTTGTGTAAAGGGAGCTGTCAGCCGTCAGGCTGACTGAGGGGTTGTTTTACCGCAGAGTCAATATATTCGCAAACGCCCTGAAAGTTTTCGTTGATTTCATTATTGGGGATGCGAATCACTGTGAGTCCGTATTTTTTCAAAAAATCCGTCCTCTCAGTATCTTTTTGCATATTATCATTCTCATAGTGCTGAGAACCGTCAAGCTCGATAACAAGCTTAGCCTTAGCGCTGTAAAAATCCGCTATATATTTTCCGAGCACCTTTTGCCTTGAGAAACGAATAGGATAGCCGCGCAGAAAATCATACCAGAGATGCCGCTCTTCTTTTGTCATCTCTTTTCGCAGCTGTTTTGCCAAGGGAACAAGCTGTTTATTGTGTTTTGGCTGCATGACGATCCCTCCGTCTCGGCTTCGCCGAGCCACCTCCATTTACACAAGTGAGGCTGATAAAACTTATTCAAACATCGCCTTGAATGCTTTTATCCACTCGCGTGCTATCAGCGCGTGCCCGCTCTCCGTCGGGTGGATGCCGTCCCAAATCCAGTAGGCGCAGTCACGTCCCTCTGCTGCTTCGTCGAACAGATGTTGAAGCTGGATAAAAAATATCCTGCCGTCCTTTTCGGCAATGCGGCGGCAAACCTGCGAATATCTGCCTATCTCTTCGCGGCAAGTATTCTCTTCCGCCTTGAATCTGTCCTTTGTCGGCAGAAAGAACGGCTCCATGAGAAACACTTTCAGCTCCCCGTTCGTTTCAAACGACTGCGAGAATATGCTTTCGAGATTCTTTTCGTATTCCTCTGGCTCAACATGATTTTCGCCCTCAAGGAAGCAGTCGTTCGTGCCGATGAGCAGGCTCAGAACATCCGGCTCTATATCGAGCGCATCCTCGCGCCAGCGGCGGAGCAGTCCGCGCGTCGTGTCGCCGGAAATGCCTCGGTTTACAAATCGAAGTCCGGCATCCGGGTATTCCGCGCCGAGCATACCGCTGACAATAAATGCGTAGCTGTGCCCTATCTGATGGTTGAGATCGTGGCGGCGTTCGGGCTCTTTGTATCTGTTGCCGTCCGTTATCGAATCGCCCTGAAAAAGTATCTTCATTTTTCTCCTCCTCAATCTATATCCGCAAAAACCGTGTCTGTTATTTCTCCGCGGCAAGTGCCGTTGCTAAGGTCAACGAGCCGCGCCTCAAACGCAGGCTCAAGCTCCTGCGGTATTCTCATTTTCACCGTCACCACGTCCTCGAACGCCGTGTCCTCGATTATGCCGCCCCGCTCCGGAATGAGCGAGGCAAGCCGCCCGTAGAAAGTGTAGTCGCAGCGGATTTTTACTATACTGCACTCCGCGCGGGTCACTATGCCGCCCGCATCAACTGCGATTTTAGCCGCATGCGAATAGGCTCTGACGAGTCCTCCGCCGCCTAAAAGTATTCCGCCGAAGTATCGGGTGACAACCAAAACGCAGTCGGTCAGCTCCTCTTTTTGCAGGACATTGAGCGCCGGCATTCCCGCAGTGCCCTGCGGCTCGCCGTCATCCGAAAAGCGGCAGATGTTGCCCTCTCTGATTATATATGCCGGGACATTGTGCGTCGCGTCCCAGTGCTTTGACTTTATCGAATCAATGAACGCTATCGCGTCCTGCTGAGTCGTGACGGGCGATATATAGCCGATGAACCGCGAACGCTTTTCAACGAACTCGGCGCTCGCCGCCGCTCTTATGGTTCTGTACTGCATATTGCCGCCTCCCGTCAAATTTTATTCTTCTTCGCCGTCCTCGTCGTTCTTCTCATACGGGAACTCGTAGACGACCTCCAGCTTGTGCCCGCGCATCCACAGCGACGGGGTTATGCGCAGAGTGTAGCCGCAGCCGTTCGGGGTTATCCACTCGTGCATCGGCAGCTGGGGCAGACCGAAATTTGTGAGCAGTGCCATCATCACGCCGCCGTGAGTGACTATCGCCGCGCGGTCGGTCTCGGTCTTTATCAGACCGTCGATTATTTTTATGAATCCCTCGCACACGCGCTTTGCGAACGCCTCGTTACTCTCGCCGAACGGCGGCTCAACGCCCTGCTCGCCGGCGAGCCAGCGCGGGAACATCGGATAGTCTTTGAGCTCCTCCGCATCCTTGCCCTCGAACTCGCCGAAGTTGCACTCTATGAGCGAATCTATAGTAATGCACTTGTTGTCGGGATAGAGTATCGCCGCGGTGTCGGTGCAGCGCTTGAGCGGACTCGATATGACCGCGCCGACGGGCGGATAGACAAGCTCAGAGCGCATATTCTCGAGCTGTTTTCTGCCCTCTTCGCTGAGTTCAACGTCGGTGTGACCGATATATTTCCCCTCGGTCTCCTCCTTCGTCGCGCCGCTTCTTATGATATAGACTATATAGCTTTTCATGTTTCCTCCAAAAATACGCTGGGTATTTTGTTGAACTATATGATTGAAAATTCTTGAATTTCTGATATAATGATTATACAGACTGTATAAAAGAGGTATCGTTATGGCAACAAATATAACCGCGCGCCTGTCTTCACTCAGAAAAGAAAAGGGGCTGAGCCAAAAGGAAGCCGCCGCAGGACTCGGGGTCTCGCAGGCGCTGCTCTCCCACTACGAAAACGGCATACGCGAATGCGGGCTCGATTTTCTCTGCCGCGCGGCGGATTACTACAATGTCACCACGGACTACCTGCTGGGGCTGAGCGAATCGAAGCGCGGATTTGAAGGCGCATTCGGTATCAAAGGCGACCTGCCCTCCGACTCGGAGCTCAACACCCTGACTATATTCCGCGTCGCCGGAAAGCTGCGCAAATTTCTGACTTTCCCGCAGGAGAGTAATGACTCAACCGTCGACTCCCTGCACAGGATATACAGCCTCATGATGTACCGAATCATAATCGCGGAGACCGCCAAGGGTAATCTCCCGAGCGATTGGGTGCCCAACGCAGATATTCTCAACGACCCCGCCTATCTGCATATTCTCGACTGCATCGAAAGCGAGCTGATAACGCAGGGCAGCCACTCGCCGCGCCGCGCTCCCGCAAAAATGCCTATGAGCTTCAGAACAGTCATCGACCGGACGCAGAGCTTTGTTGAATCCCGCTGCGAAAGAAGCGGGATAAAGCTCGACGGCGGCTACACCACGAAATTTTAGTTATATTCTCGCAACGCCGCTGTCCCTCGCCGCCTGCGCAACCGCATCGGCGACTGCCTTGCCGACGCGCTCATCGAACGCCGCAGGCAGGATATAATCGGGGTTCAGCTCATCGTCGCTGACGAGCGAAGCTATCGCCTTGGCGGCGGCTATCTTCATCTCTTCGTTTATGTCGCTCGCGCGGACATCGAGCGCGCCGCGGAAAATTCCGGGGAACGCGAGAACGTTGTTTATCTGGTTCGGGAAGTCGCTTCTGCCCGTGCCGACTACCGCCGCGCCTGCCGCCTTTGCAAGGTCGGGCATTATCTCGGGTACGGGGTTCGCCATAGCCATGATTATTGCATTTTCAGCCATCGACGCCGCCATCTCCTCTGTAACGATTCCGGGAGCGGAGACGCCGACAAATATATCAGCGCCTTTCATCGCGTCGGCAAGCGTGCCGGTGCGGTGATTTTTGTTTGTGAACGCGGCAATTTCCGCCTTTGCGGGAGTCAGATCGCCGCCCTCGCAGATTATGCCCTTGCGGTCGCACATGATTATCTCGCCGGCACCCATGGAGTCAAACAGTCTCGCTATCGCAACGCCCGCCGCGCCAGAACCGCTGAAAACAACGGTGCAGTCGGAGAGCTGCTTTTTGACTATCTTTAATGCATTGACAACTGCCGCAAGGCAGACGACCGCAGTGCCGTGCTGATCGTCGTGGAAAATCGGTATATCCGTGCGCTCCTTGAGCTTGCGCTCGATTTCAAAGCAGCGCGGAGCCGCGATATCCTCGAGATTCACTCCGCCGAACGAACCTGCGAGCAGGGCGACGGTGTTGACTATATCGTCAACGTCCTTTGAACGCACGCAAAGCGGTATCGCATCGACTCCGCCAAACGCCTTGAAGAGCACGCATTTGCCCTCCATGACGGGCATGCCAGCCTCGGGACCTATATCCCCAAGACCAAGCACCGCGGTGCCGTCCGTTACTACGGCGACGGTGTTCCAGCGGCGGGTCAGGTCATAGCTCTTGCTGACATCGTCCTTTATTTCGAGGCACGCCGCCGCGACTCCGGGGGTGTAGGCAAGAGACAGCTCGTCCTTGTTGCTGACCCCGGCTCTCGGCTGTATCTCCAGCTTGCCGCGCAGTTTATAGTGCAGTTTGAGTGATTCGCTCAGATAATCCATTTTCGTTTTCCTTTCGTGTTCGAGAATACCCAGTTATTTTTACGGCCGCCGATCAGAAAACCGGTCGGCGGCCAGATAATATCAGTCCTTCGCCCAGTCGCGCGAACGCTCGACTGCGCGCTTCCAGCCCTTGTAGAGCTCGTCGCGGTGCGACTTCTCCATCTGGGGAGTGAAAATCTTCTCGATCTCGCGGTTCTGCGCGATCTCGTCCCTGTCCTTCCAGTAGCCGACGGCAAGACCCGCAAGGTATGCCGCTCCGAGAGCGGTCGTCTCGACGGTCTTGGGTCTGTCAACTATCGTGCGTATCATATCCGACTGAATCTGGAGCAGGATATCGCTGACGCTCGCGCCGCCGTCGACACGAAGTTCGGTGAATGTTATTCCGGAGTCGTCCTCCATCGCCTCAAGAAGGTCGGTCATCTGATAGGCGATAGCCTCGAGGACGCTTCTCGCGATATGAGCGCGGTTGACTCCGCGCGTGAGTCCGACTATGCAGCCGCGCGCATACATATCCCAGTAGGGCGCGCCGAGACCCGTGAATGCGGGAACAAAATATATACCGTTTGCGTCGGGCACGCTCTCGGCGAGCTCATCGCAGCGCTTTGCGTTGTCTATCATATGCAGCTCGTCGCGAAGCCATTTTATGACCGAGCCTGCGTTGAACGCAGAGCCCTCAATGGCGTATTCGACCTTGTCGCCGATACCCCAGGCGACGCCCGTGAGCAGGTTGTTCTTCGATTTGACGCGCTTTTCGCCCGTGTTCATCAGCAGGAAGCAGCCGGTACCGTAGGTGTTCTTCGCCTGACCGGGCTCAAAGCATGCCTGACCGAACAGAGCCGCCGGCTGATCGCCTATAGCGCCCGAAATCGGAATACCCTCGAGTTCCTCAAGGCCGATTATGCCGCCCGCGACCTTGCCGTAGACCATGCTTGAGGGCTTGACCTCGGGAAGGATGGACATCGGGATATTGAGATATTCGCACATCTTCTCATCCCAGCAGAGATTGTCGACATCGAAGAGCATTGTTCTCGATGCGTTGGAGTAGTCGGTTATATGCACTCTGCCGCCGGTGAGATTCCATATGAGCCATGTCTCGACCGTGCCGAAGAGCAGCTGATCCGCCTCGGCGAGCGCGCGTGCTCCCGGGACATTGTCAAGAATCCACTTTATCTTCGTGCCGGAGAAATACGCGTCTATAACAAGACCGGTCTTATCCTTTATGTATTCCTCCATGCCGTCCGCCTTTATCTGCTCGCAGAGCTCCGCCGTGCGGCGGCACTGCCAGACGATGGCGTTGTAGACGGGCTTGCCCGTCTCCCTGTCCCACATAATGGTGGTCTCGCGCTGATTCGTTATGCCGATAGCGGCTATATCCTCAGGCTTTATCCCGCCCGAAGCAAAGACGGAAGTCACCGCCTGGAACTGGCTGAAAAGTATCTCCATCGGGTCATGCTCGACCCAGCCTGCGGCGGGATAGATCTGATCGAACTCCTTCTGCGCCTTGGCTACGATATTGCCCTTTTTGTCGAAAACGATGGCACGTGAGCTCGTCGTTCCCTGATCGAGTGCAAGGACGTATTTTGCCACTTGTATCCTTCCTTTCAAATATATATGTCCGTTCTCTGCGCGGGCGTCCGTTCAAGTTATACGCCGCCTTGCAGAGCAAAATACCACTATAAAATAATAGCTCCAAACATACAAAAAGTCAATGTTATTGACGAAACACTTCGGCACTTTGACTAAAAAAATAAATATTTATCTTTTTACTGTCAAATAGTTCTTTAACATAAATATTAAAAAGTTTTTCTGATATATAATAAGCTCCGTAAGCTTAAAAATTAAAGGAGTGTTAATTAATCATGGGAGACAAGCTTTCAGTCGTCACGGGCGCTACGGGTCACGTCGGCTATGCACTCGTTAAGGAACTCGAGGCACGCGGCGAAAATTTCAGAATACTCATCAGAAAAGACAGCAAGATCTTTGACGGCATCAAATGCGAGCGCGTATTCGGCGACGTCACCGATCCCGCTTCTCTCGAAAAGGCTTTTGACGGCGCGGACGTCGTCTATCACCTTGCAGGCGTTATCGAGATAAACAAGGGCAACGAGGACATGACCTGGAAGGTCAATGTCGACGGCACAAAGAACGTCGTTGAGGCGTGCAAAAAGTGCGGCGTAAAGCGCCTTGTCTATGCATCCTCCGTTGACGCTTATCCCCCGCTCCCTGACAATCAGGTCATGCGCGAGATTTCTCACTTCAATCCCGAGGGTCTTGACGGAACATATGCAAAGACCAAGGCTACTGCCACAAACTATGTCTTTGCGAACAACGATGACAAGCTCGAGACTGTCGTTGTCTATCCCGGCGCTTGCTGCGGTCCCTATGACTTCAAGGTCTCTTCCGTCGGCGAGATGGTCAGAATGTTCCTCAAGGGCAAGTTCCCCGTATCGCTCTCCTTCGGCGCATATAACTTCGTTGACGTGCGCGATGTTGCAAAGGGCATGATCGGCGCTGCCGAAAAGGGCAGACCCGGCGAAGGTTATATCCTCACCGACGAGGTCGTCACCGTCGACCAGCTGATACATATGCTCGCAGACATCTGCGGCTTCAAGGCTCCGAGCCTCAAGATTTCTCTCGGTCTTGCAAATGCGTTTGCTCCTCTCATGGAGGTCTATTACAACGCCGCGAAGAAAACCCCGCTCTTCACCCGCTACTCCATCCGCAAGCTGACCTCGAACTGCAACTTCAGCTGCGATAAGGCTAAGGAAGAGCTTGGCTACGCCCCCATGGGCGCAAAGCAGTCCTTCACTGACATGGTCGCATGGATAAAGGAGTACGAAGGCACCGGAAAGAAGAAATAATCTTAACCGATAATTGAAATGACCGTCCGTTTATTCGGGCGGTCGTTTTTATATTCTGTTGAGCACAAAATGATTCTTCCTAAACTTCAATATCCCTTCGTCCCTGAGTGCGCAGAGCTGAACGGACATTGCACTGCGGTCAACGCACAGATAGTCGGCGAGCTGCTGGCGGTCGAAGGGAATGTCAAATTCATTTTTTCCGCTCTTCATCGCCTGCGCCGAAAGATATGACAGCAGCTTTTCGCGCGTCGTGCGCTTGCCCATGTGCCCAAGCTTCGAGTTGAAATTCAGATTTTTGCACGCGAGCTCGGATATCAGATTGCCGACGAGCTTTGAATGTCCGGCGCACGACTTCGGGCACGAGCCGAGCACATGCCCGACTTTCAGCCGCATTATCTCGCATTCGCTCTCCGCCTCCGCGCCGACGGTCAGCTTTTCGCCCGTGCAGGCGAACGACTCGGCGAAGATTCCGCCCTGAGTTATCCGCGCCATGATGTTGCGGTTGCCCCAGAAATCGTCCTGCACTATCAGCACATTCCCACTCATCACGAGCCCGAGCGAGTCCGTCTTTTCGCCCTCGGGCATTATTATTTCGCCCTTTTGATATCTGCGGCTGCGCGCATCGAGGGCTTCGAGCAGTTCGGGCAGCTCGGCTTCTTCTATGTCCCAAAAGAGCGGCGCTGTTTTTATTTTTTCAAAATTTTCCGACATATTTTTATCACTCCGTTGTTTTTGCAACAGTATTTTTGTCCCGATTCTACTATAATAAACGCGTCAGGTCAAGAAAAAAACAAATTTTACGCTCGGAGGAATTTTTATGAAGCGCAGAATAATCCATATTGACGAAGAAAAATGCAACGGCTGCGGGGCTTGCGCCGCCGCCTGCCATGAGGGCGCGATTGCCATGGTCAACGGCAAAGCCAAGCTCATGCGCGACGACTACTGCGACGGGCTCGGCGACTGCCTGCCCGCGTGCCCCACAGGCGCGATAACCTTTGTCGAGCGCGAGGCAGCCGCCTACAACGCCGAAGCGGTCAAAGAAAACATGATGAAGAAAAAACTCGGCGGACATCACGGCGGATGTCCGGGTTCAAGGCTCATGACGATGAACCGCGAGGAAAACGCCTCGTCGGCACAGCCCACCGAAATGCAGAGCCGACTGCGCCAGTGGCCGGTTCAGATAAAGCTCGTGCCGGTGAACGCGCCGTATTTTGACGGCGCAAAGCTGCTCATCGCCGCCGACTGCACCGCCTACGCCTACGCGGCGTTCCACGAAAAATTCATCAAGAACCACATAACCCTTGTCGGCTGCCCGAAGCTCGACAGCGTCGACTATTCCGAAAAGCTGACGGAGATAATCGCGAACAACAATATACAGTCCGTGACGGTCGTCAGAATGGAAGTCCCCTGCTGCGGCGGGCTCGAACACGCCGCAAAAACAGCATTGCAGAACAGCGGCAAATTCATCCCGTGGCAGGTCGTAACGATATCGACTGACGGGCGCATCCTCGACTGAGCGGTTGATTTATCAGCCCCTTTGCGGTATCATATACTGCGGAGGCGTTGAGATGAACAAAATCAACTATCAGCTCGAACTCGACCGTGAAATTGATGAAATAAAAAAGCAGGGGCGCGTGCCGTCCCTGCTGCTGCACAGCTGCTGCGGACCGTGCAGCAGTTATGTGCTCGAATATCTGACAAAATATTTTGATGTCACCGTGCTCTACTTCAACCCGAACATCTACCCCGCAGAGGAATATGAACATCGCCTCAGCGAACAGCGCAGGATAATATCTCTCCTGCCCGCGGAGCACAATGTAAAAATGCTCGAATGTGAATATAATCATACGCAGTTCACCGACGCGGCAAAGGGATATGAGCAGGAGCGCGAGGGCGGCTCACGGTGCGAAAAGTGCTTTTATCTGCGGCTCGAGCGCACGGCGCAGGAGGCGAAGAAGCACGGCTTCGACTATTTCACGACCACTCTTTCCGTGAGTCCGCACAAGAATTCGCAGATACTCAACCGCATCGGCGAGGAGATGGGCGAAAAATACGGAGTGCGTCATCTGCCCGCAGATTTCAAGAAGCGCGAGGGCTACAAGCGCTCGATAGAACTTTCGAAGCAGTATGATCTATACAGACAGAACTACTGCGGATGCGAGTTTTCAAAGCAGGGGTAAAATTATATAAATTTGTCCGCCGCATTTATATCATACGGCGGACATTGTTATTTTATCCTGTAGATAACTTTATTTTTCATTTCCTGCGCATCGAGCAAGCCAAACTCAGAAAATTTCAAAGCAAACTTGCGTACGGTAGCAAATGCTGCGTCTCCGAAGTCCTTTTCGAGCTGTTTCGTTGTGAAGCCCTCGCCGCCGTATGTCGATAATACGAACTGCCAGAGCTTCGCCTCCTTTACCGTCACTTCACCCGAACGCAGAATCTCATTGTATCTTTCCGTTAAGTCCGTTTTAACTGCATCCGGTTTCATTTCGTCATAGACATTTTTTATAAAATATATTAGAAACGGCGTGACATCTGTAACTCCCGCAAGCCTCGCGTTATTTTCAACAAGAGTGTATGCGTCGTAATATTTTCCCCTGCTCTTTTCAATGTAGCTTGACATCGGAACAAAAAGCGTGCTTTCATATCCTTTCTGAATCAGGAACCACATATGCAAAAGACGCGCCATACGTCCGTTTCCGTCAAAATACGGATGCAAGTATGCGATGTCAAAATGCAACATTGCAGCCTTGAGCAGATCATTTATGCCGTCGTCGGCATTTGCGAAATCCACAAACTGTTTCATATATCCGGGAAGTTTTCCGCTGCCGATGCCGCGGTGTACAACGCCGTCTCCGCCCATAACATACACATCATCATGGCGGTAAAATTCCCCGTCGCGCAGTCTGTCATCGCCTTCGAGAAAATTCCCTATTGCCATCATATAGAGCTTATGGATATTCTCCTCTGTTATATGATTGTGCCTGTCGCTTATAAACTCAAAGCCAAGTTTCAATCCATATATCCTGTTCTCCTGATTATCCTTCGGCGCATTGCCGAGCATTATACTGCGCACGCTGCTGCGGTCAAAGTCAATGCTTTCGATCGCCGAGGTCGCAACGATCTCCTCTTCAACCGCATTTGCGGCATAGACGGAGTTCTGCGCGGTAAAAAGCAGTTTCACCGCTTCAAGATTCACACCTGTGCATGACGTCAGATATACAAGATTTTTGCCGTCAAAATCATTCAGCGGCAGCTTTTCATAAAATGACGATTTCAATATATTTATAAACTCTTCAAAATCATCCGGGTATTTATATTTGAGCTTTTTGAGATTTGTTATGTGTTTATCCGAGAGCATTTCAGAAAATTTCAGTGCATCCATTTAATCACCAGCTGATACATATTGATACTAATTGATATCAGTATAACTAAATAATATCTTTTTGTCAACCCTCAAGCTGTAAAAGCAACGTCCGCCGCATTTATAACGGCGGACATTTTTATTTTATCTTCAGAACACCACAACGAGCAGCATCTTGAACTGCTCCTTGCCGTAGACTGCGTGCGGGTGTCCGGCGGGCATGACTATGCTCTCGCCCTCGTGCAGCTCGTAGTCAACGCCGTCTATCGTTATTTTTCCGACTCCCTCGAGGCAGGTGACAAATGCGTCGCCGCCGGAGGCGTGGGTGCTTATCTCCTCGTCCTTGTCGAAAGCGAAGAGCGTTATGCTCAGCGCGTCGTTCTGGGCGAGGGTCTTGCTGACCACCTGCCCCGGCTGGCAGAGCACCTGATCTCTCAGAGTCAGAACCTCGGATTTTGAAATATTTTTCATGAGCTCTTTCATTTTCTTCTCCCCTTTTTATATATTATCCGCACATAAGACTGAATTATGCCTGCACACAGTATACCACCGCCGCTTGGCAAACGCAAATATAGCTATAGAAAATCCTCTCGTCTTATGTTAAAATAGTATACGGATAATTTCAAGGGAGTGTGCCAGATGAAAGAGAACAAGAAACTTGTCAACGAAATAATCAGCGATGTCAAGCACGACATGAGCAACGAGGATATCATATCCCTGCTCGCAGACAGCAGGATATCTGCAAACCCCGACAAGGAGAAATACACATTCGGTCAGCGCGCCGCGGATAAAATTGCGAAATTTGCCGGCAGCTGGGCGTTCATATTCTCGTTCTCCGCCCTGCTGATACTCTGGATGGTCGGCAATGTCATACTCGCAAAACGCGCGTTCGACCCCTATCCGTTCATACTGCTCAACTTAGTGCTCTCGTGCGTTGCCGCGCTGCAGGCTCCGCTGATAATGATGAGCCAGAACCGCCAGGAGGAAAAGGATCGCCGCCGCGCCGAGAACGACTACAAAGTCAATCTCAAAACCGAGATAATGATCGAAGATATCCACGGCAAGATGAACCGTATTCTCGCCCGTCAGGCAATACTGATGAAGCTGATGAAGATAGACGAAAACACAATGAAGCAGATAACGCTCGAAAAGCAGGAGGAGATGTGCGCCGAGGCGTGCAGAGCCGAGAAGATCAAAAACGAGCACAGCGAACATAAAGAACCCGAAGGAAAGCCCGAAAGCTGAATTTCGCCTTGCTTTTGAATTGCGTTTATTGTATACTGACCCTTGATAAAAGCCCTTCGGAGGAAAAGAAAATGAAGCAGCTCAATATTATTCCCAATCCCAACAAAATCGACTATCTCGGCGGAAGCGTCAAGATGGAAAACATCGATTCCGAAAGCTTTTCCGCGCGTCTGACAGACAAACTGCCCGAAGAGGGCTATGTGCTCGAAGTGACCGAAAACGGTGTCGAAGCCACCGCCGGCGGCGAGCGCGGAGCCTTCTATGCGAGCCAGACATTGAAGCAGCTAAAGCAGCTCGATATCTGCCCGTGCGTGAGAATCGAGGACGCGCCCGCATTTGAATACCGCGCATTCATGCTCGACTGTGCGCGCCACATGACGACGGTCGAGAACATCAAAAAGCTCATCGACGCTGCCGCACTCGTCAAGATGAACACCATGCACTGGCATCTGACCGACGACCAGGGCTGGCGCGTTGAAATTGACAGCCACCCCGAGCTCATCACAGTCGGCTCCCGCCGCCGCAGCTCGGATTTCGGCCAGTACCACTTCGCAGAGGAATATTCCGGATATTTCACAAAGGACGAGATCCGCGAAGTAGTCGCATATGCCGACGACAACTATATTGAAGTAATTCCCGAGTTCGATATGCCCGGACACACGCTCTCCGTGCTCGCCGCCTATCCCGAGCTCTCCTGCAAGGGCAAGCCCCTCGAGGTCGGTACGAAGCAGGGCATCTTTGATGATATCCTCTGCGCCGGAAACGACGATTCGCTGAAGCTCGTCTTTGATGTGCTCGGCGAGATGATTGAGCTCTTCCCCGGCAGATATTTCCACATCGGCGGCGACGAAGCGCCCAAGGTTCGCTGGAAGAACTGCCCGAAGTGCCAGGCGCGCATGAAAGAACTGGGTCTCAAGGACGAAGAAGAGCTTCAGGGCTGGTTTGTGCTCCAAGCGATAGATTTCCTCAAAAAGCACGGCAAGACGGCGATAGTCTGGAACGAGAGTCTCAACAGCGGCATGATGCCCAAGGACATCATCGTTCAGCGCTGGATGGACAAAAAGGATCGCTCCGTCGAATTTGCCAACAACGGCGGAAAGATGATAGTCTCCGAGTTTTACTATTACTACTGCGACTACCCCTACGGCATGACCTCGCTCAAGAAAACCTACAGCCTCGACCCCTATATCAAGGGCTTGACCGAGGAGGGGAAGAAGAACGTGTTCGGCGTCGAGTGCCCGATCTGGACGGAGTATGTCCGCGACTTTGACAGGCTCTCGTATATGTGCTTCCCGCGCTTCTGGGCTGTTGCCGAGGCGGGCTGGACAAAGAGAGCCAATATGGATTACAACAGCTTTGAGGAGCGTTTTGAGGCTCTGCGCCCGATGCTCGAAGAGATGGGAATAAAACCCGCTCCCCGCTCGGATTGGAATCCGAATCCCCTGCGCTGTCTCTCCGAACTCAGAAAATTTTTCAAGGGCACAGCCAGCGCGTCGGATATAAAAAACATGATTCACAACAACCACGCATAAATTCATATAAAACGGCTCCGCACTCATCTGCGGAGCTTTTTTGCTTTTCGGCGCAAATTTTTGGCAAGACAACTAAAAAATCTATTGTAACCCCCGCGGCAATAATATATAATTGTCATGTACCGCAAGTTAAAATTATTTTGACGGATAAATCAAAGAATTTTCCGAAAGGAGCAATCAAATGAGTCATGTAGACATCCGCTTCACGGACAAGAACTCCGAGCGCTTCATGCTCGCCAGAAGGGTCTACAAGGTCATCGAGGACCTTGAGAATGAATATCTCTACCCCGACAGCGAGACGCTCGGCGGCTTCAAATTCCGCGACGGGCAGTACAAATTTTCACAGATCGACGAGGGCGAATGGACGGACTTCGACTCGGAGAACGACTACTGGGGCTATAAAGAGGACTACGCATGGTTCCGCCACAGCTTCACAGTTCCCGAGCGTTTTGCCGGCAGACCCGTGGTCTATCAGCTGACCCCCTCCGCAAGCGGCCCGTGGAATCGCAGCAACCCGCAGTTCATCATGTACTTCAACGGCGAGCTGCGCCAGGGCGGCGACTCGAACCACAGCGAGATACGCCTGCTCGACTGCGCCAAGGGCGGCGAGGAATTCGACTGCTGCCTCAACGCGTATTCGGACGCATGGGAATTCAAGGGCAAGCTCAGAATGGGCGCGCGCCTCAAGGTCGTCGATGACCTTGTTAACCGCCTCATCTTCGATCTCAAAACCCCGCTCAAAGTCGCGTCCCTCTATGACGCGGACGATCTTCCGCGCATCGATATAGTCAAGGCGCTCAACGACGCCGTCAATCTTATCGATTTCAACACCGCCGATTATGATACTTTTGCGGCTTCCGCCGAGGCGGCAATCGACCTGCTCGACAGGGAAATATATTCAAAAGATGCCATGGACGCGACCGCCTGCTGCATCGGTCACACGCATATCGATGTCGCATGGCTCTGGAGACTCCGCCAGACAAGAGAGAAGGCCGGCCGCTCCTTTGCGACCGTCCTCAAGCTCATGGAGGAATATCCCGAATACAAGTTCATGTCCTCGCAGGCTCAGCTCTACGCCTTTGTCAAGGAGGACTATCCCGAGGTCTATGAGGGCATCAAGAAGATGATCGCCGCAGGGCGCTGGGAAGTCGAGGGCAGCATGTGGGTCGAGTCGGACACCAATGTCACCTCCGGCGAATCCCTCGTCCGCCAGTTCTTAGTCGGCAAGCGTTTCTTCAAGGACGAGTTCGGCGTTGACAACAAGATAATGTGGCTCCCCGATGTTTTCGGCTACAGCGCGGCTCTCCCGCAGATCATGAAGAAAGCCGGCATCGATTATTTCATGACCACAAAGATATCCTGGAACGAGTTCAACAAAGTGCCCTATGACACATTCATGTGGAAAGGCATCGACGGCACGGAGATTCTCTCCCACTTCTCGCCGAGCACCGACTGCTTCGACGAAGGCGACTGCTGGCAGACTACATACAACGCCTATCTCAATCCCGAGCACATCCTCGGCGGCTGGCACAGATACTCGCAGAAGGATCTCAACAAAGAGTATCTCTGCACCTTCGGCCACGGAGACGGCGGCGGCGGACCGACCCGCGATATGCTCGAAATGGGTCACCGCATGGCAAAGGGCATCCCCGGCTGTCCGAAGGTCAAGCAGGAGTTTGCGATAGACTTCTATCACGACCTCGAAAAGGAAGTCAAGGGTTCGCGCAGGTTGCCCAAATGGGCGGGCGAACTCTATCTTGAGTTCCACCGCGGCACCTTGACCTCGCAGGGCAGAAACAAGCGCTACAACAGAAAGAGCGAGCTGCTCTATCACGATATGGAGACTATCTGCGCCATCGCCGACTCAAACGGCATCGCGTCCTATCCCCGTCAGTTCATCAACGACGGCTGGAAGATAATACTCCTCAACCAGTTCCACGATATAATCCCCGGCTCTTCGATAAAAGAGGTCTACGAGGATTCCAAGGAGCAGTACGACAAGCTCATCTCCGAGGGCAAAGCTGAGATAACCAACACTCTCGGCAAGATAGTCTGCACTCCGGACGGCAACGCCCTGACCGTTTTCAATACTTTCGGCGCAGAGCGCAACGATGTCGTTATCACCGACATGCCCGCAGCCGATCACTTCTCGATAGTCGACGCCGACGGTAACGTCATGCCGTGGCAGAAATCCGCCGACGGTCGCCTTGTGTTCTTCGCAAAGGGCGTGCCCGCAAAGGGATACAAGACTTTCCGCATCGTTCACGGCGGCGAGTCCGGCGAGAACACCGTCAAGGTCGAGAACAAGACTATAGAGAACAAGTTCTTCACCGTCAAGTTCGACAAGGACATGAACATCGCGTCGCTCATTCACAAGGCGACCGGCAGAGCAGTCGCGCCCGAGGGCGAAGTTCTCAACAAAATTTATGCCTACGACGACAGACCGTTCAACCACGAGGCATGGGATATCAAGGTCTATTTCGATCAGAAGTACACCGAGATAAACGATGTCAGCGCAGTCGATGTGACAGAGAGCGGACCCGTCCGCACGGTCATAAAGGTCACGCGCAAGTTCCTCTCCTCGACCATCGAGCAGAGCTTCATCTTCTACGCAGATCTGCCGCGCATCGACGTTGACTACACGGTCGACTGGAAAGAGAAGAAGATACTTCTCAAGGCAGACTTCCCCGTTGATGTCAACGCCACCGAGGCCACTTATGATATCCAGTTCGGCAACTACAAGCGCCCGACCCACCGCAACACGCTCTGGGATTTCGCGCAGTTTGAAGTCGTCGGTCACAAGTGGGTCGATCTCAGCGACAACAGCTTCGGTCTCTCCGTCCTCAACGACTGCAAGTACGGTCACGACATAAAGGACGGTCACATCAGAACGAGCCTCCTGCGCTGCGCGGTCAACCCGAACAGCGAGCAGGACAGAGAAGTTCACCGCTTCACCTACTCCATCTACCCGCACGCAGGCTCGGTCGACACCTCCGATGTCGTCAACCAGGGCTATTCGCTCAACCTGCCGCTCTACTGCGTCAGCGGCAAGGCGGCTCATGACAGCTATTCTCTCGTGAGCACCGACAAGGACAATGTCATCATCGAGACCGTCAAGAAGGCTGAGGACAGCGACGATGTCGTCATCCGCGCATATGAGACATGGAACAAGACGACCGACTGCGTCTACACCTTCGACCGCGCCCCGAAGAGCATATATGTCTGCAACCTGCTCGAAGAAAACGAGGAGCAGCTCGAAGTCAGCGGCAACACCGTCTCGCTCAGATTCAAGCCCTTCGAGATAAAGACTGTAAAAGTCACTTTCTAAAATCCACAGCACAAAGCCCCACCCGCCAAAACGGGTGGGGTCATTTCATCGCAGCACAAACATCATACCGCAAATGCGCAAATAAAATTCACGGCAAATTGCAAATCCGCTTGACAAAGCCCGGCACATTTGCTAAAATATCATAGCCGTTAAAAATACGGACAGGTATCGAAGTGGTCATAACGGCCCTGACTCGAAATCAGGTAGTCGCGCAAGCGGCTCGTGGGTTCGAATCCCACCCTGTCCGCCAAAAAGCCTTAACGTTTTAAGCGTGAAGGCTTTTCTTTATTTTGCCAAAGAAGTTATTTCAAATCGGGTAAGCTAAAAAGTCACGCGAGAAAAGCATTGTTCCCTCGCGTGACTTTTTATTACTTCTCCCAAAACTCGCCGCATATCTGCCAGACGGACTCGTTTTCGTAGTGCTCGCAAATGCTCTTTTTTGAGTAGACGGAGACATTATTTTTATCCGCGCCGGCGTCTATAAGCAGCTTTAATATGCGCCTTTTATCGCGCCCATCTTCTGATCGACTGTGACGCCCGGAAAGTTTCCGACGTGCTGATTAGAGCCTGTCAGTGCGTTAAAGAGAGTTGTCTTTCCGCAGTTTTGATTACCTACGAGGGCAAATATCATTTTGCGTCCTCCTCGGCTCTGACTTCTATCTTTTTCGCATCGTCAACGCGGAGCGTCAGCTCATAGCCGCGCACTCTTATTTCTATCGGATCGCCCATCGGCGCGACCTTCTGGAGCGTCACGCCGGTATGCGGGATGAGTCCCATATCGAGCAATCTGCATCTGAGCGCGCCCTCGCCGCCTACGGAGGTTATGAGCGCGCTCTCCCCTGCTTTCATCTCATTAAGCGACATATTATCCTCCCGAAAAGTCAGCCTTGCTTAATTTTAATTTAACACTTCAAGTAAACGCTTGTCAAGAAATCGAGACAGAAAGACGGCAAAAAATCCTGCCCCGCCGACGGTTCGCACAGTCGGCGGAGCGGGTTCGTTTAATCGGAAAATTTTCTTTTTTGCTGCCGTTTTAAAGCAGGGCGCAGTTTACGCACGCTCGAGTATCATCGTGCCGAGGTTATAGAGAAGGCAGTCATCCGGCAGAAGTGAAATCTCCGCAAAGGAATCAACCTTTTCGCCCAACACCTCGCCTTGAATCCCGGTGTCATAGTAGAACTTTCCGTCTTCTTCCTTCCATACGGTACTCTCCAAAACCGCATATCCGTTTTCGCGGATGTCCGCGCCCTGCTTTTTCGCCTCTTCGCGCACCTCTTCGGGCACGAATAAGAGCGTATTGAGCGTTCCGTCCGGTGCAAATTCCATGATATATTTGCACATCTGGACAATTTCGGCATACATATCGTTATCGACCTGACTGTCTGCCGTAAAGACTTTCTCGCCGTCCGGGGTAACCAAATGCATTTCCCTGACTTTCCAAAGTCCGCAAATATCCATATTATTTCCCTCCTGTTATGCCCACGGGTCGGCTTCCTTCGGGGTGCGCACGCCTGTCAGCAGGTACTGCTCCCACAGGAACCACTTGCCGTCGGAGCCGCGCTGGCGCATCTTAATGGGACGGGGATCGTCCGCACCGCCGCAGGGAATGAACAGCTTCATGTAGTCCTTCTCCTCGCCGGATACGTGATTGCTCTCAATGATGATTGTATAGGGCTGAGAGGGAGTGTAGTTATTGTCGGGCGTTGCGCCTACGAAGTAGGTGAACGGGAGATAGGTCTTGCCGTCGCGGAAGCGGTCGTTGAGGAAGGATATCTCCTGACCGTTGAGCGGGCGGGGACCTCTGAGCCAGTTGAGCATCTCAAGACCGATATTCTTATCCGCCGCATAGGCGCAGAGGGCAAGGACGGTCAGAGCCGCCGTCTTAAACGGTGTGTCAAGGCTCGCCTCGGGGAGCGCCTGCATTTCGGCAAGGCTCTCGGGCAGAGAAGCGAAGGTGAACTTCTCTCTCTTATTGCCTATCGACTGTATGGCGGAAGTCGCCGCCTGCTGCGCCGTGCTCTTAAGCTTATCAAATATACTCATATAATCTCTCCTTTTTCAAATGCTATTGCTTCTTTTCCTGAGGGCAACCGCCACTCCGGCTATTATGCCGCCTATTGCAAGGCAGGCTATCGCTATCAGGACAACCGCCTTCACGGAGAGTGTTTTCCCCGTGCTGTCCTGCTTCACGGCCGTGGTGGACTCGACAGAGCCGGGCTCGCCTATATCGGTTTCCATACCGACTGCGCTTTCGTCCGGCGCCTTAACGCTGTCCGGCTCGGAGGTCTTTTGAACCTCGGAGGTTTTATCCGCGCCCGGAGTCACCGGGGCGGGTTTCTGCGTCGGAGCAGGCTTCTGTGTTGCAGTCGGCTTCTGTGTCGGCGCGGCCTTTTCGACTACCGTGATGGGAATGACGCTCGAATACGCCTTACCGCCGAGCTTTGTCTCAACATAGCAGACATAGTAGCGCGTCCCGGCCTTTCCCGTGTCGCAGACGAGAATAGGATCTTCCTCCGAGTACCCCTCGTTCGCGCCTATGGCTACAATATCCTTGAGCTTGCCGGTAGTTGTTTCATACCATAAATATGACTTAACCTCGTCACCGTCCGACGCCTTGGCGTCGCAGTAGAGCTTGAGGACCTTGCCCTTTTCCACTCTGACCGACGCTGACACTTTAAGCTCCGGCGGGGACTTGCTTCCTCCTACGGAGATATAAGCCCTCGCCGAGGTCACGCTGCCGGTTTTGTTCGAGACGATACAGTAGATTTCCGCCCCGTCAAGGGCGCTCCCGATACCGTTGATAAAGAAAGTATTACCTTTATCGTTCGAGCCGTAGCCGCTTCCGACAACACCGTCCTGCCACGGATGACCCTCGGCAAAGGACTTGTTGGTATCATATGTAACGCCCTTGTACACGATGAACCAATGGTAGGAAAGATTATCTCCCGCTGCCTCTACGCTCCAAGATGCCACACTGTTTTCCGGGAAGGTTCCGTTCTGCGGCTGACGGGTAATCACTATATTCCCCGCAGCAAGCGACGGGGTTAACGCAAATGTCGCTAAGATGAGAATGAAGATTAAAACTGCTGTTGCTTTTTTCATAGACACCTTGCTTTCTTTGCGGCGGATCAGAACTTACCGCCTCCGCCGCCGTGTGTCTCTCCGGAGGAAGATGTATGCGTACTGCTTCCGCCGGAGCTGCCGCTGTCAGTATTCTTCGGTTTTGCCGTGCGCGTAACGGTATTGTACAGGAACATATCCCTGCTCTCCGTTATATTAAGGCTGCCGCTCTTCATATAGTCGCCTGCCGCCGCCTGGAAGCGCACTGTCTTGAGCTGCGCTTTCATCCTGCCGACTATAAACATCGCAAGGCCGACGCCCACCAAAATCGAGATCACAATCCAAACTATCGAAAGAGGTCCCTTGGGCAGATTGCTCTTGTCGTAGGGCTCTCCCTCTCTTGACTTTGTGATGAAATCATCGGAGAGCTCGGCAAAGGTGTTGAATGCGGCGGCATAGTTGCCGTCACCCAAATCCTCTACCATCTGCTCACCGATATACTGGATTCCGGCATCCGTAAACGCGGTTATGCCGTAGCCGCAGGTGGATATCCACCAGTCGCGGTCCTCCATGCTGACGAGGAACAGCAAACCGTCTCTTTTTTCTCCGTAGCCGTATTTGCAATAATCATAGATATCGTCGGCATATTCCATGGGCTTTTTGCCGTCCAACGTATTGGTCGTCACGACTATTACATCCATTTTCTGACGTTCGCTGAGCTCGTCGAGCGTTTTTATAAGGGCTTCTCTCTCACTTTCCGAGAGGAGCTTCGCCATATCCTGAACGCGCTCGTATTCGCTTACAAAGCCGTCCGCATCCACCGCAAAAGCCGGGATAACCGTGCAGAAGCAGAGGGCAAGGACAAATATCATCGCAAGTATTCTCTTTTTCATCGTTATCCCTCCTTTACAGTATTCCTGCAAAATGCAGAAGCCACGCAATGCCGCAGGCGGCAGCGCTGAGCGCCGCGGCGAGTCCCACCGTCCACTTTGTGGCGGCCGACTTATCGAGCGGAAGATTGCCGACGAATTTGCCGGTCTGTCCGTTCATGGCAAAGGTATATTTTTCTCCGTTCCAGGTTGTGTTCAGCAGCCACACGGGATAGAGCGCATACTTTGCCTTTCCGCCATGGAACTGCACCGAGCTGCTCTCGGCATTGACCGTTGCATAGCCCTGAACCGTCGAGGCAAAGGCATCCTCCGTGGAGCGCCTTACGCGCTGATTGGCGCGGTCGATGCTCTCCTCGGCGGTCACATCGTACTTATCCGCAAAATAGCCCGCAAGATAAGCCGTCTGGAAATCCAGAGCATCGGAATAATCGTAGGGCTCGACGGACTCCATGAGATCGTCCGGCATTTTGGATGAGCCGTCCACCGGGACATGCTCAAAGCCGACGCTTCCGCCGCGATGAATCATATAATAGCTCGTCTCGGTGTATCTGTAATCCTCGTCGCTCCATGTGCGAACCTTGGTTGCACGGTAACGCACCTGCGCGTCGACATCGGTATCAAAGAGCCAGAACGGGACATAGACGCCCTTTACCTCGTCGATATGATTCTGATCCTTGAAAATCTTGGGCAGAAGCTTCTTTCCGTTGAGGTGCTTCATCAGCCCCGCCTTTGCCGCCTTCTTATCGAGCTTGAACGGGATCACGATGTCGGGCTTGAGCAAGCCCGCGAACTGGTTCATCATGACTACCGGATTGCCGCAGAACGGGCAGGACGTTGCTGCCGTATTGGCATCGCCCACTATCTCTCCGCCGCAGGATTTGCATACATAAGAGCGTAACCCCTCAATCTCGCTCTCCTGCCACTCGCTGCCCGCGGAGGTCTCCCATTCCATATTGTCCGCCTGTTCGCCCTGAAGCTCGGCGTCATAGCTCTTGAGCGCATCCATTTCAAACTCAGTGCCGCAGAAAGGGCACTTCATCTTCTGGAGCGTGCTGTCAAAAGCTATTGCGCCGCCGCAACAGGGACATTTATATTCCTGCAAGGTTTGCATTAAAAAACTCCTCTCTTAAAAGAACATTAACCGTCAAGCGTCTTTATGTTTTTACCGCCGCAAAAGCCGCATGGAATTTTCGGTACCGACATAAAGAAAAGTCGAACTAACGGTATTTTGTTTTTTGCCGTTTTCAAAAGCTGTTCATTGTATTTGCAGCTACGCAGGTCAGCGATACACACACAAATGCGCGGTTCTTTTGCCGAAGATAAATCTTACAGCCCATCTGCGCAAACGCCGTAAAACCGATATCCTCCGCCGCATTAATATCGGCTCCGAAGCCTTTAAGCTTCTTTTATCCGTCTTTTTCTCTCGGCACGAAGCAATGACCTGCCGGCCGTAAGCTCATCTCCCCTTTCCGTCAAGCCGTTTTTTCGGCAAGCTGATTTGTTTATTCGCTTTTTGCAGCGCCGCGAAAGGCTTGGATCGGGCGGGAATCGAGCCGCATTAAACCTCCGCCTTTCGGGACGCCGATTACCACTGCTTTATCAGGCGAGCGGCTTACCGCATTCCGGGCAGAATTTGGGCATAGCCTGACCGGGCGCGGGCGACCAGCCGCAATTCGGGCAGCCGCTAACCGAAGCGGGCTTCAGAGAGCCGCAGTTTGCGCAGAATTTGCCTGTATTCTGTGCGCCGCAGGACGGGCACATCCAAGCTGCCGCTGCCGCCTGCTGCTGAGGCGCGGGGGCGGCCGCATATCCGGTCGAAGTCGCTGCCGCATAACCTGCCGCGGGGGCGGCTGCATATCCCGGTGCGGGGGCTGCCGCATATCCGGAGGCGGGATTCGACGGTCTGTCGCCGCCGTATACCGTGCGGTTCATCATGCCGTCGCCGTCCCATGTGCGGTAACGGTTATCACGGCGCAGAAGTATATCCTTGAGCTCGTTCATCTTGCGCTCATACTCGCGGTAGAGGTCGGTATACGGGCTGTCGGGGCGGCTTCCGTCGCTTATCTCAAGCTCGATACTGTCAAACCACGGGGAGTTCACGCGGATAACCACATCGAACTCATAATCGCACTCATAGCGGGGCGGCTGATAGCTCTTTCTGTTTCCGTCGGAATCCTCGAAGAATATCTCTTCCCTGTTTTCTTTTATATTTGTATCGACCGCAACAACCTGCGAAAGCTTAATGATATCGGGATTGGCGCTGCGCCAATTCGAGCTTCCCGTAACAATAAACGCCTCGGAGGCAGTGCTGATATACACTTTTTTGCTCCCGTCAAACATTACGTCGGGGTTAAAATCTCTGACGAGCTTCTCGTTTTCCTCGCGGTAAGCGAGCTGACGCTTGATATCCTCGACCGTCGAGCGGCGGCGTTCGCTGAAGAACGGAGACAGCTTCGCGGCGCAGTTCTTGCAGAGATTGCCGTCTTCGAGCTTGCGGTTTCCGAGAAGTCCTATTTTCTCGCCGCAGATATCGCAATATTTCTTATCAAATAATCCCATAGTGTTTTCCTCCTGTTATTTTTTCGGTCGCAGTAACGACCAGTTTTGCGCTGTCAGTCTGCAAACCGTATCATAAGAACGATTTCAGCAGCTCAAACAGCTCTTTTTCTCCCATGCCGTTATATTTCATCGAAATAACGCTGCCGTCGGGCAGAAGCCGGCCTACGCAAAGCAGACTGTTCGCTTCGTCATACACATTCTCTCCCGCCTCTGTCCCCGGTTGAGGCTGTTAAGCACAGCGTCCTCGGGGATATGTGGCAGCTCGGAGACTTTCGGCGAAGCTTGCTTTTTCGCTAAGCGGCGGTGACACCGCACGCCTGTGGCAACGCCCAATATGAGCGCCGTGAGCAGAATCAAAATTATGAGCAGCGCCTTCATCGGCCGTCTTATTTTTTATCGTTATCGTCAAATATATCTCCGCACTCGGGGCAGAACTTCGGAGGATTGGAGGGATCCTCGGGCTCCCAGCCGCACTTATCGCAGCGGTAGAGAGGAGCGCCCTCGGGCTTTTTGGCTCCGCAGCTCTGACAGAACTTGCCCTTATTGACGGTTCCGCACGAGCAGGTCCAGCCGTTTGCGTCAGCGGGTTTCGGGGAGCCGCACTCGGGGCAGAACTTGCCTGTCGCGGTAGCGCCGCACTGACATTTCCAAGCGCCTGCCGCCGGCTCGGGAGCGGGCTTCTTTCCGCCGCAGTTCGGGCAGAAGTTACCGGACACCATATTGCCGCACGAGCACTTCCAGCGCGCCATATCGGGGCCGTCCGTCGGCTGCTGCGCCGCCTGCTGCTGAGCCTGCTGCTGAGCCTGCTGCTGTTGCTGCTGACCCATGGCGAACAGGTTCTGAGCGTTCATGCCGCCGCCTGCGTTCATAGCCATGCCCATGCCCATAAAGCCGGTCATTGCGCCTGCCTGGTTGCCGGCCGCGGTCTTCATGGCGTCCGCCTGAGCGCCTACGAGGGTTGCCGCCGCCATGGTGGGATCGCGCATGATAGCTGCACGCTGAGCCTGCTTGATGAGCTCCGCATCCTCTTCGGGGAGAGTGACCGAGCCGAGGGCTATTGTGACGACCTTGAGTCCGCGAAGCTCGCTCCACTTTGCGGAGAGGGCGGCGTTCATAGCGGTTTCAAGCTCGGTGTTGTGAGCTACTATCTGATTGGGGCGAAGCTCAAGGTCGGAGAGCTGAGCAAAAGCGGGCTGAAGCGCGCTGATGAACTCTGTCTTGAGCTGATTGTCTATCTCTTCGCGGGTATAATCCTGCTCGACATTGCCGCAGACATTGGTATAGAAGAGCATGGGGTCGTCTATCTTATAGGAATATACGCCCGAGCAACGGACTGCGACATCGATATCAAGGCCTATCTTCGAATCGACGACACGGAACGGAATCGGGTTCGGAGTGCCGAACTTGTTGTCCATCAATTCCTTGGTGTTGAAATAATAGACACGCTGATCCTTTCCGGTATCGCCGCCGTAGGTGAAACGCTTACCGATGGTCTGGAATGTCTTTTTAATGCTGTCGCCGAGAGAGCCCGAGAATATCGAGGGCTCCGTGGAGGCATCATATGTAAACTCGCCGGGCTCCGCGCAGAACTCGACTACCTTGCCCTGCTCGACTATCATCATGCACTGTCCGTCCGCAACGGCTATACCCGAGCCGTTTGTGATGATGTTGTCGCTGCCCTTTGTATTTGACGATCTGCCGCTTACGCGCTTCTGTCCTTTGGTAACAAGAAGCTCCTTCGGCATTGCCTCACAATAGAAAAATTCCTTCCACTGATCGGCAAGAACGCCGCCGACTGCGCCTACGCCGGCTTTAATAAGTCCCATAAATAAAAACTCCTTTGCAATATTATTTTATTATATTATTTCGCGGGGTGATTCCCCTTTTTGACTGTTTATCCTACCGCTTCGTCAAAGAGCAGCGGCTCGCTCTTCAAAACATAATCGGTTTTTCCGTCGCGTCCGTCATAGGTGAGTACTTTTCTCGCGGCCATGCCGCCCTTTTCGGCCTCTATGGCGGCGGTGGGAACAGTCTCGGCAAGGCTGCCGTCGAACTCATAAACCTCGCCCTTTTTGACCTTCACCGAGAAGAGGATACCGTCCGACTCCATCTCGTTATCGGCTTCGTTATACTTGAGCTTTACGAGCGTGACGATGACTCCGTCAACATTCGAGACAAAGCGTATCCTGTCGTTCGGATAAATCGCGCTCCCGGTCTTAAAAATCTGCACCGGATCGCCGAGAGCCCTGTATGACGCGGAGCTTGAATCGGTATAGAGCGAGAGCTCAAACGCATCCTTCGTCACATCGTACTCCGTCATAACTTCCTCGGTAGTCTGCATATCCCCGTCGCCGGTCATCTCATCGGTATTGCCCGTTTTACCGCAGGCAAAAAGGGTGAGGGCGAGGACAAGGACCAGAAGAACCGACAGGATTGCCGAAATGCTTTTCTTCATTTTCAAACCTCCGTTCACGGCAGCAAAGTCCACAGGTCGGAAATTGCGTCATATTCATATACCACCCTGTCAAGGTGGTTAAAGCACACATTTATCTCGCGCACGAAGCTGTCTTCGCCGCTTGTGCCGAGGGCATAAATATTGTAGCGGATTCCATCCTGCTCCATATACTCGCCCGTATCCAAAATCGCCATGCCGGAATCGACATATTCGGCGAAGCCCTTGCTGCATTCGCGCATCTGTTTGACCGCCTCATCCAAGGGTATGTCATACTTCTCGCCGCGCTTTATCTCCGTTCCCGAAATATTCGACGGAAGCGTCATTTTTTCGGAAGAGGTCGAGGATATCGCCGCTTCTGCGGTCGTGTCGTCCGACGTTTCGGGGGTCGGTTTTTTGTCCTTAGCGCAGCCTGCCGACAGCATAAGGGCAACCGCCGTCAACAGAATCGCTGCCGTTATCAGCATTCTTTTCACTGCGGGGTCAAGCCTCCTTTTCACGGGTTTCTTCTTTTTTGTCCGCCCTGCCGAAGCTCGACGACGAGGCGGAATAGGGATTCAGATTCTTTTTCGGCTCATCCCGCACACTCGCGCAGTCACCCGCCCAGCTGATGAGCAGAGCGCGCAGCAATATGATAAAAAACCATATTATGAGCAGCGAAGCGAACCACCATATGGAAATTTTAAGGATGAAATGGGCGGCAAGCAATATCCACGCGGGCACCGACCAGCCGAGGTTGAATACGAGGTTCATCAAAAAGCAGAGCATAAAGCCCCCGAAATCGCGTTTTCTCACAGTTTGTCTCCCCTTTCTTCAAATACATCCCAAATACTGCACATATATAATATCAAAAAAATCGTCCGAGCACACTACCCCCTCGGAGTAGTTTTGATCGAAGAATGCGAAAAGGCTCAGATATGTATTTTTACCGCACAACAAAAAGCCTGAGGTCGGGCGCGACATAGACGGGAGAGAAGGTCTTTTTGATGCTCTTGCCCTTGAGGTTCGGGACAAAGAGCTCGTTCCAGATTTTCGTGCCCTTTTCCACCTGAGCGGCATGCGCCTGAAAAGAGGGCAGAGTTGCATAGACAAAGTCAAAATATTTCGTCAGCGCCTTCTTTCAGCAGGTTTTGCGGCAGAGATAGTTTCCGTCCGCCAGCTTCTGAGCCTGAAACACATTGATGGTTGCTCCGCAGATTGCACAGGTATTCGCCATAGTTGTTTCCTCCTTGATTCCGTTTGAAATAATTAATTTTTTGTTTTATAAACCACCGTTTTTCGTCGCGAACAACGAGATAACGGATTTTCGGCTTTATTCACACGCTGTCGATAACCGAGACGAAATAATTTTCCGGCAACGAGCCGAACAGAAACGCGTCGATAAGCCCCTCGCGCTTCGCGCAGCGCACTTTTTCGTTCAAAGGCTCGTCGTTTTCGTCATCCACAAACAAAATTACTCGGCAGTCGGGCGTGCTGTTCTTCACCTTTTCGCTTATCGCCATTCTCTGATTGAACATCCACGGGGCATACGCCTTCACCTCCATCAACAGCACGTCGGGTCTGTGCATCCTGCACCATTCGGCGGTCGAGTCCGGCGATTCGGAGATAATTATCTGATAGTCATCCAGTTTCTGCATCAGCATCCGCTCCATGTTGTGCGCGTGGATGCTGCTTTGAATATCCAAAACGATTTTCTTCATTTTCCGTGCCACCGTCCTTCCCGTATACAAAGGCAATTTTACACTTTCTATTTTACAGATTGTCGAATTTTTGTCACTGGCATAAGTGCCAGTAACAGAGCTGATTTTATTCAAGCAGGGGCTCATGGGCTGTCGCATTTAGATGCAAAAAGCGCTTAAAAGAGCAATAAGCAAATAAAAAAGCAAAGGTCATATCCACATTATTGATTGTGTGAAATATGGCCTTCGTTTTTTGCTCTTTGGTCTGCGCTAAATGCGACAGTCCATTTATTAAATTATTCGTCTTTTAAAGTAGTCACCATAAGCTTATTTTCAATAGCCGTTGCGACCAGCGCTTCTCGGTTTTCAAACCTGCCTTTTTCCACCATATCGTCGAGGTTCCACCGCACGCCGTTTTTGGAGATTCCGAATTTATCTGCTATCTCCTGATAAGTAAGCCCGCGGATATACCACCGCAGGATATCGAGCTGGCGGGGCGAAAATGAATCCGACATAGTGCCCTCCATCTCAACCGCAGGCGAGGTACATGGGAACACCCTTTCGCCCGCGAGAGTGCGTTTCACCACATCCAAAAGCTCCGCCGTGCCGTGATCCTTGTACCATAGACTGTCCGCCGCGCCGGTTTTGGCTCTCGCCAGCACTTCCGGATCGACGAGCGAAGTGACAACGACGATTTTGATATTCGGAAACGCTTTTTTGATTCTTTCGGCGGCGGCAAGGCCGGAGTGCTTATGCTGAGTCTGCACATCCATCAATATAAGTCCGATGTCGCTGCCGCAGTGCTTCTCGGCTTCAAAGGCGTCGCGATAAACGCCGACGAGCCGGAATTCGCCGTCCACGTTCAGACGCTCGGTGAAGTGCTTTTGAATATAGAGATCGTCCTCTACAAGCACGGTGTTTATCATAGGTCGTTCTCCTCTCCCGGAACGGTTATCAGCAGCGCAAAGCGTGGCTTGTATGCGGTATACATCTCGCCGCCCGCCGCTTCTATGCTGCGGCGCAGGGAAGACAGCCCGCTCCCCTCTTTTATCGGCTCTGTGGGCACGGCGCCGTTATTCGTCACGGTGATATCATAAAGACCGTTGCGCTCGGCAATGCGGATATATATTTCCGTGCCGCCCGCGTGTTTTATGCAGTTTGTCACGCACTCCCTCGCAACGGCGACGGTCAGCTCCTCGGCCGTGGAATCGGGCGGCAGATAGCCCTGCACTTTCACTTTCACGCCGAGTGTTTCCGCCGTCTGTTTCACTTCGTCCATCGTGCCGTGCGGTTTGGCGCGGTCGCTCTTGAGCACGCCGACAGCCTCCTGCAGAGCCTCGATTTTTCTCTCCGTATCCTCGCCGCTGCCGATTATATCACGGATAGTGAGCAAACTTCTGCCGATGGTGTCATGGATATATATTTTCAGGTCAAGGCTCTCTTTCTCTTTGATGTCGTCCGCCATGCGTTCGTACATCTTCCGGAGCTTGCGGTTGACCTCTTTCAGCTCTGCGTTGATTTTCATCTGGCGCAGGTTGCCGTTATAAAGCTCGGTGACATTGTGCGCCGTCATCTGCTGCCAGCGGTTGCTGCCGTCAACGGTGATGTTCTGCGTGCGGAACTGCCAAACGGTATTATCCGGCAGTATATAGCAGCCGTCCTTTACCGCGACGGTTTTATCGGGCCGTTCCAACGCATCCTCCAGATCCTTTGCAATCTGCAGCTCGTGACCGCTCAGCGCAAACGACAGGCGGCGCATACGGTTGTTGCACAGGATCATGCGCCCGTCCGGGTCGGCGAAGCAGATACCCATCGGGAGCTTGTCGGTCGCCTCTTTGATCGAGGACGGCGAAAGCTCGCTTCTGCGGCGGCGATACTCGCGCGGAAAAGCTATTGCAAAATGCAGCGCTGCAAGTACAATCACGGCGGCGAAAATCAGCCACGGCGCGCCGAGCAAAAATGCGTCTTTACCCTCGTAGGGGTCGCCCCGGGTCACCGAGAGAAGAAGAGTCAACAGAATCACAAAGTGAACGGCGCAGGGCAGACTGCGCAGGGGCATCCTGCTCCTTATTGTCTGATACAAAAACAGTCCCAGCTCCAAAACCGCCTCGCAGAAAAGCAGGAGCGGTATCACCGTCTGCCAAAAAACGGAGAGGGAAGAAAATGCACTCATTTTGCGGCACCTCCCTCCGGACAGAATACAATATGCTGATATCCGTCCTCCGCCTCATATTGAGTGCTGGATTTATCGGCAAGTGCCGACAGATTTGCTTCGCACTGCACATTCAGCGACAGACGAAGATAGCCGACATCCGCAAGGCTCACCTGAATGCTTTTCAGGCTTTCAAGGTCGGTTTCAATAGCAGTCTCATAAAAATCAAACACCGCCGCGGCAGCTTTGCCGGAGAGCATGGAAACAGCGGGGTCTATGTAGAGTGTGCTGCGCACATCCAATAATTTCAGCGTTTGAAGTGACTCGGAAAAAGCGCGCTCCAGCTCGCCGACCGATACTTCGTAGTCGCGGTCGGTCAGGAGCGTCAGGTGCTTGCGGCGTTTGATATAACTGCACAGCACAGCAATCTCGGCGAGCAAAACTTTTGCCCGCTCGGGGTCGGATTTTGATTTTTTCTGATATTCCCCGGTCAGCTCGGATATGCGGTCGATCTGACGCTGGGTCGCCGACTGCAGCAAATCGTAGAGGCGGTTCTGTTCCTCCACCTTGCGGTGCTTCGCCTCGCGCTTGTATTCATATCGCAGAAGATCGTTTCTCTCGCCGAGCTCCTCCGCAAGGCTCTCCGACTCCGCCTTGACAGCGAGCAGCGCAGACATATCCTCCGTCCAAACGGCATAGCCGCCGCTTATAGGCATGGCGTGAACTGTCAGCCCGCTCTTTCTTGTCACGGGGCTTTGCAGAGCCTTTTTCATGTCATATTTCGGAATAGCTTCCGTGTTCAGCGCCGCATAGCGAATATTAAAATTTCTGTCTGTAATTTCCGCGGAGGTGCCGACGGAAGATGCGAACAAGTCGGCATAGCGACTGTTTGAATGGATATAGCCGCAGGCAATGCAGGCTTCAAAGCAGAGCATATACATAAAGCTCTGAAACGCGGTGACATCGCCGAGCGCAGCCTTCACCCACTGCACGCCGGAATAGCTCAGCGCGAGATAGCTCAGCGACACCGCCATCGGGATAGCGGGCCACAGATGCCGCCTGCCGTTTTTCATCCGGCATTTGAATATCATAACGACAAGCGCCGCCACCGCGCAGGCCACCTGCCAGCCTATAACCGCGAAATATCCGAAGCCGTAGCCGTGGTTCGTATCCGACCACACGGCAGCATCTACAGGAAAGGTGAAAACAAATTGATGCAGATCGTTTGTCAGCACGAGCGCAAGCAGCGTGCCGGAAACGAGCCACAGAGCCGCAGTCGCTCTCGGCAGGCGGTAGGAGTCGGGTTTACCGAGGGACATGGCGATAAGCAGCGCGAGCATGGGCACAAACAGCATCGGCAGATAGAATAGATACCACAGATACCGCATTGCATCGGGCTGCCAGAAGATAAAATACTTCGCCGAGCGGAATGTGAACCAGATAATTATCAGCACCGACACGGCAGTCAGATAACGCCCGACCTGCCTTTGCACAATACGCTGGCGCACGGAAAGTCCCCATGCGGCATAAAGGCCGATATAGATAAAGCTGCGCAGATAAGAAAAAAGTGTGGGATAAAAATCACCCCTGCCGACAAGGCGGAACGAATATGCCAAAATGACGGCGAGTACTACAATGCCGCTCGTCAGAAATTCTTTTTTTCTCCTGTCCGTCATGCCTTTCCCCCTTTTTATGCGCAGTGTGTTCCCTCAAGTCACATCATAGCATAAAATTTCGAGTTTCTCAACTGCTTATATTTTGATATTTCAACATACAAATCCGCAGTCAAACGCAAAGACACGCAAAGACAGTGCCTGTCCTCGCGTGTCTTTGATTTTATATATTACGCACCAATCTCTATGCAGTCTTTGCTCTGCGCACCCCAGGAGTCGAGCACGTATATTTTATAATTGTGCTTTTGCCTGTCCGATTTGAGCGTCAGCTCAACCGTTTTGCTCATGCTGCCTATGCCGTTATAGTAATCGCTGAAGAAGAGCTTCTCTTCTTTACCGTCAATGACCACTTTGTATGAATGAACAAAATCATCATCTGCCGCGGCGGCAAACGACAGCGTTATTGAATCCTTGCCGCCTTCAAGCTCCGTATATGAAAGCGACTGCGTAGACAGAACAGTATAATCGCCCTGCCATATCGATCGCTCGTCAAGAATCGAATAGTGGCTGTGTCCGCTGAAAATGACTGCGTTTGGATATTTTGACATAACTTCGTTCAGCGAACTGTCGCCCCAGTCCTCGCTGCCGTAGCAGGTGTCTTTGGGCTGGTTGTGCGTCATAACAAATATAGGCTTGTCCGGCGTATCCTTGCTCGCCTTTTCAAGCTCGCGGGCGAGCCATTTTGATGTCAGCTTATATCCGCACGACATACTTCCGTTATTCGGCGACGCGCCGATAAAATGATATCCGTTTACAACATAATGAGTCCATGGCGATTGTCCCAAAGCCTTTTCGAAAGATCTTATATGATCGCTTGCGAAAAGGTCATTTTCGCTCCAATAGTCGTGGTTGCCCATAATTGTCTGGATTACGGGCTTATCCTCGTCAAACACCTCGTCAATCACGCTTTGATATGTTTAAATGCAAAGTACGAACCCTCGTCACCGATATCGCCCGCAAACAGGATCATACCAACACCGTTGTTTTTCAGTTCTTCAAGCGCGGTTCTGAGATGGCGGACATATAGATCGTTTTCTTCAAGCTTTTTTTCGTTCGGAGGCAGCTGGGTGTCGGAGATAATACCTGCTCTAAAAATATCTCCGCCCGCAGTAAACTTTTTAAATTCCGCTTTCTCTATAATGACTTTATCATCAAAAGAACAAGGCAATCAAAATCACTCCTGCTATAATAACTAAAACAACAGGCAAAATATCCGTTATAACTTTTCTCGGTATGCTTTTGTCACTATTAAAGATATTCTGCAAATCCCAAAGCTGTCAGCACAAGCTATTGACAATATATCATTGAAATCAGGAAAAAGTCAATAGGTGTTGAAGCAGGCGTAAACACAAATAATAATCACATAAAAATCCCGCCGGCTTATTTTGCACAGCCGGCGGAAATTTTTTAATTTTGCTGCAAAATATCTTCTTTATCGAGCATCGGGTATTTGACAAGTGACGCCGAATCGAGGTTTTCACGGTGCATATCGACCGCGGTGATACGGCGGTTATTATATGTCGTGTAATAATACACGCCCTTGTCCGCGTTGAAGCAGGAGGTATATATCGTTATCTCATATTTTCCCTCCGCGACCTCGCAGCAGCCGCGCACCTGTTCGACCGCGCCGAGGATATGGAAGAACTGACCGACGCTCTCCTCTTCCGTGCTGCCGGAGAGCGAATTTAGCTTTGTGAATGCGGCTCTGACGAATCTCGACATTGAAGACAAGTCGCCCGGCAGACCGAGTCCGCCCATTCCGCGGCTGTATGCGGTGAGGCCGAGATTATTTGAAAAGCTGTTTTGGGGCTGCTTCGGCGAGAGATTCATATAGTTGTTGAGATTGAACATCTGCATATCAAACGGCGGCTCGTTCGTGAGAATTCCCGGGGCGTTGTCGTATATTCTCAGTCCGCTCTCGGTAGGCTCGACCGTTATCGCGCCGCTCTTGTCCGCGATTATCCAGTGCATTTTTGCCGCAGGATAGCGGTTGTCGAATGTTGTACCGACGAGGTTTATTTTCTCTATCGCGCTGCGAGCCTGCTCAATGGTCGTGTATTGACTGAGCACCCACGGGATGAACTCAAACTGCGCAATGTTCTGCTTGCCGTCCTGCGGCTCTGCATAATGCGCGCTGACGGCGAAGTTAAGCCCCGCCATGCCGAGTCCCTTTTCGTTTACCGCGTCGTAGTACATCGGATATCCGTCCGAGACATGAGCCGTGCCGATCATAGCATAGTGCTCGTCCGTTCTGCCGCCGTGGCGGAACTCGAGCGGGAATCTGCGCGGCATCACGGTTATCTCCTCGCCGTAAGAGAACTCATAGTCGAGCGTCCTGCCCATATAAAAATCATCGGTTTTATAAGTTGCTGCCGTACACATAATAAGCCTCCCGAAAGTTTCTTCTGCAATTATAATTATAGTATACCTGTTTGCCGAAGTTGTAAACACAATGAAAAATATCTGAAAATTTAAATCGCCGCGGGCACTTTTCTGCGCTTCGCGGCGGCATGTTTATCTTTTGGCTATCTTTTTTCTGATATCGCTCAGGCGGTTGAGTGCTTCATACAGCGTCTCGTCTTTCTTCGCAAAATGCAGGCGGATAAGATTGTTCACTGGCTCGCGGAAGAAGCTCGAACCCGGCACTGCACCGACTCCGACATCACGCGCGAGGACATCGCAGAACTCTAAATCCGACTCGAAGCCGAACTCCGAAATGTCGAGCATCACATAATACGCGCCCTGCGGCACGGTGTGTTTTATCCCGATATCATTGAGTCCTTTTATAAATAAATCGCGCTTTGCGGTGTACTTTTCTCTTAGATCATCGTAATATTCGTCCCCGAACCGAAGCCCCGTGACCGCCGCCTCCTGAAGCGGAGCCGCCGCGCCGACGGTCAGGAAGTCATGCACTTTCTTCGCGACTTCAATGATATTCGGCGGCGCGATAATATAGCCCAGCCGCCAGCCGGTTATCGAATATGTCTTTGACAGCGACGAGCAGGAAATCGTGCGCTCCCACATTCCTGGGAGAGTGGCAAAATACACATGCCTGTTCGGCGCATAGACTATGTGCTCGTAGACCTCGTCCGTGATGACAAAAGTATCATATTTTTCGGCTAAATCGGCTATAAATTTCAATTCATTATATGTAAACACCTTGCCGCACGGATTCGACGGGTTGCAGAGTATAAGCGCCTTGGGGTGCTGTTTGAACGCCGCCTCCAGCTCGTCGGGATTAAAATCAAACTCCGGCGGATAGAGCGGCACATATATCGGCTGAGCGCCCGAAAGAATCGCGTCCGCGCCGTAGTTTTCATAGAATGGCGAGAAAACAATCACCTTGTCGCCCGGGTCGGTCACGGTCATCATTGCCGCCATCATCGCCTCGGTGCTGCCGCAGGTGACGACTATTTCCGAATTGGGGTCGATGCTCCTGCCCATGAACTTCGACTGCTTCTCGGCGAGCGCCTCTCTGAAATTCTGTGCGCCCCAGGTTATCGAATACTGGTGATAATCCTCGTGCGCGACCTCGGCAAGGCGGTCGAGGATTTCTTTGGGCGGATCAAAATCCGGGAATCCCTGCGACAGATTGACCGCGCCGTACTGCAGCGAGACGCGCGTCATTCTGCGGATTACCGAATCGGTGAAATTTTCTGTTCTACCGGAAAGTTCAGGCATATTTTCTCCCCCTAAATGCTGCATTTTGAAATATTATACCGCAAGTCTGGCCGCTCGGGCAACCGACAAAACAAAGAAAAGCAGCCGGGAAAGCCGACTGCTTTTGTATACTTTTTCTGTTTTACTTCGCGTTGACAATATCGATCTGGTTCATATAGAGGTCGATATAGCTCTCTGTCTTCGAGCCGAGCAGAGTGCTGTGGTTCGCGTTCTCCACAACGGGATAGACATACCACACGCCGCGCTCATATGCGCCCTCGTGGTCAACGATAAATTCATACTTCTCGTCCTCGGGATAGAGTGCGCTCTTGACAGGCACCGCGCCGTCGTTTCTGAGCCAATCGCCCTCGAGCTTGACGCCGTCAACCGTTATTCCGGCTATGTGGCCTATAAGCCAGCCCGTGCCCGCCATGCTGCCGAGCACATCGGTCGGATTCTGGAATCTGCCGTCCGCCGAAGGCTCCGTGCCGCAGCAGGCGTAGGAGAAATAATATACGTTCTCAACAGCGCCTATCTTGGCGTTGAGCTCCTGCGCGCCGTGAAGCGTGAGGTCATAGAGGCAGTTGTCGTTCGAGAGGGCATAGTTCAGAATGCCACAGAGATTGAAGCTCGCCTTGCCCTCGCCCGGAGCGCGGGTCAGACCGAACTGGTCGAGCTTGAGGTCAAGGTAGTTGCTGCCCGCCATACCCGCGACATTGGCAATCATAGCGGCGATATACTCGCCGTGATAAACGGCAATGCCGAAATTCGCGCTGACGGTGCCGTTATGCGGCGCCGCTATCGAGATAACGGAGTTTACATAATCGCCCTTTCCGCCTTTGAAGAACTCAGAGACGTCGCCGCCCGCCGCGACCTCTTCGGGCGCGCCGTTAGCGAGAATATAGGTGAAAAGTCTCGTCGTCGCGCCGCCGAACGAGTGGCCGAAGAGATTTATCTTGATGATATTTCCGTTCTTGTCGGTCTTGCCGAAGGTGTCGATAAGAGCCTTGCCGACGAACGAACGGCCGTAGCGCGCATGGTTATGCTCTGCGGAGTGAGCCGCGCCGTAGTCAACGACCGTTCCCGCAAGCTGGGCATAGAGCTCGCAGGCTCTGTCCCATGCGCTGCTGAGCGGGCCGACGGAGGCCGCGTGGCAGTCGTATCCGCGCGCCGAGAGCGACTTCATCAGATCCTCTTTATACTGCATACCCCAGTATGGCGTGACGGAGTTGAGCTTGTCGTTGTCTCCGTAGCCGAGGATGCCGTGGACGAAGATGCAGGGATATTTGTAAGAATCGGCCTTTGCGTCGGCAAATGCAAGGGAAACTCCCGCGCTGAAAACGATAATCAGAGCGAGCAGCAGGCTTGCCGCGCGTTTAAAGATGTTGCGTTTTGTCATTGTTTCACTTCCTGTGTTATTTTTTAAAGCCACAGAAATATTAGCATAAAACGGCGCTGCTTTCAATATTTAATCGAAAAATTATGTTGGGAACACATAATTATTTTTCGGGTGCACAGCCGAAAAAATTAAGCCGGCGCAGACATAGAACGCCTGCACCGGCTGTGCACAAATCAATAATATCTTATAACCGCGACAACTTTGCCTAAAATCGAGACCTCGTTGACGATTATCGGCTCATAGGTATCGTTCTCGGGCTGGAGACGGAAATGACCGTTTTCTTTATAAAAAGTCTTGACAGTAGCCTCGTCCTCGATCATCGCGACGACAATTTCGCCGTTTCGCGCGACGGGGGTTCTTTCGGCAATAACAAGGTCGCCGTCGAGTATGCCCGCCTGGATCATACTCTCTCCCCTGACTTTCAGGGCAAAAAGAATTTTGTCACTCGAGGTGTGACCCGAATAGGCAACGGTACCCTCGATCTGTTCAAAAGCGAGTATCGGCGCACCGGCGGTAACGGTACCGACGATCGGGACATTGGTAACAACATTGTCTTCCCTGCCCAGAATGCGGATAGTGCGCTTCTTGAGCGGATCGCGCTGGATATAGCCCGCCTGTTCGAGCGCATCAAGGTTCGCCTGCACGGATGAAGTGGAGCTCAGTCCCACTGCCGCGCCAATCTCACGCACCGAGGGCGGAACTCCGTCCTGCGAGCGTTCGAGGAGATATTCGTATATTCTTTTCTGAGTTTTGCTTATGTCTTTCAAAGCACGTCACCCTTTCAAGATGTCTGCATAACTTACCTGCTTTATTATAGCACATAGTTTTAGAAATTGCAAACATTTGTTTGCTGAAATTTTTATAAATTTTTTGCGCGGTTTTCGGCTCAAAAATTGGTATTTTTACACATTTTTGTTGTATTTCAGTTTTGCGTTGTAGTATAATTTATGTAATAACCATTCGTTTGGCAGAATCTTTAAGTGAACATTATTTTTACAGGAGATGTATATCTTATGCCAACCGCAAGAACAAAGAGCAAGGCGCTCCCGAGAGCCGACTTCCCGGAACAGGTCGGCGTGTCCTCGAAGGCGATATCCGAACTGCTCGACGATTTCGAGCGCAGCGGGATAGAGCTTCACAGCATCATGATCCTGCGCCACGGGAAAGTAGCCTTCGAGACCTGGCGAGACCCCTATGCTCCCGACATCCCGCACACCATGTATTCAGTCAGCAAGAGCTTTGCGTCGATAGCCACCGGATTCGCTATTGATGAGGGACTGCTGACGCTCGACACGAAGGTCATCGATATCTTCCCCGAGTACAGACCGCAGAAATACGACGCGAACCTCGAAAAGATGACCGTGTTCCACCTGCTGACCATGACCGCCGGAAAGGATGTAAGCGTACTCGAAAACAAGGCGAAGGTCTCATGGCTCAAGAGCTTTTTCGGCGCGCGCTGGGCGTTCGCCCCGGGCGAGGGCTGGAAGTACATCAGCGAAAACTGCTATGTCCTCTGCGCCATAATCCAGAAGCTGACCGGCATGACCGTGCGCGAATATCTCGCGCCGCGTCTGTTCAAACCTCTGGGCATCAGAGAGAATCCCGCATGGGAGACCGACCCGAACGGTCTTGAGGCAGGCGGCTGGGGTCTGTTCATAACAACAGAAGAGCTCGCCAAGGTCATCGACTGCATGAGCCACGGCGGAAAATATCAGGGCAAGCAGGTCATCCCCGAGTTCTGGGCGCGCGAAGCGGGCAAGGCTCAGGCAGACAACTCAAGCAAAAGCTCGAATCAGATCGACTCCTGCGTCGGATACGGCTTCAACTTCTGGTGCTGCCACTTCCCCGGCTCTTACCGCGCAGACGGAATGTTCTCGCAGTTCGGCATCGTCCTGCCGGAATACGACGCAAATATCATCACCACCTGCAGCGAGGTCTTTGAGCAAAAGACGCGCGACTGCCTGTGGAGACACTTCCCTGAGGGCTTCATCGAACCGAAGGATGAGCCGGAGCAGACCACCCTGCCCATGACGCTCACTCCCCTGCCCGTGCTCACCGCCGGCAGGCGCAACCCCGTGCTCGAAAAGAAGCTGTCATATTCGACGATACATATGCTCTATAATCCCGTGCTCGATGTTGCGGGCTTCCCCGTGAGCGTCCTGCCGACGGCGGTCGTATATATGTCAGCTGACCGCGCGGGCAATATAGACAAGATAAACCTCGACTTCTCCGAGAACGAGTGCCGCTTCACATGGAGCGAGGGAAAAGTCAGGAACACGATAGTCAGCGGACTCGACGGCAAATACCGCAAATCGAAGATGCACCTGGCGGGACTCGATTTCACCGCCGTCTCGTCGGCGAGATGGGAGGACAGCGATACATTTACAATATGGATCCGCGCCAATGAATCCATATCCGAGCGCCGCTTCTCTTTTCGTTTCAACGGCAACAAAGTCACCGTCATCCCGACCTCCTGCCCGGATCTGTGCAACATCGCCGAATCCATCGCGCAGGGCACGGGCGACATGATAGAAAACGAAACGATAGCCGACATCTGCGGCAATATTCTGCGCAGGCACTACACTCTGCTCGAACCAAAGCTGTTCGGTCGCCTGGAGATGAGATAAATGTCAACCTTGTTCAAAATATGCTTCGGAATCGCGGCGGGACTCGAATTTATTTTCGTCCCGTGGTTCCTCAAGGCCTCAAGAAACGGGCGCTGCACAAAATCGCAGATACTCAAAACCATATGCGCGACTCTTTTCGTCGCGGCGGGAGTTCTTGCTAGCGTGATAGCTCAGAACCGCAGCGACTACGCACACTATATTCTTATAGGGCTTCTGTTCGGCTGGTGCGGCGATTTTCTTCTGCATCTGCCGCCGAAGCTCCCGTTCACGCTGAGCGGCGGACTCGCGTTCCTCGCGGGGCATGCGTTTTATATATACGCCTACTGCCTTGCGATGAAGCGATATTTCCCCGACGCGCCGTTCTGGGATAAGCGCGAGCTGATAGCCTGCGCGATAATTATAGTTATCGGCGTTGCGGCCATTCGCCTGCTCGGAGTCAAGTTCAGCCCGCTTTATATAATCGGCGTGCCGTATGTCGCGATGCTCGCGTTCATGCTCGTCAAGGCGGGTTCGCTCGGCATCAAGGCAGTGAACGTCGGACTCGACAACGCGGTTATCATGTGCATCCTGCTCGTCGGCGGCGCGTTCTTATTCGCGCTGTCTGATATGATGCTTGCCGTCAACTCCCTGCGTAAGCCACGCCCGTCATACGGCTACAAGGTAACCTGCATCATCACTTATTTCACGGCGCAGTTCCTGCTCGCGTCAACAATATTTGTAATTTCCGCCTGACTCAAGGCGGCAGACCCGAAAGGAGACAGCATATGCTCGGAACAGGCACATGGCATTTAAAAATCGGCAACATGTTTTATAACGGCGACATCACGCTTCGCGTTTTTGACGACGGCGGGAAATACGGATTCGAGATAATCGAGCCGAAGATGACCGCGCCGGAGGTTGAGATAAAGAGACTTTCGACTGCCGGCAACCACCTGTCGGCGACCGTCACGGCGCGCGAACTGCGCGGCAGAGACGCCCAGATCGAGCTCGATTTCACCGACGCCTCCGTCAGCGGAAGCGCAAAGGTTCCGCTCATCGGCACGGTGACGATAAGAGAGGGCACAAAGATAGCCGAATAAAGCAAAAAACAGCGACCGACCGCAGCGAATTTCCGTTGCGGTCGGTTTTGTAATTGTGTATACGAGATAAGAACATATAAATTGGGATTACGGATGTAAATAGCGGCGATAAATAATTGCGCAATATTACAAATCAGCATAATTATGCAGTAGGGCGAATATCATCCGACGGCGAACTCCGCACAATCTTATTGTCGTGCAACTTGTAGGGTGCGGCGACTCGACGCACCGCTGCCGCGACAGCGGCACGATGTGAATTTGTAGGATTTATACCCTACCTTCGCGACCTACCATAATCAAACGATATGCACTACCCGCGTTTCGGCATTTTCTTTTTGTTTGAAAAAGAAAATGCCTGCAAAAGAAAAGCAAACGCGGGGTTTCACCCCGAGACCCCGACAACGCCGCGCCACAGCACATAGCTTGCAGCTCTCAGTCGGCAGCTCGGCACATTCGCCCGTAAACTCGCTTCGCTCAAGCAATACGGGCTCGTGCGTCTTGCTTCGCAAGCCGTTCCCTCGCCTTTCCAAGATAGACTTCAAACACTACGGCGCGGCTATTGAAAGTCTGATTATAAAAATTGGTTGAGTCGCTCGCTTTTACTTTGCTATGGCTAAAGTAATATATAAATCACCAATTCACTTCTTATAATCACCACAATAATACGAAAAATTCTAATGCGAAACGGCGGCAGAAAAATCTCTGCCGCCGTTTCGCGTGATATATAGGAGTTTCGTGGTTGTCGTTTTTTTGCGCCGAGGGCGCGCCTCATTGCAGATAAAATAATAGCCCAAGCGTTACAATTTGTCAAGTAATAATTTTTTACTGGGCATTTTATTGTACAGTAAAACTTTTTTCAAGCAGACGCCCGACAGTTTTCACTGCCGGGTGTCTTTTATATAGGAGATTGTGAGGTGTCTTTTTTCGCGCATACTGAGCTGCACTCTGCACAAACTTAAAGCATATTGCGGCGGATTATACGCATACGGAATTGAAGCAACTACATTATGCCATAAATTCTGCCAAAAGTCAATGGCAGGATTTGTGGCATTTATAATTTTTTTGAGGTGGTTTAATTGAAGTACCCGAGAATAAGGAACCTGCGCGAGGACAATGACCTGACTCAGCAGCAAATAGCGGATATGCTCTATATAAACCGAAGAACCTATGCCGCATACGAAAACGGAATCAACTCCATGACCCCCGAGACACTCTGCAAAATAGCCGATATATATCACACGAGCGTCGACTGGCTGCTCGGCAGAACCGATGAGTTCGAGCCGTACCCGGAAAACGAATAAAGCATCGCTCCCCTGCCCGCAAAGGACAGGGGAGCTTCTGTTATTTCTGATTGTAGAATGTGCAGAACGCCTTGTACGCCATATAAATATCAAGCTTCGCTATCTGCTCGAACGGCGCGTGCATCGAGAGCACGGGCACGCCGACATCGACAACATCGACGCCGAGATGCGCAACATACTTCGCGACCGTTCCGCCGCCGCCCTCATCGACCTTGCCGAGTTCGCCTATCTGCCAGACGATGTTGTTCTCATCGAAGAGTTTTCTGAGCTTGCCGACGAACTCCGCATTGGCGTCCGATGTGTCGGACTTGCCGCGCGCGCCGGTGTACTTCGTGACAACGATACCTCTGTTTATAAACGAAGCGTTGAGTTTGTCATGGACAGACTGGAATGTGGGATCGACGCCCGCATTGACATCCGCTGAAAGGCACTCGGACGCTCTGAGAACATCTCTGCCCTCGAGTCCCTGAGTCTTAGCGAGATCTTCAATGAAGAACTGGAGATAAGCGGAAGAAAGTCCGGTGTTGCCGACGGAGCCTATCTCCTCTTTGTCGGTCAGGACGGTAACTGTAGTATAGCTCGGATTCGGGCAGTCGAGAGCCGCCATGAGCGCGGGATATGCGCAGACCCTGTCGTCGTGGCCGTAGCCGCCGATGAGGCTGCGGTCAAAGCCGATATCCGAAACTCTCGATGCGGGAACGAGCTCCAGCTCTGCGGAAAGGAAGTCGGATTCGGTGATGCCGTATTTCTCGTTGAGAAGCTTCAGAATATTGAGCTTCACGAGGTCGCTGCCCTCGTCGCTTCTGAAAGGCATGCTGCCGATAAGAACATTGAGTTCTTCACCCTTGATGACCTGCGAAGCCTTGCGCTCGCCCATGGTGCTGTCAAGATGCGGGAGCAGGTCGCTGATAACGAACTGCGGCTCGCCCTCTTTGTCGCCGATGGAGACAGTTATCTTCTCGCCGTCCGCCTTGACGATAACGCCGTGGAGCGAAAGCGGGACTGTCGGCCACTGATATTTCTTTATGCCGCCGTAGTAGTGGGTCTTGAAGAGCGCAATCTCGCAATCTTCGTACATGGGGTTGGGCTTGACATCGAGACGGGGCGAGTCGATATGCGCCGCCGCGATTTTAACTCCGTCGCTCAACGGGCGTGTGCCGAAAACGGCGAGGATAATCGCCTTTTCTTTTACATTGAACCAGACCTTGTCGCCCGCCGAATACTTCTTCGACGAGTCGAACTTCTCGAAGCCGCGCGCCTCGGCGAGCTTCTGCGAAAACGCGGTTATCTCGCGCTCGGTTCTGTTGTCGCTGAGGAAAGTTTTGTATCCCTCGCACCACTCAAACGCCGCGGCGATCTCATCATCGCTCATTCTCAGCGCGGCATGCTTAGGCTGAGCAAACAGCTTTTCTCTGAGCTCCTGCGCCGGATTTTTTTCGTCCTTCATTTTATATTCCTCCTATCTTGATTTGTAAAGGGAATTATATATATTCACAGCGCGCATCACTTTGCGCACATAGTGAGCCGTTTCGGGAATCGGAATATCTTTAAGATTCACGCCGTCGGGCGATATATTTTCATCTTTAAGCCACGAATTGACCCTGCCACGCCCCGCATGATAAGCGGCGACGGCGGTCTCGGTAGAGTTGAATTCATCGAGCAAAAGCCCGAGGAAAAGCGCGCCGTATCTTATCGCAGTCTCCGGGGCGGAAAGCGCATCGTCGTTTAAACTTTCGCCTGTCTTTGTCTGAAGCCAATGAAAAGTCTCGGGCGTTATCTGAGTCAGCCCCAACGCCCCTGCCGAGGACTCGGCTTTGGGGTCAAACGAGCTTTCGGTCTTTATGACCGCGAGCAGAAGCGTTTTCGGGACATCGTACTGAGCCGAATATTTTTCAATATAGTTCTCGTACTTCATGGGATAGGCGAATCTTATCGCGCCGACAGTCAGCGCCGCCGTTATCCCGCACACCGCCAGCACGAAGCACAGCAGCAGGGCTATGAACTTGTATCCCGCCCTCTTTTTCATTTTCAGCCTCCGATTTTCAGGCTTTCCAGTGCCTTTATGCACTGCTCCGTCGGGTCGCAGCCGTCGGGATTCTCTATTATTATATCTGAATTGTCCCTGTAATATTTCTCATCGGGCTGGGCGGACATTCTTCTTTCTATTTCGTCGGAGGCGATTTCGTCGCGGCTCATGAGCCGTGTCATGCGCTGATCTTTCGGCGCGCAGACGCATATCACCGCGCGGCAGTCGCCGAGGAGCTCACTCGCAAAGAGCACGGGCGCGTCGAGCATAGCGATTTTGTATCCGTTTTTTTCGGCTTCGGCTACGCGCTTTCGCGCGAGCGCGGTTATCGCCGGGTGGGTCGCGGAGTTGAGCAGATTTGTCTTTTCTTCGTTCGCAAACGCGCGCCGGGCGAGCTTATGACGATCGAGAGAGCCGTCCGGGAGAATCAAATCGTCGCCGAAGAGTCGGGCGAGATCAACAAGCACCGGCGAACCCGGCTCAACTATTTCGCGAGCCAGATTGTCGCAGTCGATAACGCAGACGCCGTGCGCACGGAAGATATCGGCGACGGTGCTTTTGCCTGAGCCCGTCTGACCGGTGAGTCCGGCAACATAGATGCTCACAGCTCGATCACCTCAAAGCCTGCCGCTCTGAGCAGGCGGTTATAGACAGCCATTCCCACTCCGTCGAGCGACGGGAACCGCACAAAGGCAAGCTCCATTTTTTCATCGTCAACGTGTCTGAGCACATCGAACAGCTCGCGCGCCTGCTCCTCGGGGCTGTCCGCGTGGCCGTAGGGATATGCGGGAACGGAAATTTTGTCCTCCTCGCCGTCAAAGCAGACTGCGCAGGTTCTTTCGCTGCGCGGCTCGGCGACGAGCGAAGCAAATTTGTCAAAATCGCCTTTTACGATTATAACATGGGCGTTCGGCGAATAATGTTTATATTTCATGCCGGGCGAGAGAACTTTTTCGCCGCTCTCGAGCGCCTTGAAAACTGCCTTGTCTATCTCGACCTCGCCGAGCACCGCACGAAGCTGATCCGGGGTCACTCCGCCGGGGCGCAGTACGCGCGGAACGGGGCAGGCAAGGGTGACAACGGTCGACTCGACGCCGACCGAGCAGCTGCCGCCGTCAACAACTGCGGCAATCTTGCCGTCCATGTCGTTCATGACATGCGCGGCGGTCGTGGGACTCGGCTTGCCTGATGTGTTCGCGCTCGGCGCCGCAAGCGGGAATCCGCATTTTTTGATTATCTCGTGCGCTATCGGGTGGGACGGCATTCTTATCGCCACCGTGTCAAGCCCGGCGCAGACTTCGTTCGGGATAATATCGCTCTTCGGGAGTATCATTGTAAGAGGCCCCGGCCAATAAGCCTCGGCGAGCGCACGGGCGCGCTCATCGAAGTTTTTGACAAGCGGTAAAATTTCATCGATCTCCGCTATGTGAACTATCAGCGGGTTATCCTGCGGGCGGCCTTTGGCGACAAATATGTTTTTGACGGCATTTCCGTCGAGGGCGTTCGCCGCAAGACCGTAGACCGTCTCGGTCGGTATGGCGACAAGCTCGCCGTCTTTTAGCAGGCGCGCCGCCTCGTCGAGACCCTTTTCGCCGTCTTTTTCTGTTATAAGCTTTGTTACCATAAAGATTCTTCTTTCGTTTAATCGTCGGTCGATCTGAGCTTTTCGGCAGTGTCCGCCGTGATGAGCGCGTCAATCAGCTCATCGAGGTCGCCGTTGAGTATCGCTTCGAGGCGGTATAGCGTCAGCCCGATGCGGTGATCCGTGACGCGCCCCTGCGGGTAATTATATGTTCTGATGCGCTCGCTGCGGTCGCCTGTGCCGACCTGTGCGCGGCGCTCGCCCGCGATAGCCTCATTTTGCTTTCTGCGCTCCGCTTCGAGTATCCTCGAGCGAAGTATTTTCATCGCCCTGTCTTTATTTTTATATTGGCTCCGCTCGTCCTGGCACTCGACGACGGTACCCGTCGGGATATGCGTGATTCTGATGGCGGACTCGGTCTTGTTGACATGCTGACCGCCTGCGCCGCTCGAACGGAAGGTGTCGATTTGCAGGTCGGACGGGTTTATTTCAACATCGACCTCCTGTGCCTCGGGCAGGACTGCGACGGTGACTGTCGAAGTGTGTATGCGCCCCATACTCTCGGTCTCGGGCACGCGCTGGACGCGGTGGACGCCGCTCTCGAATTTGAGGCGGGAATACGCACCCTCTCCGCTTATCATGAAACTTATTTCTTTGTATCCGCCGAGTTCAGTGGCGTTCGCGCTGAGTACTTCGGTTTTGAAGCCCTTTGTGTCGCCGTACATCGAGTACATTCTGAACAGCACGCCCGCGAACAGCGCGGCTTCTTCGCCGCCTGCGCCGCCGCGTATCTCAACGATAACATTGCGGTCGTCATTCGGGTCGCGCGGGAGCAGAAGCACTTTCAGCTCCTGCTGAGTGCGCTCGATATTCTCTTTCGCCTCTTCAAGCTCGGCGCGTGCAAGCTCCTTGAGTTCGGGATCCGCGCCGCTCTCTTCGAGCAGGCTCTTCGCCTCCTCGGCGTTATTTTTCGCCGCTTTGTATTCGCGGTATTTTTCAACTATAGGTGATAAGTGCTTGAGCTCCTGCATATATTTTTTGTACAGCTCCATATCGGAGACGACCTCGCTCTTGCAGAGCTCCGCGCTTATAAAATCAAACTTTTCTTCAACCTTTTTGAGTTTTTCGAGCATATTTTCCTCCGAGTGCAAAAACTATTCTTGACCGCCAAAGCGGTGTGAGGCAAAATATGCTAATCCTTCTCGGTGCGCTCGATACGTTTTATGTTCTTCTCCGCCTTGACGCGCGGAACCATGACCTCGCGGCCGCAGCCGAGACAGCGGATGCGAAAATCCATACCGATGCGAAGCACCGCAAACTCGTTGCTGCCGCACGGGTGGTTCTTCTTCATGATGAGCTTGTCGCCCACTCTGACATCCATCGTTCTTCCTCCTTTATCGGACTGTAAATTATTATAACATTATTTTCACATTTTGTACACTGCGGGCGCAAAATTCCGCATATTTTCAAAACGATCGGCTCGCCGCCGGACGCGGCGCCGCGAAAGGACTGAACAGACAATGACCTGCTTCAAACCCGAGGGAACACTGCTGCCGACGGCGCAGAACGCCCGGATACTCAGCTCTCCGACACTGCTCAGGGAGGCATGCAAAAGCGGGACTCCGCTCGAGGGCAGAGCCGTGCTGTGCGACGGCGAGCACAATCTCCATGTTGACCTCGGCTGCATGCGCGGCATAATACCGAAAAACGAGGGTGCGCTCGGAATCGAGGATGGGAGCGTGCGCGATATCGCGCTGATTTCGCGGGTGAACAAGGCGGTTATTTTCCGCATAACCGGGTTCGACACGGATCAGAAGGGCGAAACATATGCCATCCTCAGCCGCCGCAGCGTGCAGGAGGACTGCCGCAGGGAATATCTCTCGTCGCTCGTCTGCGGCGATGTTATCGACGCCTGCGTCACGCACATGGAGCCGTTCGGCGCATTCTGCGACATCGGCGCGGGGATAAGCGCGCTGTTGCCCATCGACAGCATCTCCGTCTCGCGCATTCCGCACCCGAACGCGCGGTTTTCGACGGGACAGAACATCCGCGCAATAGTCAAAAGCTGCGACGAATTGGGGCGCATTACGCTCTCGCACCGCGAACTGCTCGGCACATGGGAAGAGAACTCCGCCGCGTTCAAAGCCGGCGAAACGGTTCCCGGAATCGTCCGCTCGGTCGAGAAATACGGCATATTCGTCGAACTGACTCCGAACCTCGCGGGGCTTGCGGAATACTGCGACGGAGTGAAAGACGGCGACCACGCGAGCGTATATATAAAGAGCATACTGCCGCAGCGCATGAAAATAAAGCTCGTCATAGTCGATTCGTTCAGCGCAGACTACCCGCCCGCGCCGATAAGATATTTCACAGACAGCCGACATATAGATTCGTGGGTCTATTCGCCGGAGGGGTGCGAGAAAGTGATAGAAAGCGTATTTTGCGAAGAAGAGCAGATATGAAAAAGACCGGGCGATTTAATCGTCCGGTTCAGTCCGTCAAAAAAGTCTGTCATTGCGCGGTCTCAAGGCTCCCTGTGCAAGGGGAGCCTATTGATGGCGTGTTTTGTACAGCTTGTGCCGTTGTCCATGCAATATAAAATCTTCAAAAATATAAAAAAATCCGGGCGGTCAAAGACCGTCCGGACTTTCATTTGTTCAATTACCGAACTGTTAAGCAGCCTTCTTCTTGGAGACAAAAGCAGCAGCAGCAGCGACGGAGAGAGAAGCAACAGCAGCAACAGCAGCAGCAGCGCCGGTGTTGGGAACCTCAGTCTCAGCGGGAGCCTCAGTGGTCTCGGGAGCAGAAGTTGCAGGAGCCTCAGTGGTGGTTGCGGGCTTATAGCCGTACCAACCCATGATCTTCTTTACCAGCGGGATCTCGAGGAGCTTGTTGATGATGGCGTCTCTGTCGGTCTTGAATGCCTTAGCAAGGAGATCGATGAAAGCATTCATCATAGCTGCGGGAATCTCAGAAGCATCAGGAAGATTGGGGTTCTGATTCTTGTCGAAGAAAGGCTTGAGCAGCTCAACGATATTTTCGATGGTAGCCTTAGTCTGCTTGATGACTTCCTTCATGAGATCCATGTTAATCTCAGGCATGATGGTTCCCTTAATCCACTCAAGGATCTGGTCGATGGTGACTGTGGGAGTGGCTTCTTCAGTCGTGGTGGTGTTAGCATCCTCTGCATCAACAGCGAAAGCTGCAACGCCGAGGGAGAGAACCATGACAAGAGCCAGGAGAAGACTTACGATTTTCTTCATTTTTCTACAACCCTTTCTGATTTTAATAAATTTTTAAGTCCGTCAAGACTTAATCGGCAATGAAATTGAAGAAATATCATTACACTTTCAGATTATATCACGCTTTCTGATTTTGTCAAGCGTGTTAACTGATTTTTAACAATTTGTAATTATTATAAAATCATCATTAAGAGTAATGATATTTCGATAACGACCTGTTTTTATGCGCCTGTGGACTCGGTAGCCGGAGCGGAAGTCGAGGGAGCGGTGGTGGTCGTGGTGGTGGGCTTGAGGATTATAACATCCTTCTTGCTCTGGATCTTTCTCCAGGTGAAGACAACATCGCTGCCGTTTACATAGTAAGTATCGGGATTATAGATGTTGTGCTGAGAGGGATCGATCTCCTTGAACTTGTTAGCCTTGAAGGTATCGCCGACAATCTTAGCCATCTCGGAAGTATCGAAGGTAATTCTTGCTTCCATAACAAGCTCGGAACGGTCGCGGAAGTTCTTAAGAACGCCCGGAACGAAACCGGTCGACCACCAATGGCGCTCATACTTACGCTTGAAGAGCGGATTGAGTGTTCCGGTGGAATCCATACGATAGCAGACCATCTCCATGGGAAGAAGGTGATCGGTGGCGCACTCATAGTGGTTGAGCGCAGCGCTGGAAGAAGTGGGCTTCTTGTCGTCCTTCTCATAGAAGCCGATCTCGGAACCGATGAACATAAGGCCATACTGACCCTTCCAGAGCTGGAGCAGGTAGCCGCGGTTCTGATAGTCGAAATAGATTCTGACAGTGTCATAGTACATTACGGTGAAGCCTGCTGCGAAATCGTACAGCGGGTTGAAACCGAACTGCTGCTGCCAGGAGTTGAGGTCGTCAACATAGAAGAACTCGCCCTCGGGATCATACTTGTAAGAAAGCAGAGCGCCGTCATCGAGCGCGCTCAGACCGAGCTGAGCAGCGATAGTCGCATCGACATCATAGAGCTGACCGAGAAGGTCGTTCTCGCTCTCGTCGGAGATTCTCTTCTTGAGAGCTGCGACATCATTGGAGTTCTTAAGATCGTAACGGGTACCGTCAACAACGATGACTTCCGCCATGCCCTTAGAATTCCTCTTCTCGACAACTATAGTGTACTTATGCTTTGTAGGTCTGATTGTGGGATTGTGGCTGGGCTTGACGACAGTGTTGGTGCCAATGTTGCTCTTCTTACCAGGGGTTCTCTTTGTGCCCGTGGTCGAAGCCTTGGTACCGTCGGTGCTGTCGAGCGAAGACTCGGAGCCGTCGGAAGTGTCGTCTGCACTGACGTCCACAACCGCATCCTTGCTGCCGCCGGTCGTTGTACCGTTATCGTCCTTGTCGGTCTTTTTGCAGGCCGCAAAAGCGAAGATGGTAGCAAAGACAAGAAGCAGTGCTAAAATTCTCTTCATTTTCTTTCCTCCTAAGAAAGTTCTATCTGGTTTATTAAACACCGCGCACTTCTTTTTTGCACGGCATTTCTTCCGTTATTATATCAAAGAGGGCGTTCATAGTCAAGATTTACGGTAAATTTACAATTGTTTGGCAGAATGTTACAAAAAAGTCAAGATTCATTTGTGGAAAATGCTTCGCTAATTATTCTTTTATCTCATCAAGTGTCAGGCGGTAGCCGTCCAGAAATTCTTTCATGAACTCCTCCGCCTCCGGAATATCCAATGCATTTATCGATTCGAGGGTCGATTCGGCGGCGCGGTCGAATTCGGTGTTACCCGCCTTCTTCTCCTCTATACATTTTATATAGGCGCATATTTTGTCCGCAGCCTTGACCAGTTTCCAGAGCTCTTTGTCGCTTTCGTCTTCGAAAAAGAACGGCGCAAAGTCGGCGCGCAGATCCTCGGGAAGCATTGAAACAAGGTGCTCGCATGCGCTCTGTTCCACCTGTGCATATGCCTCGCGGATATGCGGGCTGTAATATTTGACGGGCGTTGGCATATCGCCGGTCAGCGTCTCGGGCGCGTCGTGATAGAGTCCGAGCAGGGCGGCTCGCTCGGCGTTGTAATACTTGCCGAAGCGTCTGTTGCCGATGACCGCCAGTGCATGGGCGATGCACGCGGTCTCCATGCAGTGCTCGCTCAGGTTCTCCTCATGGGTGTTGCGCATAAGCGCCCAGCGGTCGATATATTTGAGCCTCGATATCATTGCGAAAAAGTTGCTTGCCATTATTTTGCCTCCGTTTTTCTTTCCACGGAAAGTATAGCATTAAAATCCGCCTTTTTCAAGGCAATAAAACGACCAATACTATTGACAGTGTGGGCAATTGCAATTATAATAAAAGTGTTTCAAATGATACAGTAAAGGTGATTCAATGACGGCGCGCGAATGTGCTTCGATGCTCAGAAACAACAGGATATTCCAAAGCGTTGGCGAGGACAGGCTCAAACGGCTCGTTGAAAATGCGGACATGCAGACCTTTCGCAGGGGCGACGAGATTCTCTCGCCCTCGCGCGGCGGGCGCATAATGGGCATGATAATCATGGGCAGCGCCGCGGTCAACAAAGGGCGCGCGGTCATAAATACGCTCGTGCCCGGCGACATTTTCGGCGCGGTAACTCTCTTCTCTGACGAGCCGTCCCCCGCGACGACCGTTACGGCTCGGGTCGAATGCAGCGCGGTATTTTTTGAAAAAGACGCGATAGCGGAGCTCATAGAGAGCGAACCGGGAGCCGCTATCGGATTTGCCGCCTATCTTTCGGCGCGAATACGCTTTCTGACGCGCAGAATCGAGGCTCTGACCGCCGGAGACAGCGCGAGCAAGCTGCTCTCTTATCTGCTCGAGCGCGAGCAGGACGGCGAGGTTGACATTCAGAGCTGCGCGGAGCTTGCGCGAAGGCTCGATGTCGGGCGCGCGTCGCTCTATCGCGCGCTGGACAGCCTCGAGACGAGCGGCGACATACGCCGCGAGGGCAAGAAAATTTTTATCACGGTCAAGGATCGGGGTTAAGCGCCACCGAGCCGCGAAGCGGCTCCTGCGCGCCCGCAGGGCGCGCGCCGGAAGCGCAGCTTCCGGCGGCGGCGCGAAACCCGGTTTCAGATATATATAAATTCGAAGGAGCAATGCACAATGAAAAAATTCACAAAGGTTCTTTCCCTGCTGCTGTGCCTCGCGATGGTTTTCAGCTTCGCGTCATGCACCGGAAAGACCGACGACAGCGCAACAACCACGGAAGAGACTGTTCCGGCGGACACAACGCCTATAAATATCACGACCCTCAAGGGTCCGACCGGCATGGGCATGGCTAAGCTCATCAGCGACAAAAACGCACAGTACAATATCTCGATAGCCACCGCAGCGACCGAGATAGCGCCCCTCATAATCAAGGGCGAAGCTGATATTGCCGCCTGCCCGCTGAACCTTGCCGCCGCGATATACAAAAAGTCCGGCGGAAAAGTGAAGGTGATAGCAATCAACACCCTCGGCGTGCTTTCGATTCTCGAAAACGGCGAGAACATCAAGAGTGTTGCCGACCTCAAGGGCAAAAAGATAGGCGCGACCGGACAGAGCGCAACGCCCGAATATGTCCTCAACTACATCCTCGAAGCAAACGGCATCGACCCCAAAAAGGATGTTGAGATAACCTACTACACCGACCACGCCGAGCTTGCAACGCTCATGGCGACCGGAAAAATTGACATTGCGATGCTCCCCGAGCCCAATGTCACGACCGTTATGGCGAAGAACAGCTCTGTTCGCAAGGCGCTCGACCTGACTGAAGAGTGGGAGAAGGCAACCGCCGCAAAGGGCGAAAAGACCTCGCTCGCCCAGGGCTGCCTGATAGTCCGCACCGAGTTCCTTGAGGCTCACCCCAACGCCGTCAAAGCTTTCCTCGCGGCATATAAAGAATCCGTCGATTTCGTCAACGGCAACACCGAAAAGGCGGCGCAGATGATAGCCGACGCCGGCATAGTCCCCAACGCGCAGATCGCCGCAAAGGCTCTGCCCAACTGCAACATCGTCTATATGACCGGCGACGAGATGATAAAGACCGCAAAGGCGAACTTTGACGTTCTCTTCAAAGCAGACCCCACATCAGTCGGAGGAGCAATGCCCGGTGATGATCTCTACTACACAGGCAAATAAAAAAACGCAAAAAGTGCCGACCGCGGTCTTGAAAATCGCGGCGGCACTCTTCTGGATATTTATATGGTTCATAGCGTCGCGCGCCGTCGGGTCGGAGCTTCTGCTCCCCTCGCCTGCCGTGACGCTCGCGCGCCTTTGGGAGCTTGCGCTCAAGGGCAGCTTCTGGCTCGCCGTGTTGCAATCGCTGCTGCGAATCATCGCGGGCTGCGCGCTCGGCATAGCCGCGGGGTCAATCCTCGGCGTGCTGACCGCCATGTCGCGCGTGCTCTATGAGCTGTTCACGCCGCTTCTGACCGTCGTGCGCTCAACGCCCGTCGCCTCGTTCATTATTCTCGCCCTCGTGTGGATAAAACGGGACAACGTAGCTGTTTTCATAGCCTTTCTTATGGTTCTGCCGATACTCTGGGGCAATGTGAGCCGCGGGATAACAGAGTGCGACCGCGATTTAATTGAAATGGCGCACATATTTCGCTTTTCTAAAAAAGATATGCTCAAAAAGATATACCTTCCGAGCGTCCGCCCGTATTTCTTCGCCGGATGCTCGACAGCGCTCGGTCTCTCATGGAAAGCCGGAGTCGCGGCGGAGGTGCTGAGCCTGCCGAAGCACGCGCTCGGCAGCGAACTGTATTATTCAAAGATATATCTCGAGACCCCGACGCTCTTCGCGGTGACGCTCGTTGTTATTCTGTTGAGCGTTGCGCTCGAATTCGTCCTGCGCCTGATACTTAAAAAGACTGCGGGGTGGGAGAAATGATAGAGCTTCAGAACATCTCGAAATCGTTTGACGGCGTTTCGGTGCTCGATAACATAAGCGCGGAGATTCCCGACAGCGGAATTTTTGCGATATGCGGCGCATCGGGAAGCGGAAAGACGACGCTGATGCGCATAATTCTCGGGCTCGAACAGCCGGATTCCGGCAACATCTCAGGGCTCGAGGGCAAAACGACAGCCGTTGTTTTTCAAAATGACCGCCTGCTCCCGTGGCTTAGCGCGCTCGACAATGTTGCCGCCGTGTGCTCAAAGGAACGCGCAAAAGAGATGCTCGAAAAAGTTGAGCTTTCCGATGCGTTGAGCAAAAAGCCCGCCGAGCTCAGCGGCGGAATGTGCCGCAGAGTGGCATTGGCGCGGGCACTGGCGTTCGACGCAGATATCCTCCTGCTCGACGAGCCGTTCAAAGGGCTGGACACCGAGCTGCGCGGGCGGATAGTGAAGCTCGTCGAAAACTTTGCAAAGACGAAGCCCGTCATACTCATCACCCACGACCCGTGGGAAGTGTCGCTCGCCAAGGCAAAACTTGATATTGAAAAGTAAAAAATCCGGCTGTATCAAACAGCCGGTATTTTTATTCATTTACGCTGATAGCTTTTTCCACCTGCTCAAGCACAAGTCTTTCCGCTTCGTCGCGGCTGCCTCTGATACGGCAGCCCGCGGCTCTGACGTGTCCGCCGCCGCCGAGTGCCTTGCATATTGCCGAGGCGTCTATCGGCGCGTGAGTGCGGACGGAAATCTTGAATGTGCCGTCCTTGCCCTCTTTGAGGGTGATTCCCGCTTCCACGCCTTCTATCTGGCGCGAAAGCCCGGGGATGGCATCAGTTTCACTGTCGTCCGCTCCACTCTTTTCGAACATATCCTGCGTTATTGTAATCACCGCACAGCGACCGCCGAAATACATTTTCAGCGAATCGAGCGCAAGGCGTTCGAGCTGAACATAGCTCAGGCTCTTCGTCTCGAAGAACACGCGGTTTACCTCGGATATCTCCGCGCCGCACTCCATGAGCCTTGCGGCCAATATATGCGTGCGGGCAGTCGTGTTCGAGAATTTGAAGCAGCCCGTGTCCGTTGAAATGCCGGTATAGAGGCAGTTCGCTATCGCGGGGGTTATCTCAACTCCGAGCTCGTCGGCGAGCGGGCAGAGTATCTCCGCGCACGCCGCGGCGGTGGAGTCAACGCAGAACTCCTTCGCGTATTCGGTGTTCGAGCCGTGGTGATCGATGCAAAGATCGACTCTGCCGCTGTACTTCTTCGCCGATTCGTCGGAGAGCAGTTTTATATCCGCCACATCGACTGCGGTTATGAACTTCGGTTCAAAATCGCCGAAGTCCTCAAGCCCCTCCGCCATAAAGCTGTATTTCGGGGCTATTTCATCCGCACATTCGAGTCGGCAGCGTTTGCCGAGCGACTGCAGCATATGCATCAGCGCATAGCCGCAGCCGAGCGTGTCGCCGTCCGGATGGGCGTGGCACAGCACGAGTATATCATCGTTTTCGCGCAGCAGCTCGGCCGCGCGGGCAATGTCAATTCGCATCTTCATCTTCCTTCAGATCATCGAGCATACGGGCGATATTCATGCCGTGCTCTATCGAGTCGTCGGCGACAAACTTGAGCTCCGGGGTCTTGCGCAGACCTAATCTGTGCCCGACCTCGCGGCGGATATAGCCCATGGCGCTGTCAAGTCCCTTGACGGCTGTTCTGGCGTCGTCGATGCCGCTCATAGAGCTTACGAAGACCTTGGCAAACGAAGCGTCGGAGCTGACCTCGACCTTGACGACGGTGAGCAGCTTGCCCTGCACGCGCGGGTCCTTGAGCTCGCGCATGACGGCAACTATCTCTCTTTTTATATCCTCGGATATTCTGTCAATTCTGTATCCTGCCATATCAGTCGCGATACTCCTCGATGGTGAACGCCTCGAAGATATCGCCCTCCTTAATATCGTTGAACTTTGCAAGTCCTATGCCGCACTCAAAGTTCTGCGCGACCTCCTTGACATCGTCCTTGAAACGGCGCAGGGAAGAAATCTCGTCCTCGGTGATGACGACGCCGTCGCGCACCACGCGAATCTTCGAGTTCCTCGTGACCTTGCCGCTGAGGACATAGCAGCCGGCGATGTTGCCGACGGAGGAAATCTTGACTATCTGGCGGACTTCCGCTCTGCCCTGCTGAACCTCGCGGAACTTCGGAGCGAGCATGCCCTTGATAGCCGCCTGAATCTCGTCGATGCAGTCATAGATTATTCTGTAGCAGCGGATGTCAACTCCGTCGCGCTCGGCGTTCTGCGCCGCAACCGGATCGGGTCTGACATTGAAGCCGACAATTATCGCGTTCGATGCGTTTGCAAGCATTACATCGGACTCGTTGATAGCGCCGACGCCGCCGTGAATAATTTTAACTCTGACTTCCTCGTTCGAGAGCTTTTCAAGGCTCTGCTTGACAGCCTCGACCGAGCCCTGGACATCCGCCTTGACGATGATGTTGAGTTCCTTGAGCTCGCCCTCCTTGAGGGATGAGAAGAGGTTCTCAAGAGTAACTTTTTCAAAGGACTTGAACTGCTCCTCTTTCTGCTTCTGTTTTCTCTGCTCAACAAGCTCTCTTGCAAGGCGCTCGTCGCTGACTGCGTCGAATGCGTCGCCCGCCTGCGGAGCCTCAGCAAGGCCCATTATCTCAACGGGGACGGACGGACCAGCCTCGTTGACCTTTCTGCCCTTGTCGTCAACCATGACTCTGACGCGTCCGACGGACGTACCGGCAACGATAATATCGCCGGAATGGAGCGTACCGTTCTGGACAAGGAGGGTAGCTATGGGACCTCTGTTCTTGTCGAGGCGAGCCTCTATAACTATACCCTTTGCCGCACGGTTCGGGTTTGCCTTGAGCTCCTTCATCTCGGCAACAAGAAGTATTGCTTCGAGAAGCTTATCTATATTCATCTTTGTAACAGCCGAAACGGGCACGCATATCGTGTCGCCGCCCCACTCCTCGGGAATGAGGTCATATTCGGTCAGCTGCTGCATGATGCGGTCGGTGGTCACGCCGGGTTTATCCATCTTGTTTATAGCGACGATTATGTCAACTCCGGCTGCCTTTGCGTGGTTAATAGCCTCGATGGTCTGCGGCATGATTCCGTCATCCGCCGCAACAACGAGAACTGCGATATCCGTAGCCTGCGCGCCGCGCGCTCTCATCGAGGTGAACGCCGCATGGCCGGGAGTATCGAGGAAAGTTATCTTCTGACCGTTGAGGTCAACTCTGTATGCGCCAATGTGCTGGGTGATGCCGCCCGCCTCTGTCGCGGTGACATCGGTATGGCGTATAGCATCGAGAAGCGAGGTCTTGCCGTGGTCAACGTGACCCATGACAACGACGACCGGGTCTCTCGGAGAAAGATCCTCTGCGGAGTCGTCGGAATCGTCGATTATTCTGTCCTCTATAGTAACAACGACTTCCTTTTCAGCCTTTGCGCCGAGCTCGGTCGCGACTATCGCGGCGGTATCGTAATCAATAACCTGGTTGACGGTAGCCATAACGCCGAGGGAGAACAGCTTCTTGACGACTTCAGCCGCAGTCATTTTGAGCATGGCGGCGAGGTCGGAGACGACTATCTCATCGGGTATTTTTACGACAATCTGCGGCTTCTTAGCGCGCTCTGCCGCTATACGGGCAAGGCGTTGAGCCTCGGTCTCGCGGCGCGAGGAACGCATACCCTGCTTGCGGTACTGCGTGGAGCGCTGCTTGAGCTTCTGCTTATGAACCGATCTGTCGTTCTGCATGCCGTTGTTGGCGGGGGCTATATTCTCATAGCGCTCGTTGTACTTGTCGAGCTCGACATTGCCGGCTCGCGTATCAACGGTTCTGCGCTCGCCCTTTGTGCGCGACTGCATCGGCTTGTTATTGTTCTTCTTTTTGGGTCTGTCCTCTGCCGGCTTCGCCGCCTGCTCCTGCGCCTTTGCGGCGGGTTTCTCGGTCTTGGCGGTGGGCTTTGCATCCTTTGCGGGAGCAGACTTCTGTGCGGGCTTCGCCGCAGCTTCCTTCTGCTCGCTCTTCTGCTCGGCTGCCGGAGCCTCCTTCTTTGCGGGGGCTTCTTTCTTACTCTTGAGAGCAAAATATTCATCGAAGCTGTCGACCGCGTTCTCGTTGGTCACGGTGTCGAATAGCAGATCAAGCTCGTCGGATTCAAGAGCCGTCATCGAGGATTTTTTCGCGCCGCCGAAGTTCTTTTCGATGAGCTCGGTGACGTAATTTGTCTTGACGTCCAGATCCTTTGCAACGTCACGGACGCGATATTTGGCATTTATCATACATTATCCTCCCCATAGGCGATGTTAAGTATTGTTTGTATGCGGGACGCGAGTCCCCGGTCGTCGACCGTAAGCACGGCGGAGCGCAGCGAAGTTGCATGCCCTATCTCCTGCATGGTGTATCCGGTCTTTATAAGCGGAACTGAGCGTCCCTCGCTGCTGCACGCGCGTTCAAACTCTTCGCAGAGCCGCTCGGACGCATCGGACGAGAGCAGGCACAATCTTGCATGACCGTGCTTTATCGCCGTCTGCGCTGCGTCGTGTCCGCAGCTGAGCTTTCCCGCCCTGCGGCAGATGCCGAGCATGGAAAGAGCCTTGTCATTCTCCACTTTCGTCCATCTCCTTTTCCATCAGGTCGTAGACCTCCTGAGGAATCTCGCAGTTGAACTCGCGCTCAAAGCGGTGGGACTTTATCGCCTTTTTAAGGCAGTCTGCGCTGCGGCAGACATAAGCGCCCCTGCCGGGCTTTCTCCCCGTAAGGTCGAGCGAAACTTCGCCCTCCGGGCTGCGAACCACTCTGACAAGCTCTTTTTTCGGCTTCATCTCGTTGCAGCCGTTGCATCTGCGCAGCGGTATCTTCTTCTGCTTCACACCGCTCACCTGCCTTTCAAAAGTAATAAGTCGTTATATATCGAAGTTTATTGTCGGCTCTTCAATGCCGCTCTCGGGCTTTATGTCAATCTTCCAGCCGGTGAGCTTGGCGGCAAGGCGGGCGTTCTGACCCTTGTTGCCGATAGCGAGGGAGAGCTGGCTGTCCGGCACTCTGACGCGGCAGACCTTCTCTTCGCCCTCTTCGACCGTGACGTCAACGACATCGGCGGGAGCGAGTGCGGCTGCGATAAACTCCTCGGGCACATCGCTGTATTTGACTATATCTATTTTCTCGCCGCCGAGCAGGTCAACTATCTTGCCGACACGCGCGCCGCACGGACCGATGCATGCGCCGACGGGATCGACATCCGGGTCTGCGCTGTAAACTGCCATCTTTGTTCTGGAGCCTGCCTCTCTGGCGACCGCCTTTATCTCAACGGTGCCGTCGAATATCTCGGGAACTTCCTCTTCAAACAGTCTTCTGACAAGACCGGGATGAGTTCTCGAAATAGTTGCGCGGGTGTTCTTGTCGGTGCTGCGAACGCCGGCGACATAGACTTTGATAATATCATTGGGCTGAAGCACCTCGTCGGGAAGCTGCTCGCTCTTGTAGAGCACGGCTTCGGTCTTGCCGAGGCTGACGACCGCATCGCCAGACTCGGGGATAACGCGCTGGACGGTGACGGTGATGATCTCCTGATTGTGGCTCTCAAGCTCGCTGCGAAGCTGACCCTGCTCTGCCTCGCGGATAGCCTGGCGAAGCATATGTTTGCCCTTTTCGGCGGTTATTCTGCTGACCTTTGCGGTCTCGACGGGAATCTCAACGATATCGCCGGGCATTGCGCCCTTCTTATACTGCTGAGCCTGCTCGACGAGCAGATCGGTGTCGGGATCGGATATCTCGGACACTACGGTCTTGCGCAGATAAACGCGGAACTCGCCCTTGTCGGCGTCAACATCGCAGAAGACGATGTCCTTGTTGTTATATTCCTTTTTCAGCGCGCCGATGAGGACATTCTGGATGCTCTCGCACATCGCGTCAACGGTGACGCCGGTGTCCTTGCTGAGCAGTTTCACGGCTTCGAAGAACTCCTTGTTCTTCTTGCTTTCCTCGTTTCTTTCTTTTTTATTCATTTTCCAAATCAATCCTTTTAAGTGAATTTTTTATTTCAAACGGCGCACGGCGCGCCGGGGATAGCAAACCGACTGTAACAGTCAGCCACATCTGATTCGCGGGCGGATGATATCCGCCCTACAGCGGTCACCTAACGTGCAGGGTTCTCACAATGCAGCTATGCGCGATTTTATTCGTCATCAAATTTAATCAGGGTAGATGACGAAAGAATTTTGTGTGAGACAAGGCGCACAGTTCTGTGAATGAAGGAGCATACTCTTGTACGTGACTGAATTCACAGGTTCATGCAACGCAGTATCGCGCAAAATTACTCGTCATCGGCATAGAAGTCGTCGAGTTTTACTGAACTGACTTCCTTCTTTTCAAAGCATATTCCGCTGCCATCTTCGCGGGTGACGGTTATCATGCCGTTGTCGAAGCTTTCGAGGGTGCCTTTGAAATCGCGCTCGCCGTCGTGGGGACGGATGAGGCGAACCATAACGGGCGAGCCGATATATTTTTTGAAATGCTCGTCGCGGGTGAGCTGGCGCTCGACTCCGGGGGAGGAGACCTCGAGATAATAGCTCTGCTCTATCGGGTCGGCTTCGTCGAGAGGGCCGTCAACGGCGCGGCTGAAATTCTCGCAGTCGGTTATACCGACGCCGCCCTCCTTGTCTATATATATTCTGAGATACCAGGAAACTCCCTCTTTCTGGAATCGGATATCCCAGATTGAAAGCCCCAGCTGTTCAGCGACGGGAGCAGCTATCTCCCACACGGCGGCTACGGTGTTGCCGCCCTTGCCTTTGCCTGCCACAGACACATCTCCTTTTTCAAAAAGTCCCTAACATAAAGGAAAGAGCGGGTCACCCCACTCTTTCGTCAAGTTTACATTCCTACAATAAATATTTTAACACATAAGCCCCGCAATATCAAGGCTTTTTTCAAATATTTACGCTTTGCATAAACGCGGATCAATATTTGACAAGGTATCTGTCGATCTCCCACTGAGAGACTCTTGCTCGGTAGCTTCTCCACTCCTCGCGCTTGGCTTCAAGATATTTGTTGAAAACATGGTCGCCGAGCACTTCTCTCATGAACGGGCTTGCGGCGAAGAGCTTTGTCGCCTCTTCGAGGGACTTGGGCAGGGAGTGTATTCCCGCCGCGGCACGCTCGTCCGCAGTCATGTCATAGACATTGGCGTCAGTCGGCGCGGGAACGGGCAGGTCGCGCTCGATGCCGTCGAGACCGGCGGCGAGGCAGGAAGCCATCTCAAGATAGGGGTTGCACGCCGGGTCGGGGCTGCGTATCTCAATACGGGTGCCGAAGCCGCGTGCCGAAGGAATTCTGATAAGCGGGCTGCGGTTCTGAGCCGACCAGGCGACATATACGGGAGCCTCATAGCCGGGCACGAGGCGTTTATACGAATTGACAAGGGGATTGAGCACGAGGGTCATCGGGCGGATATGCTCGAGCACACCGGCGATGAAGCTATATGCGGTCTTGCTGAGATTGAGGCTGTCGCTCTCATCGCAGAAAGCGTTTTCGCCAGCCTTGAACAGCGAGATGTTGGTGTGCATGCCCGAGCCGCTGATGCCGTAAATGGGCTTGGGCATGAACGTCGCATGAAGTCCGTGCGACTGGGCGATGCTCTTGACGACATATTTGAAAGTCATGACATTGTCCGCGGCGGTCAGAACCTCGTCGTATTTGAAATCTATCTCATGCTGAGCCTCGGCGACCTCATGGTGGGACGCTTCGATCTCAAAGCCCATCTCCTCGAGTGCGAGGCAGATGTCACGGCGGCAGTTCTCGCCGCGGTCAACGGGGCCGAGGTCGAAATAGCCGCCCTGATCGTGGGTCTGGGTAGTGGGCTTGCCGTTTTCGTCGATATGGAACAGGAAGAATTCGCACTCCGGACCGACGTTGCACGAATAGCCCATGTCCGCCGCTTTCTTTATCGCGCGGCGCAGGACATAGCGCGGGTCGCCCTCAAAGGGAGTGCCGTCCGAGCAATAGACGTCGCAGATAAGGCGCGCGACCTTGTGATCCTCGGAGGTGCGCCACGGGAAGATAACAAAGGTATCGAGATCGGGATGCAGATACATGTCCGATTCCTCTATACGCACGAAGCCCTCAATAGAAGAGCCGTCAAACATGCACTTGTTGTTGAGCGCTTTTTCGAGCTGGCTGCGGGTTATCGCGACATTCTTGAGCGAGCCGAGAATATCGGTAAACTGCAGGCGGATAAAGCTGACATTTTCTTCGTCCGCTATCCTCAATATATCTTCCTTTGTGTATTTCATAAGCGACCGCCTTTCGGGCATTTTAATGTTGCGGCAGGTACCGCCGCTGATTTTCATTATATCAGCTTTTTTACTATTGTCAAGGCGCGCCCGAGTGCTATAATATAATGTAAAGCCAGCAAGGAGGCTTCAGCTATGATTATAGATATGCACACCCACTGTTTCCCCGACCCGCTCGCGAAAAAGGCTATGCCGATGCTCGCCATGCGCTCGGGCAACCCCTATCCGGCATTCGACGGCACGGCGTCGGGGCTCAGAGAGAGCGTCATTTCCGGCGGCGCCGACAGGGCAGCGGTGCTCAATATTGCGACAAACGCACATCAGCAGACGAAGGTCAACGACTTCGCCATCTCGCTACTCAGCGACGATGTTCTCATCCCATTCGGCAGCGTGCATTTCGAGAGCCCGGACGCGCTGAGCGAGCTCGACAGACTGCATGACGCGGGCATAAAGGGAATCAAGCTGCACCCCGACTATCAGGGCTTCTTCGCGGACGACGAGAGGATGTTCCCGATATACGAAAAGATAGGCTCGCTCGGCATGATAACGGTCTTTCACGCCGGAGTCGATATCGGAGTCCCCGACCCCGTTCACTGCACCCCGCAGATGCTCAAAAAGATACTTCCGCGATTCGGCGGCGCGCCCGTCATAGCCGCGCACATGGGCGGATTTCTGCTCTGGCGCGAGGCGGCGGAGCTGCTCGGCGGAACGGGAATATATATCGACACCGCGTTTTCGTCCGGTTCGGTGCCGCCGCCGTGGGCCAAGGAGAGCATTGCGGCGTTCGGCGCGGATCATGTTCTCTTCGGCTCGGACAATCCCTGGAGCGCGACCGGGCGCGAGCTCGCCTTTGTCCGCTTGCTCGGGCTGTCAGAAGAAGAAACCGAGCTCATCCTCGGCAGGAACGCCGAAAGACTGCTCGATCTTTGAATCATTTTAATATTATATCTTTCACATCGGCAAGAGTATCGACTATCCAGTCGGCTCCTGCCGTTTTGAATTCACTCTCGTCACCGTAGCCGCCCTCGAGCACGCCGATGCATTTGAGCCCGACGCCGTGCGCGCCGTCTATATCAAAGCTCCTGTCACCGACCATAACGGCATCCGTGAGATTCTCCACTCCGAGTCCGTTGACAGCGCGATTGATTATAACAGTCTTGTCCGCGTGCGGTTCGCCGAATGTTGCGCCGGAGACGAAGTCGAACAGGTCGGATATCCCGAAATGCTCGAGTATACGATTTATAAAAAGCTCCGGCTTTGAAGAGCCGACGGCCGTTTTCACTCCCGCCGCTTTCAATTCGCGCAGGGTCGAAAGCGTGCTCGGGAAGAATTCGAGTTCATATATACCTTTTGTCGAATAGTATTCGCGGTATTTTTCGACCGCCTCGTGACAGCGTTCGCTGTCGAGTCCGCACTTGACGGAAAAGCTCATCTCGAGCGGAGGGCCTATAAAATATTTCAGCGTCTCGCTGTCAAGCTCCGGCTCGCCCATGCTGCGCAGGGCATACTGCACGGAGGCAAACACGCCCGCACCTGTATCGGCAAGCGTGCCGTCAAAATCAAAAATTGCATAACGGAACATGGTTCTACCTCTTTCGGTTTGATAGAGCTATGATAACATAAAACATTTTGATTTACAACCGAGTTGGCGTGTGATATAATTTTAAGTTATAAAGGTTATATATACTTATAATCCGTCTCCGGAAAGGAAGTAGAAAAAATATGGAATACCGTTTTTCCGATAAAATAGCGTCGCTCAAGCCCTCCGCTATCAGAGAGGTGCTCAAGGCAACAAGCGTGCCGGGCATGATACCGTTCGCCGCAGGCAACCCCGCTCCCGACGCATTTCCCGTCGCCGAGGTTCAGGAGATAGCCGCAGACATACTCAAAAACCGCCCGATAGACGCGCTCCAGTACGGTGTGACCGAGGGCTACCCCGAGCTTATCAGCCTGATAAAAGACAGAATGAAATCAAAATACGGCATCGGCCGCGACTTTGATTCGATTATAATCACGAGCGGCGCGCAGCAGGTCATGGATCTTTCGACCAAAGTTCTCTGCAACGAGGGCGATGTCGTTATCTGCGAGAGCCCATCGTTCATCGGCTCGCTCAACTGCTTCCGCTCATATAACGCGAAGCTCGTCGGCGTGCCCGTCGATGCGGACGGCATGAATATCGAGGCTCTCGAAAAGGCTCTTGACGAGAACCCGAACGCCAAAATGATATATACTATTCCGAACTTCCAGAATCCCGCGGGCGTTACTATGTCGCTCGAGAAGCGCCGCAAGCTCTATGAGCTCGCCAAGGCGCACAATGTTATGATTCTCGAAGACAACCCCTACGGCGATCTGCGCGTTGCGGGCGAAGATGTTCCGAATATAAAGAGCTTCGACGAGGACGGAATCGTCATTTATTCAGGCTCGTTCTCGAAGATCCTCGCGCCCGGCATCCGTATCGGCTTCACGGTCGCTCCCGCTCCTGTAGTCGCGAAGATGACCGTCGGCAAGCAGGCGGTCGATGTTCACACGACCCAGCTGATGCAGATGATAGTCGCCGAGTGGATGAAGAGATACGATGTTGACGAGCACATCGAGAAGATAAGAAAGATATACCGCAGAAAGCTCAATCTCATGTGCGATATGATAGACAGCGAGCTTGGCGACGCAGTCAGCTATGTCCGTCCCGAGGGCGGTCTGTTCATCTGGTGCGAGCTGCCCGAGAATGTTGACGCGCTTGAGTTCGTCAAGAAATCCGCCGAGAACATGGTCGCGCTCGTCCCCGGCACCGCATTTTTGACCGATGTCAACGGAAAGAGCAACGCCGTCAGATTCAATTTCTCGACTCCAGCGGACGATAAAATTGTCGAGGGCATGAAGATCCTCGGCAGGGTTCTTAAAGAAATGAGAGGAGAATAACATATATGGAAAATCAGACTCCCGAACGCCGCCAGCGCGTTCTCAGCGCAATTCAGCCGACCGCCATTCCGACTCTCGGCAACTATCTCGGCGCTCTGCGCAACTGGAAAGCGATGAGCGACGACTATGACTGCGTCTACGCCGTTGCCGACCTGCACGCGATAACCGTCAGACAGGATCCCGCGACTCTCAGACGCCAGACAATGGAGGCTTTTGCGCTCCTGCTCTCGATAGGACTCGACCCGGATAAGAACGTCGTGTTCGTCCAGAGCCATGTCAACACCCACGCCCAGCTCGCGTGGATTCTCGACTGCTACACCCAGTTCGGCGAGGCCTCGAGAATGACCCAGTTCAAGGACAAATCCCAGAAGCACGCGGACAATGTCAATGTCGGTCTCTTCGCCTATCCCGTGCTCATGGCTGCGGATATTCTGCTCTATCAGGCAAACTATGTGCCCATCGGCGAGGATCAGAAGCAGCATCTTGAGATAACCCGCAACATAGCCGAGCGCTTCAATGGAATATACGGCAACACGTTTACTATTCCCGAGCCGTTTATCGGCAAGGTCGGCGCGAGAATAATGTCGCTGCAGAACCCGAATCAGAAGATGTCGAAATCCGACCCGAACCCGAAGGCTTCCGTCTCTATTCTCGACGAGCCCTCGGTTATTATGAAGAAGTTCAAGAGCGCGGTCACGGACTCCGAAGCCGTTGTCAGATACGGCGAGGGCAAGGACGGCATCAACAACCTGATGGCTATTTACTCCTGCTGCACCGGAGCTTCGTTCGACGAGATCGAGCGTGAGTTCGAGGGCAAGGGCTACGGCGACTTCAAAACAAAGGTCGGCGAGGCTGTTATAGAAGAGCTCACCCCAGTGCGCGAGAACTTCAACCGCATCGTAAACGACAAGGCATATCTCAGCGAATGCATGGCAAAGGGCGCCGAGACTGCGCAGCGCATCTCCGAGCGCACGCTCAACAAGGTCATGAAAAAGGTCGGTTTTCTGCTCAAGTAAACAAATTCCACCAAAAAGAGCGTCCTTCGGGGCGCTTCTTTTGTTACTTTCCAAGAAGTTGCATATTTTTTGAATATAACTCTTGATTTTCTGAATAATCGTTGTATAATATGTGCATACGATGAATACGGAGGTATTTAACATGAAAGAGATCAAAAAAGTTGTGCTCGCCTATTCCGGCGGACTTGACACATCGATAATAATCCCGTGGCTCAAAGAGAACTACAACAACTGCGAGGTCGTTGCCGTTTCAGCCGACGTCGGCCAGGGCACGGAGCTCGACGGACTCGAGGAGAAGGCTCTCAAGACCGGCGCTTCCAAGCTCTATATTGAAGATCTTAAAAAGGAGTTCGTTGAGGACTACATCTTCCCGACACTGAAAGCCGGCGCCGTATACGAGCGCGACTATCTGCTCGGCACCTCGTTTGCACGCCCGATAATCGCGAAGAGACTCGTTGAGATAGCCAAGGCCGAGGGCGCAGACGCTATCTGCCACGGCTGCACGGGCAAGGGCAACGATCAGGTGCGTTTCGAGCTTGCGATAAAGGCTTTCGCGCCCGATATGCAGATAATCGCTCCCTGGCGTATCTGGAACATCAAATCCCGTGAGGAGGAGATAGAATACGCCGAGGCTCACAATATCCCGCTCAAGATAAACCGTGAGACGAACTATTCAAAGGACAAGAACCTCTGGCACCTTTCGCACGAGGGTCTCGACCTTGAAGACCCCGCAAACGAGCCGCAGTACAACAAGCCCGGCTTCCTTGAGATCGGTCAGTCCCCCGAGCAGGCTCCCGACAAGCCGACCTATATCACAATAAGCTTTGAAAAGGGCGTTCCCGTTGCCGTTGACGGCGAGAAGATGGACGGCGTTACCATGATTGAGAAGCTCAACAAGATCGGCGGCGAAAACGGCGTCGGACTTGCGGATATCGTTGAGAACCGCCTTGTCGGCATGAAGTCAAGGGGCGTTTATGAGAATCCCGCAGGCTCCATTCTCTACAGGGCTCACGAAGTCCTCGAGACTCTGACCCTCGACAGGGACACCATGCACTACAAAGAGCAGGTCGCTCTGCGCTACGCCGAGCTTGTCTACTTCGGCCAGTGGTTCACTCCTCTCAGGGAGGCTCTCGCCGCTTTCGTTGACAAGACTCAGGAGCGCGTCACCGGCGACGTCAAGCTCAAGCTCTACAAGGGCAACATAATAAACGCGGGCACCACCTCGCCCTATTCGCTCTACAGCGAAGCTTTCGCGACCTTTGACGAGGACGATGTCTACGATCAGAAGGACTCCGCAGGCTTCATCAACCTCTTCGGTCTGCCGATAAAGGTCAAGGCCATTCTCGACGCCGAGAGAGAGGCAAAGGCATGAAGCTCTGGGCGGGACGCTTCAGCAAAGAAGCCGATAAAAAGACCAACGATTTCAACTCCTCGATAAAAACGGACAGCCGCATGTTCAACGAGGATATCGACGGCAGCATCGCCCACGCATCGATGCTTGCCGCAAAAGGGATAATCTCCGAGGAGGACTGCAAGAAGATTCTTGCGGGACTCTCGGACATCCGAAACGACATTATCTCGGGCGAGCTGATGATAGACCCCGACGCCGAGGATATCCACACTTTTATCGAAGGCGAGCTTACCTCGAGAATCGGCGACGCGGGCAAAAGACTCCACACCGGGCGCAGCAGAAACGACCAGGTTGCCGTTGACATAAGGCTCTATCTCAAAAAGGACGTGCCGCAGGTCACGGGGCTCATAAACGGACTTATTGACGCTCTCGACGGCAAGGCGAAGGAGTATGCCCGCTGCATCATGCCTGGCTACACGCATCTTCAGCGCGCTCAGCCGATAACCTTTACGGCGCACATCGGCGCATATATCGAGATGCTCCGCCGCGACCTCGGACGCTTTGAGGACGCCGCGGGCAGGATGAACTACTCCCCGCTCGGCTCGGGTGCGCTCGCGGGGACAACATATCCCATCGACCGCGCCATGACCGCAAAGGCACTCGGGTTCGACGGCTATATGCCCAACACCCTTGACGGCGTATCGGACAGAGACTTCTGCCTCGAGCTGCTCAGCGCGTGCTCGATACTCATGGTTCACATCTCTCGCCTGTGCGAAGAGATAATCATGTGGTGCTCATGGGAGTTCAAATTCGCCGAGCTTGACGACGCTTTTTCGACCGGTTCGAGCATCATGCCGCAGAAGAAGAACCCCGATCTTGCGGAGCTCGCGCGCGGCAAGGCGGGGCGCGTGATAGGCGACCTCTGCGGACTGCTCACGACGATGAAGGGTCTGCCGCTTGCATATAACAAAGATATGCAGGAGGACAAGGACGCAATTTTTGACGGCATGGACACGGTCAAGATGTGCCTGACGGCGCTGACTCCGATGATAGCGACGATGAAGATGATTCCCGAGAACATGAGAAAGGCGGCCGCCGGCGGCTTCATAAACGCGACCGACTGCGCCGACTTCCTCGTTTCAAAGGGATTGCCCTTCCGCGATGCATATAAGGCGACGGGTGAGCTCGTTGCGCTGTGCATAAAAAACGGCACGACGCTCGAAGAGCTGCCGATAGACGAATACAAAAGCATCTGCCCGCTTTTCGACGAGGGCGTGTACGATGCGATAAACCTCGAAAACTGTGTGACAAGACGCGGAATGTAAAAATTAAATCAACAGCCGGAGATTTTCTCTCCGGCTGTTTTGCTTTTTGTGCCGCTGATTCAAGCTCTTATTTCATACGGCACAAACTGACAATACTATGAGATTACATCATGCAGCCATCGCGGCATCGGCGCGGCTATTTTTGCTCTGATAATTCAATTCGATATGGTGTTATGTTTTATCTTCATTTATAAAAACCGATTTTTGCTGAATACATACAACAACAGACCGGATCTCCCCGGTCTGTTGTTATTTTATTCTATTTATGCGGGCTGAGGGAAGTATTTTCCGATAAGCTCCAGCAGCTGTTGGAACGCATCGTAATACCCCTGAGCGCCGACACACTCATAGAGCGCATCGCTTATAAATTTGCTTATCGTCTCGCCGACTGCGCTCAGCTTCTCTTTATTCTCGTTCGGAGCCTCGCGCTCGCCGATTTTTATCAGTATATTTTCGAGCCTCTTCTGTGCGTGCTCTGTCGCCGCTGGGTCAACTACCGTATTTTCGAGCATCGCATTGCACTCTTCGAGCGCCGCGTCAAGCTCTGCCGCATCCTCTGCGGAAAGCGTGCTCCTGTCTATCTCCTGCGCCGGTTTCATCAGATTGTTTACTAAATCTTTCGTATTCCTGCCGATATTGAACTGCGGGAACCTATCGGGCATGGAATAGACATCCTTGAACTCGTGATTAGTCAGCAGCTCGGTCGCAAGCTTCATTATGACATCGTTGGAGCCGGTCTTTTCGTGATCCTGACCCTTGAAATAGAAGGTATAGTCCGGGAGCAGACCGACCGACGCATCAACAACGCCGTCAGGCGAGAGATGGTTGTGTGCCGTGTTCTTGCAGTGAGTACCCTGCTGGACATAGCCCTCGCCGAGGGTCTCGCCTATCTTCGCGAACTTCGCGCCCATGGAGGTAGACTCCGCATGGATTATTCCGTCCGCATTGCTCTTGTCGTATGATGGCACCAGGCAGTAGAGCTGATAGTCATAGTCAACTATATCAAAGACCTCGGCTCCGGCGGCGCGCATCTTTTCGATATTTGCGAATCTGTTGACCTGCGCGCGGTGATATACTTCGACCTGCCTGCGCATCTCCGCATTCTCTTCTCCGGGCAGGACGCGCGATACTGCTTCGTCATAGTATGCCTCGGGCACGAGCGACCACATCGTGGTACAGTTGCGAAGAATAACATTCGTCAGCCCGTCAACCGTCGCATCGAGCGTGTCGAGCAAAATCTGCTTGGGCATCATTCTTATAACGGCGTTGAGCAGATAGCCCTCCGCGCCGCCGACAAGATTCGGCAGCAGGTTCTTGTAGAGCATCTCGTCCGAGGTGCTGAGCCTGCCGAGATAGATATCGCCGACTATATTCGATCCGTCGAGCGCGGGGACGATATAAACCACGCGGTCGAGGCTAGGATAGAGCTCCGGATAGCGGTCGAACAGACTGTTTGCGATAGTGCCGCCGAGACTTATTGCCACGACATTTATCTTGTCGTGACCCGTCTCGCGCTTTATCTGACCGATGAAATTATAGAGCTCGTCGGTTATCTCGCTGTTGTTGCCGAACGAATTGTAGGCGAAATAATAGAGATGATCCTCGCCTGCGACTTTCGAGAAGCCGTCTATCGGCACGTTGCCGTATATCTCCTCTTTATCTTCGTCCGTGCATTTTGCAACGCTCTGCGGATATTTCTTGACCCTGACATCATAGACATTCTTGCCATTCGAGTCAAAAGCGTTGACATAGAGAGTACCCTCGAGCGTTTTTCTGAACGACTCGACAAAGCCGTCGTCGCGCTGGGTGACGAGCATCTTGACGAGCGGCCAGAGAAGATTTTTTATAATATATTTAGTATTCGCGTATATCGGCCAGCCGGTTATCTGCTTGCCGTCCTCGTCGACTGCTATCTCGTCGTTCTCATATAGATAGGTCTTGGACTGACCTATGCCGTGGATAACGACCGTCGGGCTGTATTCGCAGGTTCCGCCGCATTCGGTCAGAGTGCCGGGCTTTTTCGCCTTCGCGGGCTCTGCTTTTTCGTTTTTCTGAGTGAGCGCCGCAGCGAGTCCCGATTCGTCGGCGGACGATACGGTTTCATGCTTTGCGCCGCCGTAAGATGCGGCGGATATGCCGGTCGAGAAAACAAGAGCCGCGCATAGTATCAGCGCCGCTATTTTTCTGACTGACTTCATTTTAAAACACCGTCCTTTAAAAAGATACGGCGAACTCCGAAGATGGGGTTCGCCGTAAATAAAACTTCAGATCAGATAACGGAAGCTATGAATTTGATAAGGAACTTGATAATCACGCGGGCAACATCGGAATAGCCCTGGCTGCCTATCGTCTTGAGGGCGATGAGGCTGAGCACACAGCAGACCTTCTCGAGCGCATAAGCCGCCTCGGAAGTCTCCTTTGCGGGCTCGCGCTGACCGAGTTCGACGAGGATATTCGTCAGTCTCTCTTTCGCGGCGTCTGCCTTTGCGGGATCGGCTATAGTCATGTTGAGTGCGTCTTCGCCCTGCGCGATAGCGGCGTCAAGCTCGGCTATCTGCTCGTCACTCGGACGCTCCTCTGCGGGCATTTCGTCGATTTTCGCTCTGTAAGCCTTTGCATCGGGCAGGAGCCAGCGTCTTATTTCCTTCGTGCGGCAGGTGCCGTTATACTGCGGCCAGACATCGGGCTTGGAGTGGACATCCTTGAGCTCGGAATCGGTGAACAGCGCGCAGGCGAGGGTCAGAACAACGTCGTTGTTGCCCGCCTCGTGATGCTGGCCGATGAATATCCATGTGTTGTCCGGGAGGACTGCCGTGGAGGCGTCTATCGAGCCGTCAACGGACATATATCCTCTCTTTGCGGGCTTGTAGCTGTCGGGCAGCTTCTGTCCGGGGGCGGCGCCTGTTGCGCCCATGGTGGTAGATGAGAGCTGGATAATACCGTCGGAGTTGGTGTCAAGCGCACTCTTGATGATGCTGAAGTAGCTGTATTCGATATCACCGAAAGCGAGGTTCGCGCCGGCTATTGAGTCTATCTTAACGCCCGCCGCGTGAGCCGCGAGGACATTCTTTCTGAGGTTGAGCTGAGCCTGATGATAGCGGTCGGTCTTCGCCTTGAGGACTGCGTGATCCTTGTCGGTCAGATACTTTTCGCAGAGAGCGTCATATCTGTCGGACGGGACGAGCGCCCAGAACTGTGGGCAGTTTACGAGCAGAGTCTCGGAAAGACCGTCCATAGCGGCGGTCAGGGTGTCTCTGAACACCTGGCGCGGGATTATTCTGATAACAAGATTGAGAAGATAGCCGAGGGAGGCGGTGTCGCTGCCCTCCGCGATTATTCTCGGGATATACTCATGATAGAGGAACTCGTCGTCGATTCTGAAGCCTGCTTCGCCTCTGGTGAGGAAGTCGGCGATTATCTCGGAGCCGTCGGTCGCGGCAACGGCGTTGACGACCTGGTTGATATCCTTGTAGCCGTAAGCGTCAAGATATGCGGTAAAGATAGTTCCGCCGAGGCTGACGTTGAGAAGATTTACCTTGTCGTGTCCGGTCGCCTTCTTGACCTGCTGGATATATTCGTTGAGGTTCGCGGCGGAGTCCATGGGGCTGCCGACGAGATTGAAGGTGAAGAAATAGACATGATCCTCGCCGATGATATTGGTCAGCTTCTGCATGGGGATCATTCTGTATGCCCAGTCTCTCGTGTCCTTATCCATGTCGGCGAGAGAACCGTATTTCTCGGTCTTGAGGTTGTTTATCGGGTTGCCCTCATTGTCGCACTTCTGAATGGAGAAGAGGTCGCAGACGGTCTCATAGACTGCCTTGGGGAAGCCGCTGTCCGTCTGAGTGGCGAGCATTTTTATAAGCGGCCACGCAAGCTTTTTGAGGATGACGGTGACAAGATTATCCGTATCAAGGATAAGCAGCGTTCCGCCTATGCGTTTGCCATCCTTGTTGAGCACGGGCTCGTCGTTCTCGTCATAGAGATATGTGGGCGAGTGGTTGATGCCGGGAACCACCACGACGGGTGCATGTCCGCAGTCGCCGTTATGGCAGTTTGCATGGGTTCCGCTCTCTTCTGCGGCGTCGGCAAGCGTATCAACAGCCTTTGCTATCGACGCATCGGACGATGCGGACGAGGGGGCTGCGGAGGCGCAGGTAAACGCCGAAAAAGCCATGATGAGCGCGAGCACAAGGGCTACGGTCGATTTCATCTTCTTCATAATTTTTCTCCTGTTCTTGATATGTATTGTCTTATTCCTTATAATCGGCAAACTGAGGGTGTTCGGGCATGGTGAACACGTCTATCGGCTCATCGGAAGAGGCTATCTTCGCGACGAGGTCGAGCAGATTTTTATTCTCGGCGGCCTGTTCGTGCTCCATATTATAATAGAACCATGTCCTGTCCGGCACGGCGGCAGACGCCGCATTGATATCCGAGCACGGGGATATGAAATCAACGGGTTCGCCGCGCCCCGGGCTGAGCGTCCGTCCGGGCGGCGCACACTGCGCGCCCATCGACGCCGAATATGTCGGGACTATTGTATCTGAAGTCAGACTGTCGGATACCGCTATCGGCGCTAACCGCTTGCCGCAGCCGCAGATATTATAAAATTCAACCGAGCGCTCCTGTTCGCGCCGGACGAGTTCTTTTATATTCCGCCTGACACGCCAGTGGCGGTCGGTCACAGCGCGCATTGAATCATGCGCGGAGTCGCCGAGATACTTATCACGAAGCGCGGGATAGCGCTCCGAGGGGATTATTCCCCACATCGCAGAGCTGTTGACAACAACGCTCTCGCACGCCGCGCGAACCAGCGCTCTGACTGCGCCGTCCGCGACTTTCTTTGGCATCAAATGCATCAGTTTAGATATTTTTTCCGCCTCGCGCCGGCTCAGAAGCATTTCGAGCAGCGCGTCGCAGTCGTCTGTATTGATATCCCCTGCGACGAGATCGGCGGCGATATCCGAGCCGTCATACGCCGGGACAACGCCGATAACGCGCTTGACATCCTGATCCGCGCCGTACAGCTCAAAGTACATCTCCGTTACGGTCGCGCCCATGCTCACGGGAATCAAATCGACCTTTTCGCACTGCCTCTGCTCTTTGACCATCGCGATAAATTCGCGCAGCAGACGGGCGTTTTCGTCCGCCCTGCCGAAGATATCATACGCGAAGAAATAAAGATTCTCTTCGCCGATAATATCCGCGAGCGCATTGAGGGGCACCATCTTATATATGTATCTCTTCTCGCCGGCAGTGCATTCGCCGACGGGACGATAATAGCCGACAACCTCGGCTCTGACTTTTCTCATGGAGTCGGGCGTGCAGCTGAGCGGTTCGAGCATCACGCGCACAGCCTTGTCGAGCGCCGCAGTAAAGCCACAGTCGCGCCGAAGAAGCATCATCCGCGCGGCGGACGGGGCGACCGACTTGACGAGTGCGTCTATATCGGGATCGAACGGCCAGAGATTGCGAATCTTTTCGCCGTTTTCGTCCGTCTCCATCACCCGCGACTGCCCTATGCCCGGTATTATTATGCACGGACGGTATCCGTGCGCTGATTCTGAGTTCATGTGAGTTTCCGCCGTTCTCATTAGGTACAGAATATGATAGCATATATTTGGGTAAATTTCAATAGAAATAAGTCTTTGACGGATAAATATTTATTAATACTTGCTGAGAAAAGATTGACATATCACTCAGGTTCTGATAATTTATGATGTGACAAAACGCAAACGGAGGTCATTTATGCAGTATATCGAAATTTTTAAAAAGGCTATATTATTAATGCGCCGTCTTGCAGCTCTCACGCTCGCGGCGTTCATGACTTTTCTTTCCGTCCTGACTCTCGGGATTGACGCACTTTCCGCGGGCAAGAGACACCCCGAGGTTTCAAAAGTCAATGTATTGCTCATAGGCGCGGCGGAGCGCTCGCAGGGCATAACGACAGACGGCAAATACTACTATTTCAGCTCGAAATGGGGGCTGACGAAATCCGAGCTCGACGGCAAGACCCGCGTCAAATCAAACCCGCTCGCCATTCCGCAGCAGCTCAAGGACGACTACGGTCTCGCACATATCGGCGGCATCAGCTATTCAAAAGCCGACAACTGCATCTACGCCGGACTCGAAGACAGCAAGGTCTGGAAATATCCCGTCGTCGCGGTCTATGACGCGGACACGCTGAAATTCACCGGCAGATATTATATTCTCGACAACACCCGTCACACGCGCGGACTGCCGTGGGTCGCGGTCGACAACGACAACGGTCTGCTCATCGCCCTCGACCACTCAAAGAACGCGAATGAGCTGATTTTCTATGACATAGCGGACAATATGAAATATGTCAAGACAGTAAAGCTCAGCGAGACGGTCAAAAGCATTCAGGGCGCGGAGATGTACAAAGGCATGCTCTACGCCGCGACAAACAACGACACTCAGGCAATATATAAAATCGATCCCGTCAGCGGCGAAGTTTCAAAATACTTCGACCGCAACCTGACCAAAGGCAGCGAGGGCGAGGGCATCACGGTTCTCGAAACTGCGGACGGCGCAGTGTTCCACGCGATAGACATGGGTCCGCTGTTCATCAACGCCTTCATCCGCAGCTACGCGCCGGTTGAAGAGGGATAAATAAAAAGCCGAACATTATATAAAAAAGTGCAGCCCGGTTATCCCGCAGCTGCACTTTTAGCTTTTTATTTAATACACGACCGCATCGTCGGCGGTAAAGCCGCCGAGCGAATTTTCTTTCACCTGGATACATACAAAAGTTATTCCGGAATCCGCCGCGGCAGAGAACTGTCTTTTGGCTTTCGGCGCAACTCTCAGCCAGTCGCCCTCGGCGAGAGCCACTTTCTCGCCGTCGATAACGGCTTTGCCCTTGCCGGAAATAACGCCGTATATCTCTTCGTTGCTCTTGTGCGAATTGACGAACGGAACGCCTGCGCCCGCCATCGGTCTGCTCGTCGTTTATTGCTTCAAAGACGTCGCCTCAAGCGGAACCTACGACATACCGGAGATTCTGTCGGTGCTGCTGATAATTGTACTGCATAAATGGAAGAAAAACACGCTGCTGAGCATCGGCGGCGGCACGGCACTCTATATGCTGCTCGTGCAGACGGTGTTCAAATAATCAGGTGCGCCACTGATATTTTTGAAGATCGACTCTGCCCGATTCATCGAACTCCACGCCCTCCTCTTCAAGGAGGGTCTTTTGCATATCCTCACCGCCGAACGCGAACGCGGAGGAAGTCTCGCCCAGGCGGTTTACCACCCTGTGGCACGGGATAACGCCCGGCTCAGGGTTGACATGCAGAGCATAGCCGACGACGCGCGACCAGCGCGGATTGCCGGCGAGAGTCGCTATCTGCCCGTAAGTCGCAACGCAACCGCGCGGGATTTTTCGTACAACATCGTATATCAATTCGAATGTGGTTTTCATCTCAATCACCCGAAATTATTTTAACTTATTCTACGGCTGAAATGCAATAAAAAAAGACGACGACAGCAAAAGCTGTTACCGCCTCTGAAAAGAAAACAGCCTTCCTATTGGAAAGCTGAATTCACAAATGTCGGCGTCGACTTATCTTCCCGGGAGGCTGCCCTCCGAGTATTGTCAGCACGAGTGAGCTTAACTACCGTGTTCGGAATGGGAACGGGTGGACCCTCATCGTTATAGGCACCGACTTCGGAGCGATTTTTGTATGACCGCTCTCTCAAGTGCTCAGATATAATACAACATTTCACGACAAAAGTCAAGGGCTTTTTTCAAACTTTTTTAAAAAATCTTAAACTTTTTTGCACACCTCGGTTATCTCGCCGATATAAATGCGGTGATAGTCGCCGTTATGGTAGTGTTTCTCTATCTCGGACGCCAAAAACTTTGACGGATCCATATCCGCAAAGGCTATCTTTTTGCAGGCTATAATTAAATTCGCCTCTTCAAACGCCACGCTCCCGCCGAGTTCTACTGCATTCAAGCTGCATTCTTTAGCCTTGTCATAGTCGCGCCCGCTCTTCGCGCCGCAGAAGGAGAGCGCCTTTTTATATTCGCCGCCGAAAAACGAGAGCGTAAAATCGCCGTACTTCTCCATGAATTCATATGTGTATCTCTGCGGGCGCACGAAAACCGCGACAACATCCTTGCCCCACAGCTCGCCTATCATGCCCCAGCTGACGGTCATAGTATTATAATCACCCGCTTTGCCGGCGGTCAGCAGTGCCCAATCGTCCCTGATAAGGCGCGTGAAGCTGTCTTTTATATCGCATATATCTATTTTTTCAAAGTTCATGCAAATACCCCTTTTCTCGCTTGATTCTTCTCTGTAATTGACCGAAGTTTAGAAATATGTTATACTTATGTTATAATTACAAATAATAGAAATTCAATTAACATAAACGGCGCGTTCAGAAAAATCTGCGGCTCCCGCACATATATTATATGCCGCTTTTTGCGCAATGCAAGATTTTTCTTTGCGGTGCCGGATGAAAGAGAAAGGAATTGATGTTATGCCGGAGCAGAACATACCGGAGATCAAAGGAAGTCTCAGAGACTTCATGCTCAAAGTTCCCGAGCCGATTTATCGCTGTAGCGGAATCAAAATACTCGGCAGACGAATTAAGTCGGTGCTTTTTTCGACTGACGCGAGCATCATCAGAAACACTAACGCAGACGCGGTCATCGCAGTCTATCCGTTCACCCCTCAGCCCGTGATAACCCAGGCTGTCATGGTGGCGGCGGATGTGCCGGTCTTTGTCGGAGTCGGCGGAGGACTGACGCAGGGTCACAGAGTCGTCAACCTCGCCCTGCACGCCGAGTTTCAGGGCGCGATAGGCGTTGTCGTCAACGCGCCGACGAGGAACGAGACGATAAAAGAGCTGCACAGAACTATAGACGTGCCGATAGTTGTCACCGTGCTCAGCGAGGACGAGGACATTCAGGGGCGCATCGACGCGGGCGTCAGCATCCTGAACATATCCGCAGCCGGCAGAACGCCGCAGGTCGTGCGCAGCATCAGGGAGCGTTTCCCGGATATCCCGATAATCGCGACAGGCGGTCCGACGGAGGAGAGCATACTCGCCACCGTCGAAGCGGGAGCGAATGCGATAACCTGGACTCCCCCGTCAAACGGCGATGTGTTCAAAGATATTATGGACAAGTACCGCCACGGCGAACCCCACCCGGATTTTTAATCGAATCAGCCGCCCGGAGAGATACTCCGAGCGGCTTTTTTCACATGACTCAGTACAACTAAAATAAACCGCCGTCGGAGTTTATACCTCCGGCGGCGATACTTTTATATTATTTTGCTTTTAATCGGCGGAGAACACTTTCAAAGTGGTCGTGTATACAGCACCGGCATTAACTTCAGCTTTATTTTATCAGCAGTCTCTTTACTTTTATCTCGCCGTCCGCTACTTCGCCCATGCCGAGGAATTCGTTTCCCGGCGCAATGACGCGCACAAGCTCGTTTTCCTGCGGGGCTTTGAGATAGAGCCGCTCAAGGCTCAGTTCGCCGCCGTTTTTGAATCTCCGCGCCTGCGGCTCGGTGACGGTCACGAATCTGTAAGAGTCGAGAGCCTGCTCGATCGGAATAATTTTTTCTTCGATTTTGCCGCTCTGCGCGAGTTCCGCGAGCTCATCGAGGGTTATGCATCCGTCTATCGGGAACCCGTTTGCCTTTGTGCGGCGCAGCGCCGTCATAACGGCTCCGCAGCCGAGCTTTTCGCCGATGTCGGCGACGAGCGAGCGGATATAGGTGCCCGCCGAGCACTCGACGGATATTGTGTATTCGCCGTTTTTTTCGTCGCAGCCAACAAGTGATATTGAAGAAATATTAACAGTCCTGCTCTCGCGCTCGACTTCTATCCCCTGCCGCGCGAGTTTATATAATCTCACGCCGTTTTGCGAGATGGCGGAATACATCGGCGGCACCTGCTCTATCGTGCCCGAAAAGCTCTGCAATGCGGATTCAAAATCCGCGCGCGAGGCGTTTACCTCCCGCGTTTCGAGCACTTCACCGGTGATATCGAGCGTGTCGGTAACGGTGCCGAGCCTTAAAGATGCGATATACGCCTTGTCATGCGACGGGAGCAGCTCGCAAAAGCGGGTAGCTCCGCCGAGCAGGACGGGCAGAACGCCTGTCGCCATGGGGTCGAGCGTCCCGGTGTGCCCGGTCTTTTTGACGCCCGTCATTCGGCGGACACGCGCCGCCGCAACGAACGAGGTCATGCCCTCAGGCTTGTCAATGAGCAGAATCCCTGTCATGTTTTTCTCCGTTTTCAGTCGTTTATCATTGCGTCATAGAGCCTGTCGCAGCAGTGGTCGTCTCTGTAGAGGAAGAAATCCTTCATGCGCGAGGCATATGGCTCCTGCGGGGCAAAGCCGTTGTTTATATATTCTTCAAGATGGTCGAGCAGAGTGTCCGCATCCTGCGAGAACGGTCCGAAGCCGTTTTCGAGCGGCAGGTCGAGCTGCCTGTAGTTATGCGACACGCCCGCTAAGAACAGCTCATAGTCCGGCACGAAATAGAGCACGGGGCAGTTGAGATAGACGGAATCGAAAACTATCGAAGAATAGTCCGTTATCATCAGTCTGTACTCATCTATATTCGTGTCGATGTTGTCCGTGCAGACTCTGTCGTTCTTTATATCAAACAGATGGTTGTAGCATTTGAATATCGGATGGTTCTTGAAATCGAGATAGAGATCGTTTTTCTCGAGCATGTCGTGCAGTCTCTCGGAATTGAGGAACGCCGAGACCTGCTTGAAGAAATCGGACTCCATGAACACCTCGGGCAGCTCCTCGCGCTCGTTGTTGACAAGCGCGCCGATAAGGTTGCTGCGCCAAGAGGGCGAGAACACAATTCGGTTTTTCTTTTTGCCGCTGGGCTCCATGCTGTCATATCGCGGCATGCAGCTCTTTATCAGCTCGCGCTCCGCAAAGCCGTAGTTCTTCTGGAAGTTCTCTATCTCGAAGCCGCTCGACACGACGACTCGGTCTATCGAGCAATGCTCCTTGTCGTAGAGACTTCTGAGTGACGCGTGGAGTATGCCGTGCTGGAGGTAGACCAGCTCGAATTTTACAAGGTCGGCATACCAGCGGGTCGGACCCGCCCCGAAAGGCGAGACATTTGAGAGATTCGAGAACGATGTGATTATCTTGTCGCAGTTGAAATACAGCTGCTTATGAAGCTTCGAATGGAACATCACAACGTTCTTTTTCTCCTCGGGAGTGAAGCGCTCGTCGAGCTTGTCGCGGTCGCAGTCGTTGAGGATATAATAGCGCTTAACGCCGTCTTTTTTGGAGAAATCGTGCTTGAACTGATCGTATGCGTTGTCAAACACGCCGTAGCGGTCAAGATAGAGCCATATGGGGCCGCTCCCTTTAAAAGTCAGCGCAAGCAGGCGGTTATACACTATCCTCGGGTTCTTGAAGCCGAAGTAGAGCATATTGTAAAACGCCACGAGCAGTTTATAAAACGCATTGTTGAGAGCCGGAGACGAAGAGATAGTGAACACTCCGTTTTTCTCCTTATAGCGTCTGCCGTCTCTGAAGAATATTTTCTGTCCCTTGTCTTGAGTCAGCGGAACATGGGGGCCGAAATAATAAGAGAGCTTGTAAGTATTACCGCAGGTCTCGACCTCAAGCTCGAATTTCTTCGTCTTTGTGACATCGATATCAAAGCGCATGCGCCAGAATGTGGCAGTCTTTATCCCCGCACGGTAATATTCATAGTTCGAGTGAGTCAGTTCAATCTCCTCGCGCGCGCCGTCTTTTATTATAAACACGCGCGGCTTTTCGGTATAGTCGAAGATAAGGCATTTGAGAAAAGCGTCAACGCGCAGAGTGTCGCCGAAAACTTTAAAAGAGTTTACTACTATCGGCACCTTGTCGGCACTGTAAACCTCCTCACCGTCATAGAGCACACGCAAATGTTTTCTGTCCGCCGCGACGTTCAGCTTATTGCATCCCTTTATCTTGAGCAAAAAATGCTTGTGATAGAGATCCATATATGGGTGGTTGAGAATGACGCTGTCGTCGACTCTGTCGAGCAGGGCATTTATCCTGCCGACAGCCCTGTCGAACTCATCTTTCGGATAGCTGTAGGGCAGCAGGATATCCTGCGTGCTCTTCCAGTTTATATCATTAATATAGAGCGACTGGAGATAAGACGGCACATGACCTTCGTATCTGCCGAACATCTCCTCCCACATAGCCATGGTATTTTCAAAGATATAATAGGCGTAGCCTTTTTTACCCGTTGTGCTGCCGGGGCGGCGCAGATAGAGATACTCCGGGCGGCTGCAGAAGCCGATTTTGAGTTTGTCACTGAGAACATCGAAGCAGTATTTCTGATCCTCATGGAATGCGAGCGAGGTATCGAAAATAACATTCTTCCCCTCGCCGAGATTCTTGACGCAGATGTTCATCGTCGTCTGCGTTATATAGCAATATTCGGGATCCTCGAGGTCATAGACGCCCGTCTTTTTGAGGAGCTTGTATCTGTAGTGCAGGGCGAACTTCTGCTCGCCGTAATACGGAACTATCTTGTAGGTCACAAGATCGATCTCGTCAAAATGCCTGTCGAAGAAATCGGCGACCGTCTTGAGCGTATTGTCGGTGAGTGTATCGTCGGAGTCGAGATAGGTTATATACTGACCCTGCGAGTGCTCGATACCGAAATTTCTCGTTGCCGAAACGCCGCCGTTTTCGAGCGAGAACACCTTGAAGATATCATATTTTTCGGCATATTCCTTGCATATGCCGAGACTGCCGTCCTTTGAGCCGTCGTCTATCAGCAGAACTTCGAGTTCGTCCTTGCTTATGGTCTGCCGCAGAAGGCTGTCAAGGCACGAAGCGAGATAGTCCTCGCAGTTATAGACGGGGACGATGACGGACATCCTGTACTTAAACATCTTATACTCCTCACATCAGAATATACAAAAATTACCTGTATATTTTATCACATTTCGCGATCTCTTTCAACCGTTTGAATCGAGCCATGCGTTCGCCGTACGTGCGACGCCGTTCAATGCGTGCTCGCCGAACGGATCGTCTATGCCAGCGGCGGCGCAGAGCTCCTTGAAGCTCTTCTTCCCGCCGAAGGATATAAAACGCAGATATCTCTGCCACGCGTCTTTATAATCTTTTTGGCTCAGCGACCAGAATTCGAGCGCCGCAGTCTGCGCGAGGCAGTAGTCGATATAATAGAACGGATAGAGATAGATGTGCAGCTGTCTCTGCCAACCGCGTCCGTTTGAATAGAAATCGACATCGCCGAAGTCCATATACGGGCGGTACTTTCGCTCGAGCTCGAGCCACTTTTCGTTTCTCTCTGCGGGAGTCAGCTCCGGCGAGTCATAGACAATATGCTGGAACTCGTCAACCATCGTGCCGTAGGGCAAAAAGACCAGTGCGCTCTCAAGATGCACAAAGCGCGAGCGCACGGCATCCGAGCCGTAGAACAGCTCGTGCCATGGCCACGCAAAGAACTCCATGGACATCGAATGGACTTCGCACGACTCCATAGTCGGGCTTATCTGATCGCAAAGCTCCATTTTGTCTCTGACGCTGTAATAGGCGAATGCGTGACCCGCCTCGTGAGTAAGCACATCGACATCGCCCGAAGTGCCGTTGAAATTCGAGAAGATGAACGGCGACTTGTATTCGAGTATCTCCGTGCAGTAGCCGCCCGCAGCCTTGCCCTTTGCGCTCAGGACATCCATGAGGGCATTGTCATACATAAAGTTTATGAACTCCCCTGTCTCGGGGCTCATCTGCTCATACATTTTCTTTCCCGCGGTGAGGATATCCTCGGACGAACCGTCGGGCTTCGGGTTGCCCTCTTTAAAGGCGAACGGGTCGTCGTATATTTTCATGTCGTCTATGCCGATGCGCTTTTTCTGCATATCTTTCAGGCGGCAGACGACCGGCACTATGTCGCGCACGATGCGCGAGCGGAAAGCCGAAACATCTTTCGCATCATAGCAGTTGCGCGTCTGGCGGCAATATGCAAGCTCGGTGAATGTGTTGAAGCCGAGCTTTTTTGCAATGCGTGTGCGGCATTTTACAAGGCTGTCAAAAATTCTGTCGAGCTCATCGGCATGAGCCATATAGAACCCGCTCTCCGCCTCGTATGCCGCGCGGCGGGTGTCGCGCTCGGCGTTCTCTTTATATGCGCCGAGCTGGGAAAGACTCAGCTTTTCGCCGTTGAAATCTATCTGCGCCGAGGCTATCAGCTTCTGATATTCGCTCGAAAGCTTGTTCTCCTCCTGTAAATCGGGGATTATCTCGGGCGAGAAGCACTTGCGCGAAAGCTCCGCGTTGACGAACATCAACTTGCCGTATTTCTCTTCAAGCTGCGCGCGAAGCGGACTTTCGAGCATCGCCTCGGTGAACTTCTGCTCGCTCTGCTCAATAAGCGGGGCGTTCTCGTCGTTGAAGTCGTTCTCTTTCTCATAGAACTCATCGAGGGTGTTGACGGTGTGTCGGATATAGGCTATCGTGCTCATCGTCTGAACATGGGAGATTATTTTTTCACGCTCTGCAAAAGCTTTCTCCGCCTCTTCGATAGTCTTTGCTGCGCTGAGGCGTTCCGCCGCCGCATCGAGCGCTTCGGTCGCCGCCTTGACATCTATTCTCTCATATGGCATATCACAGAATTTCATATCAATTCCTCCGTTGGGGTTATTTGACGCTTATCTCATAGAAAACGACTGTGTTGGGGTCGATTGCGTTTTTGAGCACGAGTTCACCGCAGCTGCGGCAAAGCGCATGACCCATCTAAATATAATACTGCGCATATTGACCCTCCGATATATAAATTCCTGCATATGGATTATATAGTCCGTGACGCTTTGTGTCAATCCCGCGATTGATTTATACCCCCGCGCATGATATTATATACTAAACAAAAATAAAAACAGGTGATACTATGTTCAAGCCGGAAAAATATACTCCCCCGAAATTCGACCGCGAGCCGTTTATATCATTCCCCGATGTGACGACCGAAAAGGCGGGGGACGGCTACATCCCGGAGAATTTCTACGCGACTACAATATACCCCGAATATTTCAAGATAAACGGCGAGTGGAAGATGCTCACTGGCAGCCGCATGGACTGCTCCGTCGTGATAAAAGACGGCATGCCCTACGCCGTCGAGATGAGGAACATAAAAAAGGGCGACGAGGTAGTCGTCAACCGCACGGACGACGGCAGAGACGGCATCTTTGTCCACGCGGACGGTTTCTCCGCCCCGGAGAACAGCGTCGATCAGGCGTTCGCGTTCAGGATGGGACAGAGCCGCGAAACTTCGTATTCCCGCGACTACGACCGCCTCTATGATATCCTGCGCCACGACCGCGACCACGGCAAGATAGTCTGGGTGCTGGGCCCCGCCTGCGTGTTCGACCACGACTCCCGCGCCGCCATGGAGTCGCTCATCAACAACGGCTACTGCGACGCGCTCTTTGCGGGCAACGCTCTCGCGACGCACGACCTCGAGGGCGATCTGTTCCACACCGGGCTCGGGCAGGACATATACACGAAGCACAATGTCCCCAACGGGCACTATCATCACCTGCACACGATAAATCTTGTCCGCAAAGCGGGCGGAATAAAGAACTATGTCGAACAGAACAACGTCCGCACGGGCATCATGCAGGCGCTCGTCAGGAACAATATCCCCTATGTGCTCGCGGGCTCCATCCGCGACGACGGTCCTCTTCCCGATGTGATACCGAATGTATACGACGCACAGGACGCCATGCGCAAGCACACGAGCGAGGCGACGACGGTAATAGCCCTCGCCACTCAGCTGCACACGATAGCGACGGGCAACATGACCCCGTCATATCAGGTGGTGGACGGCGTTGTCAGACCCGTATATTTCTATGTTGTCGATGTGTCGGAGTTCGCCGTCAACAAGCTCAAGGACAGAGGAAGCCTGAGCATCACGGGCGTTGTGACGAACATCCAGGACTTCATCGTCAACGCCGAGCGCAATCTTATCGGCAGGGATGGGAAATAAAATAGCAAAGCAGGATTGGATGGTGAAAAAAGATGAAGCGTTTATCACTTTTTTCGATAGTTTCATTATTTATAATTTTCTTTGTTATATGATATTTATATCTGCTGTGTGTAATTAAAACTGTTTGACGGTAAGATAGTAAGAAAATATTAAAAGTTCCTGCGACCGGGAAAATTTGATTGCCTGCAACAAACCGAAACAACCATAAAACTATCCCCAAAAAATTAAATGTTTTTGGGGGTTAGTTTATTTGTCAATTGTTATTTACCGCGATTTTCAGCCTATCCAAATTCAGAAACTCCGGATCTTTTAAAGGCTCAAAATAAAAATACGAAAAACTTCAATTTTTTCTTGACAAAGGCGAGTCTCTTTGCTATAATCTCTCTTGCAGTTGCGGATGTAGCTCATCCGGTAGAGCGCCACCTTGCCAAGGTGGAGGTAGCGAGTTCGAGCCTCGTCATCCGCTCCATAAACAGTCTTTGTCTTTGACAAAGGCTGTTTTTATTTTTATCAAAGTACAGTACAACAAGCAAAATAAAAAAAGAAAAAGCACCTGCAAAAGCAAGTGCCTTTTCTGGAGCTACTGGCCGGACTCGAACCGGCGACCTGCTGATTACGAATCAGCTGCTCTACCAACTGAGCCACAGTAGCAGAAAAATCAACAGCTCATATATTATAAGCGAGACTTCGCTTTTTTTCAAGAGCTTTTTCCAATTTTGTTGACCGCCGAAAAAATATTTTTGCGCCGCGCGTCCGCCGCTCTTGCTTCCGGCTTTCTTCTGTGCTATAATATCCGCACATCCGCCCGTAGCGAAGCTGGATATCGCAGCAGATTCCGATTCTGAAGGCCGGGGGTTCGAATCCCTCCGGGCGGGCCAGAAAAGAAGTAACTTTTGTCTACCAAAAGTTACTTCTTTTTTTATCCAAGCTGCAGGCTTGGTATATCATCACGCGTCAGCGTGTATATCATCGCCGTAGGCGCATATCATCAACCGAAGGTTGTATCACTTTCGTAACAATAATATGCAGCGAACAAAAGAGATGCCGCACAAAACAACAACAAAAATAAGTAATACCAAAAAAATAATTGACAGAAGCAGAAATTTGCGATATGATATAAATAATAAATCAAAGGAGTTGATGAAATGGAGTGGAATGTGGTAAAAATAAGTCAAACGAGCGGGAATAATGTGCCGTTCGTAAGCATAGGAAGAGGGCAACTGGATTTTAACGCAGTAGCCTGTGATCTTATCAACGACTGCGGAGATTATAGATTTGCACAATTGCTCACAGGAAAGGAAAATGGAAAAACTGTAGTAGCAGTCAAATTTTTAAAAGAAGCTGATACAAACACCATCCCAATCAAAAGAAAAACACAGAACGGAAAGCCCATAAAAGGTATTAACGTTACAAATAAAGGCGTTATCTCTGAATTGTTTGGAAAAAATGGCAGTAATGATGGAATGGTTCGTTATAGTGTAGAACTGATTGCTGAAAATATGCTTAAAATATTAGATTGATTTCCTATTTCTACGCACCTTTTCTTCGTTTTTACCTATGTTTACGCACCTTTTTGCCCGTATTTCTTTTCAGTGAAATAAATCCCTTCCAGGATTTGTGAAATTTGCTTCGCAAGTGAAATACGCCTGCGGCGTGTGAAATGCCTGCGGGCGTTGGTGGATTTATTTCATTTCACCTTCCGCGCAAGCGGAAAATTTCACAATGGCCGAAGGTCATTCTTTCACATTCGAAGGATATTTCACTTCACAATCCGTCCTTTCTGCTGTATAATCAGTTCAATAAACAGGATTTTGATGAGGTGAACGTATATGAAATACAAAGGAACGCTTATAGTTGTTAAAGATTGTAACCGTGCGTTAAAGTTCTATAGTGATATGTTTGGATTTCAACTGCTTCAAGACAACGATGGGAATATGGAATTGACGAATAATTTATATTTACAGGAATCGAGATACTGGGAACAATTCACAAAAAGAAGTGTAATTCCAAACAGTAATCAGTCTGAGCTGTATTTTGAAGAGCCCAATATAGAGCAATTTGTAGAGCGTCTTGAAACACTTTACCCTGAAATCGAATATGTCAATCACCTGATGACACACAGTTGGGGACAAAAGGTGGTCAGATTCTACGATTTGGATGGTAACTTAATTGAAGTTGGAACACCGATATAATCAACAAATCCCAATATGTCGAACAGTAGCGTTGCGCACCTTTTCTTCGTTTTTACCCCTGTTTACGCACCTTATTGCCCGCTTTTACTTCTTCACTCTTACCTCTTCACTTTTCACTGATATTCTTCAAATAACAGCTCCGGCGGCAGGGACTTTTCCCCGCCGCCGGTCGTTTTGTTGTTTTATTTATTTCACGAATGCCGAATATATCGTGTTTATCGTGCGCTCGTAGTCGCGCTCCGCGACGGCGATGACGATGTTTATCTCGCTCGAACCCTGGTCAATCATCTTTATGTTGATGTTCTCCTTGGCGAGGCTCGAGAATATCGTGCCCGCAACGCCGCGCGTGGACTTCATCGAGCGTCCGACGACCGCTATGAGTGCGATGCCGTTCTCGACCGTCACGCTGCTCGCCGAAGTGACTTTCTTTATATCGTAGACTATATCATCCGTCTCGTCGCCGAGGCTCGTAGTCTCAACAACGATGCTGAAGTTGTCGATTCCCGAGGGGATATGCTCGAAATTCACGCCGTGCTCCTCGAGCACCTCAAGCATCTTGCGCACCGCTCCGCACTCGTCGTGGATGCGGTATTTTTCAATATTTATCGAAGAGAAGCCCTTGCGCCCCGCCACGCCCGTGACAGTGTTCTCGGCGGGCTCGTCAGTGTCGGCAAGGATAAGCGTGCCGGCGTCCTCCGGGGAGTTGGTGTTCTTTATTCTGATCGGAATCTTCTTCTGCATGACGGGGAATATCGCGTCCTCGTGAATAACAGTCGCGCCCATATACGAAAGCTCGCGCAGCTCCCTGTATGTAACGGTCTTCATGACCTGCGGATCATCAACGACGCGCGGGTCGGCGATTAGGAATCCCGAGACATCTGTCCAGTTCTCATAGAGATCGGCGTCAGCCGCTGCCGCGACTATCGAACCTGTTATATCCGAGCCGCCGCGAGAAAATGTGCGGATAGTATCATTGGGCATTGAGCCGTAGAAGCCGGGAATGACTGCGTACTCAGTATAGCTCAGGCGCTCGCGCAGAATGGGTATCGTGCGCTTTGCGTCGTATTTGCCGCTCTCGTCGAAGAATATAACATCGGCGGCATCTATAAACGCGAAGCCGAGCAGCTTTGCGACTATCTTGCCGTTGAGATACTCGCCTCTCGATGCGGCGTAGTCGCGGCCGGCGCGTCCGATGAAATTGAGGCGTATATGCTCAAAATCATCTTCGAGAGACATATCGAGCCCGAGTCCGGAAATTATATCTTTGTAGCGGTTCTTTATCTTCTGGAATATCTCTTCAAAATCGCCGCCTCTCGATGCGGAATCGTAGCAGGCATAGAACATATCGGTAACTTTTGTATCTCCGCTGAAACGCTTGCCGGGCGCAGACGGCACGACATAGCGGCGGTCGGGATCTGATCTGATTATATCGGCGACCTTGAGAAACTGCTTCGCCTCTGCGAGCGAAGTTCCGCCGAACTTGACGACTTTTGTCATAAGGCTCTCCCCTTTTAAAATTGAAGATACTTTATTATACTAAAATGCCGATAAATTGTTACTCTTAAAAAGAAAAATAGCCATATCTGTGCCGATTTCGGAAAAAAAGACAAAAAAAGACAGGCTTTCGCGGCATTTATCTGCAGTTTTGAGGTCAATTCAGCCGTTTTAGTGAATAGGATATAGACACCCGCACAAATTACAAATCCATAACAGAGTGTAACAATAGATTACAGTTTGCGCGCTTTTATTGCAAAGTTCGACATTTTATACTATAATATCAGCTGTTCGTAAGTTTTTACGGAAAGGAAAAACGATATGAAAAAATTATTTCGCCGTCTCGCGGCTCTGATGTGCACCGTGCTGTTTATATTCGGCGCGGCGGGCTGTGCGGTCAAAAGCGATAAACAGAAAGAGGAGCTGAGTCTCAAGTTCCAGCACACCGCCCAGGACAGGGAGGTCGGCGAGACACAGTCGATGATAACATACGAAAATCACTACGCCTACGGCATCCACTACCCCGCGATAGGGGTTGAGGCGATAGACAGCCGAATAAAAGCGGCGGCGCAGGAGATAGCCGACGGGTTCGTTAAAGAAGTGCCGAATTCGAAGCCCAAGGGCGAGCTGCCGACGCTGAGCGCCGACTACAAGAGCTATCTTGTGACGGACAACGGCAAGAACAAATATGTCAGCATCGTGTTCGAGATAAAGACCGACATTCCAGACAAGAGCATCAAGACGGACAGCATAGAGACGCTCGTCTTTGATATCCCCTCCGGCAAGCAGCTGAGCGCGGACGATATTTTTGCTGACGGCTACGAGAAAATCGCCAGCACGCGGGTTGTATCCTATTTCACCGCCAACCGCCTGTTCAACGCGGACGTAGGCTCGGATAAGTTCAAGCAGAACACCTCAGCCGACAAGAAGAACTTCACAAAATTCTCGATAAGTTCCGACAGCTTAACATTCTATTTTGACTCGGGTGTTCTCTTTGATGAAGAAAAAGGCTGCGTTGAAGCGGTGTTCCAGCTCAATGATATAAAGCCGATATTCTCAGCCAAAGCCGCAAAGGTTCTGCTCGGCGCAGAGGCGGTCACAGAAACCACACAACAAAATTCGATCAAGCCCGAGAGCACAACGCAGCACAAAAAGCCGAATCTCCCTGCGGGGGTCAAATATATCGCGTTCACATTTGACGACGGTCCGAGCAAGATCGCGACCAACCGAATCCTCGACACACTCCAGAAATACAACGGCAAGGCAACTTTCTTCGTTCTCGGCACGCGCGTCGGAAGCTACTCTGCTGAGGTCAAGCGCGCCTACTCAATGGGATGCGAAATAGGCAGCCACTCATGGAGCCACGCGAATCTCAGAAAGATAAGCGCGCAGGAGCGCAAGCAGGAGATAAACAAGACGAACGCCATAGTCAAAGAGGTCATCGGCGTTGAGCCGACTCTGTTCAGAGTCCCCTACGGCGACTACAAGGGAATTCAGAAAGACTTCGACCTCCCGCTCATCCAGTGGTGCATTGACACCGAGGACTGGAAATACAAGGACAGGCAGGGGTCGGGCAGAACCGAGGCTCAGCGCAACGCGGACATGCAGAAGATAATTTCCTCCGTTGTCGACCACGCGACCGGCGGCGAGATAGTCCTCATGCACGATCTCTACGACATGACCGCCGACGCATTTGAGCAGATAGCCGCCGAGCTGCACGCCGAGGGATTTGAATTCGTCACCGTCCACGAGCTCTACAGCATCTACGGCAAGACGCTCGAGCCCGGAAAAGTCTATTTCTCGCCAAAACAGTAACAAAAGCATAAAAGCAAAAAGCCAAGCTGTATTTTGCAGCTTGGCTTTTTTGTTGAGGCGGTTATAAATTGGGATTTGCAGTCGTAAATATTGGCAATATTATAATTTGGCGCAACCGCACACATTTCATTTGTAGAGCGAAGTGAAATAACCTCTCAGTTCCGGCTTACGCCGAACCGGCTTTCCTACAGGGGGCTAAAAATCGATTATGCGGCAAATCCCAATTTATCTCTCATACAATGTAAAACAAGCAAGCTCAGGCGCAGCAATTATATACCGCGCCTGAGCTTTTGATATTATTTCTTTTTCTTCTTTCCGGCTATCGGCAGCATTGCCGCGCCGGCGAGGAGGGTTATCGCGGAGACCGCTATCGGTGCGCCGGTCTGCGGGGTCAGCGGAGTTTTTCCGCCGCCGTTTGCCGCGCTGCCGGGCGTATTTTTCTTGCCCGACAGGAACACATAGTTGTCATACTCGCTGTCGCTCATCGCCGTGAAGGTGAATGTGCGGCTCTTGACGAACGGCACCTGACCGTTCCTGAGCGAATAGACGACCGTTACGGTGAACGGCTCGGTGCTCTTGGGCAGGGAGTGCTTTTTGAAATCTATCTTGCAGCTCTCGCCGACTTTAAGAACAGTTCCGTTCTTCACCGAGAGATCAACATCCATGCCGTCCGCCTTGACACCGATTATCTCGGTGTCGTACTGCTCCGAGAGGCTCTCGATAGTCAGCGCGGTGTCCTTCGAGGTATGGAAACCCGACGGGGACTTGTCGAACTTGACATAGAGTCCGTTCGCGGGATTCTGACCGAGGTTGAACTGCGGGAACTCGGGATCGGAGTAGACGTCCGTTATTCTGTCCGTGAAGAAGAATGTCAGATAGAAATTCCTCGTGTATCTGTCCCACGGGCACATTCCGTGGAACTGACCGTTGACGAACCAGGTGTTCTCGGGCAGATACGCGCAGCTCGCGTCGATATCGCGTTCGGGAGAGATGTGCCAGTGAGTCGGGTCATTGCAGACCGTGTTCTGCTTTTTGTAGTCCGCAGGGAACTTCTCGCCGAACGGGGCGCAGTATGCGCCGGATGCCGAGTGTACATCAATAATATAGTCGGAGTTGACTCCGGTGCTTGTGCCGATATCGTGCTCGGTGTTTGCGATTATCGCTATCTTTGTGCCTGCATCCTGAGCGCGCTTCAAGCCCTCGCTCATGTGAGCCATGGCGTTGTAGTGCATCTCGTCGCTCTTGGCTATCAATTCGGCATTCTCGACGGGGTCAAGATATTTCGCCTTGAACTCCTCGTACTTGTCGGGGGGAACGAAATCCCAGACACTGCCGAAGTTTATAACAACATCGAGCAGATACTGATGAATGATATCGTTGAACGCCTGATTGAGGCGATCAAAGCCGAACGCCTCGACGAGCCACTCATATTCATACTCTTTGCGGAAGCCTATCTCGACATATTCTATAAGAGTCGCAACATCGAAATGGATGTTGCCCTCGAACAGGTCAACGACGAGCTGAGTACCGCAGGTCGCGGGGGCGTCCATTATCGCGCGGTCAACATCGCCCTTTGCGCCGTAATAATAGAGATATGTCGCGGTCAGCTGGCCGCCGTGGCTGAGTCCGTAGAGATTGACTTTCCGGCTTCCGGTGAGCTCTTTCACTTCCTGAATGAACTTGTCGAGCTTGGCGGCGTTTTCAACCTGACCCATGCGCCAGTCCTCGGTGAAGGTGAAGTGGTTCTCCGCGCCGATGCGCTCGATGAGATCGGCTGAGATCTCTTTTTCGGCTATGTATTTGTCCTCGCCTTTTGCCTTGAGGACGGATGCGCGGGTGTTCGCCGCGCCCTCGGGATAGACTGAAAGATCATATTTAGAAGTGCCGTCCGGGTTGCAGCGCAGGGGTTCGAGCAGCTCGACTCCCGCCTCGCCTACGACTTTAACGAGCCTTTCATAATCGCCGAACGCCGCTCCGGCAAGACCGCCTGCGAGCTCGGGGATACGGGCTATAACTATCTTTTTGAGGTCATCCATATTGATGCCCCAGACCTGATGCTCGTTTTCGCCGCCGAGGTCATAGAATAACGAGGGACCCGAATAGCCCTGAACGAGTATCAGCGGAGTCGCCTTATCCTGCGCGAAGGCCGACATCGGCAGGATGCACAGCAGCAGCACAACGCAGAGAATGGCAGATATTATTCTTTTCATGCCTTCTTCTCCTTGGTGACTTTTGCAAGGAAGATAAGCGGCACGATTATAAGCACCGCGATTATAGCGGAGACGAGGAATATCGTCGGGATCGGGACGAGGGTGCTCTCGCCGTATTCGTTGAGCATGGTGCCCATCTCATATCTGCCGGAGAACTCGGAAATAGTCCAGCTGCCGACCTTCGGGCCGATTATCATGGGCAGAGTGACGGTGAACAGAAGTCTGACGCCCTGGAACTGACCGACCTTATCCTCGGGAGTGTAATCGCGCACTGTAGCGTTGAGGATTATCATGAGAAGACCGTAGCCGAGGATCATAATGAGCGCAAAGAGCACGAAAGTGAGAAGAGTCTTTGCAAAGAAAACGGCAACGAGTCCCGCGACGAAGAGAAGAACTGCGGGGAAGACGAATATTTTCTTACCGACCTTGTCGAGAAGCTTGCCGAGCAGGATAGTTACAACAACGAGACCGACAACAGCCGCCGCGCCGCCGATGATTATGGGCGTGGTTATCTGGAAGGTGTTGAGGTCAAACTTGAGATAGTGCTGAACATAGATGAATATGTAGGGCATGAACACCTGAACTGCGGTGTTGAAAATGCAGGCGGACGCGAGGCAGAGATAGAGCGCCGCGTTGTTTTTTATAACCGACGGACGGAAGCCGTAGATAAGATCGCTGAAATAGTTTGTGCTCTGTTTTACGCCCTTGCGCGGATCCTTGACCGAGAACAGACCGATGATTCCGCATATTGTGACGAGCGCGCCGAGGAACATGAAGCATGCAGGGTAGCCTGCTGCCTCAACGCCGACACCGAAAGCGACGGTAACTATAACGGTTGCGAACACGGGCAGAAGCGCCAAAACGGCTTCGGCAGTGCCGCGGTTTTCGGGGACGGTAACGTCTGTGACCCACGCGTTGAACGCGGCGTCGTTCGAGGTCGAGCCGAAGAATGTCATGACACAGTCCATAATAATAACAACGCAGACTGTTGCGGCGACGACCTTGGAGGTATCGGAGATATTGAAGAGCTTTCCGATATTCTCGCGCGAGATGAATGCGAACACGGCGACGGTGAAGCCCCAGATTATGTAGCCGCCGCTGATGAAGATTTTGCGGCGGTCGAGCTTGTCGCTGAGAGTACCCATGATGAATGTGGTCACAACTGCGGCTATCGCAGACGCGGCGACCATCTTTGCTATATCGTCGGCTGTGCCGCCGATGTAGTTGAACAGGAATGTGTTGAAGTAGACGTTCTCAACAGCCCATGCGACCTGCCCGATGAAGCCGAACAGGATGATGTTGAAGAGAATCCGCCCTCCAAGCTTTTTCTTTTCCAATTGTATATCCTCCGTTCCGGGGCGGATTACCGCGCCCCGATTTATTTCACGGAATATAATACCAAATTTCGGGCGGATAATCAACATATTTTTGTATATCTTTGTCAAATCGGTTTATTTTCGGAGAACTTTATTTTTGAAATCCAAAGTCTCCGTCATCCACACCGCGCAGGACTGGCCGTAATACGGAACGACAAAAAATGCGGGCAAAATTAATACGCAGCTGAGAAACCAGAGAATAAATCCCGCCTTGAATCGGGCGAAAGCGCGGCAGTGTCCGCGCATGATGTTGCGGCTTTGGCGCAGAGCCTGTTTTATCGAAACATCCGGATCGGCGGCGAGAATATACTCCGCCGCAGACCACGCCTGACGCGCGCCGGAGCAGGATATGCAGCCCGATATAAGCATGAGTATGCTCCCCGTGAGCACAGCGGCTATCGTCAGAATGCCGACAGTTGACGAGAGAAGCATATATATCCCGCCCGCCGCAAGAGCCACGCCCGGCAGGAGAAAGAATATCCACAAAACGAGGTTCAGCGCCGCGAGCGCGATATGCAGGCGGAGCGCAGAAAAAGCGCGTTTGCCGCGAAACCTTGCAGTGCACTCGGCGGCGCGGCGTTTTTGCCCCAGCGCGCCGAGCAGGAAATACCGCTTCATCCCCTGCCGCAGCGGCGCAATGAGAGCCGAGACGGCTATGGTCAGCAAAATGCACGCCGCCGCATTGACGGCGGGGCTGAGCAGCTTTGACACCGAAGATAGCGCGGAGGTCACCGCGGAGGCATTGAGCAGGAGCCGCGCCCCGGCAGTCATGAATCCCCCGGCGACAGCCGCCGCCGCGAGGCAGCCGAACATAACGGCGCCGCCCGCTCCCGAGTCCGTCTGCGCCGCCCTGCCGCACACTCTTATCTGTGAATCCTTCATTTTTTGTCACCGTCCATTTTTTGAGGATATTATTTCCCTGATTTTCCGTAAAATTCCTCCGGATAATAAAATAAGAAGAAAATTCATTTTACTTTTAAATTTATGTGGTTTATACTATATATAATAAAATATATAATAAAATAAAAAATCGGAGACAAAAATGAAGATAACGAGAAAAACCAGCTCCACGCTTTGTGTTGACATCCACGGCATGCGCGAGCGCGAAGCAAAATTCCGGCTCGAGTCTCTAATCGAAAACGGCTCGGCGGATATAACGCGCCTTGAGATAATCCACGGCTTCAACGGCGGCACGGTTTTGCAGTCCCTCGTGCGAAGCGGGCTCGAATCGAAAAGAATAAAGGAAATTCGCCCGGGCGACAACTCCGGGCAGACAATAATAATACTTAAACAGGGAGAAAAATGATGAAAAAGAAAACAAAGATACTTATCTGCGTGCTCTGCGCCGTCGCGATAGCGGGCATTGCGGGCGGACTGTTCGCGAAGTTCCACACGAAGAAAATTCGCCCGAAGGAGACCGTCTCGATAAAGAGCGTCAGCGGAATAAACCTCGATGAAATAACGCTCACGGCGCACAGGGGTCTGAGCGCAATCGAGCCGGAGAACACCCTCCCCGCTTTCAAGGCGGCGTGCGAAGCGAAGTATAACTATGTCGAGTTCGATATCGAGCCGACCTCCGACGGCAAATGGATAGTCATGCACGACGACGATCTCAAGCGTACGACGAACGGTCACGGCAAGATAAACAAATATACCCTCAACGAAGTCAGCGCGCTGAAAATTGACAACGGCGCGAATATAGAGAACTACACCGACCTAAGGCTCCCCACATTCGAAGAGGCGATGGCTCTGCTCGACGAATACTATCCCGATGTAAAGCCCATGATTGAGATAAAGAGCATAGGCAAAGACAATCTCGACTCGCTCGTTGAGTTCTTCAAAAACTACGCCGCCAAGGGCAAGAGCACGATTGTTATCTCGTTTGACAAGGATATAATCGACACATTATATAAGGAGTGCCCCGAGCAGACCTATTGGCTGCTGACAAGCGAGCTTTCGGACGAGGCCGTTGACTTTTGCAAAAATCACGGCAATATGCGCGCGGCATTCAACGGCAACAACGCGAAGAACACCGACAGCGTGATAAACGCCGCCATTGACGCGGGCATCCCGCTCGCCGCGTGGACGATAGACAACACCGACACTCTGAAGCACCTCTATTCTCTCGGTATCAGATATTTTACAACAAATCGGATCATGCCTTAAAAAATTTTTTAAAAAAGTGTTGACAATCATAAAAAGTATGATATACTAATAACAGTAATCATTACTGATTATGAACTGAGAGGAAGCAATATGAGATATTCGTCACAGCGTGATACTGTTCTGAAAGTCGTAAAAGCGGCTCGCGATCACCCGACTGCGGACACGATATATTCGCGTGTGCGCGCCGAGCTGCCGAAGATAAGCCTCGGCACCGTCTACCGCAATCTGAGCCTGCTCAGTGATATGGGGCTGATAACGACGCTCGAGACGCTCGACAAGAGCATCCACTATGACGGCAACACCGACTCTCACAGCCACTTCATCTGCGAGCGATGCTCGAAGATAATCGATCTCGGAGTCGAACGCGGACTGCCCGAAGATATTTCCGAGCTCGGGCTGCTCGTGCGGCACAAGAAGATCATCTATTACGGACTCTGTCCCGATTGTCAGCAAAACACGGCGAAGGATGACGACGCCGGAGTTTTACAATAAAAATAATTTTTAAAGTGTAAAGGAGAAATCATTATGAAATTCGTATGTCCCGTTTGCGGTTATGTTTATGAAGGCGATTCTGTTCCGGAGGGCTTCAAGTGCCCCATCTGCGGCGCTGCCGGAGAGAAGTTCATCAAGCAGGACGAGGGCATGACCTGGGCTTCCGAGCATGTTGTCGGCGTTGCCAAGGACGTTGATCCCGAGATCCTCCAGGGTCTCAGAGACAACTTTGCAGGCGAGTGCAGCGAGGTTGGCATGTATCTTGCAATGGCGAGAGTCGCCCACAGAGAGGGTTATCCCGAGATTGGTCTCTACTGGGAGAAGGCAGCTTACGAAGAAGCTGAGCACGCCGCCAAGTTCGCCGAGCTCCTCGGCGAGGTCGTGACCGACTCGACGAAGAAGAACCTCGAGATGAGAGTTGAGGCGGAGAATGGCGCTACCCTCGGCAAGACCGAGCTTGCAAAGCTCGCAAAGGCAAAGGGTCTCGACGCTATCCACGACACAGTCCATGAGATGGCTCGCGACGAGGCGAGACACGGCAAGGCTTTTGCAGGACTTCTCAAGAGATACTTCGGCGAATAATTCTCCGTACAAAAAGTCATACACATTCGCGGCGCACATCAAACGGTGTGCGCCGCGTTATTTTTATATAATCTTATCGGGACTTAAAAACGGCGGCGCAATATGCTACGATAACTCAAAGAGCAAGAATTGAGGAGAAAAGATGAAGGTAACCTGCGAATACTGCGAATCGGTCGTCGACGCCGACCGAGCAGCTGCCCCAACTGCGGCGCGCCGCTAGCGGACAGCCGAAAGGCAAAGGAGGCAGAGCTGCGCGAGGCTCAGAAGAAAAAAGAAGCCTACGAGCGCGAGGCACGCGAGAAGCAGCGCAAGCTCGAACAGGAGCGGATAGAAGCCGAGCGCGGCAAAATGATACTTGACGCGGTGACAACTGTCACGGGTCACGCACGGTCGGTCAAAAATTCGCGCGCGCTGAAAGCCGGATGCTTTATCCCGATAGCTATAGTTGCGCTGATAATAATATTGTCTATCGCCTTTTCGGTGATTCGCCAAATTTCGGGCGGCAGCGTTGACGATCTGCTTTCGGGAGTTGTCTCCGAAAAATTCTCCGACTACGAAGAGACGGAAGCAGTGCCAGAAAAGGTCGAAGTGAATTTCGGCGAAAAGGCTGTCACGCCCATGTACACCGTGCTGTGCGACGAGATAAAGGAAGTCGACAGCTACCCGTGGACGGTGCAGAAAGGCTACAGATATGTTGCGGTTCATCTCGTGCTGACGAACAATCTCAGCGAGGAAGAAAGCCTCAACGAAAAGACCGATTTTGTTGTCAACGGCATAGCGCAGGACAGCCGTTTTCTCTCGGGCTACAAGCGCATATCCTCGTCGCCCGTGACGGCGGGACTCTCGATAGACGGATATCTCATCTTCGAGATACCGACAAATATCACAACTGCCCAGCTGAAATACGGCGACTATGTGACGATAAACATAAAGCCCTCGGATATCAAGGGAAAATAAAAGCAGGCTCGGTGTTCGCACATCGAGCCTGTTATTTATACGGTCTTGTCTCGTTTGTCATACCGAGAATGTAGTCGGTCGAGGTATTGTAGAGCCGCGCAAGCGAGATTACAAACCGAGTCGGTATCTCGCGTTTTCCTGTTTCATAGTTGCTGTATACCCGCTGATCGATTCCGAGAAAAGCGGCAACCTCTTTTTGAACCATATCGTGATCTTCGCGCAGATCTCTTAATCGCGGATAATACAAGAGTCTCACCTCATTTTTAGTATATCTACTATCAAAAAATAGTATTGATTTTACTATTATTTAATAGTAGAATATGTTTGGTGAGGCTATGATTAAGCGAATCATTGTTGCTGGAAGCAGAAATTATCACAATTATCAGGAAGCAGAATCGTATATAAACTTTTGCATATGCCGAATTAGAAAAGAGTATAATCTGGTTTTCGTTTCCGGCGGATGTCGCGGTGCCGATGCACTTGGAGAGAGGTACGCCATTAGTAACGGATATGCTGTTGAGCGTCATCCTGCAAAGTGGCAGCTTTACGGCAAAGCCGCCGGTCCAATAAGGAACCGAACAATGATAATGTCCGCAGATTATGTTATCTGTTTTTGGGATTACCAAAGCCGCGGGACTGCCTCTTTAATAGAATATGCTAAAGAATTCAATAAACCCATTAGAATAAAAAAAGTTTCGTCATATGCATCGTCCGAATAAAATGGCGATGCATATTCATTCCCCCGCCTCTATTCTTCTCTCCTCGCCGATATTTTGCAGGCAGCCGTATTCGCTGAAAAACACTGCTCTGCCGTCGGACTGCCGCTCGGTCGTCGTGCGGCTCATCACGAGCATATCGCGCAGATTATTTGAAGATTTATAGAAGTGCTCCTCAAGCGTGATAAGATCGGAGAGGCTGTCGTCCGTCGCGTCTGCGGGCGCGAATATATATTTCCGCTCGGCTCTTATACCTATCGGAAGCTTCTCACCGCCGAGGGTCAGGAATCTGTCCTCGGTGAAGTCCGGGTCTATCCGCGAGCCGAGGGGTATTTTGAGCGAAAAGAACAGCAGAGTGTAACGCGACTTGACATCGCTTATTTTCCTTGACGGCAGGCTGTGCGAAGAGGTCGAAAAAGTATGCTTTGTCAGCGCGGTGATATACCCCGCGGCGTGGCGCATGCTCATGCCGCCGTCGCGGTTTTCGACGATTCCGCTGATTATCGTGTCGCCCTTTAAAACGGCGGCGTTTCGCTCCTGCATCGCAGTGCCGCTGAAAATTTCGAGAGTCTGTATCTGCCCGTCCGCCGCGGCGACTATATCGCACGGCGCATCATTTTTTTTGACACTCTTGCCGACTCCCTCGCGCACATCGACATTGACCGAACAGCCGACTATATTAACAGACAGCCACGAAACATCCGGCAGAGCGGACATTGCTTCCTCGGCGACCGTGTGCGTGTCGAGCTGCTTTTTTTTCATTCCCGGATAGACGCCGAAGCGCTCGACCGTCTCTCTTATATCCTCTTCGGGCACTGTCTCGCAGCCCGTCACATTGACAGTCCATATTCGCCCGGAGAGCGCCGCCGTTATCAATATAAAGCACACCGCGCCGACCGCAAGCCCCGCATGGACGCGGTTTTTTGACAGCAGAAAAGGCAGACCGCTCTTCTTGACTATTTTCATGCGCATGCCCGCTTTTTTGGCGCAGGGGCGCATCATGCGGTAGCCCTCGGGCGTCGTTCGCGCGAAAACGACACCGTTCGTGCAGCAAACATCCCAATACGGAATATTTCCGCGCGAGCATAGATTCAGAAAGCGTTCCGGGAATCCCCCGCTTGCCCTCATGCAGACATAGCCGCGCAAGAAATTAAATACATCAGAAATATTCCCGCCCCCTATTTACAGAATTCCATGCTCATTATTTCCCCGTGTATGACCGCCTGACCGAGGTCGAAAACATCTATGCTGAGCCCTTTGCCGCAGAAAATTATCTCTTCTTTGCCGGCGCTCAGGCGTATCCGCTCACCGTCATATTCGAGCACGCCGTAGAGTCCGTCTATGCTCGCCTCGCGCCTGCCGAAAAATTCGACATGCACCTGCGAATATTTTCTCGACGAGTCGAGCGCGTTTATCTTTTTTATCATGTCCGCTGCCGAGCGCATCTTCCCGCTCTCCCTGCGTTTTGGCATGTGCATCCCTCTTTTCCCAAATAATGTATGCTCCCCCGGCAATAAAAAGAACGCAGGGTGAATATCAATATGACTGAGGGGTGATGACATGAGAGAGTATTTGAAAAAGGCTCTGCGCCGTCTGCCGCTTTTGGCGGCGACTTTATCGGCAGCCGCGCTCATTGTCGCCATGCCGTCGGTCAGCGCGGCGGGAGTGAAAAAAGGGCTTCTTATCTGCGCTTCGAGCGCCGTGCCGTCGCTCTATCCGTTCTGCGTGCTCTCCGCTTTTTTCGTGCGCTCGGGGCTGTGCGGCTATCTCGGAAAATTTATCGAAAAGCCCGTGCGGGTTCTTTTCGCCCTGCCCGGGAGCGCGGGCGCGGCGGCGTGCATGAGCTTTGTCGCGGGCTACCCTGTCGGCGTGGGAATGACTGCCGCGCTATTTTCCGACGGGCGCATCTCGCAGAGCGACGCGCAGAGAATGACCCTGTTCTGCGTCAACGCGGGTCCGGCGTTTGTCATAGGCGGAGTCGGCGCGGGGATGCTCGGAAGCGTTCGGGCGGGAGTCATAATTTTTGTGTCGCTCACCCTTGCGAGTCTCGCGCTCGGCGTGCTGACGCGGTTCATCCCGCATAATGAGACAGATGCGCACGCCGCCCCGGCTATTTCCGGTCTGCCGCTCTCCCGCGCGCTGACAGAAGCGGTCGCCGATGGGACAAAAAATATGATCTCAATATGCGCGTGGATAGTTATGTTCGCCTGCGCCGCCCAGTATATTCCGCTGCTGCGCCTGCCCGACTGGGCAAATTTGCTTCTCGGCTGCACGCTCGAAGTCACCGGAGGATGTGCCTCGGCAGCCGGGGTGTTCAACATTCCAGCCATAGCGGCGGTGCTCGGCTGGGGCGGAGTGAGCGTACACTGCCAGATAATGCGGCACATAAAGACCTGCGGGACGCCGCTGCCGTATTTTTTCTGCGCGCGCCTTGTCTGCGCCGCTCTCGCCGCGCTGTTCTGTGAGGGGCTGCTTCGCCTGTTCCCGTGCCCTGTAAACACCGTTTCGCTAGGTTCGGTCGGCGCTCCGCAGATGTTCTCTTTCTCCGCGCCCGCCGCGTTTGCGATGCTTTTGAGCGGCGCGATGCTGATATTGGAGCTTGATACAAACGAGAAAAAGTGTTAGAATAATAAAAAAAGCATTTAGGATGATAGATTTTGAAAAGCAAACTGCTCAACAAAAAGAGCATACCGCCGGCGTGCGAATACTGCACCAGAGGCAGCGGCGCACCGGACGGCAAGACAGTGCTGTGCCCGAAAAAGGGCATCATGCAGAAGGATTCAAGCTGTCCCGCGTTCCGCTACGACCCGCTCAAGCGCAAGCCGAAGCAGCCCGTCGAGCTGCCGCAGTTCGATGCGAGCGATTTTGAGCTTTAATCAAGCCGTTTTTTGTTCTCCGCTTATTGATTTAACGGCGGGAATAATGTAAAATAATAGCATCATTAAACAAAGGGTGATAGAAATGTCAATCAAGCACATGTACTACAGGCTTTATCAGGGCGTTTTCAGGATCGCCGTCAACTTCCTTGACTGGACTCCGCCCAAGATAATCTCCGGCCCCGGCTCCGTCAAGAAGCTGCCGCAGGTCATCAAGGAGAAGGATCTGTCGAAGATGATGATCGTCACCGACAAGGGTCTTACCGGACTCAACCTGCTCGACGGCCTCTATGAGGGTCTCAAGGCAGACGGTATCGATTATGTCGTCTATGACAAGACTCAGCCGAACCCCTCGATAGACAATATCGAAGAAGTCCGCAAGCTCTATCTTGACAACGGCTGCCAGGGCTTCATCGCTTTCGGCGGCGGTTCTCCGATGGACTGCGCCAAGGCTGCGGCCGCAAGAGTCGTATGCCCCAACAAAACTGTTCAGAAGATGCGCGGTCAGCTCAAGATTCGCAAGAAGCTGCCCCCGTTCTTCGCAGTTCCCACCACCGCCGGCACCGGCTCCGAGACCACTCTCGCCGCCGTTGTTACCGACACCAAGACACACGAGAAATATGCGCTCAACGATCCCGTGCTCCGTCCGAAGTACGCAGTTCTCGATCCCGAGCTCACCGTCGGTCTTCCGCCCCACATCACTTCGACCACAGGTATGGACGCACTGACCCACGCGGTTGAAGCCTACATAGGTCACTCCAACACCAAGGACACCTCCGAGAAGGCAGAGGTCGCCACAAAGCTCATCTTCGAGAACCTCGAAGAAGCTTACAAGAACGGCAAGGATCTCCACGCAAGAGAGCAGATGCTCCTCGCCTCGCACTATGCGGGCATCGCGTTCACGAGAGCTTATGTTGGCAACGTCCACGCTATAGCCCATAACCTCGGCGGATTCTACGGCGTACCGCACGGACTTGCTAACGCCATTATCCTGCCCTATGTCCTCGACTTCTACGGCGAGACCGCCTATGAGCGCCTTGCAAGACTCTGCGAGTGCGCAGGCGTCGCGAAAGCCGGTCAGACCGACGAGCAGAAGGCTCTCGACTTCATCCAGGCTATCAGAGACATGAACGCCAGAATGAACATTCCCGACAAGATCGACAAGATCCAGGAGAAGGACATCGAGACCATCGCAAAGCGCGCATGCAAAGAGGCAAATCCCCTCTACCCCGTGCCGAGAATCATGGATCTCGACGACTGCATAGCGATAATCCATCGCCTCATGCCGTAACATAACAACACAGCGAGCCGGAAGAAAATCTTCCGGCTCGTTTTTTATGCAATATAAAAAGGGTTGAGCGCATTTGCTCAGCCCTTTTATGTTATTCAGCTTTTTCTTTATCTTTTTCCTTTTCCTCGCGGCGCTCGGCGAACCAGCCGCCTTTCTCGCGCTTTGAGTCATCCTCCGCGTCCTCTTTTTCCTCTTCGACAGGGAGAATCTCAATCTTGACCTTGCCGATTCTTCTGTCCTCAACATTGAGAACGGTGAAGCGCAGGTTCTTATATTCGACAACATTCATCTCGCCGTCCTGCGGGAGATAGCCGAGCCTGCTGATAATAAAGCCACCGACAGTGTCGTAATCGCCCTCGGGGAGGGAGACATGGAACACCTCGTCAAGCTCGTCGATATAGGTCACGCCGTCAACGGTGAAAGTGGTGTCGTCGATCTTCGAAATCTCTTCCTCCTCGTCGTCATATTCATCCTGAATATTGCCGACTATCGATTCGAGCACGTCTTCGAGCGTCACTATTCCCGCCGTGCCGCCAAACTCGTCAACGACTATCGCCATCTGCGTGTGCTTGTCGGTCATCTGCTTGAACAGATCGCCGCAGGGCATCGATTCGGGGACGAAAACGGGCTCGCGGATAATATCGCGCAGAGTCACATCCTCCGGCAGGTCGGTGCCGATATACTTGAGCAAATCTTTGACATACGCTATACCGACTATGTTATCGGGGTCGTCGTCATAGACGGGGATTCTCGAATAGCCGTTGTCCATCGAGAGCGATACTATTTCGCTCAGCGGATCGCTTATCTCTGCCGCCGTCATATCGGTGCGGTGGGTCATTATATCTCCGGCGTCGAGGTCATCGAACTCGAAGATGTTGTTTATCATCTCTTTCTGCGAGTCCTCTATAACGCCCTTTTCTCCGCCGACATCGACCATCATGCGTATCTCCTCTTCGGTCACGGGCTCCTCCGATGCGTTCGGATCGTAGCCCAGCAGACGGACGAGGCCGTTGGTCGACAGGGAGAGTATTTTTACGAAAGGCTTGGTTATTTTCTTGAAGCCGAGCAGTATGCCGACGACCTTGAACGAGACCTTTTCGGGCGCCTGCATGGCTATTCTCTTGGGCGCAAGCTCGCCCAGGACAAGAGAGAAATACGAGGTTATGAGCGTAATGACAACGACGGAGAAGCCGTTGATAACGCCTGCGGGGATTCCGCTCAGGACAGATATTTTCCCGATAGCTCCGGAGAGCATATCAACGAATGTCTGCGATGCGGATGCGGAGGTCAGGAAGCCTGCGAGGGTAACGCCGATCTGAATGGTTGAAAGAAATCCGCTCGAATCCGCGGTGAGCTTCAAAACCTGCTTTGCTTTTTTGTTGCCTTCCTCGGCCATTTTCGCGATCTTCGTATCGTTGAGGGAGATTATCGCGATCTCGCTCATCGCAAAGAAAGCATTGAGAAGAATAAGTACGAACAGCAAAATTATCTGAAAAATAAGATTGCCGGGGTCGGGGTCATCCATGAATGGATTAGCTCCTTTCGGTTGAAATATTATTCACCGTCGGCATATACGCCGAGATGTTAAGTTTTATTATACACATAAACATATTCTCTGTCAAATATTCAAACTCCGCCTCATTCAAAGCGGGAGCGCGTGAGGACTCCGCGCACGGATGCGAAGGGCAGGGAAAGACAAATTCAGTTGTTTTCGGCGAAAATCACGGAAAATCGGAGCTTTTGTGTCCGTTCGAAGCCGTGCCCGGCTGCGTATTGGGTATTATATTACATTATATAGGCAGAATATGTGAACTTTGACAAATTTCAGAAAGGGCGAAACAAATATTTTCTATTATTTTAGTTTATTTATCTGTTTACATTGAAGCTCAAAAATGTTACTATATTCGTGGTGTCATTTGACCAATGCCATACGTTCAAACGTTTATTAAAATAGGGAGGAACATAGAATGGCAAGAATAGCAAAGAGCATGGACGGCAACAATGCTGCTGCATATGTGTCGTACGCGTTCACAGAGGTTGCCGGTATCTACCCGATAACCCCTTCGAGCCCCATGGCTGACTATGTTGATCAGTGGTCGGCAAAGGGCATGAAAAACATTTTCGGCACGACCGTCAAGGTCGCCGAGATGCAGTCCGAAGCAGGCGCTGCCGGAACCGTTCACGGTTCTCTGGCCGCAGGTGCTCTCACAACCACCTACACCGCTTCTCAGGGTCTGCTCCTCATGATCCCCAATATGTATAAGATCGCAGGCGAGCTGCTTCCCGCAGTTTTCCACGTATCCGCAAGATGCGTCGCTTCTCACGCTCTTAACATCTTCGGCGATCATTCCGACGTCTATGCATGTCGTCAGACCGGTTTCGCAATGCTTGCAGAAACCAACCCGCAGGAGGTCATGGACCTCGGCGCTGTTGCGCACCTCGCTGCAATCAAGGGACGCGTTCCCTTCATCAACTTCTTCGACGGCTTCCGTACCTCGCACGAGATACAGAAGATCCAGGTCTGGGACTACGAAGACCTCAAGGAGATGTGCGACATGGACGCTGTTGAGGCGTTCAGAAAGCGCGCTCTCAACCCCGAGCGTCCCGTAATGCGCGGCTCTCACGAGAACGGTGATATCTTCTTCCAGCACCGTGAGGCCTGCAACAAGTATTATGACGCTATCCCCGGCATTGTCGAGGAGTATATGGACAAGGTCAACGCCAAGCTCGGCACTGACTACAAGCCCTTCAACTACTACGGTGCTCCCGACGCTGACAGAGTCATCGTCGCTATGGGCTCCATCTGCGACGTTGCAGAGGAAGTTATCGACTACCTCACCGCCAAGGGCGAGAAGGTCGGTCTCGTCAAAGTTCGCCTTTACAGACCCTTCTCCGCTGACAGACTTGTCGCAGCTATCCCCGCAACCGCCAAGAAGATCGCTGTTCTCGACAGAACAAAGGAGCCCGGCGCTCTCGGCGAGCCCCTCTATCTTGACGTTGTTACCGCTCTTGCTACAAAGGGCGTGACCGCAAAGGTCTGCGGCGGCCGTTACGGCCTCGGTTCCAAGGACACTCCGCCTTCAAGCGTGTTCGCTGTTTATGACGAGCTCAAGAAGGACGAGCCCAAGAACCAGTTCACTATCGGCATCAACGATGATGTTACCCACCTGTCCCTTGAGGAGAAGGAAGCTCCCAACACCGCAGCTCCCGGCACCATCGAGTGCAAGTTCTGGGGTCTCGGCGGCGACGGCACAGTCGGCGCGAACAAGGACTCCATCAAGATCATCGGCGACCACACCGACAAGTACATTCAGGCTTACTTCCAGTATGACTCGAAGAAGACGGGCGGTATCACCATCTCCCACCTTCGTTTCGGCGACAACCCGATAAAGAGCCCCTACTATATCAACAAGGCTGACTTCGTTGCCTGCCACAACCCCTCCTATGTCGAGAAGGGCTACAAGATGGTCAACGATGTTAAGCCCGGCGGCGTTTTCCTCATCAACTGCCAGTGGGACGCTGATGAGCTCAACGAGAAGATGCCTGCAGAGGCTAAGCGCTACATAGCCAAGAACAACATTCAGCTCTACACCGTCAACGCTATCGATATCGCGGCAAAGATCGGTCTGGGCAAGCGCACCAACACCGTTCTTCAGTCCGCATTCTTCTCCCTTGCCAAGATTCTTCCCGAGGAAGAGGCTATCGGCTACATGAAGGAGAAGGCCCAGAAGTTCATGAAGAAGGGCAAAGAGATAGTCGAGATGAACGAGAAGGCTATCGACGCCGGCGCTACCGCATACGTCAAGATCGACGTTCCCGCGGACTGGGCTGACGCTGTTGACGCTCCCAAGGCTGTCAGCGAGAACGGCCCCGAGAAGCTCGTCAAGATGGTCGACTCCATCATGAGACCTGTCGGCCTTATGAACGGCGATTCTCTCCCGGTTTCCGTCTTTGTTGATCACGCAGACGGCACATTCGAGCAGGGCGCATCCGCCTATGAGAAGCGCGGCGTCGCGGTCATGGTTCCCGAGTGGAACGCAGAGACCTGCGCACAGTGCAACCAGTGCTCCTTCGTCTGCCCGCACGCAACTATCCGCCCGTACCTTCTGACCGAAGAAGAGGCTGCCAACGCTCCTGAGGGCGCAGCTATCGTCGACAAGAAGGCAGGCAAGGGCAAGGGCGTCTACAAATACACCCTCGCTGTTTCTCCCCTCGACTGCATGGGCTGCGGCGTCTGCGTAGGCGTCTGCCCGACCAATTCGCTCAAGATGGTCTCCCGTGAGAGCCAGGATGCGAAGCAGTCCGTATTCGATTACATGGTCGCAAACGTCTCCGTCAAGGATGAGGTTGCAGACGGCACCGTTATCGGCAGCCAGTACAAGACTCCGCTGCTCGAGTTCTCCGGTTCCTGCGCAGGCTGCGCCGAGACCGCTTATGCCCGCCTGATAACCCAGCTGTTCGGCGATAAGATGTATATCTCCAACGCCACCGGCTGCTCGTCCATCTGGGGCGGCCCCGCTGCGACTTCCCCCTACACCACCAACAAGGCCGGCCACGGTCCCGCATGGGCTAACTCCCTGTTCGAGGACAACGCCGAGCACGGCTTCGGTATGCTCCTCGGTCAGAATGCTGTCCGCAACAGACTGATCGCAAAGGTCGAGGCTATCGCCGAGTCCGACAAGGCTTCCGACGAGGTCAAGGCTGCTGCTAAGGCATTCCTTGACACGAAGGACGATGTCAAGACCAACGGCGCTGCTGCCGACGCACTTGCCGACGCTATCAAGGATATCGACTGCGCAGACTGCAAGGATATCGTTGAGAACAAGGAGTTCCTCTCCAAGAAGAGCGTCTGGATCTTCGGCGGCGACGGTTGGGCATACGATATCGGTTTCGGCGGCGTTGATCACGTCCTTGCTTCCGGCGAGAACGTCAACATCATGGTCTTCGATACCGAGGTCTATTCCAACACCGGCGGACAGGCTTCCAAGGCATCTCAGATCGGTCAGGTCGCTCAGTTCGCGGCTGCCGGTAAGTCGATAGCCAAGAAGAGCCTTGCCGAGATAGCAATGAGCTACGGCTATGTCTATGTTGCTCAGATCGCTATGGGCGCTAACATGAACCAGACGATAAAGGCAATCGAAGAGGCTGAGGCTTATCCGGGCCCGTCGATCGTCATCGCCTACGCTCCCTGCGAGATGCATTCCATCAAGGGCGGCATGGTCAACTGCCAGAAGGAAATGAAGAGAGCTGTCGAGTGCGGCTACTGGAACATGTTCCGCTTCAACCCGATGCTCAAGGCAGAGGGCAAGAACCCCTTCACCATCGACAGCAAGCAGCCTATCACCGAGGAGTACCGCAACTTCCTGCTCAACGAGGCTCGTTATTCCTCGCTGACCCGCTCGTTCCCCGAGCGCGCAGAGAAGCTGTTCAGCGAAGCTGAAGTCAAGAGCGTCGAGAGATATGAGCACCTGCTCAGACTCAAGGACCTTTATGCACCGAAGGCTGACTGATAAATAAACTAAATATGTTTTCCGCCGCGCTCCAAAAGAGTGCGGCGGTTTTTTGTTCAATTCGTCGGTTTATTTATGCTCGGCGGTGTGATATAATTAGATATATTCCAAGCCGCAAATCCATTGCGGGGACGAATATCAGACAAAAATGCTCCGGCAGCATCGGAGACGCACAGAGAATAAAGCGGGTAATTATTTTGGATAAAGCGAAAAAGAAAAGAATGATAGTTTATGTCTCGACGATAATTTTGTCGATAGTCTATCTGTTCACAGCATACAAAATTGCCATAGGCAACGGCGTTTTCGGCGACAAGGAGGACGTTGTCTCCGTGCGTGCAAAGGTGCTGCGCATCACGGACGAAAAAGAAACCGTCAGCGAAGAAGAAAGCGGCGGAAAAATCAGCATGCAGTACATATTCTTTGAGGCGAAAGCAACCTCCGGCAAAGTGCGCGGCAAGACCCTCTACGCCGTTCAGGAGAAGGATATGCTCTACGGTCTGCCCCAACCCGAGGTCGAGGTCGGTGACAATGTCATTCTCGTCTATGACCCGAACGACGAGGGCACGGCGGACTACTACCTCTCCGACTTCTCGCGAATAACGCCGCTCGTGATGCTCTGCGCGTTTTTCTTCCTGCTGATACTGATTTTCGGGCGCAAGAAGGGACTCGATACGATAATATCGCTCGTGTTCACCTGTCTTGCAGTGTTCATTAATCTGATCCCTGCGATACTCAACGGACAGAATATCTACATTTGGTCGATAGTCACCTGCGTCTATATCACGGTCATGACGCTCGTTCTGATTGAGGGCTTGAATGTCAAGTGCTTTGCCGCGGGAGTCGGATGCGTGGGCGGAGTGCTCGTAGCGGGCGCACTCGAACTGCTGCTGCGTGATCAGATAAAAATGTCCGGCGTGCTCGACTCGGAGTGGCTGTATCTCTACAATCTCCGCAAAGACAACCCGATCGACCTCAAGGCGATAATCTTCGCGATGATAATCGTCGGCGCGGTCGGCGCGGTGATGGATGTTGCGATGTCTATAGCCTCGTCGCTGTGCGAGATAAACGAAAAATCGCCCGATCTCCCGGCGCGTGAGCTGCTGAAATCCGGGCTCACCATCGGGCGCGACATAATGGGCACGATGGCGAACACGCTCGTGCTCGCCTATATCGGCTCGGCGCTCTGCTGCATGCTCCTCATGGTCACTTACAGCAGCAATGTCAGCCAGATACTCAACCGCGAGCAGATAGCCGTTGAGATTCTTCAGGCGCTCGCCGGCTCGATAGGTATTCTCGCCGCCCTGCCGCTGACCGCGATAACAAGCGTGCTCTGTCTCAAGCCCCTGAACCGCATTAAACGAAGCGTTCATTGAACAAATTATCAGCCGATGATATCATTTCATTATTGATTAAATCAACTGTGTTAATTATAGCATTTTTGATTCTTCAATAGGATTATAGAAAAATATGTCTGAATATAGTATAATTTTACTGATTAACTAGTTTGTAAATTAAGAAGGTTGTTCAAATTAATAAAAAGCTGGATTTATTCATACTGATTCAGAGCAAAAAGAGTTAGTTTTTGGCAAAGAAAGTATAGCAAAACAACTTCTAATAACAAGAGAAATGTATATGGAGATGAGATAGAATGAGAATATTTTTATGCGGTGGAGGTTGTGGACAACAAACAGTTGATGCAAATAAGAAATTAAATGAAGTTATAGATCATAATAAACCTATATTATATATTCCACTTGCTATGCCAAGTGAAAGATATCCAAGCTGTTATGAATGGATTAAAGATGAATTAAAAGGTATTGATGTTCCAAATATAGATATGGTTGTTTCGGGTACCGATTTATTTAATAAAAATTTAGAAAATTATTCTGCATTATTTATTGGTGGTGGAAATACATTTAAATTACTAAAAGATTTAAAAGATAGTGGTTCATTTGAAAAAATAAAAGTTTTTATTGAGAATAATGGCATTGTTTTTGGAGGTAGTGCTGGTGCTATAATTTTAGGGCAATGTATCGACACATGTAAATATGCAGACAAAAATGAAGTTGACCTTAAAGATTTAATGGGTTTTGATGTAGTAAGCCATTTTTCTTTTCTTTGTCATTTTACAAATCAAGATAAAGAAAAGACTGAATTAAATAAAAACTATCTGCTAAAATTATCAAAAAATAAAAAAATAATAGCTCTTCCTGAAGAAGATACTATTTATTATGAGAATGGTAAATTTGAAATTATTGGAAATAGACCATTTTATATTTTTGAAGAAGGTAATATGATTTCATATAATGTAAATCAAGATAGGTTAACTAAATTTTTAAAGTTAAATAGTAATACTGATTTGTGGTGATAAAAATGGACTGCAAAAAATCCGGCGCACTCATCCGCAGACTGCGCCTCGGCAAGGATATGACACAATCGGCACTCGCCGAGAAACTCGGTGCCATCGTTCAGGCGGTGTCCAAATGGGAGCGCGGAGTTTCCCATAGTTAAAGATACCACACCAAATATGATGAACCCACGCTTATACACTACCAGCTATAATAAACCGCAAGGACAGCAATTTGATGATACTGCTGTCCTTTCTTTTATAAAATTGCAGTACACATAAAAAAGCTGTAAAATGATAAATATATTTGTCCTTGTAACAATTCTCGGACATTTGCCTGTTATACTATCTGCA